>Ga0315915_1000020_pt1 | contig 128727 bp, 117 predicted proteins | sample MpolbnodulesMG_FD_207738 | JGI IMG/M metagenome (GOLD analysis project Ga0315915, IMG submission 207738) | Medicago polymorpha root nodule microbial communities from Los Angeles, California, United States - branched nodules | ecosystem: Host-associated > Plants > Roots > Nodule | place: USA... | reverse complement strand
TTCAAGGTCGTCATCATTGCGCTTGCCCGCAAATTGCTCGCCATCGCAAACGCCATCATCAGGGACAAAACAACCTTCCGACGAACCACCTGACAAACACAGTTGCCAGCCAGACCAAGTCCTTGGGAAGAAAACTCTCTTCTCGCACCACAGACAAAGAAGAGTGATTACCGCCTTCGATACGCCTGGGCCCTGCGGCCCGACAAGATCGCTTATGCCGCGGATACGGCAGGTGCCGGAACGCCCGCGTCGCCTTTCGGGCGCCTCAACCGCGAATGTGCAATGTCTGCTGGTAAACGGCGGTGGAGCGGGCGCCGGAGCGGCAGTAACCCAGCATCGGGCGGGGAAACTCGTCGAGGGCGTCCACCATGCTCTTCACCGCGTCCGCGGTAACGCCCATCGGGCCGACCGGAATATGGGTGATCTCGAGCCCCAGCTCCCGGGCACGCGCGGAGATCGCGTCGAAGGTCGGCTGATCGGGCGCCTCGAAATCCGGGCGATGGCAGACGATGGACTTGAAGCCGAGTGCCTTGATTTCGTCGAGTTCGTCGACGGTGATCTGGCCGGAGACCGAGTACTCATCGTTGATCTGGCGAATGTCCATGTGCGTCCCTCAAGAAAAGCGTTGCCTTGATTTAGGCCCGCCGCCGGGCGGCGTCAATCGTCAAGGCATGGTCATGAAACCGCGAAAGACAGGCTGAAGCCGCGCGATTGGCCGGGCTGGAGCAGGTCGAATTCCCCATTTGCTGTAAGTTCCGGCCGCCTCGCAAGGCGATGCGAGGCCGGTTCGATGCTGACGACGTCGGCGCCGCCGCGTTGACAGCGCCACATCTGGAGGAACGGCAGCGTATCGGTGCTAAAGCGCACGCACAATGCGCCTCCGGCGAGACCCGGCATCGCAGCAAGGGTCACCTCCGACCACCCCTCGCGGGCAACGGCCGGACGGCAGAAATGCGCGCTTTCGCCCTCCCCGAAGCGCCAGGGAAGCGATCCGCTATCAAGCGACGGGCTTTCGATCCGCGTTTCGTCGCCGAGCAGCCGGCCGGCGATGTTCATGTGATACATCATCATCGGCGCGAAGGCTGACGTGCCGGTGTTGACCACCCGGTCCGCGAGCGTCACGCCGCGCTGAGCCGCGTCGGTTTGCCAGAGCCGCTCGATGGCAGCGCGACCGCCGCAGGCGAGGTCGACTTCGGTGACAGCCGTACAAAAATCGCCTGCACCACCCATTTCGGCCCGACTGACAGGCGTTCCCGCGAGTGATCCATGCAGAGGATAGGAGGCACCGGGGCGCGCCTCCACGGGCTCGGGATGACGAATATGGTCCGGACCGCAGGTGAACAGGAACCCTGCGAGCGCGCGTTCGATGCGCGGATCACCGTCGGAGGGGATCGCGGCTCGCGGCGACAGGTCGACGCCGTCGACGAGGAAGGCCGCGATGTCGAGCGCCGAGGACGGATCGAGTACAAGGTGGCTCGCCGCATCGGCTACGTTCAAGATCGTCCGCATCTCTCCTCCGGAAACGGAACCTGAATCAGGCGGCAGAGCCATGATCGTCGTAGCCTCGGAACCGAGCCAGTAGGCGAACGTTGCAATGGACAGCATGTTGGCCTAACTAATTTAACCCGCCGTTAATGATGAGTTCACGTTTTTCACATTAACGTCCAAATCGGTATGTACCGCCGCAAAGCAACCGCCATGATGACAGGTTCCCTCGTGACGCCCGCAACCCGCACCGGCCTCTCGCTCTTCGCAGCACTCGCCTTCATCGCCGTGGAGCTTGCGCCCGCTTACGCCCAGGACGCCTATGGGGGCTATTGGGGCAGCGGCGACGCACTGCTCGTCACGCCCGAAGGCGACATTCTCGACTATATCCCGGGAGAGGCCGAAGTTCAGGCCATGCGCGACCGCCGCGGGCGCACGGTACTTGTGGATCCGTGGGGCAATATCGTCGCAACCGTCGTGCCGAATGACGGTAATGGGCGTCGGAACCGGCGCCGCGAATATGGCCGCGATGCCTATCCCGATCCGCGCGATCGCGGTTACGGCTATTCCGAGCCTGGCGAATTTACCGGCGCCGTCCCCGGATATCCCGAGGCTCCGGTGGAGCGTGAGGAACTGCCGAACAGCCTACCCTCGCTGTCAGAGGAGGCAGCCTACGATCCGCAATACGACAATCCCCTGGCGCAGCCCATGCCTCCGGCCATGACCGTGAAAGGCAAGTCGAGCGCGGAGATCGCCGCACTGCAGGTATTCCTCGACCGCGAAGGCTTCTCGCCTGGCGTTATCGACGGAAAGATGGGGTCCAACGTCACCAAGGCCATCGAAGCCTGGCAGCAGGCAACAGGCGAGACGCTCGATCCGAACAATACCGAGGACATTCTCGAGCGGCTGCGCTTCAACGGCGGCTTGCCTATAACCACTTATACGATCACCGCCGCCGACGCTGCCGGTCCTTTTGTTGCCTCCATTCCGGAAGATTACGCCCACAAGGCGCAGCTTCCGCATCTGTCCTTCACGTCCGTGACGGAGATGCTCGGCGAAAAGTTCCATATGGACGAGGCCTATCTGCGCGAGCTCAACCCCGGTGCAGACTTCTCCATTCCCGGTACCACCATCAAGGTCGTCAATCCCGGTGCGTATAAGAAGGGCAAGGTAGCGCGCATCGTCGCGGATAAGGGCCGCAAGCAGGTGCTCGCCTATGACGAGGCGGGACAGCTGCTCGCCGCTTATCCGGCCACCATCGGATCGGCCGACACGCCGTCGCCATCGGGCACGGTGAATGTGGAGCGAATCGCCTTCGATCCCGGCTACACATACAATCCGAAGATCAACTTCCAGCAGGGCGCCAACGACAGAATCCTGCAGTTGCAACCGGGCCCGAACGGACCGGTTGGCACCGTCTGGATCGCGCTGTCGAAGCCGACATACGGCATCCACGGCACCCCGGAGCCGTCGAAGATCGGCAAGACCCAGAGCCATGGCTGCATCCGCCTGACCAACTGGGATGCGACGGAACTCGGCAAAATGGTCAGCACGGGCGTGACGGTCGAATTCGTAGAATAATCGCGCAATGGCACTCACCGTCCAGCTGCGATCGCGCCCGAGCGCAGCTGGCCCGGCGCCGTCATGACATCATGAAACATTGTCATGAAAGACTCTGCGGCGATGGCCTTATCAAGGCGGAGATCCCTGACCTCACCGAAGGAACTGTCCGCGATGGCAACGGAGCGTGCTCTCCCCAATCTCTGGCATGCGACGGCGCCGGCCGCTCCGCACACTGCTCCGCTTGCGGATGACCTGACGGTAGAAGTGGCGATCGTCGGCGGTGGTTTCACGGGTCTTTCGGCGGCGCTGCATCTGGCGGAGGCGGGTGTACGGGCAGCGGTTATCGAAGCACGCATGATCGGCTTCGGCGGCTCGGGCCGCAATGTCGGCCTCGTCAATGCCGGCATGTGGGTGAAGCCGGACGACCTTGTTGCGACGCTTGGAGCAGCGGCGGGCAACCGGCTTCTGGTCGAACTCGGCGACGGTCCATCGCTCGTCTACGATCTCGTCGCGAAATATGGAATCGAATGCGAGGCCGTGCGCAACGGCACGCTACACATGTCCCTCGGTACGGAGGGCTTGAAGGAAATTCGTGAGCGCGAGGCTCAATGGAAGAAGCGCGGCGCTCCGGTTGAAGTGCTCCCCGCCGAAAAGGCGCAAGCGCTATCGGGGGCCGAGGGCTTCACCGGCGCGCTGCTCGACCGCCGCGCCGGAACCATACAGCCGCTCGCCTATGCGCGAGGTTTGGCGCGTGCAGCGCTCGCTGCCGGCGCTGAGATCTTTACCGACACCCCCCTCCTTTCGGCGAACCGGCAGGGCAATCACTGGAGACTGCAGACCGGGCGGGGGACAGTCACCGCCCGTCACGTCATTCTCGCGACCAATGCCTATGGCGGCCTTGTCGCCGATGTCCCGTGGAAGGAGTACCGGCAGGAACTGACGATCCTTCCCTACTTCCAGTTCGCAACCAATCCGCTGCCCGACAAGGTGGCAGCGCGGATATTGCCCGAACGCCAGGGCGCCTGGGATACGGGCCTTGTGATGACCTCCTTCCGAATGGACAAGCAGAACCGGCTGATCTTCGGCTCGATCGGAAGGCTGGACGCCATGGCGGCAGGCACGCACCGCGCCTTCGCCGCCCGGTCGGTGCGCAAGCTCTTCCCCTATATCGGCGACGTCCGCTTCGAACACTGGTGGGACGGCCGCATCGGCATGACGACGAACAATCTGCCGGCGATGCATGTGCTTGCCGACAATGTCGTTTCGGTCAGCGGCTATAACGGCCGCGGGATCGCCCCGGGCACCGTCTTCGGCCGGGCGCTCGCCCGCCACGTGACCGGCGACACGTCCGCGATCCCGCTCGCGGAAACACCGATTACGCCAGATCCGTGGCGGATGCTGAAATCCGTCTTCTACCACGCCGGCGCCCAGGCTAAGCATTTCATCGATAAACGGTTCTGAACGGAAACCGTCCGCAACCGATCGTTACGCCGCCCGCGGCAGAGCCGAGCGCAGCCGGGACATCAGGGCGCGGCGCGCGGTCACGGGGAGCAGGTTTTGCACCTCGGCGGCAAGCGCGTAAGCGTTTTCGCGCGCCTTGTCGAGATTGCTGACCCTGTTCGGATCCATCATCTGCAAGGTGCCGCCGCACTCGAAAATTTCGCGGTATGCGACACGCTCGACGATGGGCGTATCGAGGACCGAAACGCCGCGGGAGGCGAGCAGCGCCTTGATCGTCTGCAGCGCCCGGGTCGTCACCAGCGAATTGACGCGCGTCAACACGACCGAGTGGTTGATGCGTACCCTCGCCTTCTCTCCGATATGGCGGATAAGTTCAAGAATCTGCACGGCGCCCCGCGCATCCATGGCGCAGCCCTGAACGGGTATCAGCACATGATCGGACAGCCCCAGCGCCAGGGCAACGATCGCGTCCTTGGCACCGGCGAGGTCGATGACGATGAAATCTGTCTCCCCCTTAAGCTCGCGGATATGACAGGGAAGCGAAGCCGGAGTGACGTGCGAGATCACCTCGAGATTGGCGACCCGACCGGATACTTCGGACCAGCTCGTGATCCAGCGCTGCGGATCGGCGTCCAGTACCACGACGCGGTTCCCCTGCCTCGCCAGTTCCGTCGACAGGATCAGCGCCGCGGTCGTCTTTCCCGCACCGCCCTTTGCATTGGCGAATGTGATGACCGCCATTTCTCTCACCTCGTCCTTGCTCGTTTCCGGTCCGCCCGGTTATATCGGTCAGGCGATTTCTTAATAGAACCTTGCAGAACATGGTTAACGAAACGGAAACTTTTGGCCCCCAAAAGTTAACCGGAGGGCGCATTTTCGATTGAAGACTAACGAAAAAGCCCGGAAAACATGCGTTTTCCGGGCTCGAAAAAATTAACGACGGCTCCGGTCAAATGCATTCGGCGAAGAGCTTCTTCGCGGCATCGAGCGTCAGCTCGACGGGATTGCCGCCGGCCGTCGGATCGACGATCGCCATCTCGGCCATCTCGTCGATACGGTCCGTGCCGACACCAAGCGCCGACAGCTTGTCCGGAACGCCGAGTTCCTCCCGCAGCCGCATTACATAGTCGTAGAAACCGTCGAAGCCGCCGGCAATGCCGAGATAGGCGGCGGCGCGACCGATCTTCTCATCGATTGCGAAACGGTTGAACCGCAGGACCGGGGGCATCACCACAGCGTTGGTCATGCCGTGATGGGTGTTATAGATCGCCCCGATGGGATGCGACAGCGAGTGGATCGCGCCGAGCCCCTTCTGGAACGCGACCGCTCCCATCGCCGCCGCGCTCATCATGTTCGCCCGGGCTTCAAGATCCGTACCGTCCTTGTAGGCCCGCGGCAGGTATTCCTTGACGAGCCGCATCCCCTCCAGCGCTATACCCGCCGACATCGGATGATAGAAGGGCGACGAATAGGCCTCCAGGCAATGGGCAAAGGCGTCCATGCCTGTGCCGGCGGTGATCACCTCGGGCATGCCGACGGTGAGCTCCGGATCGCAGATGGTCACGCCCGGCAGGAATTTCGGGTGGAAGATCACCTTCTTCACGTGGCTTGCCGAATTGGTGATGACGCTGGCGCGGCCCACCTCGGAACCGGTGCCGGCGGTCGTCGGAACGGCGACGATCGGAGCGATGCCTTCGACGCTCGCGCGCGTCCACCAGTCGCCGATATCCTCGAAATCCCAGACCGGCCGCGTTTGTCCGGCCATGAAGGCGACGCATTTGCCGAGATCGAGGCCCGAGCCGCCGCCGAAGGCGACGACGCCGTCATGGCCGCCATTTCGGAATGCCTTCACGCCGGCTTCCAGGTTCTTGTCGTTGGGGTTGGGATCGACGTCGGCAAAGATCGCCCGTCCGAGCCCGCCGGCCTCGAGAATGTCAAGCGCCTTCTGCGTGATCGGCATCGGCGCCAGACCGCGATCTGTGATCAGGAGCGGCTTCTTCATGCCGAGCGCCTTGCAGTGGTCGGCGAGCTCCTTGATGCGGCCCGCGCCGAATTTGACGGCGGTCGGATAGCTCCAGTTGGCGGTGATGGTCATGCGGTCGCTTTCTTCAGATGATAGGATTTCGGGCGGGTCAGATTGTGGAAGCCGAGGACCGAGAGCGAGCCGCCGCGCCCCGTCTCCTTGACGCCGGTCCAGCAAAGCGCCGGATCCAGATAGTCGGCGCGGTTCATGAAGACCGTGCCTGTCTCGAGCTCCCGCCCGATGCGCCCCGCACGCTCCGCATCCTTCGTCCAGAGCGACGCAGTCAAGCCGTATCGGCTGTCGTTCATAAGTTCGATTGCCTGAGCGTCGCTCTTCACCCTCATGATGCCGACAGCAGGCCCGAATGTCTCCTCCCGCATGAATTCCATGGAGTGATCGACGTCGACAAGAATCTGTGGCGCGAGGTAGGCGCCGCCATCGTCCTCAGGGAAAAGCTTGGGATCGATCAGCGCCTTGGCGCCCTTCGACACGGCGTCGGCGATCTGGTGGCGCACGTTCGCGGCAAACCGCTTGTTGGCCATGGGGCCGAGTGTCGTTTCGGGATCGAGCGGGTCGCCGAGCTTGTAGTTGGAGACCCAGGCGACCGACTTCTCGACGAAAGCGTCATAGAGCGACTCGTGCACATAGATGCGCTCGATGCCGCAGCAGCACTGGCCGGAATTGTAGGTCGCTCCGTCCATCAGCGTGTCGACGGCAGCATCGAGATCGGCATCCTCCATCACATAACCCGGGTCCTTGCCGCCGAGTTCGAGTCCGAGACCGGTGAAGGTGCCTGCCGCCGCCCGTTCGATCGAGCGGCCGCCCTCGACCGAGCCGGTGAAGTTGATGAAATCGAAGCTCTTGGCGGCGATCAGCGCCGCCGTCGTGTCGTGATCCAGGAACAGGTTCTGGAACACATCTGCCGGAACGCCTGCCTCGATGAAGGCGCGCACCATGCGCTCCCCGACGAGGATCGTCTGGCTGGCGTGTTTGAGGATCACTGCATTGCCCGCCATCAGCGCCGGCGCGATCGTGTTGATCGCCGTCATATAGGGATAGTTCCACGGCGCGATGACGAAGACGACCCCATGTGGCTCGCGTTCGATGCGGCGCTCGAAACGGTCGCTCTCCTCCACGACAATTGATGTCAGCGCGTCGGCGGCAATCGAGGCGACATAATTGGAGCGCTCGTTGAAGCCCTTGAACTCGCCACCATAGCGCACCGGCCGGCCCATCTGCCAGGCGAGTTCCGGCACCACCGCGTCAACCATCTCATTGAGCCGCGCCACGCCGGCAAGTACCAGTTTCACACGCTCTTCGAGCGGTCGCCGCGCCCAGCCTTTCTGCGCCTGGCGCGCATGCGCCACCGCCTGCCTCGCCATCTCCAACGGCATTGCCGGGCGCTCGGCGTAAACTTCGCCATTGACCGGCGAAATGCATCTGATCATCGTCATGATCGTCTTCCTGTTTTCATTTCACAATGAATCCCTCCCCCCTGTGAGGAGGGATTGCGGAGAGATAAAGCCGCAAACTTCTATGCCCGCTCGAACCCGCGCGCGACCTCCCAATCGGTCACCCGCCGATCATATTCCTGCTGCTCCCATTCTGCCGCATGCACATAATGGTCGATCACCTCCTCGCCGAAGGCCGCGCGCAGCATTTTCGATCCGCTCAGTGCCTCGGTCGCGGCCCTCAGCGTATGCGGAACCTCGCGCACGTCCTTGCCGTGATAGGCATCGCCGACGAAGGGAGCCTCCAGCTCCATCTTGTTCTCGATGCCCGATATGCCGGCCGCGATCAAAGCGGCGAAGGCGAGATAGGGATTGAGGTCGGAGCCGCCCACGCGGCATTCGATCCGGATCGCCTTGCTGCCTTCGCCGCAGAGACGATAGCCGGCGGTGCGGTTGTCCTTGCTCCAGATGGCCTTGGTCGGAGCGAAAGTACCCGCCATGAAGCGCTTGTAGGAATTGATGTAAGGCGCCAGGAAATAGGTGACCTCGCTCGCATGGGCGAGCTGACCGGCCACATAATGGCGCATGAGGTCGGACATGCCGTACTGCCCGTCCTTGTCGAAGAACAGCGGCTTTTCGCCGTCCTTGCTCCAGAGCGACTGGTGGATATGGGACGAGGAGCCGGCGGCCGAGTAGTTCCACTTGGCAAGGAAGGTGATCGCCTTGCCGCGCTGCCACGCAATTTCCTTGCAGCCGTTTTTGATGATCGCGTGCCGGTCGGCCATGGTCACGGCCTCGGCGTAGCGGACATTGATCTCTTCCTGGCCCGCGGACGCCTCGCCCTTGGAATTCTCGACCGGGATGCCGGCGCCCTGAAGACCGTTGCGGATCGCACGCATCACGTCCTCTTCCTTGGTCGTCTGGAAGATGTGGTAATCCTCGTTGTAGCCGCTTGCGAGCTGCAGATCGCGGTATCCGGAGAGCCTCGCATCGTCGTAGGACTGATCGAAGAGGAAGAATTCGAGTTCGCTTGCCATGAAGGCTTTGAAGCCCATGGCTTCGAGGCGCGATACCTGCGCCTTCAAGATGGCGCGCGGCGAATGCGGCACCTCCGCATGTGTGTGATGGTCCAGCATGTCGCAGAGAACCAGCGCCGTGCCGTCGAGCCACGGAATGCGCCGAAGCGTCGAAAGGTCCGGCTTCATGGTGTAGTCGCCGTAACCCTTGTCCCAGCTCGTCGCCTTGTAACCGGGCACCGTCTCCATTTCCATATCTGTCGCGAGCAGGTAATTGCAGCTATGCGTTTCCTTCCACGCACTTTCCACGAAGTATTCCGCGTGAAAACGCTTTCCCATCAAACGGCCCTGCATATCCACCTGGCAGGCGAGCACCGTGTCGATGCGGCCCTCGGCCACATCCTCTTTCAGTTCGTCGAACGAATAGCTCATGAAAGTGTCGTCCCATGTTTAGGTGCGGTCGTTCCCTCGTACCGCGAAGCGGAGTGGGACCGCGCGCGATCCCACTCTCCTCTACTGCTTACGCTTCGCCGACCGCCCTTTCGGCAGCGGCGATCTCCGCCTGACGGCGCGCGACCTCGTCGCCGATTGGCGGTCCACGGAACCGTCGCTTTTCAAAGGCGAACCAGATGATGCCCGTCACGATCAGGAAGCCGACCGTGATGTAGAGCGCCCAGTCGTTCGGCGGCTGAATGCCGAGAACGAAGATCAGCACCATGGCAACGATCGAAAGCACCGCGAAGAGCTTGAACATGCCCTCGCCCAGGTCCCACGGCCCCATCTTGTCCCACTTCGAGGTTCCCCAGGCGATCAGACCTAGCGTGATCGGAATCGCAAAGGAGAAGAAGAGGAAGATGACGGTGCAGGAAACGACAATCGTATAAACGGGCGTGTCGCCGATCGAGACCAGCGACGATCCCCAGACGAAAAGCACCGCGAGAATGGAGCCGGTCCAGATGGCCGCGACCGGCGTGCGATAGGTCGGGCTCACCTTCGAGAGTGCCTTCGATGCCGGCAGACCACCGTCACGCGAGAAGGCGAAGATCATACGGGAGACCGAGGTTACCGTCGCCAGACCGCAAAGCCACTGGCTGACCAGGATCGCCAGGTAGAGGATGTCTCTGACGATGGGATTCACCTGCGCGTCCATCGCCCAGAAGAACACGTTCCAGCCCTGTTTCGCTGCCTCGTCCATATCAGGGATCATCAACACGAAGGCGCAAAGCATGATGTAGCCGAAGAGCGCGGCCCAGAGCACCGACGAGATCATTCCGCGCGGAACGGAGTGAGCGGCCTTTACCGTTTCTTCCGAAGTATGGGCCGAGGCGTCGTAGCCCGTGATCGTGTAGATCGGCAGCAGCAAACCGAGCAGGAACACCCAGGTAGCCGAGGTCTGGGGCCAGACATTGCCGCCGGCTTCTCCCGAGTAATTCGAGAAGGTGAATAGCCGGCCGATCTCGTAAGTGTCCGCAACGGCGAGGCAGACGATCGCCAGCAGGATCGCGGTGACGAAGATCAGATAGCCCGAAAAATCGGTGAGCTTCGCCGTAAGCGCGATGCCCATATGATTCACAAGCGCCTGCGCGCCTGTGATGATCGCCAGGAAGACGATCCGGGTCCCCGTCGTGTCTTCCAGACCGAAATAGGGCGTTCCGAACGAGCCCATGAAGAAGTAGTAGGTGCCGACGTTGATCGCGCCGAGCACGGTGACCAGACCGAGCAGGTTGAACCATGCGGTCAGCCAGCCGGTGAAGCGGTTGCCCAGAATCGAACCCCAGTGATAGAGGCCGCCCGCGGTCGGATAGGCGGAACTGATCTGGGCCATGGCGACCGCGAAGACGAACGAGATAAAGCATCCGAGCGGCCACCCGATGCCGATCGCGGCGCCACCGGCGCCGGACGTTGCCTGTGCGAGCGAGTTGATGCCGCCCGACAGGATGCAAATGATCGAGAAGGATACGGCGAAATTCGAGAATTGACTCATTCGCCGTTCGAGTTCCTGGGCGTAGCCCATTGAATGCAGGACCTGCAGGTCCTGCTTCTTGTCGATTTCCGAGTAGTCTGACATGCCGTTCCCCTGTTTCTCCAAGACCTTCCGCGCTATTGCGGAGATCGCGTCACCCCTGCTCCGGAACACCGGAGCGACACCGCGGCATTGCCGCTCCCCGGGTCTTTTATCTTGCCGGAAGGGCAGCGACGCTCTTCGTGAGCAGCCCCACCAGACAATCGGCCATGACCCTCTGGCCGATTTTATCGCGGATGAGATCGTTACGGATCTCTATCATTACATTTGGAACGCCGAAGCGAATGCCGTATTCGATCAGGCTGTGCGTCACACCGTCAGCTGGTCCGTAAGGCTCGTTGCGGCGGACGTCATATCCCACGTCCTCATTCGATGCGGCGGCCAGCAGGCGGTCCGGGAGGCGGCTGTCGGCGTCATGCAGAATACCTAGTTCGACGGCTCGTGGCGCACCGAAATAGACCGGCGTGAAACTGTGCATGGTCACGAGAATCGGCTGTCTGCCCGCGGCCTTGCGGCCTGCGACCGCGCGCGTGACCGCCTCGTGAAACGGCAGATAGATCTCGTCCACCCGCGATTGCCGCTCTTCCGCCGTCATCGCCCTGTTGCCGGGCACCTCATAGATTTCACTGACGACGGGCATCGCCGCATCGGAGTCCGGGGGCCGGTTGCAGTCATAGGCGAGCCGCGAAAAACGTTGGAAGATCAGCGTCGCGTGCAGCTTTTCGGACAGCAATTGCGAGACCGCCAGCGCTCCGGGATCCCAGGCGATATGGCTTTCAAGCGCATCCTCAGAGAGGCCCAGCGTACCCAAACGCTCCGGCATCCGGTTCGAGGCATGCTCACAGACGAAGAGAAATTCTCCCCCCGCTTCGGCATTCTCGATTGCAACCGGGCTGCCATCTGTCTGCGTCAAAAGTCCCGTCAAAAACCGGCTCCCCAATGCCTCGTCAGACGATGATTGTGAAGAGAATTCTTCAGGACGCATCAGCTGTCAATGGAAAACTGAAACGATCTTTTCAAAATTGCGATTGACTCTGATTGTGACAGCGATGTTTAATTTCGCAGAAGCCGGCAAAGACCGGCAAGCCGGCAAAGACCGGCAAGCTGGCAAAGACCGGCAAGCTGGCAAAGACCGGCTGGGGGGCGAACATTGAACGGCAACACGGTTTCCATGACGGTGTCGGATGTGATCAACGCACATTTCGCCGCGCTGACGCGCGCCGAAAGGCAGTTGGCGGAGACGCTTCTCGACAATTACCCGGTGTCCGGTCTCGGTTCGATCACCACGGTTGCCGAGAATGCCGGCGTTTCGACGCCGACGGTCGCTCGGATGGTTCAGAAACTCGGCTTCCGCGGCTTCCCGGACTTCCAGGCGCGGCTTCACCAGGAACTCGAGGCGACGATCTCCAATCCGATTGCCAAACACGACCGCTGGGCTGCAAGCGCACCGGGAACCCATACGCTCAATCGTTTCGCCGACGCGGTCATGGGCAACATGCGCCAGACGCTTTCACAGATCGAGCCGGCCGAGTTCGACACGGCCGCGGCACTCGTCGCCGATCTGAAACGCAAGGTCTATCTTGTCGGCGGGCGCATCACCCGTTCACTTGCGGACTATCTCTTCACCCATCTTCAGGTCATCCGCACCGGCGTGACGCAGATCGCGGCCAATCCGAGTTCGTGGCCGCATTACGTGCTGGATATGCGGCAAGGCGACGTCCTGATCCTGTTCGACATTCGCCGCTACGAGCAGGAGATGGAAACACTCGCCCGCTTCGCCCGAGACCGCGGCGTCGAGATCGTCCTCTTCACCGACCAGTGGGGCTCTCCGGTCGCCAAGTCTTCCTCCAAGGTGTTCCGCGCGCGGATCGAAGTTCCCTCCGCCTGGGACAGCTCGGTCATGTTGCTCTTCCTTGTGGAGGCGCTGATCGAGGCCGTACAGAGCTCGAATTGGGACCAAACTCGAGACCGGATGAAAACCCTCGAAGGGCTGTTCGATTCCACACGTATTTTCCGCAAGCCGGTCTAGGAGGGCTCGGCGGCCTGAATTCCAAGTCGAGAACATTCAGGCGACACTCGGATACAACCGGCAGATCGACCTGAAGCCGACATATCTGCCGCAGACGGGACAAAGCCTGTCACATAAGCTTCATCGCATATCTTTAACTGCTTCGGCGAAATTGACTGAAAACCAAATAAGGAGAACTCCAGTGATTTCAATGACTCAACGCCTGCTCTCGCTTTCGACCGCCATGCTGCTCGCTACGACGGCAGTTGCCGTTGCCGAGCCGAGCGAGGAGCTCATCGCAGCCGCCAAGAAGGAAGGCACGCTGACGACAATCGCGCTCCCGCACAATTGGTGCGGGTATGGAGACGTGATCGCCGGCTTCAAGGCCAAATACGGTATCGAAGTCAACGAACTGAACCCGGATGCGGGCTCCGGCGACGAGATCGAAGCGATCAAGGCCAACAAGGGCAACACCGGCCCGCAAGCACCCGATGTCATCGACGTCGGCCTGTCCTTCGGCCCCTCGGCCAAGGCCGAAGGCCTGATCCAGCCCTACAAGGTTTCGACCTGGGATACGATTCCGGACACGGCGAAGGACCCGGAGGGCTATTGGTACGGCGATTACTACGGCGTTCTCTCCTTCGTGGTGAACACCGATATCGTCAAGGATGTGCCGAAGGACTGGGCGGACCTCAAAAAGTCCGACTATGCGAATTCGGTTGCGCTCGCCGGCGATCCGCGGGCATCCAACCAGGCGGTACAGGCGGTCTACGCAGCCGGCCTCGCGGCCGGTGAGACGGATGCGGCCAAAGCGGGCGAAGCCGGTCTTGCCTTCTTCGCCGAGGTCAACAAGGCCGGCAACTTCGTCCCTGTGATCGGCAAGTCCGCCTCCCTTGCGCAAGGATCGACCCCGATCATCATCGCCTGGGACTATAACGGCCTCTCCTGGCGCGACAGCCTGAACGGCAACCCGCCGGTCGAGGTCGTCGTTCCAGCCTCCGGTGTCGTCGCCGGCGTCTACGTCCAGGCGATCTCGGCCTTCGCGCCGCATCCGAACGCGGCCAAGCTCTGGATGGAATATCTGTATTCGGACGAAGGTCAGCTCGGCTGGCTGAAGGGCTATTGCCACCCGATCCGCTTCAACGACCTCGTCAAGAACGGCAAGGTTCCGCAGGAAATGCTCGACAAGCTGCCGCCGGCGGCATCCTACGAGAAGGCCGTCTTCCCGACGCTCGAAGAGCAGGAAGCCGGCAAGGCAGCGATCACCACGAAGTGGGATAGCGTCGTCGGCGCGAGCGTACAGTAGTCGCTACGAGGCCTCCCCGCCCATGAATGGGTGGGGAGGTCATCTTCCTCCGACGCCGGGACGGCCGTAACCTGTATGACCACGACAACAGCATCAGCACCTCTGATCAGCAAACGAGCGATCATCGACTGGCTTGGCATCGCGCCCTTCATGATATTCGCGCTGATGTTCCTGATCATTCCGACGCTCTATCTGGTTACCGGCGCCTTCCTGACGCCTGCCGGCGAGTTTACCTTCAGGAACATCGCCGACCTCTTCACGCCCTCGATCCTGTCGGCTTACTGGATCTCGATCCGCGTATCTGTTGCCTCGTCGCTCGGCGGCGCCCTCATCGGCTTTTTTCTTGCCTGGGCTATCGTGCTTGGCGGGCTGCCGACCTGGATTCGCTCCGGCCTTCTCACCTTTTCCGGCGTCGCCTCCAATTTCGCAGGCGTTCCGCTCGCTTTCGCCTTTCTCGCAACCCTCGGCCGGACCGGGCTCGTCACGGTGTTTTTGCGAGACTGGTTCGGCTTCAATCTCTACTCGACCGGCTTCAATCTCCTGAGCTTCTTCGGTCTCACCATCACCTACATGTATTTCCAGATTCCGCTGATGGTGCTGATCCTGACGCCGGCGCTCGACGGCATAAAGAAGGAATGGCGCGAGGCCGCCGAAATCCTGGGCGCTTCCACCTGGCAGTACTGGCGCATGGTGGCGCTGCCGATTCTCTGGCCGAGCCTGCTCGGCACGACGCTCCTGCTTTTCGCCAACGCCTTCGGCGCGATCGCCACCGCCTATGCGCTGACCGGCAGTTCGCTCAACATCGTGCCCATCCTGCTCTACGCGCAGATCCGCGGCGACGTGCTTCACAATCCGAACCTCGGCTATGCGTTGGCCCTCGGCATGATCGTCATTACCGGCATTTCCAATATTCTCTACATCTGGCTGCGAATGCGCGCCGAACGGTGGCAGAAATGAAAGCACGACGTCTCGGCGCCTGGATCGCCATCGCAATCGGGGCAAGCTATTTCATCGTTCCGCTGCTTGGCACGCTGGAATTCTCGCTGCGCATGCGCCGCGACGCCTATTCCTTCGACGCCTATCGATCGGTCTTCTCCGATTTCCAGTTCCGCGAAACTTTCGGCTATTCGATGATGATGGCCGTTCTCACGATCATCTTCGGCATGCTGCTGGTGGTGCCGACGGCCTATTGGGTACGGCTGCGCCTGCCGCAGGTCCGCCCGATCATCGAGTTCATCACGCTGCTACCGCTCGTCATTCCCGCAATCGTCATCGTCTTCGGCTATCTGAGGCTCTATAATTCCTCATCGATCCTGCCGCTGACCGGGTCGACCTCCGGCACCAATATGCTGCTGATGTTTTCCTACATGACGCTGTCGCTTCCCTACATGTATCGCGCCGTCGATACGGCGATGCGGGCGATCGATGTCAGAACCTTGACGGAGGCTGCCGAGAGCCTCGGCGCCAGATGGCCGACCATCCTCTTCCGCTGCATCTTTCCGAACGTGATGAGCGGCGTTCTCTCAGGAGCCTTCATCACGTTTGCGATCGTCATGGGCGAATTTACCATGGCAGCGCTGCTAAACCGGCCCGCCTTCGGCCCCTATCTGCAGCTCGTCGGCGCCAACAAGGCCTATGAACCTTCGGCGCTCGCCGTCATCGCCTTCGCGATCACCTGGCTCAGCATGGGATTGCTCCAGCTCGTATCGCGCTTCCAGAAATCCGCTCCGGCCAAGGCTTGATCACATGGCATTCCTGCAACTGACCAATATTCAGAAATCTTTCGGCCCGGTTCAGGTCGTGCATAATTTCGACATGGGGATCGACAAGGGCGAGTTCGTTTCCTTCCTCGGCCCATCCGGCTGCGGCAAGACAACCATTCTGCGCATGATAGCCGGTTTCGAGACGCCTTCGGGCGGGACGATTTTCATCGACGGCAAGGACCAGGGCGCGCTGAAGCCTAACCAGCGCAATATCGGCATGGTGTTTCAGGCATATGCCCTCTTCCCGAACATGAACGTGCACGACAATGTCGCTTTCGGCCTCAAGGTTGCGGGCGATTCGAAACCGGAGATCGATAAACGGGTGAAGCAGATGCTCGGGCTGATCAAGCTCGAGCATCTGGCGGACCGCTTCCCCTATCAACTCTCCGGCGGCCAGCAGCAGCGCGTGGCACTTGCCCGAGCACTGGCCGTCAAGCCGCAGGTGCTTCTGCTCGACGAGCCGCTTTCCGCACTTGACGCGAAGATTCGCGTTTCTCTGCGCGAGGAAATTCGTCAGATTCAGCAACAGCTCGGCATCACCACCGTATTCGTGACGCACGACCAGGAGGAAGCCCTGTCGATTTCCGACCGGATCGTCGTCATGAATGCCGGCCGCGCCGACCAGATCGGCACTCCGTTCGAGATCTACAACACCCCGGCGACGCGCTTCGTCGCCTCCTTCGTCGGCACGCTCAACATCATCGAGGGTAAGGTGGCCGATCCCGCAATCGGCGCGGTCACCATCGGCGGCCAGCAGATTTCGCTGAGCGAGCCGATAACAGGGGCAAAGGGCGGCGACAGCATTTCGCTGGCACTCAGGCCGGAAGCGGGCTCGATCGCCGAGGGCGCGCGGGGCGATACCGCACTTCCGGGCAAGGTCGTATCGAGGAGCTTTCTCGGCTCCGTCATCCGCACCAAGCTGCGGGTCGGCGAGGACATCATCTCCTTCGATATGTTCAATGACCCGGGCATGATACCGCCCGTTGCCGGGGAAAGCGTCACGCTTCGCTTCGCGGCAAAGGACCTGCTCGTCATCCGCGAATAGATCGGCCGAAAAGAAATATCCCGGACCACGATATCCTTGGAAAAATCTGTCGTGATTTTTCGCTTTCACGTCGCAGCACAGATTTGACGGCATCGAAACAGGCGCTATAGTCGCAACGTTCTCAGGGCGGGGTGGAAATCCCCACCGGCGGTAGCGGACACAGGATCGAAATGATCCGTGGTCGAAGCCCGCGAGCGCTTCGCATATTGGTGCGAAGGTCAGCAGATCCGGTCAAACTCCGGAGCCGACGGTTATAGTCCGGATGGAAGAGAGCAAGCAGAAGCGTCGCCCCTCCCCGGGGTTTTCGCACATGCATGTTCGCCCGACGGGATCCTTGGAAAAATGCCAACCCTGAAAGGCTTGAGACAATGACAGTAGTTTCCCACCCCTCCGCTAAGATTGCGATCGTTCGCGCCCGCTGGCACGCCGATATCGTCGACCGTTGCGTCGATGCTTTCGTCGCGCAATGGACGAAGCTTGGCGGCAACGCTATCGATGTCGAGGTCTTTGACGTGCCCGGCGCGCTCGAAATCCCGCTGCATGCGCAAAAGCTTGCGAAGACTGGCCGCTATGCAGCGATCCTCGGCACCGCGTTTGTCGTCAATGGCGGCATCTATCGCCACGACTTCGTCGCCGGCACGGTGCTCGACGGCATGATGCGCGTGCAGCTCGATACGGACGTGCCGGTGCTCTCGGCGGTGCTTACACCTCACAATTTCCAGGAAAGCGAGCCGCTGATCGCCTTCTTCCGCGACCACTTCGTCGTCAAGGGAGAGGAAGCCGCAAATGCCTGCGCGCAGATTCTCGATGCACGGGCGAAGCTGGCGCTGGTGAACGCCTGACGGAAACTGCCCCTCTCCTCGGATTTAACCCGAGGAGAGGGCCAACTCGAGGTCGCTGAACGGCGATTGAAACGCCGCGCGATCGGCGATAGATAAACTTCACCTTCAACCGAAGGATTACTGCGGTCGAGCCCCGTGAGTTGGCGCGATCGGTGAAGACGACGATGACGTTTCAGCCGCGCATGCAGAACCGGATCAGCGGATTTTCGATCATCGGCGGCCTCAACCGCCGGGAATGGAACGGTGTGGTTGCGGATGTCTGGGACGTGGAATGCGTTCCGCATGCGGGCGGCTACTACATAGCCGAGGATCCCCGCATGTTCATCGTGCTCGACGCGAAAGGCGGCGGCAATTGCCGGGTGAAGCTCGCCGCCAACGGCGAGGGCGCGGTCCAGAATTATCATCGGCATGCCCTGTCCTATATCCCCGCGGGGATGGAACTATGGACCGACCTCGTCGACATCAACTACATCCGGCATCTCGATCTGCATTTCGATATCGATGCGCTCGGGCGGCGTCTCAGGGAAGATCTGGATCCCGCTGCCGTCGACACGCCGCGGCTCATGTTCCAGGATGAGCGCTTCCTGAGGCTTGCCGGGCTGATCGCAGCCGAATGCCTCAACCCCCAGCCTCTCCATGATCTTTATGGCGACGGACTGACGGTGGCTCTGTTCATCGACCTCATGAAGATCGCAAAGCGCAGCGGCCGCAAGCGCAGCCAGCTTGCGGCCTGGCAGTTGCGCCGGGCGGTCGATTTCATCGAGGAGAACTTCGCCCGCAATGTGCGGCTCGAGGAACTCGCCGACCTCACCGGCCTGTCGCAATCGCATTTCAGCCATGCCTTCAAGGCTTCGACGGGTGTCGCCCCGCATCAATGGCACATGAACGCCCGTGTCGAACGGGCAAAACAGATGCTGGTCGAGAGCGAGGGCCCGCTGACCTCGATAGCCGCGGAAACGGGCTTTGCCGATCAGGCGCATTTCACCCGCGTCTTTCGCAAGACGGTCGGCACGACGCCGGCACTATGGAAGAAAAGTCACACCGCCTGACACTTGGCCGGCTGCGCTCAATTTTACCCAGAATCGTTCAATTTCCGCGCATCCGGACAATCCCGGTCAAAATAGTTGATCTAGACACTCAGCTTATCATTGACCGTGCCGGTCTCGCGGGGGGCAACGGCGTGGCCGGCCGATTTCGGGGCAGATTTGACATGAAATGCAGAGTTCGCGGAGCGCATCTTAGAAACCTTCTGGCGAGCGGGGTGGCACTTGCGCCGCTGGTGACAAGCGGATTGGCTTTTGCGCAGGATGGCGATGCCACACAGCTTGAGCGGATAATTGTAGAAGGGGGCAATACGGCGGGCGCGGGCGCTACGGGACCTGTCGAGGGTTATGTTGCCAAGGCGAGCGCGACCGGTTCCAAGACCGCGACCCAGATTACCGAAATCCCTCAGTCGGTCTCCGTCGTCGGCCGCGAGGAACTGGCCGACCGCGCCGTGGTCAACAAGGTCGATGAAGCCTTGCGCTATACGCCAGGGGTCCTGTCGGCGCCTTTCGGCACCGATCCGGACACGGACTGGTTCTATATTCGCGGTTTCGATGCGGCCCAGACGGGTCTCTTCCTCGACGGTCTGCCGCTCTTCAGTTTCGGCTTCGGCAATTTTCAGATCGACCCCTTCATGCTGGAACGGATCGAAGTGCTGAAGGGGCCGGCCTCCGTCCTCTATGGCGGGTCCAATCCCGGCGGTATCATAAATCTGATCAGCAAGAGACCGCTTGACGAGCCGCTCTACTATACCGAGGCGGGCATCAACAGCGACGGCAACGCCTTCACCGGCTTCGACGTGAATGACATGCTGACTGATGACGGAACCGTACGCTATCGCCTGACCGGCAAGATCGCCGGCGGCGACAATTATTCAGATTATTCCGAGGACCTCCGCGGCTTCATCCTGCCGCAGGTGACCTATGCGCCGGATGATGCGACCAGCCTGACGGTGTTTGGGCTGCTCCAGGGCCTTGACCAGGTGCATGTCGGCAACGGCTTTCTGCCCTATGTCGGAACCGTGGTCGACGCGCCCTTCGGCAAGATCGATCGGGATGCCTATTTCGGCGAACCTGACCTCGACGAGGGAACCTATGCCCAGCAGATGCTCGGCTACGAGTTCAAGCACGATTTTGACAGCGGCTGGACCTTCACCCAGAATGCACGCTACGCCCATCTTCACAAGCATGAGAAGTACCCGTATCCCTACGGCTATGTCGGCCCCGGCTTCGGCAATATAGAGCCCATCGCTCCAGATTACCTTCTGAACCGCATCGGCTTTGAGGCGACGTCGAAGGTGGACAGCTTCTCGATCGATAATCGCGCCGAGACGGATTTCGATCTGGGCACGACGAATCACACGTTCGTGGCCGGCCTCGATTACAAATATTACCGCCTCGACCATATCGGGGCTTCGGGAGGCGCGACGCCGATCAGCCCCACCGATCCGGTCTATGGGGTACCACAGGGCCCGACGGCCGTTTATATCAATCAGATTTTCACGCAGCAGCAGATAGGCATCTATGCTCAGGACCAGGTGCGCTTCGGCGACGGTTGGCTCGTTACGCTCAATGGGCGCTACGACTATGTCGACACCGACCTCAAGAACGGGGCTACCGCCTGGGCCGGTCCATCCAACTTCGGATATGACGACGGCGCACTCAGTGGCCGAGCCGGCCTCGGTTACGAGTTCGACAACGGTCTCACCCCCTATGTGAGCGTTGCCACCTTCTTCAACCCGCTTGTAGGTTCGCGCGACTCGAACCCCGATCCTGCCATCACGACCCTGGTGCCCTTGAGACCCGAGGAGGGATACCAGTACGAAGCGGGAATCAAATACGAGCCGACATTTATCGACGGCTTGATCACCGCCTCGCTGTTCCAGATCACCAAACAAAACGTGCAGGTGACCGATACGCTCGGAATTTCCACGCAACTCGGCGAGGTGCGCTCCCGCGGCTTCGAACTCGAGGGCAAGGTGAACATCGACGATAACTGGAAGATCATTTCGGCGTTCACCTATACCGACCTCGAGATCACGGAGGACACCAATCCGTCGCTGCTCGGCAAGTCGCCCTACCTGATCCCTGAGACACAAGCTGCCCTGTGGCTCGATTACACCGTGACCAGCGGCGCTTTCGAGGGCATGAGCCTCGGCGCAGGTGTACGCCGCCAGGGCGAGTCCTGGGCCGATGCTGCAAACACGAAGAAAGTCCCCGCGGCGACGCTCGTGGATGCCGCCATCCGCTACGAGAAGAACGACTGGACGGCATCGCTCAATGTCGCCAACCTTTTCGACAAGGAATATGTCAGCGGATGCCAGGGGCTTCTGACCTGCGGTTATGGCGAAAGCAGAACGTTCACGCTCAAGCTCAGCAAGAAGTGGTAAGGGTCTGAAGCTCCGGCTGTCCGCGAGGTTCGGCACTTCGTCAACGCCCCAATATCTTGTCGACAACCTGAATCCAAATCGCTTAGTAATGTCCCTCCACCCTTGTTGAGCGGAGTCCAGGATGGCGAATTATCCGGCGATCACCAGTACGGAGCGCCAAACGCGCATATCCCGTTTGCGGGCCACTCTTTCGGAGCGGAACGTCGGCGGGCTCCTGCTGGGTTCTACGGAAAGTCTCCGCTACTATACAGGGCTGGAGTGGCACGCCAGCGAACGGTTCCTCGGCGCTCTCATCACGGGTTCCGACCTGATCTATATCGCCCCCGCGTTCGAGCTGAGCCGGGTCGAGACCCTGTCACGCGAACCAGGTGAAATCCGCGCATGGCAGGAGGAGGAAAGCAGTGCCGCCCTCGTCGCATCGCTTCTGCCTCCTGAGGCGACACTCGCTGTCGATGATTCACTGCCGTTGTTTGCGTATAACGCTCTGGTGGGGGAAATTGCGGCCCGCAGGCTGATTGACGGAGGTCCGCTTATCCGTGCCCAACGAAGGTTGAAATCTGCGGCCGAGATCGAGATCATCCAGTTCGCGATGAACCTGACCCTGGAGGTGCATCGGCGCGCGCATAAGTTCATCAAACCTGGGATTTCAGCGTCGGAGGTCAGGCGCTACATCGACGATCAGCATCGGCTGCTCGGCGCTCCAGGCGGCTCCAGTTTCTGTATCGTCTCCTTCGGAGATGCGACTGCGCTGCCCCATGGGGCGGAGGGGGAACAGGTCTACAAGCCCGGCGACGTGGTGCTGGTCGACACCGGCTGCCGCATTGGCGGCTACCACTCGGACCTGACCCGGACCTATATGATCGATGACCCGACGCCCGAATTCGCTCGTATTTGGGCTATCGAGAGGGAAGCTCAGCTGGCCGTGTTCGAAGCTGCTCACATCGGAGCCACATGCGGCAGCCTTGATTCGGCTGCCCGAGACGTTCTCGTTCGCAACGGGCTCGGGCCGGACTACAAACTCCCGGGTCTTCCTCACCGCGCCGGGCACGGGATCGGCCTCGAAATTCACGAGGAGCCATATATTGTCCGCAATAATCACTTCGCCCTCTCCGAAGGTATGTGCTTCTCGGTCGAGCCTATGATCGTCGTTCCGGAAGCGTTCGGCGTTCGCCTCGAGGACCACATCTACATGAGCAAAGACGGCCCCGTCTGGTTTACGGCGCCCGCCGAAGGCCCCACCGAGCCGTTCGCTTGATCGCAACAATGCCCTTCCAGCGCGCTCAACAGGCCAGAGAGCGCTCGGTTTCCGGATCGAAGAGATGCATCTGGTTCATGTTGATTGAGAACGGAAGTCTTGTCCGAGCTTTGGGGGCGAACTCGGAATCGATACTGGCGCAAAGCCCGGTCTTTCCCACATTGAAATACACCATCGAAGTCGCGCCGAGCGGCTCGACGAGATCGACGGCGGCATCGATCGGCACCCAGCCAGGACGGTCGCAGTGGCTGGAGATGGATTCCGGCCGGATTCCGAAGATGACGCTTCGGTTGAGGTGATGCTTGAAGTCATCGGCCCTGCTGGCCGGAACGGCAAGCCGCGTGCCGTCTTCCAGCACCAGATGAAGATCCGTGGCTTCTCCGGCCAAACGCGCGGGCAGGAAGTTCATGGAGGGGGAGCCGATGAAACCAGCGACGAACTTGCTCGCAGGCTTGAGATAGAGCTTCTGCGGTTCGTCCATCTGTTCGACCATCCCCTTGTTCATGACCACCACGCGGTCTGCCATAGTCATGGCCTCCACCTGGTCATGCGTGACGTAGACGGTGGTCGTCGGGATCAACTGATGAAGCCGCTTGATCTCCGTTCGCATCTTCACTCGCAGTTTTGCATCCAGGTTGGAGAGCGGCTCGTCGAACAGGAAGACCTTCGGATTTCGCACGATCGCCCGGCCCATTGCCACGCGCTGACGTTGGCCACCTGAAAGCTGCCCAGGGCGACGGTCGAGCAATTCCGTGATGTGCAGAGTTTCGGCGGCAGTGGCAATCCTTTGCTGTATCTCCGCCTTCGGCAGCTTCTGTTGCTCCAGGCAGAAAGCGATGTTTTCGCGGACAGACATGTGCGGATAGAGGGCATAATTCTGGAACACCATTGCGATGTCGCGTTTCCCGGGGCCGAGGCGGTTCACCACCTCATCGCCGATGGCTATCTCGCCGCGGGATATGTGTTCGAGGCCTGCGATCATCCGCAGCGTGGTTGATTTTCCGCAACCCGACGGTCCGACGAAGACGACGAACTCCTTATCGTCGATGTCGAGGCTGACGCCCCGCACGGCCTCGTGGATTCCGTATGATTTGACTACGTTTCTGAGTTGGAGCCGTGCCATTCTTTCCTCCTACTTCTCCGTCAGCCAGACCTGCATTGCGCCCTCGTCACGATTGGCCCAGAGGTGATAGGGTATCGCCTTGAACGTTCTTCCCTTCAAGGAAGGTGGCCTGTTGCGATAGAGCGTTGGCCCCCAATCCTCGGCATCGGCTTCCAATGCTTCTCCCTCAAGCACGACGGCACCGCCAAGCAGGGTTTCGTCGAAGCGCGGGGTGAGGTTGGTGTCCGCTGAGATTCTCAGGCGCTGGGGTTCCGTGCCAATGTCCGTCTCCTCGACGCAATAGACGACCGGACCGCGCTTAAGAGCGACACGCTGCGCGTCCTCCCCTACTGCTGGATGGGCGTAGAGGCGCTCCACTGGCATCTCGAAAGTCAGACGGATTTCATCCCCGTCGACCCATTCGCGGTTCACGACCGCATAGCCCTTTTCAAGCGATGCGCCGAGGTCCATTTGCTCTCCGTTTACCCACAACCGGGCGTTACGGCACCAGCCAGGGATTCGCAGCCTGAAGGTGAGCCGGGTCGGCGCAACCAGACCAAGGGCGAGAAGAACATCCTTATCCCACGGATAGCTGGTTTCTTGCCGAAGTCGCACGAATTGGCCCTGGATTTCCAGCTCGGCTGTGTTGGCACCGTAGAGGTGGACAGCGATTTCGTCCCGCTTTGCAGAATAGAAGTACTGGCCCAGCGACGTTATGAAGCGGGCGATGTTCGTCGGGCAGCATGGGCAGTAATGCCATTTCCAGCGGCGATGCTGGCCGTGGCTTTCGAGCACGTTCTCGTAGAAATAGTGCTCACCGTCTCGCGAAATTCCAGAAAGCGCGCCGTTGAATAGAATTGTTTCCAGGGCGTCGGTGAACTTGCTGTCCAGGTCAAGCTGCGCCATGCGATGGCTCCACAGACCAAGCGCGACCGCGGCACATGTCTCCGCATAGGCCGTCGTGTTCGGCAGATCATATTCGCGCGTGAAGCCTTCGTTGGATGCGGATGGCCCGAGACCTCCGGTTATGTAAAGCTGACGGCCTATCAGATTGTCGAACAGGCGGTCGCAGGCGTGCTTTAGGCTAGGATCGTCATTTTCATAGGCTAGGTCCGCCATCGCTGAGAAGAGATACATAGCTCGCACGGCATGGCCAACGACTTGCGTCTGATTGCGGACGGGCATGTGCGCCTGACTGTAGGCATAGGTCCCGTAGACATAATCGGCCGGATTCTCCCCCCGCCGGCGCGTTTCCTCGTCGAAGTAGGACGGCATTCGGCCGCGCTCGTCGACGAAATAGGTAGCGAGTTTCAGGTGCCTGGGGTCGCCGGTTAAGCGATAAAGCTTCACAAGCGCCAGTTCGACTTCCTCATGGGCATCGTAGCCGCGCAGTTTGCCCGGCTCCGTCCCGAAAGTGTCGATGATGTGATCGACGGCACGGATCATCACGTCCAGGAACCGCCGTTTTCCGGTAGCCTCGAAATAGGCCACGGCTCCCTCGATCAGATGGCCCATCGAATACATTTCATGCAGGTCGCGCAGGTTGGTCCAGCGCTTGTCCGGTTCGCGCCGGATGAACCAGCTGTTCAGATAGCCATCTGGCATCTGTCCGTGCTCCAGCCTTTCCACGATCGCATCGATCTTGGCTTCAATGTCCGGATCAGGATGGTTCTTGAGCGTATAGCTCGCAGCCTCAATCCATTTGCCGAAGTCAGAGTCGAAGAAATGTTGCATCGACAGTCCGCTGGGCTGGATAGGGCGGACGAGTGGTGACGGCGGCTTTTCGAAATCCAGGACTTCGAGGAAGCCCTCCTCTTCGAGGCGCCTGTGCTGAGTGGGTATAGTGACGCTTCGGACGGTTTCCGACCAACTCTGCCAGAACCCGCCATCAAAGGCTACGCGAGTGTGGTCGACAGGCACAAAACGCTCGAAGGCGCGTGGCTTGACTTCGGCGGCCTTGTTTTGGGGCAAGGACATGCAAACTCCTTCTGCAGATGCCGCGGATTATTTCACTGCGCCGGCCGTCAGACCGCGCACGTAGTAGCGTTGCAAGGCGAGAAACAGCACGATGCAGGGAAACATCGTGACGGTGATTCCGGCCTGGAGTGCGCCCCAGTCAATGATCCCGTAAATGCCGGAGGAAACATTGACGAGCATGATCGGCAGGGTGAACTTGTTCTGGTCCGACAGAAAGATCAGCGCCGCCAGAAATTCGTTCCAGGAATTAAGGAAGGCGAACATTGCCACGGTCGCTACGCCTGGGAGCGCCAAAGGCATCATAATCCGTCGAAGAAGCGCCCATTGCGACGCGCCATCGATCCGTGCCGCTTCGATCAATGCGCTCGGGATCGCATCGAATGAATTGCGCATCATGAAGATGGAGAATGGCAGCTGAAATGTCGTGTAGACGAGGATCAGGCCGAACAGGTTGTTCTGCAAACCGAGGAACTTCAGGATCAGGAAGAGAGGTGTCAGGATTGACTGGAAGGGGATCATCATCGTCGCCATCACGACGACGAAAATGAGCGACTGACCGGGGAACCGGAACTTGGCGAACCCGTATCCGGCCGGGACCGCGATCAGCACCGTGAGGACGATCGTGCCCAATGCGATAAGCACCGAGTTGGCCGCATACACGTACCAGCCAGCACCGACATCTTCCAGCCTTCGGTAGTTCTCCAGCGAAAACGCCTTTGAAAACAGCGCGACGGGATTGGCGAGCGCTTCGGCCGCCGGTTTGAAGGAGTTGGCTACCGACCAGACGATAGGCATCAGGAAAAAGATCGCAAGCAGCAGCGAAATCAAAAGGAGGGCTGCGTCGCCGAGACGTTCCGACGCCGGGCGGCCGTGCAGCGTGGTTAGTTTTCTCATCGACCCTCCTCCGGACGCTGGCGCATGAAGCTGAGCTGAATGGAGCTGATCGCGACGAGGACGACGAGCAGGGCAAAGGAGAGAGCCGAGCCGTAGCCGAGGCGATAGGACGAGAACGACGCCAGGTAGATCGAGAACACGGCCGAGATCGTGCTGTTTTCGGGGCCACCCTGTGTGATGATAAAGAACTGGTCGAATGCAAGCATCGAAGAGGTGATGTTCAGAACAAGGGCGAGCAACAGCGCGTTGCGCATCAGGGGCAGCGTAATCCTGCGGAAACGGCTGAACGCGTTGGCACCATCGATCTTCGCAGCTTCAGCGATTTCCTGTGGAATGCTCTGAAGTCCGGTGAGCAGGATGACCATGGTGAAGCCCGCGGTTTTCCAGACGACCATCAGGATGACCACGGCCAGCGCCGGCCAGAAGCTCTCGAGCGGGCGCGGAGCGGCATCTACTATGCCCAGGCCCAAAAGCAGGCGGGAGAAGACGCCGCTGTCCGGATTGAGGAGCCACATCCATAATGTGGAGGCGGCCCCGAAACCGATAACGACCGGCATGAAATAGATCGTCCGGAAGATTCCCGTGTTACGCAGCGGTCGATCTACGAGCAGCGCCAGCGGAAAGGCGACGACCAGGATCGCCGCTGTCACCAGGACCGTATAGAGCAGCGTGAAGCCAAGCGACTGCCAGAGCTGCGTGTCACCAAGCAGTTCGGCGTAGTTGTCCAGGCCGATGAACTTCCTACGTCCGAGCAGTGGCCAGTGATAGAAACTCATCCAAGCCGTCATCACCAGCGGGATGACGAAAAGACCGCCTATGAAAACCATGCTGGGCGCGATGAAGACGAGCCCGAGCCAGCCATGCGGCTCGCGATCGGCGGCTTCCGCTCGAGCGGCGCGCGCCTGTTCTCTCTTGGGCGTTGACACCAAGGTGCGAGGTCCTTCTGCCAGTTGAGATGTCGGCCGCCTTGCGGCAGTTCGTATCGGCAGCCAAGCTGTTGCTGGGCGCGGGGCGCGTGGCGCGCCGGAAGCGCGCCCTCGACTTGATTCAGGGGTTGGTCCGTTCGAGGATCTTGCTGAACCCATCCTGAGCCTTGGCGATCGCGCCGTCGACGTCATCGCCAAAGATCGAACCCTGGATGAGGTTAAGGAAAGGACCCGTGCGGCTGACGAACAGTTCGTCGGACGAGAAGGTGTAAGGCGTGCGGGCGTTGGCCAGTATGTCGTAGGCGACCAGATTGCGCTTGTCGAACTGCGCATATGCCTCGCCGGCGAGGTCGGTTCGCGAGGGCATGCCCGACTCCTTCGTGATATAGACCTGCTGCTCGGGCTGCATATAGAACTCGACGAAGTCGAGCAGGACCTTCTTCTTCTCCTCGCTGATGCCCTTCATCAGAGAAAGAGTGTCGCCACCAGCGAAACTGGAGACGCCACCGCTCGGGCCTGGGATCGGTGCAACATCAAATTTGACGTCAGGATATTTGTTGGTGAGCAGGTTCACGATGTACGAACCCGTCATCAGGATTCCGACCTTGCCGGAGGCGAAGGCCTCGACTGCATTGTTGCCATTGCCCGATCTGGACGTCGGATGCACGGCGCCGGCACTCCACATGTCCCGGTAGGCAGCTATCGTTTCGCGCATGGCTGGCGTATCGATGGTCGCCTCTCGTCCATCATCCGTCAGGACGTCCGCGTTCGCCGCCCAGATGTGAGGCAGAAAATCGTAGATCAGCCAGCTGCCCGAGTTCGCGACGAAATAGAAACCGTAGGTATCCTCGCCGATGCCGCGTATCTTCTTCGCGTAGTCGACGATCTCGGCAAGGGAGGCCGGGGCTTTCTTGGGATCGAGGCCAGCCTTTTCGAAGAGTTCCGTGTTATAAGCGATGATGGATGCGTCAGGCAGAGCAGGCAGGCCGTAGATTCTGTCTTCATAGGTCGCCAAACGGATGTGAGACGGACTGAGTGCCTCCGCATAAGGCAGTCCTTTGACGAAATCGGTGACGTCCTCCAGGCTGTCGCTGGCTGCAAAGGTCGGAAGATAAATCAGGTCCAGCACTGCACCGTCCGGTGGCGAACCACCGGCGATCGCTGCACCGAGTTTCGGAACCATCTGCTCGGCCGTAATCTGCGTGACGACAACTTTGTCGTCGTGTGAGGCGTTATACTTGTCCGCAAGCCCCTGAAGCACCGCGCCCGACGAAGTTCGCACCCAAAGGGTAACCTCCTCGGCTTTGGCGAGTGACGATGTAGCTGCCAGGATAAGTGCAGCTAGCATGATACTTCTTTTGCGCATGGCGTTCCCCTTTTTTGGTGGTCTGTCGCATTGCCGTGCTGACGCGAAGTGAACGCTAGGTGAGTTTTACGCGATTGTCGATAATTTGCGTTTCCCAACGTGCAAAAACCTTTTTGCATGAGCGATTTCAACTGGTAAAAGGTTCTTGCACATGAAACGGGAATCCAGGGATGCGAAAGATCTTCCATCGCCGACGCACTCTGCGGGACGTCGCGCTGGCGGCGGGAGTGAGCATCTCGACCGCTTCAAACGCCCTTAACGAGACTGGCCGCGTCAACATCGAAACCAGGGACAAGGTCAAGCGGATCGCCCAGGAGATCGGTTTCCTTCCCAATGCGCTCGCCCGAAGCCTGCTCAGCAAGCGAAGCTTCACCATTGGCATGATCACAAACGACACCTATGGCAGGCTTACATTGCCTATGGCAGCGGGTGTTTCCGAAGCCCTCGTCGATCACGGCATTTCCGTTTTCCTGTGTGCGACAAACAACGATCAAAGGCTGGCGACGTCTCATCTGCAGGCTCTTCTGGAGAAGCAGGTCGACGGTATCATCTTCACCGCGACGCGACTGGATCTGGAGCCGCCTGTCGAATTGCTCAATCTGCCTATCCCTGTCGTCTATGTTTTCGCGCAGGGGCCAAATCAGAATGTCAGTTTCGTTCCGGACGATGCCCAAGGCGCCCGTCTGGCGGTGACTCACCTGAAGCGTCTCGGCTACTCCCGCATCGTTCATATCACCGGCCCGCAGGACTATCTGGCAGCACGGATCAGGGCGGAGACTTATCGTGAGAGCTGTGACCGGAGCCCGGAAGTATTTTTTGGCGACTGGAGCGAGGATTGGGGATATGAGGCGACGGAGAAAGTGTTTTCACAAGGAGGCAAACAGCCCGACGCCATTTTTTGCGGGAGCGACGAGATCGCCCGCGGCGTGATCGACGCTCTGCGTGACCTGGATCTATCGGTCCCCAACGACGTTGCTGTCGTGGGCTTTGACAACTGGGAGGTTATTTCACGCCAGACGCGGCCGCCGCTCACAACGGTCGACATGGAACTGAAAGAACTCGGCCGCCAGGCCGGATTGGCTATCCTCGCCCTTACGCGCGATGAAGCCATCGACACTGGCATCCAGAGGCTTTCCTGTTCTCTGGTGGTAAGAGAGTCATGCGGAGCAGAGGGTTCCCATCCCCAGGTATGAAGCACTGAACGGAATCCGGGCGGGACGCCGATGGGCACGAGAGACCGGCAAAGCAAACAATCCCAGGATGACTGGGCGGCTGTGCTTAGATCTTCTATTCTGCCACGCAATTGGCGCTTTGAGGCCTGTGGAGTAGCATTCGCTCTCGACAGCGGGACCAATTTCATGCCGATCATCACGAGAGCAGCAATCGCAATCACTCTGGCCATGGCGCCTGGCGTTTCAGCGCTTGGTCAAAGCATCACCTTCGAGCACGGCCCTTGCCTGGGTGAGTGCCCTGTATATAGATTCGAGGCAACCGCCGCCGAGAGCGGGATATTCGAGGGTCGACGCTTCACGACGGTTCTCGGCAAACACCGGTTCTCCATTACGCCGGGAGAATGGTCCGCCTTCCAGGGCGCCTTGGCACCCTACCGCCCAAGAGGAATGGAAGACATCACAACGGGCCATCCTCGATGCCGCCGAATGGCGACCGATCACGCATCCGTGGCGGTGACCTGGACGGACCAGGACCGCACCGACCGCCTCGTGTTCAACTTCGGCTGCAAGAGCCCGGAGAATGCCGCCATAGCGCGGGTACTGAGTGCCGCGCCCGACCTCCTTGCAGTGGGGAAGCTCATCGAAGATCGCCGCCTTGAGGACGGCGCGTGGGACAGGCATCAGCCTACCGGCCGATAGCGGCAGAACGTGGCGGGACTTTCCACAGGAGTGCGCCCATACCGGGCGCACCACAACGAAAACACCCGGCATTGCTGCCGGGCGTCTCGCTGCGCGCATGAGGGAGGATCAGCATGCGCCGCAGAACTCGGGACTGTTACTTCACCGCATCGAGACGATCGATCGCGTCGACATTCGCCGCAGACGGCCCGTTCGGGTCGAATTCGGAGGCAAGCCAGGTGTCGACGATCGATTTCGCCAATTCCGGGCCGATAACGCGTGCGCCCATGGTGATGATCTGGGCATTATTGGACTTGGCTGCCCGCTCGGCCGAATAGGTGTCGTGGGTAAGCGCGGCGCGGATGCCGGGCACCTTGTTGGCGGAGATGCATACGCCAATGCCGGTACCGCAGATCAGGATGCCACGCTCGTTTTCGCCTGCCGTGATCGTCTGCGCCAGATCTCGGGAGAGATCGGCATAATAGCCGGACTGGCTCAGGTCCTTCACTTCGAGGCCGCTTTTCGTGGCGAGATGCGCGGCGATGACGTCGAGCAGGGGCTTACCGGCGCTGTCGGCTCCAATCGCGATTTTCATGTCGTTTCCTTTCAGATGTTGATGCCTGACCCGTCGATGCTCAGATCGCCCGGGCTACGCGTTGCAAGATGTCGAGATAGCCGCCAACCTCCCAGGCGGAGCGGCCGATGAAGAGCCCGTCGATGTGCGGCTCAGCGATCAGTTCCTCGCAATTTCCGGGATTGACACTGCCGCCATAGAGCACCGGAACCTTCACCCCGAGCGCACGCTGAGCGACGTCGGCAATGATCTTGTGGCGGGCGTCGGCGTAGCCGGCTGTCGCCGGTATGCCGTTGACGCCGATCGCCCAGACCGGCTCGTAAGCCAGGAGAACAGGGGCCGTCCTTGCCGCGCCCCCGAGGAATGCAAGGGCGCCTTCCACCTGGCGCCTCAACACCGTGTCCGCTTCACCTGCCTCGCGTTCGGCGAGCGTCTCACCGATGCAGATCAACGGCACCAGACCGTGCTTCACGGCGGCCGCGGTTTTCAGGCCCACGGTTCGGTCGGTTTCGCCGAAATGCTCGCGCCGTTCGCTGTGACCAAGCTCGACGATATCGAGACCGCAGTCCTTGAGCATCATCGGTGAAATTTCGCCGGTCCAGGCTCCCGCATCGTCCCAATGCATGTTCTGCGCACCGACTTTGACGCTGGTTCCGTTCAGCCTTTCCTTGACTTGTCGTACGGCCGTGAACGGAGGGACGACGAAGCGTTGAATGCGCGCGTCGCGCGTCGCGTCTGCGGCCGCAAGACCATCGGCGAAGACCATGGCCTCCGCCAACGTCTTGTTCATCTTCCAGCTCGTGCCGACCCAGAGCCCAGACTTGCTCATGCCTTCTCCATTATTTTCTGGTTGTCGATCCTGAGGAGCCCGACGCCGGCGTCTCCCAATTCCCTTGCGTGCCCGTCGGACACTTCGCTCCCGGTCAGAACCGCGTCGAAGGCCTCGAGCCCCATCAGGAAATGCAAGGCCGAACGGCCGAACTTGCCGTGGTCCACCAGGAGATATTTGCGGTTGGCCGATTTCACCATCTGACGCTTGATCTGCACCACTTCCTGGTCCTGGTGGAAGGCGGCCGTTCCCTCGACCGCCGAACTTGACAGGAACGCCACGTCCGCGCGCAGAGATCGCAGCGCCTCCTCGGTGACGACGCCGAAAAACCCGTTGAACCTCTTGCTGTAATGGCCGCCCAGCGCGATCAGGTTCATACCCGGGACACCGGACAGATCGGTGATGACGCCAAGGTTATTGGTAATGACCGTGAGCGGGCGAATATCCTTGAGAAAACCGGCAATCGCGCCAGCCGTCGAGCTGTCGTCGATTATGACGCTCTGGCCCGGCTCGACCAGGGTCGCGGCGTACTCGCCAAGGCGGCGCTTTTCACTCGTCGCGATCTTCTCGCGATAGCGGAAATCGCTTTCGAACTGCGGGCTCGACTGGATGGAAGCACCGCCATGAACCTTTCGCAGGAGCCCTGCCTGCTCGAGATCGTCGAGATCCCGATGCACGGTCATCTTGCTGACGCCAAAGCGGAAGCTGAGCTCCTCGACGGAAGCCGTTCCCGCTTCCATGAGGACATCCATGATCGCCTGCCGCCTGTCGTCCGGTTTCATCGTAACATTTCCGTCGGTCTGGCCGTTTCGCCACCCTCGGAAAAGATAACATCTATATGTGATATTTCAACTCAAACATGCGATTTTGTTACGATTTATAGTGATCATTTGGGATTGTTAAAGCCGGTATCGATATGAGGTTCCCAGAATTCGACCGACTCCCGGATCATTTCCACCACGTTGCGGTCGGTCGGCTCGCGCTCGCGGAAGGAGAGCTCGAGACAGATCTCATTGTCCGTACCGCCTCCCCTCCTTACTGCATCTAACAGGCGTTCCGGCGTGATGCGGCCATCTTTGTTGTAGGCCGCTGTGAAGGGCCAGTGCCCGCCCTTGTTCATGGACGACTGCTTGATATGAATGATGGGTGACTGTTTAGGAAAGGCCTGTGCCCAGGCATAAGGATCGACGTCGGCAGCGTTGGGCGATGTCACGTCGCCATGGTCGATATCGACCATCATCTTCATCGGGATCGAGAACCCGGCCGTGGCCAGGCGTTGATCGAGCGCCCTGCACTCTGCGATCGTGTGACCAAACTCGCGGCCGACCGACATCGGCTCCCAGAACAGATAGGAGAGGCCTGCCGCCTTCGCATGCTGAGCAACTTCGCGCCAGCAGTCGATGGCGATCGCGATCAGTTCCTCGCGTCGCGCCGGATCGTCATAGTCTCTGAGCGTGAAGATCGCGAACTGCGTCCCCATGCCGGAAGCGCCGAGCTCGGCGGAGATATCGGCAAAGGTCTTGAACCAGTCGACATAGTAGCGCCGGACATCCGAGTCCGGGTGGCCGAAATGGTTGAGACGGCCGTAGGGGCCCGTCATCCCGGACGTGATCTTCACGCCGGTTCGGGCGAGCGCGGTTCGAAATTGCCGGAGCGCCTTGTTGATGGTCGACGCAGGCCAGCCGGGATTGACGAATTCATGGGTGAGCTGGACATGGCCGATGCGGATCTTGTCGGCGATGGTGTCGATCAGATCGTCCGCCTCGGCAAAGCGGTTGACCAGCGGATTGGTGTTGAGCGACAGCGTGAAGGCCATTGCGCGCTCCTTGCTACCAGAGAAATTTGGAAAGGATGAAATCGGGCGAAGCACCGTGCTCCCTGAAGAGCTGCCGGCGTTCCTCGTCCGACCGGTGTTCCAGAATGCCCGTGGCGACGAGCACCGAGGCCAAGCCCGCCGACGCGGCTCCGGCGATGTCGTGCTCGACGCTGTCGCCTATTGCGCAGACCCGCCCGGGTTCCGGGCAACCGAGAAAATCGAGAGCGAAGTCGTAGATGTCGGCAAAGGGCTTGCCGATCCAGCGCACATGCCCCCCCATCTCCTCGTAAAGCTCGGCGATGCGCCCCGCGCCGAAGGCGGGGCCGCTCCGCGTCAGCATCACCTTGTCCGGATTGGTGCAGAGGCACGGCACGCCCCGGCGGGCGGCCGGCCCGAGCAGGTCTTCGTAATAGGAAAGCGGGTGGACATCGCCCTCGCTCCCCGCCAGAAGCACGGTGTCGGCCTCATCGCCGCTCTCGGTGCGGACGAAATTCAGGCCGTTGAGCGGCGATAGATCACCATCGCGACTGATCAGAAGACATTTGCGCGCTGCGCCATTCTCACCTTCGGACTCCCGTTTCAAAAGCCGCCAGGCAACCTCTCCCGAGGTCAGAAACCAGTCCCAGCTTCCCCGCTCGAAACCGAGTTCCGCGAGCCGGCGGTCGTTCTCCGTCGAGCGTTTGCCGGAATTGGAGAGGACGATGACCCGCTTTCCGGCCTGCTTCAGTCGTACAAGCGTTTCCGCCGCGCCGGGATAAGGTCCGCGACCATCTCTCAGCACGCCATACTGATCGACGAGAAAGGCATCGAAGGCGCCGGCGATCGCAGACAGACCTGGAATTTCACGGATTGAACTCATAACAGGCCCGCCTCTCTCGCCCCGGAAAGAGCCAGGCGCGCCGCGCCGGCGGCAGCCTCTTCCGAAAGCACAGGGAGGAAGGGAACGGCGAGCTTGCGCTTGCGGATCGCAGTCCACGTCGCGTTCTTCGCGCCGCCGCCAACGGTGCGGATCGACCGCAAGGCGGGACTGCCGAGCGAGACCAGACGTTCGTAAGCAAGGCGTTCGACGCCCGCTATCCCCTCGAATATAGCCTTCAGGAATTCCGCGTCCTCCGCCGGCCGGGGCTCCATGCGCGGAAGGAAGGCGGGATCGGCAACGGGAAACCGTTCGCCCGGTTTCAGCAGGGGATAGAAGTCGAGCCCCGTGTCCGTCGCCGGATCGATGCTCTCCGAGAGGGCGGCGATCCGCCCGGTTTCGAAATGCGCAGCAAGCACCGCGCCGCCCGTGTTGGAGGCACCGCCGGCGAGCCACATGTCGCCGATCCGGTGGCTGTAGAGCCCGTATTGCGGCGCAAAGAGCGGCTTATCGGACAGCATCTTCACGGTCAGCGTCGTGCCCAGCGCGCTGACGGCGTCACCCGGCCGGTCAGCGCCGGTCGCAAGGAAGGAGGCGCAGCCGTCTGTCGTGCCTGCGACGACGAGCACTTCGCTCGGCAGCCCGAAAGCTTCGGCCGCCGCGGGCGAGACCGTCGCGATCGGCGACCCTGCCGGCAGCACATCCGGCAGCAGATCGGCGCGCGCGCCGGTCCGCGCGAGCCAGTCCGGCCATTTGCGGGCTACCGGATCGTAGCCGGTCTTCAGCGCATTGTTCTCGTCGCTGACGTCGTAGAGCCCGGTGAAATGACCGGCGAGCCAGTCCGCCTGATGGATGACGCGAAAGACGCCGGGCAGCGGCTGGAAGGTCAAAAGCTTACCCAGACCCGAAGTCGCGCCGTGGGCCGCACTCTCCTCAGGCGCATGGGCGGCTATACGCTCGACAATGGCCGAATCGGGAACCGGGTCGTTGTACATCAGCGGCGTCGCAAGAGGTGCGCCATCGGCTGCGACCGGGAGCATCGTACCCGATGTACCGTCTATACAGATGGCGCGCGCATGCGCCACCTCAATTTCCGCCAGCGTCTCCGCGAGCGCGGCCCGTACCGCCTTCCACCAGCCGACCGGATCGCGATGATTATCGGAATAAGCGGCAAGTTTGGCCGACCCCGATGCCACCACCTCGCCCGCAGCCGTCATCGCCACGGCTCGCGCACCGGATGTGCCCATGTCTATGCCGAGGACAAACCCGCTTGCCCCGCTCATTGCAGCACCTGGCCTGCGCGATTCAACTGCTGGCGGTATTTTTCCGCGTCCCAGCCGAGGAGTTCGGCGTTCTCCGCATCGGTGAGATAGCGCAGACGGGCGCTGTCAGGGATGCGCGCGGTTACGTCCGAAAGGCAGCGCGCCATGGCGAGCGCCCCGGCAGAGACATCCTTGAGCACCAGGGCGCCCTTCCCCGGAAAAAGAAGAACCGGCGGCAGACTTTCCCCTGCGCGAAGGAAACCTTCTTCGAGCGAGGATGCGTTGTCGCCCGGTGCAGCGATGACCGATCCCTTTCCGAGAAAGATCACATGGTCAGGGTAGAGGCTTCCTCCCGCGGCTATCCTGCAGCTTTCGAGGTCGGTCGCCGCGTCGTGCAGCCGCGCGTCATCGGGCAGCTGATAGCTGCTGTTGACGGCAAGGCGCGACAGCGCCTCGATGTCGGCGGACGGCGCCCGGCGCACCGGTGCGGCAAAGCGCTGCGATACCTCTCCAAGAAGCCGCGCAGAATCTGAGACCGTTTCGGCCGCAACGGCGAGCCCGTGGTTACCGAGCACGAGGACCGAGGTATCTTCCTCGATCCGTTCGGCGATCGCCTTGGCGAGCGGCAGGCCGGGCCTGGCATAAGGAACGAAAGCGAAGGGAATGCCATCAAGCTTCTCTGCTGCGATCGACGCCGCGTCGGACTGCACGGCGGTGGCGATCGTCTCTACGCAGTGGACGTGCACCACCACCTTCTGCGGCATCAAAGCGTGAACCGTGGTTTCGATCGAAGGCCGTAGACCCGAGGGGTTCAGATCCTTGACGACGAAGTCCTGAGCCTTCTCCGCCGCCGGGTCGTCTCGCTCCAGCGCGTCGAGTAAAGGGCCGAGGGCGACCGGCACCATCACATCGCGCTGACGGGCATGGGCAAGCCAAAGGCCGGACGCCTTGATCCAGAGGGTTCCGCCCTCCTTGATGGACGTATTGCCGCCTGCCCCCTGAACGAGGTCCGTATCCGCGCCGACGCGGGCGGAGAGATCGAGAAGCGCTTCGAATTCGGGGCTTTGCAACATCAATTCTTCCTTTTCACGCCGCCGCCTGCTGACCCTGGAACCAGCCGCTGAACGCCCGCTTCTCCGTTTCGCTCATATGCAGGCCGTGCTTCGTACGGCGTTCGATCAGGTCTTCCGCCGTGCGCACCCATTCATTTTCGATGAGGAAGCGGGCTTCCCGTTCCCTGAAGAGGGGGGTGAACGCAGTGCCGAGCTCCTCGAGCGAGGCAGCGCTGCCGATCAGCTCATCGGCGCGCGTGCCGTACAGCCTTGCATAATGCTTGGCGAGATCCGCCGGCAACCACTGGTGGCGTGTGCGCAGCTCGCCGAGGAACTGGTCGAAATCCGCTTCCGCCATATCGCCTCCCGGCAGGTGCGAGCGCGCCGTCCAAGCCGGCCCCATCTCGGGAAAGAAGGGCTTCAGTCGCTCCAAGGCGTGTTCGGACAGCTTGCGGAAGGTCGTGATCTTGCCGCCAAATACCGAGAGCAGCGGCGCTTCCCTCCCGGCGGCGCCCTTTTGCGGGGCATCGAGCTCGAAAATGTAGTCGCGCGTCACTGCCGACGGATTTTCGGCATTGTCGTCGTAAAGCGGCCGAACACCGGAGAAGCTGTGAAGGATGTCGCGCGGCGTCATTTGCTGCTTGAAATAGCGGTTCACGGACGTCAGGAGATAATCAATCTCGCTATCGTCGGCGGACACGTCCTCCGGCCGCCCCTCATAGGGAATATCGGTGGTGCCGATCAGCGCCAGGTCGTTCTGGTACGGATTGATGAAGATCACGCGCTTGTCGGGATTCTGGACCAGATAGGCCTGACGCCCCTCCCAGAACTTCGGCACGACGATATGGCTGCCCTTGACGAGGCGAACGCTGCGGCTCGAATTCAGTCCTGCGACCCGGCCGATCACGTCGTTGACCCAGGGCCCGGCAGTGTTGACCACGCAACGCGCTTTGGCTTCGGTCCTGGCCCCGGTCTCCGCATCGGTCATCTCGACATGCCAGAGTTCGCCGCGCCGGCGAACGCTGGTGCAGGCGGTACGGGTCAGGACCCGCGCGCCTTTGTTTTTCGCGTCGAGCGCGTTCAACACGACCAGACGGGCGTCGTCTACCCAACAGTCCGAATATTCGAAGGCTTTGCGATAGGCCGGCTTGATCGGAGCACCTTCCGGCGCCGTGCGCAGGTTGAGCATCCGCGTACCGGGAAGGCGTTTGCGCCCACCCAGATGATCATAGAGAAACAGGCCGAGGCGCACGAGCCAGGCGGGCCGGTCGGTCGGATTGTGCGGCAGCACGAAACGCATCGGCCAGATGATATGAGGTGCCGACTCCAGCAGCACCTCCCGCTCGATCAGCGCCTCGCGCACCAGGCGGAACTCGTAATATTCGAGATAGCGTAAGCCGCCGTGGACGAGCTTGCCGGAGCGGGAACTCGTGCCCTGTGCCAGATCTTCCTTTTCGCAAAGCAGGACGGAAAGCCCGCGCCCCGCCGCGTCTCGGGCAATGCCTGCCCCGTTGATGCCGCCGCCAATGACGAAAAGGTCGTATGTGCCGGTTTCGGAACTCACGTGTTTGTCTCCTGTCGACGTCATGCGGTCAGGCGGCCTCGCCCTTCGGCTTGTCCTGGTGGCCGTAGGTGGCAAATCCCTCGAGCACGCCGTCGATTTCCTGCTGCGGCAGGTTCACCGGGCCGCCGATCAGGAGCGCGTGGTAATATTGCTTGGCGATCGTCTCGAGTTCGACCGCCGCCCACATCGCCTTTTCCAGGCTCGACCCCGTCGCGATCATGCCGTGATTGGCCATGAGGCAGGCGGAACGTCCCTCCATCGCCTTCAGCACCTTTTCGGAAAGCGCCTTCGTGCCGTAGCGCGCATAGTCGGCGACGCGCACATCCGAGCCGCCAAAGGCGGCGATCATGTAGTGGCAGGCCGGAATGGGCTTGCGAGCGATCGAAAGGATCGTCGAGAAGGTCGCATGGGTGTGGACCACCGCGCCGACATCCGGCCGGGCGCGCAGAATATCCAGATGGAAGGGCCATTCGACAGACGGCCTTTTCGGCCCTGACCAGACGCCATACTCGCCCTCGACCGGCATCGCGACGATCATCTCAGGCGTCATCTCGGCATAGGGGACTGCGGAGGGCGTGATCAGCATCGTGTCACCATGCCGAAGGCTGATATTACCCGACGTGCCCTGGTTCAGACCGATCGCATTCATGTGGCGGCAATGATCGATGATCGACTGGCGCAGTTGAAGTTCGTTCATCGTCCCACCTCAGCACGGATTGACCGGCGGCAGACCGGCGATATAGCGGCGCACTTCCTCTGCGGCCATTTCAGCCGCATAGGTCACGGTACGCACCGACGCTCCCGCTATGTGCGGCGTCAGCGTCACGTTGGGGAGTTTCAGGAGCGGCCAGCCTTCCGGCACGGGCTCGACGGCAAAAGTCTCCAGCATGGCGCTTGCAAGATGACCGCTGACGAGGTTTTCGTAGAGCGCGTCATAATCGCAGAGCGGGCCGCGCGCCGTGTTCACGAAGATCGCACCCGGCTTCATCTTCGCGAAGGTCTCCGCATTCATCATATTCCTCGTCTCTTCGCTCACGCGCGGATGCAGCGTCACGAGGTCCGCACGGGCGAGCAGATCATCGAGGGAAACATGCTCGACGCCGGCATTCCGGTCCTCGGCGCTGAGCTGAACATAGGGGTCATGGACGAGCACTTTGGTGCCGAAGGCGCGAAGCAGCCGAACCACCCTGGTGCCGATATTGCCGTAGCCGATGACGCCCACGGTCATTTCGGACAGCTCCCGCCCGGTGCGGTCGGCGCGATAGAGATCGCCGCGCCATTCGCTCCGCCTCAGCGCCTCGTGCCCCACGCGAATGAGGCGCGTCTCCGCGAGGATGGCGCCGATCGTGAACTCGGCGACGGCGCTCGCATTCCGGCCGGGCGCATTGACGACGCGGACCCCTGCATCGCGGGCCGCCTTGATATCGATATTGACCGGGCCGCCGCGTGACACGGCGACGAGTTTCAAACCCGGCAGGTCCTGAAGCATCGTTCGCGATAAAGGAGCAAGCTGCGTCACCAGAATTTCGGCATCGCCGATGAAATCGACGATTTCGCCGGGCTTGCCTAGATATTCCTTGAGCCCGTCCATGCCTTCGACTGCGTAGCCGTGCTCCATCGGCACGTCCGGCCAGGGCAGTTCGAGCATGCTTATCTCGTGCCCGTCGCCGCATGCCTCGACGATCTTGTCGCGAAAAACATCCGGCAGCATGAACCGGTCGCCGATAATGGCTATCTTCTTCATTGCGGTCTTTCCTGTTGGTTTCCCGTTCCGGTTGCGTTGGAGAGCGCATGCCAGACGGGTTCGAGCGCGAGGCGCGACTGCTTGTAGGCGGGGAAAATTGCGTCGTAGCGACGAGCGAGATCCTTATCCGCCGGCTCTGCCGGCCGGTGATGCGGCCGAACCCATTCGCGAACGCAATCGGCCATGGTGGGATGAATTCCCAGCGAAACGGCTGCGATCATAGCCGCACCGGCGGCACCTGCCTCCTCGCGTTCGCTCGTCTGGATGCTGGCGCCCAGAGCGCCACCGAGAATGCGCCGCAACGAGGCGCTGCGAGCCGCCCCGCCCGACAAACGCACGCGTGCCGGCAGCGGCCCCATTTCGGCGTAACAATCCCGCGCAGCAAAGGCGAGACCGTCGAACACGGCATGCACCATGTCGCCGAAGCCGTGATTGATCGAAAGGCCGACGAAGGACGCGCGGGCAGCGGCATCGACGAAGGGACCGCGCTCCCCGGCCTCCGAAATATAGGGATGGAAGAGAAGCGGAGTCTCCTTCGCCTCGGCGAGCCAGTGATCCACATGGGCGAGCAGATCGCTCTTCGACTTCTCGATCCCCATCCCTTTGAGGAGATCTCCCGCAAATTGCAGAATCCAGTCGATATTGAGCGTCGCCGCCATATTCGACTGCATCTGCGCGTAGGTGTTGGGGATCGGCATGCACATGGTGTAGCCGGTATGGTTCTGGTTTAGCCGGACATCATCGGCACCGGCCGCCAGCCGCATATGCATGCCCGTCGAGCCGATGATCGAGCAGCCCGCGTCGGTTCCGGGTTCATAGAGCCCGGCGCCGAGTGCCGTGCAGACGACGTCGACATAGCCGAGCACGACCGGCGTTCCCGCCGGCAAGCCCGCAGCGGCCGCCGCGGCGGCCGAGAGTGGGTGATGCGTGGTAGCACCGTCGACGATCTCCGGCAGCAGGTGCTTGAGGTCCTTGAGACCGAGAAAGTCGATCACATCATCGCAATATTGCCGTGTGCGGAAATCGCCGAAGGTGAAATTCGCCTCCGAGGGATCGGTCGCGCGCTTGTCGGTGAGATTGAAATAGAGCCAGTCCTTGCAATGAAATGCGGTCGCCGCCCCTTCCAGCATCTCCGGTGCGTGATCCTTCATCCAGCGAAGCTGCGGGCCCTGCTGGCAGGCGGCAAGACCGGAGCCGGTGCGCGCGAAACGTTCCGCGTCACCGCTTTCAGCCCGCAGCCGCTCGACGACGGCGCTTGCGCGCGCATCGAGCCAGAGCCAGCCTTTGCCGACCGGCTCTCCATCGCCGTCGATCATCCAGGTGCCGTCCCCCTGACCGGTCACCGCGATAGCGGCAACGCGGCCAGGGAGGTTCTCGATCCTGGCCGAGAGCTCGGCCAGGGTTTTGACGGTGTCCGTCCAGGTACGCCGTAACTCCTGCACGCTGCCGGTGCGGCCCACCGCCTCATAGCTGTTCGGAACCGCCGTCATCGCGAGCTGCCTGCCGCTGAGATCGAAGGCGACCGATTTGATGACCGACGTTCCGGCATCGATGCCGATGAGGATGTCGCGCATCAGGCGAGCTCCTCGCCATGCGAGATCGCCATACCGCTTTCGCTGTCGAAAACATGCAGGCTTCCCGGATCGAGCCGGATGCCGATCGGCTGACCGATCTCCAGGTTGGTGCGATCATGTTCGACGAGAACCATGGTGCCGCCGGCGAAATCGGCCGCGATATGGGTCTGATCGCCAAGCCATTGATTGACCGCGACGCGACCGGTCACGCCGTCGGCACTGCGCCGTACCGAATAAGGCCGGATGCCAAGAACCACATTCTTGCGCTTCATCAGCGCATCGCGGACGGCATGGGAGAAGTCGGCAGCCGGGTATTCGAGGCGGATCCCATCCTCAAGGCCGAAGGCCACGCGCCCCTCGGTACCGCTGACGCTTGCCTCGAAGACATTCATCGGCGGCTCGCCGACGAAGGTTCCGGTAAAGAGATTAGCAGGCCTTTCCTTTATCATCTGAGGGGTGTCGAACTGCTGCAATACGCCCCCCTCCATGACAGCGATCCGGTCGGCAAGCGCATTCGCCTCGGTCTGGTCATGGGTGACGAGAATGGCGGTCAGCCCGCGCTCCTTGATGTAGTGCTTGATGCGGCCGCGCAGCACGGCGCGCAATTGCGGCTCGAGCTGACCCATCGGTTCGTCGAGGAGATGCAGGTCGGCTTCGCGGATAAGCGCGCGCCCGAGGGACGCCCTTTGCTGCTGGCCGCCGGAAATCGAACTCGGATAGCGCCCGAGGATATCCTCGATCTCGAGCAGCTTGGCGATGCTGGCGACCTTCTCTTCGACCACATTCTGCGAAAGCTTGGCGGCCTTGAGGGCGAAGGCGATGTTTTCGCGCACCGTCAGCGGCGGATAGAGCGAATAGCCTTCGAAAGCCATCGCGACGTTGCGACGCACCGGTGCAAGCGTCTGTACCTGCCGGCCGGCGACCGAGATCGTGCCCCTGGAAACCGGCTCGAAGCCGGCAATCATTCGCAGCGTCGAGGTTTTGCCGCAGCCGGAGGAGCCCAGAAGTGCGATGATCTCGCCCTTCATCACGTCCATGTTCAGCTGCTTGACGGCGTGAACGCCGTGGTCGACCGGGCCATAGAACTTGTCGACGTTTTCGATCGAAAGAGCGGTGGCGTTCATGCCGCTTCTCCATTGCGCTTTGATGCCAATTCGGAAGGAAGGATGCGCCGGCCCGTCGCCTTGTCGAACAGAAAGGCCGTCCGGCCGTCGACTGCGATATGAGCCGGTCCGGCGACCGGACCGGGCGTGCCGGCAGGACGAGACACCAGGATCTCGCGGCCGCGGGCAGTCAGACCCAGCGTTACCGTCTTCTCGTTGAGCGGCGTTTCCGCCTCGACCGTCACGGGGATCGCGCCCTGCGAGGCGGCTTCGGCAAAGGCAATCGTCTCGGGGCGAAGACCCAGGACACATTGCTTGCCAACGATCTCGTCGCCGAATCCCGGCAGGCGCAGGCGCATGTCGGAAAGTTCCACGAAAGCGCCATCCGGCCCGCGCTGCGGCACGACCTCGAGCAGGTTGATGGTCGGATCGCCGAAGAGCCGGGCGATCTCGATATCGGCAGGCGCGTTGTAGATTTCGGCCGGCGTGCCGATCTGGCGGATACGCCCGTGCGCCATGACGGCAATGCGGTCGCCGAGCGCCATCGCTTCCTTGTAATCCTGCGTGACGTAGATGACGGTTGCCCCTTGCGCGGCGAGCAGGCGCGGCAGTTCCAGCCTCATCTCGAAGCGCAGCTTCGCGTCTACGTTGCGAAGCGGATCGTCCAGGAGCAGCAGCGGCGGCGAGCCCACAAGGGCGCGGGCCAGTGCCGTGCGTTGCTTCTGGCCATTGGAGAGCGCCTTCGGATGATGGCTCAGCACATGGTCGATCTTGAGAAGCTTCGACACCTTGTGCACGCCGGCGGCGATCGTGTCCTTTGACGATTTCCGCGACGTCAAGGCACTGGCGATGTTGTCGAAAGCGCTCATGTGCGGGAACAGCGCGAAGTTCTGGAACGCCATGCCGATGCCCCGGTGCTCGGCGTCGACATCCGTCATGTCCTCGCCGCCAATCAGCACCCGTCCGGCGTCCGGCTCGATGACTCCGGCGATCAGCCGGAGCAGTACGGTCTTGCCGGAACCTGACGGGCCGAACAGCACCAGCCGCTCGCCACCGGCAACGTCGAGCGAGAGATCGTCAAGAACCGTCTGGCTCTTGTAGCGCTTGACGATGTTTTTCAATTGCAAGGTTGTCATACGATTATCCCTTCACCGCACCGAGCGACAGGCCTTCTACGAGGTAGCGCTGAGCGTAGAGTGCGAGAGCAAGCGTCGGCGTGATCGAGAGCACGATCGCCGCGGCGATCTGGCCGTACTGGATGCCTGAAGCCGTGACGAAGGCGAGCGCGCCGACGGTTACCGGCTGCTTGTCCGCCGAGGCCAGCACCAACGCGAACACGAAATTGTTCCAGGCGAAGATGAAGGCGAGCAGACCCGCCGCGGCAATACCGGGACCCGCCAGCGGCAGGGCGATCTTGCGGAAGGTCGAGAACCAGGAGTGGCCCGCGATGCGATAGGCATATTCGACATCGGCCGAGATGTCCTCGAAGTAGCCGCGCACGATCCAAAGGATGAGCGGCAGGCAGATCAGCTGGTAGATCCAGATGAGGCCGAAATAGGTGTTCGAAAGGCCGAGCCACTGAAAATACTGGGTCAGCGGCAGCAGCACGAGCAGAGGCGGCGCAAAGCGGAAGGAGAGCAAGGTGAAGGCGATGTCCTCCGACCCTTTGAACTTGTGCCGCGCGAAAGCATAGGCCGCCGGCACGCCGAGCAGGAGGGCGACGGCCACGGACGCGACCGACAGCAGGACCGAGTTGCCGAGATTGCGCATGAAGGCAATATCGAGCGTGCCGGATGCGGTCTGCAGCTTGCCGGTGATCAGCGCCGCATAATTCTCGAGCGTCGGCGAGAAGACCACCGATGGGGGTATTCTGAGGATCGTCTCGTTCGTCTGGAACGACATGAGGAAGATCCAGACGATCGGGAACATGAAGAAGACGACCACCAGGGTAAGCGCTACGCCGCGCAGGAGCCTTTCGACCGGAGACGTGGTTTCCATTTTCGACCTCCTTACGCTTCGCCGCGGGCGCGTTCGCGCAGCCGGAGCCAGTTCTTGATGAAGATGTTCGACAATATGTAGGTGATCGCCCAGAGGATGATCAGCAGCGCCGCGGACCGGCCCACATTGGTCGACTGGAAGAAGTTGAGGTAAGCCTCGACCTGGAAGACGGTAAGGGTGTCGCCCGGCCCTCCTTGCGTCATCGCGTAGATGATGTCGAACTGCTGGATCGAATCGAGCAGGCGGAACAGCGTCGCCGTCAGGATATAGGGCGTCAGCATGGGCAGGGTGATGCGGAAGAAGACGAAGCTGCGCGGCACGCCATCGAGCGCCGCCGCCTCGAAAGGCTGCGTCGGCAGCGAGCGTAGGCCTGCCAGGAGCAGGATCATAATAAAGGGCGTATAGACCCAGATATCGACGAGCACGACCGTCAGGAGCGCCGTATCCGGCGACGAAGCCCAGCGGAAATTCTCCAGCCCGATGAGACTTGCGAGGTAGCTCAGGATGCCGAAGCCGGGATTGGTCATCAGCTTCCACATCAGCGCCGCGAGCGCCGGCGCCGTCATCAGCGGCAGGAGCAGCATGATCGAGATGAAGTTGTTGACCGTGGAGCGGCGCTGCAGGAGCAGCGCAATGCCGAGACCGAGCAGCAGCTCCAGGGTCACCGTGACGCCGGCATAGAGCAGCGAGATCTTCAGCGTGTTCCAGAAGCCCGGATCCGTGAAGAAATTCAGGTAGTTGTCACCCCAGTTGAACTGACGTGCCCAGGGCTGGCTCAGCCTGTAGCGCTGGAAGGAATAGATCACCGCCGTGAAGAACGGGATCAGGATGCCGATACACACGAGAAGCGCCGGCAGGGAGAGCACATAGGGTAAAACCCTTTTGCTGATCCTGAACCTGCTGCGCCTTGCGCTGGAGTGCGTTACTGAAGCCATGGCCAGCTCCGTCTAAATGCCTGTGTCTATGACAATAAGGGGTCGGCCGCGGCCGGCGCAGCCAGACCCCCTTTTCCGTTTGTTTTTCGTGCCGAAACGGCGGCCCGCCGGTGACGGGCTGGCCTGGAGCCGGATGCGGACGTCCGATGTTCGCCCGCTTCCGCTCCAAGCCGGAAGTGCGATCAGCCGAGCCCGGCTTCCGCAAGTTGCCGGTTGATGCTCTCGGCAAGCCTGTCGAGACCTTCGTCGACCGGCACTTCCTTCGCCACCATCTTCTGCAGCGTCGCCGCCCATTCGGTGGTGAGATCGAAGAAGAGAGGCTGGGCGGTGAAGTGGATCTTCGCGCCCGGCGCCGAAACGTCGTGCATCTCCACATAACCGGGATAGCTCTTGTTCAGCCGCTCCCGGAAGATCTCGTCCTTCCAGACGGATGCCCGGACCGGGTTGACGAAGTCCATCTTGGTTGCGCCGAAGATCGCGTGCTCGAGACCCGATGCCCATTGCAGGAAATACCAGGTCGCATCCTTATCCTTCGCGAAATTGGACATGGCCAGCGACCAGATCCAGATGTTCGGCGTAGGAGCCTTCGCCTCAGGGTTGGCGGCAAAGGGCGCGTAAGCGAGCTTGCCGGCCATCTTGTTGTCGCCGCCATTCATGAAATAGCCGAGGATGTCGGCGTCGTAGATCATGGCGGAAGCGCCGGCGCCGAGGTCGGTGCCGACCTGATACCAGGTATAGGTCGACCAGTCCTTGGGGCCGCTTTCCTGGATCATCTGCACCCATTTGGCGTGGAAGGACTTGGACTCCGCCGTGTTCATCGCGGCCGAAAGCTTGCCGTCCTCCGAGACGTTCAGATCCTTCTGGCCGAAATTGGCGTAGCCGGAGAGGAAACCCGGATGAATGGTTGCCCAGGAACGGGAACCACGCACGCCGATGCCGTAGACACCGCCGCCGACATCCTTGTTGAGCTTTGCCGCCGTAGCGACGAGTTCATCGAGGTTCTTCGGAACGCTGGCGCCGGCCTTTTCGAACATTTCCTGGTTATAGGAGAGATTGTTCTGCTCGTAGCCCCACGGAATGCACCACTGCTTGGCATCTTCCGAACCGAGCGCGCCGCCCGGCTGACCGTTCCAGGCGCAGGATGCCTTGACGCCCGGCAGGAAGTCGTCCCAGCCATATTGCGGATTGGTCTTCGACGGATCTTTGATCCATTCATTGAGGTCGGTGATCCAGCCGGCCGGCCCGTAGGTCCAGGTCATGTAAGCGCCGGTCATGAAGGCGTCGTATTCCGACGAGCCGGAAGAAAGCGCCGCCGTCACCTTGTCGAAATAGACGTCCTCCGGGAAGACGTCATAGGTGACTTCGATACCGGTAAGGTCCTTGAACGCCTGCAGATTGGCAATCATCGCATCCGCGTAAGGATGCTTGTTCAGCAACAGTTTCAGCGACTTGCCGGAATGTGCCTTCCAGTCGAAGTCGGCAGCAAGGGCCTGGGTCGACATCATGTTGAACAGGGTGCCGGCGGTGCCCGCCGTCAGGCCTGCCGCGCCAAGGCCCTTCAACAGGCCGCGACGGTCCACCTCTCCGCGCAGGAATGCGCCAATGAGGTCTTTCTCCTTCTCGTACATCTGTTCTCTCCTCCACTACGGGTAAAACTGCTCGACTGAGCTGCCGGCTACCCAACCGGTATTGCCTACCGGACCGCACGCCGACTTTCGTCGCATCGCGGCCCGCATGAAATTCTACGCGGCGAGCGCCTGTGCGGTGCGCTCGTCCGTGACGAGCCCGCTCAGGAACCCGCTGCCGAGAACCGCGCGAATGGCACGGGTCTTGATCCTGCCCCCGGCAACCGCAACGGTGCGGCGGTTCTTCAGGTCCTCCCGACCAAGCGTGAAGGTGCGGTTGGAAAGCGCCGTTTCGATCGGCCTGCCCTTCTCGTCGAAGAAGTGCCCGAGCAGCTCACCCGTGCCGCCGCATTTCTGGATCTGCTCTATCTCGCTCATCTCGATCATACCGGTCGCCACCAGCGAGGCCTCGCGTTCGGCGGTGCCTATGCCGACCATCAGGAGGTCGGCCGATTTCGCAAGATCGAAGACTTCGCGCACGCCCCGCTGGCTGAAGAGGACGTCCCGATCCTCAACCGTGTTGGCGAAGAACGGCACCGGCATGACATAGGCCTCGGCGCCGGTGCGCTCAGCCAGGCGGTGGATCACGTCATGGGGATTGGCGGAGAATTTGCGCGTGAGGCCGCCGAGCAGGGAGACGAAGCGCGTGTTGTTGCTCGCCGTGCGCGGCATGTACTCAATGCTGGCTGCGAGCGTTCTGCCGTGGCCGACCCCGATCAGCGCCGTCTCTCCGCGTTCGATCTCCCGCCTTAGAAACTGCGCGCCTGAGATGCCGAGCGCCTTCAGCGGCAGGTCTTCGCTGTCGAAATCGGGAACCACCTCGCAATAGTCCAGACCGTAACGGCTGGAAAGCTTCTGCTCCAGCTCGACGCATTCTGAGACGTCCCCGTCGATATAGACCTTCACCAATCCTTCCTGGTTGGCTTTCATGATCAGCCGGTGCGCCTTGAGCGATGTGAGCCCCAGGCGTTTGGCGACCTCGGCCTGGGTCAGCCCGCCGGCGTAGTGCAGCCAGGCGGCACGGGTCGCCATGCTCGCCTCGTCGTCGCGGACACTTGTTCCCCCGATGATCGCCATGTCTCCCGCCCGATGCTGCGCCGCATGATAATTTTTGCAGCGCATGATATTTTTATCTCGATATGAAATAATTTTCATGGGTTGAAAAAATTGTCAAGCCTCGATCGACCGCATGTCGAAAAAACGCGGACGCATCGACGGATACGTTCGCGGAAGATCCCGGCAAGGCGGGGATGATCAGTGACCGAGATTCTTGATGTAGAGAGACAGGAGCTGTGTCTGCGAGGAAATGCCGAGCTTCCGGTAGACGTTGCGGCGGTGGACTTTCACGGTCCCCGTCGAGATCCCGAGCTTCAGTCCGATCGATTCGGAGGAATGCCCCTGCAGCACGAGTTCGATGATCGCCGCCTCGCGCTCTGTGAGATTGAGATGCCGCCAGACGCCGTCTGCCGGCGGATGCACCGATTTGCGGCGGCCCCTCTCCGTTCTTGCAAGCGCGGTATCGAAGCGGCGGTCGAGTTCCGCCCAATGATGCCGCACGAGGGCCGCCACCAGCGGCTCCGCCTTCCTGAGCAGCGCGAACTCCGCGGCGCCGAATACCCCCGTCGCCTCGCGCCGCATCAAAGAAAGGACGACGGTGACCTGTTCACTGACGGGAACGAAGAAGCCGACTTCCTCGGCAAGCCCCGTCTGGACATAATAGGTCCGGTAATATTCGCTTGAAAAGAAGCGGTCGGGAGCCAGTTCCCGCATGCGCCACACGCCGGGTTTGGGCGCACGCGCGGCATGATAGAACGGGTCGAGCAGGTAAGGCCCGGCCTGGTAGAGGGTCACGAAGAGCACATGATCCTCGGCGTCGAAGGTGCTGTACAGATCGAGCGGCCGTTCCTTGCCGCGATACGCGAAGACGACGACATAATCGAACGTCATCAGGGTGGACATCAGAGTTCGGAACGTATCCCCGACAGCCTCGTCATCCATCCGGGCGCCGCTCACCAGGGGCGCCACGGCTTGAAAGAAGCTGTCGAGGTCGATGCGCAAACGGTTCTCCCGGCTCGTTCCGTCGTCCTGGGGTATACTCCTCCCACAGGGCATTTCGAGTTGAAATACCTCTCTTGGGGTATATACCGGCCCGGGCGCTTCTGACTAGGCTGATCGACAATGACGGTGGAAGCGACGGCCAAGAACCGCGAGCCATTCCAAGAACGACCGCAGGGAACAGACGTGACATCCGCTTCGACGAACGACATCGAATTCCGTTCGGTCGCCAAACGCTATGGCAGCGTAACGGCCGTGTCGGACATCAACCTGGCAGTGCCTAAGGGCGCCTTCGTCGCACTGCTCGGTCCCTCCGGCTGCGGCAAGACCACATGCCTGCGCATGATCGGCGGCTTCGAACAGCCGAGCGAAGGCACGGTCCATATCGGCGGCCAGCCGATGAACGGCGTGCCTGCCTATCGCCGTCCCGTCAACATGGTCTTCCAGCAATACGCGCTCTTCCCGCATCTCGATGTCGAACAGAACGTCGCCTACGGCTTGAGGCAGATGCGTCCGCGCATTCCGTCGGCCGAGATCACCCGGCGGGCACGCGAGGCTCTGGACATGGTTCGCCTCGGCGGCTTCGGCAAGCGCCGTATCCACGAGATGTCCGGCGGGCAGCAGCAGCGCGTCGCGCTTGCCCGCGCGATCGTCAACAAACCGAAGGTGCTGCTCCTCGATGAGCCGCTCGCAGCACTGGACAAGAAGCTTCGCACCGCCATGCAGATCGAGCTTCAAAGCCTGCAGCGCGAACTTGGCATCACCTTCGTGCTCGTCACGCATGATCAGGAGGAGGCGCTCTCGATGAGCGACTTCGTCTGCGTCATGAGCACCGGCCGTATCGTGCAGATGGGGCCGCCGCAGGAGATCTATGACCGACCTGCAAGCCTCTTCGTCGCCGACTTCGTCGGCAAGACCAACCGCATCGCCGCCACGATCGAACCCGGCGCGGGCGCTGTCCGGCTTGCAAACGGCGTCGGCCTCGCCAAACCGGCCCGCGCCAACGGCACGACGGGGTCGGTCACGGTGGCGCTGCGCCCGGAGGCGATCAGTCTCGTGCGCAACGGCAGCGCCACGCTGAGCGGAACCGTGACCCACCGCATATTTCTCGGCTCGTCCGTCGAGTATTCGGTCGATGTCGAGGGTCTCGGTGAATTTCTCGTTACCGCCGATCGCCGCAGCCTGGACGAACGCGACCTCGCCGAGCCCGGCGAAAGGATCGGGCTCAGCTTCGACCCGAATGCACTCCATGTCTTTCCGGCCTGAAGGGCCCGATCTGCCGCAATCAATGACATCAAGATAAGGGAACAGCATCATGACCAAATGGTACAGAGAGAATGCCCCGATCACTGCGGACAAGCTTGCCGACGAGCTGATGCGCCTGAAGCGCGGCTCCGTTTCGCGCCGTCATTTCCTTGGTGTCACCGGCCTCGGCCTCGCGACCGCCGTCCTGGCGCGTCAGCCGGGCCTGTTCAACTCCACCGCTTACGCCGAAGACCTTGGCACGCAGATGTCGATCGCGACCTGGCCCAACTATCACGATCCCGCCACCTTCGAAGCCTTCACCGCTGCGACGGGCGTCGCCGTCGAAGTCAATGTCTTCGGCTCCAACGAGGAAATGCTTGCAAAGCTCCAGGCCGGCGGAACCGGCTGGGACCTCTTCGTGCCCACGAACTACACGATCTCCACCTATGTGAAGCTTGGCCTGATCGACGAGCTCGATCTCTCCAAGCTGCCGAACTACGATGCCTCGACGGAGAACGCGCGATTCACCAGCGAAGGCGTCGTCGAGGGCAAGACCTATGCCGTGCCGAAGAATTGGGGAACGACCGGAATTGCGGTGAATTCCGACAAGATCAAGGCTCCGGTTGCGAGCTGGAAGGACTTCTTCGAGATCGCGATGACGGAAGGCGACGGCCGCGCCATGGTGCACGACTATCAGCTCACCACCATCGGCAATGCGCTCGTTTCCCTCGGTTTCTCCTTCAATTCGATCAAGCCGGAGGAGCTCGCCAAGGCCGAAGAGCTCCTGATCAAGGTCAAGCCGCATCTCTACGCGATCAACAGCGACTATCAGCCGGCGATGCGCGCCACCGATGCATGGATGACCATGTGCTGGACCAATGACGGAGCGCAATTGAACCGCGACATGCCGGAGATCAAGTTCGTCCTCGGAAAGGATGGCGGCGAAATCTGGTCGGATTTCTACGCGATCCCGAAGAGTGCGGCGAACAAGGCCGCCGGTTACGCGCTGCTCGATTATCTGATGGCCCCGAATAGCGCGGTCAAGGAACACATCGCCAACGGCGCACCGACGACCGACAGCCGGGTTCTCAAGCTGCTGCCTGCAGACGTCACCTCGAACAAGATCGTCTATCCGGACGAAGCGGCTCTCAGCCCACTCGAATTCGGCGCTGCGGTGACGCTCACCGACCCGGGCCGGGCCGAGCTGATGGCGCGCTTCAAATCGGCTTGAGTTGGGAGTGACCGCCCCTCATCCGCCTGCCGGCACCTTCTCCCCGTAGTGACGGGGAGAAGGTGCCGGCAGGTGATGAGGGGCCACTTCAACGATCAGACGGAAATTCCATGCGCTCTGCAACGAACACGAAAAGGAACCTGGTGACGGCGGCGCTAGTCGCGCCGGCAGCCGCGTGGCTCGCGGTCTTCCTGGTGCTCCCTTTCATGGCCATGCTCGTCTTCGCCTTTGGCGAGCGGGCGCCTGAAGGCGGATACCAGGCGGCCTTCACCTTCAAGCAGTTCGCCAATCTGCCGACCCGGGCGGCAGCCTTCTGGAACACCCTGCTCCTGGCACCTGCTGGTGCCCTGCTCTGCCTGCTCATCGCCTATCCGGTCGCCTACTACCTCGCCGTCAAGGCAGACCCGCGCTACCGCCTCATCCTCGTTTCGCTCGTCGTCGTTCCGTTCTGGACGAGCCTGCTCGTGCGTACCTATGCCTGGATGTACATTCTCGGCTCGCGCGGCATTCCCAATCTCCTGTCGATGATCGGTATAGAGGACGTCCGAATGCTGAACACGCCCGGCGCCGTGCTGCTCGGCATCGTTTACGGCTACCTGCCGCTGATGATCATGCCGATTTATGTGAGCCTCGAAAAACTCGATCGACGGCTGCTGGAGGCCTCTGCCGATCTCGGCGGCAAGCCAGTCTCCACGTTTTTCGGCGTCACGCTGCCGCTGTCGTTGCCCGGAGTCATGACGGGCGTCGCACTCGTCACCATCCTGCTTCTCGGCGAGTATCTGATCCCGCAGCTGCTCGGCGGCGGCAAGGTCTTCTTTCTCGGCAATGCACTGGTAGATCTCTTCCTGCAGTCGCGTAACTGGCCCTTCGGCTCGGCGATCGCCGTGACCCTCGTCGCCGTGGTCGTCGTCGTCCTCATGGTCGCGATGCGGGTCGCCTGGAAGGTCGCGGGCACAAGACAGGTGGATCTCGTCTGATGCGCGCCTTCATCTCGTCGGTCTATCTCTTCCTCTATGCGCCGATCGCCCTCGTCGTGCTGTTCTCGTTCAATGCCGGCCGCAATGCGAGCGAGTTCGCGGGCTTCTCGACTGCATGGTACGGCAAGGCGCTCGGCAACACCTTCCTCATCTCCGCGCTGCAGAACAGCCTGCTCATTGCCTTCACCAGCGCCGCACTCGCCGCCGTCTTCGGGACCATGGCGGCGCTCGGCATGGAGCGGCTCGGCCCCCGCATGCGCGCGCTCTTCGACGCACTCTTCGCAGCCGCGATCGTCGTGCCCGGCGTCGTCATCGGCATTGCCACGCTTGTTGCACTGGTTGCGGTGTTCTCCTTCGTCAACCCGGCAATTGCAGCCTTTTGGTCGGGCGATCGACCGCCGCAGCTAGGGCTCGGTTACGGATCGATCATCGCCGCCCATGGCCTTTTTTCGATGGCGCTCGTCACCATGATCGTCAAGGCGCGGATCGCGAGCCTCGGCCGCGACATCGTCGAAGCGTCAGGCGATCTCTATGCGACGCCGCTCACCACCTTCCGGCTCATCGTCCTGCCGCAGATCCTGCCTTCGATCCTCGCAGGCTTCCTCCTCGCTTTCACCTTCTCCTTCGACGACTTCATCATCGCCTTCTTCGTCGCCGGTTCGAAGACAACCCTGCCGATCTATGTCTTCGCCTCGATCCGCCGGGGCGTGACGCCGGAAATCAATGCGATCGCGACTCTGGTTCTGGTCGCGTCGCTGCTTCTGATCCTGACCGCCCGCGTGCTCATGCGCGAAAAGAAAAGCAAATCCGGGGAGTAAAACAATGATTCTGAAAGACCGGATCGCGATCGTGACCGGAGCGGGCTCCGGGATCGGCCAGGCGGGTGCCGCCATCATGGCGCGCGAAGGCGCGCATGTGGTGGTCGTGGACCGAAGCGTGAATGCCTGCGAAGACACCGTAGCGGCAATCGCAGTCAGCGGCGGCAGCGCCGAAGCACTCGCCATCGACGTCACCGATGACGACGCGCTCGCGGACGGCATCGCCGCTGTCCTTTACCGGCACGGCCGCATCGACATCCTGCACAACCACGCCGGCGCACAGGTCGCAGGCGATCTGGAAGGGGTCGAGGTGGCGGGCTTTGACCGCTCCTGGAACCTCAACGTCCGCGCACATTTTATGGCCGCCCGGTTCGTCATGCCGTCGATGAGGGCAGCCGGCCGTGGCGTGATCGTCAACACGTCGTCATCATCCGGGGTGCTCTATGATCGTGAGATGATCGCCTATACGACGACGAAGCACGCGGTCATCGCCATGACCCGGCAGATGGCCGGCGATTACGCGAAGTACGGCGTCCGGGTGAACGCACTCTGCCCGGGTTGGGTCGACACGCCTTTCAACGAGCCTTTCATCGCCCAGATGGGCGGGCGCGGCGCAATCGAGGCCTATATCCGCCAGAAGGTGCCGCTCGGCCGCTGGGCCAGCGTCGATGAGATCGCCGAATCGATCCTCTTCCTTGTTTCCGACCGTTCTTCCTACATGACCGGGCAGATCCTCGTGGTGGACGGTGGCGAGACGATCGTTTGACACGAGCCCTGCCTCGCGCCCGCGCACTGAATCACTTCTCGACGGAACGGCGGCAGGTCTTTGATTCGATTCGTGAAACCATTCTTTCTGAACTGCAGCCTGAAGCTCTTGAATCAGTTCTTCAACTTGAGCCGCCGGCGTGTCTCACTTGGGCTTTCTCGATAATGAGCCCTATAGCTGCGGGAAAATGAAGACGAGGAATTGAAGCCGGAAATCGCCGCGATATCGGCGAACGCCATCCGCGTCTCGATCACCTTGCGACGCGCCGCGTTGAGCCGGAGCGCCAGATAGTGCTCGTGCGGAGCGACACCCATCGTCTCCTTGAAGAGATCCTGCAGATGCCGGGCACTGATGCCTGCCCGGCGCGCCAGCCGGGCGAGTGTCAGCGGTGCCTCTACCGTCTCCTCCATAAGCTTTACCGCTGCACCGACCCGCGCATCCAGAATGCGCATATTGCCGATGGCCGGCACCTGCAGGAGGTCCCCGCGCGTGCGCTCCTGCTCGTAAATGAAGAGGCGGGATACTTCGAGTGCCAGCGAGTAGCCGTGCGCGCGGCGGATCAGTTCCAGCATCAGATCCAGCGTCGGCAGCGAGCCGCCGGTGGTAATGCGCTTGCGGTCGATGACGAACCGGTCGCGCACCATCGTGACCTGCGGATAGGCGGCCGAGAAGTCCTCGAAGTCCTCCCAATGGGTGGTGGCCGAGAAATTGTCGAGGAGGCTCGCCTCCGCAAGGAGCCAGGAGCCGGATTCGATTCCCGCCATCGTCTCCCTGTGCCGCGCCGTCTGCGACAGGAACATCTTGAGCTGCACGGTGGCGCTGCGCTGCCAGTGGTAGCTGGAAAGCACGAAGAGCGGCGCAGTCTCGCGCTGCGGACGGAAGGCCCCGGCCACCGGAATGGGAATGCCGCTTTTCGTCTCGATCGCATTTCCGTCAGGGCTGAACAGGGCCCAGCTGTAAAGCGGGCGCCCGGCTATCCGATTGGCGGCGCGTAAGGGCTCGACCACCGAAGCGACAAGAATGAGATTGGTCTCCGGCAATATCAGCAGATCGAGATGCTGCGCTTGCGAAGTGCTGCTGTCCACGCCGAAACTTCCTCCCATCCTTTCCGATACTGTATAGATTGCTTCTGTTTCTGAAAAGCAGTCCGGCGCTTTCTGGCTCGTAATGCAGGCAACGAAAGGGAGGACATCAATGCCGCTCAGCATGAACCGCGAGGTGTTCATCACATGCGCCGTCACCGGCGCCGGAGACACCGTCTCGAAATCCAGCAACGTCCCGGTCACGCCGAAACAGATCGCCGAATCGGCGATCGACGCCGCCAGAGCGGGCGCCGCCGTGGTGCACTGTCACGTGCGCGACCCCGAGACCGGTGCGCCGGCGCGCAGGCTCGATCTCTACAAGGAAGTGACCGATCGCATCCGCTCCGCCGATATCGACGTGGTGCTCAACCTGACCGCCGGCATGGGCGGAGACCTCGTCTTCGGGAATGTCGAAAACCCCTTTCCGGTCAATGAAAAGGGTACGGACATGGCCGGCGCCACCGAACGCGTCGCCCATGTCGCCGAGTGCCTGCCTGAAATCTGCACGCTCGATTGCGGCACGATGAATTTCTCGCTCGGCGATTACGTCATGACAAACACGCCGTCGATGCTGCGCGAAATGGCGCGCCAGATGACCGCACTCGGCGTGCGCCCCGAGATCGAAGCCTTCGATACCGGGCACCTTTGGTTCGCCAAGCAGCTCGTCGAGGAAGGCCTGATCGAGGATCCGGTGCTGATCCAGCTCTGCATGGGTATTCCGTGGGGCGCACCGGACGATCTCAACACTTTCATGGCAATGGTCAACAACGTGCCCTCGAGCTGGACCTTCTCGGCCTTCTCGATCGGCCGCAACGCGATGGCCTATCCCGCCGCCGCAATCCTCGCCGGCGGCAACGTCCGCGTCGGCCTCGAGGATAATCTTTATGTCGGAAAGGGCCAGCTCGCGACCAATGCCCAGCTCGTGGAGAAGGCGGTTTCCGTCGTGGAGAGCATGGGCGCAAAGATCATCGGACCGGAAGAGGTCCGCAGGAAGCTGAAGCTGACCAAGCGGTAAGAGCCGGGGCCCCTCATCCGCCTGCCGGCACCGTCTCCCTGTCAAAACGGGGAAAAAGACGCAAGCCATAGGCACCCAGTCCCCTCTCCCCGCCTGGGCCGGAGGGGCCAGTCCTCGGGTCGAACCCGAGGAGAGGAGCAGACTGCGATTTCAGGGGCAGACCGGGATTACAAGGAATCGAGGAGAGCGGAATGACCACCATTACCAAGGCCGCCTGTGTCGGCGGCGGCGTCATCGGCGGGGCCTGGGCTGCGCGTTTTGCGCTTGCAGGGATAGACGTCAACATCTTCGACCCGCATCCGGAGGCCGAGCGCATTATCGGCGAGGTCATGGCCAATGCTGAACGCGCTTATGGCATGCTGACCATGGCGCCGCTGCCGCCGCTCGGAAAATTAACTTTCTGCAAGAGCATTCAGGAAGCAGTCGAAGACGTTGACTGGATTCAGGAAAGCGTGCCCGAACGGCTGCCGCTGAAGCGCGGCGTCATCACCGAAATCGACGCGGCCGCCCGGCCCGACGCACTGATCGGCTCCTCCACTTCGGGACTGCTCCCGTCCGACCTGCAGGCCGAGATGAAGCACCCCGAACGCATGTTCGTGGCCCATCCCTACAACCCGGTCTATCTGCTGCCCCTGGTGGAGCTCGTCGGCGGCAAGAAGACTTCGCCGCAAACGATCAGGCGCGCCGAAGAAGCCGTCGCCGAGATCGGCATGAAAGGCGTTGTGATCGCCAAGGAGATAGAGGCTTTCGTCGGCGACCGGCTGCTCGAGGCGTTATGGCGCGAGGCGCTGTGGCTGATCCAGGATGACATCTGCGATACCGAGACGCTCGACGACGTCATGCGCTATTCCTTCGGCATGCGCTGGGCGCAGATGGGTCTCTTCGAAACTTATCGAATCGCCGGCGGCGAAGCCGGCATGCGCCACTTCCTCGCCCAGTTCGGCCCCTGCCTCAAATGGCCATGGACGAAATTCACCGACGTGGTCGATCTGGACGAGGCGCTTGTCGAGAAGATCGGCGCGCAATCCGACGCGCAGGCCGCCGGTCGCTCGATCCGCGAGCTCGAGCGCATCCGCGATGAGAATCTCGTCGGCATCATGCACGCCCTGAAAGCGAGCGACGGCGGCAAGGGCTGGGGTGCGGGCAAGCTGCTGGCCGATTTCGAGAAGCGGCTTTGGGCGAAGGGCGGCACCCCCTCGACAGCCCACGATGTTTCCGGGCCGCTGCGTCTGGTCGAGACCAGGGTCAATGCCGCCTGGGTCGACTACAACGGCCACATGACCGAGCATCGCTATCTGCAGCTTTTCGGAGATACCTCGGATGCTCTGCTCAAGCTGATCGGCGTCGACTTCGCCTATGTCGAGGCCGGTCACAGCTACTATACGGTCGAGACCCACATCCGCCATCTCGGCGAAGCCAAGCTGGGACAGGCACTCTATACGACGCTGCAACTTCTTTCGTCCGACGAGAAGCGGATTCACTTCTTCACCCGAATTCACGATGCAGCTTCGGGAGACGTGATCGCCACCGCCGAACAGATGATGCTGCATGTCGACGCCAAAGCCGGCAAGTCCGTGCCGGCGCCGGCCGAGGTGATGGCGAAGCTGAAGCCGATCGCCGAAGGCCATGCGAAGCTCGATGCGCCTGACGGCGCGGGGCGTCATGTGGGGCAGAAGCGGTAAGGATCGCATGCGGCAGCCCTCATCCGGCTGCCGCAGCCGCTTGCACCCATTTACCCCGGGGAGAGGGGCAACTGACGAGGGAGAACCATGAATTTCGCACTGACCGAAGAACAGCAGATGATCGTCGACACGGTCCGCAACTTTGTCGAAGCCGAGATTTATCCACACGAGAACGAGGTCGAGCGCACCGGCGTCGTGCCGCGCGACCTCGGGCAGGAAATTGCCCGCAAATGCAAGGAGCTTGGCTTCTTTGGCTGCAATTTTCCGGAGGAGGTCGGCGGCGCAGGCCTTGACCATCTGACCTTCACGCTGGTCGAGCGCGAGCTCGGCCGCGGATCAATGGGATTGACCGTTTTCTTCGGCCGCCCGTCAGGCATTCTGATGGCCTGCAACGAAGATCAGCGCGAGCGCTACCTCCTGCCCGCCGTTCGTGGCGACAAGTTCGACGCGCTCGCCATGACCGAGCCGGACGCCGGCTCGGACGTACGCGGCATGAAATGCTTCGCCCGCCCGGATGGCGACGACTGGATCGTGAACGGAACGAAGCACTTCATCAGTCACGCCGACATTGCCGATTTCGTCATCGTCTTCATCGCCACCGGCGAGGAGCAGACGCCGCGTGGACCGAAGAAAAAGATCACCTGCTTCCTCGTCGACCGCGGCACGCCGGGCTTCGAGATCCGCGAGGGCTACAACTCGGTCTCGCATCGTGGATACAAGAACTGCATTCTGACTTTCGACGATTGTCGTCTGCCATCCGCCCAAATTCTAGGCGAGGTCCATAGAGGCTTCGATCTTGCCAATGACTGGCTTTACGCCACGCGCCTGACTGTTGCCGCCACCTCCGTCGGGCGCGCCCGCCGCGCCTTCGACTACGCGCTCTCCTATGCGGCGGAACGCAAACAGTTCGGCAAGCCGATCGGCGCCAACCAGGGTGTCTCCTTCAAGCTCGCGGACATGATAACAGAGCTCGATGCCGCCGACCTCCTGACACTCTCGGCGGCGTGGCGGCTCGATCAGGGCCTGCCGGCCAATCGAGAGATTGCCTCCGCAAAGGTTTATGCTACCGAAATGCTTGCCCGCGTCACCGACGAGGCGATCCAGATCTATGGCGGCATGGGGCTCATGGACGACCTGCCTCTCGCCCGCTTCTGGCGGGACGCGCGGGTCGAGCGCATCTGGGACGGGACGTCGGAGATCCAGCGACACATCATCAGCCGCGACTTGTTGCGGCCGCTGGGAGCTTGAGGATGCGGCAGAGTCTTCGTTTCGGCAAGTTGCCCCGTTGCACAGCGGCTGCAGTCGAGCAGAACGGCGCGGCATATCCTGCCTTGAGGGAGTGCATGGCTCGATGACCACCCCTTATCGCTCCCTCGACCGCCTCATCCGTCCCCGCTCGATCGCCGTCTTCGGCGGCAAGGAGGCGCGGCGCGTCATCGAACAATGCGACAAGATGGGCTTTTCAGGCGAAATCTGGCCCGTCCATCCGCGCGAAGAGGAAATCCTCGGCCGCCGCTGCTATCGTTTGGTAGCCGACCTGCCGGAGGCGCCGGATGCCGCCTTCGTCGGCGTCAACCGGGCGCTGACGATCGAGATCATCCGCGATCTCGCCGCGCGCGGCGCCGGCGGTGCCATCTGCTACGCTTCGGGTTTTCGCGAGGCGGCAAACGAGCTTGCCGACGGCAACGACCTGCAGGAGGCGCTTGTCGCTGCAGCCGGCGACATGCCGATCGTCGGGCCCAACTGCTACGGTTTCATCAACATGCTGGACGGCGCACTGCTCTGGCCCGACCAGCACGGAATGCTCCGCGTCGAAAGCGGCGTCGCTATCCTCACGCAATCCTCCAACATCGCCTGCAACATCTCCATGCAGAAGCGCGGATTGCCGCTGGCCTATGTCATGACGGCCGGCAACCAGGCGCAAACCGGCCTTTCCGACATTGCCTGCGCCGTCCTCGAGGACCCGCGTGTGACCGCCGTCGGACTGCACATCGAGGGTTTCGACAGCATCGAGGCCCTGGAGCGGCTGGCCACTCGGGCACGCGAACTGCGCAAGCCAGTGGTCACGCTGAAGGTCGGAAAATCGGAAGCGGCGCAGCTTGCCACCGTCTCCCACACCGCTTCCCTTGCCGGCAACGACCGCGTTTCATCGGCCCTGCTCGCCCGCCTCGGTATTGGTCGGGTCGATACGCTGCCGGAGCTTCTCGAAACCCTTAAACTGCTGCATCTTCACGGGCCCCTGGCCAGCGCCGATATCTCCTCGATGAGCTGTTCGGGCGGCGAGGCATCGCTGATGGCGGATGCGGGCGTGCGGCGCAGCATCAACTTCCGGCCGCTCAGGGAAGAGCAGCGCAATCCGCTTCGCGAAAGCCTCGGCGAAATGGTGACGATCGCCAATCCGCTCGACTACCACACCTTCGTCTGGGGAAATCGCGACAAGCAGACGGCCGCCTTCACCGCCATGATGCAAGGCGGCTACGCGCTCAATCTGATTGTCCTCGATTTCCCGCGGCTCGACCGCTGCGACGCCGCCGACTGGGTAACGACCTGCGAGGCGGTCGTCGATTCCTCAAAGGCAACGGGTGCCCCCGCCGGCATCGTCGCCAGTCTCGGCGAAAACATGCCGGAGGAAACGGCGCTCACCCTGATGGCGGCTGGCGTCGTACCATTCTTCGGCATCGACGAAGCGCTCGCTGCCGCCGAGAATGCCGCGGCGATCGGTGCGGCCTGGGCACGTCCCGTGGCACCTCCCCTGCTTCGCTCGTTCCCCGAAGCCGGCGACATCGTCACCCTGAGCGAAGCCGAAGCAAAAGGCGAGCTCGCAGCAGCGGGCGTGACCGTTCCGCGCGGCAGGAGCGTCGCTACCCCGGAGGAGGCAGCGACCGCTGCCGCGGCACTCGGCTTCCCCGTCGTCCTCAAGGGCCTTGGGGTGGCGCACAAGACCGAAGCCGGCGCGGTCAAGCTCAATCTGGCTAGCCATGACGAGGTCATTGCTGCGGCGCGGAGCATGACAGCCGTCGCCTCCGGTTATCTCGTCGAGAAAATGGTCGCGAAGCCCGTGGCGGAGCTGATCGTTGGGGCGATGCGTGATCCCGTCGCCGGGCCGGTGCTGACCATCGGCGCGGGCGGAATTCTCGTCGAGCTGCTGGAGGATTCGGCAATCCTGACGCTGCCGGCCACGCAAGAGGCGATCCGCGACGCGATTGCGGGCCTCAAAATCAGCAAGGTGCTGAACGGCTATCGCGGCAATCCGAAGGGCGATATGGCGGCATTGGTGGCAACTGTCGCTGCCGCGGCATCCTATGTCGTTGCAAACGCTTCCAAGCTCGAAGAACTCGATATCAATCCTGTTATGGTGTTGCCGGAGGGCCAGGGAGCCCTTGCAGCCGACGCCCTGATCCGCCGGAGGAAATGACCCTATGACCGGACCGATCCATACCCGCCGCGAAGGTGGCATTCTCGAAGTCACGATCGACCGGCCGAAGGCCAATGCCATCGATCTGAAGACCAGCCGCATCATGGGCGAGATCTTCCGCGATTTTCGGGACGACCCGGAGCTTCGCGTCGCGATCATCACAGGCGCCGGGGAGAAGTTCTTCTGCCCGGGCTGGGACCTGAAGGCGGCGGCAGACGGCGACGCAGTCGACGGAGACTATGGCGTCGGCGGCTTCGGCGGCATGCAGGAATTGCGTGACCTCAACAAGCCGATCATCGCGGCCGTCAACGGCATTTGTTGCGGTGGTGGGCTGGAGATCGCACTCTCCACCGACCTCATCCTCGCAACCGAACATGCGAGTTTTGCACTCCCGGAGATCCGCTCGGGCACGCTTGCCGATGCCGCGTCGATCAAACTGCCGAAACGCATCCCCTATCACATTGCCATGGACATGCTGCTCACCGGCCGCTGGCTCGACGCGGTCGAGGCGAATCGCTGGGGCTTCGTCAATGAAATTCTGCCGGCCGGACGGCTGATGGACAGAGCCTGGGAGCTGGCGCGCCTGCTCGAAAGCGGACCGCCGCTCGTCTATGCCGCGATCAAGGAAGTCGTCCGTGATGCGGAAGGCCGGGACTTCCAGACCACGATGAACCGGGTCACCCGCCGCCAGTTCAAGACGGTCGACACCCTCTATTCGAGCGAAGACCAGCTGGAGGGCGCCCGCGCCTTCGCGGAAAAGCGCGACCCGGTCTGGAAGGGACGCTGAGACAAGCGGTCATCGGCCGCAAACTGGAGAGGAGCCGGATAATACCGGCCGTTCAGCGTGGCGCGCCGCGAACACCGGTGTGTGCGGATGATCAGTCATTCCATAAGACATGCTTATGGGAAAGATTTATAATTTAGGACGTTACAAGCCCGGCCCGAGCGGTTAGCCTTATGGTTGAACAGGGCGGGTAGCGCGAAAACGGCTCGAAGAAGGAGGTCAGGATAGGAACCATCACGGTGGACTGCAAACCACCTTCCGGCCATCGACCGATGGCAATGCGCGAACACTCTACCAATCACAACGATCGGCGAATGCCGACCCAGGAAGGGAACAGCGGAATGAGCGATTACAAAGACTACTTGGCTCGTCAGGTCATGCTCGGCAAGATGAAGCGGCGCGAGTTTCTCGGACGCGCAGCCGCTCTCGGCATTGCCGCGTCGAGCGCAAATATGCTCTTCGCGTCCAGCGCCGCAGCGCAGGAGCCAAAACGCGGCGGTCACCTTAAGCTCGGCCTAGAAGGGGCTGCTGCAACGGACTCGCGGGACCCCGCAAAGGCCCTGTCGCAATTCATGTTCGTCGTCGGCCGCAACTGGGGCGACATGCTGGTCGAGAGCCATCCGACGACCGGCGAGCCGGTGCCGGCACTTGCGGAATCCTGGGAACCCTCCGCCGATGCGTCCACCTGGACCTTTACGATCCGCAAGGGCGTGAAATTCCATGACGGCAAGGAACTGACGATCGACGACGTCATCAAGACTCTGCAGCGACACACGGATGAAAAATCCGAGTCCGGCGCGCTCGGCGTGATGAAATCCATCAAGGAAATCAAGGCCGATGGCGATAAGCTCGTCCTGGTGCTGACGGAAGGCAATGCGGACCTGCCGCTGCTTTTGACCGACTACCATTTGATCATCCAGCCGAACGGCGGCACCGACAATCCCGATGCGATGATCGGTACCGGTCCCTACAAGGTCGCAAGCTTCGAGCCGGGCATACGCGCCACGTTCGAGAAGAACCCGGACGACTGGCGCACCGACCGCGGCTTCGTCGATTCCATCGAATTGATCGCCATGAACGACGCGACGGCGCGTGTCGCGGCGCTTTCCTCGGGCCAGGTCCACTTCATCAACCGCGTCGATCCTAAAACCGTCAATCTGCTGAAGAAGGCGCCGACTGTTGAAATCCTCAACACGTCCGGCCGCGGCCACTACGTGTTCATCATGCATTGCAACACGGCGCCCTTCGACAACAACGATCTGCGCATGGCGCTGAAATATGCCATGGACCGCGAGACCCTCGTAGAGCGCATCCTCGGCGGCTACGGCAAGATCGGGAACGACTTCCCGATCAACGACACCTATGCGCTTTTCCCGGAAGGGATAGAGCAACGCACTTACGACCCCGACAAGGCCGCATTCCACTACAAGAAATCCGGCCATAGCGGTCCGGTGCTGCTGCGCACCTCCGACGTCGCCTTCCCGAACGCGGTCGACGCCGCGGTTCTCTACCAGGCGAGCGCCAGGAAGGCCGGCATCGAGATCGAGGTCAAGCGCGAGCCCGGCGACGGCTACTGGTCCAATGTCTGGAACGTCCAGCCTTTCTCGACATCTTATTGGGGCGGACGCCCGACCCAGGATCAGATGTACTCCACCGCCTATCTCTCGACGGCCGACTGGAACGACACCCGTTTCAAGCGTCCGGATTTCGACAAGATCCTGCTTGAGGCGCGTTCCGAGCTGGACGAAGCCAAGCGCAAGGACATGTACCGCACCATGGCGATGATGGTGCGCGACGAGGGCGGCCTGATCCTGCCCATGTTCAACGACTTCGTGAACGCGGCCGGCAAGACGGTGAAGGGCTATGTCCACGACATCGGCAACGACATGTCCAACGGCTATGTCGCGACCAGGGTATGGCTGGACGCCTGATGATGGAAAGCGGACCGATCACGGGTCCGGTCGCGACGGATGCGACCGCAGGCGAGACAGCCCTGCGGTCCTCCGATCTTGCCGGTATCCCAGCCAAACCCAACCCGGCCGCGGAAGAGCGCGGCGGGACGATCTGGCAGCGCTTCGCCTTTCGCCGCCCACTCGCCGCGCTGATCCTCCAGCGCCTTGGCTTGAGCGTCGGCTTGCTCTTTGCCGTATCGCTGATGATCTTCGGCGGCATCGAAGCCCTGCCCGGCGATTTCGCCACCACTTATCTCGGCCAATCGGCGACACCCCAGGCCGTCGAGAACATCCGCCAGGATCTCGGGCTCGACCGCCCCTGGAGCGAGCGCTATCTCAGTTGGCTCGGCGGTGCCGTTCAAGGCGATTTCGGCACCTCATGGGCAAGCAGGAACTCCGTCAGCGAACAGATAGGCAATCGCCTCGGCAACTCGCTCTTCCTCGCCTTCTTCGCGGCGCTCGTCTCCGTGCCGCTCGCGGTGGGACTTGGAATGCTCGCGGTGCAATTCCGAAATCGCCTGCCGGACAAGATCATCAATGTGATATCGCTCGCGGCGATTTCGCTGCCGGAGTTTTTCATCGGCTATCTGCTGATCATGTACTTCGCCGTCGAATGGGGCGTAGCCACCTTTCCCGCGACCGTCTATAACGGCATGGGCTTTACCGATCGGCTTTCGGCGATCGCACTTCCGGTCGCAACCCTCGTGCTGGTGGTTCTCGCTCATATGATGCGCATGACGCGCGCGGCGATCCTCAACGTCATGTCCTCGGCCTATGTGGAGACAGCCGAACTCAAGGGCCTCGGCACGTTCCGCATCATCGCGCGCCACGCCGCCCCCAACGCCGTGGCGCCTGTCATCAACGTCATCGCGTTGAACCTTGCCTATCTCGTCGTCGGCGTGGTCGTCGTCGAGGTCGTCTTCGTCTATCCCGGCATGGGGCAATATATGGTGGATGCCGTAACGGTGCGCGATATGCCCGTCGTGCAGGCATGCGGGCTGATCTTTGCGGCCTTCTATATCTTCCTCAACATGGCGGCAGACATTCTCGCCATTCTCGCCAATCCGAGATTGAGGCATCCGCGATGAACTTGAGAACCATACCCTTCAGTGCCTGGATCGGCATCATCGGCATTGCTATCGCAATTTTCTGCGCCCTCTTTGCTCCCCTTCTCGCCCCCTTTGGCGAGCGCGAGGTGGTGGGCGATGTCTGGCTGCCGGCCGGCGGCGATTTCCTCCTCGGCACGGACAATCTCGGCCGCGACCTGCTCTCGCGTCTGATCTACGGCGCTCGAACGACGATCTTCGTCGCGCTGGCGGCAACCGTGATATCCTTCGCTCTCGGTATGATCCTGAGCTTCACCGCGGCCGTCACCGGCGGCTTCGTCGATCAATTTTTCTCCCGCTTCAACGACCTGATGATGGCGGTGCCGACGCTGATTTTCGCACTCGTCGTTCTCGCAGTGCTGCCGCAGCATCTGTGGATCCTCGTCCTCGTCATGGCCGTGCTCGATTCGACCCGTGTCTTCCGCATCGGCCGCGCCGTCGCACTCGATGTCGCGGTCATGGAGTTCGTCGAGGCTGCGCGACTGCGCGGCGAAGGCACTGTCTGGATCATTTTCCGGGAGATCCTGCCGAACACGCTGTCGCCACTCCTCGCCGAGTTCGGTCTGCGCTTCGCCTTCTCGATCCTGTTCCTCTCCACCCTCTCCTTCCTCGGCCTCGGCATTCAACCGCCGGCCGCCGATTGGGGCGGCATGGTCAAGGACAACAAGGACGGCATCATCTTCGGCATATCGGCCGCACTCATCCCTGGCGGCGCGATCGCGGCCCTCGCAATCTGCGTCAATCTCGTCGTCGACTGGCTGATGAAGCGCACCTCCAGCCTGAAAGGAGGCCGCGGCGATGCCTGATCTGCTTTCCGTCAAGAACCTGAAGATCGAGGCGACGAGCTATCCCCCGGGCGAGCCGCCGAAGGTCGTCACGCTGGTCGAGGGCGTTTCCTTCGACCTCGAAAAGGGCAAGGTACTCGGCCTCATCGGCGAGTCCGGTGCCGGCAAATCGACGATCGGTCTTTCTGCGCTGGCCTATGGCCGCGGCGGATGCCGTATTATCGGCGGCGAGGTCCTGCTGAACGGCAAGAACATACTGACGCTCGGCCGCAGCGGCATCAACGCCGTGCGCGGCGCACAGGTGTGCTACGTCGCACAGTCCGCGGCCGCCGCCTTCAACCCCGCCCACAAGCTCGGCGACCAGGTGATCGAGGCTTCGCTTCGCCACGGCATCATGAGCCGTGAAGAGGCAAGCGAACGTGCGCTCTATCTGTTCCGGGTCCTCGGCCTCCCCAACCCGGAAAACTTCGGCGATCGCTACCCTCATCAGGTATCGGGCGGCCAATTGCAGCGCGCCATGACCGCCATGGCGCTTTGCTCCAAGCCGGATCTGATCGTCTTCGACGAGCCGACGACCGCGCTGGACGTGACCACCCAGATCGATGTGCTCGCGGCGATAAAGCACGCGATCGAGGAGACCGATACGGCGGCACTCTACATCACCCACGATCTCGCGGTCGTAGCCCAGATTTCCGATGACATCATGGTGCTGCGTCACGGCAAGACTGTCGAATACGGCACGACGAAGCAGGTGATCGAGGCTCCGCGGGAGGAATACACCCGCGCCCTCGTCAGCGTCCGTCAGGCCAAACGCGACGAAGCTCCGGACCAGACCGGCTCGCTGCTCAAGATCGAACATGTGCATGCCGGCTACGCGAACGGCTTCAAGGTATTGCACGACGTCTCGATGCACCTGCCGAAGGGCCAGACGCTGGCAATCGTCGGCGAATCCGGCTCAGGCAAATCGACGCTCGCGCGCGTCATCACCGGGCTGTTGCCGCCAAGCGAAGGGCGCATCACCTTCGAAGGAAAGGAATTGCCGAAAGCGCTGAAAGGCCGATCCAACGACGAACTGCGCCGGATCCAGATGATCTACCAGATGGCCGATACGGCGATGAACCCGCGCCAGACGGTGCGCGACATCGTCGGGCGGCCGCTCTCGTTCTACTTCGGCATGCACGGCGCCAGGAAGACCGAGCGGGTCAAGGAACTGCTGGACCAGATCGAAATGGGGACGCCCTTCCTCGACCGTTACCCGGCCGAGCTTTCCGGGGGGCAGAAGCAGCGCGTTGCGATCGCCCGGGCGCTCGCCGCCCAACCGGAGATCATCCTCTGCGACGAGCCGACTTCGGCGCTCGATCCGCTGGTTGCGGAAGGCATCCTGAACCTCCTTCTGAAACTGCAGGAGGAAACCGCCGTTTCCTATGTCTTCATCACTCACGACATCGCCATCGTCCGGGCGATCGCCGACAGCGTCGCCGTGATGCATCGCGGTCGGCTGGTGCGCTTCGGCCCGAAATCGAAAGTCCTTGCGCCGCCCTTTGATGACTATACCGACCTGCTTCTGAAGTCGGTTCCGGAAATGGAAATCGGCTGGCTCGAAAAGGTGCTGCAGACGCGCCGGATGGAAAGTGCCGGCAATTGAGTGCGAGTGGCGGCCGCCATGGCCGCCACTCGGCCTGCCGAGATCACGATGTTTTTAGGTCGGGTCGACCTGGAAACATGAACGTGATCGCTTCCAAAGAGCGGAATGCGGGCGGAAAACCGCGCACGCTTTTTCTCATCCCGCTCTAATACTCCGCCGGAATGGTCAGCACCTCGGCCTCGGGCACCTCGAGAAAGCGTCTCACCGCGGACGGCAGATGCCGCGCGCCAAACGGCACCAGCCCGCAACGCGAAAGCATCTGACGCTTGTCCGGATCCTGACCGATATGCCGCCAGATCATCCGCGATGCGTAGGGCAGGTTCTCCTTGCGCCATGAAACCCCCATCGTCGTGCCGCGCAGATAGACCCGCTGGTGCAACTCGAACGGCATCAGGATCGTCTGCGCCAGCATCGCCGCCTGCCCCACGGTGCGCTCGGCAATGAAAATGCGGTTTCGCCAGAAGGTGACAAGTCCGACATATTTTGAGAACTGCTCGATCTCGTTCGCCCTGTCGCGTATGCGCTCGATCGATTTTACCCGGATCGAGCCGCCTTCCTCATAGATATGCGCGCAGGAACAGACGACGAAACCGGGCCAGGAGAGCGAAAGATGATAGGTCTGGTAGTAGCCGAAATGACGGCGAAGGGCTGCGGCATCGCCCGGGAACCCCTCGAGAAGCTGCCCCGCTTCCAGGCGGTGTCGCTCCGGGCGGATCATGCGGGCCTCGAAGAGTTTTGGCGGCAGCAAAAAATCATCGGCCGAAAGGCCGAAGAAGGCCGCGATCCGCGCAACATTATGGGCCGAGGGCCGCGCTTCACCGCTGATATATCGATTGAACTGCTGGCGATTTATGCCGATCTCGCGGCAGACCTGCGAGATCGAGCGCCGCGTCGCACAGGCGAAACGCAGATTGGTCGCGAATATATCGTCCTGCGGCAAGGTCGGTGGTTCCAGTCCCGGTTCGCCGATAGCGTAAAGCAGCGAAAACCAGCGTCAAGTCGCGAAATTGTCTGGCGCCCGGCAGGCGCTAGATTTCCTCCCAACAAAACACTCAAGGGGAACTGGAATGACCGAATTCACGAAGCGTCCCGATGGCCTCATCGTCCCGGCCGGCATCAACCGGCGCGGCTTTCTCGCGGGCACAGCAGCGCTTGGCATCGCCGCAGGGCTCGGCAGTTCACTCGTAGGCGGTGAAGCGCGGGCGCAGGAACCGAAGCGAGGCGGCCATCTGAAGCTCGGCCTCGACGGCGGCGCGACAACCGATTCACTCGACCCGGCAAGCTACAGCGGTTCCGTATCCTTCGTAATCGGCCATCTCTGGGGCGACACACTGGTCGAATCCCATCCCGAGACCGGCGCTCCGCTGCCGTCAATCGCTTCCTCCTGGGAGTCGTCGGCCGACGCTTCGGTCTGGACGTTCAAGATTCGAAAGGACATTGCGTTCCACGATGGCAGGAAACTCGCCGTTGCAGACGTGATCGCAACCTTGAAGCGGCACTCCGACGAAGGCTCCAAATCGGGCGCGCTGGGACTTATGCGCTCCGTGAAGGCAATTGAGGAAAAGGCCGGCGATCTCGTCCTGACGCTGATGGAAGGCAATGCCGACCTGCCGCTTCTGCTGACCGACTATCACCTCATCATTCAGCCGGACGGCGGCGTCGATAATCCGGCTTCGCCGGTCGGCACCGGACCCTACAAGCTCGCAAGCTACGAAGCCGGTATACGTGCGACCTTTGAAAAGAACACCGCCGACTGGCGCTCGGACCGCGGCTATGTCGACAGCGTCGAAATCATCGTCATGAATGACACCACGGCGCGCATTGCGGCGCTTTCCTCCGGGCAGGTGCACTTCATCAACGGCGTCGAACCGAAAACCGTGCCGCTGCTCAAGCGCGCGCCCCGCGTGGAAATTCTGCAGACTTCGGGCAAGGGCTTCTACAGCTTCCTCATGCATTGCGACACGAGCCCCTTCGACAATAACGACCTGAGGCTCGCGCTGAAATATGCGATCGACCGGCAGGCCATTCTCGACCGTGTGCTCGGCGGCTTTGGCACGCTCGGCAACGATTATCCGGTCAATGAAAACTACGCGCTCGCACCTGAAGGCATCGAGCAGCGTGCCTACGATCCCGACAAGGCCGCCTTCCACTACAAGAAGTCCGGCCATGACCGGCCGATCCTGCTGCGCACATCCGACGCCGCCTTCCCGGGCGCGGTCGACGCCTCCGTCCTCTTCCAGGAAAGCGCCCGCAAGGCCGGCATCGAAATCGAGGTACGTCGCGAACCGGAAGACGGCTACTGGACCAATGTCTGGAATGTGCAGCCTTTCTGCGCATCCTACTGGGGCGGCCGCCCCACACAGGACTCCCGCTATTCCACCTCCTATCTTTCGAGTGCGGAATGGAACGACACGCGGTTCAAGCGAGAGGATTTCGACAAGCTGCTCCTGCAGGCGCGCTCCGAACTGGACGAAGCCAAGCGCAAGGCGCTCTACCATACCATGGCTCTCATGGTGCGCGATGAAGGCGGCCTCATTCTGCCGGTCTTCAACGACTATGTGAACGCCGCCTCCGCTTCGCTGAAAGGTTTCGTGCACGACATCGGCAACGACCTTTCGAACGGCTATGTCGGAAGCCGCGTCTGGTTCGACAGCTAAAAGTGCAATGAGTAGGTGCAGGTGGCTTTTTCCACCGGCACCGCGCATCTCAACAGTCAAGCACCGAATGGAGGCGGCCGACATGGTCGATCGCAATTTCAGCGTCATCGAAAACGAATGGATCACCCTCAAGGACGGAACCCGGCTTGCCGCTCGCATCTGGATGCCTGAAGGGACCGAGCAGAGCCCGGTTCCGGCGGTGCTGGAATATCTCCCCTATCGCAAGCGCGACGGCACCTGCGCAAGGGACGAATCGACCTACCCGGCCTTCGCGGCGGCTGGCATCGCCGGCGTGCGCGTCGATATCCGCGGCTCGGGCGAATCCGAGGGCGTGATCGACGGCGAATACACACCGCGCGAATTATCCGACGGCTGCGAAATCATCGAATGGATTGCGGCGCAGCCCTGGTCGAACGGCAAGGTTGGTATGATGGGCATTTCCTGGGGCGGCTTCAACTGTCTGCAGGTGGCGGCTCTCAAGCCCGCGGCGCTGAAGGCGGTCATCTCGATCGCCTCGACCGTCGACCGCTACAATGACGACATCCACTACAAGAACGGCTGCCATCTTTCCGCTCAGCTCTCCTGGGCCGCGACCATGCTCGCCTACCAGTCCCGATCCCCCGATCCGGAACTCGTCGGTGAGGGCTGGCGGGAGATGTGGCTGCAGCGACTCGAGAACGAGCCCTTCTTCCTGGAGGAATGGCTGGAGCACCAGCGCCGCGACGACTTCTGGCGGCATGGCTCGATCTGCGAAGATTTTGAAAGCTTCCAGATCCCGGCGCTGGTGATCGCCGGCTGGGCGGACGGCTACCGCAACACGCCGGTCAAGGCGGTCGAGGGCTTGGGCGGCAGGGCCAAGGCGCTCATCGGTCCATGGGTCCACAAATATCCGCATTTCGCCTGGCCGAAGCCGCGGGCGGACTTTCTCGGAGAGGCGATCCGCTGGTGGAACCGCTGGCTTCGTGACGAAATGAACGACGCCGAGCAGGTGCCGCAGATGCGCGCCTATATCCTCGACGGCCCAAGACCCTCGGTCAGGCGCAATGAAGATCCGGGCCGCTGGATCGCCAAGGACATCTGGAGGACGCCGGAGTTGCGGGCCTTCACCATATCGAACGACGGGAGCCTGGCCGCTCAGCCGGCACCGGGACGCGGGGTCGGCGATGTCTACCTCCGATCGCCGCTCGACACCGGCACTGCTGCCGGTGAGTATTTCACGCTGAAGCCGGACGCGGAGATGCCCGGCGACCAGCGCATCGATGATGCGGGCTCGCTGACTTTCGACACACATCCCCTGCTCGAGGCGGAGGATTATCTCGGCCAGCCTGTGCTCGACCTCGAGCTTTCCTGCGCTTCCGACACTGCCAATCTCGTCGCGCGGATCGTCGACGTCCACCCGGACGGTACGGCGACCCGCGTCGCCTTCGGCGTCCTCAACCTGGCGCATCGCAACGGCAATGCGAAGCCGGTGCCGATGGAGAAAAACAAGAAGACGCATGTTTCGCTGGTGCTCGACGCCTGCGGCTATCGCTTCCGTGCCGGTCACCGCATCCGTTTGTCGCTGTCGACTTCCTATTGGCCGATAATCCTTCCGTCACCGACCGATCCCGGCCTGGCGATCGACACGACCAGCATCTCGCTTTCGCTGCCGCTTCTCGGGGAACATCGCGAGATCGTGGTGCCGCAGCCCGCCAACCCCGACCCGTTGCCGCATTATATCGAGCATTCGCCTGCCGAAACGCGCCGCACCGTCGAGCGCGATATGACGAAGTGCCTGACGCATTACCGCGTCTACGAGAATACCGGCCTCGTCGAGCATCCCGGCACGGGCAATGCGACCCAGGACATCCGCGACGAAACCTGGACGATCGCGCCGGACGATCCGAATTCGATGACGGGCGTATCCACCTGGACCTGTGTCGCGCGCCGTGGGCAGCAATCGCTGAAGACCGTCTCTACCTCCCGCCTCGGCTGTACGGAAACCGAGTGGATCACCTCCGCTCAGGTCGAGGCGTTCGAGGGTGAAGAGAAGATCTTTGAGAAGAGCTTCGAGAAGCGGATCCGGCGCGATTTCATGTGAACGACCGGAGCGGGAAAGCCCCTCATCCGGCTGCGGGGGTTAGTCCTCGGCTTAGACCCGAGGAGAGGGGCAAGTGCCGGCAAGTCCCGCAACACCCCGCACCAGCTGGCCGAAGCCTTCCCGCGCACCGGGACTCATGTGGCGAGCCCGGAGCCAGGAATGGACCATCTGCGGCTCCTCGCGATAGGTGACGTCGACGCCCGCCTTGGCAAGCCGGGCGGCATAGGCGCGCGCATCATCACGCAAGGGGTCAAAATGGGCGCCGGAAACATAGGCCGGGGGAAGCCCTGACAGGTTCGCGGCGCGCAACGGGTGCGCAAAGGGCTCATCCGCCGGTGCTTTCAGCACATCGCGGTAATAGTCCACATCGGCGGTGGAAAGCAGCGGCGCCTCGGCCATCTCCAAATAGGAGCCGCGCGTCAGATCGCCGCCGAGGCCGGGATAGATCAGGACCTGCCCGGCGATGCCGGAGAGCCCTTCGGCTTTTGCCTTCAGCACGATCCCAGCGCAGAGGTTGCCGCCGGCGCTGTCGCCCGCGACGACGAGCGGACGCCCATCGGCAAGCAGCGCTTCCATCACGTCATAGCAGTCCTCGAAGGCTGCGGGCCATACGTGCTCGGGCGCGAGGCGATAGTCCGCCGACACCAGTTCGACCCGCGCGCCATCGGCAAGCTCGGCGCAGATCGCATCATGGCTCTCAAGTGAGCCGACGACGAAGCCGCCGCCGTGTATGTAGAAAACACGCGTCTCACTCGCGACTTCGGCCGGACGATAGCGCCTGATGGCGATTCGACCAGCCACGAGGTCGTCACGCCGCGTCAATCCCTCCGGCGATGGCGCATCGAACTCGGCGCAGAGTGCGTCATACCATCGGCGCTGCTGCGCGACGGAGGCGTTGACCGCATCGGCGGGGTAGAACGCTTCGCAGCGTTCGTGAAAGGCCAGAATGCCGGCTTCCGTCGGCATTGGTCTTGTCGGTCCTGATCCCATCCCCGCACTCCCCGCTGCATGCTTCCATGATCAAGCCGATTTAAGGGCAAATGTACAAGGTTTCAAAGTGCTGCCGGCGACCTTTGTCTGCTTGATTTCGCCTCGGCAAGCAGTGTTAATTTGACAATGGCGTTCACACTCCGGCAGTTGCAATATTTCGTCGCCGTCGCCGAGCAGGGCTCGGTCACCCGCGCGGCGCAGAACCTCTCCATTTCGCAGTCGTCGATCACCGAGGCAGTCAAGGAGCTCGAATCCGATCTCGGCGTCGAACTCTTCGACCGGCATCCGCGCGGGCTTTCGATCACCCATAACGGGCATCAGTTCCTGCGCCACGCGACCAAGATCCTCGCCGATGTTTCCGATGCGCGGCGCAGCTTCTCCGACAGCCGCGAAGAACGCAGCGGCAGGCTCAATCTCGGCGTCACTTCCCTCGTCGCCGGATACGTGCTCTCCGACCTGCTTGCGCGCTACCGCCGCGCCTGCCCCGGCGTCGAGGTGAGCGCCATCGAGGACAATGGTTCCTATCTCGAGCACCTCCTGATCGGCGGCGAACTCGACGTCGCCGTGATGGTCATCTCGAACCTGCGCGACCGCATGGCGCTGCAGGCGGAAATATTGGAAACTTCACCTTACCGGCTCTGGTTGCCGATCGGCCATCCGCTTGTCAGCGCCGACATCATATCGGTCGAGGATATCGCCAGGGAGCCGCTCATCATGCTGACGGTGGACGAAATCGAGGAGAACACCGGCAAACTTCTGACGGCGCTTGGCGCGCGCCCACACGTCGCGTTCCGAACCCGTTCCGTGGAAGCGGTCAGAAGTCTGGTCGCAACCGGCGCGGGCATCGCCCTTCTGCCTGATCTCGTCTACCGTCCCTGGTCGCTGGAAGGCGACCGGATTGAAAGCCGCGACGTTTCCGGCGCGCTGCCGGTCGTGCAGGTCGGCATGGTCTGGCGGAAGGGGTCGAGCCTGCCCCAGTCCGCGCGCGATTTCGTCGGCATAGCCGAAGCGCTGCGCAGCGCGAGGCCGAGGTGATCCATCGGAAAAACCGATACCGTCATTCTGATTAATGAATTTGCGAATGCGAGGAAATCAAGGCACGCTTCATTCCGGGAACAAAGCCGCAAACGGCGTTAAACCGGGGAGACTTCCGATGAAGCAGATCCTGAAATCCTGTACTGCGCTCACCCTGTCGATGGCGCTCGTCGCGCCTGCCTTTGCGCAGGAGCCGCCGAAGGAACTGGGGCCAGGCGAAGGCGCGCTCTCGATCGTCGCCTGGGCGGGCTATATCGAGCGCGGCGAGACTGACAAGAATTACGATTGGGTGACCGATTTCGAGAGCAAGACGGGATGCAAGGTCAGCGTCAAGACGGCGGCAACCTCGGATGAGATGGTCGCTCTGATGAACGAAGGCGGCTTCGACCTCGTCACCGCTTCCGGCGACGCCTCCCTCCGCCTTGTAGCCGGCAAACGCGTCCAGCCGATAAACACCGATCTCATCCCCAGTTGGAAGACGATCGACGAGCGCATGCAGAACGCCCCATGGCACACGGTCGACGGTGTCCACTACGGCACACCCTATGTCTGGGGGCCGAATGTTCTGATGTACAATACCGAAGCCTTCAAGGATCAGCCGCCGAAGAGCTGGAATGTCGTTTTCGAAGAGACGACATTGCCCGATGGCAAGTCGAACAAGGGCCGCATTCAGGCTTATGACGGCCCCATCCATGTGGCCGACGCTGCCAACTACCTGATGGCGCACAAGCCAGACCTCGGCATCAAAGACCCCTACGAGCTGAATGAGGACCAGTACAAGGCAGCACTCGACCTGTTGCGGACCCAACGCACACTGGTCGGCCGCTACTGGCACGACGCGATGATCCAGATCGACGATTTCAAGAATGAAGGCGTCGTGGCCTCCGGCTCCTGGCCCTTTCAGGTCAATCTGATGCAGGCCGAAAAGCAGCCTGTAGCCTCGATCATTCCGGAAGAGGGAGTGACGGGCTGGGCCGATACGACGATGCTGCATTCCGACAGCGAACATCCGAACTGCGCCTATATGTGGATGGAGCATTCGCTTTCGCCGAAGGTCCAGGGTGACGTCTCGGCCTGGTTCGGCGCCAACCCCTCGGTCGGCGCCGCCTGCAAAGGCAACGCCCTTCTGACCGACGAGGGTTGCAAGACCAATGGCTATGACGACTTCGAAAAGGTCAAGTTCTGGAAGACGCCGGTAACGAAATGCGAGAGCCAGGGCGAATGCGTGCCCTATCACCGCTGGGTCTCCGACTATATCGGCGTCATCGGCGGGCGGTAAGCCCTGACCCCAGCGCAAGTATTTGCCCCCGATTCCTCTCCCCACTTCGCGGGGAGAGGAATGCTACCGCGGATGCCCAACAGACGGGGCGAGGCCCCGGCCGCTTGTCCATTCTCCCCGCAAGCGGGGGGAGCGGGTCGCGGCAGCGGGATGAGGGGCAGAAACCTCCCGGAGTACAACCATGACCGCCGTTTTCTTCGACAATGTATCCCGCTATTTTGGCGCAGTACGTGCCGTTGATCGCGTGCACCTCACGATCGCCGAGGGAGAGTTCTTCGCGATGCTCGGTCCCTCGGGATCGGGGAAGACCACATGCCTGAGGCTGATGGCCGGCTTCGAGCAGCCGACGGGCGGGCACATCGAGATATTCGGCGAGACTGCCGAAGGCGTGCCGCCCTATCGCCGCAGCGTCAATACCGTCTTCCAGGACTACGCCCTTTTTCCGCATCTCTCCATTCTCGACAATGTCGCCTATGGGCTGATGGTCAAGGGCATCGGACGGGAGGAACGCCGCAAGGCGGCCGAGGACGCGCTCGCCATGGTGAAACTGCCGGGATACGGCACGCGCCGGCCCGGGCAGCTTTCCGGCGGTCAGCGCCAGCGCGTCGCCCTCGCCCGCGCGCTCGTCAATAAACCCAAGGTCCTGCTTCTCGACGAGCCGCTCGGCGCACTCGACCTGAAGCTGCGCGAACAAATGCAGGAGGAGTTGAAGATCTTGCAGAAGTCGCTCGGCATCACCTTCGTTTTCGTCACCCATGATCAGGGCGAGGCGCTTTCGATGGCCGACCGGATCGCCGTTTTCAACGAGGGCCGCATACAGCAGCTCGGAAGCCCGGAAGAGGTCTATAACCGTCCGCAGACCCGTTTCGTTGCCGATTTTGTCGGCTCCTCCAACGTCCTTTCTGAAGATCTCTGCCGCAGCCTGGGCCTGAAGGCTTCCTTCGCAAGCCTTCGCCCCGAGGCCGTGGCCATCGCGCCGCCGAGCGAGGGAGCGCTGAGTCTCGCCGGCACCGTCGCTTCGCAGAGCTTCCTTGGCGCCACCAACCGCATCGTGATCGATGTCGAGGGTGTCCGGATTGCGGTGGCCAGCCCGGCGGCGCGCGGCGTTCCGGCGGTCGGCAGCCCGGTTACGATCAGCTTCGCGGCGCACGATCTCCATCCGATGGAGGACGCATGACGATCGTCGCCGAGAGCATCATTCTTCCCCAACGCCGCAGCACGGCGGGCCGGCTTTCGGATTTCCTCTGGCGGCACCCTCATGTGCTTCTGGCGATTTTCCTCGGGCCGCCGCTGCTGTGGCTCGGGATTGTCTATCTCGGTTCGCTCTTTGCGCTGCTCCTGCAAAGCTTCTTCTCGATCGACGACTTCTCCGGTCTCGTAAACTACGAATTCACGCTTGCCACCTACCGGCAGCTTTTGAGCGGAGCCAACCTCGACATCATCATCCGTACCGTCACCATGGCCGCGGTGGTGACCCTCGTTTCGGCGCTCGTCGCCTTTCCAATCGCCTATTATGCGGCCCGTTATGCGCGCGGGAAATGGAAGGCGCTCTTCTATCTCGCCGTTATGCTGCCGCTCTGGTCGAGCTATCTCGTCAAGATTTATGCCTGGAAGCTGATCCTGGCCAAGGAAGGCATCCTCACCTGGATCTTCCAGAAGCTGAACCTCCTCTGGTTGATCGATGCCTGGCTTTCTCTTCCGCTCGTCGGCGGCAACTCGCTGTCGGTCAGCTATACGGGCACCTTCATCGTCTTCGTCTACGTCTGGATGCCGTTCATGATCCTGCCGATCCAGGCCGCGCTCGAGCGGGTACCGGCGAGCCTGATCGAAGCCTCGTCGGATCTCGGCGGCACCCCGTCCCAGACATTTCGCCATGTGCTCTTTCCGCTGGCGCTGCCGGGCATAGTCGCGGGTTCGATTTTCACATTCTCACTGACGCTCGGCGATTACATCATTCCGCAGATCGTCGGCTCGTCGCGGCTCTTCATCGGCCAGGCCGTCTACGCGCAGCAGGGGACCGCCGGCAATATTCCGCTCGCTGCCGCCTTCACGGTCGTGCCGATCGTCATCATGGGCGCCTATCTCTGGATGGCAAGACGCATGGGGGCTTTCGATGCGCTCTGAAAAATCGAACCCCGCCCCTCTTGGACTGAAGCTCGCCGCCGGCGCCGGCCTCGCCTTCATGCATCTGCCGATTCTGCTGATCTTTCTTTATGCCTTCACGACGGAGGAGAAGAGCTACCAGTTTCCGCCGCCGGGGCTTACCACTCAGTGGTTCGCCGTCGCCTGGAGCCGCCCGGACGTCTGGGCCGCGCTGACGCTGTCCGTCAAGGTCGCCTCGATCGCAACGGCGGTCGCGCTCGTGCTGGGGACGCTCTGCGCCGCCGCCGTCAGCCAGACCCGCTTCTTCGGCCGCGAGACGATCTCGCTTCTCGTCATCCTGCCGATCGCGCTTCCCGGCATCATCACCGGCATCGCGCTGCGCTCGGCCTTTTCGATGGCCGATATCCCCTTCTCCTTCTGGACCATCGTGCTCGGCCACGCCACCTTCTGCATCGTCGTCGTCTACAACAATGCCGTCGCCCGTTTCCGCCGTATTTCGGGCTCGCTGATCGAGGCCTCGATGGACCTCGGCGCCGATGGTTTTCAGACCTTCCGCTACATCATCCTCCCGAACATCGGAACGGCGCTGCTTGCCGGCGGCATGCTCGCCTTCGCGCTTTCCTTCGACGAGGTGATCGTCACCACCTTCACTGCCGGACAGCAATCGACCCTGCCGATCTGGATGCTCGAAGAACTGATCCGTCCGCGCCAGCGCCCGGTGACCAACGTCGTCGCCATGGTCGTCGTGATGGTCACCTTCCTGCCGATCCTCGGCGCCTATTACCTGACCCGCGACGGCGATCAGATCGCCGGCGCCGGCAAATGACATTCGCACTTGAAGGGAGAACAGACATGGACACTCAGCTCTTGATCGGATCCCGCTTCGAATCCGGAACGGAGGCCGAGGAGCACATCCTCAATCCGAGGACGGGCGCCGGGATCATCGACCTGGCGGAGGCCTCCCATGCGCAGATCGATGCCGCAGTCGACGCTGCCGAGCGTGCCTTCGCCACCTGGTCGCAGACGACGCCGGCCGAACGCTCCAACGCCCTGCTGAAGATCGCCGATGCGATCGAGAAGGATGCCGACGGTTTCGCGGAACTTGAGGCGTTGAACTGCGGCAAGCCGATCAATGCGGTGAAGAACGATGAATTGCCGGCGATCATCGATTGCTGGCGCTTCTTCGCGGGTGCCGTGCGCAATCTCCATGCGCCGGCGGCGGGCGAATATCTGCCGGGCCACACCTCCATGATCCGCCGCGATCCGATCGGGATCGTCGGCTCGATCGCGCCCTGGAATTACCCGCTGATGATGATGGCCTGGAAGCTGGCCCCGGCGATCGGCGGCGGCAACACCGTCGTCTTCAAGCCGTCCGAGCAGACGCCGCTGACGGCGCTTAAACTTGCTCGCGTCATCTCCGACATTCTGCCGGAGGGCGTCGTCAACGTCGTCACCGGCCGCGGGGAGACCGTCGGCAACGCGCTGATCAACCATCACAAGGTCGGGATGGTGTCGATCACCGGCGACATCGCCACCGGCAAGAAGGTGCTTGCCGCCGCCGCGAAGACTGTAAAGCGTACGCATCTCGAACTCGGCGGCAAGGCGCCCGTGATCGTCTATGACGATGCCGACCTCGAAGCGGTCGTAAACGGCATCCGCACCTTCGGTTACTACAATGCCGGACAGGATTGCACTGCCGCCTGCCGCGTCTATGCCGAAGCCGGCATCTACGAGAAGCTCGTCGCCGACCTCACATCTGCCGTCTCGACCATCCGCTACAACCTCGAGGACGACACTGAAAACGAGATCGGCCCGCTGATCTCCAGGCGCCAGCGCGACCGCGTCGCAAGCTTCGTCGAAAGGGCTGCCGACCAGAAGCACATCGAGGTCACCACCGGCGGCCGCGCCGGCAGCGAGCAGGGCTTCTTCTTTCAGCCCACCGTCGTCGCGGGCGCCACCCAGGAAGACGAGATCGTGCGCCGCGAAGTCTTCGGTCCGGTAGTCTCCGTCACCCGCTTCACCGAAAAGGACGACGCGGTTGCCTGGGCGAACGACAGCGATTACGGCCTCGCCTCCTCCGTCTGGACGAAGGATATCAGCAAGGCGATGAAGGCGGCGTCCCGACTGCAATATGGCTGCACCTGGATCAACACCCACTTCATGCTGACCAACGAAATGCCCCATGGCGGCATCAAGCAGTCGGGCTACGGCAAGGATATGTCGGTCTATGCGCTGGAGGACTATACCGCCGTTCGCCACATCATGATCAATCACGGGTGACGGCCAAGGGGGCCCATCCGGCCTGACCGCCACCTTCACTCCGCGTGCGGGGCGAAGGTGGCTCGCGGCAGCCGCGCCGCTGTTGCACATTTCCCACAAACACTCTGAACATGATTAGGAAAGTCATGAAATCGGCTTGCGCTTCCTCTAATCATGAGTGATTAGCTCACCTTATAGAACATAACTTATATCTCTATAAGGTTGCGTCGCATGCCCCCCAGAACCGCCTCCCTATTGCCGCTCATTCGCGCGGCCCTCGCTGGAACCTCCGCCCTCGCCCTCGTAGCAACGGCACAGGCACAGGACGTAGGGCAGGAATCCGTTTCCGACGACCAGTCGACTGACCTCGAAACATTGGTCGTCAATGGCAGCGGCGGGGTGATCACGGCGGAAGGCTATGTCGCAACCAGCAGCGCGACCGGCGCCAAGGTCGATACGCCGTTCCTGGAGACGCCGCAATCGATCTCCACGGTCACCGAGCAGCAGCTGAAGGATCGAAATCCACAGACGCTGCTGGAAACGCTGGCCTACACGCCGGGGACGCGCGTCGGCGCCTATGGCTTCGATCCACGCTTCGATGCATTTTTCGTACGCGGTTTCGACGTGACCTTTACCGGTGTGTTCCGTGACAACCTCCGCCAACCGGCCGCGGTCGACTCGGTCTTCAAGACTGAACCTTACGGGCTTGAAGGCGTCTCGATCCTGCGCGGCCCTTCCTCGGCCCTTTACGGCGCAACCGGCGCCGGAGGCCTTTACAACCTTATTACCAAGCGCCCGACGGAAGAAATGCTGCGGGAGGTGCAGGTTCAATATGGCAACCACGACCGCTATCAGGGCCAATTCGACTTTTCAGGTCCGGTGAACGAGACCGATCCCATCTATTACCGCCTGACTGGCTTGCTGCGCGATGCCGACACGGAGCAGGTCGGCCTCTCCGACGATCGCGCCTATATAGCGCCGGCCTTCACCTGGAAGCCCGACGAAGATACCAAGCTGACCGTACTTAGTGAATATTCACGCACCAAGTCCGGAGGCACGGCGACTTACTACAATGACCCGCTTACCGGTGAAGTCACCGACATATTCGCCGGCAATCCCGACTTCAACGACTCGATCCAGAAGCAGGGTCGGATCGGCTATGAGTTTGAGCACCGGCTCAACGATACGTTCGTGTTCCGCCAAAACGCCCGCGTGTCTACTCTGAACATCGATGCGGACTGGGCCTTCGCCTACGCCCCGAATGCCGCGGATCCGACCTTGCTCGACAGCAGCGCCGGCACCTATGACGAACGCCTGACCGCGTTCGTCATCGATAATCAGCTCGAAGCCAAATTCGATACCGGTGCGTTCGAGCATACGTTGGTCGCCGGCGTCGACTATACGAAGCTGCGTTTCCGGGCACTCGACGGGCGCGGCGTTTCGCCGCCGCTCGATACGAAGAATCCGACCAAGGGGCGTCCGGTCGAGGCGATTGATTTCGACACACGTACCGTCCAGGATCAGTGGCAACTCGGTACATACCTCCAAGACCAGATCCGCTACGACGCATGGACCTTGACGATGGGCGGGCGCTACGACTGGGTCTCGACCGATACGGACACCACGGTTCTGGCCACCGACTCGCTAACCACGGTATCGCAAAAGGACAAGGAGTTCTCCGGCCGTATAGGGCTCACCTATCAGACGGATTTCGGTCTCGCGCCTTATATCAGCTACTCGACGGCATTCATGCCCAATGCCGGTTTCAACAGGGCGACGAACCAGCCGTTCAAGCCTACCGAGAGCGAGCAGGAAGAAATCGGCATCAAGTATCTCCTGCCGAACAGCAACACGCTGATTACGGCAGCTCTCTTCAACATCGATCAGAAGAATGGCCTGTATCTCGAAGCCGCCGGGGATACTGCAATCCAGGTTCAGCGCGGAAAACTGCGCTCGCGCGGTTTCGAGATCGAAGCGAATACCAGCCTTGACAATGGTCTTTCGCTGATAGTTTCTTATGCATATACCGACGTGAAGATTATTCAAGGATCTACCGGTACGACTGGCAACCATGTCTCATCCGCACCAAAGCACATGGCATCGATATGGGCCCATTATACACTGCCGGAAGGTGGTCCATTTTACGGATTCAGCCTAGGCGGCGGCGCGCGTTTCGTCGGCGCAAGCTACGGCAATGACCAGAACACCTTCAAGAATAGTTCGCGTATCCTCTTCGATGCTTCCGTCGGATACGACTTCGCAGCGATCGACCAGAAATATGAGGGCCTGCAGCTGCAAGTGAATGCCACCAACCTGTTTGACCGCCGCGATGCGGTATGCACTGCGGGTTATTGCCATCGCGATCAGGGCCGCACCGTTATCGGCTCTCTGCGCTACAACTGGTAAGCGTCATGGCAGCCGGTGCGCGTGAAAGCATGGCGGTATTCGACGGGCCGAAAGGACTGTCGGCGGCCTTTGCCGGACCGCATGCCTGGTGCAACGAGAAGATGATGCTGTCGGAGAACCTCTCCGACGGCATCTCGCTGCCCGAGTTCTTTGCCTCGGGCGCCTTCGACCGTGCGCTGTCGCTCTATGCCGAGACGTCCGGCGGCACCGACCGTCGCGCCGTCGCCTCCATGTGGTCGCTCTACTACTTCTCCGCGCTGACGATTCCCTATGTCGTCGCCCGGGTGCTGGACCACCAGGCGCTGCCCGCTGCCTTCGACGGCATGACGGTGGCACTCTCCGCCGACGGGCTGCCGCGTGCCTTCGGAGTGGCGACCACAGGCGAATGGCGCGACGACGACGCCAGCGACGTCTTTACCCTGATCGGCTCGCTGATGGACGAACATCTTGCGAGGGTCGTGCCGCATCTCAAGGCGACGGGCGGCATATCGCCGAGGCTCGCCTGGAACAACGCAGCCGTTTACATCGATTATGCGCTTCGAACGGCTGGCACCGACCCCATGAGCGATCAGGCGGACGCCATGGTCGCCTGTCGCCTGATGCCCAACGGCGGCGCCAACCCCTTCTTCGACTGCCTGCGTCAGGAGGAGGAAGACGGGGCGCCCGTCTGCCGGCGCAAGATCTGCTGTCTCAGGTATCTCCTCCCTGGCATCCCGAGCTGCGGCAGTCTCTGTGCCCTTCCCAGTCAAAGGAAACAATAGCTTTGTCTCGTCTGCTCCTCTGCCGCCGCAGCCTCGTTCGGGCTTTTGCATTTCTGGCCATCGCCTTCTCTCCGCTTGCCGCGCTGGCCGAGGTGCAATGGCCAATGACCGTCACCGATGCGGTTGGCCGTGAGGTCGCGATTCCCGCGCCGCCCAGGGCGGTTCTGCTTGGCAGCGGCTTCAATCTGATTGCCCTGTCCCTCATTCATCCGGACCCGATCGGCCTTCTCGCCGGCTGGTCCGGCGATATGAAGGGCGACAATCCGGAGATTTACGAGAGCTTTTTGCGCAAGTTCCCAGCCCTCGGTGACGTGCCTCTGATCGACGACGGCAGCGGTCCCGGACTGTCCCTCGAGACCATCCTGACGCTCAAGGCCGATCTTGCCATCCTCGCAAACTGGCAGGCGGACACGGAGGCGGGCCAGCGCGCGATGGAATATCTCGAAAGCATCGGCGTGCCTGTGATCGTCGTCGATTTCAACAACGAGGCGCTCAAGAACACACCGGATAACATGCGCCTTCTCGGCAAGGTCTTCGAGAGAGAAGAGCAGGCGGAAGACTTCGCCCGATTCTACGAAGAGCGCCTTGCCCGCATTCGCGAGCGCGTTGCCGGGCACCCGGAGCCCGGGCCCAGGGTTCTCATGGAAGCGTTCCCTGCAGCCGATCGTTGCTGCTGGGCCTATGGCACCGGGGGACTGGGCGAATTCATTGCCGTCACCGGCAGCCGCAACGTCGCCGAGGGAGCGCTACCGCGCCCGGGAGGCATGATGAATGCGGAAGCAGTCATGGCCGAAAACCCGGATGTCTATATAGCCACCTCCTCGCCGGGCGGAAAATACAGCGGCTTTTCGATCGGCCCCGGGGTCGGGGCCGAAGAGGCGGAGACCACGCTCGCGGCAGTCGTAGACAAACCGTTGATGGCAAGCATCGCGGCCGTCCGCGACCGACGCGTCCACGGTATCTGGAATTTCTTCAATGCCGTTCCGCTGAACATCGTCGCAGCGGAAGCATTCGCCTCCTGGCTGCGCCCCGACCTCTTCCCCGACATCAACCCGGCCGCAACGCTCTCCGAGATAAACCGTCGTTTCGCCGCGGTCCCCTTTGAAGGCGCCTATTGGGTCAGCCTCAAGAAATAGGCCGTCGGGTCGTGAAAGCGCGAGCGCGGGTTTTACCGTGGTTTCCGCATATAGAAGTGGAGCGACGATTGCCACGGCCGCGCCGGGCTATATAAGGTCCTCGCAGGAGGAAATTCATGGCGTGGCTGGTTGCGTTACCGTTGGGCTTGGCGATCGTGTATCTCGCGGCTCGATACGGCCGCTTCCGCAACTGGATCGAGCCGGTTTTGTCGATTGCGGTCGCGCTAGGCCTCAGCATCGCCTTTCTCGTCTGGCTGAACGAAAGTGCACCGGACGAGGTCCCGGCGCCTGTCCCTGCCGAACCGGCCCAAGGGCTGACCGCCGCCGACATCATGCTTCAGGACATGGCATTCGAGCCCAGCCAGACCAGGCGCAGCTACCGCGTTCGTGGCACCGCCGCCAATGCATCGGACACGACCCTGGAATATTTCCGCCTGACGGTTACGCTCGAAGATTGCCCGCAGGGCGCATGCAGACGTATCGGTGATGATACCGCGCTCATTCTCCTGCGCCTGCAAGCGGGCCAAAGCCGCCCGTTCGAGACCTTCCTCACCTTTCCCTATCGGCCGGATGAAGCGCCGATCGCGCCGAAGTGGAGCTACAGGGTGAGCGAGGTCAGGGGGGCCGCACGGCAGTAAATTTGTTCAAGCGGTCTCGCCTGAATTTGCCGCCGAAACATTCCATCTCGCAGATGCAGGAGCCGTTCGCTGCCGCCAACCGCATGGACGATCGTCTCAGCAATATATCCCGAACCGCTCCCGGATCGACCGATCGACCTCCGGCGCGATCAGCGACGGGGCGGCCTCGGCAAGAATGCGGTTCTTCCTTTCGATCGCGCGCGCGACGAGATCCGGCCGGCCGATCTCGACCCATTCCTTGGGGCTCGTGCGGTCGGCAACCGCCGGATAGATATATTCCGTCTGCATCAGGCCAAGTGTCTGCGGATGGCCAAGATAGTGGCCGGGGCCGTCGAGGCAGACCGAGCGCATGGTTTCGAGCGAGACTGTATCCTCCGTGACATCGATGCCGCGGATGCAGCGCTGCACCTGGCCCAGCATGTCGTCACCCAGCACCAGCGACTCCAGGCAAAAGCCCAGGAGCGAGGCGTGCATGCCGACGGACTCATAGACCATGTTCAGGCCGGAAAGCCCCGCCATGACATTGGAGATCGCCTGTTCCCAGCCCGCCTGCATATCGGGAAGCTTCGCATCCGCAATGCCGGCAGCAGCGCCGCCCGGGAGACGGTAGAACTGGTGCATCTGCGCACAACCCGCCGATAGCAACGCCTGCTCGCCGGAACCGCCCGACATCGCACCCGTTCTCAGATCGGAGACGAACGGCCACGTACCGAAGACAGCCGGATGACCGGGCGAAAGAGCGTTGACGTAGACGACGCCCGCAAGGCACTCGGCCACCGCCTGTACGATGGCGGTTGCAAGCGGGGCCGGGGCAGTCGCCCCCGCCTGGCCCGCAGAAAGCAGAAGGATCGGCATGCCGCCGCGGATGCACTTCTCCATGGTGATGCAGCTTTCCTCCGCGAACTTCATCGGAGGCACCACGAAGCAGTTCGAGTTCGAGACGAAAGGCCGCGCCCGCCACTGCTCCTCGCCGCCGGCTATCATGTGAATGAGATCGAAGCAGCCCTCGACATGCGACGGATCGGAGAAGCTCGTGCCGACATGCTTCGTCGTTCCGGCGCAGCAGGCGTAGAGCGTATTGATATCCATCAGGAAATTGTCGGAAACGTCCCGGCAGACCATGGCGCGCTGGAAGAAGTGGACATTGTCCAGGCGGTGGACGAGCTGCGCCGCGTTCAGGAGGTCCTTGGCGGTGGACTCGCGGTATTCGCGCTTTTCGACGTCGACGACGTGGACCGCCGCGCCCGCCGTACCGTAATAGACACGCGTACCGCTGAGTTCGAGGTCCTGTTTCGGATCACGCGCGAAAAGCGTTATGTCGCGCGCGGCGAGGGCCAGCATGTCCTCGACCAATGCACGCGGAAAGCGGAGCCGCCCGTCCTCGCCGAGGATCGCCCCGGCTCCGGTCATGATCTCGACGCCGGATTGCGGCGCATTGGCAAGGCCGATCTGCTCCAGCGCATCGAGCGCTGCCTCGTGAATTCGTTTGACGTTTGCCTCCGTCAGCGGCTTGTACTGCCCGCCGGAAAGACCCGGCCGGACGGGACGGATATTTTCGGCGAGCGGAGCCGAGCGGAGCGCAACGCGCGCCGCCCGTCCGCCGGACCGTCTCGAAGCAGCAACTGCGCATTCCTCAGCCATCATTCATCTCCCAATGGCGCTGTCGTCGTGTGGCAATCGCCCCTCGCCTGCCCTCTCCCCTGATGGTTTCAGAGGGCGCCGTATGTTCCCATCTCCCCGTCAAAACGGGAGAATGCGGCGGCAGGCGGATGAGGGGCGGTTTCTTCAGGCCTTCACCCGCTCCGCCTTCGGATCGTACATCGGCTTCGATGAAGCCACGGCCTTGACCCGTGTTCCGGCGATTTCGATCTCGTAGCCCGATGCAAGCACATCCGCCTCGCCCTCCCCCTGGCAAGGCACGTAGCCGAGCCCGATCGCGCCACCGAGGTGATGTCCGTAATTGCCGGACGTGATCGTTCCGACGATCTCGCCATCGCGCACGATCGCCTCGTTGTGGAAGAGCAACGGCTCCGGATCGGAAAGCCGGAACTGCAACAGCCTGCGCGAAAGGCCCTTGTCGCGCTTCGCGAGCACTGCTTCGCGGCCGATGAATTCGCCCTTGGCGGACTTCACTGCAAAGCCGAGTCCGGCTTCGAGCACGTGATCCTCATCGGTTATGTCATGGCCGAAATGCCGGAACGCTTTCTCGATCCGGCAACTGTCCAGCGTGTGAAGGCCGCAGAGCCGGAGGCCGGCGTCGGCGCCCGCCGCCTCCAGCGTCTCGAACACATGCGCCGCCTGGTCGGTCGATACATAAAGCTCCCAGCCTAGTTCGCCGACATACGTGACACGGTGAGCGCGGGCTAAACCCATGCCGACTTCGATCTCGCGCGCGGTGCCGAAAGGATGCGCTTCATTGGAGAAATCGTTCGGGCTCACCTTCTGCATAAGGTCCCGAGCCTTCGGTCCCATGACGCAGAGTACGCTTTCGGCGGCGGTGACGTCAGTGACCACCACGAATTCGTCACGCAAGTGCCTCCGCAACCAGGAAAGGTCCCGCTGCAGGGTCGCACCGGGCACGACGAGGAAAAATGCGGATTCCGAGAACCGGGTGACGGTAAGGTCGCTCTCGATGCCGCCCCGAGCGTTCAGCATCTGCGTGTAGACGACACGGCCGGGCTCGACATCCATCTCATTGGCGCAAAGCCGTTGCAGGAAGGCGAGCGCATCGCGACCTTCGACACGAATCTTCCCGAAGGACGTCATGTCGAAGAGGCCGACCTTGCTGCGGACCGCAAGGTGCTCCTGCCGCTGATTTTCAAACCAGTTCTGCCGCTTCCAGGAGTAACGATATTCGCGCTCCTGACCCTGTTCCGCGAACCAGTTCGCCCGCTCCCATCCCGCCACTTCGCCGAACACGGCACCGCGCGCCTTCAGGTGCTCATGGATGGGCGAGCGGCGAACACCGCGCGCGGTTGCCATCTGGCGATAGGGGAAATGATCTGCATAGAGCAGTCCAAGCGTCTCGCCCACGCGCTCCTTCAGGTAGGAGCGGTTTTTCTGAAAAGGCTGGGCGCGGCGGATGTCGACCTCCCAGAGGTCGAAGGGCGGCTCGCCGTCGTTCATCCACTGCGCCAGCGCCATTCCGGCACCCCCGGAAGAGACGATGCCGATCGAATTATATCCGGCGGCAACCCAATATCCCTTAACCTCGGGCGCCTCGCCAAGATAGTAGCGGTCGTCGGGGGTGAAGCTTTCCGGCCCGTTGAAGAAGGTATGAATGCCGGCCGTCTCCAGCATCGGCATGCGGTTGACCGCCATTTCGAGGATCGGCGCGAAATGGTCGAAGTCCTCCGGCAGCTGGTCGAAGCAGAAGTCCTCGCGAATGCCTTCCATGCCCCAGGGCTTGGCTTTCAGCTCAAAGGCGCCCACGAGCATCTTGCCTGCGTCTTCCTTGTAGTAGGTGCACTCGTCGGGTACGCGCAGCACCGGCAGGCGGCCCAGACCCGGCACTGCCTCGGTCACGATGTAGAAATGCTCGCAGGCGTGCAGCGGCACCGTCACACCGGATTGCCGGGCAAGCTCCCTGCCCCACATGCCGGCGCAGTTGACGACGTTCTCGGTCTCGATGGTGTAATTCTCGCCGTTCTGCTTGCAGGTGACACCGGCAACACGGCCATCCTTCTTCAACACCGAGGTGACTTTCACGCCCTCGATGATCGTCGCGCCGTTCTGCCGCGCACCCTTGGCAAGCGCCATGGCGATATTGGCCGGATCGCATTGACCGTCCAGCGGCAGGTGCACCGCCGCCTTAACATCGGAGACGTTGAGGTGCGGATAGAGCGCCTTCACTTCGCTCGCACAGATCTCGCGCACATCCACATCGAAGGCACGCGCTAGCGAAGCCTGGCGGTAGATCTCCTCCTTGCGCTCTTCCGTCAGCGCCACGGTGATCGAGCCGTTCTGGCGCATGCCGGTAGCAATGCCGGTCTCCGCCTCGAGGTTCACGTAAAGGTCGGCCGAATATTTTGCGAGGCGTGTCATGTTCTGCGAGGCGCGCAGCTGGCCGATCAGCCCGGCCGCATGCCAGGTGGTGCCGCAGGTGAGCTGCTTGCGCTCGAGCAGCACGACGTCGGTCCAGCCGAGCTTTGACAGGTGATAGGCGACCGAACAACCGGAAACGCCACCGCCGATGATGACCACGCGCGCCTTTTCAGGGATCGGCTTCGTCATGCTTTCAGTCTTTCATTCGAGGGATCCCAAAGCGGCTGGTCCGGCTGCACGACGGCCTTGAAGCGGTCGCCGAAAATCTCGACCTCGACCTCGCGCCCGGGAACGGCGAGATCGGCGCGTAACATGCCGAGCGCGATCGATCTTCCTGTCCGATAGCCCCAGTTTCCGGAAGTCGTCTCGCCGACCACCTCGCCCCCGGACCACAGCGTCGACATGTAGGGCGCGTCGCAGGCCTCGGCCTCCACCGTCAACGTCACGAAACGCCTGGTAACCCCCTGTTGCTTCTCGCGCTCCAGTGCCGCCTTGCCCTTGAAGTCGGGCTTCGACCAGTCGACAAAGCGTTCAAGGCCGCCCTGAAGCACGGTATAATCTGTCGAAAGATCGCCCTTCCAGGCGCGGTAACCCTTCTCTATGCGCAGGCTGTCGAGCGCTTCCATGCCGAATGGCCTGAGGCCGTGCTTCTGGCCCGCTTCCCACACGGCGTCGAAGATCGCCGGGGTATCGTCGATCTTGGTATGGATTTCCCAACCGAGCTCGCCGGCGAAAGACACCCGCACGAGCTGGCAATAGCGCCCCGCGATCTGAGCCGTCTGGTGCGTCAGCCAGCCCTTTGCAAGATCGGCATCGCAGACCTCGGCCAGGATCGCGCGTGATTTCGGGCCTGTCAGGATCTGGCATGAAAAATTCGCCGTCACGTCGTCCAATGTAAAAGCCGCATCAACAGGGCGGTGCTTCCGGAGCCACTCGAAGTCATGCCACTGCGCCGTCGCCGCGGTTATCAGGAAGAAGAAATCCTCCTCGATTGCCATGACCGACATTTCGGTGAGGATGCGGCCTTTGCTATCGGCGAAATAGGCAAGGCCGATTCGGCCCGGCTTCGGCACGCGGCCGGTAATGAGACCGGAAAGCCATTCGCGCGCGCCCTCGCCTTTCAAGCGAAAGCGCGAGAAGCCAGGCAGGTCGAGAATACCCGCGGCGTCGCGCACGGCCAGGCACTCCTCCTCGATCCGCTTCGCCCAGGGGCCTTCCCTGCCCCAGGTCTGCGTCGCCTCCTCCGACGTGTCGTCGCCCGGCTTGGCGTACCACATGGCGCGTTCCCAGCCATTATATGGCTTGAACTGAGCGCCGAGTGCGGCAATGCGGTCATGGATCTGCGAAAGCTTTCTATTGCGCCCCGCCGGCCAGTAGTGCTTGGGGAAATGCATCGCATATTCGTTGCCGTAGATCTGCATGCCCTTGGCGATGCAATAGTCCTGATCGGTGTAGTCCGTGTAACGGCGCGGATCGCAGGACCACATGTCCCATTCCGTCTGACCTTCGGTCACCCATTCCGCAAGGACCTTGCCCGCACCGCCAGCCTGGCAAATGCCGAAGGTGAAGACGCAGGCCTCGAAGGCGTTCGGCACGCCCGGCATCGGCCCTATCAGCGGATTTCCATCCGGAGCGTAGGGGATCGGCCCGTTGATGACGCGGGAGAGTCCGGCGGTACCGAGGATCGGAACGCGTTCGACCGCGTCGTTCAGATACCATTCGAGCCTTTCGAGGTCGTCCGGAAAGAGCTGGAAGGAAAAGTCCTCCGGCATCGGATCGTCCGTCGTCGTCCAGTGAGCACGACAGTTCTTCTCGTACGGGCCGAGATTCATGCCGTATTTCTCCTGCCGGAGATAATAGGAGCTGTCGACGTCGCGCAGCAGCGGCAGCTTGTGACCCGCCTCCTTGGACCAGGCGGCAAGTTCCGGAATCTCGTCGAAGAGGACATATTGATGGCTCATCACCATCATCGGCACGTCGCGGCCGAACATCCTGCCGACCTCACGGGCGTAATAGCCGGCCGCATTCACCACGTATTCACAGCGGATTTCGCCTTGCGGCGTCTCGATCACCCATTCGTCCTTTTCGCGCCGGGCACCGGTCACGGGACAGAAGCGGATGATCTTCGCACCCATGTCGCGTGCGCCCTTGGCCAGCGCCTGCGTGAGCTGCGCCGGATCGATGTCGCCGTCATAGGGGTCGTAGAGCGCGCCCGTGAGCTCATGCGTCTCGAGGAAGGGATAGCGGCTGCGCATTTCGTCGGGCGCCAGAAAGTCGAGTTCCATGCCCTGGTAGCGGCCCATGCCCACGACGCGCTTGAATTCCTGCAGGCGCTCCTTCGTATGGCCGAGACGGAGGGAGCCCGTCACGTGGTAGTTCATCGGATAATCGACTTGCACACCCAGGTCGCGGTAAAGCGACGCCGAATAGCGCTGCATGTTCATGATCGACCAGGACGAGGAGAAGGTCGGCACGTTACCAGCAGCATGCCAGGTGGAGCCGGCCGTGAGCTCGTTCTTTTCGAGAAGCACGCAGTCTGTCCAGCCGGCCTTGGCGAGATGGTAGAGCGAGGAGGCGCCGACGGCGCCCCCACCAATGATCACGACGCGTGCGTGAGACGGCAAATTCGACATGCTGGCTCCTCTGTTACGGCGATTTTTGACGAGGAAGCTGAAGTCCATCAAGCGCCGCGAGGCGGCTTTATTAATCGATGAATTCGATTAGATTGCCGAGGGGGATGCAAGGAGCGGCACCTATGCAGGTTGACCTGATCGAGACCTTTCTTGACCTGATGGAAACGCGCAGTTTCAACCGTACGGCTGAACGGCTGAACATCACGCAATCCACGGTTTCGCACCGCGTGAAGGCGCTGGAGGCGCAATTCAACCGGAAACTCTTCACGCGCAACAAGGGCGGGACCCTCCCGACGGCTGCCGGTCTGCGGTTTCTCGACTACGCCAAAGCTTTGCAAAATCAGTGGCATGAAGCGACGCGCGCAGTGGCGAGCGCAGGCGCCCTCGAGCGATCGATGCGGCTTGGAATTCAGCACGATCTGGCCGAGACCATTGCAGGCCGATGGGTGGCTGCGATCCGCCGCGATCTGCCGACGACCGAGATCTATATGGAAGCGGATTATTCGAACCAGATGAACCGCGATCTCGCCGCCGGAGAGCTCGATCTCGCAGTGCTCTACACGCCGCACTTCCTGCCCGATCTTCACTATGAACGGATCGGCGAACTGCATTACGTGCTCGTCAGCACCGATACGCACGACTTGGCCGGCGTGAGGCCCGAAACCTACATCCGATCAAGCTACTCGCCGGCCTTTGATCGTGCGCACCGCCTGGCACTTCCGCACCTTTCGGCGGCTACTCTTTCAGCCGGCCAGAACATGGCGGTGATGGACCTGTTGCGCACGCTCGGCGGCGCGGCCTATGTGACGCAGGCGACCGCCGACCAGATCTCCGACCGCGTTGCCGTCGTGGCCGATGCGCCGGTCATCCCGCAGACCGTTTACGCCGCAACGAGCCTGCGCACCCGCCACGCCCACCAGCACCGCAAGATCATCGGCGCGATGGAGGGCCTGTTGGTGGAGTTGTAAACGCATCCACCGCTACCGCCCATCGGTCCTCGCCCGATCAACGCGCGGAGAATTGCGCTTTCAGCCGCGCCACATCCGCCGCCGTAATCCCCGGCGGATCGGTGACCGCCATCCAGGCGTCAATGTAGTGTTCCGGGGCGTAGACGTGACCGTAGCCCATCGGAGAGGTCGTCGCCAACGCCATGTCGGCCAGCAGTTGCAGACCGGTGACCAAGGGAAACCAGCTCAGCGCCGGTGAGACGTCCGGCCCTCGCGGCGACCTCATCCAGTCCGGCTCGCGATAAAAGGAATGGGGATCGAAGAACGTCACCGGGTCGCTGGCATATTGCAGGTAGACGATCCGCATCGCGCCCCAATGCGCGCCGGGGATATCGAGGGCATTCTCCTGGTTGGTGAAGCGGATGGCGGAGCTGTCGCGGTAGCGCGGCAGCCAGGCAGGTGAGTCCGGTACCCGGTCCGCCGTCACCGAACGCCACAAGGTGCTCTGGAACGGCGGCCCGCTCCAGAGCGCGCCCTGAAAGGGATCGCTGATGACGTCGAAGAGATCGACCGACCCCTGCGAATTCATCGCCCCGAGGCTCAGACCGTGGAGATAGAGCTTGGGCCGCCGATCCTTGGGCAGCGTCGTCCAGTGCCCGTAGATCTCGTCGAAGAGGGCGTCGGCCGCTTCGGCGCCGTAACTCGGCTCGACCAGAAGCGACAGCCAGCTGGTGAGATAGGAGTACTGTACGGCCACGCTCGCGACATCTCCGTGAAGCAGATATTCGAGGGTGTCGAGCGCCTCCGGATCAATCCAGCCGGTGCCGGTCGGCACGATGACGATCAGAGATTTGCGTTCGAAGCCGCCGGCGCGTTTCAACTCCTCGAGCGCAAGCTTCGCCCTTTCCCGCGCCGTTTCGGCAGAGTTCAGTCCCACATAAACCCGGACGGGTTCCGGCGCCGCGATGCCGAAGAACGCCCCGATTTCGGCGCCGGTCGGCCCGGAGGCTATGAACTGCCGCCCTTGCCGTCCAAGCTCGTCCCAGTGCACAAGCGATGCGGCGCTGCCTGTCTTGCCGGGATCCGCAGGCGGTGCGACCTCAGGATCGATGAGCGAATCCAGTTGCTGGAAGGAACTGTCCGCAGCGCGAAGCGCGAACTTGAAGATCACACCGTTCGCCGCAGACCAGAACAAGGCGAGCGCCACGAGCCCGCCGAGCGCGTTGGCAACCGGCCGCGTGAGGAAATATTGCAGCCATCGTGAAAGCACGCGAAAGGTCAGCCGGAATAGCCGTGCCAGCAGGACCAGGGCGGCGAATACGAGAATGGCCATGAGGCCGAGAGTGGCGGGCTCTGCGCTTTCGATCGGCTCCAGGCCCATAATGTGCCGCACGGTGTTTTGCCAATGCGAAGCCTGCCATAGGAATACGACGGCGGCCGCAATCGAAACGATGGCGGCGGCGATCTTCAGCGTACGTGCACGCCTTACCGTCGGTTCGGGAAGCTCGAAGAAGGACCAGAGCCAGCGCAGGAACACGCCGATCGCGTAGCCCGCCGCGAGAGAGAAGCCCGAGATCACCGCCTGAATAAGGTAGGGCCGCGGTATGAGACTTGGCGTCAGCGAAACGGCAAAGAAGAGAACGCCTATGAGGAGGCCGCTTGTGGAAAACGAACGCAAGAAGTTGGAGATGCGACGGGGCACCGGTCTTGGCAGGTCCGTCTGCTGAACATGTTCCATGGCGACTCCACTTCGCACGCCGGGCAATGTCGCCTTCCGCCGACGCGCAGTCAAGAAGACGCGGCGCGGTACTATTCCTGCGCGCGCAAAGGATCGCGTGCATCAAAAGGAAGTGATCGCAAATAGCAAGGACCCCAGCGGGGCGTTTGTTGTAATTTAATCCGTAGCAGAGTCTGCCTGCCCCCAAGGAGAAGCCCATGACCGCGCCGCACCCCTCCAAGACCCATATAGGCAACCACAAACTGCATCCCGAAACGCTGATGCTGAATTACGGATATGACCCAGAGCTTTCGGAGGGGGCTGTCAAGCCGCCGATCTTTCTGACCTCGACCTTCGTCTTCCACTCCGCCGAGGAAGGCCGCGACTTCTTCGATTTCGTGTCCGGCCGGCGCGAGCCGCCCGAAGGCGTCGGTGCCGGCCTCGTTTACTCCCGCTTCAATCATCCGAACAGCGAGATCGTCGAAGACCGGCTCGCCATCTACGAACGGGCCGAAGCCGGCGCCCTCTTTTCCTCCGGCATGTCGGCGATCGCCACCACGCTTCTCGCTTTCGTGAGGCCGGGCGATTCAATCCTGCATTCGCAGCCGCTTTACGGCGGCACGGAAACCCTGCTGGCCAAGACGTTCCTCAATCTCGGTATTTCCGCCACCGGTTTTGCCGATGGTGTCGATGAGGCGGCCGTCAGCGCCGCGGCGGAAGAAGCGATGAGCAAGGGACGGGTCTCCATGATCCTGATAGAGACCCCGGCCAATCCCACGAACAGCCTTGTCGATGTCGCGATGATCCGGCGCATCGCCGAAAGGATCGAGGAAAGACAGGCGCATCGGCCGATCGTTGCCTGCGACAACACCCTGCTCGGTCCCGTCTTTCAACACCCTATCGAACACGGCGCCGATCTTTCCCTTTATTCGTTGACCAAGTATGTCGGCGGCCATTCCGATCTCATCGCCGGCGCCGTCCTCGGTTCCAAAGCACTGATCAGACAGGTTAAGGCACTTCGCGGCTCGATCGGCACGCAACTCGACCCGCATTCCTGCTGGATGATCGGCCGCTCTCTAGAAACCCTGTCCGTGCGAATGGAAAAGGCGAACGAAAACGCCCGCATCGTCGCCGAATTCCTGCGCGACCATCCCAAGGTCGAGCACATCCACTATCTGCCGTTCCACGACCCGGAGGCGCCGGTCGGCCGAGTCTTCGCCGCGCAATGCACGGGCGCGGGATCAACCTTCTCCTTCGACATCGCCGGCGGCCAGGAGGCTGCCTTCCGCTTCCTCAACGCACTGCAGATATTCAAGCTGGCCGTCAGTCTCGGAGGCACGGAATCGCTCGCGAGCCACCCGGCGGCGATGACGCATTCGGGCGTGCCTATCGAGGTCCGCGCCCGCATCGGTGTGCTCGAATCCACGATCCGCCTGTCGATCGGCATTGAGCACCCGGACGATCTCGTCGCCGACGTCGCCAACGCGCTGACGACGATCTAGAGCCTGAGTTGAGACCCGGACCGTCCAGACCGTTCCGGAATTGATTCTCTCGTCTTCCATGCCGCTTCCTGCTGCGTTTTCGAGTAAAACGGGCATGAAGCGGCGCAGGACTACACTGTCTCACGCTGCCTGCAGCGCCTTCTGAACGGCCTTCGGAGCGCGGTCGATCACCAGAAGATAAGCGCGAGTCGGCCCTTCCGGCTGGCGCGAACCCTGTTCCCAATGGCGCAATGTGTTGACGCTGAACCCGAATCGTCCGGCAAATTCTTCCTGTGTCATTTCGAGTTTCGTGCGGATCGCCTTCACGTCCATCCGCTCGGGCACATGGACGCGAAAGGCGTTCGCATCGGCACTGCCCTCCGCACAGGCGAGCGCTTCGTTCAGGCCGCGCCGGATGCTGTCGGCAACCTTGCTCATCGCTTTCTCCTCTTGAATGCATCCACCAGCATGGTCGTCAACTGGCGGAAGTCGTTCCTGTCCTGCTGGCCCAGATCGGCCCGCATGTTCTTGGCGCAGGCGGTGAGTGCAAAGAGCGGCATGTCGGCGTCATGGTAAAAATAGACCACCCGCGCGGCGCCACGTTTGCCTCGTCCTTCCAGCTCTCAGCGAACCTTGCGGATGCCGCCCGTTCCCTGACGAGATCGCCTGCCGTGGGATTGTGGGCAAGATAGTCCACCAACAAGGCGCGCTCGTCATCGTTCATGAGTTTGCGGGTCGCAGACAGGAACTCCGGCGTCTCCACGACACTGACGGGAACCCTTTTCACCATGGTCGGAATACTACTGAGTCAGTAGGTGCAATCCAGGAAATAATCCACTGGATTACCCGCTCACGCCCCTCATGGCTGCGCTTCCGTGTTCCGCCTCGATCAACTCTCCGCGTGCGAAAGCACGTTGACGATGTTGCCGAAGGGATCGCGCAGAAAGAACCGGCGTACGCCCCAGTCTTCGTCGGTGATATCGTAGACGATCTCTGTGCCCGCGGCCTTTGCGCGACGATACGCTTCATCCACATCATCCACTTCGATCGAGAGCGCCGGCACCGGCGTTCCCGATCCGCCCTCGGTGGCGAAGCTCACCTGGGGCATGGCGGAACTGCCATCCGCCGCATAGGTGACGATCCAGCCGTGATTCATCACGATCTCCAGGCCGAGCAGGGCCCTGTAGAAGCGATCTGCCTCGAGCAGATCGGATACCTGAAAATTAGGCATGATGCGTCGGACTTTCATTTGCCCCTCCCGGCTGGTTGCTGCACACTCGGTTCCGAAAGCGCCAGCTTTACGAGCGTAGCCGCGGCCTCGCCCGCCGTCTCCATATAGCTCGGATCACGGTGGAGCAAAACGACCGCGAAGCTGCCGTCGAGGAGCAGCAGCATCTGCCGCGCGAGCCTGGCCGCCTCTGCAATTCCTTCCGTCTCGAAGCTCTGACGCAGCCAGTCCTCGAACTTCCTTTTGTGCGCTGCCGCTATGCGGATCGCCGGGTGGCCGGGCATATTGGCGAGTTCCGCCGAAGTGCGGAGGAAACCGCAGCCCTTCCATTTCGGGTGCCGGGCAGCCCGGGCGAGATTGAGAAAAATGGCTTTGATCTTTGACGCCGCATCACCGTCGGTTTCGCTGAACCACTTCTGGAAGAGCTTGAGGTTGGGCTGGTCACGCTCCTCAAGATAGGCGGCAATCAACTCGTCCTTGCTCTTGAAATGATAGTAGAGAGTGCGCTTCGTCAAGCCGGCCGCCTCGGCAACGGCGTCCACGCTGACGGCGCGAATTCCTTCCGCATAGAACAGCCTGGCAGCGGCGGAAACGATACGTTCGCGTGTGTTTTGTGTCGCCGCCATAATCCAGGTATACCGACTAGTGAATATACATTCCTTTGTCTCCCACTTAGCCTCCGTTCGTCAACACCCGACGGGAGACAAACATGTCCGATACTGTGCTTCTGAAAATTTCGGGCGGAACCGCCCTCCTGACGCTCAACCGGCCCGAAAGGCTGAATGCGCTCAATTACGAGCTGATCGACCGGCTTTTGACCCTCCTCGATCGCCTCGAGGTGGACGCCAAGGTGCATGCCGTCATCCTCACCGGAGCGGGTGATCGAGCCTTTTCGGCAGGCGGCGACATTCACGAATTCTCCCACAGCGTGGCCGAAGGCGTGAACGCCGCGATCCGCGATTTCGTGCGAAGAGGGCAGCAGCTTACCAGCCGTCTCGAGGCCTTTCCGAAGCCTGTGATCGCCGCCGTCAACGGCATCGCCTATGGCGGCGGCTGCGAAATCACGGAGGCGGTGCATCTCGCGATCGCGAGCGACCGGTCGCGATTTGCCAAGCCGGAGATCAAGCTTGGCATGCCGCCCACTTTCGGCGGCACGCAGAGACTGCCGCGCCTTGCCGGACGCAAGCGCGCGCTGGAGCTGCTTCTCACCGGCGACGCGTTTTCGGCTGAGCGCGCGCTGGAGATGGGGCTGGTAAATGCGGTGGTTCCGCACGCGGATCTTATCGAGACCGCCCGAGCGCTCGCGGCGCGCATTATCAGCCACTCTCCTGTTGCGACCGCCGCTATCATCTCGGCCGTGACGCGCGGCCTCAACATGGCGATCGGCGAAGGTCTGCTTTGCGAGAGCGAGCAATTCGCACGAATGGTTCCGACCCACGACCTCAACGAAGGCCTCGCCGCCTGGAAAGAGCGGCGCGAGCCGCGCTATGCCGGCCGCTGAGATTGCCCGATCATCAGGTCCGGGCGAAGCCGAGGACGAAGAGCGCCAGAGCAGCGGTCGAAGCGAAGCTGCGCACGTGGTTCCAGCGGACCCATTCGGTCAGATAGCGCTGCTGCCAGAGTTCGGTGGCTCCTTGTCCGGCAGGGGCGGCGGCAAGCGCTTCGTTCAGCGGCACGTTGACGGCTATCGTCACCGCGAGCGTGCCGATGAGATAGACGAGTCCGCCAGCAGCCAGGAAATAGCTCCCCTGCCCTCCCCAGATGACGGCCATGACCAGGAGCACCAGGCCAAGCAGCGCCGTTCCCATGAAGGCGATGAGAAACAGCGGGTTCTGGATCACCACGTTAATGGCGTTCATCACGGCGACGCCTTGCTCGGGCGGGAGTCGCGAAAGCGCCTGCATAATGCAGACCGAAAAGACGAAGAACAGCCCGGCCATCAGGCCGGATCCGATCACGGCGGCAAATGCGAGCACAGGAACAAGGGTAACCATCGCAACACTCCAGGAGGGAATTGAGCCGCTTCGGGTCGCTTCTCTCGTTTCAGACTTGAAGCAGCGTCGACGAAAGCCAGCCTCCCGCAAATCCAGCCCTGCTCAACCCCTGACGAAAGGCCGGAATGCCGCGCGTCAGTTCCCAAACCAGGCCGCTCCTCCAATTCTCGATCATCATGACGACGAGCCCTTGGTCAAGGCCGACGAGTCTATCGTCCATCCATCCCTCGGGACCGTCCCCCGGCAGGCTGGGATTGAAACCGCCGGGAAGGCGTTCCTCCTTCACCAGGGCGGGGTAACGCGACATCAGATGAAAAAGACTGCCGAGACACGCGTCCGGTTCGAATGGCAGCCCGGCCAGCGGCGCCCAGGGAACGAGTGTTCCGTCGTCGGCACCAAACGGTGCGCCGCGTGCCTCGTAGCCCAGCAACTTCTGCCGCCGGCCGTCGCGAAGCCGAAACCAGCCTTTCGGCGCATGACAGGCGCTGAAACCCCAGAGGTCGCGGCAATAGCCGGCGAATCCATGAGGGTTTTCCTCGGCATGGGCGCGCTGCAGCCGGATGGCGCGGCGGGTGTTATCGAAATAGTCGGTGGCCCTGTCGCGCATCCCCTTATCCCGGATGCTGCGAAAATCGATCCATGCCTGCGGAAAAAGGTGGACGAAGAGCGCGGCGGCATGGAGATGCGCCGCCCCATCGAGTTCCAGCCACTCATGCGCTGCCGTGTAGGCCTCGTAGTTCGGCGGCATGATCGGGCGCGTGGGCGAGCCGAGTGCCAGGACGTAGAGGAGCAGCGCCTCGCTATGACCCCGCCAGCGGTGTTTCAAAAATCGCCCCGGCGGGCGCCACCCCATCGTGACCGTGTCGCCGCCATTCAGCGCCCAGTACCAATCCGCCCTCTCGTAGAGGAGCGCCGCAAGCCGCCTGAGCTCACTCTCCTCTTCGCTGCGGCCAGAGAAATAAGCTGCCGCCGTCAAGGCACCGGCGAGGAGCAGGCTGGTGTCGATCGTGGAGAGCTCACTGCGCCAGACGCGATCCCCCGTCCGCATGTCGAGGAAATGGTAGTAGAATCCGCGATAACCGGTCGCGCTCGCATCGCTCCCCTGACGGCTTGCCGCGAAAAACCGGAGGGTGGTCAGCACGCGCCAGGCAGCGTCCGACCGGGCGATCCAGCCGCGTTCGACCGCGACCGGATAGGCCGCAAGTCCGAAACCCGTGGCGGCGATGCTCGACGGAGAACCCGCGCGAGACGTGTCGGCGACGAGGCCGCTTCGCATGTCCGAATACCGAAGAAAGTATTCGAAGGCGGCGCGCTGCAGCCCGTCGATGCAGGCGATATCCGATGTGCGGCTGTGGAGAGACATGCCAGCCTACTGGTCGACGAGGTTGGTCACATTGCGGCAGGCCACGCAGACCAACCGCGATCACCGAATATTGTAGGTCTGCATCGCTCCGAGAGTCGCCGATCTCAAAACCTGTGATACATTCATGGAATGACATCGACCCGGACGGCGACATCGCTCTAAGGCGCCTCGCGGTACCCGGGTGCAGGGGCAGAACGCCCGACGCGTGATCCACGGTGATTGGCTGATGCGATGTTAGGCACGATGGCATTGATCCTGGCACTGAGCGGAGCTCCGATACAGTCGGCAGCCATTTCCGCTGACGTCGACGTAGAACTCCTGCTGGCCGTCGACATGTCCGGCTCGATGGACATGGAGGAGGCGCGCGTGCAGCGCTCCGGATATCTGCAGGCGCTGCGGCATCCGGATTTCATCAATGCGGTCCAGGGAGGCCTCCTCGGGCGGATCGCCATAGGCTATTTCGAATGGGCAGGGCTCGTAAACGAGGCCTCAGTCGTGAGCTGGCAAGTGATCGAAAGTTCTGCCGACGCCGAAGCCTTCGCCGGCAAGCTGGAGGCTCGGCCAATCGGAACACGGCGCGGCACCTCGATCTCGAACGCGATCCTGTTTGGTTCGGGCCTCATCGATTCGAACGCATATTCGGGTACGCGAAGGGTCATCGACATCTCCGGCGACGGGCCGAACAATACCGGGCCGCCGGTTACACCCGCACGCAACGACGCCCTATCGCGGGGCATTATAATCAACGGTCTTGCAATCCTCATCCGCCCTTCGGTCTCGACCGGGCCGCTCGACCGGTATTACGCCGAATGCGTCATTGGCGGCCCCGGCTCCTTCGTGTTGCCCGTGCATGAACCCGAGGATTTCGCGGTCGCAATCCGTCAGAAGCTGATCCTCGAGGTAAGCGGGCGCGAGCCCGATCCGGCGCTCCGCCTGGCGGCCGGCGAAAATGCGGCGGACTGCATGATAGGCGAGAAGCTCCGGCCGGGATTTCTCGACAGGGTCTATCCGGAACTGGATCGCTGACGCTTGCTCTTCATATCCCCACCTTCCTGCATGCCACAGGAATGGTGAGGACGAAAGAAGTGCGGTCGGGTGCGGTAGCAGCGCAGGCGGGTTTCCCCGCAGCGCGCTATTGCAGCAGGGTCGTTCTATTGTCGAAGCCCGCAGCGGCAATGACGAGCTCGCCGCGATCCCGCAATTCGTTGGCGACCGCCTGCAGTGCCATATCGATGCAATACTCGACGGCCTGTGCCTCCAAGGCACGAGCGCTCTCGCGAATGTGGCTCAACATTCGGGCAATGCTCGCAAGTTCCACCTCGGTATCCGTCAAGGACGAAGAATGATTAGTCATATGAACCCCCAATCCATGCCTGTGATGAGGGCGACTATAAACGAGTTCGGCATTTCCGCGCGTTTCACGAGCGTTGCACACGCTCAGGTGGAGTATTTAGCGGATCTTCGCCCGGAGCCCCATTGCCCGCTCCCGTCACGATGCGAGCGCTTTGGATAGTGCACGCGGACCAAAACGGCGCGCTCGATCACCATCCGGATTCTCGAGTTTGGGAACGAAGATCTTGACGACCGAGAACGGAAGCGCGTTCGCCGACAGACGAAGCGCAATTGCAGATTGCACGCCGGCGCTCGTCAGGTGATCAACGGTGTGGCGCAGCAGCGCTTCAAGGCTTCCGCCGACCTGCGGGCTGGCGATGGCCCGTCTGGATGGCTCGGCGAGGAAGGCCTGCCGCGTCAGTTCCGGCAAGGGCCGGTTGAAGGTCTCGGGAAAGACATCGTCCCGGGCACCACTGATGAAGGTGAGCCGGGACTGCGCCGCTTCTGTCACCGCCCTGATCGCCGCCCGGGCGGGAAAAACATGTGCGCCGCAGCCGCTCGTCACTTCGACGAAGCGGCCACCGCCCCTGGTCGCGATATCGGGTGGGCCGAGCAGCGCCAGGAAACAGGGAATGCCTATGTCGCTGGTGATTTCGAAAAGCCGGAGATCGAGTCCGGCGGCCCCAATGCGCTCAACGAGACCGTTCAACGCTGCATCGCCCAGGCTCTCGGGAGCGACACAGCACCCGTAACGGTGCTCCCGCCCCGAGATGCCCCAGAGGACGTGCGCGTCTCGCTCGATGCGCTCCAGCAGTCCGTGCAATATCGCTTCTTCCACGACGTTTCCCGACGCAAGTCCATCCGACGACATCCAGAAACGCGAATGCAGGGTACGGTCGAGCAGCGCCGCTGCGAGCGGCACGAGTATCTCGCGGCCGGAGATCAGGTCGGAGCCGAGGGCCCATGCGAGTTCTTCGTCCGGCCCTATATCCTGCTGCCCGGCCGCAATCAGGCAGGGAAGCAGCTCCACGGTCCGTCCGGATGCACGCAAGGTCCGGGCCGTGGCGACCATTGTTCCGACGGCGGGCTCGCAGGCGACGGCGCGCTCCAGCGCCTCCATGACCGCGGAAACCTTCGCCTCCGGATCCGTCAATCCCTTGCCCTGCGCAACCGCGATCGATCGTGCGTTCGGCGTGTAGGCGCACCAGACCGGGAGCCCGATCCTGTCGAGGCCCGTGTGCCGTGCGATGCGGGTCACGCCGAACCGGGAAAGCAGTGGCCGGACACGGTCGAACGTCTCTTCCGGGCTCAGAACGCGATCGGAATAAGCATTGCGCGTGTCTGCAGGACTGCCGACAGCGAAGCCGATCACCCGTCGAAATGCCCCGAAAACACCTTGTCGGCCGACGACACCGCTACTGCGAGATCAACATTCTTGACGATCGTCCCGCCCTGCAGGCGGAGCTTGTTCGCCGTGGCGAGATCGCCCGACACCTGATCGAGCGGCCTGACCGTTCCATTTTTCAGATCCGCCAGCCACAAACCTTGCTCGCCGGCAATACCAATCACTACGACTTCTGCCATATCGCTTCCCCTCATCATCAAAACCCCGCTCTTTTCAGCCCCTCGCGATAGAGGTCCTTCTGCCATTGTTCCTTCATCGGAACGACGGCGAGCCACTTGTCGACATCAAATGTCGGATTGGCCCTCAGGGCCTTCACCTTGTATGACCGCGCTTTCTTCTGATCGCCGAGCATCGCCCAGCTTGCTGCAAGCAGCCGGTCGCCCGGCGACTTGTCCTTCATTTTCTGAACGTAGCCGATCGCATCCTCATACTCTTCGAGAAAGTAGCTGGCTCCGGCAGCGCTCCAGAAATACATGTCCGGCGCCAGGGGATTAAGCGAAAGCGCCTTGCCGAGCTTGTCGAGAGCCTCACGCGGGCGGGAGGCATGGACGAGCGTGTCCGCATGGCTGTACAGCACGTCGGCATAATGCGGGCTCAGATTTTCGGCGCGGTTCAGCGCCGCAAGACTTCCATCGAGGTCGCCCTGATAAAGTCTGACGACGCCGAATTCGCGATGTGCTCCGGGAAGCTCTTCATCGCTCTCGATCGCTTCCTTGGCGTGACGTTCGGCTACCGTCAAAAGCTCCTGGTCGCCCCGAGCCGTCAGGACCCACTCGATCGCATAGGTGCGTGCGATGCCGCTTAGCGCCGGGGCAAAATCCGGCTTGTGCCTGAGCGCCGTCTTGAAATCGCGGCGTGCCCTGCGGATTTCGGGAAGGCCGACGTTCGAAAGGTTTCGCAGGCCGGCGAGATAGGCGTAATAGGCGTCCGGATTGGTCACGTAATCGAGGTGCCCGATACGCCCGGTCTCCACCTGTTCCGCTACCGCGCTGGCCACGTGAAAGGCAATTTCCTGACGCTGTTGCAGGAGCCCGACCGGAGAGATCGAAAAGCGCTCGGCCCAGACGATCGCGTCGGACGGCAGGAAGATGAGTTGAGTAAACAGCCCCTGGTCCGACATGCGACAGTCGAGCGCATAAGTGACGGCATGTTTTTCCAGGAAGGCAGCCTTGTCCGCCGCATCCCGAATACGCTCGGCAGTGTAAGGGGCAACAACCGACATCGAGCGCAGCGCGCATAATCCGATCGTGATGTCTTCGACCACGGCCATGCTGACCGCGTGAAGCATCGGATCACTGCCGAAGGCCGCGGGCGGAAGCAGCGCAACGCGCGGTGCGGGCGCAACCGGCGGGGTTATCGCATCCCTTGCCGGCGCCCGGGGCGACTCCCCTGCAAAGGCCCCCTGCCGCAGCCAGGCCCCGTCCGGCGAGCCTTTCCCGATGACGAGACCCACGCCGGTCAACCGCTCCAGGATTGCGCGCACGGCAGTATCCGCCGGATCGAGTTCGAGGAGATGCATGCACGCCGTCCGCAGCATCGACCTGTCGGCAAATCGCTCTCCGCCGGCTAAAAGTGCCGCGCGCAGCTTTTGCGTAAACACGCTCCGCTGCTCTCCAACCCAGTCCGCATAACGCCCGGGAGGCACATCGGCGCCTGCCAGGAACGTATCGCGCCAGAGCGAGAGCCCGGCGCGAAACGCTTCCTCCGAGCTCCCGAGCGCCTCGAAACCGGCGGCGTCGCAGGCAATCTCCCCCAGCGTCACATCTATTTCCGTCGCCGACGTGAGCGGCCCCGAGTTCGCGGCAAGGTGGCGCATGCGCCACAGGGTAGAGCGCAGGTTCTTGAAAGCGACGCTCTTCTCCCGCTCGGGCCAGATCAGCATCGAGAGCTTTTCGCGGGAGACCGTTCTCTGCCCGGATATGCTGAGGTAGGCCAGAATAAGCAGGCCCCGCTCCGGGCACGCCACGACCACGCCGCCGGAATCGACCAGCCGCAATTCCCCGAATGTCTGCAGATGAAAATGCGGCACCGCCACGAAAACCCCAAACGGCTTTAGATCAATATGATTTTAGGTCACCACCGGCCGCCGCCGGCGAATGCATCGAAATCTCGTTCACCCAGCCCTCTTCCACCCCTTAGGGCAATCACACCTCGGTCCGCAGAGCGGATAGCCAGTGTGCGCGGTTTTCAGCCCAGATGCAGCCATGCATGAACATGCTTGAAAAGGCGGAACATGGCAACCGATGCCGCTTATAGCTCCCAAGGGGAACCTGAAAGCGCCGACGGAGCTCCCCATTATTGTTCCACGCCCGCCTCAACGCTATTTTCAACGCGTTCGAAGCCGATACCGTGAGCAAGCGCTGTCAGAACACCAATTAAAGTGGACTCATCCGGTACAACCATGACGCAACGTGAATGGCGCATTTCGGAACTCGTCAATCAACTCCTCACCCTCGGGGTGAAGCCTGGAGGCGTTCTTGTCGTTCACTCTTCGTTTCGCAGCGTCCGGCCGGTCGAAGGCGGTCCGGCCGGCATGATCGCCGCTCTGCGCACCGCCATCGGCCCGGAAGGCACGCTCGTCATGCCCTCCTGGTCGGGCCTTGACGACGAGCCATTCGAGCCGGCGACGACCTCAGCAACATCGGATCTGGGAATACTCGCCGATACTTTCTGGCGTCTTGAGGGTGTGGTGCGCAGCGACCATCCGTTCGCCTTTGCAGCGGCGGGACCGCTTGCCGCACGCATCACATCGGACCCCCTGCCCCTGCCCCCGCATTGTCCCCCCAGTCCGATAGGGCGTATCCATGAACTCGACGGACAGGTGATACTCCTCGGCGTCGGACATGATTCGAACACCACCTTGCATCTCGCCGAGCTGATGTCCAAGGTTCCCTATGGAGTGCCGAGACACTGCACGATCGTCGAAAATGGCAGCCGGGTCCGCATTGCCTATCTGGAGAATGATCACTGTTGCCAGAACTTCAGCCTGGCCGACGTCTGGTTGAGGCGAAACGGCCTCCAGAAGGAGGGGCAGATCGGCAACGCCCATGCCCGCCTGGTCCGCTCACGCGACATCGTGAAAATCGCAATGGAACAATTGGCCCACGACCCGCTCGTCTTCCTGCATCCGGCAGAAGTGGCGTGCGAAGAATGCGATGCAGCACGCCAGTCGATCGGCTATGTGCGTTCGTGAGAGCCTTTCGGCGCCGGATCACGCTCGCTCTCAGTTTTCTTTATCGTCCCCGGCACGAAACCCACCCCAAAGCCGAATAGACGGCCATTTTTTCCAATGTCTCCAATGTCGGGTTCGCTGTGCCGGCTTCGATTTCGGCAACCTGCCTCCTGGTGAGCGCCAGCATCTTCGCAAACTCCTCTTGCGTCATGCCGAAGCCCTTGCGAATTTCAGCAACGGCATGGGGCAAGCGCAGCTCACCGCTACGCGCACGGTTCGCCAGATCGCGTCGATTTTCCAGGACTTCTTCTTTGGTCGGCTTCTTCCAGCGGGGCATCAGCGGTCTCCGTTCCGGCTCAGGATAGCGACACCAGAACGCTCTCGGCGATTTCCGCGCAGCGCCCCATGCCGCGATCAACGCAGGAATGGCGCAGCAGCACTATACGAAGCCGTGCGGACCCGAGCGCATCATCGATTCAGGTTTCGAGCGCTGCAAGACATATGTGGCCCGGGAGGTTTCGCTTTCGCCTAAGCAGAATTCCGGCGAGACAGACCCAGGAAAATGAAGGAAAAACGACGTTCAATGAGGGAATGGTGGGCCCGGAGGGCATGCGCAAAGCATTGAGAAGATTGCGCGTTTGTTGGGCCCATAGGCCCGGAATTCCCCCATTGTTCCCCATTGGGCCCAACCGCGCCGGGCCCTGAAATCAGTGCCGGCCGCCGCGCGCTGGTATACTCCCCACCCCTTATACCAGAACTCCGATCCGCTTTCCCGCCTGTCGCGGCGCATAGCGCGCTTGACGCCCTTGGCATGCCAATCCTATGCCGGCGATCAGAAACGCGCGTCAGCGGCCCGCTATGGCCGAAACGCAAAAAACCCCGCCCCGGCGCGAAGCCAAGGGCGGGACAGTTGGGCGCGGGCCGCCGGTCGAGGTTTGCCTAGCCCGCGCCGGGAGGAAGGATCAGCGAGGGGCGGCCGGCGTCGCCGCCTCGATCCGCTGGAGGGTCTGATTGGTCAACGCGATCTGCGTCGATATCGATGACAGCTGATTGCGGAAATCGGAGAACTGATTGCTGTAGCTTTCGGTAATCCGGCCGATCCGGGTGTCCAGCGCCTCAATGCCTTTTTCGTTCGCCGTAATGCGGTATTCGATCTGGTCCAGCTTGGCGAGGTTGGTGCGGAGGGTCGAAATCTGAGAATCCACCACGGCATCATGCGAGCGCACGCTGGCCTGTAAATCGCGGTGCACGCCTTCATGCTGAAGGCGCCATTCTTCCAAATCGGACAGCGCCGCTTGCGAGGCGCCCCATGCGATGCCGATAAAGACGAACGTCGCGAGGAACCCGGCGACCGAAACCACCGTGTTGATGTTGATCGTCCGGGTATCAACTTCGAAGGTCATCACACGCTGACTCCCAATAGCGGCAGCGCCCGCAACAGGATAATCAAAACGGCGACGACGATCACGACATATTCGGCCCATTGACCGAAGGGCGCGGGGATGAATGGCTTCCGCCGGATCAGGAATATTCCCAGCCCCGCGATCAGCCCGACGACGAGAATGGTGATCGCCAAGGCAATCAGTGCCTCAATCATTGCGGCCTCCTATTTCCAGCACTTCTGCGCGCGCCCGAAAGCGTTGGTGCTGGCAACGCCTTGGCCGGTTGGAACTAGATCGGGATCGCTGGCCAGCTTAACGGCGCCGGCCGGGCTGACGGGTATCTTCCTCCACCCCGCGCAATTGCTGGCATTCGTCGTGCATCCCGCCACCAAGAAGCTCATTGCAAAGAGCAATGCCGTCCAAGCCCTGAATCCGTTCATCAATCCGCTCCCTTTTCTCGATTGCGCGGATGGTATCTTTCAGCTGATCGGCGTGGATATCAGCGCGGCCCTTCCAATAGCCGACGCCAAATAGCGCGACGGCGATCGCCGCGACGCCGATCCACTTTCCCCATGGGCCGGTAAGCAAAGCGATCATGCCGGCACCGCATCAAGCGCGTCGGCCAGCTGCGCCGCGCGCCGCTTCGCATACCAGCGATAGGCGATCCCGCCAGCCGCAAGGCCGGCGCCGGAAACGGCCAGCACGACGACGAGCGTGGTGATCCAATTGCCGGCCGCGCTGAACGGCGTCAGCTGATCCTGAAGGGTTTGCAATGTGCCAGCGATGCCGCCCGCCCCGATCCCGCCGCCGGTAGCCGCATCGGCTGGCGCTGGCGACGGCGCCTTGCGGGCGTCCTCGATCGTCGCCTTTGTCTCGGCGCCGGCAATATGGACGGCGACGACATCCTTGCGGCCGGCGGCCTTGCCGATGGCGCGCACGTTCTGAACGCGCCTCGTCCAGCCGCCGGCAAAGACCGGCCAGGGCTCAAGCGCTTTCAGGAACGCCATGCGCCGATCGGAAATCCGGTCGATCAGCGCGTCGTGATCCTCGGTCGCCTCAAGGGCGGCGAAAGTGGCCAGCCCGATCACCCCGTCGATCTGGCCGCGATAGGCCGAGCCGAGCGCGCGCTGTAGCCATTTAATGGATTGGTTCGGGCCGGAATTAACCGCGCCGTCGAACACGACATAATCGACGCCGACCGGCAACTTGTCGCCCTTGATCGCGTCCCAATACTGGCGGCGATAGATCGCGTCGCGCTCTGGCGCGGTCAATTTCTGGACCGAGCGCGGCGCCAGTTTCTTGCTGCGCCGGTAGGCATCATATGTCCGCTGCGTTATGCCCTGATTGGTAGCGCCGCCGGGGTCACGCGGATGATTTACATACCCGCCCTCATGGACGAGCACCCGCGCCAGCGCCGCTTTGAAGCTGCTGGTCGCCATGATTTCTCCGATTGATTGGATTAGCCGACGCGGAACTCAAAGAACCCGTCGTGGATCAGCCCCCGGCCGAGCCCCTCATTGATACCGCCGCGCACCGGATGCGGCGCCGATGGCTGCGCCCAAAACTTGTCCTGCGTCCATGTGCTCGGGACTTTCATTTCATGCATGATCAGCCAGAAGCCGTTCGGCCGCTTTTGCATGCGGAAGCGCGGGACGGAGTCCAGATAGGCGCCCCATGCGTCGGCGTCGTCCAGTTCGCCCGCGACGATATCGAACCATGTCCACCAATAGTCCGCCTCGTCGGGCCGGCGGTTGCCGATCACCGCCGAGATCACATCGGCGGCGGGTTTGACGAAGCCGCCGCGCCGGAAAATCTTCTCGGTCCCGGCGGTGAAGGTGCGCAGCTGGCCGACCGCCGCGCCCTCGGCATCGACCCTTATATTCTGCGCCGATGTGCCGCCGAACATGCCGGGCAGACCGGAAATCAGGTCGATGTTGTTAAGCTCCCATCCGGTGTTGAGGACGTTCGGCGATGTCAGCAAATTGGGCAGCGGCGTGGCCGGCTCCATGGCGCCGGGCGTGAAGAACCGCTGCGTCGCCGGAAGCGCATTGCCAAGGAAATCCTCGGGCGGGCGGGCAATGCCGAACTCGGCGTTGATATCCATCCCGACGCCATAGAGCGGCGAGTCATCGGCCGGCCGGAAATCCTCGGGATTGGTCCCGGAATCATTCACCAGCTGCGGGTTATCGACAAAGATGGTGTGGGTGCCGTGCAGAAATTCCTTATTGCCCGAGGCCGAAATCCATTGATCGACGGTCTCCCAATCAAAGCCGAAGGACCGCATTGCGGTGCCCTGGACGGAGTGGAAGCAATTGCCGTGTATTTGCATTGCGGTCGTCCGCACGTCGCAAAGCAGCCCGGCGCCTTTCTGGAGAAAGATATTGTTGGCGATGATGCCGGTCGCGTGGCTGAAATCGACGCCGCCGAAGGTCTGGATAGAAAGGCACGTCGGCGAGAACGCCCCGACCGTATCGACAACAATGGTGTTGTTGTAGACGCGGATGTTCTGAAAGTCCGAGGCGACCGGCCGCATGGTGCCGATGAACATCCCGAATTCCGAGCGGACGGTCTGGCCATCGCGCACCGACAGATTATAGCGGGCGACATTGTTGGAATAATCGAGCAGCTTGTTTGCCGGATAGGCCGTATCGTCGAAGGAGAAAATGATGATGCCGGGGCCAGTGCACCCCATCGAGAAATTATATTCGAGAACACAATCCTTGCAGCCGCCGTCCAGATCGAAGCCGCCGCCATCCGATCGCGCCGAGCGTTGCCGCAGCACCGTGTTCTTTCGGATCACGACGTCGATCGCATCCCACGCCCATATGCCGACCGGGCCGGCTTGGTTGGTGGAGTTTTCGCCGCAGTCCTCGGCGAGATTGTTCTCGACCAGCCCGCCCTCCGTCTGTGCAACGATGATCCCCGACCCGACATGGTTGGGCGCGTCGCGCTTGCCCTTGCAGCGGCGGACGGTATTGCCGGTGACGACAACATCCCGGTGCGAGGCGGGATGGGTCGCCAGCCCCCAAAAGTCCGCCTCCTCGGCCGCGACGATGATGCCGCCGGTATGGCCTCGCTCGTCGTTTTGGGTGCAATCCTCCACGATATTGTTGGTGATCTGGAGTCCAGTCATCCCGGACGGATAATTGGCGACCGTCGCGAAAATGCCGTTGCGGCCATAGCCGCGCACCTCGCAACTGTCGATCACCACGTCATCAACCTGAATGCCCTCGCCATGGCTATTGATTGCCCGGATGCCGTGGGTGCCGTTGACCGTGGTGCCCGATCCTTGCGCGATCAGCTGGCGGACTTGGGCGCTATCGGCATTGTCCAGTAGGACCGCCTCGGCATTGCCTGAGTTAATCGTCGCTTTGCCGGTGCCATAGGAATTATAGATGCAGCCCGGCCGAGCAAGCAGCGTGCCGGTGAAGGTATCGCCGCCCCGGAAATAGAGCGTCTTGCCGGCCCTCGCTACGGCGTTCGCCATCTTGAGCGTCTTGAACGGGGCGGCCTGCGTCCCGGCGCCGGTATCATCATTGCCGGCGGCCGAGAAATAGATCGCGGCGGGCAGCGAGTCGAAGTTCGGTTGCCAGATGATGTCTTCGCCGAGATAGACGCGCGCGACCTGACTGGCGCCGACCCGGAGATCGGCGATCTCAGCGCTGCCGAGGTTGATCACACCGGAGTCCTCCTGCCGATCGTCCAATCAACGAAGCGGTCAAACTCGCCGGGCTTCATGGTGGTGGTATCGACGATGACGACATCCCGGATAATGCAGTCGCAATGTTCGGTGGGCGCCGCCAAGGCATCGGCCCCGATCCGGGTCCGCCCGGCCTCGGTGCGCAAAGCCAGCGTGTTGACGCCAGCAAACTCGTCCTCGATGGCCACGGTCGTATTCACATCACCGAAAAATGCGGTGACGGCATGGATGCCAGAAAAGTTCTGTGTGCCTTCATAGATCGGATAAGTCGAAAAGGTGTTGCCGATATCCGCCGCCGCGCGATTGACGCCCGCGACGACAAGGCGCTGGACCTTGCGTTGCGTGAAAGCGGTGTTGCCATAGGAAAAGAGAGTCTTCGGCACGGTCGCGCTGGCGGGCGAAAGCTGATCGCAGACGATCAACACCGCGCCTTCATCGCCCTCGATCGGCCATGGCGACGTGCTCATCGAAAGATAGGTCTGACCGGCGGAGGAGAACTGGACGCCCGGCGATGCGGCGAAGCTGGTGGCCGAATAGACCGGCCGCCGGGCGTCGGTGCCCTGCGCCATGGCGTGGCCGGCGATCTGGTCGCGCCATTGCGAAACCTTGCCGCCGACAAGCGTCAGCGACGAGGCATCATCGGCGCGCCACCATGCCAAGGTCGAGAGGGACCCGAGCGGATAGGAGCCCGGCGGATAAACAATCTCATCGCCAAGATACGCGCGGCTGATCAGATCGCTGCCCACATGGAGGGCGGCGACCTTGCCGGTTCCGACATACATGGGGTTGGGCCTAGCCGACGATGATATAGAGCGTGTTGGCGTCCTTGGTGCCGAGCGCGTTGTATTGCGCCTGCGTCAGCTTGACGATCGTGGAGACGGCGGTGGAACCCACCCGCTCCATGCCCCATTGCCGGATTTGCGATTTTTCGGGATCATAGGGACCGGAAGACGGAACGCCGTCCACATTGAAATCGCGCCAGATTTCATTTGCTGTAGCCATTCGTTTTCTCCCTTGTCAGATGATTGTCGCGGTGATCGGGCCGGATGCCGGCCCCTCGACCAGCGCCGCGTTTTCGGGGATCGCGTAGTAATTCCACACGCCCTGCGGCGCGCAGGTGCCGGTTTCCTCGAAGATCACGGCGTCATCGATCGAGCCGCCGAAGTCGGTGGACGCGTCCACCTGGAACGTGGTGTTTCCGCCGGCGGCGGTCAGCTTGAACAGTTTCCGGCCATTGCCCCAAATCCACTCGCCATCAACGGGGGTGCCGCCGGTCAGGCGCGTTTGGAGCGCCCCGGCGTCGTAATCGAGGATGGTATATGCGATGCGATAGACCGTGCCCGCCGCCAGCGTGACCGGCTGAGAAATGCCGCCATAGACGCCGAGCCCGTGTGATGCCTTGCCGTTGGTGATCACCCACCCGGCCGTCGTCGTCCAGCCCACGTCGCTCGAAAATCCCGGATTGGTGAGCAGATTGACGGGCGTCGCGTCGCCATCGGTCAGCGCTATCGTGTCGTTCGGCGCGGCGGATATGCGGGTAAGGAAATGCGTCGTTTTGTTCAGCGCTTGGCCAAACGGGACGCGGTAGATGGCGATGGTGTTGAGATTGCCATCCACGGTCGCCGTATCGAAATTGAGCGTGGCGCGGCCCAACCCGCCGACAGCTGTAAAGGAGTCGAGCGCCGCCGGATCGCCGCTTGGCGTGCCGAGCGCACTCACCGACCAATTGCCCTCCAAGCCGCGCTCGGTCACATAGCGAAGCTGGAATTCATATTCGACGTTCTCGGTTAGCGCCGGGGTCGTGAAGGTGGACGCGGTATTGGCCAGCACACCGGACTCCGTCCACGTGCTCTGGTTTGTCCGCTTCCAGCGCGCCTCAATATTGAGGATCGGCGACGGCGACGGCTCAAAGGAAAGCTCGGCGGCCATGCCGACGAAGGTCACTGTCGGCGGGTCGGGCACCGGGATTTCGTCGTCGGTCTCGGAATTCTCAGATACCGGCGCGTCGCCCTGTTCCTGATCCGGGTCCCATGAATAGGCGGTGGCCGGCATCGAGTGCACCTGAATGGTGACGCCGACCAGAAGCCCGCCCTCATCGATGACAAAGCGGAAATCGTCCACCTCGAAGACGGAGTTGATGCCGAGCAACGGATAATCGATCCGGACGAAGCGTTCGCCGAAGGCGGCGAGGCCGCGCAGGTTACATTGGAAGGTGGCAATCCATGCGGGATTCGCCCGCCACGCCGCCAATTTCATCAGCCGCCGCGCTTGGCTGTGGCTTGGCGCCATATTCAGCTGAATGTCCTGCTCGATCTCGCCCCGAAGGGATACGTCCTCGGCATCGACCCACGGATCGGCGTCGGCCGCCTGATAATCCTGCGACGGATCAAGAAACGTGGCGCGGACGGTGTTTGCGGTCGTCAGGATATCGCGGCCACGGCCAAGCTCGGAAAAGCCGGTGATTGAGTCGTTATCGAGGACCACCGCCGGCTCGGCCCACGTTCCGATATCCAGCGTCAGCCCGCCATCAGCAGTCGGCACCAACCGGCCATCGCAGGCGGCCAGCATGCGGCTCAGCACGTCCGCCGGCCGCTCGTCCATTTGGTAGGAGCCCCAAAGGCGATAGCGCGGCTCGGACAATCCGCCCTTGAGCGGGACCGTTTCCGCCGCCCGCGTAAAAGCCGCGCGCCAGCCCGCGTGGGCCTTGGCGGTGGTGACGAATTTTTCCGGGAGGCGCATGCCGTCCTGATGCGTCATATAATCCCGGATCACCGCAGCGGCATTGTCGCTCCATGCGGTCGCCCCGGTGATCGGATTCTTGACCTTTGCGCCCCGGAAGACGAGGCGGACGGTGGTATTGATGCCGTTCGGGAAATTCCGCAGGTAGTTTTTTTGCTCGACCGCGTATTGGGTCACGAAAACCGACACCACGCCGTCGCCGCGACGCTCGGCGGTCCAGCTTTCCGGGAAGACGGCGCCAAGCTCGTCGTAATAGGTCTCGGTGGCTTTGCCGAGGCGCGCGCGGAGCCGAACATTCGTCCCGGTCTTGCCGTTTACCGCATCGGGCGTGACCTGCTTGTCATCAATCCAATATTCCTCGATCGCATCAATAGGCCCCTGCCCGATCGCAATGACCTTGTAGAAATGGCCGCCCTTGGCCTCGGCAAAGACCCCATGTGCCGGAGGCTTTCGCCCGGCCGTAATGGCGGACTCTTGGTGCCGTCGCCTGCCGGAACGATTGCTGCACGTCTTCGGGCTTGGGTTGCTTCGGCTTGTTAAAGGCGCTGACCAGATAGGACAGGCCGATGGACAGGCCGAGTTTCAGCAAGGCGGTGCCGATCGCGGTGGAGCCGATCGCCCCGAACAAACCGGCGACGGTGGAGGCGATCCCGGATACGGCGGCGCCGATCGCCCCAATGATGCCCACTACCGCCGCAGGCATTCGATCCTCCAAGCCTTCCAAAGCGCGGCCGGCGGGACGCCGATCAGCCCGGCCTCATCGCGGCAAATCCATACCGATCCGGCAAGGATCGCCACGCAAAGCCGGCCCTCATGGAAGACGAGTCCCACGTCGCCAATCCTTGGCTCGGCGGTTTTCTTGAAGCCGGCGGCGCGCATCACGCGATTGACGGCCACTGCGATGCTGCCGGGCTCGCGCAGCCATTCCAGCGCCTCGGCCTCGTCGCTATGGCGGCGGCCGAAAAGGTCCATAGGGGAAAAGTCGGCGACGGCCTGCACCCAGCGATCGGCCATGGCGGCGCAATCGCTCTTGCCCCATGAAAACGGCCGGGAAAGCTCGGCCGTGATGAATTCATCAACCGTCATCAGTAATCCGGGTAGCGGAATGATTTGTAGACGAGGCTCGCCGTGAACTGGAAAAAGCGGTCGCCAGGCGAGCGGTTCTGCTGGTCGCGATCCGTGTAGCGGCCGAAGGGCGGGCGCGATCGACCGAAGAAAGCATTCTCGGCCGTCAGCGTGATTGTCTGAACCGCGCCTTCAAGGTCGCGGACTTGGGTCCGGGAAATGCGGGGCGGCTGCATGTAGCCCCACCAGATCGGCGCCGGGAGCCCGAACGGTTGCCAATCCTCGTTGAACAGCTGGATGAAAACGGTGACGGTCTGCTGATCGACCTCGGGCGTTTCATCAATCGCGACTTTCAGGAAATCGGCCGCCTGATTTGGCAGGCCGTTCAGCTGTAGCGTGATGGATTCGGAGACCGCCGAGGTGGGCATGGAAAGGCCGTCAACGATGCCGTAGCCATACATCGGGAGCCATTTCCTGCCGCCGGCCGTAAGCTCGGTATTGCCATTCCAGACCCGTATCGTTTCCGATCGGAAAGCCATCTCGACCAGCAAGTCGCAGCGCACGACGCTGCCGCGCATGGCGTCTATCTGGTCGGCACTGAAAAACGACGACATCAAACATCCTCGATGAAATTGACGGTGCGGAAGGACCAGCGGCCATAATCCAGCGGCAAGTCCATTTCGGCATCGGATGCAAGGCGCATCCGGCAGACCGGATCATCAAGCTCCACCCGCTGGCCGGCGACGGCGGCCTCGCGAGCCGGCGGCCGAAATGTCACCGCCGCGACAGTGGCCGATGTCCAAGTGACGGTGCGCAGCCGATAAAGCCGCTCGCCGAGCGAGAAGATTTGGCCGGGCTGCATCTTGGCGCCGGCCGCAACGACATTGAACGTCGCCGAGACCGCCCGCGATGCGACGGCCGAAAGAAGGCGCACGTCATTGACCGAGCCCTGATAGCCGGTGCCATCGGTAAAGCGGGTATTGTCGGAATGAGCTACCGGGTTCCACAGGCCGAGCGCCTCGGCGTTGGGCGGCTCGGGCTGATACCAGTGCGAAAGCGGGACGAGGATCGGCTGGATACGGCCCTCAAGCGTGGCGGCGATCGCCCGCCACGTCAGCACCGCATTGCCATTGACAACCGGGATGCCGCCGAAGGCGACTTTCCAGAGGCCGGCGTCGGACGCGACGACTTGCTGGACCCCGGACACGGCGGCCGGCGCGGCCATGGATCGCGGGGCGATATCGGCAACAATCTCGCGCGGCGGCAAGATATCGAGCGGCCATCGCAGCGTCATGATCACATGGCCCGCGATTGCGCGTTAGCGATCAGCTGCGGCATGCTGGACTTGACTTGCCGCACAGCCATTGCCGCGCCGGTCTGCGCCGCCTTGGACCCCATGTCGGTCACATAGGCGCGAATTCTGCCGTCATCATCGACGGTCACGCCGACCTGAACCGCGACCGGGGCACCGTGCCGCGTCTCCTGCCCCGGCTTGGTGACGCTGACGCGCTCATTCGGCGAGGCGCGGAAGGCAACAATCTGGCTATCAGCCCCGCCGGCCCCGCCGACTTTGAACGAGCCGCCATTGGCAAAGCCGAACAGACTGCCGATCAAGCCAAAGATTCCACCGCCACCGCCGCCGCCTACGGAGCGGAGGCCGGCCCATGGATCGCTCCCACCACCGCCGCCGCCGAACAGCGTTTGGAACGCTTGGTTCATCAGCATTTGCGCCAGCTGGCCGAGAAGGTCTTTCAGAACGTCCTTGAGCTTCTTGGAGCCGTCTATAAGGCCCTGGAACGCGCTGGTAAGCATCCCGGAAATCGTGCCGCCGATCTGCTGCACGCCATTGAAGGCGCCGGTTATCGCCCCGGCGGATTCTTGCGCGGCGGTGATCGCCATTGGCTGACTGCCCATGATGCCGTTGGCGAGGCCCTGCATGATGAAGCCGCCGACCTCATGCATGACGCGCGATGGCGACTGAATGCCGAGGGTGCCTTTGATGGTGCTGGAAATGTTCTGGCCGATGCCGACGAGACCGCCCTTGACGTAATCCCACCGGGCCTTGATGCCGTTCCATAGGCCGTCGATGATCTGGCCACCGATCGCGGCCATTTGGCCGGGGATTGCCTGAAAGGCGGCGACGATTTCGTGCCCGAACGCGGCGAGGCCGGCCTTGACCACCTCCCACCGCGCTTTGATGGCATTCCAGAGCCCATCAATGATCTGCCCGCCGACTTCCGCCGTGCGCGCGGGCAGCTCCATGAAGGCCGCAATGACCTCCTGCCCGAACGACTGCATCGCGGCGACAAGCTGATTGCGCTTCTCGATGATCCGGTTCCAAGCCGCCTCGAATTCCGCCCATGCGCCCGTCACCAGCGCATAAATGTCCTGCCCGAGCTTTCCGATCGCCATCCCGAGTTCGGCGACGCCCGCGCCGAATTCCACCATCTTGACTGCGAAGTTGGCGATTGCCGGGGCGTTCTGGACGAGCCATTCGGAGAAGGCGACCATATGCGGCAGGAGTTGCGTCGCCACCCGCGCCGCGAGATTACCGACGACGCCGGTCAGCCGCGAGATATTGTCATTGAAGGCCTCGGCGTTGGCGCCCATTTCCTTCGTGAAAACCTGCCCGAAGGAGTCGGCCTCGGCCATCATCTGGCTCAAGGCCGCCGAGCCGCCATTCAGCAGCGGGATCATTTCGGCGCCGGATTTGCCAAGCAGCTTCATCGCCAGCGCGGTTTTTTCCGCGCCATCCGGCATGGCCGCGAATTTATCGGACAGCTGAATGAGCACGTCTTGCGACGACCGCATCGACCCGTCAGCGTTGGTCAACTCGATGCCGAGCTTCTGGAAGGCCGCCGCGACTTCGCTGGTGGGCTTGGCCAGCGCGTCGGTCATATTGATGGAGAGCTTGCGAACCCCGGTGGCAAGCGTCTGCATCGAGACGCCGGACAGATCGGCGACATATTTCAGCCGCGAAAGCTCCTCGATCGGAATGCCGATCTTCTGAGCCATTTTCGACATGTCGTCGGCGGCGTCGATGGCTCCCTTTACCGAGACGCCGAAAGCGGCCAAGCCGGCGGCGGCTGCGGCGGCGCCGGCCATAAGCCCGGTCTTTGCCATCGAGCCGAAGCGCGATAGCCCGGACTGCGCCTTTTTCAATCCATCCTGAAAGGCGGCGCTATCGAGTCCGAGGTTAACCCGGAGGGCGCCGATGACCGCTGATGTCATGATTTTTCCTCTGCCTTGAGGCGAGCCACGTGCGCGCCACCGCCTCGATTTCCTCGGGCGACATGCGACGCTTGCCGGGCGCGCCGTGGAGAAGCGTTTTCAATTTCGGGAGTCGCGTCTGGCGGGCGAGCGCCTCGATATGCCACGCCAACCAAGCCCGCTCGTTGTGCTGGCGTGTCAGGCGATTGGCGCAGCCCTCAAGGATGATGGTGATTTCCCGGACGGTAAGCCGCCAGAACCGCGCGGGGTCCTGACCGCTTTCGACCCATGTTCGCAACAGATCGACCGGATTCAGGCCGCCCGCCCCGGTTTGCGCGCCGGGGGTTTCCGAGGGTTTGCGTTTTCGGCCGCCTCCGGGAACGCAAGTTGAAAGGCGCGGCCGATCGCCTCCATAACCGCCGGCATGCCGGCCTCGCTGGCGATGGCGCCCGCCTCTTTCAGATCGACTTCCTCATGATAGTCGCGCAGCGCCGCCCAGATCAGCGCGCGGACGGTCGTCATGCGGATGTCCTCGGACTTGTTGAGGGTGGCGGCGATCTGCGGGACCGGCTGGCCGAGAAGCTCCTCAAGCTCGCAAATCGCGTTGATCGAGAACGATAGGGTATAGGCCCGGTCGCCGACGTTGAACGCGACGGAACCACGGTGTGGATTTGCCATGATCAGGGTGCCTCATCCCAAGTTTCGGCCCCGGATACCGCCACGGTCACGGTCGCGGTCATCTTGTCATCGACCGGGATTTCTTTCTCGTAGCCGGTGATGACCGCGTTATAGGTGACGCGGTGGCCATTCGGGAAAGTGATGCGGTGCTGGACCGAGGCGCCGCTATCGAGAAGGCCCCGGATCAGCACGTCGCTTGCGCTGCCGGGTACGAAATTCATCTCGAAAGATGCCTCGCCGTTATCGATCAGGCCGGCGATATATTCGCGGCGCCGGTTCGGGCTTTGCATATGGGTGGCGTCGATCCGATCGACCTCGGCGGCGCCGGGCGTGACGGAATTGACCTCCGCGACAAACGCGAAGGCGGGAGTGGTAAGGCTGGCATCCCAAATCTCATAGGTAGTAGACCAGCCGATTGCAGCGGCAGTAACCATGACGGCGCTCCTTGGGGTGGGTTAAGCGGAGTGAATGACCGTGAATTCCACGGCGATCGCGAACAGCGGCGTGACCTCGCCGGGGTCGGAGGCGGTCACATCCCGACCGGCGTCCTCGATGAAAATTCCCTGAATGATCCCGGCGCTATGGCCCTCTACGGCGGCGATCAGGGCGCGGGCCGTCTGCTTGGCGGACGTGAATGTCTCGCTGTAGCAATTCGCCTGAATGCGCGATGAGATCAGGTCGCGGCCCTGATAGTGATAGGAGGGCACGCCATCGATGCGGAACAGCACGACATAGGGGCGCGGCATGGCCGAGCCGTCCGCCTGCTTTTGGGGCGCGCGCGTCCAGAACCGCCGCCCGCCTGCCACGCCGGACAGGAGCGCCGTAATCGCTTCTTCCATTTCGGATTTAGCCCTTTGCCGCCAGCCTTGCCGCCTTGCGCGCAAGCCGCTGCGCCGCCTTGGTGATCTGGACGGCGAGTTCGTCCTTGATGGTATCGAGGACCTGATTTTTGCCAGCATCCCAAGCGGGACGCGCGAAAGGCTGTGGCCCATGGCGCGAGGTGCCGAATTCTTGCAGATGCGCGTGCGGCACCGGCCCGGCACCGACGAAAACCTCGGCGCTTGCCTTGTCGTTCTTGAATTCCTTGCGATGCAGTTTCGCCTGCCGCTTGAACAGCTTTGTCCCGACGCCGATGGAGCTTCGCAGATCGTTGCCGCCGGTCTGCGGATCGTCGGGCGCCTTGGCGCGCATATCATCGGCCAGCGGCTCGCCGGCCTTGATCAGCGTGCGGCGCAGAACCGCCTTGCCGGTGGCTTTCGGCAATTCGGCCAGGGCTTGGTCCAGCTGTTTCAGCCCTTCGATCGAGACCCGAACGCCAGCCATCAACCCAAGTCCTTTACGGCGGTGATTTCGAGGAAGCGCGTATTGTCGCGGAGTTGCTTCATCTCCTTGATGTTCCAATGCGCGCCATCATAGGCGATGCGATCGGTGGGCTTGATGCCATCGACCAGGGCGTCGCGGCGGATCGCAAAGCGCGCCATCAGGAAGGCGCCGACCTGCCCTGCTGCCTCTTTCTCGCCCGATCCCGAATCCTGGCGCCGGGCGCGGCGGCTGATATAGGGCGCCCACGTCTCAACCGGCTCATTGAATTCATTGTTGATATAGCTGGCGCGCTCGATGGTGATTTTTTCGCGCAGATCGCCGGCCGCAATAGTCATCAGGCGATCCCCGGCCGGCGATATTTGCGGATGAGGTTTGCCTCGATCCGCTCAAGGTTCTGGCCGTTGTTCGATGCGGCCTCGTCATATTGCAATTGCACGCGGACGATGATCGCGGTCTTGATGTCGGCCGGAACGGTCTCATAGCCGGTGGCAAACTCGACCGACGCCCCGGCGACCTCATAGAGATAGTTCGGCAGTTCATAGGAATCGTGGAAGCGGAGATAAGACCGGCCGGCGGCATCGGTCAGGAGCGCATAATTGGTGTCGCCGATGATCGACTCCGCGCCGTCCTCATCCTTCCAAGTCACGGTGACGATATCGCCGACCGGGCGCAGCGGCAGAAGCAATTTCTGCTCGACCCGATCGAAATCCTGCCGCCATGTTTGCTCGGAAAGGATAACGCCGCCGAGGATGCCGTCAGGCCCTTCATAATGTGCAACGGCTGCCGCGATTTCATCTTGAAGCCGGCCGTCGTCCTCGTTGTGCTCGACACGGAGGGCTTTCTTGACATCGGCGAGACTGACGGGCGGCCCGGCCGGCGCGGTGACGCGAACCGGGCGATGCTTTGGAATGAGCATACTCATGCACCCTTATTCTTCGGGGCGGCGCCTTCCGCCTTGTTTGAAGGGGGGCCGGGTTCAGCTTTTCCCTTTTCCGGCTTCGGCGCTTTTGCTTTTTGCAGGACGCCGTTCCTGATCAGATGAGCGACCTCGCTTTCTGCCGCTTGGCGGGTATCGCCCGGCAAATACATACGGTCGCCAAGATGCTGCCGCTTCACGGTGAACTCGGCCATGGTGGTTGCTCCCTTTCAAGACAAGGAAAAGGGCGGCCCCGAAAGGCCGCCCCCTGATCGATCAGGCTACATAGCCAAGGTCGCCGTAAATGAACGCTTCCGGCCGATAGACGGCCAGCGCGAGGCGTTCCTCGGCGAGGATCGTGACGAGGTTCTTGATGAAGTCGTCATTGACGAATCCAGCCTCGACGCGAGCGTCCCAGCGATCGAAAAGCTGTGCCCCGAGCCGGAAGGCGCCGGTCAGGAACTTGTCAACCGCGATTGCCTGAGTGGCGACGACCGGGAGGCCCCAAAGAGTCGGGCCGATCATCCCCTGCGGATTGCCGATGATGTACCGGCCGGTCGTGTCCTTTTCCAACTCGATCCGCGCCCAATCGGTCGGGTGCATGACATGGCCGGTGGCGGGATACTCGGCCAGCGCCGCCTGCAATTGAGCGAGCCGCAGCGTATCGATCGCGGTTGGCGCATCGGGCGTGAACGCGGCGGCATAGGCGGTAGCCTGCGGGATGATCCCATGCAGGTTTTGGCCAGTGCCGTCACCGTTCAACAGCTGGCCTTCCTCGACATAGGCGAGGCCATACAGGAGGCGCTGGTCGATGATCGAACGAAGCTGCGAGAAGTCGTCAAGAATCTGACGGCTCGCCTTCATCCAGTGGGCAATGACCTTCGCCGAGGTCGTGACCAGATCGAATTTCAGGTCCGACTCCGGCTTGGCCGCCGTTTCCGCGACGGGTGCCGCCGAGTTGGTGAAGCCCGTTTCACGGACGTATTCCAGCGCATTGCCGTCCATGCGGCCCGGCGAAATCAGGTCACGAACCGTCAATCGCCGCTGCGGCAGGGCAAGGATGCCCGGCAGGCGCGTGGTTTCGACGGCGGCCCCGGCGGCGCCCGCCGTGTCGGTCGTTGCGGAGGTGATCGTCGCCTTAAAGCGAACGTCCGCCTTGCCCTTGCTCGGGCTGGACTGCGCCCAGTCCTTAACACCCTGGTCCTCGACGAACTGCTCGCCGATGGTCTTTTCAGGGGTGTTTTTGTTGCCGCCGCCGCGTGCGAGCTTTTGCTCGATGTCGGCGACCTGCTCTGTCAGGGCATTCATTTTCAGGAGAGACTCGTCGGCCTTTTCCTTCAAATCGTCGGTCATGCCGACGCCCTTGGCGGCCTCGGCGAGTGCCTTTTCGGCAATCTCCTTGACCTGATTCATGGTCTTGTCGAATTCGGCTTTGACCTCCAGAGCCAGCTGCTCGGCGGTTTTTTCTACAGGGTCCGGCATAGCGGAGTCCTTTCGCAGTGAGGGGAAAAATCAGCCGCGCAATAGGGCTTGAAGAAACGCGGCCTGCTCGTTCGCCTTGCTGCCCTCGGACTCACTCCGAATGGCCTTCGCATAGCCGACAGAGGCGATCTGTACGGCTGCGCTTTTCGGGAAGCCTGCATCCCGCAGGATTTCCTCGAATTCCTTCGCCGGCATCGGCTCGCCGTCGCGGAAGCACCGCGCCAGTTCTTGGAGACGCTCGCCGCGCCGCGCCAATGCCTCTAACTCTCCGAATTTGACGGCCTCGATCCGCGCCCGGCGATTGGCCGGGAATGCGACCGGGGAAATCTCGTAAAGCTCCAGCTTTTTCAGGAGGCGGACATTGCCATCCGGCTCTGTCTCGATTTCGCGATATCCGATGGAAAGCCCGCCGATTGCTTTTTGCAGCATCAGCGCGCGCACCTCTCGCGCCTTCTGGACCTCAAGGATCAGCCGCCCTTTGCCGTAGAGCCCCTTGGCATCTTCGGCCAAATCCTCCCAAACGCCGATCGGATTGTCGGGATCGTGCTGCCAGAGCATCAGGACGTTGGTGCCCTCGCGGCGGTGCTTGGCGAGGCTCTCCACAAAGGCGCCTGGAACGACCTTTTCGCCGTAGGCATCCACATTGCCGAAAATTGAGCCGTAGCCTTCGAAGGTGCCGTCCTCGGTCAGCTCCTTGACTTGGAGGGTGAAATCTTTGGTTTTCATGGTACCGGTTCCTGATTTTCGGCCGGCGCCGGCAATGCCTCCTGTTGCTTGCCCGCCTCGGTGATCGGCACGTTTTGCATCTGCATGCGCGGCACATCGCCGCCCTCGACGCGAGGCAGGTTTTCCTTTTCCCGGACCTCGTTGATCGTCATCCAGCCGTTGGTCAGCGCCGATTGATAGAAGGCCGACCGCGCCGTGCTATCGCCGCGCAGCAATCCTTCCAGATTGAATTCAATGGTGAGCCCGGCGGCCCGCTCGGCCGGCGTAAGCAGCTGCTTTTCCAAAGCCTGCTCGATCCGCTTTAAGCGGCGGCGGAGGGTGAATTTTTGGAAACCCAAAACCTGCTGTTCAAGGCCGGAGCCGAAGCTGGTCACTTTTTGCGTGTGCCCGACCATGAACGGCGGGACGCCGAAGAACCGGCAGACCTCCTCGACCGAGAACCCGCGCGACTCGAGCATCTGCGCGTCCTCGGGCTTGATCGAAAGCACATCGATCTTCGTCCCGCCCTCAAGGATGATCGGCCGGCCGCTGTTCTTGGCGCCGATATATTTCTCCGAGAGCTTGGTTTCGGCCAGATTGCGCTGCTCGTCGGTAAGCCACCGCTCGAATGTCAGCGCCGTTTGCGCAATCATGCCGTTGCTGAATGTCCCGGCCGCCGCCCGATCGATCGCGCGGGCAAGGCCGAAAGCATGCCGGCCGAAATGCAAGGTGGACATGCCGCCGAGGGGATCGCCGCCAAAGCCGCGAATATGGAGAATAGCGCGGTCGCTGCCGACATGGTTCTCGCCGTCCTTGGTCCAGCGGTATTCGAGATTTCCATTCTCGAGCCGGCGGACGCTGACGCTATCCGGGCGCAAGGGCGTAAGCGCCGCCACCCGGCCGCCGCCATTCCTTTCGATCGCCGCGTAGGAATTGCCCCAAAGCTCGATAGAGGCCGAGGAGTATTCCCAAAAGTCGGTGGCCGTCTGGTCGTAATTCGGGCTGTCATGCAGGATGCGAAACAGCGGATGATCGCGCGCCAGCGTGCGCTCGCCCCGGCTGTTGGTCCGATAGACCATGAGCGGCAGCGATGCGATGGTGCCGGCCAGCAGATTGACGCAGGCCCATACAGCCGAAATCCCGAGGATGTTCTGGTCGGTGATCGGCTCGTCCGCGTCCGAGCGCTGGCCATCTGGATACCAGCCGTCCGGGGTGCGCAAGGACAGCCGCCGGAAGAAGGTCGCCATTTTGCGGAGGAGGCTCACGCCGCCGCCCCCGCGAGGCTGCGGAAATAGCTATCCATGCCCGCCCCGACCGCCTCGGGGTTCTTGCTCATCAGCATGGCCGCATCAAAGGCGGCGACGAGCGGGTCAATTTTCGCCTTGCCGGCGACCTGCTTGGTAATCAGCACCGCATTGCCTCTTTGTTCGACCTTTGCATTGCCGACGCACCACGCCATGAGCGGCGCGCCGGCGTGCCAAAGCGTGCCGTCCTTCAATTTGCGCTCTGTGCCTTGGATGACGCCCGAAAGGCGGTAGCCCTGCGGGATCGCGACGACCTGATCGCCAGTGATGCCGCGCACCGCCAGCGCATCGACCATGTTGGCGACGCCGACCGGATCGAGGCCGACGCCGGCCTTTTCGGGCAACAGCCCGGTATCGCGAACGCGGGCGATGATGTCCGCGACTTCCTCGAAATCCTGCGTCGGCGTCTCACAGATGGTCAGATCACCGTCGCGCTCGAAATCATGGAGCCGGTCGGCGATTTCCTTTCGCCGCGAGAGCACATCCTTATGCGCCCAGGCATGCGACCAGAGCCGCCATTCACTGCGATTGCGCTTGCAACGGCCGATCGCCGCCAGCCCGAATAGATCGTCCAGCCCGCCGCCATCGATGCCGAAAACGATGGCATCGGACTCGGCGATCAGCGAGTCGAGCGTGATCGACGGATCGGCCGCGCTTTCCCAATAATCGGCGCCGAGCCAACGGTCGTCGTGCAGGGCGACGCCGATTTCGACGTTCAGCCTTTGCGACGCCCACAGGCGCAGATCCTCGTCGCCCTTTTCGACTGCCGCCTGATAGCTCGATTTCAGCTTTTCCAGCGTGATCGAGCGGCCGAGGTTGGGATTGACCAGCGGCCAGACCGCCGGATCACGCCACGCGCCGCTGCGCTGCATCTCCTCCGGGAATTCATAGAGGATCGGCAACATACGGCTTTCTTTGATCCGGCCGTCCCGGACGCCGCGCGCATAGCGGAGTTCGGTCTTGAAGGCACCGGCCGGCGGCTCGTCCGATTGCGTGGTGATCATGACCAGCACCGATTCCGGCGCCGGCATGCCGTTGCGAATCTGGACGATGATCCGGGCGGCGGCGGCCATGGACGACATAAGGTGCAGTTCGTCCAGCAACACGAAAACCGGCTTGGAGCCGGTGACGACCTTCATGTCGAAGGTCTTGACCTTGAGCCGGGCTTTGTTGCGCCGGTCTAAAATCGTCTTGGTATGGTGCGCGATATGGAACCGCTTGCTCAGATAATCGTCGGCCTCGATCATCCCGACCGCCTGTTGAAAGGCTTGGTCGGAAACCTCATGCGTCGGCCCCACATAGATGAATTCGGCATGCGGGCGGGAATTCATCAGCAAGGCCGTCAGCGAGACCCCGGCGCCGCCGGTCGTCTTGTTGTTCTTTTTCGGCACCATGCAGAAAAGCTCCTGCACCATGCGCGTGTCGCCGACCATTGAGCCGAAGATGGCGCGGACGATATCGCGCTGCCATTCGCCGGCCGCATCGCGCAGGAGGGGCTGGCCGGGCACATCGGGCAAGCGAAGCTTATTGAAGATATCGACGGCGCGGGCGGCCTCGGCCTGGTCCAGGGGCAAATCCGGGATCAGCGATTTACCGGCAAGGAGCCGTTGCTCCCAATCCCGGCAGGCGAAGTTCCAGCCGGTCAATTCAACAGCCGGCCCCAATCGGATTCGGTATGTGCGGTTTCGGCCTCGCGCTGCTGAATTTCCTTCTTGCCCGGCGGCCGATCGCGCTCACCATCCGGGCGCGGGACATATTGCGACCAGCCGAAGCGGCATTGCAGCGCGAAGGTGATTGCCTTCAACGCCGTGCCATCGCTGCCGCTGGCGATCCGCAGGAGATTGGCGACCAGCTTGGCCTGAACGAGCGCGCCGCCGCGCCGCAGCTGGTCCCGATAGTGCTTGAATAGCGTGGCCTGAGTGATCCCCACGACCTCGGCTATATGCTTCGTCGGCACCGCGAAGCCCGACAGGACCTCGACCATTTTCCGGTCTTTTTCGCTCGGCTCATGCGGGGGCCGGCCGGCTCGTTTTCGCTTGCTCATACCTTACCGTTTTTACTGCAACAACAAACACTTGGTGGTACCTTCCGACTTCGGTCTCTGACTACGCGCCAATAGGGGGCGGGCAAAAACCGAGGAAGTAACTAAAACACCACCCCGACCTGGACCTCGCCGGAAGCCTATGCGGTCAAGTTCACCGCATCGCTTTTCCTCGGCCGGGGCGAAAAGGGTGACATCAAGGTCAAGGCTTTCAAGGCCTTCCCGATCAATCCGGTTTCCTCCTCGCCGAAGGCGACGAACAAATACCGGAACTTCGCGGTCACCGCCCTTGAGGCGCAGCGCAACGCGGCACGGGCCGAGTAAAACCGGCGCGACCGGAGAGGCCGGATGACCGCTATGATTTTACCCGACGGTATGATTATCGTCGGCAATCATGCGCCCCCACGATTTGCACACCAGCCGAGGTCGGGCAAGAAATCGGATGCGAGGCCCCGAGCGGCGCAGGCATGCTTTCCGCATGCTATGAATGGAGCACCCAACAATGCTACTGACTTTCCCAGTCGCGCAATTGCGCGACCTGCTCAAATCCGCCGAGGCAAGCTGGCCGAAGGGGCAGCGCGCCCTTTGGCACCAGGATGCTCCCGAGCCGGGCTTTTGGCTGCGCTGCGATTATGGCGTCTACCTGATGCACAATGCCAATCTGGACGCGGGCGAAAAGCCCGCCGTCGTCCATGCCTTGGAACACAATCCCGAGACCATGCCTTTCAGCCTCTGGTTGGACGAGAAAGCCAGCTACGGCTGCATTAATGAAGTCGAGTTCATCGCCGCCGAAGTCATCCGCAATGCGGTCGCCAACGACAGCCCGCTGCTTCTCCATGTCACCGCCGGGCAGTATCCCGGCCGAATGCTTATCCGGATCGTCTGATCGTCTGTCCTGTCGACCCCGGAGGTCACGCGGCCCGGCGAGGTCGCGCCGATCTGCTGGTCAAAAGCCTGACGGACCGATACAGCCCGCCTCTCGACCTTATGGCGCCCAATCTTCGGCGTTTTCCATGATGGACTTTAAAAATCCTCCATTTCCGCTCTCGTTTTTTCCCCCGCGCGAAAAAAATCTCCGAATTGCGCGGGGGCCGGTCCGCCCTTCCCGAAGGCCTAGGTGAATTAGCCCCCGAAAGGCCCGGACATGCTCCGTCACTTAGTTAAGTGTGTAGGAGTAGTGTCGGTATTATGACTAGCATCAAGCATAAGATAGAGGTCCTCTCCGGGCCTGAACGACGGCGGC
>Ga0315915_1000019_pt1 | contig 129295 bp, 126 predicted proteins | sample MpolbnodulesMG_FD_207738 | JGI IMG/M metagenome (GOLD analysis project Ga0315915, IMG submission 207738) | Medicago polymorpha root nodule microbial communities from Los Angeles, California, United States - branched nodules | ecosystem: Host-associated > Plants > Roots > Nodule | place: USA... | reverse complement strand
CAAACTGGCCCTTTGGCGTGCCCTCATGAAGGCCGTGCTTACCGTTCTCATGGCGAAATCGGATACTTCTCCAGATCTTCCCACAGCCAGAAGATCAATGACTTAGCTTTTGTTCAGGGCCAACTAAATAGCTTTGGAGAGCAATAAGATCCTGTCTGTGGAGTCACGGGCCCCCGCGCTCGAAGTCCGGGACTGGGTACGTGGCGAGCCCCTCGCGAACTTCCAGCCGGGTAAATTGTACATTCTTGAATTTTGTGGAACCTCCTGTGACTATTGTGACGAGGCGATGCTCAAGCTGATAGAGCTGCAGGAGAGTTACAAGGACCGTGGAGTTGAGGTCGTCGCAATCGTGGCACACGAAGGCGCTGCGTCCGCCGATGAGGTCCGCAGCCAGATTGCCGCGTGGTTGGCCCAATTCCCGGAGTTGAACTTTCGGGTCGCGTTCGAGACAGGCGCAATGGACATGCTTTGGATGGAGCCGAGTTTTTCTGTTGAGATTCCGCAGGCGTTCGTCATCGACCGAGACGGCTACATCGCCTTTATCGGCCATCCGCACGACCTGCATGAGGTTCTGCCGAAAATTCTTGACGGCACCTGGCGTACCAGCGCTCAAGCGCAAGCCGCCGAAAGGGAGCGGATCGCCGAAGATGAACCGAAAGCGCGCGAAGAAGCGTTGAAGAAGCAGGTCAAAGCCAAATACGCGGCAGCGGAGGAGATAGAGGATTGGAAGACGGCGCTTGCGGCAATCGAAGAGGGCGTCGCCCTTGATCCGGATAACCTTCTTTTCCGCGAGGCGCATGTCCACTTGCTGCTTCATAAAATGCACGACATGCAGACCGGTCTGCCCGCGCTACGCCAATTGATTCGCGACGGAATCAACACAAACTACGAGATGATGCTGACGGTGGCGTTTTACCAACTTTTCAACCCGGCGCATGACTACTCGCAATTTCCGTCTGTCGAGCGCTTCGCCATTGGCAAGGAGCTCTCCGAACACATTCTGGCAGAGGCTCGGCTGCAAGATGACGACGACAGGGCGCATTCTTATCTTATGGTCGCTTGGTACTATCATGCGAGCGGCAACAAAGACCGCGCAGTCGAGTTGCTCGAGCTGGCACTGCAGCCGCTGGACGGGCCGGGTCCTGATGGTTTGAAAGATGATCTGCTGCAGACCCTGGCCGACTACAAGGGCGAGAAGTAGCTCATTGTGTGGTCCCGCGGGCGAATATTTAGATCGGGGGGCCACGCCGAAGCCGGAGAAGAAGAACCCGGCTTAAAGAGAAGTCTTGAATGACCCCCATTCCATTTGCACCGGAGCTCGGGGGCTCTCGTAGCGGAGGCGCTATAGCGTTTCCGTGTCTGAATTCTCGGCAGGGAGCGGAACAAAAGTCGCCCGCATGACTTTCTGTGTCGCCGAGCAATTCGACATTCAGGTCCCCCAGCCTGTTACTGGTGCCCGCGTTTAATCGCCTTCGCGGGCACCTTTTTGTTGTGTCAATCTATTCCGTGCCGAGATCCGGAACATTCCGACGAACACGCCGTTTGAAGATGGTTCCTCTTCAGTAGGTTATTTCCGCTGGAACCGTCGACTGAGTGGATACGCGAGTCGACCAACTGCAGCGCTCCTTGTGAGTTGTGCCAGGAGCGCTGCCTTTCCAGCAGGACGAATATGGACCTTAGGCCAGCTCGTCAATGGCAAAGGTCTTTAGGCTTGCCGCCGAGCGAACCTTCTGAATAATCCGGAGTTGTCAGCCCGAGCGGCACTCGTCAACCGCTCGGGTGAGTGATCCCCTCAGAGCTGCACAAGTAGTCCCTTCTACGCAGCTCTGAGGCGCCACCGACCGCAGAGCACAGGAAATTGGTTGATGCAGGACAAAGAGAACCACCAGCTGCCGGAACACATTGAATTTACAGACGAGAAGAGGGGATCAGACAAGTCAAAGACTACTATCGCGGAGCGGCGGAAGCTGGTGGGCGTTACCCGCGAAGCCGACTCCGCTCGCCTGGAGGCGCTGGAATATCTCGGCAGAAGGTGGCTGTCACATCGTTGAAGTGCCAATTCACGTCATGCAGCGGCTCGCGACGTCATCGGCGCTTCGTCAAGTCAGGGTCTCGCCCCAGAGCCTTCGCTATCTTCCGATAGCAGTGCCCACCCATCCCAGGTATCCGCAGCATCTCTTCTGCGGGAAGGTGCTGCATATCTCCGACCATCTCATATCCGAGCTGGTTAAGCTCCGCGAGGAGGTATGGCTTCAGTTTTAAGTCTGAAAGTTTCGTGTCCATACCCCGAATAAGATCAAACCAAATCGCAGCGCGCAATTGCATGATTATACAAATCAGCGCCGCAGTTGCGCCCCGTCGCGTTGGCCAGCTTCGATCCTCTGCAGGATCTCGCGCATCACACGCGTGTCGATGGAAAGGCTATTGAGCGTGTTCTCGACAGCCTTCATAGACGTCGCCGCTTCGGCCGCCTGCTTCTCCACCGCTGAAATTCGCAGTTCGTGCTTGTCGAGCTGCCGGAGGGATACCTCCGCCGCAGTCAGGCGCTTGTCGAGGCGATCGATGGAATTGGCCTGCGAATCCTGGTTGGCGTTCACCCTCTCCCAGGTCGCGCCCCATGCTACGAGGCCGCCGGCAAAGCCAAACAGGATCACCAGGGTGTTGAGGTTATATTCAAACCTCCATTTCGGGGTTGCGACCATCTTTTCGGTTTCCTGTGTTTCAGCCAATGCCCTGCCCCTCGTATGCAATGCTGGTCGATGACTAATTGCCGCAGCTGAGCGAACTCAGCAGCTGATTATGAGCCGCCACGTCGTTAGCGAATGCTCTGTCGCTCTGGAGAATGTAGACCGTCGTCTCGAGCTTCGGCCCCAGCGGCTCGAAGCCGTCGCACACATCGCGCTCTCCCCTCTTTTGAAACTTTGAGTCTCGGGATCCTTGACTGAAGTTTCATTATCACCGCGTCGGTCACCGATTTGAACGAAAGCAAAGCCCCCGGCGCCGCTTTGATTGGCGTCATGAGCACCGAGGACCTGATCGGGATGCAGAATTTGAGTGGCCATCTGGTTGCTCCTTTCCACGGCTCAAGCCTAGCAGGAGAAGCAACCGTGAACTGGCAAACGTCTGACCAGAAACTGGTGAACGAAGAGAAGACCGAACAGGCAACGAAGATGAGTTACGTAGACGCTTTCACTCCCCAAAAAGCCGCGACATACGCGCGCCGTATGGTCAAGCGCGAGACGCGCCGTAACGGCGATCAGTTGAATGCACTTGAAAGGGTCGGCCGCAAATGCGGGCTGACGGCGCGCTCCCTGCGCCGGTCGATCAGTAGAGAGACTAAGGACCCAGGCATCTCGGTTTCTCCCGCTTTCGAGCTGCCTACATTGACTGCTGCGCTCGCCACTCTTCGTCGACTGGCAGGCCATAAGAGCCGCACAAATCGGTAGCATCAGCAGAAGAGACTTGCGCATCGATCTCGCCTTTCTCGCGGAGGATTTTCACAGAGGATTCCAGCGCCTCGACCGCCATAGCCTGGCGCTGGTGTGCTTTGTCTTGGAAGTACTCGACCCGCGGCCACGCTCACCCGCATGTCCACGGGGAAGAACATCAGACCATCCCCTCGACCTGTTTCGCCACCGCCTTCCGATCGGCGTTCTTGCGCCAGTAGAGGAAGCCGGCGATGCCTCCGAATGCGACGAGGATCAGGAGAAGGTTCTGCCAGGGAATGCCGCCGATCGCGGTGAGGATTGACGCACCACTGCCGCTGACGGCCGGGACGATGACCTCTTTCGACTTCCACCACGGCGCATCGAGGCTCGGCGGCGTCACAGGAACCGGTACCAGCTTCTCCTCAGTCACCGGCGCAACCTTGACCTCCGGCCGCGCCGCTTCGCCCGGGGTGAGCGCCACGAGCGCCGTATGCATCGCAGCACGGGTTTTCGGGCCGACATCGCCGTCCACTTGCAGGCGCTGGTCGGCCTGGAACTGAAGGACGTTGTCGGCGCGGTAGCCGAGCAGCACGAGCGAGATCCGGGCCAGGCGGTCAAACCGGTCGGCCAAGCCGTTCTTGCCGCCGTTGATCTTCTTCGTGATGGTCTCAGCGTCGCCCTCGTCTGCCCAGCGGTTCAGATCGCGTGTGTCCCAATAAAACAGAGGCACCAGGCCTTCCCACGGGTCGGTATTGACCGCATCCGGATCCTTGACGAAGTCCGGGCAGTCGAGGCCGGCGGCGCCGCACCAGTTGCGGAACTGGCGGTAGTTGTCCTTGCCGGTGAGCTGCATGCCAGTGCGGCCGCGGTAGAAATAGCCGTCGCCATCTTTTTCCGATGTGTTGCCAAGATCGGTGCGCGTTTCGTAGCGCTGTTGCGCGGGCGTTGGGCCCCAGATCTCGCGATCGTAGCGGAAGTCTCCGCTTTCATGCATGAGCTGGGCGAAATACTGTGAGAGACGGTGCGGCCGATCCATGCCGAAACGCTCCCCGTACCTGTCCAGTGCCACAAGCACGGACGCGAGGTTGCTCTCGTTCACCCTGCCCTTTGCGGCCGCGCGAACGTGCTGAGCGGTGATGGCGCTCATCGGTATCTCCTGATTGGAATGTTTGAGAGTTGACTTAGCCCGAATGGGCGAATGGAGGCTGCCAGCGCATTGTGGTAACGCCGCGCAGCCGTCCCGCCGTCTCGTAGCGGACGGGGCGGTTAGAGGCCTGGCGCCTGCCTCCAGCGACGGGCCTCGCCCGAGGAACGCCTGACGCAGGCGACCGGAAAGCCGCCCTCATCTATGTAGTGGAACCTATCCCTAGCGAGCCCGTTCAAACCGTGTAGCTCGACGAAAAAGCGAGCGGTCGCAATGGATGTGAAAAAGGCAGGAATGGCCCGGTTGTTTTTGGCAGCCCCTGATCTGCGTGCTTGCGCGTGGATGATGAACAGCCACGCATTTCTGAAGATGTGCGAGGCGTATGAGCATGCGTGCCTGCGACGGGACGTCCTTCGATGCTCAGCCGAGAAAGATGACGAGGCCCTGTTTAGATCCGAGGCAGAGTGCAAGAGCCTGGAAGCTGCTGCAATCGCTTTCATTCGCAAGCAGCGGCAATTCTCCGGGCTTCGTTGAAAATGTCCTCAGGGAAGCAGCGCGACGACAAGCGACGCGACAAAAGTGACGGCGGCGAAAGTTGCTATCATTCTATGACCTTGACGCGTTCGGCAATGCGCATCGCCTGTCTCCTTTGCTGCGTCCCTAACAGCAAACGCTCGGCAATGCCGGAATGTTGCGTCACGGCCACTCGAACACCGGCAGCTCGGCCATGAACTCCTTAACACCGGGCTGCGGCCGCTCGCCAGCGATGACCTTCAGCAGCTCAGCCGTGGAATAGGTCCATACCGCCGAACGCCAGGCGAAGAGGGCCTCGCCCTCGGCCGCGAACTGCGGGTTCGGATCGCCGCGATAGGTGATGGCGGTCTGGATGCCGTCATATTGCCGCTCGCGCGCCTTGGCATCGAGATGCGCCTGGATGGCTGCTGAGTATTGCGCTTGCAGCATGGCGCGCGCTTCTGCCGCCTTCTGCTCGGCCGTAACAACCTTCGATAGGTCAACCGTCCACATCGGCGGGCTCCTCTTCGGCAGGATCAGGGATCGACGGCTGCGGATCGGCCGGCAATGCAATCACCCCGTCGGGCGGGTCGATGAGTGGCGGAGGAAACGCAACGGCCTGAGAAGGGCCCGGGCCGTGCGGCAGGATGAGCGTCAGGTGAAGCTCGCCGGCGGTCCGTTCAACGGGGCCGACAAGCCATTCACAAGGAACCTCGCCGGCCGGGATCGTCGCGCCGTCCGGCAGGGTCGAGAAGTCGAATGGCACACCGTTGATCGTGAAAACGTCGCCTGCCTTGGTGACCGTCAGGAGGTCATCGCGGCGTTGGGGAGAGAACTTGATTTGCATTAAAACCACCTTCCAAGGGCACCAAATCGGATCGTGTCGCTGGTCCGGGAGGCATAGGCGTAGGCCGACCCCACCCACGAACCGAAAGCAGTTCTGGGGTTCACCCAGGCGTTAATTGTCGTCGTCACGTGACCGAACCCTACCGGCTGAATTCCGGTGAAAAGGACCGGCATTGGCGCACTCACGGCATTGGAATAAAAAACGTTGCCAGCAGCCTGGGTCATGGCGACGGGAAGTTCCGGTGACGTGCAAATCATGGTGCCGTCGGCAAATTTGACGTACTCCCCATTGGCATTGCTGCCCCGTTCAATGACGGCGCCGGCAGGAAAGCCCGCGGAGTTTGATACGGTCCCGACAACCGGTAGCTCAACAATCGTCCAGTCCGTCCAGCTTGTGCCGCCATTGACGGTGTTCCTTCTGAAGACCTGGTTGTTGTCTCGGTAGAAATATTGAAACACGGCATTGGCGCTTCGCTGGAGAACCACGAGCGTGCCTGTCGTGGCTACCGAGGCAGCTCCGGCATAGGTGTTGGCCCAGTTCCCCGAGAGTGTGTAAACGCCGGCAACGGTGATCGTGTTGAGGTCGCCATCGACCAATCCGACATCACTGTTAGCAGGGGATCGAACGGAGCCACCCCATACAGGACCAAGCTTCAGGAGTGCGTCGAGCACACCCGTCGACGAAAGCAGGTCGCGCCCCTTCGCCTTGATGTCCGCCAGCGCGCCCGAGTTTGCACCGGTGAAGTAGGCGAACTTGTCCGCCGCGGGGTCGAGCCCGGCCAGCGCAGCCAGCGCCGCATTGTCGAGCCGCTGGATATAGGTCGAGAGCGCCTGGGCATTGACGGTTTGCTGCTGCAGGTAGGCCGTGTCGCGGATGATCCAGTAGCCCTGCCCGGCCGCGGTGGTGCCGCGCCATGGCTTGGCCAGCGTCAGTTGCGTGTTGCTGTCGACCGAGAGGATCGGGACCGGGTTGCCGTTGCTGCTGTCGAGCCCGAAGATCCCGCCAGCGATCAGTGCGGTCGCCCAGGCAGTCCCGGAGCCGGTGACAACGGCGCTGCCGGCGGTCACGGAAACCGTGCCGGTTACATAGGGTATGGTCATGTCAGGAGTTCCTAAGCTGGGATGCCGAGAATGTAGTAGCGGATGCCGAGCACGTGATCGGCGCCTTCGGTGCGCCACGTGCCGGGGTTGTCCGCATCGTTGTAGTAGTCGCCGGGCTGACCGCGATTGGTGACAAACGTGGCGCTTGTCTGTGTGAGGCGGCAATGGGAACTATCACCACACTCAAAATTGCTGTTGGTCGAATAGACGCGTTGACGAACGGTCGGAAGCTTGATCGATTCGGTCCAACTACCAACGCTCGTTTCCGACCCCGCTCCGTGTTTGGTCATGTATTTGACCATAGGGAACATGCCCAAAGCGTCAAAGTTGATGACGGTTTGGAGCGGACTTCCTACCGCAACACTGAAATAGCCTTCCGCGATGATTTGCACGCAAGGCCAGCGCGTATCGATGACGATATCCGCCCATGATGGCGGGTTGGCTGAACCGGGGCGCAAGAACTGCACAACGTCTTGCCCGCTTTCCGTGAATTCCCTTAGCACGCGGTTGCTGCCGTTCGTCGGCGGGTCTCCTGCGTCAAGGTAGAGCATGAACCGGGCGCGCATCGTATCGGACGAATTGAAATAAATTCGCGAGCCGCTGAACCAATAATCCGCACCCAGGCCGTTGCTCATGTTCGGATTGAACGGGTAATAGATCGTTGATCCCTCGTAAAAATGAACATCAAGGGCGATGTTTGCCGGCAAGGTGATGCCGGTCTCATAGAAGGATTCGCCGGCAGGAATGGCGATGTCCGCGGCGGCAATGACCTTCACAGGCACACGGCGGCTGTCGAACGAAACCTGCCATTCGTTCGCCGTCTCCGCGTTGTAGCCGGGCTTTGCGATGATCATCGCATCGGATCGCAGAATGATGTTCTTCGATCCATTTGGTGCCAAGGGCGGCGCTTCCAGCGACGGGTCTTCGTTGCCGGGGAGGTTCCAGACGATCAACCGCTTGTCTCGCGACAAGAAGCGGTTGTATGCATCGTCATTCGTTGACGTGGTGACTTTGGCGTAAGTACCGTGGGGGAAAGCACCCCACTGACTGACACTGCCACTAAAGTTCTTCATCCACGGGGCCTGATACCAGTTCCCCATAAAGAAATAGCCGCCCTGGTCGTTATAGTATTTCCCTGAATAGCGGCGCTGAATTCGCTGCTGGTTGAAACGCCCGGTGTTCGTCCGTGTGGCTTTCACGTCAAACAGGGGCATATTGTATTTGCATTTCGGGAACGCGGAATTACGGAACAGCCATGTGGACTCCCCGCCGCCTGATCCTTCCATCTTCTGATAGTTGAACGCGTTCGACCCTGCCGGGTAATAATTGTATTGGACACTTCCCCCAGAGCTAATTTGATTGATACGCTCGATATGCGCAATCGACGCGTTCAGAGCGTATTTCGAGTTATAGAGGAACTTCGACCGCTGGCTGTCCGGCGTCGTGCGCGGATTGTCAGCGTCATTCTTCATGATCTTGATGCAGCCGGCGCCGGTCGAGTCGACGCCAATCATTGTCCTGGTCATCAGCTGAAGATCTCGATCGTGCCGCTGTTGAGGTCGATTTTCATCTTGCCGTTCAGGGACTGAAGGAGACCGGCATTGACCGTGCCGATATTGGCAACGGCCAGCTTCAGCTCTCCATTTTCGAAGACGAGCGGGTAATGGCGGCTGTTGCCTGACGTGACGAGGAACTGATCTGCCTGCACGGCCATGCGCGACTTCTGCACACCGCCTTCGGTGTAAAGCTCGACATAAAAGCCCGACACCTTGAAGCTCTGGTTGGTCCCGGCCCGCAGCAGCACGGAGAAACGGGCGTCAACGCCGGTCGGCGCCGCGACCGCCTCGAACTTCACCAGTCCTTGTGCGAACCGGCCGTTGAAATCAGCGCTCACGCCGCTGATGCTGCTCGCAAGCGCCCCGTCGCCGTCTGCGCGAGCGGTCTCCTCGGCGATCAAGCGGGCGAGGTTGCCATCGACGTCGGCGTCGAGTGTCGTGATCGAGCTTGCGAGGGCGCTGTCCGTCGTTGCGCGCACGGTCTCCTCGGTGATCAGCCGCGCATTTGTAGTGCCGAGGCTCGCCTGCAGGTACGTGAGCAACTGCGCCATCGCCTCGTTCTCGGAGACGCGCACTCGCCGCTCTTCGGTGATCTGCGCCAGCGCGTCACCTATGGTGGCAACGATCTGCTGGCGCTCGATCTGTCCGACAGCACCCTCAAGTGAGAAAGCATCCAGCAGCTCGACCAGCCGCGGCCGGAAGAATTCGTCCATCTCCTGCTGCAGTTCCTTGAAGCGGTTCAGCGCATCGTCCTGCAGCTGTTGCAAGCCGGTCAGCAGCGTCTGCAAGCCGGTCGGCTGCGCCGTCGTCATCCAGGGCGTGAAGGTGCGCAGCCGGTCGGGCACAGTCGTGATCGTCGCCCGGGCATTGTAGACCTTACCGGAGACGACGTTCTTCGTGGTGCGGAAGCTACCGTCCTCAGGCGAGGTGCACTGATCCTCGAAGATCTCTGTCGTGCCTTCGATCCGATAGACGAAGCGGACGGCGGTGATCGTCGGATCATCCGACGGGGTCCAGGTGAACAGCAGCGCCGGCGTGTCATAGCCCTGCGCGCCGTTGATCATGCCGACGGCAACATTGAAATTCTGCACGGTCGAGAGCAGCGACGGATTGATCGGCGGCGTCGGCGGCACGATGATTGGGCCGGGCTCGATGCCGTCGTCGTCATAGATCTCAGCGCTGGTCTCCGAAAGCACCAGGGTGATGCGCAGCCGCTCGTCCGCCCGCCATTCACTGATCAGCCAGCTCTTGCCACGCCAGGTGATCCATTCGCCTTCCTGCACCGCGAGGCCAAAGCGACGGCTGACCGGAACCGTCGCCTTGCCGCCCATGCGGTTCTGCCGATAGCGGATATTGAGCAGATACTGCGCAATGTCCGGATCGGTCACCTGCAGGAAATCGATGCTCGTCTGCCGGTTCCGTCCGTCGGCGGCGATGTCCGCATTGACATAGACCGGCTTCAGGCTCTCCGGGTTCCACATCGATTCGATCGAGGTGAACTGGCCGGAAAGGTGATTGAAGCGCTCGAAGGCCGACGGACGGAACTGAACGTCCTTGGCGCGGTCAATCGGGATGTCGGCTGCAGTCAGATCCTTGACCGGGATCTGCGGTGCACCGGGAATGACGCCGGACAGGCCGCGGCGGTTGAGGCCATAGCCGGCCATCGCATCGTCGAACTGCTTCAGCACCTCTGTGTGATCGTCATCGCCACTGACGAAAACCGAGCACTCATAGGTCTTCTTGCCGTTGCTGCGCAGCGTGTCGCAGACGTTCATCGCCACGAAATAGGTGGCGAGATCAATCTGACCGAGGCTCTTGCCCTCGCCGATCAGCGTGCGGCCGGAGACAAGCGCGCGTAAGCCCAGCTGATAGTTCAGCCGGTGCAAGGCGGGGTTCTTCGTGTGCACCCAGGTCGACGGCGTGTTGAGCCGCTGCGGCCCGGACCCACCGGCGACCGTCGAGTCCTTGCGCGGGTCGTATTCGCGCAGGCCCCGCAGCACGAAGTCGATGTCCGGCTTGCCCTTGCCGGCGTCACGGAAGAATTCGAGATGATAGTAGCGCTCGACGACGACATAGCACATGCCCGAGAGCTTGCTGGTCGCCTTCCACTTATTGCCGAGGTTGGCCGTCACATCGACGAGCCGCTGGTCGACGCCCTGTCCCGGCCGGCCGTCATAGAAGCGGATCGAGATCGCGCTGTTGCCGTCGCCGTCGATGAAGCCTTGGACGCCGTAGCGTGCGACCTCGTTGCCGATCGTCGCCTGCGCCACGAGATTGTATTTCTCGCCATACATATAGACGTAAGGCTCCAGCCCGTCGCACCAGCCGTTGGCGAGGATGAAGACTTCGGCATTGCGCTTGTTGCCCTTGTCCCACTTGGCATAGAAGGCGCGCTGTCCCTTGGTCTTGCCGACGCCGTAGAGGGTTCCGACCGGCACGTCGCCGCCGAACTGGATTTCGCCCTGGACGGCCGTGTGCTTCTGCTTGCCCTGTTTCTGCTGGGTGAGCTTGCCCACAGCAAACTTGGCGCCGAAGGCGAGCGCGCCGCCGATCAGGCTGCTGGCAAGCGCAGAGCCGCCGAACAGCGCACCGGCGATCGCCGTAGCGATTCCTGTGAAGATTGCCATGATTGGATTATCCGAGATGAAAGGCTGCGATGACGTCGGCGAAGCCGTGATCGCTGCGGCCGCGTTCGGTCTTGGTCACAAAACGGGAGCCGAGGCAGACGCCAACATGTTCGGCGCAATCGGCAAGACGCAGGATGACGAGATCGCCGAGGCGTGCTTCCGCGCCGCCCTTCGGCTGCTGGCCGAGCTCGGCCGCGAAGAAGCTCACCAGCGACGTGTGCCCCCGCCGGCGCAGCGCCCGCTGCGCACCGGCAAGCGTCCGATAGGCGCCGCGATACTTGTCGGCGAGTGACGAGCCCGTCAGCGCATCGACGAAGGCGCAGCCAAGCATGAAGCAATCGGCCGATCCATAGGCATAGGGTTTCGCAAGCTCACGCGTAAGCGTGGCTTCGACGATGCGGAAGCGGTTCATGGGGACCTATCAGGATTCGACATTTTCGACTGGGGATGCTTATCTCCCGCAACTTTTAGGAGATAAAGCATGGCGAAGACCGAGCAGGCCATTGGGGCCGGAGTAGCAGCGCAAGCATTGGCGGCTGCTGCGCTGGAAATGCTGCTCTGGTTAGGGCACGACGACGTTATTGAGGAAGTCAAGTCGATTGCGTTGCATACTGTGAACCGGTCCATCGACGAAGCATCGAACATAGACAAGGATCGCGCGAAAGATCACGCCCGCCACGCCTTGTTGGCACTCGTTGAAACCATTAAGTTGAAGCAGGCGACGGACAAAACACGGCAGGATCGATTGTCATAACAACAGAGCCGTTGACCTCCCGATAGCTGGGGCCAATCGAAGAGGCTATCGTGTTCAGTCTTTGGAGGCGTCTCCGGGACATTCGTGCGGCGCACGCCCTGAGGACTTGTAATCTACTGCTATTACGTTTTTCATCGAAGGAACTCCTATCGGCTCACCTGGCCCCATTCCTCGGGGATGGTCGCATTCGTCGCCACGAGTTCGAGGCCCGTGTCAACAGGATTATTGTCGAACTGCTGCTCGGCCTGCGAGCGCTTGACGCCGGTCGAGCCGCGCGCCGAGCGTCCGGGCGGCTGCAGGTCGATCATCATCGTCAGCGTCCGCTCGGAGCCTGAGACCGCGCCTTCGTTGTAGCGCACCTGGTCGATCTCGTAGATGGTCGAGACCAGCACCCCGACGACGTTGCTCGTGTTCGGCTCGCCGGCAAGCGAGGTGATGATGACCGGCGCGTTCTGATAGTTGAACTCCTCGATCCTCGCGACCGCATCCTCGGGATCGGCCACCGGAATATTGGAGAAGACGATGGTGCGCGTGGTAACGGCCACGCCGACGGCGCTCACCAGGTCACCTGGCTGGAGATACCGGTTCGGCAGATACAGCAAGCCATTATAGGTGAACTTGCGGCCGCCGCGGTGATAGCCGACGGTTTTGCCGGGCAGATCGAAGCGGATCAGGTCCAGCAGCGCGAATTCGCCGCTCTCGATCAGGTCCTCGACCTCGGAAGATAGCACGCTCATGAAAGGAACAGCTCCGTTGCGGTAAACTGGACATTATAGTTCGGCCAGGTCTTCGGCAGGCTGAAGCTCCCCGCATCCATCTCCATGATGCAGGATGGCTTCTCGAAATGGACGGTGCACGGCAGGGTGAACACCTGCAGGTCGAGACCGAAGCGGATCTTCAGGGTCACGACGCCCGCTGCGCTTGCTGTCGCGGCCAAAGTGATCCGGTGCAGCGATCGCATGAAGGTCGATTTCCGCACCTCGACATAGTCACCGGGCCCCAGCTTAAACCCGGCTGGCAGGCCCGAGACGACGATAGTGTTGGCGTCAGTTACGGACTGCAACGCCGCGTCGCCAGAAAATACCCCGCCGCCCGCCTTCACGCCGGAAAGCGGGTTGCTGCCCTGATAGGCGATCGGCCGCGGCCGGTGCGGATCGTAGCCGGCAATATAGCCGCCATCGTTCGCGTCCATGTTGAAGGCGTCGAACAGCGCCGCCTCGACCGTTGTCAGCTTCGATGCGGAATAGGACGCGGCCCAGTATGGCGTCCCGGAATAGGCCGTCTCGGTGCGGCGGCCCTCCATGCGGTTGGTATCGCGGATGCGAACCGGATCGAACGCGACCTGGCCGTAAACCACGCTCGGGAGCGAAATGAGAAACACCATCAGAAATCTTCCCCGCCATTCTGGCGATAGTTGGCCCGGGCCTCCTCGTTGCTGCGCACGATGCGCACGGTCTGGTCGCCGGTCTGCTCTAGGATGCTGGCGACCAGTTCCTTGCTCAGCCTGAGCTCAACGACGGTGCGCCCGCCTTCCCCGCCTCCCTCGCCGGTCGAGCCCGATACTTTGCTCGGAGCGATGATCCGGCCGTGGCTGGTCGGCGCAAAGAACTCCTCCTCATATTCGTTGACCCGATAGATGCGCCCGGGAGAAACATCACCGCCGCCAGCGCGCGCACCGCCATAGCCGAGGAAGTCACCGAGCGTCGTGGTCGGCACGAAGCTGGAGCTCAGTCCACTACCACCGCCGAAGATCTCGCTGAACAGCGAGCCGAAGAGCCCTTTCCCGTTCGTCTGGACATTGATGATCTCGGTGAGCAGCGCCGCAATCGCCTCCTTCGCATCGAAGCTGCCGTCGACGATGCGCATGAGCTGATCGTCGAGGACCTGCCCCATACGCTCCGCCGCTTCCTCGCTCCGCTCATACTGCTCGGCCAGAGCCTCCTCGGCCGCGAGTTGGCGGTATTTCTCATTAATGAGCGCCGAGATCTGCTGGCCTTCCTTCGAGGTCGCCTCGACACCCGCCTCGCACAGCGCAATCGTCCGCTCCCGCTCGATGTCGGTGAGGCCGATGATCGCCAACTCCTCGCGCAGCGACGCGATCACGTCGTCGATCGCCTTCTTTTCTTTCTCGGCTTCCGAGACTTCCTTGGAGCGGCTGCCGCCGCCCTTCTCTTCATCGTCCGGCGGGGCAATTGGTTCCCACTTCGGGACCTCCGGAGCAAGCTTCGGGGAGTTTCGCTGGCTCAGGATCTCGATGATCCTGTTCTCCTCTTCATTCAGCCGATCCATATGGGCCTGAAGCTCAGCAATCGATTGATCGATCATTCCGCCGGCGCCAGTCTCTCCGAGTGCTATACGTTCCTGCGTCGCCTCTTGAATTTGCCGATGCGTGTCGTTCTTTTCCCCCATGATCGCGGTTTGCCGCGTCTGAAGGGTCCTAGTCTGCTGTCGCTCGAATTCATTGAAGCTATCAATGAATTGGCCGAGGCTGCCCACGGCGGAAACGATGGCGGCCTTCAGATTGGTCCCAACAGTGGTCGCGATCGCATTGAATTGGCGATCGATCTCTTCCGCTTGCTCGATCATCTGTTCGTCGAGCACGATCCCGAGATCGTTGGCCGCCTTGATCGTGTCACGGATACCGGCCTCGCCCGCCTCGATGAGCTGCACGAATTGTTCGCCGCCGGTACCGCCGAAGATCTCGTCCATGATGCGGATCTGAGCCGCGTTGTCGAGTTCGCCAAGGCGGCCGATGATCTCGGTGAAGAGATCGGCAGGGTCCTCGAGCTTCCGCTTCAGATCCTCGGCCGAGTAGCCAATGCGCTGGAAGGCCTCGGCCGCCGAACCACCGCCCGTGACGATGAATTCGTCGGCCCGCAGGTTCAATTCCTTGATGCCATCCGTCAGAGCGTCGACGCCCACACGGTTCTGCTCGGCTACGTACTTCAGTTCCTGGAAGCTCTTGACATCAAGACCGGCCCGCCTCGCCTCATCGCCTATAGATGCGATAGCGCCCGCTGCATCTCTGATGACTGCTACCGTCGAGGCGGAAACAATGCCGGTAATGAGGCCAGCAGCTCCACCAGCCAAGCTTTTGATCCGCCCGAATGAAGCCATTAGGTCGGTTGCCGTCGTTTTCCCGAGAGCCCGCACTCTGGCGAGGGCAGCCTCTAATCCTTTCGGATCGCCGGAAATCGTGACTGGGATATCGGGGCGGCTCATTTAATGCCTCGTTGCGGAGAAAAGAAAAATCGCTACGCTCCGCCGCAACAGGCAGGGGCGCATGCTCAGGTTGTTCTTGATACTGTCTGTGTTTGCAGCATCGGAAGCGAAGGCCACCGGCTGCAACAAAACGATGCTCAGCATCACCGACTGGTCGGCCGGAAAAGCGGGTGATGAGCACGTCGAAATCACATTGGACGTTCAGTCACACGCCAAGAAGCAGATTCGCATGCTCAAGGCTGTAGCCTACTTCTACGACGCCCTGGATGTTCCGCTCGGCGCCATTCCCATTGGGCCAGACGCTACCATTCCGGCGGGCGGCAGATACAATGAACACCTAACTTGGCCAGCGGGTGTACATCTAAAGCGACTGCTCCAGTTGCGGAAGCAGGACGTAAAGACCGCCACCTGCGTGAAGGCGGTCTTGTTCGAGGATGGCTCAAAGGAGAGCTTCTAACGCTTCGCACGTTTCACGCTGCTAGTCCGGTCTGAGCAAGCACCTTCAAAGCGCGCGTCGAGGCTGGGGCCGAACAAGCCTCCTCATACCGAGCACGCCCCCCGCGATTGTGCAAGTCACATGATCGAAGACGTCGATGCCGAGCTCCTCAGCAACTCGTCGATGCTCGCTCCAGTCCTGTGCCCCGCCAAGGAGGTCGACTTATGCCGACCTCCTTGTGCGTAACGCGGTGCATGCACCTACTCGGGTCATTGTGCCGCGAACGGAGATACCGCGTGGGCTTTGATGACTGGCGGAGGGTTCCACTTACCCGTCAGCGCATCGGGCTTGGGTGCGTAGAGCCGCATCGTGAGGTTATACGGCCCATTGGGAGCCGGCAGCCAGTTCCACTCCTTGTCCTTACCAGGGCTCTCGCGTTGGAAATGAAGATCGAGTGAACCATCGGCGTTGTAATGAAACGGCATCCAGCTGCTAACAGCAAAACGGTTGATGGAGTTGGCGACTTGGAACCCTTTTTCGTCGTATAATGTCACTGACCAGAAGGCATGGGTCGGCGGGATATCTGCCTTGTCGAAGTGCATCGTGTAGTTGTTCTTGCCATCGAGCGGCTGCCCGTTTTCGTCAGCGAGATTGAGCGGATAGATGGCGTCTTCGGGCAGGTTGGCGCCCAGCCCCTGTTGCGCAATGATGGCGCGCTTCAAGTAATAGTTGCCGTAAACACCCATAGTGTCGGTGTTCATCGACCAGCCATTGGTGGCGCGGGCTAAAGTGGGCAATTTCCAAGCCATGAGAGCCTGAGCATTTTGGGGCACCGTTTCGAGAGCTTTCTGGACGACTGAATCAGCCTTGGAAAGATCGAAGCTCTTGCCCGGCTCAATGCCTATTCTTTTCATGCGGGCAATCATGGGCTGGTCGGTGACATGTGGAGGGTTGAGCTTCAGGAGCTCGGCAGCATAGGCGAAATAGGCTCCGGCCGAGGCTGTGTCGACTTGAGTCTTCGGCGGTGTCTTCATGTCTACGGAAGGATCGATCTTAAGCCCAACCGGCTTCGGCTGCTTGTCCCACTCAGAGAGCAAAGTGATCTTATAACCGTCCTGGATTTTATGAACCGCGTCATAGTCCTGCGGTCCATCGGTCTTCGTCCGCCCGATCACCCATACGTGTGGCGTCGGCGCATCAATCCTCTGCGTTCCTGCCGGCAGCTTGAACTCATCGAAATTATCACGCAGATCAGGCCGCCAGCCTGGCGGGGCGATAAGAAAGTTGCCGACCGCGGTTCCGGTGGTCCTCCAGCCGGGTGCGGCGAACACATCTGTCCACATGTCGAGCATCGGGAGCAGATAAAAGCGTCCACCAGTGTTGGGAGCCGAAATCACAACCGGCTCTTTTGTCAAATCGAGCCAAGCGCTCGAATACAGCGTATCAAAGTTTGGCCGGACCACTACCTTCATGTCCGCTGGTGGAAACTCGCGAATGTTGTTGAACCGATTGGGCGGGCCGCCAATCCCACCTTCCTTGGCTTCGGCGTTGGTCAACTGCTTCCGCGTGACGTCCATCGATATCAGAGGGTAGAAATACACGTAGGCTTCCACGCCGATCGCGTGGGCCTCTTCTTCCGTGATGGCATCGGACGCATTTGCCGGGCCGGCCAGAAGCGCCGTCACTCCGATGGCCAGAAGAGCTATCGAGCCAAGCTTGGAGATCAGACTTCTGTCGTCAAGTATACCTAGTGCTCGCATTGGAGCCTCCCTGTTGGGAAAAGTATCGTGGGGGTGAATTCTAATTTATTGCTAATATACAAAAATGGGCGTAGCTGCCGTCGCGTTTGTACCCATGTGGCGAATGTATATGAAAAACTAAACCCAGGATAGGTGCACCACAATGTCGGGCAGTCCGCCACGAGTCTCGCTTCCAACACCGATCATCATCAGATCAGGGCCACCCCCCCAGCGTTCTCGCCCTGGGATTAGCCTTCAGAGAAGGCCGGACCCCATGCTCTGCGGCAATACGCCGAACCTCCTCCCGTGATATGAACGGTCTGCCACGGACATTCCCGGAAAGCCCCTCCACGGTCATCTCGAATTCCGCCGCCGTCGCCTTCCAGAACATTTCCGGCGACCAGCCGAGCATCTTCGGGTTGGTGGCGATCCGGTAGAGCGACTTCAGATGATCCTTGATCAGGAGGGGCTTACGGGCTTTCCCAGGACGGCGTCTCCCGCAATCTGCGAAGCCGTCCGCTCGTCCCGCCGAATTGTCCCGGCAGCAATGTGTGCCGACAGCGCCTTTTCGACAGCCTCGCGCCAGGCGAGCTGGTCGGCGGCCGAGATGTTGCCGTCGTCGAGGATCCTCGCCGAAAGCGCCGATATCTGATCCTCGTCGTCCGCGACGATCAGGCAGCGGACGGCGCAGGCGACCGCCTTCGGCTCGAAGCCGAGAAGGCGGCCGTAGAGCTCGTCGAGCGTGCGGGCGCCGATCGCATCGGAGAGACGAGCGAGGCCGGAGAAAGTGACGGCGATGCGGAAGTCGATCGAGCCGATGCGAACCTCCGCCTCGCCGCGTAATGGGTTGGCAGGCAACATGGAACTCTCCGCTTAGACAGCCGGCACGAAGGTAAGAGCGCCGGTCATGGCGCAACGGATGTCCGCCTGCAGCTCGTTGGTCTTGTCGCCGGAGAAGGTCATCGAGACGAGCATGTCGCCTTCAAATGTGCCGACGCCGGGCACCGTGACCTGATACTCGGTGATGACCTGGTTGACGGCATCGGCGGTAACCGCCTTCATCGTAATGGTATCGACGAAGGCGCCCTGCCCGCTGAAGCGGATGGACTGGATGCCGTACATCAGCGCCAGCGTGAGCTTGCTGCCGGGATCGGTGCAGCTCGGCTTGGTGATATCGATTTCCTCGTTGTTGATCTCGAGGGATCGCTGTTCGGTGATGCAGGCCAGGGTGAAGGCGCCTGCACCGGTCGAGCGGGCAAGCGTGAGCTGACGGCCGAGAGCCATGGCAAAATCCTCTTCGTGCTGGTGGGGGTGATGGCGCTACTGCATGCCGCCCAAAAGTGTGCAGCGGTTTTTGGATAACGGCATGCAGAGCGTTTAGAGCGCAGCCTGTTCCGGATTGGCGGCGAGCGTCTTGTAGGCGATCTGATAGTTGAGCGAACCGGCAAGAAGGGAGGTGCCGGTCTGCGGGTTCACGAAATACTGTTGCGACTGCAGCAGCGCTTCGACGGCAAGTCCGCCGAGAGTGATGTCCGAGGCCATCGCAGCCTCGATCAGAACGCAAACCCTGTCGAATTCCTCTTCCGGTTCGTCGTCGCGCAGGTGCGCGACGATCGAGAGCGGCAGGGACCGGTCGTAGCCGTCCTCGCCGGCTTGCCCTGACGAGGGTCGGACCGTCATGATCTCCGATCTGTCGGCCCAGGTGACTGTGAGGGCCGGCAGCTTTTCCTGCGGGATCGCGCCCTTGCGGCCACGCTTCACCTTGTCAGCACCGGAGAAGTCCGGAATGGCCGAGAGGCGCGCGATGACGGCCGCGAAGATCTGGCTGCGGAGATGCGCCACGTCAGGCGACCGAGCGGCCGAGGTCGCGCAGCGCCTGGTTTACGACAGCTGCGGAATAACCCGCCTCAAGAATCTGTGCGCGCGCCTTGCCACTGTCGAGCAAGCGACCGATGTCGGAGCGTATCGCCGAGCGGAGCCGGGACGGCAATTGCGGCCACGGCCGCTGCGTCATGGCGCCGGCGGTCTGGCGCGCGGCCTTCTTCTTGGCGCCCTCTTCCGTCGAGAACAGCGCCTGGCAGAGGTCCTCCATCGGGTCGACCGCAGCGGCCGGAGCCTGCTCCTGTTCCTGTGTCTTCATGGTCAGATATCTCCGGCAAGCGAGATGCGGAGCATGGCCCGCGCATCGTCGTCGATGTTGATGACCTGGTAGCTGACGCCGCCGATCGCGACGCTGTCGCGCTGGCTGGCGAGACCGGGCACGGCGGAGGCGGAGACGGCGAGCAGATGGGTGGTGCCTTCGACGGCCTGCTCCAGCTCTTCCGCCAAATCGGTTTCCCGCCACACGCGCAGGATGACCCGCACAGCGGGCCTCGCGACACCGTCGACCGTGAACACGGCGTCGGCATTGCCGAAGGCCTTGGCGAACTTCGGCCCCATCCTTTCGAACATGACGGGACGCGGCGTCATTTCGGAGCCTTGAGCTTTTCGATCTCGGCCTGAAGCTTGGTGACTTCGGCGGCCAGCGTCGCATTGTCGGTCTCGAGCTGCTCGTTCTGCTCCAGCAGCGTGCTGCGATCGCCGATCGCGCTGTCACGCTCCGCCGTCAGCCGGTCATTGTCGGCCGAAAGCCTGTCGTTGTCGGCCGAGAGCTTCTCGATCGCCTCGCGAAGCCTGTCGAGATCGACGGAGGGCACGGGCGCCGCGGCCGTCGATTCGGGGCCGGCGGTAAAGGCGCCGAAATTCTTGCGGAAATTCTCCGCTTCCTCGGCCGTGATACCGCCGGTACCGACCGGAACCGGCTCACCCGGCCTGTAGGTTTTCTTGCCGACCTTGACGGTCACATTGAACTGCTCGGTTTTCTTGCTCATCGGAGCGTCCTTTCAAAGTCCCCAATATCCGCCGGCGAGAAACCGGCGGGTATGCGGGCGAACACGGGGTTAGAAGGGATTAGCGAACCAGCGCGAACAGGCTGGCGTCCGGCTCCGGAGCGATCGGAAGCGGTGCTGCCTGCGTCTGGACGATGGTTCGCGACGGGTTCCGTTCCCGCCACATGTCGGGGAAGCGCTCCATCGACAGGAGCGCGTCGTTGTCGAGGATGGCGCCGTAAGCGAAGTGGCCCATGAAACCGAAGGGATCGAAGATCCCGACGCCCATGGACGGCCAGAAGTTGTTGCGCACCCCGCCAACCGTGTAGGGCTGCGAATACTGGATAAAGGTCAGTTCGCCGATGGTGCCGAGAACCGCGTAATACTTGTTCTCCGCTCCGGTGCTGACCGGGCCCAGCTGCATGATGCCGCCATCCTGGCGCCTGTTGTCGAGCGCCTCGAGGAAGCGCAGCGACTTCTTCAGGAGACCCGCAGCGCCGGGACCGAGCAGGACCTCGCGGGCGGTGAACCCACTGGTATCGGAGAGCAGCTGCGCCCACGCCTCGATATCGTCCATCGGATCGACGCCGGCTTCGCCCCAGCGCGCTGTACCGGCGAGTGCGATCGTCAGCGCGGCATTACGGCCGAAGATGACGGTCTGCGTCGGATAGTCCTCGCCCTCGACGATCACCTGACCGGTACGGATGACCTGCGAGCACATGAATTCCTCCCGCCGGGTGATCCGCTGGTCCTGGTCGTCGATGATCGTCGCCAGATTGTAGGCGTAGCGCTGCGCCGGCGAGTTGCGGCCGCCGATCGGCTCGCCCGGCATGCGGATCATGTTGCCGCCGGGGCGAAGCGTGTTCTGCGGCTTGACGTAAGCCGGCGTGAAGCTGGTCGCCTTGAAGCCGCGATTGGCCGAGTCCTTGCCCGGCACGTCCGGATGGACGAACGGCGCGAGCTCACGGTCGGGCAGGATCTTGTCGAAGACGATCTGTTCCATGTCGGAAAGGACCGTGGTCGAGAAATAGCGATCGCGCAGGAATGCTTCCGGGCGATCGCGGGGAGGCAGAACCGCAACGAGTTCCGCGGTGGAGAGGAGAAGTTCTTCCATGTTTGTGGTGTCCTTTCGGTCTCGGGCTTACTTCAGGACGCGCACGTAGAGGGGAGCGCCTGCCTTGCGGAAAGCGGCCTCGACGGTCGCGGCCGTGTGTCCGGCGCCCAGAATGAGTTTCGTCGAATCGAAGGCGCCGCTCGCGTAAGCCGCGGCAACGACATCGCCGGCGGACGCATCGCAATCGGTCGCCAGCACCAGTGCGGGCGTCTGCGAGCCGTCAGCAGCGGCCGAAGCGGACAGGGTGTATTTGTCCGATGTGGTGATGTTGCCGAGGACAGCACCCCGCTTGAGGTTCTGACCGCTGACGATGGTGATGTTGCGGGTGATGACCGGAACGTCGGAAACGAGCAGGTCGTTCGGGGCGAAGGTTGCTTCTCCCATGATCAGGAATCCTTCCGGTTACGGCCGTGGCGGGCCAGGATGGTGGAGCGGACGGTGGAGATCACCGCCTGTTTCTCGGTGGCCTTGCCGCCGCCCGGTGTGCCGGCGCCGAGCGTCGGGCTCTTTCCGGCCATGCGACCGGCAAGGCGCGAACCGCCGGCGGAAGCAGACGAGAGAAGCGCCCCCGCTTCCTTGGCCGAGTAGAACCTCGAACCGAAGGCAAGCTCGGCGGCGAGGCCGGGATTGCTGTCGGCCTTCGGGTGGGTGAGGATCGAGCGGATGCGACCCTGCTCGGTGCGGCGGACGGTGCTGGCAGACGTCTTGCCGTCGTCGGTCTCTTCTCCCTCGGTTTCGGCGCTGGTGTCCTCTTCCTCGGTCTCGCTCTCCGGATTGGAAGAGCTATCCTCGGCGGAGGTGTCCTCCTCTTCGGTTTCGAGCACTTCCTCGTCGTCCGGCCGCTCGTCTTCCAGCCGGGAGCCCTTCTTGCCGCTAATGGCGGCGAGCACGCTCCGCGTGAGCGCGCTGCTACGCGTCAAGTTCGACATTCGTCGTCTCCAGTTGATGTTGGGGTTAGCCGGCTGTCCGGCTCAGTTCAGCTTCGAAGGCTTCGAGAACCTGCGAAGGGCGTGCAACCGCGTCGGCGAGGCCGGCATCAACCGCCTTCTGTCCGCGATAGACCCGCGCCTCAGTGGCGAGAGCGGATTGCTGTGTCAGCCGGCCGGCGCGGTACCGCGCGACGGTGGCTGCGAATTCGACGCGGAGCTCCTCGAGCTCGGCGAGTTCTTGCTGAAGCACATCGTCCGGGATGGCCTCATAAGGATTGAAGTCGGCCTTGTGCTCGCCGGCTTTCAGGATGGTGACCTTCAGGCCTTCCTTCGCGAGCCAGGCGCTCATATCGACATGCATCGAGATGACGCCGATCGAGCCGCAGACACCGGTCTGCGGTATGACCAGCTGCCGACAGGGCGACGCCAGCAGATAACCGGCCGAGCAGGCATGATCCGTCAAAACGGCGATGGTGGGTTTCAACTGCGAAAGCTCGAAGATCAGCTCGGCGCAATCGAAGGCGCCGGTCACCTCGCCGCCATAGCTGTCGACTTCGAACACGACGGCCTTGATATCGTCGCGCTCGATGCAATCACGGACCTGCACTCCGATCGCTTCGTAGCTGGTCATGCCGCAGGATTTGCCGATCCACTTGCCCTTGTTGACGAGCGATCCCTCGATCTCGATGAGCGCAATGCCGGACGCGACAAGATCCGGACCGGGGTAGATGCGCTCTCCGTCCCAGTCGGTCGCATTGCGGAGCTTATCGCCAAGGAGCCCCATCTCTTCGCCGCCGGCGACGTGCGCTGGAGCGTCCGGGCTGCCGAGCACGCGCGGGCCAAAAGCCCGCGCAATGATGTCGCCCTTCGACGGATGCAGCATCAGCGGCGTGCCGAACATCCGACTGGCGATTTCGGGATAGTTCCTCATGCCGTTTTCCTTCTGGCAATCCTCGGGATGCCGGCCGGATGCCGACGCGCAGAAGTCCGGCCGTTGACCTCTTCCTCGGTTTCGTCGCCCGGCTCGGCTGGCGGAGCGGCACTCGCCTGCGATCTGGCTTCGGGCTTGCCCGGGTCGGGATCGAGGCCGAGCCGCTCGTAGAACGCCCGTTCCCGGGCGCGCTGCTGCGCATCCATCTTCCAGTCCCGCCCCTGCTCGGCCGCTTCCTGCTGAAGCGTGGTGAGGTTGCCGGCGAGCCGCTCGCTGGCAGCCTGCGCCTCGCGCAGCGGGTCGATCCAGCCGCGGCCGGGACCGATCCAGTCCGCATGGCACCAGGCTGCCGGGTTCTGTTCGAAGGGAACGGCACCCGCAGGAAGCTCGATCAGGCCCTTGTCGAACACCTCCTCGAGCCATGCGCGATAGATCGGTGCCATGAACTGCGAGGCGAAGCCGCCCTTCTTGGCGGTGAAGCCGCGCCAGATCTCGAGGAGGGCCGCGCGCGCCGACGAATAGTTCACCTGGCTCCAGTCCATGGTCAGCTGCTCGTAGGTGACGCCGATTGCGCTGGCGACCTTGCGCAACGCCGCATTGACGAAGGCCTCGAAGTTGGCGTTCGGGTGCTCCGGCTTGGTCAGCGTCGCCTTTTCGCCGGGCTGCAGCGTGTTGATGCGAACGCCGGGCAGATCGATCGGTGCGGCGCCGTAATAGGCCTTCTGCGCGGCCGACATTTCGCCGATGAGCTTGGCGATACCGTCATTGCCGTAATCCGCGCCCATCGCCTCGAGCATCTCTTCGGGATCGAAGGGCGTCTCGATGAAGGCGGCCATGACGGCGTTCAGCATTGCCGCCTGGCTCTCATAGTCCTCGTAGTCGGTCGACTGTTTGATCGACCGCATGACCGGAGCCCAGTCGGAAACGCCGCGCGTCATGCCGGCGCGTTTCTGCTCGTAGGCGTGCACGACGATCGGGCGCCCCCATTCGGTCTCGCGCTCGACATACTCCCAGTGCCACAGGCCGGTATTGCCGGCGAAGAACTCGCCGGGATGCGACTTGCGGAAGTGATAGCCGACCGGTGCGCCGTAACCGTCGATGGCGACGCCGTCGCGCAGGAACTCTTCGTCCATGCGCCCGTTCGGATTGTAACACCGGGCCGGATCGACGACATGGATCGCCGTCTGGAACAACGGCGCATTGTCCTGCCAGACGATGACACCGAAGGCCTCGCCCTCGGGACCAAACCGCTGACGCGCAGCAAGGCCGAGAACGCCGGCCATGGTCTTCGTCCGCTCGGCGTCGCACCATTTGTCGACATCCTGCGTATAGTCGCGCCACAGGGCCTCGATCTTGTCGGCGATCTCCTCCGCCTGCTCAAACGTCATGTTGAGCGAGACGTGGTTCGGCCGCGCCGCAAGCGTCCAGCCCGAGCCGATGATGTTGTCGACGAGGCGCGAGGTGCCGGCGGCGCCCCAGCCGTCATTCCGCGCCACGTCGTTCAGCCGGTCGACGAGCTCGGAGCGCGACCAGGTCAGCGCCGACTGACCGGACCATGTGCCCGGCCGCCATTTGGCGAAGGACGGGTGATCGTAGGATGCACCCTGGTAGGCCGAAGACGCCATCAGCCGATTTTTCGCGACCTGCACGCGGGCAGCCGCACGAATCGCTGGCGAAAGCGGCTTAGCATCGGGGCCCAGGATCGTGACTTCGCCGCTCATCCGAAGATTACTCCACGGCTGCGCGCCCGGGCGAAGCGGCGAAGGCCGAGTTTCGCCTCGAGGTCGCGGACATACTGGCGCAACGCTCCGATGTTGGCCGCGGCATAGGTGACGCTCTCGCCGTTATAGCTGAGCGAGACCTCGGCGCGACCGATCTCCATCTGGTGCAGGGCCTCACGTGCTTCGTCGAGCCGTGCCAGAAGCACGGCGCGTTCCTGTTCGGTCAGTGCCATATGGATCTTCCTAGCGGTTCCGCTGCGCTGCCCGGGCGGCGCGCGCGAGGGCGGCAGCGACGAGCGGCGATTGCTGTTCTGCCGCGGCGCTTTGGCCTGCGGCAGGTTCGGTCTTGACGGCGATCTGGTTCAGATGATCCTCGAGATCGCCCTGCTGCGGCGCTTCGAGCCGGCCGAGGCGATCGGCGATCGCGTCCCATTCCTCATCGGTCCAATAGGGCACGCCCCAGCGATAGGCACCGGCCAGGCTCTGATTGAGCATGTCGATGATTTCGTTGCGCTTGCCCTCGGCGAGCTTCCAGACATAGCGGGTATGACCGCTCCGGGTCTTCTCGGGTACGCGGGCTTCCGATGTCGCCTGCTGGTAGAAATCGTCTCCGAATCCGCGGGCGAAACGGATGTAACCCGCCTGCTCCGGATCGTCTTTCTTGTAGTCCCGATAGAGCCGAATCTTGAAGGCCGAGGCGTTGAAGGTGAAGAAGCGGGATGACCACTTCTGCTTCTTCGGCTTGCCCTTCCGGTCATACTCTTTCGTCTGCACGATCGGCGGCGCGGCTTCCGTGTTGCCGCCGCGCACCATGATGACGCGCGACTTCGGATGCTTGCGAACCCAGTTCCAGACATCGTCGGTATAGGCGTTGCCGTCGATCGCGACGCGGTCGGCGGTGCGCTTGCGGCCGGCATCGTCGAGCCATTCGCGCTGCAGCAGCCGGTCGAGGGCGGCGCGAACCTCCGGCTCGGAGATATGGCCGGAATGTTCCTTCGCGTCGGCCAGGTGGCTGCCGGCGCGATGGTCGACAACGCCGTGATCGATCACGGCCCGGTACCGGTTCCTGCCGTAGCCGACCAGCAGCCACTCGACACGGTCGCCCTGCACGTCCATGCCGAGCACCAGCGCCAGCGCCTCGGCCGGGATGACACCGCGCTGGAAACCGTGTTCCTCGGCGCGATCGCGGAGCACCTCCCAATCGATCGCCTTGTTGTCCGCCTCGAAGGCAAGCCCGAGCCAATCGTTCCAGAACGTCTGCTCGGCGCCAGATCCCTTTTCCCGGTTTTCCGGTCCGCCGGCCTGGACCGTCAGCCACTCGCGCGCCAGGTTCTCCCAGCGCTCAAACGGCGAATAGGCCATCCAGATGCGGAAGGATCGATGGCGCCGGCCGCGCTCCGGATACCTGGCGACCCATTTTGCGCCGTTTTCCGGCTTCACCATCCATTCGCGATGGTGCTCGTGGATCTCGCAGCCGCAATGGATGCAGACGAAATGCGCCTGCTCGGGATGCTCGGGATCGATGTGATCCCGCATGTTCTCCCAGCGCAGCTCCTGCAGCTCTTGGCAGTGCGGACAGGGGACGTGGTAGGTCTCCTGCGTCCCTTCCTGATAGTTCGACGTGATCTTGCAGCCCGGCGAAACCATCGGCGTCGAGATCTTGAAGATCTTGCCGTTGAAGAACGCCTTGCTGCGGCTGTCCGCCTGCACCTCCGGATCGCCAGCCTCGTTCATTTGCCACTTGGCAAGATCGTCCTGGACCTGCTTTCGCGGCGAGATCATCGACAGGCCGGCCGGCGAGTTGGCGCCGGCCGCCTGGATGGCGCCGCGCCCGTCGATGCGTTCCTTGTAGAGCACCGAGTTGCTCGCATCGCGGCTGTTCTGCGAGAACAGCCTGGCGACCGCGGGCATCTCGCGCACCAGCGGCATCAGCTTCGTCTTCGACCAGCGCGCGGCGTTCTCCTCGGTCGGGTGGACATAGAGGAAATCGCCAGGCGCCATGTCGAGCGAGCCGAGCGTGAAGATGTTGGCGCAGATGGTGCCGCCGATCTGCGCCGACTTCGCCAGGCTGACGATGTTGCACGGATCTTCCGGCGACAGCGCCCGCAGGATCTCCGAGAAGAACGGCACCAGGTCTTCGTTGTACGGACCGGGATGGTCGGTGATGCGCTCGGAAAACACGATGTTCCGCTTCGCCCAGTCGAGATAATCGACTGCCGGCGGCGGCTCGCAGATCTCCGAGAGGACCTCGAACATGAGCCGCGCTGGATTGTAGAGCATCGTCACGGCTGCTCATCCTCGATCGACTGCTCGTCTACGACCTGCTCGGGCAGATCGCCGGCCCCATCCCTGAACCGAGCCGCAGCCTTGCCGCGAACCTCGCGGAATACCTTGAAGAGCGCGTGAGCAGCGTCGCGCTGCGGCACGCTGAACTGCGCGGCCATCATCTTGGCCATTTCCTGAATCGCCTGGTCCATGACCTTGAAGGCCTCGGTCACGGCACGGCCCATCTCGCGGCGGGCTTCATCGGTCAGCATGTAGCGGCCGAGTTCTAAGGCTTCCTCGCGCTGTAGCCTGGCGGTCGTGATGCGCTGCTGCTTCAGCCGCTCCAACGCCAGCTCGTCGACCGGATCGGGAATCAGGTTGAGCGTCGGTGGCGCCGCTGGCGGTGCGTCAGGCGCGTCCGCCGGAGCTGCTTTCTCCGCCACCAACGTGGCGCCCCGAGCGGCCGCACCGTTTGAACCGAGCCGCTGCGACGGCTCCAGCGTCTTTTGCAGCTGCGCCCGCGCGACGTGCGGACGGATGCGGGCTGATCTTCCCTCTCCGTCGAGCGCATCGCCATAAATCTTTCCCTCGTTGATGTACTGCGACACCCGGCCGGCGCTTACGCCGATGAATGCGGCAAAGTCGCCCTTCGACATCGTTTCGACGGACAGGCTCATTTTAGGGTGCCACTTTAGCGAGGTTCTTTAGTTTAGGCTGTGACTTTAGGCTTCAAAAAATCGCTCAGACTGGTCAACCTCCGCCGTGCCAAATACCCGCAGGTGGGCGGATGCCAGGAAGGACCCATGAACCGTCGGAGGGCCTATCGGGCCGTCCGAACCGCCCTATGGAAGGCGACGGCGAAATGATCGTGGACGTTGGCGACCACATAGCGCTCGACGACCTCGCGCAAGTGAAGGCGGATGCGATACGAGACCTGAGGCACGAACAGGATTACCGGATGGATGGCGTTCATTGCCGGATCACGCTGGTAAACGCCCGGGTAGAGGTGCGACGGCTGCTTCGGCACGAAGAACCGCGCGTTCTTGTAGTTCTTGTTCCGCTTGAGCGACGATGACGTGCGGGTACGGGTCGCACCCGCTCCGCGATAGTCGATCTGCAGGTCGGCCATGACGCGGTTGAGAAACCCTTGCGTCATGTTGCCGTAGCGATCGAGCGGCGCCCGCTTTGCTGGCACGGCCACCAGGTTCCGTTGCATCAATCCGCGATCGACGAGCTGCCGCTCGAAGGCCTTATGGGTGCGCACGCCACCTTCGATCTGCGGACCGAGGAATGCCGTTGCAGGCAATCCGCCCTTGGTGCGGTCGCCGGTCACGACTACCGCCGCCCTCAGGTTCTGCCGCGATGCCCGGTCATAGACGACGCCCCGCTTTGCGTAGGGAGTTGGCCGGTCGAAGACCTGATCCATCTCTCGCTGGACTTCGAGGCGGCCACCCTTGGCCGTCTCGTTCAGCGTGAGCATGATGGCATAGGGGAGCTGCTTTCGCTCGATATCCGTCAGGGATCGATTGAACTGCTGGAGATCGACTTTGATCTGAGCATCCATCATCGGCTTCTCTCGTCTGGCGCCATTACAGCGCCGGGGTGCATGGCCGCCTCCATCGCTAAATGCGAAACCCGCCGGTCTGTCGTCCAGCGGGTCGAACCTGATCTTTTCTACTGTGGCCAAGCTATGTCAACTTTCTGCCGCGCGCAACAACGTGCAGAAATTTCTATTTATCCAACGTTGTCAGTGGTTTGCGCAATTCCGGCAGTCAGTTTCCATGGTGCTCGGTTCGGGCGAAATGGCAGCAGTTCGTGAGAGGAAAGGCACTTCGGAGCCGAAAGGCGAAGGTGCAGCAGCTCTAAAGCGGACTGCCACAGCTGCCAATCGAGGCGGGAAAGGACATCACCACGGATGGACCGATCAAGGCACCACTTGCGATAAGCGCCTTTGTACGGGCGCTGGCGACGCTGATCGAAGCCATTGTCCTCGTATTCATAGATCTTGCCGGTACGATCCTTCGCCTTCCGCATGACGAACCACGCCGGCTTGCCCCGATGCTCGACCATGACGGTCTTCGGTGCATTGCCTTGCCAGGTCGGACCACGGTCCAGCACTGCCGAGGTTATGACCAGCGACAGGATATGGCGCCCACTCAGGCGATCGGCGCGCTTACGCTGCTCGGCGGCCAGCTTCTCGACGGCCTCCGCGATCAGCCCAAGCTCATCGATCCAATCACGGACGGGATTCCATCCGTCCGCAATCTCGAAGCCTTCATGGGCCAGGGCGCGCACCGCGTCGCCGACCACAACTGCGTCGGCGGCCGGCTCGCCCTCGTAAACGAAGCCCGGGATGGCGCCGTACACGTTCGGGCTGCGGTCGACCATCGTTCCAAGCGCTGCCATCTCCAGCATGCCACTCCAGGCGACGCTGTATCCCGGTCCAGCGTAAGTGCCGCCAGAGCCGACCTTGCCGAGTTCCTTCGTAAAAGCCCAGGTCAGGAGAGCTTCGATGGTTATTTTCTTCATCTTCAATTCCTTCTGACTAGTTCTGACCAGTAAATGACTAGTTGAATGTAGGGTTTTAGACATTGAAATCAGCTAGTTAGATCAGTCTGACGAGTTCCGGTTACATCACCCATGCTTTTCCCTCCGAACCTCCCCAACGCCCTATATATGAACGTGCGATAACCCGTCACAACTCATCATCCCCATTGTTTTCATTGCACTTTCTGCCCTTGAGAACTCATCATCAACTCGTCACGAACTGGTCAGAACTGATCCTGAAAGAGGGGTTACGGGGAAGCTACGGCAGGTCGTCGGGCCAAGGCTCGTTCGGATCGAAGCGACCGGCAGGAGGCCCGCGCATGCTGCTGCCGCTCGGCACGTTCTTGAGCCGGACCCCGAAGTAGACGACGCCCGTCGCGGTTCGCTCCTTACGGAATTTCTTCGACATGACGCGGCCAAACGCGGTGACGTTCATCGGCTTGCCGCCCTGGTCGACCGTGTCGTCGCAATAGGCCTGATAGAGATCCTTGCCCTGTAGCGGGTCAGCATTCGCATCTCGCTCGATGCACCGCCCGACGAAGCCCGCTGTGCGGTCCATGTCGTCACGATACTCCTGCGTCGCCTTCTCGACCGCCTCCGGGATCACGAGGCCTTCGCGGAGGAAGATGTGCGCGCCCTCGATCAGCCAGTTGAGGATGCCCGGGTGCTCCGGCTCGAACGATGAGACAATCTCCTCGAACTCGCGCCGGTCCTCTTTGGCGATCTTGTTCGGCCAATGGATGACGGCCATGCGTCGCCAAATACCATCGTCGGTGCCCGTAATGCGGGGATAGCCGTTACCGCTCATGATGGCGATGAAGATCGGCAGGAAGTCGGTATAGCCGGAAAAGAGATCGCGCGCGGTGATCGTCTCGCCGCCCGTCAGCTCCTTCACGAGGTTCTCGCGTAGATCCTCGCCCTCAGGCAGCTCCTTGACCCGCAGAAGGCGCCGGCCGTGCAGACGCGCCAGGTCAGGGCTGGCACTGCCGGACGATCCGCCTTCGCCGATCAAGCTCGTCGCCGGCAGTGTCACTGCGACGTCGCCAAGCAGCCGGCAGAGGGTTTCCATGTAGACGGATTTGCCGTTGGCGCCGTCGCCGTAATGAAAGAACAGGTATTGCACCGTGATGCCAAGAAGACCGAGGCCGGAGCTAACCTGCACCAGGCGCCGCACATCCTTGTCCGGCAGCTTGCTTTCGATGAAGGCCATCCACTTCGGGCACTTCGCCTCCGGCCGGTAACGCACCGGAACGATATGGGTGATCATGTCCCGTCGACGATGGCCCGAGATCACCTCGAGGGATGAATCTACGCAGGCATCGATGTATTCCGGCGCATCCGGCGTCTCGCTCACACTCTTGTGGCGCGGGTTCTTTCGCCGCTCGGTTTTCCGGTGGAAGACCAGCGTCGCATTCTGCACCGCCACCATCATCCGGTTTGCGTTGAAGTCGTTCGGCGAGCGCATGATATGCGGTGCGGCGCAGGAGAGCGCCGCCTGCATCTTCGCCACATTCTTCGATGTCACGGCGTGGTCGAGCCGGCGCTTGACGCGTTTGCCATGGGCCTCCTCCGCCTTCTCGGCCGCAATCGCGAGCCGCTTTTCGGTCGGGTTGCGGTCCTCCTCCGGCTTCTTTCGCGCCTCGATTGCCTTGTCTATGAACGTCTGCTCGAATGCGTTCGGCTTGATGTAGGCAACCTCGCGCGCGATCCGGTCGCCGAGGCGCTGCGCGATCGCCGTCGCCTTCGGGCCGCCGTTGGAAACATCCCAATGCGAACCGGTCCAGACGGCGAAGGCGGGCTGCTTCGCCTTCTCCTGCGCCAGGACGATGAAGTCCGTACCGAAGTGTGTGATCAGCCGCTTGCCATTGTCAGTGTCGGAGTGGTCGAACTCAGCGCAATACTCGACGGCCGCTTCATCCGGCTCCAGATCGGCCGAGAGGTGAGCCGGCGGCTCGTCCGAAGGAGGGGTTTCGGGGTTTTCGGGCTCCCGCTGCGCGGAGAATTCTTCCAGTTTTTGCGCGACATCCTCAGGGAGGGTCGGCCGCTTCTTGCGTTCCGCCACGTCAATACCTCGTCATCAATGCTGAAAAATCCATGCCGACCGGTGGGCACCAGGTCTCGATCGTTCGGCCCTCTCGGGCCAGACGCTTTTCGGCGCGCACCATCGCGGCCGCAGTGAAGACCGCTTCGCTGTCACCGTCGGCGAGCAGCACGAGCTCGGCGACGTGATCCGCCACCTGCATCGCTTCATCGGGCGCCTGGTCGGCCTTAGGGACCGGCCCCGCGACCATCACACGCCTTTGCTTGCCGTTCTTGTCCGCCTTAGTCAGGCTCGGATGCGCAAAACGAGATTCTGGATCAGCTGGGCCGGTAAGGTTGCCGAGGTCGCCGGCCGCGAAATAGAAGGTGTCCTTCCGGAACCGCTCGGCGCCGGCGATTGCAAGGCCATTCTCGATACCTTCGCCACCAACCCATCGGTTCGACGACATAAGCCCAAAAAGCGGGATCAAGGAGCCGCGTTTCGTGCCGCGCACCTTCTTCGTCGGCAGAGGCTCGCCCTTGTCGTCTCGGCCGAGATCCGGCCGGAACTTCGGCTCGAGGCTCATGTCGATCCATGTCTGGTGGCAACCGGTGACGTGCCCAGCCAGGTCGACGAAGGGCGCGACCATCGCCACGCCGACATGACGCGCGATTTCATGACCGCGATCGTCGCGGCCGTGCCAATAGGTGCAACGCGCATTGCTGCGCAAATAAGCGAACACCACAGCTGACATGTCATAACCGGTGCGCGCCCTCAGATATGCGGCAACATCCGGATGCGGCTCGACCGAGGCATTGAAGAAGATGCCGCGCGATTGCTTCACTTCGCGGTCGCGATAGGCGTTGTTCTGCTTTTCTCGCTCGGCGGCCGCAGCCTCGTTCTTCGCCTTTCGCGCCTCGATCCGCTGGCGACGCTCGGCAATCTGGTCTTCGGTCTCGCGTTCGGCCTCATTCGGCAAAGGATTGCCGAGGACCTCGGCGCAGGCCGTGAGAAAACCGGCGCGCGACCGCAGGTCGATATGCCCGGCATGGGCAACGAGGCTGATGCCGTCCTTGCCACCGATCCCGCAGCTGCGGCAGTTCCAGGCGCCCTTGATGCTGCTGATCGCAAAACGGTCCTTGCCCTGGCAGACCGGGCACGGCCCCGCGTGATTGCCCTTGAAGGTCGGGCCGACGAGGCCGAGCGAGAACGCTGCGTCGACGACGCTCACGCCGCGCGCTTCTTCGATGAAGAGCTCGATCGCGGTAGTCATAGCGCACCTGCCGGCGCACTCGCCAAAACCGACGTACGCTCTGCGCCTGCGCGCAACGGCGCCAGATCACGATCGTCGGCGGCGCGGAAATGTCCGCAACGCTCAAGAGACGTCAGCGCGAGATAGAGCGGATGACGACCAGGCAGCGGCCAGAACATGCGGCCGAGGCTGATGAAGGCGGTGCCATCTTGCCAGCCGAGCAGCCCATACAAGGTGCTGATCAAGCGGATGCGGTTGAGGTTCGCTTCGACATCAATGCCAAAGGCTCGACCCGTGCGGATGCATTCCGGCCGTGACGGCGCCACAACGAGGAGGATGCGCGGCCGCTCCATCACGCCGCCTCGCGCCAGCGGGTGAGAGCAGCTTCACCCTTCAATGTCAGGCGCAGCACGGCCGGGACATTGGTGCGCCCTTCGCGCAGCTGGTCCACATAGCCGCCATCGCGCATCTTCTGCAGGATCGACAGCATGGCCTTTTGGCGCATGCCGATCGCGCGGGAAAGGTTCGCATAGGTGATGGTGACAGTCTTGTCATCGCCGGCCTCGATATGGCCGAGCAGCGCTATACGGTACTTGCGCGCCAACGTGCTGCGGTTCTCGACCGACGCCTCGTCCTCGGCTTGGGGGGCACCTTTGAAGGGGTTGTGATTGAACGTCAACACGATGGCTGTGCGGACAGCAGCGGCCGGTACGCGCATCATCTCGGCAACATCCGGAAGAGCGATCCCCGCCTCGGCGGCCAAGAGACAGAACTCTGTGCGCTGATAGGGTTCGAAGCGCGCGAAGTTGGCGGCGGTAACGAGACCCGGCTCGAAGAAACCAATCTTGGCTACTTGCTTTCCCATGGTCCGGCTCCTTTCAGGTGAATTGCTGGACGAGGCTTGGACGAGCAGCGGCTGCCATCGGCGGCATCGCTGAGGGTTCGGGTCTGGCGGGTTTAGCGCCGCCCTTGCGCTTGGCGATCCATGCGGAAAGCCGCTGCCAATCCTCATCACTGAGGAAGACGATGCCGCCGAACATGCGGCGCTCACGCCAGGCCAATTCCTGCACGGACGCACCGGGACCAAACCACGCGCCGATGCACTTCGCGCCGTCAGGAAGGCGGAGGATCTCGACAGGGTCGCTGATGACGCGGCACCAAACCGGCGCATTGGTCGTCGCGCAACCGAGCGTCTCTCCAAGGGCGCGCTCCGGATCGTTGGTGACGATGAAGAGGCGGATCTGGCTCATTCGACGGCCTCGAGCAGATCGAAGAGGCTCGGCATCGCCATCTCGCGAGCCGCCGCCTCGACATACTTGCAACCGTCGAAGAAATAGGCCGGGTTCAGTTCGACCGCGAAGGCGGCGAAGATCGCGCGGCGTCCGCCGGCGCACGCCCGCTTCACGATGGCGCGTTGATGGCCCTTGAGAAGAGGATTGATCTCGGCGTCGACCTCGAAACCGCCGGCCGGCGCCATCTGGATCTTGTCGGCGAGAATGGCGGCGTAATCCATCATTGCGCCTTTCCGTCCATCAGGTCGGCAATGCGCTGCATGCTGACCTCGACCCCGGCGCCATCGCGCCAGGCCTTCACGGTCTTGCGGATGGCGCGCAGCAATTCCTTCCGCTGCAGGCCCTTTTCCGAGCGAAGGCGATCACGATCGCGGCGCGTCTGATGATGTGGCTCGTTCATCGCGCGGCCTCCGCCTGCCATCGTGGCGTTACGCCGGCGATTGCGTAGATGGCGGCGGCCTCGCTGCGCAGACGCTTTGTAGTCGAAAGGCCGTAATCTCCGGAAACGAGACCGGCACCAGCCAAAGCATGACGTTCGTCAGCCATGGCAAGCGCTTTGGCGACAGGCACCTTGCCCTGTCCCTCACAACGCGGGCACGGGCCGGTGATCCAGCCGAGTTTCCCAGTCCCACGGCAGCCCAGGCAAACGATCCGAGTGATCCGTACCTTCGTCATGCCGCACCGCCGATGCGCTGCTGGAGCGCCTGGAGTGCTTTGATCGCCTCGTCGATCTCGCGGGTGATTTCCTTCTTCTCGCGGCCGTCGACATGATCGTCGTCGAGTGCGTCGCCCACGGCGCGCACAACGTCCATCAAATCGGAGTTGAGGCGCACCAGGTCCCTGTGCGTTGGCGGCGCCAGAGCGACCGACAGATCAGCGCCCTCGACGATCGGGGTTACCCGGTAACCGACAATGTCTGCCATGGCGGAGAGGATGATCGGCGAGCCCGCCTCGATGTCCGCCTCTACTGCGACATCGATCGGGAGGAACTTTTCGGCGTTCTCCTCGCCGGTCGAGCCACACTTCGAGAGTTGCGCAGACCGGATGCGCGTGACGTGCTGAAAGGCGTCGCCGCCGCCAGCCATATCGACCGATCGGCGGGTCGCGGCCTTCAGCGTCAGGCCCTGTTTGTCAGAAATAGTGCGCAAGCCATCCTCCCTGAAAATCAAGGAAATCGTTTCCAGAAGTCTTTCCGTGAAAGGCGCCCGTCGCGCCCGTAAGGTCAGCCCATCAGATCAAGGGGGACCACATGCAAACCAACGCACCGTCATTCCGCAGCCTCCGAGGGCGGATAGAAATCCGGACGCAGTACGTGACGAGAGACGCCACTGATGCGCTCGACCGAGAGGACACGGCTAACCGGAACGCGCTGCCACTGAAGGACAGCCGCGGGAGTGATACCGAGTTTTCGCGCCAGTTCGCTCGCGCTTCCCACGCGGTCGATCGCCAACGCTAGTGAAGGGTCAATCGTCGTCATGCGAAGATATAAGCAAAACTTAGAAAGATACACAAGCGATAATTACATGGACCAAGAAACCGTGATTAGGCCAATTATAAGCATGGCTAAAGGCGAACTGGCGATCCAAATCGGAACTGCAATCAGGACGGCGCGCAAACGTCGCGGCCTCGTTCAGCGCAACATTGCCGAGCATTTGGGGATCGATGTTGCGGCCGTCGGCATGTGGGAAGGCGGGCGCAATCTCCCGAGCACCGAGAACTTGATGCGGGCGGCACTCTTTCTTGGCATCAACCCGGTCGCCCTGGCGCGCGGTGAACTCATCTACATAAATGGGACCGATGATCTCGCCGACGCCGAGATCATATCAGATCCATCGCCGCCTCCGACCGGACCGATGGATGTAAAGCTTCTCGGTGTCAGCTATGGCGGCGACGATGGCGATTTCACATTCAACGGCGAAGTGGCCGGCTACGTCCGCAGGCCTCCGGGCATCGCCTCACTGCACAACGTTTTCGCGCTGCATGTTCTGAGTGACAGCATGGTCCCGCGTTACGATCCGGGCGACATAATCTATTGCGGCGGGCGCGATGCCGTGCCTGGAGACCACGTAGTGGTCGAGATGTTCGGGGAATCCGAAGATCAACCCGGCAAATCGTTTATCAAACGGCTGAAGCAGCGCACGACGAAGCAAATCATCGTCGACCAATACAACCCGGCCAAGGAAATCATCTTCGACCGGTATCAGGTCAAAAACCTTTGGCGCGTAATCCCGTTGAAAGAGCTGCTTGGTTTCTAAGAACCTCTGCTTCGGCGCGGAGCCTATCCGCATCGTGATTGAAGTACACCTGAACTGACACGTTCTTTCCGGGCAGCCCGCTCTCACGGCACGCTGAGCAACTGAACTTCTTCGCAACGACCGACAGCGCCGTGTGCAGCGTCACTCCATGGCAAAGCATCTGTTCAGGCGTCCGCCACCGGTTGCGCCCGCAGTCTGCACACTCAATACCTAGCCGACTGGCCTGCCCCAACAAAACGCCAGATGACATCGTTGCCGCACCTCATGTTCTCGATGTGTTCACATAATTGATTCTTTACCTTTAAGAGTCCAGAGCCATTCGACCTAAGTTTCGCTTATAATTTCCACTTGCAAGCAAATGTAATTATCACTTATATCTGTCAGCCTCGAAACGGAGGCTAGCCGATATGATCCGAATTCAACGCCATTCCGAAACCGCCGCCGCCAAGATTGCCGCGGCGCCTCGCTGCCTTCGATCACTCGAAGAGCGCCTGGCCGACGACATGCGCGAACTGGCCTTCTCCGGCCAGGACGTCAGCGTTGAGATGCTGAAGTACCGCGGCTGGTCTGAGCCGACCCTTAAGCGCCTCCTGCCTGAAGCCGCGAAGATCGCCCGCCGTCAGTCTGTCCGTCAGGTCGCCTGACATGGACAATCACTTCACCCCCTTTGGCGGTCGCGTTGATCCTCCCAAGCAGATCACCCTTCGCGAACCGCCCCTCTGGACGTACCGCATTGTCGCGATCCTCTTCGCGCTCTGCTGTGGGTCCGGAGGCTGGCTCGCCAATGACACAGTCGATGCTCTCGTCAGCCTTGACCGTGATTACGCCTCCATGGATTGGAGGTGAGCATGGCCGCAACCGCCCGCCTCGCTGACGATGCAATCACGACCGTCTGGGTGGGCGGATCGAGCATCGATTTGTCGTGCCCCGATCCGGCCATCGTCTGCTTTCGCGAGATCGGCAACACCCTTTCCAAGATCGCCCGCTTCAACGGCCGCTACGAGGGCCCGCTCTACTCGGTCGCCCAGCATTGCGTCGTCGGTGCGCAGGCATTGATAAATGAGGGCGAGAGCGCCATGCACGCGGCGCTCTTCCTGCTGCATGATGCGCACGAATGGATCCTCGGTGATCTCATCACGCCGGCTGCGAAGCTATACGCCGCAGTCGGCCGCGAGCTCTATGGCGAAGCTAACGTCCTCGACGCGATCGGAGCCTGCAAAGCCGCATGGGATGAAGCGATCTATTTCGCGGCCGGTCTCCCCGGCCCCGAAGCCTGGAGCCGAAAGCAGCGCGCCACCGTCGAGAACATGGACAAGCGCATGCAGCTTGCCGAGGCCGTCGCCCTCTTCGGTCCGCGCGCGGCCGCGCACTTCCCCAAATCCGAAACTCCAAAGCTGACCGGCGCCATCAAACCATGGCCGCCGATGAAGGCCGAGGAAGAGTTCAGAAAACTGGCCTACCGCCTGATCGGCGAGGATCGCGTGCTCGAACGTGCCTCGATCGTCGCCGCCAACAGAGCCTTGAGGTGACTTGTGTCTGGCTATCTCAACGAAGTAACCCTGATCGGTAACTTGGGCGCCGATCCTGAAATCCGCCGCACCCAGGACGGCCGGCCGATCGCCAGCCTCCGGCTTGCAACCACCGAGAGCTGGCGCGACCGCAACACCGGCGAGAAGCGAGAGAAGACGGAGTGGCATAGCGTCGTCGTCTTCAATGAACAGCTCTGCAAGGTTATCGAGCAGTACGTCCACAAGGGCGATAAGATCCTCGTGAGAGGCCAGCTCGCCACCCGCAAATGGCAGGATCAGAACGGCAACGACCGTTACTCGACCGAAATCGTGCTGCAGGGCTTCAACGCGTTCCTGACCATGCTGTTGGGCCGCCGCGAAGGCTACCGCGCCGGCGATGGCGCTTCCGACTATGGCTATGACGGCGTCCGTGCCGCCGGCTCCTCCTCCTCTTCCAGACAGTCCACCGGTCCCGGCTCGAGCCGTGACTTCAACGACGACATTCCCTTTTGACGGAGACGACGATGGGACAAGTGCTCAGCAATGATCCGGCCGCGACGGTCGGAGGCATACCGATCGGCGCCGTGAAGGCCGCGGCGAAGGCGATTAGCAAGCAAGCAGCTGGCGAGCAGCCGGCCGAAGAGGCGCAAACCGAGGCCTTCGACAAAAAGGAAACAGGAGCGTCGGATGCGCACGGCGTCGCGCGCGACCAGCTCCGCGCCTTCATCGAGCGGATCGAACGCCTCGAGGAAGAAAAGGCGACGATCGCCAGCGACATCAAGGACGTCTATGGCGAGGCCAAAGCCATGGGCTTCGACACGAAAATCCTGCGCAAGGTCATCCGCATCCGCAAGCAGGATCACGATGAACGCATAGAGCAGGAGGCGATCCTCGACACCTACCTCCAGGCGCTTGGCATGGTGTCAGCAGGGGAGGACGAGTGATGTCGACGATAGTTACCCTGCTTTGCGAAACTCAGATCGAGCTTGCACGGATCTCCGAAAGCGACTTCCGAGACGAGTTGCGCCGCCGCACCATCATCATGGAAGAGATCAAGGAAGAAGTTCGCCAGGACGTCTTGGACACGCTCTCGCCGAGTTCTTCCGCGACCGAGGATCTTTTCAATGAAATCGAGCGCCGGAAGGTGACCCACGATCATTGGACCGATCGCGTCTATAGGCTCCTCGCTGAAGGTGATTGCGCAGGCGCGATGGACATCATGCATCGCGAACTCGACCTTTCCCCCCCGTCCCACGAGTGCGCGATCGCCGACCTCATCGCCGGCCGTAAAGGAACCGCCCATGTTTAAAACCAAGAAGGCGGCCTTTCAGGCTGCGCTGTCATCCGTGAAGGATGCGGTCAGCAGCAAGAACACGATCCCGCACCTCGCCAACATCGCAGTGGAACGCCACGCCGAAGGCATCCGCCTGCGCGCGACAAACCTCGATATCGAGATCGCCGCGCCCTTCCAAGCCGAGATCGGCGCCGACTTCTCCGGCTTCACATTTCCCGCCAAGACCGTCACCTCGATTGTTGGAGCGGTCGACGACGGCAAGGACATATCCTTCGAGGCAGTGATGCTTGGCAACAAGCTCGAGGCGGTGACGATCCGTTCCGGCCGGTCGAGGATCAAGGTTCCGATCCTGCCCCTCGCCGATTTCCCGATCCTCGACCAAGGCGAACTACCTTTTGCGGTGTCGCTCGGCAGTTCATCCTTCATCCGCTGCCTCTCGGCCGTCGACTATGCCTGCTCGACCGAGGAGACGCGCCACTACCTGAACGGCGTGTTCCTCGACGCGTCGGAGGTCGGGCTGATGTTCGTGGCGACCGATGGCCACCGCATGGCCCGTCGCTTGCTACCGTCGTCAGATGTCGACGATCCTATCGAAAGCATGCCGAAGGTGATCCTACCCAGGGAAACCGCGCCGCTGCTCATCAAGCACCTGCCGAAGGACGAGACGCTGTCGATCTCCCTTTCTGAGTTCCGCATCCGCTTCGCGGCGGGGAACATCGTCATCATCTCGAAGCTCGTCGAGGGCACCTATCCCGACTATCGCCGGCTGTCGCCCGGCTCGCACAAGATCCGCGCCCGGATCAGTGGCGCCGAACTAAAGGCGGCCATCGCCCGCGTGCTGACAGTTAACACTGAGAAGGGCAACGCCGTCCGCTTCACCTTCGATAAGACGTCAGCGACACTCACCTCTCGGCCGGGCGACGCTGGCGAGGCTGAGGACGTCGTCACCGCCGCCAGCGACGGCGAATTCGTCGTCGGCATGAACGGCGCCTATCTCCGAGAATCGATCGATCACCTCGACACCGAGGAAATCGAACTCGACTTCAACGATCCCGCATCGCCGATCCTGCTGCGCAAGCCAGGCGAGACCGACACCCACACCATCATCATGCCGATGCGCGTCTAGGAGGCCACCATGACTACCGAGATCACTAAAGACGCGATCAGGAAGGTTCAAGCCGCACTCGGCCGCGAAGGCGTCTATGTTTCGTGGAGTACAACGCAGCGGGCGCTTGCCGCCGCATTCAAGGGTAAAGGTTATCAGGATCGCGTTTCAGCCGCTCATTCTGCCCTTTTTCATGATGACCCAACCGACGTCCCAGAGCGCCTTGCTCGGTTCTTCGAGGAGGTCAACGAAACCTGCCAGGCATTCGGCATGTCTCGCGAGGACGCGCACAAGCTTGTCGATTACACCTATGACCGGCCGGTCGGCGATCCAGCCAAGGAGATCGGCGCCGCCCTGCTCACCCTCGCTTCGCTTTCCGTCGTAACTGGCTTCGACATGATGAGCTGCGCCGAGGCAGATCTCGAAAAGCTACAGCGGCCCGAGACGATCGCTCGCATCCGGGCCAAGCGGTCAACCCGCCATGGTCGCGGACCATTGCCTGGCTTTGACGCTGAACAACGGGTGCCTGAATGAGCAGCCGGCGCGACCAGATCCGCGAAAAGATTATGGCGCGCGTCATGATCGACCCGGTGACCGGTTGCTGGAACTGGACCGGGCCGACCTCGGGCAAGACCGGCCGAGGCAAGGATTATCCGCGCATGTGGTTGAGCGGCCAGACGGTCGCCGTGCATCTCGTCATGTGGACCAATGAGCACGGATACATCCCCGGCAAGAGGCAGCTCGACCACAAGTGCCGCAACCGCCTCTGCGTCAATACGGACCCCAAGCATACCGAGCTGGTGACGCACAAGGAAAACCAGAAGCGCCGCGACAGAGCCCGCGCGGCAATGATCCGACACAACGGCGGCCCGCCGCTTGAGTGCGCGGAGGTGCTATGATGCGTGCCGCTGACGGTCCCTTAGGCAAGATCTTCACGCTCGACGAGGCGAGCGCCTATCTACGCATGACCGGGCGCGCGATCGCCAAAGTTGCCAAGCGTGAAGGTCTGTGCACTATTTCCGGTCGAGACATGCTCTTCAGCGAGAGCGACCTTCTGGCAATTTGGGATGCGATGCGATGCCCCTCAAGCTCGTCCAGCGCAAAGGCTCGGACTTTTACTACATCCGTGGCACCGTCCGCGGACAAAGCCTATTCGAATCTACTGGCACTCGCGACAGAGAAGTCGCGGAAGCGATCCGTATCAAAACGGAAAGCCGGCTGCTGAACGAAAGCGTTCACGGCAAGAAAGCCCTGATCACGTTCGAAGAGGCCGCAGAGTCATACATCGCGTCTGGCGGCTCCGAACGATTTCTCATCAAGGTCTCACCCTCGACCGGAAAGGTCTCCGGCATTGTCGCGCATTTTCGAGGCAAGCTGCTGAAGGACCTGACCCAGTCAGATCTTGACGCGGCCGCTCGCATTCTCTTCCCGGCAGCCTCGGCCGAGACGCGCAACCGTCAATGCTACACGCCCTTCATCGCCGTCTGGAACCATGCCGCCGGCAACCAGTGGGCCGAGGTTCGCCAATGGAAGCGGCCGCGCAAGGCGAAGGGTACGAACATCGTAAAACTCAAGGTGCGCGCCGGCACCAAGCCGACGAGCTATGACCGAGCTGCCCAGTTCGTCGCCGCCATGTCACCCGCACCGGCTCAGTTGATGACCGCCCTATTCTACACCGGCATGCGACCAATCGAGATGTTCCTCCTCGAGGCGTCAGACGTGAACATGCCAGGACGATGGATAACGCTCGACGCTAGCAAGACAGGCGAGCCGCGCGGCATTCCCATCCACGAGTTTCTAGTGCCGCTCTTCGAGGCGCTGGTGGCCCGTGGCGGCGTTCTTTTCCGCTCGCATAAGGGAGACCCCTACCCGCCGACGGAGGAGTTTGGCGGCCAGATTTCCAGCGCCATCACCGGCGCCCGCAATCGCCTTAAGAAACGCGGCGTCTCTATTGTCGACATCGCGCCCTATACTGCCCGCCACACAGTATCCACGCAGCTCGTCATCAACGGCATCCACCCCTACATCAAGGATCAGATCCTCGGCCACGCCGCCGACGACATGAGCCGCCACTACACCCATGTGCCGCAGCAGCCACTGATCGATGCCATCAACACCCTGCCAGTGCCGCAGCTCTGGCGCGATCAGGAATGGTGGAGCGATCCAGTCTACTGGTCGCGAAGACTGGTGAAGTGGGGTGATCCGGCGAAACGCCGAGTGCAGAAGGTGGGTTAGCGCAACCGTGCATTATCCGTGCACAGCGCTTGCGAAAAGCGAAGTTCATGTTTAGCTACGCATGCTTACAAAGGCTCGCTGCTGGCCTTGGTAAGGGAGAGGCCGAGAGTTCAAATCTCTCTAGCAGCACCAGTTTTCCTCTAAAGCTATCATCACCGGCTCGTTAACCGGCATTCTTCCGCCTGAAGTCATCGCTGGCAATTTTCGTCACACACGCTTGGAGCAATTCGCGCCGGCTGCAGTCTGCGACGATCACGAAGCTGTCGCGGCCCGTGCAGGTGATCTGCCGCCAACACCGCTGCAGAAGGCAGATCGATAGCTACTTTATTTCGCAGGCCTTGATGAATTCGTTCGCAGCTGCAGTGGAACCGCGAATTGAGAATTCGTCAGAGTCCTTAACGCCCGTCAAAGGGATATCAAGACCGACGAGCAGCCGGCTCTTCGCCTGCCCGACAGACTTGACCAAATCAGCGACCAGAATGTTGCCGGATACAGTATGAAAGCCGCCATACTCGTCGTTGTGCTGGTAGGAAGTCACGTCAAACTTGACCGCCTCCCCATTGTCGACCTTCATCACCAGTGTGGCGGGTACATCTTCCGCGACCTCGTTGACCTTGAAGATAACGGCAAGCCGTACCTGGTGATCGGCATCGCAGCTGAAATACAGCGACATCGGCTTGGAGAGACCAGCGATCATGACGGCAGTCTGCTTGCCGGTGAATACATCCTCCTTGGTCTCGGTGCCCCAGTCACGAGCCTGTGCCGCTCCGCTCAGAAGAAGGAAAGCGCCCGAAAGCGCCAACACGCATTTGAAGAAATTCACGATTTACCCTCATCGCTACCAACAACAGCGAGATTGCAACTCATGCGTTCACCAGTCAATACAGATCGGCATAGGAGTCGGTTTTTATGACCGCTCTGCCAAATCACCCGGCATGCGATCGCAACGGGCGGTTCGAAGAATCGAGACCAGGCGAGCCGGGGCATGCCGAAGGCCTGCACTTCCAACACTTCAGACCCCGCCCCAAACGCTATCTCTCACAAATCCTCCTCGGCCCGCTATAGGGCTGGAAGGTGCAATCGTCCGGCCGGAACGAACGATAGGCCCTGGCGCAGGCGCGGAAGTTGCAGGCGGGGGCGGGGCCCGTCACCTGGGCGCCCGGCTCCAGCGGATCGCCTTCCGCCATCGCCGCGGTCATGAAGTTTCGCCAGATCCGCGCCGGCAGTTTGCCGCCGGTGACGTCCTTCATCGGAGTTTCGTCGTCATTGCCCACCCAGACGCCGACCACCAATTGTTCGGTGAAGCCTACGAACCAGGCGTCACGGTTGTTCTGGCTGGTTCCGGTCTTGCCTGCCGCCGGCGCTGCGATGTCGGCTTCGCGGCCCGTGCCCCGTTCGACGACGAGCCTGAGCATTCCGACCAGATCAGGGCTGTACTGACTGACATCCGTTGAAGCTTGCGTGGACGGTCCAACCCGGAAGGCTTGCGGCTGATCCTCAGCGTGCAGGGATTCGATGCCCCAGGGCTCGATCGGAGCCTTGCCTGCCCGAACCGAGGCATAGGCGCCGGTGAGATCGAGCAGGTTCACCTCCGAAGAGCCAAGCGCGAGGCTTGGGGTCTCCGAAAGATTGGCGTCGATGCCGAGCTCTCGAGCCGCTGCGGCGACCTTGTCGATGCCGACCTCCATCGCCAGGGCGACGGTCGCGGCATTGAGCGAACGCGCAAAGGCCTCCGCCATGCTGACGAGTCCTCTATAGCCGCCACCGGAGTTTTCCGGAGACCAGCCGTTGATATCGATGGGAGCATCCTCGACCGGATCATAAGGCGTAAGGCCTGCCTTCAGGGCGGCATAATAGACGAACAGCTTGAAGGTGGAGCCCGGCTGACGCATGGCGGAAACCGCCCGGTTGAAGGTGCTCTTGCTATAGTCGCGGCCGCCCACCATGGCGACCACGGCGCCCTCCGGCGTCATCGCCACGAGGGCAGCCTGCGACGCGCCCACCTTGCCGCCTTCGCGTCCGAGCGCTTCCGCAACCACCTTCTCGGCGATCACCTGCAGCCGCGGTATCATCGTCGTCCTGATCTTGATCGTGCCTCTATAGGGACCGGCGAGTTCGCGGGCATCCTGGATGATCCAGTCCGCGAACCAGCTTCCGGACCGGACCGCCGGACTGGAAGGCTGCAACTTGCCGAAGTCGGCGCGCGCGCTCTTCGCCTGTTCCGGGGTGAGCAGGTCATTCCTCACCATGGCATCGAGGACCAGTTCCGTCTGCTGGCGCGCGCCTTCGGGATTGGTGAGCGGATTCAGCTGCGAGGGTGCGCGGATGATCGCCGCAAGCATCGCCGATTCGGCGACGTCGAGTTCCTGCACGTCCTTGTCGAAATAGATGCGGGCAGCGGCAGGCACGCCCGTTGCGCCGGCTCCGAGATAGATGTTGTTCAGATAGCGGGTGAGGATCTCGTCCTTGCCGAGCTTCTTTTCCAGCCAGAAGGCGATCACCGCCTCCTGGATCTTTCGTTTCCAGGTGCGGTCGCGCTCGAGATAAAGGATCTTGATCAATTGCTGCGTGATCGTGCTGCCGCCCTGCACCACTTCGCCGGCCCCGATATTCCTATAGATGGCTCGGGCGATGCCCCTCAAATCGATCCCGGAATGCTCGTAAAAACGCCGGTCCTCCCTAGCGAGAACTGCGTCGACAAGATGGGGCGGAAAGTCTTTTCGCTCGGCATAGGAGCCCTGAAACGGCCCCTGGCTCACCAGCGGCTTGCCGTCGGCCGTCTCGAGCACCACGACGGGCTTCAGCGAACCCTCGGCGATCTCGTCCCACGGCACGTCGCGCAAAGCCCAGGCAAATACGGCCGCAAGAAGCAGAAGACATGCAGCACCCGCAGCGGCGGCCCTCGTCAACAGCACCAACCGCCTGCTGCGCCGGTGCTTTCGCGTGGAACTCCGATCGCGCGCAGGGGCTTCGCTTTGCCGCGATTGCGGACGGAAAACAGCTGGCAACCTCGTGTTATTCCGTCGGAGCCCGCCAAATATCTGCAGCGCTCGGCGCGAGGCGGCAGGTACTTCCTCGCGAATGGCCCGACCGAGCCTCAAAAGCGCATGCCCCAGTCCGGCAAGCGCCCTCCCCGTCTCGGCGAATACCGCCGCCTCGGGGGCAGGTGGACAATCCCGGGGGGACGGACGATCCGGGGAAAGACCGGAATCCGCATCGTCGCCCCCGGGCGGACCATCAGATCCGGCATCGCTTTGCGCCATCTCGCTCTCGATCAAGCCATTGCATTTACGCAGTCAGCATCTGCCCCGCAGTCGTTCGCAGAAAGATGTCCAAAACATGATCGCGCCACGTCCTCGAACACAGGCTCGCCATTCGCAACCGCGGCGCCTTGCCGCCGAAAAAGGCAAGAGTTTGTTAACCCTGTCCGACGTTCCTTGGGGAACAGCCGGATCGAGGCCACAGGAATAACTCCATTTCACGCTTTCTCGGATGCGCAAACAACGGCTGGAGAAGATGGCATGATCAAATCGGGGCTTGGCGTAACCGTCGCGGTTCTCATCGTGTCCGTCGCAGTCAGCGGCGTCCTTCATTTTGCCCTGTCCAATTACCGGCCGGAAGCACAGGCCGGCGTGTCGGGTGAAATCACCTCGTCGATACCCCGGTGAAAAACGATCGAGCGCCGCAGACGGCTTCGTCCAGGCGCTCCGGCCGATCCAATCGTGAAGCTCAGAGGCGCGAGCGCTGCGCAATCGGTCAGGACACCCGGCGGCGCTGTTCCGGGCCGAAGTCACCCAGCTGCGCCAGCAGCTCGTCGCAGGAGCATTTCTTCCTGTCCATCAGGTCGAGAATGCGTTTGGCGGCCCTGTTGGCCTCCGCACCATCCCTGCCCACATTGTGCAAAGCGCACCAGATATCGAGCGCTCCACGCATGACATCCACGTCATCCGGAGAATAGGCCTGACGCACGAACCCCTCCCAAGGTGTACCTCGACCTCCTCATCATGGGGTATCCGGGGGGAAATTCAAGGGAATAGTGAGGTACCGCAATAAGTCATATGATTCGCAAATTCGAATCCGCATCCGCCGGTTTTTTCGGCTTTTATCACACCCGTACAGATTGCTCCACAAAGTCCTCGGAGCCGAAAAATCTGAGATAGCGCTCGACTTCGCCGGGATCCCCCGTCGCCTTGCGCGGGTTGTCCGAGAGCTTGACGGCCGGGTGGCCATTCGCTTCGCTGACCTTGCAGACGACGGAGATCGGGTTGAGACCGTTGATTTCGGTTGGAGCGCAGCCGGCGAAATCATTGGTCAGATTGGTTCCCCAACCGAAGCTCATCCGCACGCGCCCTTCGAAATGGCAGTAGGTCTTGACTATCGTATCGACGTCGAGGCCGTCGGAGAAGATCAGAAGCTTCTCGCGCGGATCCCGGCCCATCTTCTTCCACCAGGCGATGATCTTCTCGCCTCCCTCGATCGGCGGCGCGCTGTCCGGCCGGAAACCGGTCCAGTCGGCGACCCAATCGGGCGCATCCCGGAGGAATGCGGCCGTCCCGAACGCGTCCGGCAACACGATCAGGAGATTGCCGCCGTAGAGCTGATTCCAATCCTGCAGAACCTTGTAGGGTGCGGCCGCAAGCTCCCTGTCGTTGCGGGCGAGCGCGGCGGCCACCATCGGCAGCTCATGCGCATTGGTCCCGACCGCCTCGAGATCGTTGTCCATCGCCAGAAGCACGTTGCTCGACCCGGTGAAGGAGGGGCCGATGCCTTCCTTGAGCGCCTCGACGCACCAGCGCTGCCACAGGAAGCTGTGCCGCCGGCGCGTTCCAAAGTCGGAAATGCGAAGGTTCGGATGCTCCCGCAACTGCTCGACCTTCAACCACATCCTGGCCTTGGCCCGGGCATAGAGAACGTCCAGCGTGAAGGGGCCGAGCCCCTTCATCGCCGCGCGCGAGCGCAGCTCGTTGATGATCGCGAGCGCAGGAATTTCCCACATCGTCGTCTCGGCCCACCGGCCACGAAACGTCAGTTCGAACTGACCGTCGCGGCGCGACAGCTCGTATGGCGGGAGACGGAATTTCGCCAGCCAGACGAGGAACTCGGGCGCAAATATCTGCTTGCGGCCATAGAAGCTGTTACCCGCTAGCCAGATCATTTCCTTCTTGGTGAAGCGCAGGCCACGCGCGTGGTCGAGCTGGTCCCGCAGTTCCTGCTCGTCTATCTCGTCGGCAAGCCGGACGGTCTTCGTACGGTTGATCAGCGAAAAGGTCGCGTCGACGTCCGGATAAAGCTGCCATATCATCTGCAGCATCAGAAGCTTGTAGAAATCCGTGTCCAGCAGACTGCGAATAATCGGATCGAGCTTCCAGGTGTGGTTATAGACCCGCCGCGCGATATCGGTCTTTGGCATCTGCGACATGCTCCTCTTGAACCGTGATGACAGCCCTTTGAAACGGGCCATCGCGGTCGATCTCGTAAAGCGGTGCCGGGATATGCGCTTCCCGCACCGGTGGGCTAGCTCAGCCTGACGCCGGCATCGCGCATGCGAAACGTCATGGCCGCCAGCGAGCCGTTCAGATTTATGCCGCGGCAGGCGTCCAGCACCACGGATGTAGAAAAGCCTTGTGCGACCGCATCGAGTGCCGAAAAGGCAACGCAGAAATCCGTGGCGAGGCCGCAAAGCGTCACGCTCGATATGCCACGCTCGCGCAGATAGCCTGCAAGCCCCGTCGGCGTCCGGTGATCGTTCTCGAAAAAGGCCGAATAGCTATCGATCTCGCGGCGGAAACCCTTGCGGATGACGAGTTCCGCCGAGGTCCATCGCAGCGATGGATGGAAATCGGCGCCGACGCTTGCCTGAACGCAATGCGCGGGCCAGAGAGTCTGCTCGCCATAGGGCATCGTGACGGTTTGAAACGCCAGCCTGCCAGGATGGCTGGAGGCGAAACTCGAATGGTCGGCCGGATGCCAGTCCTGCGTCAGCACGACATGCGGAGACGTCTCGATGAGGCGATTGACGGCAGGAATGATTTCGTCTCCGCCGTCGACTGCGAGTGCGCCGCCCGGGCAGAAGTCGTTCTGCATATCGATGACGATCAGGGCTTCGTCAGCCATGGCCTCCTCGCAATCCCGAGCCGCACCGGCCTTCCACAAATCGATTTAAACCCAGTCCAACCATAGAATGCGCCCGGCGGCAAGCATGTTCGGCGCACGCCGCGGGATTCTGGCGGCATGCTGCAGAACATCGCAGCATCGCGGCGCAAGGGGGTGACAGTTGCCCCTGCAGCCTCAGTTTCTGAAGTCGTCGATATTGTCGGCGATGTTTACGCCGGAATTCACGATACCGATCGGACGTGCGACGAAGTCGAGGAATTTCGTGATATCGACCGAGGGATGGCGCGAGGCGTAGATGACGTCGCGATTCTTGATCGGGAAGGTCTGGCCGACGATGAGACTGTCCGGGTTGGTCATGTCGAACCGGTAGACGATGGGATAGCGCCCCACGCGATCGGCTTTCATGCCCTTGCTCAGCATCTGATGGAAACGCTCCTGCCCAAGCAGGCTCATGACGATGTCCGGCTCCTCGAACCGGAAGACGAAGTAGCCCTTGGCGTCCACCGTGCGATCCGAGCCGCCGCCTCCGAGCGCCACGGCTTCGAGCAGGTTGAGGTCGTTGGCGCCGAACTCGACGCGCTGATTGGCCCGGACCTGGCCGAGGACCGTGAAGGTGCGCGGATCGCGCGTAACGAAGATCTGGTCGCCGGGCTTTACGTGAATGTTTTCCGAAGGGCTTTCAATCATCGACTTCAGCAGGACCGTGCCGGTCTTCTTGCCGCGCACGAGGGTGACGTAGGTCTCGTAAGGCTGCGCCGAGGGGCCGCCCGCCTTGGCGATCACCTCATTGATCGTCTCGCTGACGAGATTGAGCGGCACGACCGAGGGGCGGCCGACCGCGCCGGAGACAGTCACGTTGCGCGATGCCGTCGATGTCGACGTCACGATCACATCCGGTTCCACCGCCTTCTGCTTCAGCGCCTCCAGGATCGCCTGCCGCGCCTGCTCGAGCGTCAGACCGGCAAAGCGGACAGATCCAACATAGGGAATCGCGGCCTTGCCATCGGGCTGGACGACGAGGTCGATGCTCGTCTGCTTCGATTCAGTTGTGGAAAACAGGCCGTCGCTGCCCGCCTCGAAGATCGTGACCTTCAACTGGTCACCGATGCCGATGACTACTTGGCCGACGCCACCGCCAATCCCGAAGCGGCGGCTGAGGGTTGTGGAAACATACTCGGAAACAAGCCGCGCCGACTGCCCGTCGACATCGACGATATCAAAAACCGTGGCATTCCTTCTGCCGATCTCGGATCCGGACTGGCCGGCATCCGACACGATATCGGTTGTCAAAGGGCCCTCGCCCGGTACGGCCTGGCATCCCGCAAGCGCGGTACAGAGCAGAAGGGCAGTCACTCGTTTCACTACGACACTCCGTCTTCGGCACAGCAATGAATCCAAACAGATATCTGCGCCGCATTTTCCCGGCAGGGAATCCGCCGGTCACTGAAAAGCACAAAGGTCGTCCCACAACAAGCCACCTCGCCGCCACAGCCGGCAAAATAATCGGGACTGCGCCATTCCGGCCATACTGCCTCGATCTTGGTTACGGACCGTCGCGGTAATTGTATTGGATGGCCCGCAGGAGACGTATATCTAGCCCTTCGGGGTTGAAAGCTAGGCACTATGAGTTAAAAGCTCCCTAATACAGCGGAGGGGAAAAAGCAGGGCCCCCCAAAGAACAGAATGTCACCGGTTGCAATTTACGTTATAGGTTGCAATGGGCTAGAACAATTTTAACGGCAGTTCAGAGCGTTCGATCATACATGACGGTTGAAATCATAGGGCGTGCATGCCTTGCACCCGGAGCGAAATCTCCGCAGGCGCTGTTCAAAATTCTTCGTCAGGGCAAATGCACCGTGACACGCGTCCCTGCGGACCGCTGGGATATGGCGCGATTCTGGCACCCGGTCATGGGCACCCCAGGCAAGACCTATTCCTTTGCCGCGGGCGTTCTCGACCAGATCTATGATTTCGACCCCGCCGTATTCGGGATGTCGCAGCGCGAGGCCATGTATATGGACCCGCAGCAGCGGGTTCTGTTGCAGCTCGCCTGGCGCGCGCTCGAGGACGCCAATATCTCCGTCGCCTCGCTGCACGGTGAAAATGTCGGCGTCTATGTCGGCGCCTCCAGCCTCGACCACGCCAACCTGACGGTCGACGATCCGGCAGCCGCCGGACCTTATTTCATGACGGGGAACACCCTGTCGATCGTCTCCAACCGTATTTCCCACGTCTTCGGCCTGAGCGGTCCGAGCATGACCGTCGACACGGCCTGTTCCTCTTCGCTCGTGGCGCTTGATCAGGCGATGCGGGCGCTGAACGCGGGCGAGATCGACACGGCGATCGTCGGCGGTATCAATGTCCTTGCCCACCCGCTACCCTTCGTCGGCTTCGCTCAGGCGCGCATGCTCTCGCCCGAAGGACTCTGCCGCGCCTATGACAACGACGGCGCCGGCTATGTGCGCGCCGAAGGCGGCGTCGTTTTCGTTCTGCGCCGCACCGACAGGGCGCAGCGCGAACGTGACCGCAGCTACGCACGGATCGTTGCCTCGGGCGTCAATTCGGCCGGCCGCACAAACGGCATTTCGCTGCCCTCCCGCGAGGCGCAGGCCAATCTTCTGAAGATGATCTACGAAGGCAACGGCATCGACGCCAATCAGGTCGCCTTCGTGGAGGGCCATGGTACCGGCACCAAGGTGGGGGACCCGGCGGAGGTATGGTCCATCGGTACGGTGATCGGCGCCAAGCGCCGGGCTCCGGTGCCGATCGGCTCGATAAAGTCGAATATCGGCCACACCGAGCCGGCCTCCGGCCTGTTCGGGATGATGAAGGCGGTTCTGGCCCTCGAGAACAACTACCTGCCGGCCTCGCTGCATTTCGAGACACCGAACGAGCAGATCGACTTCGATGGCCTCAATGTCCGCGTGACCGCCAACCCGATCGAGCTTCTGAAGGGCAAGCGGGCACGGCTCGCCGGCATCAATTCCTTCGGTTTCGGCGGCGCCAATGCCCATGTCGTCATCAGCGATCCGGATCCGGCTCAGGGAGAAAAGGCCACGACCTCGCCGGCGGGCCACGTGTTCCTCGCAAGCGCCCACACAGTATCGAGCCTCGAAAACCTGCTCAGAGACTATAAAGCCGCCTTCGCGCACGCGAACAAGGAGGAGATGCGGGCCATCGTCGCCGCCTCCGGCGCCAATCGGACGCATTTGCGCCATCGGTTTGCGGTCCGCAGCGACCATCCCGAGGATATCGTCCGGGCGATTGCCAACCACCTCGAAAAGCCCGGATCCGATATCGGCGAGACGGGTGAAGCGGCGGCGAAGGACGCAAAGGTCGCCTTCGTCTTTTCAGGCAACGGCTCGCAATGGGCAGGCATGGGCATCGAGGCGTTCCGCGAGAACCTGCATTTCCGTCAATCGTTCACCTCGGTCAGCGCCCTCTTCCGGTTCCATTCGGATGTCGTCCTCACCGACCTTCTGACCGACCCCGAACTCGACGGGAAGCTCGCGGATACGAAAGTCGCCCAACCACTGCTGTTCGCGATCCAGGCCGCGCTCTCCGACTCGCTCGTGGCGATGGGCATCAAGCCGACGGCCGTGTTCGGTCACTCGGTTGGCGAGATCGCGGCTGCCTATGCGGCGGGGGCGCTGTCGCTCGTCGACGCAGTGTCGATCGTCGCCAAGCGATCGCTGCACCAGGACCTTCTGGCAGGCCAGGGCACGATGGCCGCCGTGATGTTCGGCGCAGAGGCAGCCAAGGCCTTTGCGGCGGAGCGCGGGCTCGAGGATATCTGCGTCGCAGCGATCAACGCCCATAATTCGGTAACGATTTCCGGTCCGGCGGACGAGATCTCGGCTTACCGGGACGCGGCCCGCAAGGCGAAAATCCCGGTTCAAATCCTCGACATCAACTATCCGTTCCACCATCCGATCATCGATCGGGCGAAAGAGGCGTTCCTCTCCGACATCCCGGACATCGCCCCCCGCCGGACAGAACTGACCTATCTCTCGACCGTCACCGGTGCCGCGCTCGACGGGACCGAGCTCGATCCCGACTACTGGTGGAAGAACGTTCGCGAGCCGGTCCATTTCCAGGCCGCCGCCGAGGCCGCGCTCGAACTCGGCTGCAGGCTGTTCATCGAGATCTCGCCGCGACCGATCCTCGGATCCTACGTCAAGGAGACGATCAAGCAGGCGGCCGTGCCGGCATTGGTCGTACCGACATTGCTGCGCGACGCCGGCGGCAGCGGCCACGACCCGATTTCGGCATCCATGGCGCGCGCCGTCGCTCATGGCGCCGCCGTCGACCGGTCACGCGTCTACGGCAAGCGGAATGCATTCGTCGAACTGCCCGCCCTGCCCTTCGAGCCCGTGGAACTGCGACCGGCCACCACGACCGATGCAACGGATCTCTTCGGACGCTCCGCAAAGCCCTACCGCCTCAACGGCTGGCGTGGCGACCCCAATGCGGGCAGCTGGAAGAACCACGTCGACGCGCATCTGTTTCCGGATCTCGCCGAACACGTGGTCGATGGCAAGGCCATTCTGCCGGGCAGCGGTTTCATCGAAATCGCCGTCTCCGCCGCACAGCAATATCACGGCAGCGACGAGGTCGAGATCACCAATCTGGAGATCGTTCGCCCGCTGGAACTCAGCGACAGCCGTATCATGGAGCTCTCGACCATCCTGTCGCCCGAGACCGGAGACATAGAAATCCGCTCGCGCGAGCGCCTCTCGGAAGACGATTGGACCGTGCATGCCGTCGCCCGAAGCCGCAAACCTCTGCCGGCGACGCGCAACGAGTGTCCGTCCACCAAGGGTCTGGCGAGGACGGCGAGCGTTTCTGCAGCCAAAGCCTATGGAACCGCGAAGCAATTCGGTCTGGACTACGGACCGCGTTTCCAGCTTCTCTCCAAAGCGGTCGCCTATGGAGACCGGCTCATCGAGGTCGAGCTGAAGCAACCTCAGGCATCGGGGCACCCCCACCTCACCTATGCGCTTCATCCGATCTCGGTCGATGCGACCTTTCACGGACTGGTCGCGCTCTTCGACCGCTTCACCGGCGACAGGGGCGGCGCGCCCTACATTCCTGTCCGCTTCGGCTCGGTACGCGTCGTCAATGCCGGCCGGCGGATCGCCCGCGCGATGATCGAGATAGAGAGGGTCAGCGCCAATTCGATCAAGGCGAAGTTCCATTTCTTCGACGAGACCGGCGCCGCGATCGCGCATTTCGAGGATTGCCGCTTCCGCCGTACCTATCTGCGCAAGCACAAGACGCTGGAAGGTCTTTCCTTCCACTATGAAGCCGTGCTTTCCGACGTGCTCGTGCCCGGCATGAAACGCGCAGCCGCCATGCCTGCGAAGCTGGTTGAGCCAATCGACAACGATGGCCTCGACAATGCGACCCTGCTCTTCAACGCCGCCATATATCGCGCCTGTCAGGAGATCGCCCTGAAGCTCGGCAAGGGGACAGCCACGGTTCGCAGTGACGCGCTGCCCGGGGACCTCGATTTCCAATGCTTCCTGACGAGCTGCCTCCTGACGCTCGAGGATGCGGGACTCTGCGAGCACCAGAACGGCACCTGGAAGGTCGCCCCCGAGTTCATGCTTCCGACCGTGCCGGAGATCCTTGGCGAACTTTACGGCGATCGCCCCGATCGTGCCGTAGAAGCGGTCCTCGTCAACAACGCCTATACGGAAGCACTCAGCCGTCTCGATGCGCTGCTTGCGCCGGCACCGGCCGGTGACGCGTCGGCTTCTTTCAATGCCGCTTTCATGAGCGAAGCGACGCTCGACCATCAGGCCGTGCATTCCGCGGCGAGCCGATCGCGCATGGACCACGTTCTTCATACGCTTGCAGGCGCTCTCGCTGCCCAACCTGCCGGGTCCCGTCTGCGGCTTATCGAACTCGGCAGCGTCTCTGCCGGCTTCAGCCGCCGGTTGGCCGATCTCGCGGCCCGCCATGGTGCGGCGCTTTCCATTTTCGAGCCGCGCGACAATGCACAGCGCAACCTCGAAATCGCCTTCGAGGAGGATGCGCATGTGCGCGTGCTCAAGAAGAGCGAATTCGCCGATATCGGCTCGTTCGACCTCGCCGTCAGCGCTTCGGATAATCTCTACCATCTGATCGAAGAGGGGAGCGGGGTGCGATCGGCCCTTCGCTCCATGCTTCCCGGAAGCGGCCTCATTGCGGCCGTCAGTGCCCCTTCCATCTTCGCCGACTTCGCCCTGGGTCTCTCGGGCGGATGGTTCGAGCGCAGCCAGGCGGCGGAGTTCCCTATCGGCAAGATCGCGGCGGTACCGCATTGGCAGAAATGCCTTGAAGACCTGGACCTTGGCGACGTTGTCGTGACGGATCGCGAATGCCCTCATGGCAGCACCATCCTGATCGAAGCCCGCGGCACAGCAGCCGCAAGCGTCGGTGAAGTGCCGGGCGGCGGCGCGGCGCCATATCTGCTGATAGAGCCCGCAACGCAGAAGATTTTGGCCGCCGGTAAGGGGGCTAACCACGTCCGTGTGACCGGCGACATTGCCGCAGATCTTGCGACCCTGCGCGACGCCCTTGCAGCCCTTGGCGACAGGCCGGTCCGCGCGATCTTCATGTCCGAGGCGGACCGCGCCGCAGATGAGGATTCTGCCCTGCTGCAGTCCCGCGTGCTGGCGCTCAGCGCCTTCGCCGAGGCACTGAAACAGCACCTGGCCGGTGCAGAACCCGATGGCGACGACCGGCCGCGCCTCGTGCTCGTGGCCCCGGGCGGCGCTCCGGTCAAGGCGTCGGCAAGCTGCGGATTGAATTCCGGATTGTGGGCGTTTGCCCGGGTTCTGCAGAACGAATATGAGTTCATCGATATCCATACGCTCGATCTTGCCGGCGATGCCGATATCGGCCGCAAGGATATTCTCTCCTTGGCGATCCCCCTGCTGACGGTTTCGGGATTGAACCGGGAATGGCTGTTTGACCGGAAGACGGGCCTGCTTTCCGAGCTCCGGGCGGTTCCCGGCGCTACGAACAAGGCTGATGGTAAAACGACCGCCTTCACGGCCGCGACCATTCGCCAGCGTGTCAGCTCTCAGATCGCAAGCATCGCCTGGGAAGAGACGAACATACCGGAGCCGGGTCGCGGTGAAGTCCTCGTTGCCGTCGCGGCGACCGGCCTGAATTTCCGCGACGTAATGTGGGCCATGGGTCTGCTGCCCGAAGAGGCGTTGGAGGATGGCTTTGCCGGAGCGACGATCGGCATGGAACTCTCCGGCCATGTGGTCGCGGTTGGCGAAGAGGTCGACGACCTCGCCGTCGGCGATGCGGTGATGGCGATCGCCTCCTCCGCGTTCTCGACACATGCGATTGTCGCTCGCGCCGGCATTGCCAAGTTGCCGCGCGCCATGAACCCGGTGGCCGCGGCCACCCTACCGGTCGCCTTCCTTACCGCCTATTATGCCATTGTCGAACTCGGCCGCATTCAGGCCGGGGAAACGATCCTGATCCACGGTGCTGCCGGCGGCGTCGGTCTCGCCGCGCTTCAGGTCGCTAAGTTGAAGGGAGCCAAGGTCATCGCCACGGCGGGAACGCGCGAAAAACGGCGCTTCCTGACGATGCTCGGGGCCGACTACGTCTTCGACTCTCGTTCGCTCGGCTTCGTCAACGATGTCCGTTCGGTCACCGGCGGCGAAGGCGTGGACCTCGTGCTCAACTCACTTTTTGCCGAGGCGATGGAGCAGAGCCTCTCGCTGGTGAAACCTTTCGGCCGGTTCCTGGAGCTTGGCAAGCGCGACTACTACGCCGATAGCAAGATCGGGCTGAGGCCATTCCGCCGCAATGTCAGCTATTTCGGTATCGATGCCGACCAGCTGCTCGTGAAGGCTCCGGATCTGACGAAACGCATCTTCATGGAGATTGGAGCGCTGTTCGAGGAAGGCAAGCTTACGCCGCTTCCCTACCGCGCCTTCGATTACGATGAAATCGGCAACGCTTTCCGGCTGATGCAGAATGCCGGACACATTGGCAAGATCGTCGTGCTGCCGCCCGTGGCCGGAAGGCACGAGGTAATGAAGAAGCCTGAGAGAGACATGAAGGTCGATCCGCACGGCATCCATCTCGTCGTGGGCGGCATCGGCGGCTTCGGCCTCGTCACCGCCAACTGGCTCGTAGAGAGAGGTGCGCGCCGGATTGCGCTGTGCTCCCGCCGCGGTCTGCCGGATGCGGAAACGCGCGCCATGATCGAACGCTGGCAGAACGACGGCGTCGTCGCATCGGTTCACGCTTGCGACATCACGGATCCCGCGGCCGTGGAGACGCTTCTGGATGCGCTTCGTTCCGAAGCGCCGCTTCGCTCCGTCATTCATGCGGCGATGGTGCTCGACGACGCGCTGATCAGCAATCTCAATCGCGAGCGCAACCGCCCGGTCATCGACACAAAGGCCAAGGGAGCGGCCATTCTCGATCGTCTCACCCGTGGCGACAGGCTCGACAACTTCATCCTGTTCTCGTCGGCAACGACGCTGGTCGGCAATCCGGGCCAGGCGAATTACGTCGCCGCCAACGGCTATCTCGAGGGCCTTGCCCGCGCACGGCGCCAAGAGGGCCTTGCGGGCCTTGCCGTGGGCTTCGGCGCGATCGCCGATGCCGGCTACCTCACGCAGAACGCCGAAGTCAACGACCTGCTTGCCAAGCGAATCGGTAAAACGGCGTTGAAGGCTCAGCTGGCACTCGACATGGTCGAAAGCCATATTGCCGCGGATCCGGGCACTGTCGACGCGGCCGTCGTGATGATCTCGGAGATCGACTGGACGGCTGCCCGCAATTTGCCGGTCGCCCGCAACGCGCTCTTCGAGGTAATCCTGCGAAGCGCCGATCAGCATGCCGCCGGCGCCGAGGGCACGAAGATGGATCTCGTCGCAATGATCGAAGGCAAGTCGCCACAGGAGGCCGAGGACATCCTCTTCGATCTGGTGGCCGGCGAGATCGCTGCCATCCTGCGCGTGTCGAAGGATACGGTCACGCGCGGAAAGATCTTGAAAGAGATCGGCCTGGACAGCCTCATGGCCGTGGAACTGGGCATGAGTTTCCAGCAGAACACCGGCTTCGACATGCCGTTGAGCGGCGTCGCTGATAACACGACGGTCGGCGATATCGCACGCAAGCTGCATGAAAAGGTAAGCAAGCGCGACCAGAGCAATGAGGGCGAGGCCGGAGACGACAAGATCGTAACAGCGCTCACGCAGCGTCATGTCGGCGCGGCCAAGGAAAAAGCACTGACCCAATGAGCGACGGAAAAGGCCAGACCTTCCCCAAAATGAACAGCACGCTCAAGGAGAGCCTGCTGGACAGGATGAGGAACACCCATCAGTCGTCCGAGCGCAACCGAATGGCGCGTTCGGAACGGGAGCTGCCGCCTGCCCCGCGCCGCGAGCAGGCGCGGTTCGAGGACCTGCCTGAATATAAGCAGGTTCTTACACAAAAGATCGCCAGCGAGCAGCTCGGCATCGCCAATCCGTTTTACCGCGCCCATCAGACGGCAGCCGGCGCGACGACGATGATCGACGGCCGCAAGCTGATCAACTTTGCCTCCTACGACTATCTCGGTCTCAATCGACATGCTCACGTTCTCGAGCGGGCGCGTGACACGATCGCCGATTTCGGGATTTCCGCCTCTGCGAGCCGCCTCGTGGCCGGCGAGCGGCCGCAGCATGTGGAGCTGGAAGACAAGATCGCGCAGTTCTACGGCGTCGATGCCGCCGTTTGTTTCGTAAGCGGCTATCTGACGAATGTCGCTGCCATCAGTTGCCTGATGGGACCGAAGGACCTCGTCATCCACGACGAGTTCATCCACAACAGCGCGCTTGCCGGCATCAAGCTTTCCGGCGCGACACGCCGCTTCTTCAAGCACAACGACACAGCGGATCTAGAGCACGTCCTGCGCACCGTCGCCGGCGATTACCGGCGCATACTGGTGATCGTCGAGGGCATTTATTCGATGGATGGCGATGTCGCCAATCTGCCGGCGCTTCTGAAGCTTCGGGCCGAATACGGCTTCTGGCTCATGGTCGACGAAGCGCATTCGCTTGGGGTCCTCGGCCGGCACGGCAGGGGCCTTGCCGAACATTTCGGGGTCGATCCGCACGAAGTCGACATCTGGATGGGAACGCTGTCGAAGACCACGTCGAGTTGCGGCGGCTACATAGCGGGAAGCGCCGCGCTTGCGGCCGTCCTGAAGGCTTCCGCCGGCGGCTTCGTGTATAGCGTTGGTCTCGCGCCCGTGCTCGCCGCATCGGCTGTCGCCAGCCTCGACATCCTGGCGAGAGAGCCGGAGCGCACGGCGGCGGTGAGACGCAACGGCAGCCTGTTCCTGAAACTTGCCAAGGAGGCCGGCCTCGACACGGGTCTGAGCGGCGGCTTTTCGGTCGTGCCCGTCATCGTCGGAGATTCGCTTCGCGCCGTCCAGCTTTCGAACGACCTGCTCGCAGCCGGCGTCAACGTGCTGCCGATCATCCACCCGGCAGTGCCGGAAGGTCTGGCGCGGTTGCGCTTCTTCATCACCTGCGACCATACGGACGAACAGATCCGCCGCACCGTCGCGTTGACGGCTGAACGGCTGAAGGATCTTACCGATCGGAATTTCGGCCTCGGTGGCGTCGATATCGAGAAGATGCTGAGTGCACTCTCTGCACGCTGATCACAACCTGCTGCAAGCAGTCCGCCAACGGGTTTGTCCATGACACATGTGATCATTACCGGCGGCTCGAGCGGGATCGGGTTGGCACTCGCCTCGATCTATGCTGCACGTGGAGCCAGGCTCTCGCTTATCGCCCGGTCCCGCGACCTCCTGGAGCAGGCGGCGCAGAAGCTGGTGCAGGAAGGTGGCATAGAGACCGGAGCGGTTCATGTGGAAGCCGCCGATGTCTCCAAGGAAGAGGAGGTCGGAGCGGCGATCTCGCGCTGTATGGACAGGTTCGGGCCCTGCGACATTCTCGTGACCTCGGCAGGCATCGTCGAACCTGCCGCCTTCGAGGCTTTGCCGGGCGCCGCCTTCACCCGCCAGATCGAGACGAACTTTTCCGGCTCGGTGCACGCCATCCGCGCCGTTTACCCCGAGATGGTGAAACGGCGCAACGGCCATATCGTGCTGGTCTCTTCGGGTGCCGGACTGATCGGCATATACGGTTATACCGCCTATTGCGCCTCGAAGTTCGCGCTCAGCGGGTTCGCCCAGGCGCTGCGCAGCGAAGCGCGCTGCCACAATGTCCGGATATCGATCTGCTTTCCGCCCGATACGGAGACGCCGCAGTTCAGGAGAGAGCTTGCCGCCCGACCCGAGGAGGCAAGCGTGGTCATGGGAGCGGTCCGGCCATGGACGGCCGAGGCGGTCGCGCGGAAGATCGTCAAGGGTGTCGACCAGCGGCGGTTCGAGATCTATTTCGGGATGGCCTTGCATCTGCTCGGCCGCTTCGGGCCAGCGGTCCGGCCCCTCATCGATTGGTGGTTCGATCGGGCGATTGCGCGTCGCAGTGGACGATGATGCCGATGTCCCCCGGAATGCTTGTGCCGGTTATCATTAGGCTTTAGAGCAATTCCAGGACAAGTGCATGGCGGTTTCCGTCCTGAAATTGCGGGAGAACATAAAGTCTGGGCGATTCCGCGCTTCGGATAAAGCAGAACGACCCTAACTCTCGCGGAACGGTCTTGTGCCGAGACGGAGACGGCGGCGAAACGGCTAAAAGGTAACGGCTTGGCGCTCATTCCCTTCCAACTGCATGACTACCCCTTAGCCTTGACCCTTGGCTGCTATCTGCTGGCCTGCGCGGTGATCTTCCATACGGACCGTTTCGCTCTGCCGGCGCGCGAACGCCGGAAGAACGCACCTCGATATGGTCGCCATCACGACAGGATAGACCGCCTCGCCCGGCTGCCGGTCATCGCACTCGTTTTCGCCGGCTTTTTCGCTATTTCGTGGAGGCCGCTCTATGCCGCTGCCGGAACGATGAGTTTCTTCATCATCTTCACCGGCATTTCCCGCGCCAAGTACAAGTTCATCCGCGAGCCATTGGTCTTTTCCGACATCGCCCTGGTCGCGGACGTATTCAAATACAAGTCCATCTTCTATGCGACCTCGCTGAACGTCGTCTTCTGGATCGTCGCCTTCCTGTACGTGTTTGGCGTGTCGGGGCTCTATATGTATTTCGAGCCTGCTATCCTGCCCGAGAGAAACCGGCTCTTCTGGGTTCTCGTCTTGATCGGAATTGCCGCCGGGCCCTGGGCCCTGCTGTTCTACGGACCGGTCAACCGCCCGACAGCCGCTCTCGTGCAGAGGCTTGTGAAGGCGATCAACGTCAAGATCAACACGGTGCGTTTCGGCACCTTCGCTTCCGTCGTCTTCCACTTCATCATCTGGCTCGGCGTCAAGCGCGACAAGATCGTCGCCGAATTGTCGGGAATGCTGCGCGCCGCAGTACACGACCTCATCGGTCACGAGGAAGCCCCGCTCATCGTAGTATGGCAATCGGAGTCCTTCATCGACATGCGGCACTTCGGCGTCGATTCCATCAAGCTTCCGACGATCGACCGGCTGCGCAAGCAGGCGGTGCAATGGGGCCGATTGAGCAATGTCTTCGAAGGCGGATATACGCTGCGGACCGAGTTTGCGGTCCTCAGCGGCCTCGTTCCCGACGATATTCACGTCGACGCAAGCTATCCCTATCTCCGCGCCGCGCACTATGCCGACGTCGTCTGGCCGGGAAAGCTGAAGCGTGCCGGTTGGCGCACGCATTTCATCCACCCCTACGACCGGACATTCTTCCTGAGGCATAAGGCAATGCCCCTTCTCGGATTCGAGAAGCTGACCATGCTCGATGCCTTCGACCACAATCCGGAGCGTGACGGACTCTATGTCTCCGACGCGACGCTGGCGGCGCGCGTGCTGAGCGAGGTCCAGAAGCTGCCGGAAGAGGAAAGCGGTTTCTTCTTCGTCGCATCAATGGCCAACCACGGCCCCTGGGAGCCAGGACGTGTCGGAACGCTCACCAACCCGGTCGACATCTATCTGGCAATTCTCGAGCAGTCGGACGCCGCGCTGAAGCAGTTGGTCGACGGCCTCAACAAGCTCGACCGGCCGGTCTGGCTCGTCTTCTATGGCGACCATGCGCCCCTTCTGAAGTCTTTCGCGGACCCCTTCCCGGATCCCCGCTCGGATTATTTCATCGTGCCGCTCGCCAAGGCGCGCGCTTCGGCCCATAGCTCGAAGCAAGCGAAAGACGAGGATCCCTGGAACCTGCTCGGGTCCATGCTGAAGCACGCCAATCTGCACAAGGACGCGCTGCAATAGCGCCTTTCGCCACCGATGACGGCAGACAAGATGAACAACCCTGCGACGCCAAGGACCTTCCTGTTCCTTCAGGGTCCGTCGTCGCCGATCTTCGCCAAGATTGCCGGGCATCTCGAGGCCTTGGGCAACACCTGTCTTCGCATCAATCTCAATGTCGGCGACCGGATATTCTGGCGCCGCCGGGGCGGCCAGGATTATCGTGGCTCGCTTGCCGAATGGCCGGCTTTCGTGGAGACCTTCATCCGCCGCCACTCCGTCACCGATCTTGTGCTGCTTGGCGAAGAGCGCCCCTATCATCGCACTGCCACAGCCGCCGCGCGAAACGCCGGCATTCGCGTCTTCGTCGTCGAGATGGGATATCTCAGGCCCGACTGGCTGACCCTCGAGCGCGGCGGCATGTCGTCAAACTCGCATTTTCCGACGGACCCCGTGCAAATCCTGCGTGCATCGGCAGGACTGCCCGAGCCGGACTGGAAGCGGCGTTACCGTCAGACCTTTATTGCCGAAGCTGCTTACGACCTCCTCTACAATCTGCCGAACGTCTTTCTCTGTTTCCTCTTTCCCGGCTATCGCCGTCACGCGATCTTCCACCCGCTTGCCGAATATGCCGGCTGGATCCGGCGGCTGGCGACCGGCAGGGCTGAACGGCGGAAGTCGGATGCACTGATCCGATCACTGGCCGGTGCAGGTGCGCCATACTTCGTCTACCCGCTTCAGCTCGAAACGGACTACCAGTTGCGTGCGCATTCACCTTTCAGCAGTCAGCGGGAAGCGATCGACGCCATCCTTGCCTCTTTCGCGCGGCATGCGCCCGCTGGAACCAGGCTGGCCATCAAGCTACACCCGCTCGACAACGGCCTGATCCCCTGGCGCAAGATCACTGCAGGCATCGCCGCCTCGCTCGGCATCTGGGAGAGGGTTTTCTTTCTCGATGGAGGCAATCTCGACCTTCTCATGCAGAACAGTTCCGGCATGGTAACGGTCAACTCGACCGCCGGACTGCATGCCCTGAAGCAGGGCAAGCCCGTGAAGATCCTGGGCACGGCGGTCTTCGACATCGCCGGCCTGACGGATCAGCAGCCACTCGACCTTTTCTGGGAGGCACCACAGGCACCGGACCCCGCCCTGGCCACGGCAACGTTCAGGTTGATGGCCGCTTCGATCCAGGTGCGCGGCAACTTCTATTCCCGTGCAGGAACGGACGCCGGCGCCAAGGCGATCGCCGAGCGCCTGCATCGCAACGATGTCAATGAGCCCGGTGCCTTCGTCGATCCCCCGCCCCGGCAAAAGCCGGTGAAGATGAAGGATCAGGCGACGCCGGCGCGCAGCAGATCGTGAATATGCAGGATGCCGACCGGTGCGCCCGCATCGCCGACGAGGAAGAGCACGGTGATCTTGTGTTCTTCCATGAACTCCATGGCCGCACTGGCAAGCACGTCACGGCTGACGACACGCGGCTTGTGCGACATTATGTCCTCGACCGGTTGTGCCAGCAGATCTCCGGCCATATGGCGGCGCAGGTCGCCATCGGTGATGACGCCGATCAGCTTGCCGCTTTCATCGACGATGCCGACCACGCCGAAGCCCTTGGCAGACATCTCGATGACCGCCTCGCTCATCGGACGGCCGACAGGGAGCAACGGCAGCTGCCCGGCGCCATGCGCCAGCTCATGGACGAGGCGCAGCTGCGCGCCCAGCTTGCCGCCCGGATGGAAGGTCTTGAAATCCTCGGCAGAGAAGCCGCGCCGCTCCAGCAGCGCGATTGCGAGCGCATCGCCGATGGCGAGCTGAAGCATTGCGGAGGTCGTCGGCGCCAGGCCGTGCGGACAGGCCTCCGGCACCTTCGGCAAGACGAGTGCGACTTCGGAATTGCGCGCCAGCGTGCTTTCGCGGTTGGAGGAGATCGAGATGATCGGCACCTTGAAACGCTTGGCATAGGTCAGCATGTTGGCGAGTTCCGCCGTCTCGCCCGACCAGGAAAGCAGGACCAATGCATCCTGAGCGGTGATCATGCCGAGGTCGCCATGGCTCGCCTCGGTCGGATGGACGAAATAGGCCGAGGTGCCGGTGGATGCGAGCGTGGCTGCGATCTTGCGGCCGATGTGACCGCTCTTGCCGACACCCGAAACGACGACGCGGCCATCTCCGTCACCCATCAGTTCGACCGCATTGACAAGGGCGTCCGCGAAGGTTTTGTCGCTCGACAGATGGTCGGCAAGCGCCCTGATGCCGTTCGTCGCCGTCGCCAACGTCCTGCCGATCGACTCCAGCACGGTGCCACCGGCGTCCGCCTTCGCGTGTCTCAAGCCCATCATCGACCCCTTAGCGAGAATGCGGTCTCTTCAGCGGACCGCAGCAAAGATAGACGCCAGATAGGCTCTTTCTTTCGACAAACCAAGCCTTTCGGCGGCCTTTTATGACGAACCGGCGACTTTTCGCACCGTCATGATCGGCGCGCCTGCTTTTCCACTGCAGCTTCCGGAGCGAGAACACCGCCTGCGGCGAATTCAGAGAGGGTCATCGAATCGAGGATGGACGACATGGCATCGCGAACCGACGTCATCGAGATGCGGACACGGCAGGTTTCCGGATCGCTGCAGTCTTCGCAGATTTCATAAGCCGTGCGGCTGGCGCAGCGTATCGGCGCCAGCGGGCCGTCCAGCGTCCGTATGACGTGGCCGATGCGAATCTCGGAGGCCGGTCTCGACAGGGAATAACCGCCGCCCGGCCCTTTCTTCGACCGCAGCACGCCGGCATTGCGCAGTTCCAGGAGAATTGTGTCGAGGAACTTCTTCGGAATGTTGTTGCGCTGCGCGATTTCCGTGATGAAGGCCGTCTCCCCGGGCGCGAGCCGTGCCAGATCGACCAGCGCCTTCAATCCGTATTTCCCCTTCTTCGTCAGCATTCGAGCCGCTACTCCCCGGTCCGGCAGAGACGCCGGAACCGCCTCGGATACAATTCGCCCTGCCATAGCACAAGAATGCTTGACCGACACTCAGCTATACTCGAAAGGCAGCGTCCAGACCGGGAGCGTAAAGCGGCGCCTCATCGAGCAGCCCGGCCTTTAGAGCGCGAGCGCGCGCCGCAGCGTTTCCAGGCGTTCCATGGCGATCACGCCCTCGCGGATGGTCGGCGCCGGCGTCTGCTTGCCTGCAAGCGCCGGAATGACGTCGGCGAGCAGCGCATGATAGCCCTTCGGGTCCTCGTTGGCGGCTGCGGTGAAGTTCGGCTTCCAGGTCAGCGTGTCGACCGCGCCGTCAAGTGTGGCAGCCGGATCATCGACCTTGAAGGGCGGATTTCTGTTCCAGCGCACCTCGATGACATTATCCACCTCGATGCGCTGGTGGTCGCCCATGATCTCCAGGCGCTCCACCGGCGCGCCGCGCGACTGGGCCGTGCCCATCGCAATCGTGCCGATCGCGCCGCATTCGAAATCGAAATGCACGTGGAAGAGGACCTTGCCGCGATCCTTTTCGACCTTGCGCGCCGTCAGTTTCGTAACAGGCGAGACGAGGAAGGAAACGAGGTCCATATAGTGCACGCAATGGTGCAGAAAGAAGCCGGTGTAGTCGACATTGCCGGCGAAATAGCCCGGCGCCGTCATGTAGTAGCCGGTGAGGCCATAGACGGGGCCGAACCGGCCCGAGCGCAAGATGTTCGCCGCAATCCTGTTTCCGGCGGAATACCGCTTCATGAAGCCGACGAGCAATGGCTTGCCGGACCTTTCCGAGGCGGCGAGCAATTCGCGCGCGCCTTCCGCGCTGCCGGACGGCGGCTTTTCCATGAAGACCGGCAGGCCCCGCTCCAGAGCCATCTTGCCGAATAGCAGGTGCTGGTCCGGCCCGACGGCCATGCCGACCGCGTCTATGTCGGAGCGGCGGATGAGTTCTTCCGCATCGCCCGTCAGGTTCGAAACGCCGAACTGCCGCCCTGCAGAAGCAAGGCGAGCGGCATCGATGTCGCAGAGCGCAGTCACCTGGATGTCATGGCGAACGAGCTGTGGAAGCAGCATCTGGCTGGCGTGCACGCCACAGCCGATCCAACCGATCTTGAGTGTCATCGACGATATTCCGTAAGCAGGATGTGGGACTTGATGAATTCGGCGCTGGCGGCGAGGCGTTCGCTCTCGTCCTCGTGCGGCGGGCGCCACTGGGCAAAGGGCACGCCGAAACGGTCGTCGTTGCGACGGAACGGCTCGAGCGAGATGGGGCCTTGATAGCCTGTCTCGTGCAGCGCCCGGAACACCGCGACCCAGTCCGTGGCGCCCGTTCCCGGGAAGCCGCGATGGTTCTCGTTGGCCTGGAAATGAACGATGCGCCTGCCAGCGAGCCGGATTGCTTCGGCAATCGAGGCCTCCTCCATATGCATGTGAAACGTGTCGAGCATCAGTTGCACGGCGGGATGATCAACCGCATCGAGCAATTCGATCGCCTGCCGGGTGGTGCAGAGCACGTCGCTCTCAAAGCGGTTCAGCGGTTCGACCGCCAGCATGACGCCGAGCCCGGCCGCATGCTCACCGGCCTCTTTCAGACCGGCGACGCACCGGGCCTTGCGGGAAAGGCGCTCCTCCTCGCTCACAGGCTGCGGCGGCCGGCCCGCAAAGACCAGAGGATTTCCGGTAAGCGGACCGCCGACGATCACGGCGCCGAGCGCGGCGGCGCAGTCGGCTGCGTATTTCAGATAGTCGATGCCGGCGCGATGGGCGGCAGGATCGTCCGAGGAAAGATTGCGCTGGAGGCTGACGCGGGCGGCGAGCACCACGAAGAGCCCGGCGGCTTCCAGCGCGCGGCGCGTTTCGGCAAGGTCGATTTCGCCGGGTTCGGGCACCAGAAGCTCTACGAAATCGTAGCCGAGCCTTCGCATCCCGGCGAAATGGGGGAAATGTTCGGCCGTGAAGGGCCGCGCAAACTGCATGGAGATCAACCCGACGGGGTTCATGGTCAGTCCTCTTTCATTCGCAATCAGCCCTTCACCGCGCCCTGGGTCAGACCGCCGATCAGCCGGCGTTGCACGAGAAGGAAAAGGATGGTGGCAGGCATGGCGCCGACGACGGCACCTGCAGCAAGCAGGCCCCATTCGATCTGGTACTCGCCGATCAGGGTCTGAATCGCGACCGTAACGGGCCGTACGTTCTTGCCGCCGAGCGTCAGCGCGTAGAGATATTCATTCCAGGCCGTGATGAATATGTAGATCCCGGTGGAGATGATGCCCGGCATGGTAAGCGGCAGCACGACGCGGCGCAGCGCTGAGAGCCGCGAGCAGCCATCGATCATCGCGGCTTCGTCAAGGCTCTTCGGGATGGCGCCCACATAGCTGGTCAGCATCCAGACCGCGAAGGGAATGGCAACCGTCGCATTGGCGAGGATGAGCCCGAAATGCGTGTCGAGGATGCCGGCTTTGCGCATGAGCACGAACAGAGGCAGGATCAGCAGCACGATCGGAAACATGTTGATGAGCAGGAACTGCAGCATCAGGAGCTTGCGTCCGGCGAAGCGGAAGCGCGAGAAGGCGTAGGCGGCCGTCACCGCCACGGCAAGGCCGAGCACCACCGTGCCGCAGGCGATAATGAGGCTGTCGAGCATGTTGCCGAGAAACGAGGTCTGCTGCAGCAGGCGCGCGTAATTGTCGAGGCTCCAGCCGGAAGGCGAGACGGAAACGCCTGTCGCGTTCAGCGCCGCTGTCGGCGTCAGCGAGGTCAGCACCATCCAGGCGAAGGGCGCCATGGCGAAGAGCACGATCAGCAGTACCGGGAGGTCGGTAGTGAGGATACGACGGAGCGTGGACGGTCTGTTCATCGTTCGACCTCCCGCATGGTCCTGGCGAGATAAACGGCGACGATCGTGCCGAGGAGAATGGTGAAGGTGACGGCGATCGTCGTGCCGTAGCCGAAATCGAGATTCTGGCGGGCGCGGACGAAGGCGTAGAGCGGCAGGGTATGCGTGGCATAGCCCGGCCCGCCGCCGGTCATGACGAAGATGACATCCATTGAATTGGCCACCCAGATGACCCGGAGCAGCCCCGCCGTCGCAAGCACCGGGGCGATGCCCGGCAGCGTGATGTGCACGAACTGCCGCCAGGCCGACGCACCATCGATGGAGGCGGCCTCGTAGTGGCTGCGCGGAATTCCCTGGAGGCCGGCGAGGATCATAACGGCGAAGAAGGGGAAACCCTGCCAGGTCAGCGTCGCAATGATCGCATAGAGCGCAAGGTCCGGATCGGCAAGCCACGGCACTGCCGACTGCACGACGGAAAGGTAGAGGAGGACATCGTTCAGCACGCCGGTATTCGGATCGTAGATCCAGCGCCACATCAGCGCGATCACCACACTCGGTAGCGCCCAGGGAATGATGATCAGGGCGCGTGCCAGACCCCGCCAGGGGAATTCGCGATTGAGCAGCAGCGCGGTCAGGAGGCCAAGACCCATCTGAAGCGGCACCGTCAGGCCGATCCAGATGGCGGTGTTGCCGAGCGCGGTCCAGAATACGGGGTCGGCGAAAAGTTTTACATAATTGCCGAAGCCTACGAAGCGGCTGGCATTCGGCTTCCATAGGATGAGATCGTAGAAGCTGGTGTAGACCGCCTGCACCATCGGGAAAAAGACGATGAAAAGCGTGACGAGCACCGCGGGCGCCAGCAGCATATAGGGCATCATCCGTACGCTCCAGGGCGTCGGGATGGTCACGGCGGTCGGTGGGGGTGCTGTTGTCGCGGTCATCAGGTCGTTCCCGGCCGTTGGCAATCGAAAGGCCCCATCCGCCCTGATATCAGGGCGGATGGGATGGGAAGTCGAAGTGGGTGGAGAATCACCCGCTCCACGACATCATTGCTGCACGAAAAGAGCTTCGAGCTGCTTCATCATCTCTTCGGAGGTGATCTGGCCCGTCAGCGCCTGTTGCATGGCCGTTTGCCAGGCCGTGTTGACGAACTCGGACGTCGCGGTGTTCTGCGGCAGCACATGGGCGAAGGGCAGCGATTGTACCGTCGCATCGACAAAGCGGCGCTCATGCAGCGTCCAATTTTCCGAACCGCTCTTGGTCACCGTCATTTGCCCGGTCGCCTTGTTGAAGGCGACGTTGTTCTCGCCCTCGGCAAGAAACGAGATCCACTTCCACGCGGAATCCTTCACCTCCGAGGAGGAGAAGATAGCCAACGACTCGTCGCCATAGGACGTCCAGCGGCCGCCGCCGCATTCCGGCACCGGCACCGCCGAGACCTTGTCACCGAGTGCCTTGACCATGTCGTTCGACGAGCCGACATGATGAATGGTCATGGCCGTGGTCCCTTTCTTGAAGGCGGCGGTGATTTCCTGGAAGCCGTCATTCGGTGCCGAGGGCGGAATGACCTTGTCCTTCTGGAACAGATCGATCAGCCACTGGTTGGCAGCGATCGCCTGCGGCGTCGTCAGACCGCCCGGCTCAAGCTTCGCGCCCTGCGACAGCACGAAGGCCCCCCACTGGTCCCAGCCACCCTTGCCGCCGCGCAGGCCGAAGCCGTAGGTCGCCGGCTGCTTGGTGAGCTTGATCGCCGCGTCGCGGAACGCGTCGCAGGTCGCCGGCGGCTTCAGGCCGGCGGCGTCGAACAGGTCGGCGCGGTAGTAAAGATAAAGCACGACATACTGGATCGGCAGGTAGTACTGCTGACCGTCCGACCCCTTGTTGAGGTCGAGGAGGTTGTCGAGCAGGTCCGCCTTGCCGGCCCAGCCGTCAATGCGCTCGCCGAGCGGCTCCAGCGCGCCCATTTCGATGAGGCGCGGCTGGGCGAAGAGCTTGACCATCGCGGCGTCCGGCGCGTTGCCGCCGACGAGCGCGGTGTAGAGATTATCGTAGTAGCTGTTCCACGGAACGTTTTCCGCTTCGATCTCGATACCCGGATTGGCCGCTTCGAATTTCGCGATCAGATCGGCCATCGGGTTTTCCGGATTGTCGAAGTGATACCAGAAACGAACGGTTTCCGCCGATGCGGTGCTTGCCAGAAGCGATGCCGCGAGAGCGGTGCCTATTTTCCAGATTTTCATTGTCTCCTCCTTTGAAAATCGCTTCAGTTCGCGCCTGCCATTCGCCGGGCTTCGGCACCTGCCTTCGCAAGCGCCTCCCGCGCGGCGGCGAGATCGAGGGTGTTCTGCAAGAAGCCGTGCGTGACTCCGGGCACCACCATCAGCGCCTCGCCCCGCCCGAGTTGCTTCAGGCGTTGGTGCAGCGCGATGCTGTCCGACAGCAGCGGGTCGACGCCCGCCGCCATCAGATGAAGCGGCGGCAGAGCCGCCAAGGCCTCATCGGAGGCGAGAAGCGGACATGCGAGCGGATCAGCCGAAACGTCGCGGTCGCCGACATACCAGCGCCAGTAGCGCTGCATCTTCGCCGTCGTCAAACCCGGCCCATTCTCGAAATTTCGATAGGACTCCGTGCGGAAATCGCCGGCATAGGTTCCGTAGAAAAGGAGTGCACCAGCCATTCGCGGGCGCCCCGCCGCCGCTTCGTGCAACAGTGCGGCGAGTGCAAGATTGGCGCCCGCCGAATCGCCGGAAAGGAGTAGCGGGCCCGCCGCCACGCCGAAGGGCGCCGAGACTGCAAATGCGTTGCGGATCGTCGCGACAACATCCATCAGGCCGGCGGGATAGGGATTTTCCGGCGCCAGGCGATAATCCGGCAGGAGCACCGGCAGGCCGCATTCCAGCGCGAGAACGCGCGCACAGCGCTCATGCGATTCCGGGCTGCAGAAGGCAAAGCCGCCGCCATGCACAAAGACCACCGCACCGGAGCCGGCGCCCGGCGGCACCAGTATCTTGAGGCGCAGGCGCGCCGAGCCGATAGCCGCGTCCGCCTCGACAAAAGCCTCTCCGACCGCCGCCATTTCCGGCAGCCCGACGTTCCACCGCCGGTTGCCCTCTTCCGAAAGCGAGCGGCCCTCGGCCGGCGGCAAGGTCGTGGGATCGACCTGCGGCCCCGTTTCGGCAGCCACGCGCAGGAGCAGCGCCGCCATTTCCGGCGACAGCCGCGACAGGTCCGGCGCCGCGCTCATTGGGTCGCATCCGGGAAGACGTCGGGGCCCAGATCAACGATCGTCGCGATGTGATGGCGCAGGGCTGCGCCGGCCTTCGCGACATCGCCGCTTTCGATCGCCTCGATGATGGCGCCGTGCCGCTGCGCAGTCGCCACGAGATCGCGCGGGGTGATGCTTCGCGAGATCTTGAAACGGTGATTGTGGACGAGGCAACGATGCAGGATCGGATCGAGCGCCGGAAGCCGGGCATCCTGGAAGATGCGCCGGTGGAAGTCCCGGTCGAAGGATGCAAGCTCCAACTCGTCCCCGGCCTTCGCAGCATCGAGCATTTTCGCAAGTAGCGCCTGAAGATCGGCAGCCAGCGTGCGGCTCGGCGCCTGGAGCGTCCGGACGATGCCGCTGCACTCGACGTGCAGGCGCACGCGGAACATTTCCACGGCCTCCGCCTCGGTGCATTCGGAGACCTGCGTACCGCGATGCCCCTGCCGCCGCACCAGGCCCTCCTCCTGCAATTGCAGCAGCGCCTCGCGCACCGTGCCTTGGCTGCAAGAGAAATGCGCCGCCAGATCCAGCTCGGTCAGCGCCGCTCCCGCCGGAAGCACGCCCAGCATGATGTCACGCTTCAGCGCATTGAAGGCAGCGGTGGCCTTGGCGGGGCGGGCCGCATTGCGGGTCCTCGAGGGGGCAGAAAAATACGTCATCGCGGGCTCGCGGAGTTGCCAATCAAAATTGCTGCCATTATTGATATTGATATCGATAATGGAGGTCAAGGGTAGAGATGACCTTGGAGGGAAAACCGTGACGGCAATCGCATTGAGGCAGATCCGGAAAACCTATGGCTCCCACGACGTCGATATCGACATTGAAAGCGGCGAGTTTCTGGTCCTCGTCGGACCCTCCGGTTGCGGCAAATCCACGCTCCTGCGCATGATCGCCGGGCTGGAGGAGATTTCCGGCGGTATTCTCGACATCGGCGGCAAGGTGGTGAACGCGCTGCCGCCATCGGACCGCGACATAGCCATGGTGTTTCAAGATTATGCGCTCTACCCGCACATGAGCGTGCGCGAGAACATGGCGTTCGGCCTGAAGATGCGTGGCACGGATGACGAGACGATCGAAAAACGCGTGTCGCACGCCGCAGGCATCCTCAAGATCCAGCCCTTCCTCGATCGGCGGCCGGCCCAGCTTTCCGGTGGCCAGCGCCAGCGTGTCGCCATGGGCCGCGCCATCGTGCGCGAACCCTCGGCCTTCCTCTTTGACGAGCCCCTCTCCAACCTCGACGCGGCACTGCGCGTCGAAATGCGCCTGGAAATCGCCAAGCTACACAACCGCATGAAAGCCACGACCGTTTACGTCACCCATGACCAGGTCGAGGCGATGACACTGGCAGACCGCATCGTGGTTCTGAATGCCGGCAAGATCGAGCAGATCGGCCCGCCGCTCGATCTCTACCACCGACCGGCCAGCCTCTTCGTCGCGCGCTTCATCGGGAGCCCGACGATGAATACCTTGCCGGCGAAGGTTGTCTCCGATGGCGGCGGCAGTGCCATACGCCTAAAAGAGCGCACCCTGCAGCTGGTCGGCTGGTCCGGACAGCCGATCCGCGCTGGCGAGGTCACTTTCGGCATTCGGCCGGAAGACCTGGTCGTCTGCCGGCCGGAAGATGCGTGGTTCAGCGGTGAGCTTGCCGTGGCCGAGCGGCTGGGTAGCCAGACTTACGGCTATGTTGAGATCGGCGAGGAGCGGATGCTGACCGTCGAATTTCCGCGCAGCACGCCGATCCGCGTTGGCGAGCCGATCCATGTCCGCCCGAACATGGAAGCAATCCATCTGTTCGATACCGCGACCGGCCTGCGCAAGACCTGAATCAGGCAGCTATGTCGGGAGGCCGGTTGGTGATGTTCCGCCCACGCTGAGCGGAAAGGAGCCGGCCAATGGCCGCGCGGGCCTCATCGACCGAACGGAAGCGCTGCGCGTCCAGGTCCCAGACATGATATTTGACGGCCAGAAATTTCAAACGGTCTTCGTCGGGAACGACGACTCCGACGGCTTCACCGCCATATTCGATAACTTGCTTGCTCATATAAGTAACGCTCCTCCGCACCCAAGGGCGCGGATAATTCAATTCTCGGCAAAGGGTAAGGTCTGGAAGTTCTGACGATCACATTCGGCGGAGTTGACGAATGTGACCTTTAACCGTTGCACGACAAAGGGAACGTGAGCCGCAGAAAGCGGCGGTCGATATTCCGAGCATGTCACTCTCCTCTGGCTGGCCGGCGCAGCACGCCGAGCGTTCATGAACAATCGAAGCGGATCTCTCCGCTGACAGCGACAAAGTAGAATAATTTACCGATTCGTCAACTGCAGAAACGATAAAGCGAAAAATAATTCTCTCAACTCGTTCCGCCGAACCATGGCAAAAGTTCCATTCGCCTGCCCGTGGCATCTCGCTATCTAGGGAGCAGCGAATCGCCGTGCAAGGGACAGGGGCGATAAAGACAGGACTTTCCGACGAAAAAGGGGCAGCCCCATCGGAGGCTGCCCCTGGCACGAGATGCGTTTCACGGTTTCAACAGAACGTTGAAGCGCTCTGATCCTGATCAGGCGGTCGGCGTTTCCGCCTGCTGTCCGCCGGAACGAGCGGCTTCCCGCTCTTTCCACCAACGGCTCAGGAACAGCAGGATCGGACCGCCGATATAGATGGACGACGTCGTCGCGACGATGACGCCGAAGATCATCGGCCAGGCGAAGCTCTGCACCGCCTCGCCGCCCCAGATGGCCATCGGAACCAGCGACAGCGCCGTCGCTGCGGAGGTGAAGATGCATCGCGCGATCACCTGATTGATGCTCAAGTCGATCAGATCCGAGAACGCCATCGATTTGTACCTGCGCAGGTTTTCGCGCATGCGGTCATAGACCACCACCTTGTCGTTGACCGAATAGCCGATCATCGTCAGCAGCGCGGCGATCGCGGTCAGATTGAAGTCGATGCCCGTAAGAGCAAAGAATCCGACGGTTTTGGTGATGTCGAGCAACAGCACGGCGATAGCGCCGACGGCGAAGTGCCATTCGAAGCGGAACCAGATGTAGAGCAGGATCGCAACCATGGCGAGTGCCACGGCGAGGAAGCCCGATCGAGCCAGTTCGCCGCTGACCGTGGGACCTACGACCTCGGTCCGCTCCATGCTGGCGCCGGGGATGGCGGTCGTCACGGCATCCTTGACCTTGTTCAGGGCCAGGCTCTGCGCCTGCTCGCCGCCCGGCTGGCGCTGCACGCGGATCAACACCGATTGCCCGCCACCGAAGTCCTGCAGGGCCACCTCGCCGAGATTGAGCTCCTCGACGCTTCGCCGGAGCGTCGCCAGGTCGATCTTCTCCTTGGAGACCGCCTCCACCTGAATGCCGCCGATGAAATCGATGCCGTAATTCAGGCCGGGTGTGAAGAACAGAACCACCGAACTGATCGACAGGAAAGCCGAAAAGCCTATCGCCAGGAAACGGCCTTTCATGAAGGAGAAGCTCGGCAGGCGCGGCACCGGACCGAAGAGCGACGGTATCACGAGCTTCTTCATCTTCCGGCGAACGACAACCTCGCGCATCAGAAGACGCACGACGGTAACGGATGTGAACATCGAGATACCGATGCCGAGCATCATGGTGACGGCGAACCCCTTGACCGGGCCGCTGCCGAACCAGAACAGAAGGACCGTGCCCGCAAGCGTCGTGACGTTGGAGTCGATGATCGTCGCATAGGCCTTGTTGAAGCCGATATCGAGCGCCTTCATCGCGCCGGCACCCGCCTCGGTCTCTTCCCGGATACGGGCATTGATAAGGATGTTGGCGTCGACGGCCATGCCGATGCCGAGGATGATACCGGCGATGCCGGGCAAGGTCAGCGTCGAGCCTATGAGGCCGAGGATGCCGATCGTCATGATCGTGTGCAGAACCAGGCCGACATTGGCGATCATACCCCAGGCCCCGTAAAGGACGACCATGAGGACGACCACGAGGCCGAAACCGGCGAGACCGGTAAAGAGGCCCATGCGAATCGAGTCGCTGCCGAGATTGGGGCCGACGGAGCGCTCTTCGATAATGGTCAGCGGGGCGGGCAGTGCACCGGAGCGCAGGAGTGCGGAAAGAACCGTTGCCTCCTCGACGGTAAAGCTGCCGCTGATCTGACCGCGGCCACCAAGGATCGGCTCATTGATGACGGGCGCCGTCAACACCTTGCCGTCGAGCACGATGGCGAAAGGCCGCCCGACATTTTCGCGGGTGATGTCGGCAAACTGCCGGGCTCCGAGCGAGTCGAAGGTGAAATCCACGACCGGCTGATTGGTGCGCTGGTCGAAGCCGACCTTGGCATCTTCGAGCCGCTCTCCGGAAATGGCAATGCGGGTCTCGACCGCGTAGCGGTTGCCATCGTCGGCGCCGGGCAGAATGTCCACCCCACGCGGAGCCGGCTGGGTCACATCCACGCTCTGGTCGAGCATGTGGAAGCTCATCTGTGCCGTGGAGCCGAGAAGCTCACGCAGGCGTGTCGGATCCTGGAGACCGGGGAGCTGAACCAGTATGCGGTTGGAACCGATCCGCTGGATCAGCGGCTCGGCAACGCCGACCTGGTCGACACGGTTGCGAATGATTTCCAGGCTCTGCTCGACCGCCTTGGTCATGCGGTCGGCAAGACCCGCCTCGGTCATGCCCAAGGTAATCACATCGCCCGTCGTCGATACTTCGACTTCAGGAGCACTGGCGGCAAAACCGACCGTGCTTACGGGCGTTGCCAATTCCTGCAGCTTCGGCAGAACCTTGTCCCGGTCCTGAGCATCGGGAATGCTCACGGTGACGCCATTGCCGCTGATACGCGCCGAGGAGGCGGATACGCGCTCACCGCGCAAGACGCGGCGGGTATCGTCGAGAAGCGAGTTGAGGCGGGCTTTCTGAAGCCCCGCCCCGTCGACTTCGAGGACGAGGTGCGAGCCGCCCCTCAGGTCGAGGCCGAGCGTGACCGGCTCGAACGGGAGAACGGAAGCGACCTGCTCCCTCATGGCCGGCGTCAGCACGCTCGGCAGCGCCGCAAGGCATCCGAAGATGATAATTGCGACATAGGCGAGAACCGCCCATCTGGATGTATGCATGTGGGAATTCCATAAACGCCAGAACGCGCCATGGGCAGCATCCGGGCCGGGTTTTCATCAATGGCTGAGGCGGGCGCGAAAGACCTGCCGAACTCTCAAAGGAAGGCTCCCGCCGCTGGCGGCGCGCGAATGCACTTGCTCTGACAGGATGGGAGACGCGCAATTCTGGTTTTCGCCACCGGCAGGGAAGGAGCCATCTCTGGCGCAATCAGGGCAATGGCCTGGAAAGGAACGAACGCTGCAGGATCTGCGCCGGAGCATGACTTGCCATCGGCCCGCTCGCCGATGAAACGAAGATCGGGCAGCGCAACCGCCCTGCATATCTGGCGAGCGACCGGGCGGTCGGAGGAGCCTGTATCGGGCTGAGCGACATTGCCGGCCGGCGCCCCGGCCGCACGGGACGCGGCACTCTGGCCGATCGCGATGACCTGCATCGAAAGCGAGGCACAGAACAGCCACAGCACGGCGAGAAGCCGGCTGGCCTGCATATTCCTGCTGCCACCACGCATGAGGTCCATCGAGGACACGGTCCCTTTTCTCTCTGCATCCTCTATCCGCGATCGGATGCAGGCGAGACGAAATCAGCCCGAGGACCAGGCTAAACGAAGAACGTGGCCGGATTCGAGCATGTGCGCACTTAACACCACTCCGGGCCGGAAAAGTCAAATCCGGGGCTGGATGAGCCCTTCACCAGGGCGTCACGCTGTGGCTCCGGCAGTCCTTTCCTGATGGATCTCGATCAGCGAAGGCCCCGATCGCGACACCGCATCGGCAAGCGCACGCGGCAGATCCTTCACCGTCGCCAGTCGCTCCGCAGGCACGCCATAGGCCTTTGCAGCAAGCAGGAAATCGGGTGCGGAGGGTTTGACGCCTTCCGGCGTGATTCCGTTTTCGACCATGTAGGACTCGATTTCCCGGTACCCGTCATTATTCCAGACGAGGAAAACGACCTGGGCGGCCGCATCCACTGCCGAGCCGATCTCCGCCAGGGAAAACTGAAATCCGCCGTCGCCGACAAGACATATGACCGGTCGCTCCCGATCGGCAACCGCAGCACCGACCGCGGCGGGGGGCGCATAGCCGAGGGAGCCGTAGCCCGTCGCCGAATTGAACCAGGCCCTTTGGCGCGGCGCATCGCAATAGAGGTTCCCGGCATAGACGGCCTGAGTCGAATCGCCGACGATGATGCAATCTGGAAGCGTGCGGTAGATCGCCTCGACGACGCCGACCTCGGCAAGCATTTTCGGTGTCAGCTCTCTCAATGCCGCCTTGCGCGTGGCCTCCGCCCGAAGAATGCCGTCCCTGGCCGCGGCATGATCCGGCAGGAAGCCCAGAATACCCGCGGTGGCGGCCCTCGCGCCTGAAAGGATCGAAAGCGCTGCCTGCGGCCCGCGTGCGAGCTGCGCCGCATCGATGTCGGTGCGAACAAGGTTCTTCAGCGGCGGAAAACCGCCATCGGCGTAGAGATCGTAATCCGTCTGGCCCATCTCGGTGCCGAGCGCCAGCACGAGATCCGCCTCTCGCAAAAGGGCGCGCACCGCCTTGAGGCTGGGGCTTGCCGGCACCCGGAGCGGATGGCCGGCAAGAATGCCGCGGGCGTTGACCGTCGTGACGACCGGCGCGCCGATCCTTTCGGCAAGTTCACGCACTTCCGCTTCCGCCGTCAGGGCACCGCCGCCGCACACGATGACCGGGCGGGCGGCCTCCGCACAAAGGATCGCTGCCCTCTGCAGCGTTTCGCTGTCGGAGCGCGGCCGGGTTGCCGTTGCCGGCGCCGAGGGCCGGTACTCGATCCTGAGCGCCATCACGTCGGTCGGAATCTCGATGTGGACCGGGCCCGGACGGCCGGAAAGCAGAACCGCAAAGGCGCGGTCCACGACGAGCGGCAGATCCGCGGGGTTGAGCAGCGTGTGCGAATAAAGTGCCAGCGTCTTGATCATTCCGTGCTGATCCGGCAGTTCGTGGAGCAACCCCTGCCCATGACCGAGCGAATCGCGGCGGTTGACGCCAGAGATCACCAGCATCGGGATCGAGTCCTGCCGGGCCTGCGCCATGGCGGTGATCGTGTTGGTGAGGCCCGGGCCGGTGATCACGAGCGCCACGCCCGGCTTGCCGCTGACGCGTGCATAGCCATCGGCCATGAAGCCGGCACCCTGTTCGTGGCGAGGCGTCACGTGGCGGATTTTCGATGCGGAAAGGCCACGATAAAGCTCGACCGTGTGCACGCCGGGAATGCCGAATACGACCTCCACGCCGTTTGCCTCCAGAAGGTCGACGAGGGTTTCGCCGACGGTCTTCAATTCGACGCTCATGCGCGGCGCTCCCTGCAGGCGGTGCAGCGTAGGGCGAGAGCAGCAATGCGGCGGCATGCCTCTTCAATGACATCATCGGGAACGGTGAGGCTCACGCGAAGGAAGTTTCGTGCCGTGTCGCCGAAAGAAGACCCCGGCATGACTGCAACCCCCTCCTCCTCGAGGAGCGCCCAGGCGAAGGCTTCGCCGGAGAGGCTTGTGCCCGAGACGTCGATCAGCGCGAACATACCCGCTTCGGGCGGCAGCACCGAAACGCCGGGCACTCCCGCAAGGCCGTCGATGGTCAGTCGGGCGCGGTGACTGTAGGATTCCCGCATTTGTTTCGCCGTGCCGATCTCGTGCGTCAGCGCGTAGGCGGTCATATCTGCGATGAACGGCTGCTGACCAAAGAGCATGGTCTCGGAAATCGGCAGCAGGCGCTCGGTGAACTCGGCCGGTCCAACCGCCCAGCCGCTGCGAAAGCCCGTTGCTGCATGCGACTTGGAGATGGACGAGACGACCACTGTTCGTTCGGCGAGATCAGGATTGTCGAAGGGCGAAGCAAAGGCGGCGTCGAAGACGAGTTCCTCATACACTTCGTCGCAGACGATCCAGAGATCGTGACGTCGTGCGACCGCACCGATCGCCGCAATCTCTTCCGGCGTCAGGACGGCACCGGTCGGATTGTGCGGGGTGTTGAGGAGCAGCACCCGGCACTCGGGCGTGACCGCCTTCTCCAGGTCCTCGGCCTGCATGTGAAAGCCGTGTTGCGGGTTGAGCGGCACGAACACCGGATGGGCGCCCGTCGAGCGGATCACCCCTTCATAGGTGGCGTAGAGCGGGTCTCCGACGAGCACGCCGTCGCCTGCCTCCGCAAGGCCGAACATGACGGCGAAGAGCGCCGTCTGCGTTCCCGGAAAGCAGAGAATATTTTCCTTCGTAACGCCGGAGCGGCGGCGCCGGTACTTCTCCGTCAGGGCCGCAACGACCGCCGGTTCACCGCGGCCGTTCGAATACCGATAGCGCCCCGCGTTCATGGCCCGCTGGCACTCCTCCAACAACGCGGGATCCGGCGGCAGATCGGGTTCGCCGATGGTCAGTTCGATGATATCGGCCCCGCTCGCCTTCAGCTGACGCGCGCGAACATGCAGCGTCCATTTTCCGGAACCGAGGTCGGCGAGGCGGGATGTGATCGACGCGTAGCGCAAAAAGTAGCTCCCTTATTTGTTTTCTGTTTTCTTGATGGGAAGACCGAGCAGGGCTTCAACCGACGCCATGGCGATGCTGACCAGCTCGCCCTCGCGAAAAAGATCGCCGGCCAGACAGCCTTCCACCCAAAGTCCGTCAACGAGGCCGTTGATCGCGATCGCGTAGCGGCGGCACTCCTCGGGGCCTGCAGGCCGGCCATTGACCGCAAGGAAATCGGCAAGCAGCGCCTGCAAAACATTGCGGAAGGCGAGATAGCCGTCGCGATGGATTTCCGCAAGCACCGGATCGACCCTCACCTGACTGATGAAGGCGGCCCAGAGAGAAATGCTGCGGCTGTCAGCGACCGGCTCGGTCAGGTTGATCGCTATGAAGTCCCTGAGACGCGTCGCCGGATCACCCTCGACATTCGCCGCCTTCTCCGTGAGAGAGGCGATGACGGCGCGGTAAGCCTCCGCGACCATCTGGTCTTTGGATACGAAATAGTGGCGGACGAGCCCAGCGGTGACGCCCGCGCGAAGGGCGATCTGGCGGACGGTCGCGCCCTTGAGACCGAATTCCGAAATACAATCCAGCGTCGCCTCGATCAATTCGTGACGCCGCTCGCCCTCCGGGGCACGGTAGAAGCTGCGGCGGTTCACCGCATGCTCCGAACATTGGCGTTCAGCCAGATGGTGATTGCCTGCGAAACGGTTGGGCTCATGTCGCTGCTCCGGGGTGACCGTTCGTTGAGAAGGTTAAAAAATCGACTTCATGGCTATTATACGCTTGAATAATAGGGACACAAGTGCAACGATGCCATTTAGAAACAGCGTGACAGCCGAAGATGCTGCACGGGAGAACGACCAGGGGAACTGTTTTATATGGCTTCAGAAAGCGTTCCGCGAACGATAGGAGCCGCGTGCCGATGACGGATGCGGCCCAGGCAATCGCGGTGACAGACCTTCACAAGCGTTTCGGGTCGCTGGAAGTGTTAAAGGGCGTATCCCTAAGCGCGCAGCAAGGCGACGTCATTGCGATCATCGGCGGCAGCGGTTCGGGCAAATCCACCTTGCTCCGCTGCATCAACATGCTGGAACTGCCGTCGGCCGGTCAGATCAGCGTGCACGGTGAAGAGATCCGAATGAAGCCGGACGGCCGCGGCGGGCTGATGCCGGCCGACCGAAAGCAGGTCCAGCGGATCCGCACCCAACTCGGCATGGTTTTCCAGAGCTTCAATCTTTGGCAGCACATGACAATCCTCCAGAATGTCATCGAGGTGCCGGTTCATGTGCTCGGCAAATCGAAGGCCGAGGCATTGGAAACCGCCGAAGCCTTGCTTCGCCGGGTCGGTCTTTATGAGAAGCGGGATGCCTATCCGGCCTTCCTTTCCGGTGGCCAGCAGCAACGGGCCGCGATCGCCCGGGCGCTCGCCATCCAGCCGCTGGTCATGCTCTTCGACGAGCCGACCTCTGCACTCGATCCGGAACTCGTCGGCGAAGTGCTTTCGGTGATCGGCGATCTCGCGGTCGAGAAGCGAACCATGGTGCTCGTTACCCATGAGATGAAGTTCGCGCGCGACGTCGCGAGCCACATCGTCTTCCTGCATAACGGCGTGATCGAGGAGCAGGGACCGCCCGAAGCGATCTTCGGTGCGCCGAAATCCGAAAGGCTCAAGAAGTTCATCAGTTCCATTCACTGAATTCGCAATGCTCAACAAGCAAAAAGGGAACGGCATGAAGAAGACACTGAAACTCCTGGCGCTGGCCACCGCTCTTGCGATCACGGGCGCAGCGACCGCAGCGGCCGAACAGGTCAAGGTCGGCATCGCAGCGGAGCCCTATCCGCCCTTTACCTCGCCAGACGCCAGCGGAAACTGGCAGGGCTGGGAGATCGAATTCATGAAGGCCATGTGCGCTGAGGCCAAGCTCGACTGCGTGGTCACCCCGGTCGCCTGGGACGGCATCATTCCGGCGCTGACCTCGAAGAAAATCGACATGATCATCGGTTCGCTGTCGATTACGGCGGAGCGGCAGAAGACCATCGATTTCTCCGACAAATACTACAACACGCCAACCGGCATCATCGGCGCCAAGGGCGACGACATCACACCGACGCCGGAGGGTCTCGCCGGCAAGACGATCGGGGTGCAGGTGTCGACCGTGCACCAGGCCTATGCGATGAAGCACTTTGCACCGGCCGGGGTCGAAGTGAAGGAATATCAGACCCAGGACGAGGCAAACCAGGATCTCGCCGCCGGCCGCGTCGATGCCGTCCAGGCTGACGCGATCGCCCTCGACGCCTTTCTGGAAAGCGATCAGGGCAAGCAGTGCTGCGATTACAAGGGCGAGGTCGCAGAGGATGTCGACGTGATCGGCCCCGGCGTCGGCGTCGGGCTGCGCAAGGGCGAAACTGAACTGAAGGAGAAGATCAACGCTGCCATCAAGGCGATTCGCGAGAACGGCACTTACGAGGCCTTCTCGAAGAAGTATTTCGACTTCGACATTTACGGCGGATAACCGCCGCAGGCCGGCGGTCCGGGCGACCGCCGGCCACGCATTTTTGTTCGAACGGGATATGGATGGGCGTATATTCATGATCCCGCTCTTGTTTGAGAGGCTGCCTTGGTCGGGGATTCCTTCATCAACTGGAGCCTGCTTTCGCTCTCGGCACCAGGCTGGGGCGGCCTCCTGCTGCAGGGTTTCCTTAGCTCGATAGAAATCGCGGTCGGAGGCTATGCTCTCGGGCTTTTGCTCGGAATCGGCGGCGCCTCGGGCAAGCTTTATGGCGGTCCGCTGGTGCGTGATCTCCTGGAGTGCTACACGACGGTGGTTCGCGCCGTCCCCGAACTGGTGCTTATCCTGCTCCTCTATTACGCGGGCACCGATCTCTTGAACCAGGTTCTGGGCGCCTTTGGCATCGGGACGGTCGACATCAGCGGGCTGATGGCGGGCATCTTCGTGATCGGCGTCGTGCAGGGTGCCTATTCTACGGAGGTTCTTCGTGGCGCGATCAAAGCGGTACCCGCCGGCCAGATCGAGGCGGCGCGCGCCTATGGCATGTCCCCGTTCATGGTGCTTCGGCGCATCACACTTCCGGCGATGCTCCCCTACGCAATTCCGGGCCTTGCCAATCTGTGGCTGATTGCCACCAAGGATACGGCTTTGCTCGCAGTCGTAGGGTTCAGCGAGCTGACGCTCGTTACCCGCCAGGCTGCTGGCGCCACCAAGGCCTATTTACTCTTCTTTTGCGCGGCCGGGGCGCTCTATCTGGCGCTGACACTCGTTTCCAACGTCTTCATCGGCATGCTCGAGCGCCATGCCCGGCGCGGCTTCGCGGAGCAACGATGACAGACGAAACAACGCACGCGCTTGCATACACGCCTGAAGACCTCCCGAAAAAGGAGAGCTTCCTCAAGCCGCATCGCATCCTGCTGATCCTCCTCTTCGCGGCGCTCGTGGTGGCAATCGCAGTTTTCATGCGCTGGGACTGGCTGCCGCGCTACTTGCCGAGGCTCGGCTCGGGCATCCTCGTAAGCCTCGCAATGCTCTTCAGCACGGCATTTCTCGGCTTCCTGCTCGCCGTGCCGCTTGGCCTCTTCCAGGTGACGGGCCCCTCTTTCCTCAAAGTTCCGGCCCGCATCTTCTGCACCGTAATTCGCGGCACGCCGCTGCTGTTGCAGCTATGGCTCCTCTATTACGGCCTCGGCTCGCTGTTTCCACAGTTCCCGGCGATCCGGCAATCCTTTCTCTGGCCATATCTGCGCGAGGCCTGGCCCTATGGGGTGGCAGCGCTCACGGTCTCCTTCGCCGCCTATGAGGGCGAGGTCATGCGCGGCGCGTTTGCCGGCGTGCCCGCCGGAGAGCTCGAGGCGGCCCGCGCCTACGGCATGGGCCGATGGACCATGTTCCGGCGCATCTGGCTGCCGCGGGCGATCCACCGAGCTCTGCCCACCCTCAACGGCGAGACGGTGCTGCAGTTGAAGTCCACCCCTCTCGTCGCGACAATCACCGTCGTGGACGTCTATGCGGTGATCTCGAAGGTACGCCAAGAAACGTACCTGACCTATGAGCCGCTCCTGCTGCTCGCGGCCATCTATATGTGCCTGACCGGCACTCTGGTCGTCGCCTTCCGCTATTTCGAAAATCGCATCCCAACGCGTGGTGCCTGACATGAAACTCTCCGCCTCGATCGATAATGCCATGCCGGAACTCGTCGCCATCCGGCGCGACTTCCACGCCCATCCCGAACTGGGGCTCGCGGAGACGCGGACATCCGCCTTCGTGGCGCGCCATTTGGAAGCGCTCGGCTTTGAGGTGACGACGGGTTTGGCAAAGACAGGTGTGGTCGGTACGCTGAGCTGCGGCACCGGTTCGCGCTCGATCGGCATCCGAGCCGACATGGATGCCTTGCCGATCGCGGAAGAAACCGGCCTCGACTATGCCAGCAAGACGCCAGGGCTGATGCATGCCTGCGGGCACGACGGCCATACCGCCATGCTGCTCGGAGCAGCCCGGGCGCTTGCCGAACGAAAGAATTTCAACGGTACGATCCACCTCATTTTCCAACCGGCCGAGGAGAATGCCGGCGGCGCGAAGATCATGGTCGACGAGGGTCTCTTCGAGAGATTCCCCTGCGATGCCGTGTTCGCACTTCACAACGAACCGAACCTGCCCTTCGGCCAGTTCGCCCTTCGCGACGGGCCGATCATGGCGGCGGTCGACGAGGCCCGGATCACCGTTCATGGCCGCGGCGGTCACGGCGCCGAACCGCAGGAGACCGCCGATCCGATCGTCTGCGGCGCCAGCATCGTCATGGCGCTGCAGACCGTCGTCGCACGCAACATCCACCCGATGGATCCGTCCGTCGTGACCGTCGGCGCCTTTCACGCCGGCTCGGCCAGCAACATCATTCCGGAGCGGGCGGAGATCGTCGTCGGCATCCGCTCCTTCGATCCCGCCGTTCGCGACGAACTCGAACGCCGCATCCGGATGATCGCCAAATCGCAAGCCGAAAGCTTTGGCATGCGCGCGACCGTCGATTACGAACGCAGCTATGACGCGACCGTCAACCACAAGGCGGAGACGGATTTCCTTCGCGAAACCGCCATCCGCTTCGCCGGCGCCGACCACGTCGTCGATCTCCAACGACCCTTCATGGGAAGCGAAGACTTCGCCTACATGCTGAAGGAAAGGCCAGGCAGCTATTTCTTTCTGGGCTCGCGCGTAACGGGCGAGGAAAAGTCCCTCCACCACCCCGGCTATAATTTCAATGACGATCTGCTCCCGATCGGGGTGGCCTTCTGGACCGAACTCGCCGAGGCCTACCTCGCGCGCTAGAGTGGGCGTTTGCGGTGGGGATGATTTGAAAGTTGCCGTAACCCTATGTCATCCCGGCTCCGTCATTCCTGTGCTCGTTGTTTAGCCCTGAGACATGGCTGACAACAAGCACAGAGATGAGGGCGGCGAAGGTGCGGGGCCACACGGTCAAAATGTCGCGGGCGCGCGATTGCCGCAGTGTGACAACGTGGCGATCAGCCTGTCATTGACCTTTGGGAATATTGCGTCAGATTCAATCACACGATGCAGATCGCAGATCTAAGACGCCATTCGCGTCTGGCTTGCGGCCCCGCCTGAAAGGATCAGCGCCGTGTTCGAGAGTTTTGACGCAACTGTGCTTGCACGCATCCAGTTCGCCTTCACAGTGTCGTTCCACATCATTTTCCCGGCCTTCTCCATCGGGCTTGCCAGCTACCTGGCCGTCCTCGAAGCGCTCTGGCTCTGGAAAAAGGACGAAGTCTATCTGGAGCTCTTCAACTTCTGGAAGACGATCTTCGCGGTTGCGTTCGGGATGGGCGTCGTCTCCGGCATCGTCATGTCCTACCAATTCGGCACCAACTGGAGCGTGTTTTCCGACAAGGCCGGACCGGTGATCGGACCGTTAATGGGCTACGAGGTGTTGACCGCCTTCTTCCTCGAGGCCGGTTTTCTCGGCGTCATGCTTTTCGGTCTCAACCGCGTCGGTCCCAAACTGCACTTCTTCGCGACCGCGATGGTCGCGCTTGGCACCCTGATCTCGGCGACCTGGATCCTGGCCGTGAATTCCTGGATGCAGACGCCTGCCGGTTTCTCCGTCAATGAGGCAGGACAGTTTATTCCCGACGACTGGTGGGCGGTGATCTTCAACCCGTCATTCCCCTACCGGCTGGTGCACATGGTGCTCGCCGCCTATCTGACGACGGCCTTCGTCGTCGGCGCCTGCGGGGCATGGCACCTGCTGCGTAAGACCGCGCCGCGGCGCGCCCGCACAATGTTCTCGATGGCCATGTGGATGGCGGCGATCGTCGCTCCGATACAGATCTTCGCCGGCGATCAGCACGGATTGAACACGCTCGAACATCAGCCCGCAAAGGTGATGGCAATGGAAGGACACTACCAGAGCCACCCGGACGGCGCCCCGCTGATCCTCTTCGGAATCCCGAATTCCGCCGAGAAGCGCATCGACTACGCGCTCGAAATCCCGAAGCTTTCGAGCCTGATCCTGAAACATTCGCTCGATGCGCCTCTTGCCGGTCTCGACACCATACCCGAGGAGCGGCACCCGCCGGTCGCCATCGTTTTCTGGTCGTTCCGCGTCATGGTGGCGATCGGCTTCGCCATGCTCGGTCTCGGCCTCTGGAGTCTTTGGTGCCGAGTGCGCGGCACGCTCGACAGCAATGCCGCACTTCACAGAACGGCGGTACTCATGGGCCCCGCGGGCTTCGTAGCGGTGCTTGCAGGCTGGATCACGACGGAGGTCGGGCGGCAGCCCTACACGATCTACGGGCACCTTTTGACGGCGGACTCGATTTCGCCGATCGAAGCGCCGGCCGTCGCCGCCTCGCTCGTCGCCTTCATCATCGTCTATTTCCTCGTTTTTGGCGCCGGCACGTTTTACATCCTGCGGCTGATGGCGCGCCTGCCGCGCGATACGATGCCGGAACTCGACGAGGGGCCCCTGCGAACGGCCGGCGTGACGCCGGGACCCGCAAGCCCCAAAGCCCCGGGAGGCCAGCATGGACTTTGATCTGCCATTGATCTGGGCTGCAATCATCGCTTTCGCGGTGCTTGCCTATGTCGTGCTCGACGGCTTCGACCTCGGCGTCGGCATACTTTTTCCGTTTTTCCCGGAGAAGCATGACCGCGACGTCATGATGAACTCCGTGGCTCCTGTCTGGGACGGCAACGAAACCTGGCTCGTGCTCGGCGGCGGGGGTCTTCTCGCCGTGTTTCCGCTCGCCTATGCGACGGTCCTGCCAGCACTTTACGCACCCATCATCGCCATGCTGATCGGCCTGATCTTCCGCGGCGTGGCTTTCGAGTATCGCTGGCGCACGCAGCGTGGCGAATTCCTGTGGAACTGGGCCTTTGCGGGCGGTTCGATGCTCGCCGCCTTCGCGCAAGGGCTGGCACTCGGCGCGCTCGTGCAAGGCATACCGGTGGAAAACCGGGCCTATGCGGGCGGCTGGTGGGACTGGCTGACGCCTTTTTCAATCGTGACCGGTTTGGCCATTATGGTCGGTTATTCTCTTCTTGGAGCGACCTGGCTGGTCATGAAAACGCGTGGCGAACTCGCCGAACGCGCGCGTGGCGTCGCTCTGAGATCGGCGCTCGCTACCATCGCAGCCATGGGCATCGTCAGCCTTTGGACGCCGTTTCTCGAGCCGGTCTATCTTCAGCGTTGGTTCGGCTGGCCGACGGCGATCTTCAGCATCGTCGTGCCGCTGCTCGTCCTCGGTTGCCTCTACCTCCTCCTCAAAGGCATTCGCGACCGCCACGATGTGCAGCCCTTCATTGCCGCCCTCGGGCTTTTCGTGCTCGGCTATATCGGGATCGGCATCAGTTTCTATCCCTATATGGTACCGCCGTCGCTGACGATATGGGACGCCGCCGCTCCGGACGAGAGCCTGGCTTTCCTGCTCGTCGGCGCACTTGTGCTGATACCGATGATCCTCGCCTATACAGCCTATGCCTATTGGGTTTTCCGCGGCAAAGTGGATCCGGAGGAGGGTTACCATTGACGCGATCCAACGGCCCCTGGCGCAAGCTTCTCTGGTTCGTCGGCCTCTGGGCCGCCGGCGTTGCCACGGTGACGATCGTCGGGCTTGCCATCAAGCTCGCTCTTGGGGCCTGAAGAAACCGGTCGCCCGCTGCGTCGGTTTAACCCCTTCTCAGCCGGCGTCCGCTTTGCTAGCAGTTCGGCGATCAAATGGGGCGGTTTCCGCTCCCGCAAGGACCCGACATGCAGAAAACCGCCGCAGAATGCACCACGATGGCCGATATTCGTGTTGAAATCGACCGGATCGACCACGCCCTCATGACGCTCTTCGCCGAGCGTTGGGGCTATATCGAGCGGGCCGCGGAGATCAAACGCCCGCTGAACCTGAAGGCGGACATTCCGGTACGGGTGACGGAAGTGAAGCAGAATGCGCGCCGGAATGCCATTGATCTCCGGCTGGATCCGGACTTTTACGAGGATCTGTGGGCGCGACTTGTCGAAAGTGCCATCGCCCATGAGCGCAAGCTTCTCGGCGAGGACGACGCTGAAATTTGAAGCTTAAGACGTTATCGAGTGTCAGCCTCTGGCGATCAACCGCTCGTCCCCTTCCCGGTCGAAGCTGTTCTTACGGCTGAGATAGCCCTCCCAGTCGTAGACGCTCTGGACGATATGTTCCAGGCTCGCATGCGTCGGAACCCAGTCGAGTTTCAGACGCGCTACGGAGGGATCGGCGACCACTTGCGCCGGATCACCCGGGCGCCGTGGCGCATAGTCGACCGTGAAGTCGCGGCCGGAAACCTGCCGTACCGTATCGAGCACCTGCAGCACCGAAAAGCCGTGGCCGTAGCCGCAATTTGTGACGAGCGGTTCGCCGCCCATCCGCAGATAGGCGAGCGCGCTCCGGTGCGCCGCGACAAGGTCACTCACATGGATATAGTCTCGAACACCGGTGCCGTCCGCCGTCGGATAGTCGATGCCGAAGACATCGACCTTGTGACGTTTGCCGAGCGCCGCTTCGCAGGCGACCTTGATCAGATGCGTGGCGCCGAACGTCGACTGACCGGCGCGACCAAGCGGATCCGCGCCGGCCACATTGAAATAGCGCAACGCGACAAAACGGAAATCATGCGCGGCCGCCGCATCCGCCAGCATCAACTCCGACATCCACTTGGATCGGCCATAAGGACTCTGGGGCCGCGGAGCGGCCGTCTCGCTGACCGGATCGGGCGTATCCTGCGTCCCGTAAACGGCAGCCGTCGATGAAAAGACGAAGTGGCGAATGCCGGCCTCGATGGTTGCGGCAACAAGCGTGCGGGTATTGGCCGTGTTGTTCTCGTAATAGGCAAGCGGATTGGCGACCGATTCCGGTACGACGGCCGATCCGGCGAAATGAACCACGGAGTCGATGTCGTTCTCTGCAAAGACCCGCTGGAGCAGTGCCCGGTCACCGGCGTCGCCGAGATAGAAGCGCGCCTCCGGCGCGACCGCCCACCGGAAGCCGGTCGACAGACAGTCGAGCACCACCACCGCTTCGCCGGCGTCCAGGAGCGACCACACCATGTGGCTGCCGATATAGCCTGCCCCGCCCGTCACCAATACGGCCATTTCCCGCCCCCAGTCGCTTCCTACGCAGGATCAGAAATGACGAGTGCTCGTTTCAGAAATGGTAAATACAGGGGCCGTTTCGCCCGCCCGAGCGCCTATTCTCGGCCGTGTGGTTAAGCGTCCTTCGCTCGGATCGTTCAAGCTTTAGCGATCGGTCGAATCGCGCTTCTTCAGCGGCTGAGGATATAACGCTGCAATCGCTCCGCGGCCTCGGCGATCTGGTCAGGATCGCGCAGGAAACAGGCGCGCATGAAGAGCGCGCCGCCCTCGCCGAAAGCCGTTCCGGGCGCCAGCCCCACGCCGGTCCGATCGACGATGTCGATCGCGGCGGCGCGCGAATCCGCGACGCCGTCGATCTTCAGAAAGGCGTAAAGCGCACCGTCGGGTTTCAGGGTTTCGACCCGATTGGTCGCGATCAGCGCGTCGCAGAGCGTATCGCGGTTGCGCTTCGCCTTGGCGATGTTCGCGTCAACGAAGCCGTCGCCCTCCTCGAGTGCCACTGCGGCGCCGCGCTGCATGAACTGGGCGACGCCGGACGTCGAATACTGGATCAGGTTCTCAAGCACCTGTCCCATCGCCGGCGGAGCCACGATCCAGCCGACGCGCCAGCCGGTCATCGACCAGTTCTTGGAGAAGGAATTGACGAACAGGATGCGATCTTCCTCTTCCATCACGTCGAGGAACGACGGCGCCCGGCCGCCGAGGTAATGATAGAGGGCGTAGATTTCGTCGGCGACGATCCAAAGGCCGTGCTTGCGCGCCAGCGCCAGGATGGACTTGAGATCATCAAGCGTAGCGGTCCAGCCGGTCGGGTTAGACGGCGTATTGATGAAAAGCGCACGCGTCCTCTCGCCGATAGCCGCCTCGAGGCGGGTCAGGTCGAGCTGCCATTTGCCGGCTTCGAAGCGGAGCGGCACTGCGACCGGGCGGACGCCGGAAAGATCCGCGGCGGCCGCGAAATTCGGCCAGGCCGGAGTGAGCAGGACCATCTCGTCGCCGGGAGATGCGACCGACTCGATCGCAAGCTTGATGGCCTGCATTCCCGAGCCGGTGACATAGAAGTTTTCGGGAGAAAGCGTCTTCTGGAACCGGCGCTGATAATAGCGCGCCAGCGCTTCGCGCAAGGGAGGGATGCCGCGCTGCCAGGTATAGAAGGTTTCGCCACCCATCAATGCGTCGGCCGCCGCGCGGCTGACGAAATCCGGCGTCGGCAGATCGCCCTCGCCGACCCAGAGCGGAATGAGCCCTTCACGCCCGCGCGCATAATTGACCACTTCGACGATGCCGCTTTCGGGCGCTGCCGTGGCGCGTGGACTGAGGCTCGTCGTGATCGTCATCGCAGGCTCCTGATTGCCTGCCGCTTTTAAACGCTTCGGCGTCGCCGATCACGCGAATTTCTCTGACCTGTTTATCGATTTCCGTGATGTTTCGCGCGGCCCGGCGAGCGCCCGGCCGATGAACGGCTCAGGCGCGCTGCTTCAGGAGATCGCGAATTTCGGAAAGAAGCAGGATGTCCTGCGGCGGAGGTGCAGCCGGTTCCGGAGCCTTTTCCCGCTCGACCGAGGCGCGGGCGCGATTCACCAGCTTGATCAGAAGAAAGATGATCCAGGCAAGGATCAGGAAGTTGATGAACACGGTGATGAAATTGCCGTAAGCGAAGACGGCGCCCTGTTCACGTGCGGCCGCAAGCGTCTGCGCGGTGACGTTCCCCGAGAGAGGCAGGAAATAATCGGAGAAGTCAAAGCCGCCCCCGGTGAGCGCTCCGACGACGGGCATGACAAGGTCGTTGACGACCGAATCGACGATCTTGCTAAAGGCCGCACCGATGATCACGCCGACCGCAAGGTCCATGACATTGCCGCGGGCGATAAACTCCTTGAATTCGTTCAGCATGCCTCTCTCCGTAAAAATCCCCGAACGGCCACTCGCACCTGTCCTGCAAGGCAACCGCCGGTAGGAATCTGGCCAAAGCCCCGCGTGAGGAAATCGCACTCTTCGCATTTGGTCAAGCTCTGCAGGTATCGGGTGCTCGATCTTCAACTTAAGACTGATGACCGGCCGATTTCCAAGCAAATGGACTTGCCCTATGCTTATGGCAGAGGAGTGAGGCATGCTTTCGGGTTCGGTCATTTTTGCCTCGGCCTTCGCCTATCTGCTGCTGCTCTTTGCAGTTGCAAGCTATGGCGACCGGCGAGCCAGACGAAACAGGATTTCCGAGAAGGGCAGGCCGCTCGTCTATGCGCTGAGCCTTGCGATCTATTGCACCTCCTGGACCTATTTCGGCGGCGTCGGCCTTGCGGCGGAGCGCGGACTCGAATTCACCGGCATCTACATCGGCCCGATCCTGATGTTCACGCTCGGCATGCCGCTCATCCGGCGCATCGTCCGGCTCGCTAAGACCGAGAAGCTGACTTCGGTGGCCGACTTCGTGGCCGCGCGCTATGGCAAAAACCCGTCCGTTGCGGCCATCGTCGCGCTGATCTCGCTCGTCGGCGCCGTTCCCTATATCGCGTTGCAGCTGAAGGCGGTGTCCAGCTCCGTCGCCACGATGATCGACACGAGCGACTATGGCATCGGTTCGGGCGAGAATTTCGTCGATCTGCCGCTGCTGGTGACACTGTTCCTGGCGTGTTTCGCCATCGTCTTCGGTACGCGTCACACGGACGCGACCGAACATCAGGACGGGCTCATCCTCGCGATCGCGATGGAATCTGTGGTCAAGCTCGTCGCAATGCTCACGGTCGGCATCTACGTCGTCTTCGTCCTGTTCGGCGGGCCAGCGAACCTGTGGGCGGAAGCGCAGCAAAGCCCGGCCGTTCTTGCCTCGCTCGAATATCAGACGCCGGTCGCACGCTGGATCCTGCTTATCGCGCTCTCGGCCTTCGGCATCATCATGCTCCCGCGGCAGTTCCATGTGACGGTCGTGGAAAATCGCACCGAAAACGAGCTGCGAACCGCAGGCGTCCTCTTTCCGCTCTATCTGATCGCGATCAATATCTTCGTCCTGCCGATCGCGATTGCCGGTGTTCTGACCTTCTCGGGCTCCGGCAACGCGGACCTCTATCTGCTTGCCGTGCCGCTTGCCGGCAACGTGCCGGTCATCACGCTGTTCACCTTCATCGGCGGCTTTTCCGCGGCGACCGCCATGGTCATCGTGGCTTCGGTCGCGCTCTCGATCATGGTCTCGAACGACATCGTCATGCCGGTGTTTCTGCGCCGAAGATTGGGCACGCGCGGCTTCCTCCAGGCGGACATGGCAGGTACGCTCCTCAATATCCGCCGCACGGCGATCTTCGTGGTCCTCTTTCTTGGCTACGGCTATTACCGTTCGGCCGATATCAGTGCCGGGCTCGCCTCGCTCGGGCTGCTCTCCTTCGCCGCCGTTGCGCAAATGGCGCCAGCGCTTCTCGGCGGTCTCGTCTGGCGGCAGGCCAATGCCCGCGGTGCGATCGCGGGAATGGTCAGCGGTTTCCTCGTCTGGGCCTATGTCCTTTTCCTGCCGAGCCTCGGCGGACCCGACAATTCTCATATCGCCTCGACGATCCTTGGCTTCCTCCTGCCTTTCACCGACCTCTTCTCCGGGCCGCAGTCCGATCCGCTGGTGAATGCGACGGCTCTCAGCCTGCTCGTCAATGTCGCGGCCTATGTAGTGGGTTCGCTGACGCGCGCGCCGAAGCCCCTGGAGCGTTTTCAGGCCGGCGTCTTCATCACTCGCCGCTCGCGCAGCGAGGGGACATTCCGCGGTCGCAAGACCAAGGTGACGGTGCGCGACCTCAAGACCACGATCGGCCGCTACATGGGCGAGGAGCGCATGCAGCGCTCCTTCCATACCTATGAGCAGCAATCCGGCCGCTGGCTGGACGACAACGCCTCCGCCGACATGGCACTCGTCCATTTCTCGGAACAATTGCTCGGCAGTGCCATCGGGTCGTCCTCGGCCCGGCTCGTTCTTTCGCTGGTCCTCCAGCGCATGGACGACGCCTCCTCCGACACCGCCTGGTTGCTCGACCAGGCGAGCGAGGCGCTGCAGTACAACCAAGACATGCTGCATACGGCTCTCTCTCAGATGGATCAGGGCATTGCCGTCTTCGACAATGCGAACAACCTCATCATCTGGAACCGCCGCTTCCGGGAACTCATGGACCTCCCGGAGGCCGCCGGACAGGTGGGCTTTCCGCTTGCCGATATCGTCGCGATCCTTGCCCGCCGCGGGGATGTCCGCAAGAACGAGGAGAAGGCGCTGATCGCCAACTTTTTGACGCTCGACAAGCCCTTCCTGCTCGAACTTGCGGGAGGCGCACGCATTATCGAAGTCAGGACCAATGCCATGCCCGACAAGGGCATCGTCACCACCTACACCGACATAACCCAGCGCGTGGCCGCCGACATGGCGCTCAAACAAGCGAACGAAACGCTGGAGCTGCGGGTCGCCGAGCGGACAGGGGAACTCACACGCGTCAATCGTGAACTGGGCGAAGCACGGGCCGCCGCCGAAGAGGCGAATATCGGCAAGACCCGCTTCTTCGCTGCGGCGGGTCATGACATCCTGCAGCCCTTGAACGCAGCGCGCCTCTATTCCTCCTCTCTGGTCGAGCGCCTCGGCGATTCGGAAAACCGGTCGCTTGTACAAAACATCGACTCCTCGCTCGAATCGGTGGAGGCCATCCTCGGCGCTGTGCTCGACATCTCACGGCTCGATACCGGGGCCATGAAGCCGCGCCTGCAATCCGTTCCGCTCCATGAACTGCTCCGGCGGATCGAGACGGACTTCGCGCCGATGGCGAGAGCGAAAAACATCGAGCTCGTCATCATGCCGACCTCGCTTTCCGTGCGCAGCGATCCGAACCTGCTCAGGCGCCTCGTTCAGAATCTCGTGTCCAACGCCATCAAATACACCCTTCGAGGCAAGGTCCTGGTCGGCGTGCGCCGGCAAGGACAGATGGCGACGATCGAAGTTCTGGATTCGGGTATCGGCATTCCTTCGTCGAAATTCCGCACGGTCTTCAAGGAATTCGCGCGTCTGGACGAAGGCGCGCGAACCGCATCTGGACTCGGACTCGGCCTTTCCATCGTCGATCGCATCTCGCGTGTGCTCAATCACCCCGTTGCCCTGCAATCGAAATCGGGCAAAGGAACCGGATTCAAGGTCGCCGTGCCGATCGACAGGAGCGCCGCGGCAAGAGTGAAACCGCAGCCCGTGGCAGCGGCGAAAGCGAGCGACGCCCTGGCCGGGCTCAACGTCATCTGCATCGACAACGAGCCGAAGATCCTCGAAGGCATGGCCCTGCTGCTCGGCGGCTGGGGCTGTCGCGTGACCGCCGTCGATTCACTCGCCGGCTGCACGGAAATGGGACCCGACAGGCTGAGCGTGCGGCCCCAGGCGATCGTCGCCGATTACCACCTTGGCGACGGTACCGGCGTCGAGGCGATCGCTGCAATCCGCGGCCTGTGGCAGGAGAGCATCCCCGCCCTCATGGTAACGGCCGACCGTTCACCGGAGGTGCGCGGCGCGGCCGAGCGCGACGGTGTTTCGCTACAGCACAAGCCTGTACGGCCCGCAGCGCTCCGCGCCTGGCTCACGCAGCTGGCGGTGGCGGGACGGGCGGCGGCGGAGTAGCAGTGGTTTATGGCTCGGAGCCGCCCGTTATCGGGCCTGCCGACCATTTTCCCCCATGCGGGGCGAAGGGACAACCGGGCGAAGGGTCAGGCGGCAGGCGGATGAGGGGCGGAGGCGGACGGCTGGCGGCTGGTCAAGCCGCAGCCACGCTGCCGAGCTTCGATAGCTGAATGACGGCCTGCGTGCGGCTGTCGACGTTGAGCTTCAGCAGGATAGCCGAGACATGCGCCTTGATCGTCGCCTCCGACACGCCGAGCTCATAGGCGATCTGCTTGTTGAGCAGGCCCTCGGCAAGCATCGAAAGGACGCGCGATTGCTGCGGTGTCAGCGTCTGCAGCCGATGCAGCAGATCGGCAACTTCCGGCTCGTATTCCTGATTCCGGTCGTAACCGGCCGGCACGAACACCTCGCCCGCCATCACCTTTGCGATACCGTCGCGGATTTCCTCGATACCGGCAGATTTGGACAGGAACCCGGCCGCGCCCAGGTCGAGAGCACGATGAATGGTCGCCGGATCGTCATGAGCAGAGACGATCATCACGGGCAAGCTTGGAAACTCGGCGCGAAGCGCGATCAATCCCGAAAGTCCACTGACGCCCGGCATGGTCAGATCGAGCAACATCAGGTCGGCTTCCGGATTCTCTGCAGCGGACTTGCGCGCAGCTGCGAAATCTCCGGCCTCGACGATCGCCGGGGCGCCCGACAAGCTGCTGAGCGCCTGGCGCATTGCGCCGCGGAAGAGTGGATGGTCGTCAGCGATGATGATCGTCAGTTCCGGCATGATGACGCTCCCTCCCAAGAGCCTCAGCTGCGACCCTGCAGCATCGCGCATGATAACGCATGTGAGCGCTGCTGCCGCATGTTTCCTTGAACAGCAATTCGCGAAGCGCGTCCTCCGACGCCCATGAGGTCGTCTTCAGGTCTTCTGCGGTACGCTCTCACCTTCGTCGGTGGAATCGCTGCCGTCGCCCTCGAATTCCTTCACGATCCCCATGAACCTGCGCATCATTCTTTCCATGATGCTCATTGCCCGGTCAATCTCTTCCTCGTCCGGAAGGGGCGGTTTGGCCGCGGTTTCACCACTTTCCACGGCCCTTTCCAGGGCTTCGATGCGATCGCTGAGAAGATCGAGCTCCCGTTCGAATGCGGCACGCTCGTCGGCGGCCATCCTGCAGACGAGCTCTCCGTTGTTTTCCCGACACAGAGAAACCTCGCCGGTTTCGGTGTCGAGTCGGGCAAACCCGGTCTCCGATTTCTGCATGCTGTAGCGGCCCGGCGACGCTTCCTGGGCGGCGGCCGGGGCGATCAGACCGAAAGCCGACCCGAGCGCGAACATCGCGACTATCTGTCTCATGAGATACCCTCCGTTGAATGCCTTCGGAATTCCGCCTCGATTTTACGCGGTGCGGTGGACATGTGCCAATATTTGCGGCAAGGCGATCACTGATGCTCACGACGGATAAGCGAACCAGATGAACGCTACCATTTACAAGATCGTTCCGGTGCTCCTATGGCAGGAGGCCCGGCGGACCGGCGCTTTCTTCGGCGCCCCGGTCGACCTCGCCGACGGCTTCATTCATTTTTCGACACGGGATCAGGTCGTCGAGACGGCTGCGCGGCACTTCGAGGGACAGGACGGCCTGCTGCTCGTTGCGATCGATGCAAGCGCACTGGGCGACAAACTCATCTATGAGCCCTCCCGTGGCGGGGCGCTGTTTCCGCATCTCTATGCGGACCTCCCGATGGAAGCGGTGCTGTGGGAAACACCGCTTCCGCTACGGCCGGACGGGCAGCACGACTTCCCGGAGCTCGCGCCATGATCGGCGGGCTGGAGCACCTCGCGCGGCGCGGCCTCTTCCTCTTCGACCCGGAAGCGGCTCATGGCCTTTCGATCACAGCGCTGAAAAGCGGCCTCGTACCGAGCTGCGCCGCCCCGGCCGACCCACGCCTCCAGCAGAGCGTTGCGGGCCTCGCCTTTCCCAATCCGGTCGGCATGGCGGCCGGCTACGACAAGAATGCCGAGGTGCCGGAAGCCTTGCTGAAGATCGGTTTCGGTTTTACCGAAATCGGCACAGTGACGCCGAGACCGCAGCCCGGCAACGACAAGCCGCGGCTTTTCCGGCTCATCGAGGACGAGGCGGTGATCAACCGCCTCGGCTTCAACAATGAGGGACATGGTGCGGCGCTGGCGCGGCTCAAGGCCTGCTCGCGCGAGGCGCTGATCGGCGTCAATATCGGCGCCAACAAGGACAGTGCCGACCGCATTGCCGATTACGTGACCGGCATCCGGACCTTCTACGCGGTCGCCCGCTACTTCACCGCCAACATCTCCTCGCCCAACACGCCGGGCCTGCGCGACCTGCAGGCGCGCGAGAGCCTCGCGACGCTGCTTTCGGCGGTGCTTGCCGCCCGCGAAGATGAAGCGGGAAAGTGCGGGCGGCGGGTTCCGGTCTTCCTCAAGATCGCTCCGGACCTGACCGAGGAGGGCATGGACGACATCGCGGCGGAAGTGCTGGCGCAGGGTCTCGACGGCTTGATCGTATCCAACACGACGCTCGCGCGCGCGCGTCTCCGGGACAGGAAACAGGCCAGTGAGGTCGGCGGGCTCTCTGGAAAGCCGCTATTCGAGAAGTCGACCGCGGTTCTTGCCCGGATGCGCAGGCGCGTGGGCCCCGACTTGCCGATCATCGGCGTCGGCGGCGTGAGCTCGGCGGAAACCGCTGCGGAAAAGATCCGCGCCGGAGCCGATCTGGTACAGCTTTACTCCTGCATGGTCTATGAGGGGCCGAGCTTGCCGGGCCGTATCGTGCGCGGCCTCTCCGCGCTTTGCGACCGCGAGAAGCTTGCCTCGATCCGGGAGATCCGCGACAGCCGGGTCGATTACTGGACTGGCATGAACGTCTGAGCTGCCCGGCGCGGGATCCTTATCAGCAGGAAAACGCCGCGCATGAGCAGGAACAGGTTGAGCGCGGCCCAGAGGCCGTGATTGCCGAAGGCAGGGACGAGCACGGCAAGCGCTGCGACGTATCCGATGAAGGCAGCCAGCATCATGTTGCGCATGTCGCGCGACCAGCCGGCTCCGATGAAGACGCCGTCCATGAGGAAGGCAAGAGCACCGGTCAGCGCCGTCACCGCCGCCCATGGCATGTATTCATAAGCAAGAGCGCGCACATCCGGCGCCGTGGTCATCATATTCACCACGGCATTGCCGAAGGCGAGCAGAGCGAGCGTCGTCAGGGCGGCGAGACCGAGCGACCAGAGCGCAGTCATCCGCAGAACCCGGTCGAAAGCGGGGCGATAAGCGGCGCCGATGGATCGGCCTGTCAACTGCTCGGCGGCGGTGGCAAGTCCGTCGAGATAATAGCCCGCCACAAGGAAGATCGTCATCAGCACCGCGTTCGCCGCAAGCGTCACGGGACCGAAGGAGGTGCCGATCCGGGTCACGAGCGTGAAGGCCGCCAGAAGGGCGAATGATCGGATCATGATGTCGCGATTGAGACCGAACAATTTCTTCAGGCGGTCGCCGGCAAGGATCATCGCCCAACCTGGCGCGTCCTTGCTGTCGAAGCGGCCATAGACGATCGCGAAACCCGCAAGCGCGCCGATAACCTCTCCGGCGACGGTCCCGATCGCGACGCCGGCTACACCCCAGCCGAGAACGAGGCCGAGCAGGACCGAAAGCACGATATTGGTGCCGTTTATCAGCGTCTGCAGCATGAGGCCAAGAGTGCCCTCGCCGCGCCCGAGCACGAATCCGAGGATGGCGTAGTTGGCGAGCGCGGCCGGGCCGGAGAGGATGCGATATTGGAAATAGGTGCGCGTCACCTCCGCGACGTCCGGACCGGGCCCCATGAGCCAGAGGCCGGCGGAAAGCAGAAAGGGAGATATAAGCACGATGGCAGCGCCGGTGACGAGCGCAATCACAAGCGAACGCCAGAAGACCGCCTGCTGCTCGCGTCGATCGCCGCGTCCAAGAGCCTGTGCGACCAGGCCCGTGGTCGCGGCTCGAAGGAAGTTGAAGGTGGTAAAGATGAGGTCGAAGATCACCGCGCCGACCGCGAGGCCCGCGAGCAACTCCGCCCGGCCGAGCCGGCCAACGACGGCCGTGTCGACGAGACCGAGAAGAGGCGTCGTAAGGAAGCCGAGCGTCATCGGCAGGGCGATCGAGAAGATCAGCCTGTTGGTGACGATAAATGGCCCGGCTTCGGGACTATCGGAGTCGCGCTCGAGGCTTTGTGTCGCCGTCATCATCCTCTTTCCCTGCGCGCGGATTCCGCGGGAAATCCGGGAATCGACTCAGCTGCAGAGCACCATGGCCCAATAGGGGCGGTTTCCGGAAGCGGAATTCTGCGCCACCGCGACGCCAAGCCCCCGGTAGTTGCCGAGCATGTTTTCGAGATGCTTCGGTGAATTGAACCAGGCTTCGTAGGCGCTCTCGGCGTCGACTTGACCTACGGCGATGTTTTCGGCGGCCGGCAGCGCGACGCCCTGCCCTTTCATCCGGTCATAAAAGCTGTCGCGCCAGCCGATATTGTGCCGCATCTTGCCCGCACTCGCCATCCGCGCCGCCTGATGCATGGCCGCAACGGAAGCGGCACGATCGCCGGTGAGATTGGAAAGCCCCCTGCCCTTGCGCAGCGCATTGACATGGCCGAGCGTTGAATCGGTCTGATCGCTGCCCGTACCGCCGTCCGGAGACAGGAGGTTGGAGGTCGTGCAGCCGGTGATCAGCCCGAGTGAAACGACCGCCCCGGCGCGCAGAAGCAACCGTCTGCGGGCGACATAAATCTGGTCGTACATGCTTACCGTCGATAATTGAAGAAACGCAGAATGAGGAACAGGGGGATGACGATCACGGCGCCGAGAAGCAGGTAGTCGCCCACCCGCCCGAGAGCCGCGAAACCTGTCCTCCAGAGATCGAGGAAGAAATTGCGGATGGCATAAAAGATATCGGCCGGATACCAGTCGAAGACCGTCATCACGAAGCCGACAAGGATCGACACCACCACGAGCTTGACGAGCACGCGGAGAGGCGAGTCCCCCAGAAACTTGTTTATTCCGTCCGACATCAGCGACAACGTCTCCTGTTTTCCTTCACATAAGCCGCGAGCCCCAAGCGTGCAAGGCGTGATGACCCGATGTGCTCCTTCGAGAATCCGCTTGTGTTTTGCTTTATCCGGCGTCAGAAGCGTCCATCGCAACCAAGCCGCATCTTCATGACCTTCAACCAGCTCTCCTCCGGCGACCTGATCGCCGATCGCCGCGCCGACTACGCGAAGATGCTCGCCGATGCGGGCGACGCGCCAGGCGCGGCGGAACTCATGGCTCAGGCGCTGGAGCTAGCGCCGGACTGGGCCGCGGGCTGGTTCCGGCTGGCGGACTATGAAGAGAAATCGGGCCGAAAAGAGGCAGCCGTCGACGCGCTCCGCCATACGCTTCGGCTCAATCCGGAAGACATTTTCGGCGCCAGCCTCAAGCTCGCCCTGCTCGGTGCCACCGACACGCCCGAACAGCCGCCGAGCGTCTATGTCGAGCGCCTTTTCGACGATTATGCGGAGCGCTTCGACCAGGCGCTCGTCGAGAAACTCGACTATAGCGTTCCGGAAAAGCTCGCAGCGTTGATCGCCCGGATGACAGACGGCGGCCATTTTCGCCGCGTCGCCGATCTAGGCTGCGGCACGGGGCTCTTCGGCGAGCGTATCCGCGCCCGCGCCGAGATCCTCGAGGGCTTCGATCTTTCCGCCAATATGCTGGCAAAGGCCGAGGCGAAGGGAATCTATGATCGGCTCGGCCAGGCGGACCTTTCCCTGGTTCCGGAGGACTCGGGGGTCTTCGGCGCACTGTCGGAGCAGCGTGCCGATCTCGTCAGCGCCGCGGATGTCATGATGTATCTCGGCACACTCGAAAGCGTCTTCGTCATCGCCGACCGGCTGCTGGCGCCGGGCGCGCTCTTCGCGTTTTCCGTGGAGGATGCAGGTGCGTCCGGCGGCTTCGTTCTGAGACCGTCGCTGCGTTATGCGCATACGAAGGACTATGTCGCTTCTCTCTGTTTCGATAACGGCCTCTCGATGATCGCGGTCGAGCACACCGTCATTCGCAGGGATGCCGGCCAACCGGTCGCTGGGATACTGTTTCTTGCCCGGAAACCGGCTTGACCAGCCGAAGCGCGCCCGAAATAGGTCAGCATTGCTTACATATTTTCCTTGAAATATTTTGTGCAATGCAGCAATGCTGATGCCATTGCGATCTGAGGGTCAGCCATGGCACAGGCAAGCAGCGTTTTCGGTCTCTGGAACACAAGCCCCACGCGGCACACGGCGGTGGAGGACGTCCAAGGCGTGTTTTCCGGTAGCTTCGTCGCAGCCCTCGGCCTCTATTTTCTCGCCAGCGCCGGGCTTCTGACCGGCAGCACCGCCGGCATCGCCTTCCTTCTGCATTACGCCATGGGCGTAAACTTCGGTCTGACCTTCTTCCTGCTCAACCTGCCTTTCTTCTACCTGTCGATGAAGCGGCTCGGTCGGGCGTTCACGCTCAAGACCTTCATCGCAATCGCGCTCACCTCGGTCCTCACCGACATGCAATCGCGTCTTTTCGAGATCGGACTGATCCATCCGGGCTGGGCTGCCCTCATCGGCGGCCTTCTGCTCGGCTATGGCCTTCTGGCACTCTACCGCCACCGCGCGAGTCTCGGCGGCGTCGGCATATTGGGCATCTACCTGCAGGAACGCTTCGGCATTCGCGCCGGACTGGTGCAACTCGCGATCGACATGGTCGTTCTCGCGGCAGCCTTCTTCGTGACGACGCCTGCCGTCGTCATGTGGTCGGTGCTCGGCGCGGTCGTACTCAACCTTTTCGTGGCGATCAACCACCGCGCCGACCGATATATCGCCCTTTAGGTCTGACCGACCTAAAAACACGAGATCGATTCCAAAGGGTTAGGACGCGGGATGCGGGCGGAAAACCGCACACATTTTTCCTCATCCCGCTCTAACGCGCTTTATGCCGCCTTGGCCGGCGCATCGATCGGGGGCAAGGCGCGGAAGCCGACGCACAGACGGTTCCATACGTTGATGGTGCCGATCGCGACGGTGATCTTGGTCATCTCCTCTTCGTCGAAATGCGCCCTGAGCGCCTCATAGGCATGATCGGGCGCGCGTGTCTCAGCCACATTGGTCAGTGCCTCGGTCCAGCCGAGGACGGCTCGTTCGCGCTCGTCGAAATGCGGCGATTCGCGCCAGACACAGACGAGATTGATCCATTGTTCGCTGAGGCCGCTGTGGCGGGCCTCCTTGCTATGCATATCGACGCAATAGGCACAGCCGTTGATCTGCGACGCGCGCAGCTTGATCAGGTGGAGCAGGCGAGGCTCGATTCCCGAACCCTTGACGTAGGTTTCGAGCGCGGCGACGGCCTTGTAGGCTTCCGGCGCGGCTTTCGCAAAATTCAAACGTGGCTGCATGATCGTCTCCTTTGGTGGCCGGTTCACATCAGGCGGCAGTGCCTGATTTCCGTTCATGAAGGGCGAGAAAACCGTTTGTTCGTGCCGCGATCGCCCCGTCGCCGTCGATGGTCTTCAGGTCGGCGATGATGCCGGCGACGGTCACGCGCCGGAGCTCGGCGCGGTAGGCCTGCTCTGCCCTGAGCATTGCGACGTTGATCGTGCATGGCGCGGCCGGTTTGCAGGTGTAAGGATTGGGGCCGCGCAGGCGAATTTCGTTGCAGCGAAAGGCCGGCTCCGGTCCTTCGACCGCAAGCACGATGTCGAGAAGGGTTATCTTCTCCGGCGCACGCGCCAGCCTGTAGCCACCCTTCGGTCCGGACACGGCTTCGAGCAATCCGGCCCCGGACATCGCCTGCAAGTGCTTCAGGAGGTAACTCGTCGAGACGCCGTGGAACTCCGCGAGCGCTGCGGCCGACAGCGTGCTGCCGGGCTGAAGACAGCTCAGCATCGTCACGCTGTGAATGGCCTGTTCGACGCCGTCACCAAGCTTCATCTGCATCTCCTATCATGGATAATATCTATCCATGATTCGGCCTTCGTGTCAATCAATGCGACGGCACCTAGATGCAGCCTTCTCTTTTTCCGCGTTTGATCTACCTTTGTTCTCCGTGGAAAGGATCGATTCCCCATTGCCGGAAAGCGGCGCCCTGACATTGCCCACACCCTTTCTCCGGTGGTTTTCGGAAAAGGGCTGGCGACCGCGCGCGCATCAGCTGGAGCTTCTATTACGCTCCGAGGCTGGCGAGAGTACGCTTCTGATCGCGCCGACCGGGGCCGGCAAGACGCTCGCCGGCTTTCTGCCCTCGCTCGTCGACATCGACAGGCGCGGCATCATCCCCGCCGGATCGCCCTTCGTCGGTATCCATACGCTGTACATATCGCCGCTGAAGGCGCTTGCCGTCGACATCGAACGCAACCTTATGAAGCCGGTCGGTGAGATGGGGCTGCCGGTCCGGATAGAAAACCGCACCGGCGACACGCCCCAAGGCAAGCGACAGCGTCAAAAGCTCAATCCGCCCGACATTTTGCTGACGACCCCGGAGCAACTGGCGCTGCTTCTCGCCAATGGCGAGGCGGAGCGCTTCTTCAAGGATCTGCGTTATGTGGTCCTGGACGAGCTGCACTCGCTGGTGATGTCGAAGCGCGGTCATCTCCTGTCGCTCGGCCTCGCGCGTCTGCGCCGGCTCGCCCCCGCACTGCAGACGATCGGCCTTTCGGCGACGGTCGCCGATCCTTTGGACCTGCAGCGATGGCTGGTCGCGCAAACGCCCCCGCAGGAGGCCACCCCACAGGAGACCCCCACGCAGCAGGCGTGTGCGGGGTTGATCACCGTTGCCGGTGGAGCAAAACCCGAAATCGCCATCCTTCGGACGGAGAAACACGTGCCCTGGGCCGGCCATTCGGCACGTTATGCGATCGCCGACGTCTATGTCGCCATCAAAGAGCACCGTACGACGTTGCTCTTCGTCAACACGCGCAGCCAGGCGGAGATGCTGTTCCAGGAGCTCTGGACGATCAACGACGATAATCTGCCGATCGCCCTGCACCACGGTTCTCTCGACGTCGCCCAGCGTCGCAGGGTGGAGGCGGCGATGGCCGAAAACCGTCTGCGCGCCGTCGTCGCGACGTCGACGCTCGATCTCGGGATCGACTGGGGCGACGTCGATCTTGTCGTCCACGTCGGGGCTCCGAAGGGTGCAAGCCGGCTTGCGCAGCGCATCGGCCGCGCCAACCATCGCATGGACGAGCCGAGCCGCGCCATTCTGGTTCCGGCCAACCGCTTCGAAGTGATGGAATGCCAGGCGGCGCTCGACGCCAATTATATCGGCGCTCAGGACACGCCGCCGATCGGCAAGGGCGCGCTCGACGTATTGGCACAGCATATTCTCGGTATGGCCTGCGCGCGGCCCTTCGATGCGTTGGAACTCTACGATGAGGTGACCAGCGCTGCGCCCTATGCCCATCTTTCCTGGGAAACCTTCGAGCGGGCCGTCGACCTCGTCGCCACCGGTGGATATGCCCTTCGCACCTATGAGCGCTACGCCCGCATCCGCAGGACGAAGGACGGGCTCTGGCGCGTCTCCAACCCGACGGTCGCACAGCAATACCGTCTGAATGTCGGAACGATCGTCGAGTCGCCTATGCTGAACATCCGCATGGTCAAGCGGAACCAGCGCGGATCGCTCGGCCGGGGCGGCATGTCGCTGGGCAAGGTGGAAGAGTATTTCCTCGAAATGCTTTCACCCGGCGACACCTTTCTCTTTTCCGGCAAGGTGCTGCGCTTCGAGGGCATCCGCGACAACGAATGCCTGGTTTCGCAGGCGTTCTCCTTCGACCCCAAAGTACCGAGCTATGCCGGCGGCAAGTTTCCGCTATCGACCTATCTCGCGGCACAGGTGAGAGAGATGCTCGCCGACCCGGATCGCCGCGACCGCCTGCCGGACCAGGTCAGGGACTGGCTGGCCCTCCAGGGGGACGTCTCTATGCTTCCGCGCGCCGACGAACTCCTGATCGAGACCTTCCCGCGCGGCAGCCGGCATTACATGATCGCCTACGCCTTCGAAGGCAGGCTCGCCCACCAGACGCTCGGTATGCTGCTGACGCGCCGCCTCGACCGCGCCGGATTGAAACCGCTTGGCTTCGTCGCGACAGACTATTCCCTCGCCGTGTGGGCGCTCGACGACATGGGCGCGGCATTCCAGGCGGGTAGGCCGTCGCTCGGTCAGCTCTTCGAGGAGGATATGCTGGGTGACGATCTGGAGGCATGGCTGAACGAATCCTTCCTCCTGAAACGCACCTTTCGCAACTGCGCGGTTATTGCCGGGCTCATCGAGCAGCGCCATCCCGGCAGAGAGAAGACGGGACGGCAGATTACGGTTTCCGCCGACCTCATTTACGACGTATTGCGCGCGCACGAGCCGGACCACATCCTCCTCGAGGCGACGCGCAACGATGCGGCCACCGGGCTCCTGGACATCGACCGCCTGGGTTCCATGCTCAAGCGGATCAAGGGACACATCACCCATCGCGGGCTCGATCGCATCTCGCCGCTTGCCGTGCCGGTGATGCTGGAAATCGGGCGGGAATCGGTGCATGGGGAAGCACAGGATTTCCTGCTGACGGAAGCGGCCGACGATCTGATCAACGAGGCGATGGGCGGCAAAGGTACGGACTATTGAGGGCAATGGGAATCACGGGCTACATAGGGGCGGCTCACCCCCCTCTTGAAGGCAGGCCAGCAGGAAGTGCCGGCGCGCCCTCCTTCCGCACGAGAATGCCGGAGTAACAATGCACCGCCTTCTACACGCGATATCGGCGCCTGCCGCCAACGCCTCCATTCAGACGCGCACGACGATCAATGGCGTCGCGGCGATCTGCGACCCGCTCGGCGGTCTCTACCTGCCCGAAGGCCGCACGCTTGTCGTATCCGACCTCCATCTTGAAAAAGGGTCGGCCTTTGCCCGGCGCGGCATGATGCTGCCCCCTTACGATACGCTTGCGACGCTCAGGATACTGGAGGCGGTGGTCGCTCGCCACAGCCCGGCAACCGTCATCAGCCTCGGCGACAATTTCCACGACCGCAAAGGATCGGCGGCAATGCCGGAAAATTTCCGCCAGATGGTCGCTGCGATGGCCCGTGGCCGCGAATGGATATGGATCAACGGCAATCACGATCCCGACGGGGCACAGGGGCTGCCCGGCACCTCCATGGACGAGCTACGCCATGCCGGCCTCGTCTTCAGGCACGAACCCTCGACAGGCGACGGCATCGGCGAGATCGCCGGCCATCTGCATCCGTCCGCTACGGTGAGGCGGCGGGAAAGGTCGGTCCGGCGCGCCTGCTTTGCGACGGACGGCAGGCGTCTCGTCATGCCCGCCTTCGGCGTCACGACGGGAGGCCTCGATCTGAGGCATCCTGCGATGACCGGCCTCTTCGACCGGCAGCAGCTCATCGCCCACATGCTCGGCCGAGACCGGATCTATTCGGTGCGCTTCGCCAATCTTCTCGGTTAGTGCGTTCCGCTTCTCGCAGCGTAACTCGTTTGCGATTTTCGCGCGACGGTTCAAAAGGCGTTGAACGTAAGCGTCGTCAGTGAGCGGGAGATGCCCGGAACGCTTGCGATATTGTCGTTGATGAACTTCCCAATGTCCTGCCCTTCCTCGATATAGATCTTCAGAAGCAGGTCGTAATCGCCGCTCGTCGAATACATCTCCGAGACGATCTCCTTGCGATAAATCTCGTCGGCCACCTCATAGGTCTTGCCGGGAGCGCACTGCACTTGCACGAAAATCGGTTTCATGGGGGCTTCCTCAAGTTCGCATCGCTTGCCGCCGATGCCTTTCGCCTGCTTCCTTAGACTAAACCGCCGCAAGGCAAAAGAGAGCGCCGATAGCGTCCATACAATGCTAATGCCCGGTTGGAAGGCCTTCGAAGTGCTCGAGCGCGTCGTCAAGCTGCACCCATTTATGTCTCGATTGTTCGAATACCGACATGGAGGGTGGCGCGAAGGCCGGTTCGGCGAAAGAACCTACCGCGACCCCGATCCAGGACGGAGCGCCATCGGCTCTCCAATAGACGGTCGAGCCGCAAATCGGGCAAAAGTACATACGGACCTTGCGACCGCTCTCTGCGATACGAATGAATTCCGTAGAGGCTCCCGAGATCTCGACACATTCAGCCGAGTAGAACGCATTGGCGCTGAAGGGCGCACCGGTTCGCCGTTGGCAAGCCAGGCAGTGGCACACCGCAGTCAATTGTGGCGGCTCGCTGACCATCAGTTTAAGTGCGCCGCAAGCGCATTGGGCATTGGCCATGGAAACTCCTCCCGCTCGCAGGGTGAAATTATGATGATGAGGGCTGAAGCGCAGGGCCGAGCCGCAATTCAATTGCGGCGGCCGATGCGAGGGGGCTGAGACCTGATACGATTTCAGGCTCGCCGAAACCCGAAAGTAGATCGCGGGAAGGCCGAAGTCTAGGCCCCCTCTAAACGCTTACGAAAGAACTCGGCCCTATGGCCGAGCAGTCTATTCCTTGCGGAAGAGCAGGCTGGCGCCCCAGCCGGTGACAACGGCGAGGGTCACGGCCAGAAGGCCGTAGATCAGCGGCTGATCGTGCGCTGCGCGGGTGATCGCCTGTTCGAGGCCCGTCTTGACGACCCGAAGCGGCAGAGCCTTTGCGGCGACGAAAACACCGTCACGGAAGAGATAGGCACGCACGATATGAATGCCGTTCGGGACGTTGGCGGGCAGCCGTACCGACGCCTTGAACAGGCTCGAACTGATGAACTGCACCCCGCCCGGATCGCGCTGGTAGACACCGCTTGTCTCGCGAATCGTCCGGAAGGCGTTGCGAAACTCCCCGAGCGAGCTGCCGTCGCCGACGAAGCCGAGCGGCACCAGCCGCATGTGATCGACGCCGATGCCCATATTGGCGATGTCGCGCCGCGGCGCGATGGTCTCGATGGCGCGGGTGCTCGACAGAGAGTAGGCCTCCGGAACGAGCTCGAAAGTCATCGACTGGGTATTGACCCAGATGCCGAACACGCGCTCCTTCTTGCGCACCGTCGCATTGTCCTTCGGCCCTTCCAGCGCAACGATGATGTTGTATTTGCCCTGCGCCAGCAGGTTTGCGTCGAAGCCGTCGATGGCGCCGAAGATCGTCAGGTCGGCGCCCCGAAAATCGGAGGTGATGGCAATCTCCTCCGTAGAGATGCCGATCTCGAGCTTTTCGGTGAAGTCGGTGACCTTGCGCTCCAGAACCTGCGCCAACGCCGGTGTGGTGACGGCCAGCACAAGCGCAACGAGAGAGAGGGGGAGGAGCCAGCGCATCAGAAGCCTGCTCCCGCGGATACGACCGAGTAGATGTTCTTCGGCGGGATGACGAGTTCGATCGCCAGACGGATGCCGACGGCGAGGACGAGCAGAGCCAGCAAGGCCCTGAGCTGCTCGCCGCGCAACCTTTGTCCGACCCGCACGCCATATTGCGCGCCGATGACGCCCGCGATCATCAGCACGAAGGCGAGGACGATGTCGACGGTGTAGTTGGTCGAAGCCTGGACGATCACCGTATAGGCGGAAACGAAGACGATCTGAAACAGCGAGGTACCGACGACGACGTTGGTCGGAATACGCAAAAGGTAGATCATGGCAGGCACCATGATGAAGCCGCCGCCGACACCCATCACGGAGGTCAGCACGCCAATCGAAAAGCCGAGCGTCGCCACCGGGATGACACTCAGATAGATCTTCGACTTCTTGAAGCGCATCTTCAACGGCAGGCCGTGAATCCAATTGTGCTGGCCGGGCCGCCTGAGCTGCGGCGCCTGGTTTTTCGCCGCCTTGCGCATGGCGCCGATACTTTCCCAAAGCATCAGCGTGCCGACCGAACCGAGAAGCAGGACGTAGAGCAGCGAAATCACCAGATCGAGCTGGCCGGCGCTCCTGAGCAGCGAGAACAGCCAGACGCCAACGGTCGCACCCACAAGGCCGCCGCACAAAAGCACCGTACCGAGCTTGATATCGATGGTGCCGCGGCGGAAGTGGGCGATCGCCCCTGAGATCGACGAGGCGACCACCTGATTGGCACCGGTCGCCACCGCCACGACGGGCGGAATATTGTAGAAGATCAGGAGTGGCGTGATCAGGAATCCGCCGCCGACGCCGAACATGCCGGACAGAAAGCCGACGGCCGCGCCCATGCCGAGAATGATGAAAATGTTCACCGACAACTCAGCTATGGGCAGATAGACCGTCACGGCCGAACCTCGATATGCCAGCGGCCCGCGGGGCGGGCGGAAATTGCTCCTTCACAATTCCTAATCGTAAACAATTGAGAAATTGTGCAATGTTTCACATTTCCCTCAGCCCTCACGCGTCCGGAGCCGCATGGCGCATTCTTCGGAGTGGCAGGTGATTACCACGGAGGGGATGTACTGTTGGACCAACCTCCCCTCTAAAGGGAGAACGGCAACACTGTCTGTCATGCGCTCACGCGCCGGAGCTGTCAACCTTTTCAGGGACATGCGAGATGCGCTGACCTGCGTCTTTATGGCGCCCCTTCAAACTCGCGATCATCAGCTGTTCCGCTTCAGCAGTTCCCGAACCAGAGCGTCGGTGATCTCGCCCGTCGGTTCCTGCCCGACGGTTTTCTGAAAGGCCTTGATGGCGGCAGTCGTCTTGTTGCCGACCCGGCCGTCCGGCGTGCCGGCATCGAAGCCGTTCTTGTTGAGGATTGCCTGAATGTTGCGAACGGCTCTCGTCATGTCGACGGTCGCAGTCTTGGTCGGGGGACCGATCCAGGCATCGGGGACCTCCACGGTGTTCGCTTCGGCATCGAGGGGCTGGAGCTTCCAGGCGTCGACTGCTGCCCTGGCGCTTGAAAGCTCTTCGGGCTTCAAGGCCTTGGCGATTTCGTCCCGTTTTTCCGCCGCATCCTTGTCACCGTCGCGAGCCGCGATCGCGAACCATTTATAGGAATTTTCCAGATTGCGGGCCACACCGTCGCCGCGCGCATAGAGCACGGCGAGATTGAACTGGCTGTCGCGCACGCCAAGATTGGCAGCTTTCTCAAACCATTTGGCCGCCTCGGCGAGATCCGGCGGACCTTCCCGGCCGCCGGCGAGCATGACCGCGAGGTTGTGGATCGCGCTGGCATTTCCGGCCGCCGCCGCCTTGAGATAAAGCGCCTTTGCCTTTGCTCCATCGCGCGGAACGCCTGCGCCTTTTTCATAGAGGCTGGCGAGCCTGTATTCGGCCGGTACCACCCCGGCATCGGCGGCGCGTTGATACCACTTGACGGCCTCCGCCCGATCCGCCTCCACCCCACGTCCTTCAGTGTAGCGGGCGCCTATTTCGTAGAAGGCAAGAGGATCGCCGCCCTTGGCCGCAGTGACCAGCGCCGGCGGTCCGAACCCCTCAGGCAATATGATTTCGTTCGCCTTGGCTGGCTCCAAAGGCTCGATCTTGACCGCGCCGCCCGATGGCGGCTGCAAGGCCGAGGGTAGAGACCCCTGTACCTCTGCCGGCTCCATCAAGGCGGCATGGCCGGCGTTCGATCCGCCGCCGGCCGTGTCGGTCGTGCGCACATCGGCGTCGGTGGACCGCTCCGGTGTCCCTTTTGCGGGCGCTCCTTTTGCGGTCGTTGGCGCTTCGGCCTTCGCGGCAAGAGCTTCCGCCCTCGCCTCCTCCGCAACCTCTGCGGAAGAGGCCGGCTGAACGAGGCCGTCCTCGACTGCCTTCGGCTTTGCGATCTCTGCCTTGCGCTCGATCGCCGGTGCCGGCGCGCCCGGCACCTCCTTGCCTTTCACCACGGTGCTGACGAGCGGATAGGACATGATCGCGAGCAACACGGCACCGACTGCCATCAGGATCGGACGGCGATGACGGGCGAGCGCGCCGCCAGCGGCTGACGGTTCCCGGCTCTCCTTGGCGCGACTCAAGCTATCGGACTCCTCGACCGCCAGCTGCGCCGCACGCCGGGCAGCCGCGATGAAATCCGCTTTTTCGCCCTCGTTCACCTCCTGCGCACCACGCGCCATCTGGCCGGCGCGAACGCGCTCGAGAATCTTCTTGACGTCGGGGACGCCGGAGCCCGGCTCGAGGAGCTGATTAGGGTCCTCGGGAGCAAGCATTTCGGACGGGTCGATCGACGGAGCGGGCTCGATCATCTGCCGCGCCTGGGTCGCCATGGCCTCGTTCGGCTTCGGCGCGAACCGCCGGGTGAGACCGGCAAGCAGGCTCGTCTTCACCGCACGCGCCTCTACCCTGATCTCGCCGTCGTCGACCGTTGCGACTTCGGCGGCATCATGCGCTTCAGCGGCAGCCGGCACCGGTGCCTGGGCGTTGGTTTCGCTCTCGCTCGCGGACGCGCGCTCCGCTTCGTCCTCCTGCTCCGCCTCGGTCGAAGTGCACGCGAATTCGAGCGGCGCGGCCCTGGGTGTCGGAGCGCTTGTCCAAGGTTCGTGAGAAACCGGCTCCCGCTCTTCAAGCCGCTCCAATTTTTCCGCGATGTGTACGAGCGTTTCGTGCAGCGCTTCGAAGGTGCGCGCGGTCCGTTCGTCGCTCGACCGGCTGAGTTCCTCCAAGCTGCGAAGATCCTCGGCGAGCGCCGAGATCGCCGCCATGTCGGTGCTCGCCGCCAATTGCGGCGCGGTGTTCCTGGAATAGGCCTCCATGACCGCTTCCGCAGCCTGACGGGCGGCCTCGATGATATACTCGTCGCTGGTCGCCAAGTAGTCCTCGAGCGCGTTCATGCGGCCTTCGAATTCGGCGGGCAGGCCGGCTGCTTCAGCGTGCGACTGGCTGATCAGCGCGGAGAGATTTCCGATCTGCGCTTCGAGATTGCGCAGAGCCTGCCGGTCGTCGAAGGGCGCGGCATGCGTCTCCTCCAGGCGTTCGGCAATACCCGCCAGTCGATCCTCGAGACGGTCGAAGCGCCTGTCCGCCGTGGGCTCGGCATGGGGCGCGAGACCGTCGATACGGCGGGCGAGATCGTCGAGCCGCTCGGCCAATCCGTTGTTGACGCTATATTCGGAGAGCGCCTCGATCCTGCGTGAGATGTCGGCAAGATGATCCGTGAGATCCGGCTCGGCGCCCTGCTGGCTATGCTCCAGAACGGCGGAAAGCTGATCCAGACGCTCTTCCAGGCGGGCCGCCGCCTTCTCGCTGGCGAGGTCTTCCACGCGTGCCGCAAGCGCCTCGATCCTCGCGCCGAGGCCGGAGTCCCCCCGAACGGAAAGGGAGTCGATCTGCCGCGACAGATCTGTAAGCCTGCCTTCCAGGCGTTCGACGAATGAGCCATCGGCTCCGGCAACATTGCGGTCGTCCGCGGCGATCGCGCGGCTGATCTCATCGAGCCGCCTGTCAAGCCCGGCGAATTGAGGAGCGAAGCGCCTGTCGTCGGGCTGTATCTGGCGGCCGAGCATCTCGATCGCCTTGGCAACTGCGACGAGCTTGCCCTCCAGAACTTCGACAGCCGAGCCCTTGTCGAGGGAGTTGATCTGCGCCTTGATCTCGTCGAGCCGATAGGCGAGTGCGACAAGTTCGTCGTCTCTGTTCTGGTCGAACGCATTCAGGCGGTCTTCGACCCCGTTCCATCGGTTTTCCATGCGGCGCATGCTTTCTTCGCGCGCCAGACCCTCTAGCATGGCCCTCAGTTCGTCGAATTCGATCCTGAGGGCATCGGCCTCGGCGGGCGAAGCCTGCCGGCCAAGCTCCTTGATGCCGGCCGAAAGGCGCTCGATATCGTCCCGCACGTCTTCGGCAAAACGGCGATCCTGGGCGGCCTCGGCCTTAATGCCTCGGATTTCCGAACGCAGCGTATGCATCTCGCGGGAGAGGCCGTCATCGAGATCGCGCTTCAGTTCCTGCCGAAGACCGACAAGTGCTTCGGCGATCTCTGCTGCAGCCGACGAGCGCCCCGTGGACGGCGACGTTTGTGGAGCCTGATAGCGCGCCTCTGCCGCGGGGCGGGGCGGGGCCGGGCGATCGGGACCAACCGGAATAGCGCGCTCGCGCAGCGGCAAACGCTCGCGCGCCGCCTTGAGCGCGCGCTGGCGGTCGAGTATCTCGGAAACTGCGTCGCTTTCGGCCGTATTCTGCGGCTCAGGCCGCCGGGTCTCCCGGCCGACGCTGCTCATCAGGCCCTCGATGCGCGCCTCGAGCCCTTCGATGGTACGGTTCAGGGCATCGAGCGACGGCCTGTCACCCAAGGACGGGCTGCCCATACGCTGAGAAGTGGATCGCGATCCGTTCATTGCCTCTTCGCCCCTGTATCGCTTTGGCGCTATGGTCGACCAGCACCGAAGCCGCCGAAAGGCCCCGGGTTTCCCCGGCCCGGCCCAACTCCCTTGGCCTCAACGTCGTCGCAGCCGATGCGGGCAAAGCCGCAACAACGCAAAGACCGGACGGGTTGCAGCTTTGACCATCTCAAAGCGCACAATTCATTAAACGTGGTAAATAAGCCGTTAACCGATGGGATCTTTTAACGCTTATTGTTGCGAACGGTCCGGTTTCCGGCCGCTGCGTGTTTGGTAATGGCCGTGCCCTGTCGAAACTTTCGCGCTGCAAAATTTTGACGTTTACGCAAACGTCAAAATTGGCTAGCATTTCTTCAAGTCGCACACCGCCCCAGGTGCGCGCTCGACAAAGCGGGAATCGGGTCTGCCATGCGGCGGGGCCGAAAGGACATCAAGGCGAGGAAAGCATGCCCATCTACAAGGCTCCGGTCGACGACACCCTGTTCATCCTCAACGACGTGCTCGGCATCGAGCGCTACCACAACCTTCCGGGCTTTGCCGACGTGACGCCCGACATGACGGCCGCGATCCTGGGCGAAGCTGCAAAACTTGCGGAAGAGGTTCTCTTCCCGATCAATCTCTCGGGCGACCAGGAAGGCTGCAGGCGCCACGAAGACGGCTCCGTCACCGTGCCTGGTGGCTTCAAGGAAGCCTATGATCTTTATCGTCAAGCCGGCTGGCTTGGCCTTGCCGCGCCCGAAGAGTTCGGCGGCCAAGGGCTGCCCTATACGCTTCACACAGCCGTCGGCGAATTCATGTCGGCCGCAAACATGTCGCTGATGATGTATCCGGGTCTGACGCAGGGGGCGATCGCGGCCATCCTGGTACACGGCTCTGAGGAACAGAAGCGGGCCTATCTGCCAAAAATGGTTGATGGCACCTGGACCGGCACGATGAACCTGACGGAGCCCCATTGCGGCACCGACCTCGGTCTGCTGCGCACCAGGGCCGTTCCGAACGGCGACGGCTCGTACCGGATTTCCGGGCAGAAGATCTTCATCTCCGCCGGCGAACACGACATGGCCGAAAATATCGTCCACCTCGTGCTGGCACGCATCGAGGGCGCGCCTGATGGCGTCAAGGGCATCTCGCTGTTCATCGTGCCGAAATTCAGGCTCGACGCAGGTGGCGAACCTAGCGAGCGCAACGGCGTTTCCTGCGGCGCTATCGAACACAAGATGGGCATTCACGGCAACGCCACCTGCGTCATGAACTATGACGAGGCGACCGGCTACCTCATCGGTACGGAGAACAAGGGGCTCAGCGCCATGTTCGTGATGATGAACGAGGCCCGTCTGGCCGTCGGGATGCAGGGGCTTTCGATCGCTGAAGTCGCCTATCAGAACGCCGCCAACTACGCGCGGGACCGTATCCAGGGCCGCTCGCTGTCCGGCCCCAAGTCGCCTGACAAGAAGGCCGATCCTATTATCGTCCATCCGGACATCCGCCGCGCCCTGTTGACGATCAAGGCCTTCAACGAGGGCGGCCGCGCCTTCACGCTCTGGACGGCGCTGAAATCGGACATAGCCCACCGCTCCGAAAGCGAAGAGGAACGTCAGACCGCGGACGACATCCTCAGCCTGATGACGCCGATCCTCAAGGGCGTGCTGACCGACAAGGGCTTCGACCATGCGGTGATGGCCCAGCAGGTATTCGGCGGCCACGGCTATATCGAAGAACACGGCATGAGCCAGTATGTGCGCGACGCCCGCATCGCCATGATCTACGAGGGGGCCAACGGCATCCAGGCGCTCGACCTGGTCGGCCGGAAGCTCGCGCTGAACGGTGGCCGCGCCGTCATGGCGCTCTTCAAGGAGATCGGCGATTTCTGCGAGGAGAACCGAAACGACGAGAAACTCTCCGCCTACACGAAGGCCCTGAAGAAGGGTCTGAACGACCTCCAGTCCGCGACCATGTGGTTCATGCAGAACGCCATGGCCAAGCCCGACAATGCCGGTGCCGGTTCGACCGACTATATGCATCTCTTCGGCCTCGTCGTTCTCGGCTATATGTGGGCGAAGATGGCGAAGACGGCTGAGGAGACGCTTGCCGCTGGCGAAACGAGGCGCGCGGACTATCTGAAGAACAAGCTGATTACGGCGAAATTCTTCATGGAGCGCATCCTGCCCGAGACCGCGCTGCGCAAAGCCCGCATCGAAACAGGCGCAGACACGATGATGGCGCTGGACGCGGCCGCGTTCTGATTTCAGACTGGAGCCGGAATCGAAAGCGCGAAGCGGTTCGCCCGAATCCCGCTCCGATTGATAATGCGCGGCCCGAGGAAACGCCGCCGAAAGGGAGATCAAGATGACGAAAGTCTTCGTTTACGACCACGTGCGCACGCCGCGCGGCCGTGGCAAGAAGGATGGTGCTCTGCACGAAGTGCCTTCCGTCCGGCTCGCGGCCAAGGTGCTGGAAGCGGTGCGCGACCGCAACGGGCTGGATACCGCGACGGTCGACGACGTCATCATGGGCTGCGTAGATCCGGTCATGGATGCGGGTGCGGTAATCCCGAAGGCAGCCGCCTTTGAGGCCGGCTATTCGACCCGCGCGCCGGGCATGCAGATCTCCCGCTTCTGCGCCTCCGGCCTTGACGCCGTCAATTTCGGCGCCGCGAAGATCGCGCAAGGAGCGGACGACATCGTTATCGCCGGCGGTGTCGAGTCGATGTCCCGCGTCGGACTTGGAATGTCGGGCGGCGCCTGGTTCATGGACCCGTCGGTGAACCTGCCGGCCTATTTCATGCCACAGGGCGTTTCCGCCGACCTCATCGCCACGAAATACGGCTTCTCGCGAGACGACGTGGACGCCTACGCGGTCGAAAGCCAGAAGCGCGCCGCAAATGCGTGGGAAAAGGGCTACTTCAACAACTCGGTCGTCCCGGTCAAGGATCAGAACGGCCTCGTCATCCTGGACCGTGACGAGCATATGCGGCCCGGGACCGACATGCAGGCACTCGCTTCCCTCAACCCTTCATTCCAGATGCCCGGCGAGATGGGCGGCTTCGAGGCCGTCGCCATCCAGGCGCATCCGGAGATCGAGCGCATCAACTATGTCCATCACGCCGGTAATTCCTCCGGCATCGTAGATGGCGCCGCGGCCGTGCTCATCGGTTCCAAGGCCGGCGGCGAAGCCATGGGGCTGAAGCCACGCGCCCGGATCCGCGCCTTCGCCAATATCGGCTCCGATCCGGCGCTGATGCTGACCGGGCCAGTCGACGTTACCGAAAAGCTCCTGAAGCGCGCCGACATGAAGCTCTCGGACATCGATCTCTTCGAGCTCAACGAGGCCTTCGCCGCCGTGGTCCTGCGCTACATGCAGGCCTTCGACGTCCCGCACGACCAGATCAACGTCAATGGCGGCGCCATCGCCATGGGGCATCCGCTGGGTGCGACCGGTGCGATGATCCTCGGCACCGTGCTCGACGAACTCGAACGCCGCGACCTGAACACCGCATTGGTGACGCTCTGCATCGGCGCCGGCATGGGCACCGCCACGATCATCGAACGCGTCTGATCCGATCCCGGGAGAGAGAATATGTCTTACACGAACTTCAAGATCGAAACAGATGCCGACGGCATTGCACTGGTCACCTGGGACATGCCCGACAAGTCGATGAACGTCATCACCGAAGAGGTGATGACGGAACTGGACGGGATCATCGACCAGACGGCCGCCGACCCTGCCGTCAAGGGCGTGGTCATCACCTCCGGCAAATCCTCCTTCTCCGGCGGCGCCGACCTTTCGATGATCAAATCCATGTTCAGCTTCCAGGCCGAGGAAAAGAAAAAGGATCCGGACGATGCCGCCCGGAAACTCTTCGACCTCGTCGGCCGGATGACCGGGCTATTCCGCAAGCTCGAAACCTCGGGCAAGCCCTGGGTCTCGGCGATCAACGGCACCTGCATGGGCGGCGCATTCGAGATGTCGCTGGCCTGCCACGGCCGCGTCGCTTCCAATGCGAAATCGGTGAAGATCGCGCTTCCCGAGGTCAAGGTCGGCATCTTCCCGGGAGCCGGCGGCACCCAGCGCGTTCCACGGCTGACGAATACGCAGGACGCGCTGCAGATGATGACGACGGGCTCCTCGCTCACGCCGGCGCGCGCGAAAGCCATGGGGCTCGTGCACGAGGTGGCCGACCCGGACAAGCTGATAGAGGCTGCCAAGGCGATGATCAGAAACGGCCTGAAGCCGGTGCAGCCCTGGGACGAAAAGGGCTTCAAGCTGCCGGGCGGCGGCATCTGGACACCCGCCTCCGCACAACTCTGGCCGGCCGCCTCCGGCATCCTGCGCCGCGAGACCTATGGCAATTATCCCGGCGCGATCGCCATCCTGAAATGCGTCTATGAGGGACTGCAGGTCCCCTTCGATACGGCATTGAAGATCGAGCAGCGCTACTTCACCGAGATCCTGCAGACGACCGAGGCCTTCTCGATGATCCGGTCGCTGTTCGTCTCGATGCAGGAACTCGGCAAGGGCGCACGCCGGCCGGCCGGCGTGCCGAAAACCGAGCTCCGACATGTCGGCGTCGTCGGCGCCGGCTTCATGGGCGCCTCGATCGCTTATGTGACCGCCGCTGGCGGCATCCCGGTCACCCTCATCGACCGTGACATGGAAGCGGCAGCGAAGGGCAAGGCGCATTCGGAAGGCCTGGTGAAGGATGCGGTCGGCAAGGGCCGCCTGACGAAGGAAGAAGGCGAAGCACTGCTTTCACGCATCACACCTTCGGCCGACTATGCCGATCTCAAGGATGCGGGCCTCGTCATTGAAGCCGTCTTCGAGGACCGGCAGGTCAAGAAGGACGTGATCGATAAGGTGGAAGCGGTGATCGCCGACAATGCGATCTTTGCCTCCAACACCTCGACGCTGCCGATCACCGGCCTCGCCCGGAATTCGAAACGTCCGGAGCAGTTCATCGGCATCCATTTCTTCTCACCCGTCGAAAAGATGATGCTGACGGAAGTCATCCTCGGCGAGGAGACCGGCGATCACGCGCTTGCCTCCGCGCTCGACTTCGTCGCGGCGATCAGGAAGACGCCGATCGTCGTCAACGACACGCGCGGCTTCTACGTCAACCGCTGCGTCTTCCGCTATATCCACGAAGCTTACGACATGCTGATCGAGGGCGTACCGCCAGCAATGATCGAGAATGCCGCCAAGATGGCCGGCATGCCGGTCGGGCCGCTGTCGCTCAACGACGAGGTGGCGATCGATCTGAGCCAGAAGATCCTGAGAGCGGCGGTGGCCGATCTCGGCGAAAAGGCGGTCGATCCCGCGCATATGGCACTGATCGACAAGATGGTCGACGAGCTCGACCGGCGCGGCCGCAAGAACGGCAAGGGCTTCTACGAGTATCCTGCAAAGCCGGCCAAGAAATATCTCTGGCCGGGACTGAAGGAGCTCTTCCCGCAGACGAATGCCGACGGGATCGACGTCGACGTGCTGAAGCAGCGCTTCCTGGTGACGATCGCGCTCGAGGCGGCGCGCACGATCGAGGAAGGCATCGTCACTGATCCGCGCGAAGCCGATGTGGGCTCCATACTCGGTTTCGGATTTGCGCCCTACACTGGCGGCACGCTCTCCTATATCGATGGCATGGGCGCAAAAGCTTTCGTTACGCTCTGCGAGACGCTCGCCAGGGACTATGGCGACCACTTCCGGCCGACGGCGCTCCTGAAGGAGATGGCGGAGAAGGAGGAAACCTTCTACGGCCGGTTCGATCCATATGCGGCGCCGAAGGCCGCGTAAGCCGGTCGTTAGGCGCATGAAGATTTCGAGGGCCGTGCCGGTGGCGCGGCCTTTTTTCACGCCGTGATCTGAGCCACGCGGGAGATCACGTTATTTGCACATAAGCAAACTCATCGCCAGAGTACGGATCTGGCAAAGCGATGCCGGGGACGCACGGCGCTCGCAGCTCTACGGCGAAATCCGCGCCAATACCGGCCTGTCCAGCTTCGGGGAGAGTTACGCGTATTCAGGCAATGCAGGTTTGAGAGTCAGATTTTGAGAAGGCCCCCGAAGCTGGACCGACCCGAAGTAAAAAGAGCTTGCTCCGTCCGTTATGGTCCGGATCAAGTCTGTCAGGCGAGATCGGCCCGTTCGCCGAGCTCGGCCGCAAGAAATCCTATCAGCTGCTCCCAGCCCTCGCGGCGATGTTCGACCTTATCGAGCCCATCCAGGAACGCCGCCTGCTCGGTGAAGACGACCCGTGTGCCGGTGCCTTCCGGAATAAGGTCGACGGTTGCGATGGAGGCGGAGATGCGCCGGTAATCTTGTGCCATCGTGTAAGCTGAGACGATCCTCCTGTTCTCGACGATGTCGAGATAGACCGTCTCGTTGAAGTAGAAAGTCTTCCCGTCTTGGCTGAAACGGCCGCCTTCCCGCCCGCCGACACGGAAGTCGTGGCTATATTCCGCGACTGGCCAATTGTCGGCTTTCACGAACCAGCGGTCATGCGCCGCGGGATCGGCGAAGGCCGCGAAGACCTTTTCCGGCGGTGCTTTGACAACGCGTTCGATCGTGAAGTCGGCATGGTCGGCAGATGCTGCGGTCATGATCTTCTCCCTGTCACTTGCAATAGTGCTTGCATTTTGAAAGCAGTTGAACATTAGCGCCACTGATGCGATAATGCAAGCAGTTTCGAGCGGATACTCCGCTCCTCCTCGTTTTCAGAGACCAGAATGACCGATGACCATCGCTCGGGTTGCCCGATCAATCTTTCGCTCGAAGTCTTCGGCGACAAATGGAGCCTCCTGATCATTCGAGACATGATTTTCGGAGGCAAACGCCACTTCCGGGAGCTCCTGCGCTCGCAGGAGGGTATCTCCTCGAACATCCTGGCCGACCGGCTGAAAACGCTGGTCGAAATCGGCATGCTGACGAAGGCGGACGATCCGAGCCACAAGCAGAAAGCAATATACAGCCTGACGGAAATGGCGATTGCGCTGGTGCCGATCATGGCCCATCTCGGCGCCTGGGGCCGGCGCTACCTGCCGGTCACGGAGGAGCTCAGCATTCGTGCCCAGTTGATGGAAGACGGCGGGCCGAAGCTCTGGGAGCTTTTCATGAGCGAGTTACGCGCCGAACATCTCGGCGAGGCGCGTCCGGAAGGGCCGTCCGTGCGGCAGACCCTACAGGCGGCCTATGAACGTGTGGTGGCGCGCAAGTCAATGGAACAGCAGCCGGTCGACCACATTCACGATTCCAGCGAGAGCCGATCTAGAGCCCCAGAGCCGAAAGCATGATGAAGGTCGCGAAGAGCACGAAATGAGTCATGCCTTCGATGGCATTGGTCTGGCCGTCATTCAGGTTGATTGCGGCGGCAATGAGCGTGACCGCGACCATCACCGTCTGCACCGGGGACATGGCCATGATGAAGGGCTGACCGGTATAAAGCGCGATCGCCTCCATGACCGGCACGGTCAGAATCACAGTCGAAAGCGAAGCGCCGAGCGCGATGTTCACCACTGCCTGCATGCGATTGGCAAGAGCCGCGCGTAGTGCCGTCATGACCTCGGGCGACGCGGAGATCGCCGCAACCACGATCGCCGCCAATGCCGGCGGCGCGGCCGTGCCCTTGATGCCTGCCGAAAGCAGCCCGGACATGATTTCGGCGAGAAAGCCGATCACGATCACGCCCAGGACGAGCACCACGACGGAAGGAAGCACCGGCTCGCCTTCCAGCCGGCTTGCAGCACTTCCCGCTTTGGCACGCGGATAGCTGTAACTGAAGAAGTAGCTGTGCACGCCCACCTGCATTCTGAGGAAAAGGGTGTAAAGAACGATCATCGCGCCAATGGTGAAGGCGGAATAGTAGTGCCATTTCGACTGAGGCACGAATTCGGGAACGAGCATGGAAATGCCCATGGCGGTAAGGATCATGACACTGTAGGTGCGGGCCGAGTCGTCGTTATAGGGCTGCTCCCCATGCTTGAGGCCGCCGAGCAGTGCCGCAAGACCCAGTATCCCGTTGACGTCGAGCATGACGGCCGAATAGATCGTATCGCGCACCAGTGTCGGAGAGGTCTCGCCCGTCATCATGATGGCGAGGATGATTACCTCGACAAGGACCGCCGAGAGCGTCAGGATCATCGTGCCATAGGGATCGCCCACCTTGGCGGCCAGCACTTCGGCATGGTGGGCGACCCGCATGGAAGCAAGCACGATCGCCGCCACCATCAGGGCCGCACCCATGAGCGATGCAGCGCGACCGGCTTCGAGCAGATGATGCTCGAGCGCAACGCCGGCGAGAGCAGCAAGAAAAGCGGCAACGAGATGCCGTTCCGATCTCAGGATTGCAAGCAAGCACGCCTCTTCGTCCGGAGTGAAGCTTTCGTTCATCATCTCTTCGAGGTCGTCTCGACCTAAAAGGATGGCGATCGGTTCCGAAGAACTAGGGCGAGACGCGAGCCTTATACCGCACGCACTTTCCCTCGCCCGCTCTGAAGACTTAGCACAGCTGTGCGCGAGTTCCAGAGCGAGGCAAAGGACTATTTTCCTCGCTGTCCTTTACGGTCGTTCGGCGCTTGGCTAATGTACTCAGAGACGCGGTTTGGGCCGGCCGTGCCGCCCGCATCGTCTCTCCTTTCCGAGAATGGGTCGATATGCTTTCACATGACAGCATCTGGCGCGCGATTGACGCATTGGCGGAACGCCACCGGCTTTCGCCTTCGGGACTTGCGCGCCGTGCCGGCCTCGACCCCACCTCCTTCAACAAGTCGAAGCGCCGGTCCGCCGACGGGCGCGACCGGTGGCCTTCCACCGAGTCGATCTCGAAGATATTGCAAGCCACGGGAGCGACAGTCGATCAGTTCATGGCGCTGATGCAGCCGAATGCCGCCGGCAGCGAAAAGGAGAGCGCACCGGGCATTCCGTTGATCGGCTTCGCGCAGGCAGGTGCCGGTGGATTTTTCGACGACGGCGGCTTTCCGGTCGGCCAGGGCTGGGACAGTATCGAATTCCCCACAGCCGAGCGGCGGCAGACCGGTGCTTACGCGCTGGAGGTCCAGGGCGACAGCATGCTGCCGCTTTATCGCGACGGCGATATCCTGATCGTCGATCCGAGCGCGCAGGTGCGCCGCAACGACCGCGTCGTTGTCAGGACGCGCGAAGGCGAGGTAATGGCAAAGGTGCTGGCTCGGCAAACACCGCGTGGCATCGAGCTTGTCTCTCTCAACCCCGACCACCCCAACCGCAATTTCGAGATGAAAGAGGTGGAGTGGATCGCACGGATAATCTGGGCGAGCCAATAGATGCGCTCCAAACTCTTTCCCATTGCCGGCGGCCTTGCCGCGCTCGCCGTTTACGCCGGAATTCTGATCGGCGGCGACGCCGCCATCCGCAACCGCGACAGCGCCGCAACGCCCGATTTCGTGCTTGAAACGCCGGATGACGCGGTCGTCGAGGTACCGGCTGCCGAAGCGCATCCTGCCGATACTGACGCGCCTGCCCCTGCCCGGGCGCCTGCCCCGGCGCCCGACCCTCACCCTCCCTTTGGCTCGGAAGCAAAGTCGGACAAGGGCTCTCGCATGGCTGCAAGGCCGATCGAGCCGGGCCTCATCGCCCAGCCGGACGACGGTGTTGCCAAACCTCTGGAAAGGATTGCACCGAGGCCACCGTTTTCGAAGGAGCCGGAAAAGGAAGAGCCTGCTACCGCCGTATTCCCGCGACCGGTCGCGCTTGCCGCCGGTCTTGTCCGATCCGGCGAGACGACCCTGCAGCTCAAGGACATTGAGCCGGAGAAGGCCGAGAAGGTGTGCGAAGCCAACGGCAAGAGCTGGCCGTGCGGCATGGTCGCGCGCACGGCGTTCCGCAATTTTCTGAGGGGGCGGGCGCTCGTCTGTGACGGGGCGGATGGTTCCGCAGAAACCGTGAACGCCAGGTGCAGCGTCGGCGGTCGGGACGTCGCCGAATGGCTGGTCAGCAATGGCTGGGCGACGCCGCTATCGGGCACGCCGCTCGAGGCGAAGGCGGAGGCCGCGCGAAGCGCCCGCCTCGGCTTCTTCGGGGACGACCCCCGCGATCTCGCCCGAGAGCCGATCGCGCTCGACGATCCGACCGCGATCCTCACCCAGGAAGACGCCGCCCCGGACTTGTAAGCCGGAGCGTGAGGTCCTAACTTCCGGCGGTGTTCCATTCGGAATCGCAAACGTCAGGAAATTGGATGTCCGCAAGTCTCAGCCAGCATGAAGCCCTTGTCCACGTCATGGTCATGATGTCGGCTGTCGACCGGAACATGACCGACGACGAATTCGCCCGCATTGGTGTGCTCGTGCGATTCCTGCCGTCCTTCGATGGCTTCGATGAAGATCACCTGATCCATATCGGCCGCGACTGCGCGGCTCAGCTTGCCGCCCCGGAGGGCCTCGATGTCGCGCTCGAAATGGTGCGGGAAGCGCTGCCGAAGCGGCTCTACGAGACCGCCTATGCCCTTGCGGTCGAGATCGCTGCTGCCGACCAGCGGATCCGCAACGAGGAGATCCGTCTGCTCCAGCTGCTGCGCGACCGTTTCGGCCTCGACAAGCTGACCTGCGCTGCAATCGAACGCGGCGCTATCGCACGCTTCAGGAAGTAGGCAGGCGGGCCATTCCGGCGTTCGCGGAAAGGCATTCACGGCAAATTGGAAGCAGTGGTAATGCTCTATTTCGGCTTCTCAGAACCGGTGTGGCGTCTCGGCGCCTTTGCCGCCGCCTTCGCCGCTCTGGCCGCACTCGAACTCCTTCATCCCCGGCTCGAACGGCCGGAGCTGACGCGGACTTTGAAAGCGCGCCGCTGGATCACCAATCTGTCTATTCTTGTCCTCTCCTCCCTCCTGCTGCGTGTCGCCTTTCCGACGGCCGCCACCGGCGTTGCGATCTGGGCCCAGGCATACGGCTATGGGCTGCTCCCGGCGCTCGGCCTGGCGCCATCGGTTGCCGGTCTGATCGCCTTCGTCGCGCTCGACTTCGCGATCTGGCTCGAACATGTCGTGTTCCACAAGGTACCCATCCTGTGGCGCATCCACCGTGTCCACCATGCCGATCCGGGCGTCGACGTCACAACGGCACTTCGCTTTCATCCGGTTGAAATCCTCCTGTCCATGGTCTGGAAGAGCGCCGTGATCGTTCTCCTGGGCGCGCCCGCGCTGGCCGTGCTGCTGTTCGAAATCGTGCTCAATGCCGGGGCGATGTTCAACCACGCCAATCTGCGGCTACCGAAGGCGGCAGATCAGCTTTTGCGCCGATTCATCGTCACGCCCGACATGCACCGCATCCACCATTCGGTCGAGAAGGGCGAAACGGATTCAAACTACGGCTTCAATCTCTCCGTTTGGGATCGGATGTTCTCGACCTATATAGCCCACCCGTCGCGAGGCGACGACGCAATCGAAACGGGCTTGAAAGTCTACGGGCGCAGCGAGCCCATGAAGCTTCTGTGGTCGCTCGTGCTGCCGTTTCGGCGGCGATAGTCATGCGGGAACAGCAAGTCGCATAAGCAAACGCCGACGCTGCTGCTTAGGCTGGCGCGAGATGCGGGTGGAAAACCGCGCACGCTTTTCCTCATCCCGCTCTAATAAATCCCATTCGGAAAATAGCGCAGGTAGATCTCCTCGAGCCTGCCGCTGCGTGAGAGCGCCAAAAGCGCATGGTCGATCGCCTGAGTGAGGGCAGGCTCGGCCTTTCGGTTCATGATCGTCAGCCCCTCGCCGAGGAACCGTTGGGAGAAATAGGAGCCTTCAATCACGGCGCAGCATCCCCCGGCCAGGCTGCCGGATACCCAGAAGGAAAGCTGCATTCCGTCGGAAAATGCAGCCGCAACCGCCCCCTCGCGAAGCGCGGAAAGCAGCGAATCCCGGTCGGAAAACCCTTTCGCCTCGAGCTCGGGGAAGAACGCCTTCAGCATGGCCTCATGGATGGTGCCGGAAACGACGCCGACGGGCCTCTGCGCGAGATCGGCAGGCCCGGTGATCGCAGGTGCAGCCTTCGTGTTGACGACGAAGCGGGCCGGCAGTTGCATGAAGGCTCGGGAGAAGGCGAAACGCTGCCTCAACTCCGAAGTCACGGAGATCCCGGCGGCGATCGCTTCGCCCTGTCCCTGTTCGAGTGCAGGCATGAGCTCCGGATAGGTCACCGCCTGGATCTGGCATTTTGCCTCGATCTCCAGCTCCCGGCAGATCTCGCGGGCAAGGTCGACATGGAAGCCCGACAGCTTGCCCGATTGATCGATGAAATTGAAGGGCGGGAAATCGACCGTCGTCAGGAAGCGAAGCCTGGCAAGCCCGCTCAAGTCGGGCCTTGCAATGCGCTCGCGAGCGTCAAAAAGCCTGGGCAGATCCTTGGGCTGCGCCATGGCAGATCCGGCACCAAGAACGGCCGAGAGAAGGAAGATCCGGCAAATTCGCAGAAAGAATGCGCTCGGCATTGCGATCCAGTTCGGGTTAGCCACGGGTGGAGGACGCGGTTTCGGTTCATGATCAAGACTATAGAGATGCGGCCGCACTGGCTACAGCACCTCTCGCTCGAGACTCGATGGAAGAAGGAATGGAGCGGGTGATCGGGATCGAACCGACGACATCAAGCTTGGGAAGCTGGCGTTCTACCACTGAACTACACCCGCAACAGAAGCGGAAATTTCCTCAATGGGCGTGATCTGTCAAGCGCTCATCCTCATTCCGCGCGAAAATGCTTAGAGAGCTTGAGCCCCTGCGCCTGATAATTGGAGCCGAGGTCGAGGCCGTAAAGCCCCTCCGGGCGGTCCAGCATGTGTTCGTAGATGAGACGGCCGACGATCTGGCCATGCTCCAGAATGAACGGCACCTCGTGACTGCGGACTTCGAGCACCGCCCGGCTGCCGCTGCCGCCGGCCGACGCATGGCCGAACCCGGGGTCAAAGAAACCGGCATAATGAACGCGGAACTCGCCCACCAGCGGATCGAACGGCGTCATCTCGGCGGCATAGAGTGGCGGTACATGAACGGCCTCGCGGGAAACGAGGATGTAGAATTCGTCCGGGTCGAGGATGAGGTCATCGCGGCCGCGGCTGTAGAGGGGCTCCCAGAAATCGAAAACCGCATGCTGGGCTTTCTTGTCGACGTCGACGACCGATGTGTGATGCTTGCCGCGATAGCCGATCAGCCCGTCGGGGCCGGTGCCCTTGAGGTCGATGGAAAGGGCGATCCCGCCGCCGGAGACGTTTGGCCGATCGCTTGCAACGAGCACGTCGCTTTCATGAAGGGCCAGCAGTTCCTGCTCGGAGAGAACCGCGTGTCCGACGCGGAAGCGTATCTGCGAAAGCCGCGACCCGCGCCTGACGACGATCGGAAAGGTTCGCGGGCTGATTTCGAGATAGAGCGGACCGCTGTAGCCGGCCGGGATCTTGTCGAACTCCTGCGCCCTGTCGGTGATCACCCGTGTAAAGATGTCGAGTCGGCCGGTTGAGCTTTTCGGATTGGCGGAGGCGGACATGTTCGCCGGCAGCGACAGGCTCTCCATCAGCGGTACGATATAGACGCAGCCGGTTTCGAGCACCGCGCCGTCGCTGAGATCAATGACATGCAGTTTCAGGCGATCGAGCTTGTCGGCCACCAGATGAGAAGGGCCGGGCATGAAGCTTGCCCGGACACGGAATGCCGTGGATCCAAGGCGAAGATCGAGGCTGGCCGGCTGAATCTGGTCCCCATCCAGCGCCTTCTCGCTCTTCAGACGTCCCGAGCCGAACAGCGCTGCAATTGCGCGGTCGGCCAAAATCCCTGTTTCGCGGCCCATTCCGATCCTCATCTTCAGTTGCCAGACAAAACCAAACTCCGGGAATTGACGCAAGCGCAGCCAGGCAGTATTGGAGCTTTATCCCGTGGTGATTTGGCCGGTCGGCTTGCAGCCACGTTAAACAAATAGCTAAAAAGGCCGGGTATCAAACCGGTCGTTTCGCGGCCGGTTTTTTTGTTTTTGAAAGTGACCTTCTCATGAGCAAGAATTGGCGCCCGGCAACCCAGCTCGTCCACGGCGGAACGCTGCGTTCCCAGTACGGCGAGACCTCCGAAGCGATCTTCCTGACGCAAGGCTTCGTCTACGACACCTCCGAAGCGGCGGAGGCCCGTTTCAAGGGCGAGACTGACGGTTACATCTATGCGCGTTACGGCAGCCCGACCAACGACATGTTCGAAAAGCGCATGTGCATGCTCGAAGGAGCGGAAGACGCGCGTGCAACCGCCTCCGGCATGGCCGCGGTTTCTGCGGCAATCCTTTGCCAGGTGAAGGCTGGAGACCATATCGTCGCCGCCCGCGCACTCTTCGGCTCGTGCCGCTGGGTTGTGGAGACGCTGGCGCCGAAATACGGGGTCGAGTGCACGCTGGTGGACGGCCGCGATCTCAAGAACTGGGAAGACGCAGTGCGTCCGAACACGAAGGTCTTCTTCCTGGAAAGCCCGACGAACCCGACGCTGGAAGTGATCGACATTGCCGGTGTCGCCAGGCTCGCCGATCAGATCGGCGCCAAGGTGGTGGTCGACAACGTCTTCGCAACGCCGCTCTTCCAGAAGCCGCTGGAGCTCGGCGCCCATATCGTCGTCTATTCCGCGACGAAACATATCGATGGCCAGGGTCGCTGCCTCGGCGGCGTGGTTCTCTCCGACAAGCAGTGGATCGACGAGAATCTGCATGATTACTTCCGTCACACCGGCCCGGCCATGTCGCCCTTCAATGCCTGGACGCTACTGAAGGGGATCGAGACCCTGCCGCTACGCGTTAGGCAGCAGACCGAGAGCGCCCGCCGCATCGCCGACTTCCTCGCAGAGCAGCCGCAGGTCGCACGCGTCATTTATCCGGGCCGCAAGGATCACCCGCAGGCCGACATTATTGCCAAGCAGATGAGCGGCGGCTCGACGCTGGTCGCCTTCGAACTCAAGGGCGGCAAGGAAGCAGCCTTCGCCCTGCAGAACGCGCTGGAAATCGTTCGGATCTCCAACAATCTGGGCGATTCCAAGAGCCTGATCACCCATCCGGCGACGACGACCCATAAGAACCTTACCGACGAGGCCCGCGCGGAACTCGGCATCTCCGCGGGGACCGTGCGCTTCTCGGCTGGAATCGAGGATAGTGAAGACCTCGTCGAGGACTTCGCGAAGGCACTGAGGAGCGTCACGGCCTAAGCCCCTGCAAGGCCACGCAGCCCGCTGCCCTCCTGAACTGCCCCGGTTCACTCGGCAGCGGGCGTTTTCATTGCACGTCTTTCGGAAATGTCAGTCTTGCGAGAATGATCCGCGACAGCGCGGTATAGAGACAAACAAGCGCGAAAACCGACGCCAGTACCGGGAACCACGCCGGGAAAAGGCACGAGAGCAGGAAGAACACGATCGTCTCGGTCGCCTCCGCAAGCCCGGTGGTGAAATATAACGACTTCGCACCGCGTATCATGGTGGTCATGGCGCGCTTCTCGGCCATCACCGCATAGGCGAGGAAGCTCGCCCCGTTGACGTAAAAGGCGAACAGCAAAAAGCCGCCGGCAAGCCCGTTTGCGCCCGGATCGGCGGCAATGAAACCCAGTGGCACGGCGCCGTAAAAGGCGAAATCGAGGACGATGTCGAGGAAGCCGCCGAAATCCGTTCTCCGGCTCGCACGGGCGACGGCGCCATCAAGGCCGTCGCAGAAGCGGCTCACGAGGATCAAAATGGCGGCGGAGTGATATGCGCCGAGACCAACGAGAAGGGCTGCCGCAAGGCCAAGGCACAGGCCGAGGATCGTAATGGAATCGGCGCCTATTCCGCGCTCGGCAAGTGCGGCACCGAGCCTGTCCAGAACCGGGTCCAGACGTCTGCGCAGCGCGCCATCCAGCATAGCCATTGCCCCCACGCTTGAAGAGAACCGGTCGTCGATTCCATCATTCCCGTGCTTGTCACAGGAATCCTGTGTGTCGAAACTGTGCTTATATGGGTGCGGGCGGAAGGCCGTCGGAATCCTGGTCTTTAAAGACCGTGTGCTGGCTCTGGTCCTCCGCCCGCTTCGAATCCCTAACCTGAA
>Ga0315915_1000018_pt1 | contig 129799 bp, 110 predicted proteins | sample MpolbnodulesMG_FD_207738 | JGI IMG/M metagenome (GOLD analysis project Ga0315915, IMG submission 207738) | Medicago polymorpha root nodule microbial communities from Los Angeles, California, United States - branched nodules | ecosystem: Host-associated > Plants > Roots > Nodule | place: USA... | reverse complement strand
AGGTTAGGGATTCGAAGCGGGCGGAGGACCAGAGCCAGCACACGGTCTTTAAAGACCAGGATTCCGACGGCCTTCCGCCCGCACCCATATAAGCACAGTTTCGACACACAGGATTCCTGTGACGAGCGCAGGAATGACGGGGGTCGGGACGGCATGCCCGTCATGCCCGGTAATTGGGCAGGGCATCCCTGGCGGGCTAAAATTTGAACAAGCTTTTCCCAAGCTTCGAAAGCCGACGCCGGATAATACCTTGAATCACGGGCGATTATCCGGAGTGCCCGGACTGGCACGCCGTTTGCATTCATAACTTCGAGCCCGAGCAAACCACCGGGTGGCGCCCAATGTCGCGCGCCATGAGCAAGGTTGCTGGAGAGGGTCGGTGCGCTCGTTTCGATGAGCGCGGACCGTGCTCGCGGCTGTTCCCATGATCGACGGCACACAACGCGCGAAATCACTGCGCAGGGAGATATCATGTCCGCTCTTCACCAGACACAGTCGACCTTAAAGGGCGCATCGGCACGCGCTCTGTGGGCCTCGACGGGCGCATTTACGATCTGTTTCGCAATCTGGACCATTTTTTCCATCATCGGCGTGCGTATCAAGGAGGATCTCGGCCTCAGCGAAGCCGAGTTCGGGCTGCTGATCGGCATGCCGATCCTGACCGGCTCGCTCGTGCGCATCGTTCTCGGCATCTGGACAACCCGGTATGGCGGCCGGCTCGTCTACACCCTCACCATGCTGGCGGCAGCGCTTGCGACCTTTCTTCTCGGCTACGCAACGACCTATCCGCAGATGCTCCTCGCGGGCCTTGGCGTCGGTCTTGCGGGAGGTTCTTTTGCCGTAGGAGTCGCTTATGTCTCGCCCTTCTTTCCGCCTGAGAAGCAGGGCACGGCGCTCGGCATCTTCGGCGCCGGCAATGTCGGCGCGGCAGTGACGAAATTCCTGGCGCCTTTCGTTCTCGTCGCTTTCGGCTGGCAGGCGGTCGCCGAGATCTGGGCTGCCGTTCTGGCCGTCACAGCCATTATCTTCTGGTTCTCGACCGAAGACGATCCGCAATTTCGCGCCCGCCGCCAGGGTGCCGTTGCGCGCAAGAGCCTGCTTAGTGAATTCGAGCCTCTCAAGAATGTCCAGGTCTGGCGCTTTTCGCTCTATTATTTCTTTGCCTTCGGCGGCTTCGTCGCCCTTGCGCTCTGGCTGCCGCGCTACCTCGTGGGCGTCTACGGTTTCAACATCGAGACGGCTGGCATGATCGCAGCCGCGTACTCCATTCCGGGAAGCATCTTTCGGGCCTATGGAGGCGCCCTGTCGGACAAGCTGGGCGCCCGCAAAGTCATGTATGCCATGTTCGCGGTATCTGCCGTCGCAACGGCCATCCTGTCGGTACCCGCCGGCTCGGCGAGCGGTGCGATGCCGATCATGGTGACGCCGCTCGTCTTCGTCTTCGTCACTTTCGTGCTCGGCTTCGTCATGAGCCTCGGCAAAGCGGCGGTCTACAAGCATATACCCGTGTATTATCCCACCCATGTCGGTGCTGTCGGCGGGGTCGTCGGCATGGTGGGCGGCCTCGGCGGCTTCGTCCTGCCGATCGCTTTCGGCTATCTCAAGGATGTAACCGGTCTCTGGTCGAGCTGCTTCATGCTGCTCTTCGTCATCGTAGCCGTCTCCATGATCTGGATGAAGGTCTCGATCCGGCAGATCAAGCGCGAGGCCGACAGGGGCGTCCCGTCCGGCGCGCTCGCGCGGTAGCCGCCGCTCGGGTCGACATTCCGCCAGGCGTCGTGGCCGGTGGATCCATGCGTCGCGAGTCTCACTTTCCCGCAGGGACAGCCAATTCCCTGCCAACTGCCCGGCCATTCAGTGCCGGGCATCTTTGTTTACGGGTCGATGCGAAATCAGCGCGAGGTTGTTTCAGGCGCGCGGAGAGAGGACGCCTTATGGTCGCTTCGCTCGCCGCGGCCGATCGGATGTTGACACAACCGCAAGCATGGGTATTGTACCGCAATTGGTATGACCACTTGGCCACCTGGCAGCCGGTCGCCTCAACGGGGATCATGATGTTCTCTGCCGTGGAATCGCGTCGTCTCTATAGACAGGTGGCGGATCAGATGCGGGCCCTGATCGAACGGGGCGAGCTGGCGCATGGGTCGCGGCTTCCGGCGGAGCGCGAGCTGGCGCAGATGTTCGGGGTTTCGCGGCCGACCATTCGTGAAGCGCTGATCGTGCTGGAGGTGGAGGGCTTCATCGACATCCGGATGGGGTCGGGGATCTATGTCACCGCGCGGCCGGCGCCGGCGGCGGATGGGCCGCCCGAAGATTTCGAGGGTCCTTTCGAATTGCTGCGGGCGAGGGCTGTCGTCGAATGCGCAATCGCCGAGGAGGCGGCGCGGCTGGCGCGGCCCGAACATATCGCCGTTCTGGACGACAATCTCGCCCGGATGGCGGCCGCCCTCGAGGATCGCCGGCTTGCGCTGGCGATCGATCGGGAATTTCATGTCGTCGTTTCGAGCATCATCGCCAATGCGACGCTGAACCGTTTCGTCGGCAGCATCCACGACATGCGCATGACGCCCTATTTCGAAAAGCTCGCAAGCTATTTCGAAAATACCGATACCTGGCGGGCGGCGATGGAGGAGCATCGCGTCATCCGCAATGCCATCGCCGCGGGCGATCCGGGCGCAGCGCGCGCCGCGATGCGGGCACATCTCGACCAATCACAGATTCGCCTGTCGGCCAGCTTCGAAGAGGAGGCCGCCGACAGCACGATACCCGCCGCGTGGAGGCGCGTCGGGCGGTAATCAACACAGCGACTTCAATTGGGAGGAGGATCAAGATGACGATCAGACTGTTGACGCTAATCGGTGCCACCGCGACCATCCTGGCATCGGCCTTATCGGCCCATGCCCAGACGGCGCTCAAATGGGCCCATGTCTACGAAACGTCGGAGCCGTTCCATACCGAGTCCGTCTGGGCGGCGGAAGAGATCGCCAAACGCACCGAGGGGCGCTACAAGATCGATGTCTTCCCGGCGTCGCAGCTCGGCAAGGAAGCCGATATCAATCAAGGCCTGAAGCTCGGCACCGTCGACATCATCATTTCAGGATCGAGCTTCGCCGCGCGCGATCATGCGCCCATCGGCGTCACCTATTTTCCCTATATCTTCCGCGACCCGGCCCATATGATCGCCTACACCAAGAGCGATGTCTTCAAGCGCCTTGCCGCAGGATATGAGGAAGCCTCGGGCAACCACATCACCGCCGTCACCTATTACGGGACGCGTCACACCACATCGAACAGGCCGATTACCAAATGCGCCGACATGCAGGGCCTGAAGATGCGCGTTCCGGACGTGCCGGCCTATCTCGCCATGCCGCGGGCCTGCGGTGCCAACACAACGCCGATCGCTTTTGCCGAGGTCTATCTCGCACTCCAGAACGGAACGGTCGAAGCGCAGGAAAATCCGCTGACGACGATAGAGGCGAAGAAGTTCTTCGAAGTGCAGAAGCATATCGTGCTGACCGGCCACATCGTCGATCACCTGAACACGGTCGTTTCGAAGAACCTCTGGTCACAGCTCTCCGATGCCGACAAGCAGATCTTTACCGAGGTTATGCAGGAGGCGGCCGAGCGCGCCACCAAGATCATCGAGGAGCGTGAGAAGGAACTTGTAGCGACCTTCAAGGAACGCGGTATCGAAGTAACCGAGGTCGACAGGGCCGATTTCGAAAAAACCGTCAATGAGAAGGTCGCGCTCGAGGATTTCGGCTACGTCAAGGAAGACTGGGAGGCCATCCGCGCCGTCAAGTGAACCTCACCCGTCGGCCTGCCCGCAAGGCGGGCCGACGTCCCGTTCCATCTAAAATGCCGGATGATGCCATGTCTCAGGAAGTCCACCTGCAAACGACGCCCGAAGAAATCGCCCATGCTTTCGAGGAAGCCCCGCCCTCGGCGGACCTCTCCAACTATTCCTTCGAGGATTGGGTAACGCTCGCCGTTTTCTGGCTGATGACCGGATGCGTGTTCCTGCAGTTCTTCACGCGCTACGTGCTCAACGACTCCTATGCCTGGACGGAGGAGATCGCCACGAACTGCCTGATCGGCGTGGTGTTCCTGGGCTCCGCCATGTGCGTGCGCGTGTCGCGCCATATCCAGGTCGACGTGCTCTATCATTATCTGCCGGCAACCGTCGCCCGGGGCCTGGCGATCTTCGTCGATCTCGTGCGCATCGTCTTCTTCGGCTATGCCTGCTGGCTGATGTGGCGCTACGTGGCGATCGTCGCCCATGAGCGTATGATCACCGTCAACCTGCCGCGCAATATCGTTTTCTACGGCGTGCTGGCAGGCTTCGTGCTGATGCTGATCCGCTCGATCCAGGTCTTCGTCGCCAATCAACGCCGCGGCTATTCGGTTCTCGAAAAGCCCGAGGAATTCCACAAGGTCGAGGACTGAATGCCATGCTTCTGCTCGTCGTTTCCTTTCTCTTCCTGATGCTGGTCGGCGTTCCCGTGGCTATCTCCATGGCTTCGGCGTCGGTTCTCTATCTGGTCTTCTACAATGTCGCGCCCGACATCATCGCAGCGCAGCGGATGATCGCAGGCGTCGAGAGCTTTCCGCTGCTTGCGGTGCCGTTTTTCATTCTCGCCGGAAATCTTATGAATTCCGCCGGCGTCACCGGGCGCATCTATTCCTTCGCCGTGGCTCTCGTCGGCTGGATGAAGGGTGGGCTGGCCCAGGTCAACATCGTCGGCTCGGTGATCTTCTCGGGCATGTCGGGCACCGCGCTTGCGGATGCTGCCGGCATAGGCACGATCGAGATCAAGGCAATGAAGGATCACGGCTATCCGGTGGAGGCGGCGGTCGGCGTCACCGCGGCATCCGCGACGCTCGGACCCATTTTCCCGCCGTCACTGCCCTTTGTCATCTACGGCATGATGGCGAATGTCTCGATCGGGGCGCTTTTCATGGCGGGTGTCGTGCCGGGCGTGGTGATGACGGTGCTGATGATGCTGACCGTGGCGATCTTTGCCTATAAGCGCGGTTGGGGCTCGGACACGCCGTTCGAGATGAAGCGGCTGCTTTCGGCCTCGCTCGAGGTCGTCGTCGTGCTTGCAGTGCCGCTTCTCGTCTACGCCCTGATGTCGGCCGGGCTGTCAATGAACCTTGCGGTCGGGATCGCGCTGGTGGTTCTGCTCGCTCTCGACTGGTACTTCGACTTCTCCGCCGTCATGGCGCTGATGACGCCCATTATTCTGATCGGCGGCATGACCATGGGGTGGTTCACGCCAACGGAGGCCGCCGTCGCGGCCGTGATCTGGTCGCTGTTTCTCGGGCTGGTGCGATACCGGACCATGACGATGTCGACGCTCGCCCGGGCGACATTCGACACGATCGAAACGACCGCGTCAGTGCTCTTCATCGTCACGGCCGCGTCGATCTTCGCATGGCTCCTGACAGTCAGCCAGGCCGCGCAGATGCTCTCCGGCGCGATCCTGACGATCACCGACAACAAATGGGTCTTCCTGATCCTGGTGAACCTGTTGATGCTGTTCGTCGGCTGCTTCCTCGACACGATTGCCGCGATCACCATATTGGTGCCGATCCTGCTGCCGCTGACCGCTCAGTTCGGCATAGACCCGGTGCATTTCGGCCTGATCATGACGCTCAATCTGATGATCGGTCTGCTTCACCCGCCCCTTGGTATGGTCCTTTTCGTGCTTTCGCGGGTGGCGAAGCTCTCGGTCGAGCGGACGACGATGGCAATCCTGCCATGGCTCGTGCCGCTGTTCATCGCTCTCATTCTGATCACCTTCGTGCCCGCTGTCGTGCTCTGGCTGCCGCAGACGGTGGGCCTGATCCGCTGATGCAAGGAGCACTCATGCACACGCGTCTTGCCCGGCTTTACGGCCAACGCGATCTCCGGGTGGAAGTGGCCGAGGTTCCCGCACCGGGCCACGGCGAGGTGCTGTTGAAGATGGCCGCCGGCGGCATATGCGGCTCCGATCTTCATTATTACCAGGACGGGGGATTCGGCCCCGTCCGGGTGCGTGAGCCGATCATACCCGGCCACGAGGCCTCAGGTCGAGTTGGGGCTTTCGGCGGCGATGTCTCCGGCCTTGACGTCGGTGATCTGGTTGCCGTCAATCCGAGCCAGCCTTGTGGCGCCTGCCGCTTCTGCGGCGACGGTCTTGCCGTTCACTGTCTCAATATGCGCTTCCTGGGCAGCGCGATGCGTCTTCCTCATACGCAAGGCATGTTCCGTGACTGGCTGGTGGTTCCGGCACGCCAATGTCATCCCGCGGGCACCCTTGTCGGCGCCGGTGAGGCGGCCTGCGCCGAACCGCTCGCGGTCTGTCTTCATGCGCTCGCCCAGGCCGGCGATGTCAGGCGAAAGAAGATACTGGTCACCGGAGCGGGGCCGATCGGCGCCCTTGTGGTGGCGGCAGTTCGCCATGCGGGCGCCGATGAGGTCGTCGTAACGGATTTGGCCGATGCGGCGCTCGACAGGGCGATGGCCATGGGCGCGACCAGGACCATCAATATCGGCCGTGATCCGGCCGGGCTTGCCCCGTACGAGACCGACAAGGGCCAGTTTCATCTGGCTTTCGAGTGCTCGGCCGCCGAGCCGGCGCTGCGCAGCGCGGTCGCTGCGGTCCGGCCGCGCGGCATGATCGTGCAGGTCGGAGTGACGGGCGATGTCAAGCTCCCGCTCCATGCGCTGGTCGGCAAGGAATTGCGTCTCGTCGGATCCCAACGATTCGATCAGGAGTTCGCTCTTGCGGTTGCGCTGATCGCCGATCGCCGGATTGATGTCCGACCGATCATTTCCCACCAGTTTCCGGTCGAGGAGGCGGTTCGAGCCTTCGAGCAGGCCGGCGATCGATCTGCTGCATGCAAGGTGCAGCTGACATTTCTTTCCTGAGGAGTTCACATGCGACATACATGGCGTTGGTTCGGGCCGGTGGACCGGGTGAGCGTTCAAGATGCAGCGCAAGCCGGCGCGCAGGGCATCGTCAGCGCGCTGCATCATATCCCGACAGGCGACGTCTGGCCTGTTGATGAGATCGGCAAGCGTCAGGAGGAGGTCCGCGCAGGTGGACTGGAGTGGGAAGTGGTGGAGAGCGTTCCCGTTTCCGAGTGCATCAAGACACAAACCGGCCCCTGGCGGGAGCACATTGCCAATTGGCAGGAAACGTTGCGACGCCTGTCATCCGCCGGGATCCGTACCGTCTGCTACAATTTCATGCCGGTCCTCGACTGGACCCGCACCGACCTGCGCTGGACGGCGCGCCACGGCGCCAAGGCGATGCGCTTCGACCGGATCGATTTCGCAGCCTTCGACATACATCTCCTCGAGCGGCCGGGCGCCCACGAGGACTACGACGCGGCGACGCGCGAGGAAACCGAACGGCGGTTTCGCGAAATGCCGGAGGAGCGGCGCCTTGCGCTCTCCCGCAACATCGGGGCCGGGCTTCCCGGCTCAGCCGACGGTTACAGCCTGCCGCAGCTTCGCGATCATCTGCGCAGCTATGACGGAATCAGCCGTGAGAAGTTGCAACGTCACCTGGTGGAGTTCCTCACGGAGGTGACGCCGGTGGCAGAACGCGTGGGAATCAACATCTGTGCCCATCCAGACGATCCGCCATGGGCGCTGCTCGGCCTGCCGCGCATTCTTTCGAATGCCGAAGACTATGCTCACATGCTGCGGGAGGTCGATAGTCCGGCCAATGGCGTCACCTTCTGCACGGGCTCTCTCGGGGCCCTTGCCGCCAACGACCTGCCGGCCATGGTCCGCCGTTTCGCCTCCCGCATTCATTTCGTACATCTGCGCAACGTCCTTCGCGAGGAGGAGAGAACACCCTGCTCTTTCTATGAGGACGAGCATCTGGAGGGCAATACGGACATGGTGGCGGTCATTGCCGAATTGCTCAGGGAGGAGCAGCTGCGGCGCGCAGCCGGACGGGCCGACCACAGAATCCCGATGCGGCCGGATCACGGGCAGGAGATTCTCGACGACCTTTCCCGCGGGGCCCAGCCGGGCTATCCGGCCATCGGTCGCCTGAAGGGTCTTGCCGAATTGCGCGGCATCGAGCGGGCTCTCTCGCACGGGACCTACGGACTGGCAGCCGCGGCCACTTGATCCTTCGCCTTGTGGATCGGTCGCTGGGGCGTATGCCCCCGGGATTTATGATCAGCCATCATTCCGCCGGGTTCGCGCGAACTAATCTCTCGGTCGTGCGCCATTGACGGCGACACGTTCCGCGATAATTTCAAGCTGGGGCAGGGTTGGAAATGAGAATTGACATGAATCGATATTAGCGAGCTTAGTCCGGAGGGGCCTGCTCGGGTCAAACAAATGGAAGGAAAGGGCGAGGATGCCGGACGGCGATACGACACTGCCTGGTTCACCTTCCGTCGATTCTGGATTTTTCGCCGATTTTGACGAAGTCGTCTCGCTTTACGACGAAAATTTTCAACTCATCGAATGCACGCCAAGGCACAGAGAAGCATATGTCGTCGAGTCCCTCATAGAGACGTCCCTTTGGCACATTTATCCTGAACTACTGGCGCCGGGTGCGAAGTCCGCTGTCGAGTTCGTGGTCGCGACCGGATTGCCGAGAACCGTCGAGATCGCACATGCATCGGCCGGGCCCCGGCGCACGCTCCTCATTTTCCGCAGTAGGAGCGGCGTCGGAGTCGTCGAAGCTGAAAGCAGTGCCATGTATCGCGAGACGTTCAGGCAGAGCGAGAGCGATCGTGCGCTACTCCTGCATCAGGCGACCCATGACGTTCTGACCGGATTGCCCAACCGGCGTCAGTTCAGCGATCAGCTGCGCGGCGCGTTGCCAGTACCGAACGGTGCGCAAGTGGCGCTCATGCAGATCGATCTCGATGACTTCAAGCCGATCAACGATACATTGGGCCACGGGGCAGGCGATGCAGTTCTCAAAATGGCGGCGGATCGGATCAGGAGCATTCTGAGGGATAGGGAGTTCGCGTACCGTTTGGCCGGGGACGAGTTCGCTGTCATTCAATGGAGGTCCGATCAGCCCAGCGAGGCCGAGCGCCTTGCAGACGCATTGATCAACGCGTTCAAAGAACCTTTTATGGTAGAGGGCATCAACGTTTTTGTTGGGGCAAGCGTCGGAATTGCAGTCGCTCCGGAAGACGGCAACGAAGTCGAGCAGCTTATGAAAGCTGCCGATATCGCGCTTTATGCAGCAAAGAAGGACGGTCGGGGCCGCTCAAGCACGTTTACCCGCTCCATGCTCGTCGTCCTCGAACAGAGGGAAATGCTGCGGCGCAGCCTGCGCACCGCCCTCCAGGAGGGGCAGTTCTTCCTCGAATACCAGCCATTGGTGAAACCATCGTCGTCGGTCGCCGGCTTCGAAGCACTCTTGCGTTGGCGTCACCCGCTGGTCGGCACTATCCCGCCGAACGTCTTCATTCCAATGGCGGAAGCCGACGGCCTGATGAGCGACATCGGCCGGTGGCTTCTCGAGCGGGCGTGCCGGACAGCGATGGACTGGCCGTCCCACTTCACGCTCGCGGTCAACTTATCGCCGGCGGAGTTCCTTCACGAGGGGCTTACGGATCGTGTGGCCCAGACGCTTGACCTGGTCGGGATGCGAGCAGATCGCCTCGAGCTGGAAATTACCGAGTCGGTGCTGCTGGAACGTACGATCAACAATCTCGATACGCTTAACACATTGAACGTCCTGGGTGTGCAAATATCGCTCGACGATTTCGGTACCTACTACTCGTCGCTGAGTTATCTGAAGAATTTTCCCTTCGACACGATCAAGATCGATCAGTATTTCATCAAGGATCTCGAGAGGAATGAGAAGGGCCAGACGATCGTCCGCTCCATCATCGCGCTCGCTCATGGTCTCGGCATGAATGTCACTGCCGAAGGGGTCGAGACCGCGGGGCAGGCAGCCTGGCTCCAGAAAGAAGGCTGCGATCGGTTGCAGGGATATTTTCTAGGGGCGCCCATGGCTGCGGACGCGATAGGCGACTTTCTCCGCAAAGCCTCTGCCACTCCTGCCACAGGCCTTCAACGAATATGAGCGGGTGAATGCCGGTTTTTCGAACGGATTTTGAAGCAAGCGTCGCGTTTTTGCGTAAGGGAGAAGCTGCATGCACGGAGCCGAAAATCACCGCACGGAGGCCGCTTACGAGCCCTTGCTCCAATTCGAGATGGAGATGGGCGCCTTTCTTTCCGATTGGAACCATTGCGATCAGCTGTCGAGCTTCATGGCTCGGATGATAAGTCACAATCGTACGGATCCCGTTCGCCACTCGAATTTCTTTTCATCCGCCCTGAACGAACTCCTGGAGGTTTCGTTCCGCGGCGGCTCACCCGATGGCCGGATCGGCTGTGCGGTCTATCGCAGGGGTCCGACCGAACGGGTCGAATTGACTTTCCCCTGTCCGCCCGGTCAGAGGCAGTTCTATGGCGAGGCGGTGGCGAAGACCCGCGACGGCGACGCTCATGCGCGCTACCTCGATTCCATCGCCACCGATCTCGCGCCCAGTCGCGAGGCTGTTCTTCTGGACCTCTCGATCAATTTCGACGCGGACGTTCGACTCGGCGAAAGCGATCCGCCATCGATCACGCTTGTCGTGGATCTGCCTCTTGAAGGAGTTGTGCGGTGAATACGACAGCGCTTGCAGTGCCCTTCAAGGCCGAATTCGACCCGAACAGCCAGGAGTTTGCTCTTTCCGGGGTGGTGCGGCCGCGCTCGGCCGACGAAATCGCCGCAATCATATCCATGCTGAAAGGCGCAATCGAAGAGGTGCGGGGCGTTCTCTACATCAACGTCAAGCGCCTCGTACAGATGAACAACACGGCTTACCACGCTTTCGCGCGCGTTCTTCTCGATTCCTGTCGTACGAGATCGGACATTCGCTTTGTCGTCGTGACCTCCAGCGTCGTGGGCTGGACCGAGCGTATGTTCGCTCACTTGAACAGGATCGAGCCGCAAGTGACTGTCGAGGTCTACGACTCGAAGTTCTATCCCGGGCAAAGCTTCGTCGAAAACACCAGCTTTATTCCGATCCTGCGCACCCAAACGAAAATGACGTGGCGCCACGAGCGTGCCATCCTCCCGCGTCACGGCTTGCGTCCGGGCATGGCGATGGCAGACATATGTTGCGGCATCGGCGATTTCGCCATGCTCGCCCGAAAAGAGTTCCAGCCGGCGCGCATCGTTGCTCTCGATCATTCGAAAGCGAGCCTCGCCTATGCGCGCGACGTGGCGTCCGGCTTCGGCGTAACCGATATCGAATACACCTATGGCGATGCCTCCGAGATGCTGCTCGAGGACAACCAGTTCGACTTCGTCACGTGCCGGCACTCACTGCAGATATTCAATCAGCCGGACATGCTTCTGAAAGAGCTCTTCCGAATTTGCAAGCCGGGCGGGCGGGTATACATTACCAACGAGAAAAATTCGCACTGTCTCGGCGAACCGCGCTCGCAGAGCATTCAATGGACGTACAATGAAGTCGCGAGGCTGTTCAGTCATTTCGAGATGGATGTGGAGCTCGGGCCAAAGAGCAAGCGCTACCTTGTCGACGCCGGTTTCGACGATATTCTCGTCGAATCCTTTATGGTCACCAATCTCGACGGAGATCCCCAGGACTTTGCAGATATCATCGCTGCCTGGGAGAACGTCTATGCCGGTGAAATGGCCGTGAAGCGAGGCGACCCCCCCGAATTCATAGAGCGCTTCCGCCAAGGCTTCCGGGACCACATATTCGCGGCCCTCCATCCTAAGGGTTACGCCGGTTGGCCGATCTGGGCCGCTTCTGGACGCAAGCCGCTATGAGCGTGATGGGCGAAAACACCGCTCGTTTGGGCTTGCGTTCGTTCCGCGCCAAGTTCGTTCTGGTCGTCGGAGGCGCCGTGCTGTTCGATCTGCTCGTCACCGGCGGTCTTGCGCTCTGGAATGTACAAAGGCTCTCGCGCGATGCAGCAGCGGAAGTCGGGCGGGGCCTGGAGGAGGCGAACCAGGATTATATCCGCTCCTATGCGGAAACGACGGCCGCCCGCGTCAATCTTCTGCTCAACCAGGTTCATTCGGATGTAGGCACACTGGCGGGGGTTCTCCAGGAGCAAATCGACCGGCCGGTGCGAAAATCGCAAATAGGGGAAGCAATGGCGCGTGGTGCGCCGGGAACCGTGGCGGTTGCCTACGACGAGAAAGGCGGGTGGGCTCAAAATCTGCCAGGTCCGCCGTCGGTCGTCAGCGTCTGGGGGTATCTTCTCGATCAAAATCACTTTCCGCTTCCCGATGTGCAGACCGACATCGAGAACAGCGCGGTCCTGGACCTCGTCGCGCCGAGCCTTCTGGCGAATGGCCAGTCGAAGCTGCAGATGTACTACATCGGCCCAAAGGAGCGGCCGATCTTCAGGACGGCACCCTATACGGATCAGGCTCAGACTTTCGACAAACTGTATCCGGGACACAATGCGGCGGAGTTCTGGTCTTTTTTCTTTCCGGGTCTTTACGAATCCTGGGAGCAATGGGCGCGTGAGCCGGAGTCACGTCCTGTGAATGACGACATTACCCAGACGGCGCCCTATACCGACGCGATAACCGGCAAGCTCATCGTCAGTTTCTTCCAGCCGCTATGGTCGCGCGACCGCAGCCGGGTGCTAGGCGCTGCCGGCACCGATATCACGCTCGACCAACTGGCCGAGATCGTCGAGAACGTCAAAGTGGCGGAAACCGGTTTCGGTTTCCTGACGATGTCGGACGGCAACGTTGTTGCCATTAATCCGGTCGGAGAAAAGGTTATTGGCCTGCGGGCGTCGAACGCTGCCGCCAGCGGCGGCGTGACAGGACTGGATCGCTCCTTGCGACGGAGCATTCAGCCGGCGATTGCGCAGTTGCCCCTGGAAGAGGACGGACTGCTCAAGCACATACTGCTCGAGGAGAACGGCGAGAGGGTGCCGTACCTGGTCGTCCTAAAACACTTGCAGCCAACCAACCTCTGGGCGTCGGGCCCGGTCAGCCGCGAAGCCATGTTGCTCGGAATCGCCGTGCCGGAGCGGGAAATCTACGCTTCGCTTTTCGCCGCCCAGGCCGGGATCTCGAAGGCGACGAACAGAATCCTGATCTATCAGGTCCTCGCGCTTCTCGTATCCCTCTTCTTCGTCATCGCCGCCGTATTCGCAATTTCCAAGCGCATCACCGGCGGCATAAGCGCGCTCGCCAATGCCGCCAAGCGCATTGAGGCCAAGGACTATTCAGTAAGGGTCGACATTCCGACGCGCGACGAGGTCGGCGAGGCCGGCGCAGCCTTCAATCGTATGGCCGAAGAGATCAGCTTTCACACAGAGAACCTCGAGCAGCTGGTCGAGGACAGGACGAAGGAGATCGAAGAGGCGAACCTCCAGATCTCAGCTCTGAACCAGCAGTTGCGCAGCGAAAACTTGCGCCTGGGCGCGGAACTCGCAGTCGCCCGACATATCCAGATGATGGTTCTGCCTAAGGCCGGCGAACTCGAAGAAATCGCCGAGCTCGAAATCGCCGCTTATATGCGGCCCGCCGACGAGGTTGGAGGCGACTACTACGACGTTCTCAGGGACGGAAACCGATTGAAGATTGGAATTGGCGATGTGACCGGGCACGGTCTCGAGAGCGGCGTGCTGATGCTGATGGTTCAATCCGTGGCCCGTGGCTTGCAGGAAGTGGGCGAGATGGAGCCGGCGCAATTCCTCAACCGCGTCAACCGGGCAATCTACAAGAATCTGGTCAGGACCAGCACCAACAAGCACCTCTCCCTTGCATTTCTCGACTATGACGGCGCAAGGCTGATCCTTTCTGGCCAGCACGAGGAGTTGATCGTCATCAGAGATATCGAAAAGGTGGAGCGGATCGACACCCTCGATCTCGGACTTCCCATCGGCTTGGAGCCTGATATCTCTCCATTCGTCGCAACGCGCGAAATCTCCTTCGGCAGCGGCGATATGATCGTCCTCCATACCGATGGCGTGACGGAGGCGGAGAGCGGAAGCGGTGAGCTCTTCGGCATCGAAAGGCTCTGCGAAAGCGCGCGCTGTCGCTATGGCAGCAGCGCTGAGGAGGTCAAGTCCGGCATTATAGAGGATTTAATGACACATATAGGCACCCAGAAAATTCACGACGATATCACTCTGGTGGTGATGAGACACAGGTGAGCGGATGACGACCTTGTATGGACTGGAGGATCTCGCCGTCGGGCCGGGCGAGAATGTGACGAAACTCCGTCTCTTCGACGGCCCGCTCGATCTCGGGTGGAAACATTGCGCGATGACCTCCGATTTTGTGGCCGAGTTCGCTGCCCTGCGCTACAAAACGTCTCGCGTCGTCTACAAGGAGGTGCGTCACAATGTCGGCTATCTGACCAATGAGCTGATAGAGAATGCTGTGAAATTCCGCGCTGGCGGGGAAATCGTCGTGGAGGCATCGATCGCCTCCAACACATTTCGGACAAAAGTTTCCAATCTCGTGGACAAAGGAACAGCCGACACGTTCCGCCACATCCTTTCGGAAATAACGATAGGAGATCCATCCGACCTTCTGATACAGCGGATAGAGGCAAATGCAACAGGTTCGGGATCGGGTTCCGGGCTTGGACTTCTCACCCTCATGAGCGATTATGGTGCTCACTTCGCGTGGGTTTTTGGATCCGGCGAAGAGGATGGCAAGATCCCGCTGGAGACCTATGCCTCAATCGCAATTCCCGACCTCTCGAATTGATGGGCACCGAATACATGGAAATCAAGGAAGACGAATATCGCGTTTGGTCGGAAGGAAACGACATCTATTTCGACGGGACGATGCGCCTGCCGAGCACCGAGGCCTATGCGCCGATCTTCGCCCTCGTGACGAGCGTGCTCGAAGCCGAGCCGGAGCGCATGACTGTCGATCTCACGGGGCTGCAGTTTCTTAATTCTTCGGGAATCAACCTGCTCGCCAAGCTCACCATCGAAGCACGCAAACGGCCGAACATACAGTTCACTGTTCGCGGAAGCTCAGAATTCCCCTGGCAGTCGAAATCCCTGCCGAATCTTAAAAAACTCCATCCGGGTGTCGACCTGAGGCTAGGCTGAACGAGGTGCGCCGATTCACGGAACTCGCACGCGCCTCCGGCTGAAGAGAACAGGAATACATTTCATCGCCCGCATCGCTTCCTTTCGCATCGCGCATTGCGGGCTGCTGCGCATGCTCTTGGATATTGCGCTCGGAACAAGTCTTGAGTCAGGGGGTTGTTCTGCCCGAAGGGACGCAATTCGCATACGGGAGAATGCCTAATGAAAAATCTGATCATCAAAGGTGCCATTGTTCTGGGTGTTGGACTCGGCTGTTTCGCTGCTCCCGCAGCAGCGCAGAGCACGACCAAGAACAGCGCCGTAACCGGCGCAGCCGGCGGAGCTGCTGCAGGTGCAGTCGTAGGCGGACCTGTCGGGGCTGCCGTTGGAGGCGTCGCAGGAGCCGTTGCGGGTGCGGCCATAGACCCGCCGCCGCCGAAGATCATTGAGTATGTCGAGACGCAGCCGCTGCCGGCGGAGCCGGTGGTGGTTCAACAGGAGATCGTCGTCGGAAAACCGCTGCCTGAAACAGTGGTTGTTACGCCGATCCCTGACGATTCGCGTTATGCCTATGCGGTCGTCAACGAAAAACGCGTCATCGTCGAGCCGAAGAGCCGAACGGTAGTGCAGGTCGTCCAGTAAACCAGTAGACCTGAAAAGCTGAATACTCCTTGGAGCGGGGAAGCACGTGCGCGACTTTCCGCCTGCATCCCGCTCCAACCGTTTCGATCGATCCGAGCTTAAATCATCGTGATTTATGGGCGCCGGACGCTGTCCTCCCGCGTCAACATACCCCAAGCGGCCATTGCTCCGTCCGCGACGTTTTTCAGCGTTTGATAACTGCCGCCATCCCGCGCAAGAATCGACATTCCGTGCTGTACCGTGGCATAAAAGGTGGCGACAGCCTCGGGGTCCAGGCTGTCGGGCAGTTCACCTTCCGCGATCGCGGCCTCCAGACGTTGACGCAGTTTATCGACGTTCTCCGTGCGGTGCCGGGACAGCGCATCGCAGACCGCTTTCGGTATTGCGGACTGATGAAGTCCACCAAGCGCTATCAGGCAGCCATGCGGGGTATCCGGCTGAGAATAGGCCTTGGCTGTCGCGGCGAGGAAACGGCTGAACGCCTCCCTTGCGGTCGGTGCTGTTTCCATCGGTTGCCAAATTTCGGTGCCGACCGTTTGCGCATAGAGTTCCATTGCCTCGAGGTAGAGCGCCTCCTTGCAGCCAAATGCGGCGTAGAGGCTGGGCGCATTGATACCCATGGCCGCGGTCAGCGCTGTCAGCGAGGCGCCCTCAAAACCCTTCTCCCAAAAAACCTGCATGGCGCGCATAAGCGCGTCGGCACGATCGAAACTTCTGGGGCGGCCTTTGTCGGGCATTGATCAACTCGTTCTGTAGTGATCGATAAATATATCGCTTGACAAGAGTTGGCAAGCTCAGGCACCTTTTGTGTATCGATCACTACAAAAGGAATCCACGATGACAACGGGTGCTTTGGCCGGCAAGGCCGCTTTCGTTACCGGCGGCAGCAGGGGTATAGGCGCGGCGATCGCAAGGAAACTTGCCCGGGAAGGGGCGTCGGTGGCACTTACCTACGTCAATTCGGCCGACCAGGCGCAGGCGGTCGTCTCTGAGATCGAGCTGGCGGGCGGCCGCGCCATTGCCATTCGGGCCGATAACCGCGACGCAGAAAGCATCGAACGCGCCGTTCGCCATGCAGCCGAGACCCTGGGCCGGCTGGACATATTGGTGAACAGCGCCGGCATCTGGCACTCCGCCCCTCTGGACGAAACGACCGTCGCCGATTTTGACGAGGTGATGGCGGTCAACTTTCGCGCGCCCTTCGTCGCTATCCGTTCCGCATCAAGACATCTCGGCGACGGCGGCAGGATAATCACGATCGGCAGCAATCTGGCGGAACTGGTTCCATGGCCCGGGATCAGCCTCTATTCGGCCAGCAAGGCCGCTCTGATCGGCCTGACGAAAGGTCTGGCGCGTGACCTCGGACCGAGAGGGATCACCGTGAACATTGTTCATCCAGGGTCGACGAACACCGACATGAACCCGGCCAATGGCGATCATGCGGAAGCTCAACGAGAACGCATCGCCACCGGCGGCTTCGGTGAGCCGCAAGATATTGCCGGCTTCGTTGCATGGCTGGCAGGCCCGGATGGAAAATTCGTCAGTGGGGCATCGTTGACGATCGACGGCGGCGCGAATGCATGAGTCTGGAAAACAGCAGTTCCGGTATCGTCATCGGCTCAACCCTCATCCTTGTATCGATCTGAGCCAGTCGCCGATCGTTAACCCGCGGTCGCGCTCCGGCACGGCAACGGGGGTGACAAGACGATCGGCGGCTGCCGCCTTGCGGACTTCGCGCGGGCTTACGCCGAATTCATGGCTGAAGGCACGAGTAAAGTTGGCGGCCAGGTCGAAGCCGGCTGTTTCCGCAATCTCCGCGATCGGGCGGTAGTTCGTTGGATCGCTGAGTTCAGCGTGGGCCTGCAGCAGCCGGCGTCTTCGAATATAGTTGAGTACGCCCCCGCTCGGCTCGAAAAGTTGATAAAGGCGTGTCCTGGAGACGCCGAGCTCCCGACAAATCGATTCGGGTGTGAGGTCGGCCGAGTGCAGGTTGAGATGGATATATCGGTGCGCCCGCTCCATTACTCCCATCTTCGCCTGGGAGCCTCCGGTATCCGGTCTCACTGCCGCGACGCATGTAACGACCATGTCGCGTATCGTACGGACGATGCGCGGCACTTCTTCCACGGTGATGTTGCCGAGGTTTTCTTCCATGCCGTTGAGGTAGTTCGCGAGCAGATCGGCGAGACTACCCGTCAAGACCGAATTGTTGGCACCTTCGAGCTTACCCACATCATCTGCAAGCAGTTCATAGGGCATGAACAGAAGGATAGCCGCAGCGTCCGTCATGCGTCCGCGATAGGGATAGCCGAGCGATCGGAAGAAGAACTCTCCGGGGCCTGTTTCCGTCACGCGCCGGTCGGCTTCGGTCCACGATCGTCCGGCGCGAAAGAGCCCGACATTCCAATGGTCAATCGGGCTTGAACGCAACATCGCCTGAGAACGCTCATAGCTATGTGCGGGCGTACTCTGTTGAACGACCAGCAAATCACCGAGGTGCCAACCAACCAGCTCAGCCGGGAAGCCGTGTTCTTCGGTTACCCCGTCCGGCAAATGCACATCCACGAGAGGCGCCATGTGCGCCCGCCAGGACTTGAATTGCTCCTCCAACGGCAGCTCACGCGTCGAGAACCGTGAAGGCACGAGCGCCGGTGATCGTTCGGCCGAACGATCCTTCCGAGCTGATGGGTCGCGTGGCCAGCGGCGCCGCTCCATATGGGCGGGCCAAGCCGGAACTTCGACGGGGTCATCTCCTGATCCGGAGTCCTTGGTCATACAACTCCCCCAGCGACATGGCTCACCCCTAAGGGTGAACCCAAACGAGCGACAATAAGGGCTGTGGCCCTGTCCCGCCCTGCTGCATTTCGCCTCAAGGTGGAACCGAATCGTCGGGGCACACCCGCCAGTTCCCGATTCATACTCCCTTATATGTAGAAATGCACGGCGGGATAACAATTGGGATTGTGCGATAACGACATCACCCACCCTGAAATTGTATTAGTTACCTACAGTGGTTCCAAGCATTGCTGACAAATGATTTAGGTAGTTTCGAGCGCTAAAGTTTCGATCACCAATTTATTGTTTTCGCTGGGAATGAATTTTCAGAATTTGAGAATAGTGTGAGGATTATTCCGTGAACTATTTCAGGAACGATTTTAAAAAAACTCTCTTAAACGTACATGAAGACAGGGATGCACTGCCACGCCGAAGCATCCAGAAGAGCATACTTGTTACGGGTGGTGCCGGCTTTCTGGGGTCGCATCTCTGCGAGCTGCTTCTGAGCGCCGGGCACGAAGTCATCTGCCTCGACAATTTCTCCACGGGCCTGAGACGCAATATCGCGCCGCTCAAGCGCTACGACACGTTCCGTGTCATCGCCCACGATATCGTTGACCCGATCGACCTCGAGGTCGACGAGATCTACAACCTTGCCTGCCCGGCATCGCCGCCGCACTATCAGGCAGACCCGATTCAGACGACCAAGACCTGTGTGATCGGCTCGTTGAACCTGCTTGATCTGGCCGCGCGCCGTGGCGCGCGCATTTTCCAGGCGTCCACATCCGAGATCTACGGCGATCCGCAGGTCCACCCGCAGGTGGAAAGCTATTGGGGCAATGTGAATTCCTTCGGTCCGCGCTCCTGCTACGACGAGGGCAAGCGCTGCGCAGAGACCCTGTTCTTCGACTACCAAAAAGTGCACGGGGTCGAAACGAAGATCGTCCGCATCTTCAACACCTACGGCCCCCGGATGCGCCCGGATGATGGTCGCGTCGTTTCCAATTTCATCGTTCAGGCTCTGAAAGGTGAGAACATCACGATCTATGGTGACGGCTCGCAGACGCGTTCCTTCTGTTTCGTCGACGACCTGATCGACGGCTTCGTTCGTCTCATGGGATCGCCCGCGTCGCTTACCGGCCCGGTCAATCTCGGCAATCCGACAGAATTCACTATCGGCGAACTCGCCGATGAGGTGATCCGGCTGACCAATTCGCGTTCGAAGATCGTTCGGCTGCCCCTCCCGGTTGACGATCCTCGTCAGCGCCGACCCGACATTTCGCTCGCAACCAAAGAGCTCGGCTGGCGTCCGAAGGTCAATCTGGCCGAAGGCCTTGCGCAAACGATCAGATATTTCGACGGCGTTCTCTCCCGGTCGACACGGGAAAATGCGGAGCTGGTCTGATGGGAGCGCCACGTATCCTGGTTACGGGTGGCGCCGGATATATCGGCAGCCACACCGCCAAGCTTCTGCGCCTGGAGGGCATCGAGCCCATCGTCTACGATAACCTGACAACGGGAAACCGCTCCGCGGTTCGCTGGGGACCATTCGTTCTCGGAGACATTCTGGACGGAAACCACCTGGTCGAGGTGTTAGAATACCATCGGCCTGACGCGGTGATCCATTTCGCTGCATCCGCCTATGTCGGCGAGTCCGTTGCCGATCCGGCAAAATACTACAACAACAACGTCCGCGGGACGCTGTCGCTCCTCGATGCATGCCGCCGGACGGGCGTCGACAAGGTGATCTTCTCATCGAGCTGCGCCACCTATGGCGTGCCGGCTGTGCTCCCCATCCACGAGACGACGCCGCAGGATCCCATCAATCCCTACGGCAAGACAAAGTTGATGGCCGAGCACATGCTTGCCGACTATGCGGCCGCCTTCAAGCTGAACTACGTCGCGCTACGCTATTTCAACGCATGCGGCGCCGATCCTGAGGGGGACCTCGGGGAATGGCACGATCCGGAAACACACCTCATTCCGCGGGCGCTGATGGCTGCGGCCGGCACGATTTTGCATCTGGAGATTTTCGGCGAGGACTACGATACCCCGGATGGAACCTGCGTGCGTGACTATATTCACGTGTCTGATCTCGCGAGTGCTCACGTGCTGGCATATCGGCATCTCGCCAAGGGTGGCGAAAACCTCGCAATCAACGTCGGCACAGGCCGCGGCTTCTCGATCAGGGAAGTCCTGCGAGCAATCGTCGAGGTTACCGGACGCGATGTTCCTGTCGTCTTTCGCCGCCGCCGCTTTGGAGACCCGCCAACGCTTTATGCGGATGGCGGGCTTGCATGCCGGACACTGGGATTTCTTCCGCGTTACTCCGATCTGGAGACTATCGTACGAACGGCGGCCCCTTTCTTCGGACTGGAGGCGCGGTCATGACCCGCATTTCCGCCAAGAAGTCAACGATTATGTCTGCCGGCGGCGAGCCGCTGCTGGTGCCTGTGTTCACGGGCCGACGCCGGTTGGAATATCTACTCGGTGCGGGGCTCTGGGTAGCCGCACTCCTGTATTTCTGGGCGTGGTGGCTGGAGCCGAGCCACCACGTGGACGCTTTGGGCAGCGCCATCGTGACCGCGGTCCTTGCGTGGGTAACCCTTCTGCCTGCCTATTTCATTGCAGTTTTCTATCGCGCGGCAAAACCAAACGGGCCGCTGCGGATCGCGACGGGAAGTCGCGTTGCCATGGTCGTTACCAAGGCGCCATCGGAACCTTTTGCCATCGTGGCGGAAACATTGAAGGCGATGCTCGCGCAGGACGTGCCACATGACACGTGGCTCGCAGACGAGGACCCGTCCGATGCGACACTCGACTGGTGCCGCAGGCATGGCGTTCTCGTGTCGACGCGCAAAGGCCTGGCAGACTACCACCGGGCCACATGGCCACGGCGTACGCGCTGCAAGGAGGGCAATCTTGCCTTCTTCTACGATCACTACGGATATGACGGTTACGATTTCGTGGCTCAGCTCGACGCGGACCATGTTCCCGCACCCGGTTACCTCTTTGAAGTACTGCGCCCCTTCGCCGACCCGGAAGTGGGTTACGTCTCGGCGCCGAGTATCTGTGACCGCAATGCTTCGCAGAGCTGGTCGGCCCGCGGGCGGCTCTATGCGGAAGCGAGCATGCACGGGGCCCTTCAGGCCGGCTACAATGGCGGGCTCGCGCCGCTTTGCATAGGCTCCCACTACGCCGTGCGGACGGCGGCGCTCAAAGAGATCGGCGGGCTCGGCCCTGAACTTGCCGAAGACCATTCGACGACATTGATGATGAATGCAGCAGGTTGGCGCGGCGTTCACGCGCTGGACGCGATCGCCCATGGCGACGGACCACGCACTTTTGCCGATCTGGTCACCCAGGAATTCCAGTGGTCGCGCAGCCTGGTCATGCTGCTTCTGCAGTATTCGCCACGGCTCGTCGGACGGCTTCCGCTGCGGTTGAAGTTCCAGTTTCTCTTCGCGCAGCTCTGGTATCCGCTTTTCGCCTGTTTCATGGCCCTGATGTTCGCGATGCCTATCGTAGCTCTTGCACGTGGCGAAACCTTTGTTGCCGTAACATATCCGGAGTTTCTGGCCTATTTTGCACCATTGTCGGCCATTCTCGTCCTTCTGGCTTATCGGTGGCGGGCGACCGGCGCCTTCCGCCCCTGCGACGCGAAGGTTCTCAGCTGGGAGTGCATGCTTTTCCTCTTCGCGCGCTGGCCCTGGGCGCTTGCCGGGACGCTGGCGGCCCTGCGCGATTGGCTCACCGGGTCCTTCGTGGATTTCCGCGTCACGCCGAAGGGATCATCCGAGGTCGATCCGTTGCCGCTGCGTGTGCTCGCGCCCTACTTCGCGCTTGCGATTGCGGCCGTCCTGCCGGTGTTCCTCGTCGAAGATGCAGCGAAGGCCAGGGGCTTCTACCTGTTCGCTATCTTGAATGCTGCGATTTACTGCCTGCTTCTGCTTGTCATCGTCATCAGGCATTCGAGAGAAAATGCCGTTGCAGCGGGTTCCCGCTTCTATCGCCCCGCGATCACGGCCGGGCTCCTGGCTGTCATCGCGCTGCCAGGTATAGCAACGGCTGAGCACGGGAAAGAAGGGCTTGAGGCGCTCGCCTGGGGCAGCGGTCACCTGCGTCTGTTCGAGGACCGCTATGCAGTCGCCGGAGCCGGGCAGGGCGGAACGACTTTGCGCAAGATCGTCTTCAGTCCGCGTTGGATTTCCGCCCCGCGCGGCGGCAAAGCAGAGAGGGGGTAGGAACATGAAAACGAAATTCACGTTCGTCAGGAACGAGGGCCGCAGCACCCGTTATGCGCTGCTCGGCAGGCGCCTTGCCCTCGCCATCTTGCCAGTCGCCCTTTTCCTCTTCCAGTCGCCGGCGTCGGCCGAGGTCGCCGTTCCCGAAGAGGCCCGCGCCATGACCGGGGTCGAGCTCTACATGATCTTCCGCGGCAAGAGCTGGAAATGGGAAAGTGGTGCGGGCCGGATGGAAAGTGAGGGCCGTGTGTTTCGTGCCTGGGTTCAACCGGGCTCGGGCGAGACCTGGGCCGAGGGCCGCTGGAGCGTGAATGATCGTGGCCAGCTCTGCCTCTCTGCCGTGTGGCACAGCCAGAATGCCACCGTCTCCGATAAGACCTGCTTCAGCCATCGCACGCTCGACGGCACCATCTACCAAAAGAGAGAGCCAGCCGGCGACTGGTACGTTTTCAAACATGCCAAGCGGCGGGCGGACGACGAGTTTAACCGACTGGTCGATGAGGACCTGGTCGACCCCAAGCTCCCGATGGTCAAGGAGCGCCTCACGGACCAAGTCAACCAGACAAAGGATAGCGTTCGCCGGCAAGTCGGCATGAACGCAGTTGGAGGTGTGCAATGAACAGGAAATCAAAGGCCGTTGCGTTCGGATGTCTCGGACTATTGCTGTCGGGGACAGTGCTCGCAGCCAATATGCCTCGAGGTATCCCCGACGAGAACTCGCCGACGAAGGCAACGCCATCGGACAAGCGGCCGGTGCTGACAGAGACTTCCCTCGATTTCGGCGCTTACGATCCTCATGGTGACTTCGGCACGCCTGGGAGCTCGAAGATCGAGCATCTCTTCCTGCCCTGGGAAGACGTCGATCTGTCGACCCTTGCGCTTGCCGACGACTATGCCCAGGCGCGAGGCCGCTCGCTCCTGATTACCATCGAACCCTGGTCGTGGTCGCCGGAGTGGCGCGTGACCGAGGAAGAGCTCCTGCGTTCGATTCTGAGCGGTGAGCGGGATCAGAACATGGCCCAGGTCTGTTCGGCCGCGGCGGCACTGAAAAGCCCGGTGATCATCCGTTGGGGCCAGGAAATGGACGAAACCGACAACCAGTTCTCCTGGTCGCATTGGCGGGGCGAGGACTTCAAGGCAGCCTATCGTCACGTGGTGGGCGTCTGCCGGGGCCATCTCAAGAATGCGAAATTCATGTGGTCGCCCAAGGGGAACGAGGGGTTGGACGCCTTCTATCCAGGTGATGATGTCGTCGATATCGTCGGGCTTTCGGTATTCGGCTACCAACCCTACGACGAAGGCACGACCGGGCGCGCTCAGACGTTCGTGGAGCGGCTGGCGCCCGGTTACGGACGGGTGATGAACTACGGCAAGCCGGTCATGGTCGCCGAGCTCGGCTATGAGGGCGATGGCTCATACGTCGCGAGCTGGGCGGCATCCGTTGCTGAGCGTCACGCCGAATTTCCGCAACTGACAGCCGTGGTCTATTTCAACGATCGCGAGATCTATGACTGGCCGCAAGGCTATGGCCGCCCCGATTGGCGGGTCGTCCGCGAAACCATCAGCGGGCAAGCGCCCGACGGAGGCATGTGATGAAATCGATGAACCGAGGAATACCGTTAGCCATCGTCCTGGTCGCCGGCCTTGCCACTGCATCTTTTGCCGAGGCTGCCGCCGCGCGTGCCGACCGGAAGACAACTGCACTGACACACGCGGAACTATTCCAGCTCTACGGCCAAAAATCGTGGATCTGGAAAGAGGGCGCAGGCTATTTCTCAGTGCAGGCGCGCCGATTCACCGCCTGGTCGAAGGAAAACGGCAAACCGTCTTACGGCGTAGGCCGCTGGTTCATCACCGGCCCCGGAAAGCTCTGCTTCCGTGCCGATTGGCATGCAAAGGACGGCTCGGCGCCAGCGACAACCTGCTTCAGCCACCGAAAGCGCGCTGGCGTGATCTATCAGAGGCGCGAACCGGACGGCGCCTGGTACGTCTTCAAGAACGCACAGGTGAGGCCAGATGACGAGTTCGTCAAGCTTAGGCGCGGCAATTATGTGGGCGCCAGGCTGAACCGCATCGAGGCGAGACTCGGCGGGGAAGAGTAACCCGGCCGGGAAGGGGTTGCGCGGCTGCCGATGTCAGCAGTTCAAACTGGCTCCACAGATGAGCCCGGTCGAATGCCCGCAACCCCGCCAATGCTTCTCCCGGACTGCTTTTTTCGATTTAGCAGGAAAGGCTTTAACGAAGAAAGCAGCGCGAGGTGCTGCCGAAACCACTCGGCGTGCAGATATAGGGAGCCCGACCGAGATAGGCCGACCGGACGAGTTTGTTCGCTTTTTTGGTGACGGCTTGCTTGCCCGGCGCAGGCTTTTGGTCCGGAATGGAGTAGCCGGCTTCTCGCGTGATCGACGAGGTCGTCTCCTGACTGACCGTCGAGGAACAGCCGCAGCTAGCCGCGGCGACCATCACCGCGAGAGTGCTGCGGACGATCGTCCGGTGGGTGCAGAACAGACCGGATCGTGCTGTCGATTTGACCTTCACAGTAGGAACTCCCCGTTTTTCATTGTGAAGGAGGTTAGTCGAAACGATTTAATTCACGGTCGAGGAAAATAGGACAATTCGCCGGGTTTGTGCACCGAGCCCTTAACCATTCCGCGTGTTACGCCAGTGTTCGGGCGCTGCGTCGAAGCGCACCGGAGCTTGCTGCAGCCGTCAATTTCCGGCTTTGTTGCTGAAGTGCGCATTGCCGAGACCGGTCCCGATCGTCAGGATACCCCAGCTCGAAGCATTCTGCACGAATGGTACTTGCGACAGGCCCTGGACGACGGCGTCGTTGTGCATGATTACGAAGGTCTCATGATCGCCGATCTGCGGAATGGCGTCCTTGAGCGTGGCAGGCAGGTTGAAATGCTCGCTTTCCCAGTTCCCGCCGGGCAGGTTCTGGCCTCCGCGCAGGATCGAGCCATCCGCATTGATTACACCGGGGCAGGCAACGCCGATGACCGGCGCCGGTGCAAGATCCGCCTTGTCCGCCTTGGCTATGAGCTTTTCGATCATCCCGATGAGTGCTTCGATCGTGGCGCTTCTGTTGGGTTTGTCGTCCGCATGCCGCCAGATGTCCGATTTCCAGACTTTGGCCCTTGAAAGGTCCGTATCATCTTTCAGACGCAGCTCGACGATGCCTACGCGGATATTGGTACCGCCGATGTCGATAGCGAGGATGGTCTTGTGTCCCTTGAGCATCCAGGCTGGCATGAGATGTGCGGCACCGATGAGCCCGGCATCATCCGGATGATGAACGATGGGGGAGAGCTCGATCTTGATACCCTTTGCCTTCATCAGCACCATCGCCCGCGCAATCGCGAACTCACCTACGGCACTTCCTCTGAAGCCGCCTCCGATCACGACACGTTCCGAGTTCTTCCAGCTCTTCTGCTGCAGGAATTTCTCAAGAACGCCGGCCAGCTCGCCGGCGAATTCGTCCATCGCTCCCATGATGAGGGCGGCCGCCTGCTTGTCGTCACCACGAAGAAGAGCGTCGATCTGTTTCTTGGACAGGTCCTGGGTGAGCGCCCCTCCCAGCGGGTCGTCGCCGCCTTTGCGTACCCGTTTGCGCCAGTCGTCGAGTTTTTCCTGGAACGCGGATTTGTTGGCCTTGTCGCCGAGAAAGCCGTCGCCGTCACGCAGTTCCAGATTGTAGCCGTCGACCGTCACTGACGGCAGATCGCTGGCTCCGTGAATGAGTGGAGCGCTTTGCTTTTCGTTCACGGATTTGCCCACGCGACCTCCCGAATAACGCTCGTCCGCCCATGCCGAAGAGCTGAGTACCCTACAACGTGGCGGGCCGAGCGATGTTCCCGTTCGAAACCGTCGATGCGCGCGATGCTCTTTATGAGCTCAGGTGTGTCAGGCAATTGTTGACGCGAGCATCCATGATTGCGACAACGCACTCCATGCAGACACCGATCAATATAGACCCGGACTACCTCACCAGCCGGCTGAAAGCCCTGCTCGAAATTGCGAGCCCGACCGGTTTCACCGATGAGGCGGTGCGCTACACCGCGCGTGAGCTCGAGCGTCTCGGGCTGGAAGTGAAGCTGACCCGCCGGGGCGCAATTCGCGCTATGCGGCCGGGTGCGGCCGAACGGCCAGCCCGCGGGATCGTCTCGCACCTGGACACGCTTGGTGCGCAGGTGAAGGCGCTGAAGGAGAACGGCCGCCTCGAACTGGTCTCGATCGGCCACTGGTCGGCGCGGTTCGCGGAGGGGGCTCGCGGCTCGATCTTTTCCGGCAAGGGAACCTATCGCGGAACCATCCTTCCCCTGAAGGCTTCTGGACACACTTTCAATGACGAGATCGACACGCAACCGACCGGCTGGCGGCACATCGAGCTGCGCGTCGATGCGCTTGCCCGCGACCGGAGCGATCTGGTGCAGCTCGGAATTGACGTTGGCGACATTGTCGCCATCGATCCCCAGCCCGAGTTCCTCGACAACGGGTTCATCGTTTCGCGGCATCTCGACGACAAGGCCGGGGTGGCCATCATGCTTGCGGCGCTCGAGGCCATGCAGCGCCAGAAGGTGGAAACGCCGGTCGACACCTATTGGCTCTTCACCATCGGCGAGGAGGTGGGCGTTGGCGCCTCGGCTGCAATCGTTCCGGAAATCGCCTCTTTGGTGGCGATCGACAACGGTACGACCGCGCCGGGCCAGAATTCGGACGAGTTCGGCGTTACGCTCGCCATGGCGGACCAGACAGGGCCCTTCGACTATCATCTCTCGAGAAAGCTCTACGAACTTTGCGGCGAGCATGGCATCCGCGTTCAGAAGGACGTCTTCCGCTACTATCGCTCCGACGCCGCATCCGCGCTCGAAGCGGGGCACGACGTCCGCACGGCGCTTCTTACCTTCGGCGTCGACGCGTCGCACGGCTATGAGCGCATCCATCTTCACGCGCTGATGTCGGTTGCGAAGCTTGCGGTGTATCACGCGGCAAGCGAGGTCCAGATCGAGCGTGACGCGGAGGAAGTCTCCGGGCTTCGGGGCTTTACCCGCCAAAAGGTTCGGCAGGCCGAGCAGGATCTGAAGGCCGACGAGCCCGAGGGACCTTAGATCGGCTCCGCTTTCTTCGGAAGTCCGAGAGCATAGTCCGGCTTCGCTTCTTTGGTCGTCCATTACTGGATGGCTTCATAGTCGCATCCAAGACAGCACCAGAAGTGTGCCCTTGCCGCGCTCGGTACACAAATTCCACTCGAGGCCCGCTACGTCTGATGCAATCTTGCAATGAAAATTAATTCGTGTACAAATTAATTATCAGTGATTGTCAAAAATCTGACGAGAGCCATTAAATCAACGATAATGGCAGGATAGCGGGAATATTATGTGGAGCGAGGACAGAGAAAGGTCCGGTGGAACTGTTGCCGGCGTGGATGTCGGTGGAACGTTTACGGATCTCATCATCGTCGATGAGAGCACCGGCGCCGTCCAGATCGGCAAAGTTCCCACCACCACGCACGATCAGTCGCACGGCGTCCTTTCGGCCCTTGCGAAATCGAGCCGTCCCATCGCCTCGATCGACCTGATCATCCACGGTACGACGGCCACCACGAATGCGCTTCTGGAGCGCCGCATTGCGCGCGCGGGCATGATTACCACCAAGGGATTCCGGGATGTGATCGAGCTTGGCCGGCGAACGCGGCCGAGCCCTTACGGACTCTTCGGAACCTTCGTGCCGGTCATCCCCCGTAACCTCCGGCTCGAAGTCGACGAGCGCATTCAGGCAACGGGAGAGGTTGTGACGCCGCTCGATGCCACAGGTGTGCGATCAGCCGTGCGGCAGCTGATCGAGGCCGGCTGCGAGGCGCTGGTTATCCATTTCCTGCATTCCTACAAAAACCCCGCGCATGAACTCGAAGCGGCCGAAATAGCCCGCGAATTCTGGCCGAACGCCTATATCACCACCGGCCATTCCCTGCTTTCCGAGGCGCGCGAATTCGAGCGTGGCGTTACAGCTTCCGTCAATGCATCGGTGCAGCCGATCCTGGAACGCTACGTGGAGCGCCTGCGGGTCGAACTGGAAAAGAGCGGCTACAGCCGTGACTACCTGATCATGAACGGAAACGGCGGAACGATCTCGTCACGGCTGGCGTCCCGAGAAGCGGCAAAAACCGTCATGTCCGGACCGGCATCGGGCGTCATCGCGGCCGCCTACACCGCCGCGAAAGCCGGATACGACAACCTCATCACCTACGACATGGGCGGAACCTCCACGGACGTGGCGCTGATCCGCGACAACCGGCCTCTCGTCTCAAGCGAGATCGAAGTCGAATATGCGATGCCCATCCACGTGCCGATGGTCGATGTGCACACGGTCGGCGCAGGGGGCGGGTCGATCGCGCGCGTTGATGAGGCCGGCCTGTTGCGGGTTGGCCCGCAGAGCGCGGGGTCAACGCCGGGGCCGATCTGCTATGGCCGCGGCGGCGTCGAGCCAACGATCTCGGATGCGAATATCGTGCTCGGCAGGCTCAATTCCAAAAAGCTGCTGGCGGTGGATTCGCCTGTTCCGGTCGAGATGATCGCCGGTGCATTTTCCGATCGTATCGGCGGCCGCTTGAACCTCGATGCCGCGCATGCGGCGGAGGCGACGGTTCGGATCGCGAACATGAAAATGGCCGGTGCCATCCGCATGGTTTCGATCGCAAAGGGCAACGATCCCCGTGATTTCATCCTTTTCGCCTTCGGTGGCGCAGGGCCGCTCCACGCGGCTGCGATTGCGCGTGAACTGGGTATTCCGAGGGTTATGATCCCGGCGCGCCCGGGCATCACCAATGCCATTGGCTGTATCGTCGCCGATCTGCGGCATGACTATGTAAACACCGTCAACATGCCGCTGCTGGACAGCGACCCTGCGCATTTGAACGCCATTCTGCAGCAGCAGACCCGAGCCGGGATGGACGCGATCGAACTGGAGGCGGTGAGACCGGAACGCATCGAGGTCGAATACAGCGCCGACATGCAGTTCGTCGGGCAAACCCATCTGATCAGGGTGCCTCTGCCGGATGCGGCGATCGATCTGGACGAACTGCAGGCGCGCTTCGAGGCCGCCTATTACGATCGCTTCCGTGTCCGCCTTCCGGAAGTCCGGGCGAATATCGTCAGCTTGAACTGTTCCGTTATCGGCATCCGCAAGGCGATCTCCCTCGACGATCTCATTCCGAATGACGGGCGCTGCGCGATACTGAAGGAAGCCCAATTGGAAGTCCGACCGGTCTGGTTCGATGGTGCGTGGTGGGACACGCCGGTCTATGCGCGCGAGCGTCTGCCGCTCCAGGCCGAGATCAAAGGGCCGGCCATCCTCGAGCAGCTGGATGCCACCACGGTCATCAATCCGGGCGACGTGGCCAAAGGAGATGTCCACGGGAATATCATCATCACCATCGGGGCACCCGCTGCATGAGCACCATCGACCCCATCACCCTGACCGTTATCCAATCCGGCCTCCAGCAGGTCTGCGACGAGATGGACATGACCTTCTCGCGAGCTGCATTCTCGCCGATCATCGCCGAGGCGGACGACCGCTCCGACGGCATCTATTCCGCCGAGGATGGTTCGCTGATCGCCCAAGGCATCAAGGGGCTGCCGGTCTTCGTCGGAACGATGCAGGCATCGACCCGCACTCTTATCGAGTTCATTCGCGACGGCCGCTGCCTGCCGCCGGAGGAGGATGACATCTATGCGGTGAACGACCCCTATCTTGGCGGCACGCACCTGATGGACGTCCGCTTTGCCACGCCGTTCTATCGTAACGGGGAGATTTTCTGCTGGCTCTCGAACATCGGACACTGGCCCGATATCGGCGGCGCCGTGCCCGGCGGGTTTTCGGCATCCGCCACCTCCGTGGAGCAGGAAGGACTTCGTTTCCCGCCGATCAAGCTGTTCAAGCGCGGCGTTCTCGATCGCGAGCTTTTCTCGATCATCAGCTCCAACATCCGCGTCGCAGAGCAGCGCATAGGCGATATCCGGGCTCAGGCGGCCGCCTTGCGGGTCGGCAAGGAGCAGTTCACGGCCCTGCTCGACCGCTATGGTGACGACACGGTAGCGGCGGCCATTGCAGAATTGAGGCGCCGCTCGGCAGCGCAGATGCGCGCCTCCATCCGCACCATCGCGCCCGGAACCTATCACGGCAAAGCCTTCATCGATTCCGATGGAGTGGTCAACGAACCGCTCACCATTGCCCTGTCTGTGACCAAGACCGGCGACGACCGGCTGGTCTTCGATTTCGCGGGGTCCAGTCCGCCCTGCCGCGGCCCGATGAATTGCGTGCTGGCGACGACCCACTCCTCGGTCTATCTCGCCATGCGGCACATCTTTCCGGAGATCCCGCTCAGCGCCGGCGCTTTCGAGCCGCTGGAGATCGTCAGCCCTGCTGGCACGTTTCTTGATGCGCAATATCCACGGCCGGTCTCAGGCTGTGCGGCGGAAGTGTCGCAGCGCATCGCCGAGGCGGTCTTTTCCGCCCTCGTACAGGCACTGCCGGAGCGCGTGACCGCGGCTCCCGCCGGTTCCAGCGGCAATTTCGCACTCGGCGGCAGCGATCCGCTGCTTGGCCGCGACTACGTGATGTACCACATTTCCGGTGGCGGTTACGGCGGCAACGCCCGGGAAGACGGCCTGACCAACGGCTGCTCCACCATCGGCATATCCAAGTCCGCCCCGGTCGAGATCACCGAGCAGGTTTTTCCGGTGTTCTTCCGCGAATACGCGATCCACGAGGGCTCCGGCGGTGCGGGACGCAACCGGGGCGGCTTCGGCCTCAGCTACGAAGTGGAATTGCTGCGCGGCGACGCCCAGGCATCCTTCGTGATGGATCACGGCGCCTTCGGACCCCAGGGGGCCCTCGGCGGCGCGGATGGCGCAGTGGGCACGATCACGGTCACGCGAGGTGGAAAAACCTATCGGCCGGAACATCTGTCGAAGGAACAGGACATAGCACTGACCGCCGGGGACCGGGTCCGGGTGGAGACCCCCGGTGGCGGCGGATACGGCCTGGCCCACGAACGGGACGTAGAGGCCGTGCTCAAGGACGTGTTCCTCGGCTATTACTCGCTGCAGCAGGCAGAAAGCCTCTTCGGCGTCGTGATCGATACGACAAGCGGCAAGCTTGACAGGGAAGCGACCGAAAAGTTGCGCCGCCGCCGCTCGAAAGGCGCCTGATCGCACTGGCGGCTTCTCTCCCGATTCCCGGACTTCAGCACTGGCCGAGCCTGTCTTCCACATCTACTGCGGCGGTTCGGCGTGTAGCGCGAGGGGGCCGGGGGCATCCGAGCAGGCTGCAGTTGATCGGCTGGAACAAGCCGCTTACCCGGCTCCCTGGCGAAAAGATGGATGTGCCTTGACCGAGAAAGAGAGAGCGTTGCCGGCTCCCTCCTTACCGGGTCTTCGTGTAGTCTCAACGCAATCCGTCGAAGGCCTTGATGTCGGAGGCGGCGAGGCCGCCCATGCGTGCGTGAATACGCGGGCCGCAGGTCATCACCAGGCACAATAGGAGTTCATCGGGGCGCGGGCCGTCCGGAACGCCGATCTCCATGGCGTCGAAGTGGCTGCGCACATAGGCGGCGTTCTTGTGGCCGATCGGGATATCGATGCGAGCGCCGAAGCCGCCGACCTTTTTAGCCGAAGGGACGATGGCCAATGCCTCTCCGAGGCGTTCGCGCATGGCATAGCCGCCCGGAACGTGCCAGAGCGCGCCATGTTCGAGCTCACCCGCCGAACCGACGATAACCCCCTTGCCGTAGCCATCGATCAGCGACGTGTCGCCGCCGAGGGCTCCGACCAGATTGTCCGTCATCCGTAGGCCCAACGGCTTCAGATCTTCCATGGCGGGCTGCAGATCCTCGACATAGCGTCCGGCAAAGGGATTGCTGACAATTGCGACGGCCGCTGCGCGGCGCCGCGGGACGGTTGCTACCGGACCGCCGTCGTGAAAGATGTCCTCAACGAGCGTGATGGATTTGCGGACGATGAATTGGGGCATAAGATTCTCCTGAGAGCGGGGCCTGCAGCGGATTACCGGTGCGTTCAGCCCAGTAGCTTGAGCATTTCGATGAAACGTTCGCGGTCGCGCGGTTTGAGGGGAGCGAGGACCTCGTCGCTGACTTTCTGAGAGATCGGCAGGACTTCCAATGTGAACTCTATGCCTCTCGCTGTCAGACGCACCAGATTGACGCGCTGATCCTGTTCTGATGGGATTCGCTCGATGAAGCCGTTATCCTGCAGGCGGCGCATCATGGCGCTCAGGGTGGCCGTGTCGATGGCGGTCAGCCGGCCGAGGTTGATCTGCGACAGGTCGCCGTGCCGAAGCAGCGTCGCGAGGATCGCCACCTGCGTCGGCGTGATCGTGTAGTTCTCGAAGGCCTTCTGGAACAGCGACGTCGCCCTTTGGTGCGCCAACCGGATCAGATGGGCGTTGTGAGCTTCGAGCCTGTAGCCGATCTCGACCAGCCGCTTGTCGATCTCGGTTTGCGAGAGACGGGGAGAAAGCTCTTCTCCGGGGCTTGCCTGTTCCTTTTTTCTGTTCATGTGGTGCAGCTTTCGCATTCGGTCAGCCTTCGAAGACCTGGTTGGGAATGGCCACTCCGCCGGCGATTGCGGCGGCTATTGTGGCTGCGTCCGACACTGTGCCGAAATGCGTGGCGATATCGTAAAGGGTCGAGGCGTGCTCCCGCGCCCCTGTGGCGGCGCATGCATCATGCGGCACGACGATGTCGTAGCCGAGGAAGAAGCCGTCATGCACGGTGGAACGGACACAGATGTTGGTGACCACGCCGAAGACGACGATCTGCCCGATCAACATGTCCTTGAGCACCAGGTCGAGATCTGTCTGGAAGAAGGCGGAGTAACGGTGCTTGACGACCGTGATGTCGGTTTCCTGCGGCTCCAGGTCATCGATCACCTGCGTCGCCCATGTGTTTTCGACACAGTGCGGCGTGCGTTTCACCCATTCGCGATCGCGGCGCATGTTCTTGCGGTGGGAATCGACCACCCAGATGACGGGCACCCCATTGGACCGCGCCGCGGCCACGAGCGCCTTCTGCGCGGGCATCAGCGCTTCGTAACCGGGCAGAACCATCCTGCCGCCCGGCTTACAGAACTCGTTGATCATGTCAACGACGATCACGGCCGTTTTTGCCGGATCGAGCACCGCGTCCTCGTTGCGGCGATGCGCCGAAAATACGTCGTCCATACGTGCCTCCTTGCTGCGGACGCTCGGTGCCGGTCCCTGAACGGTCAATCCCGGAGCAGACTATACATCAACTCGAAGAAGCGCCCGGAATCGACCCGGGTGGCAATGCGGGTATTGTTGCCAAGCTTGCGCTCGTTCCAGAAGTCGGCAACGGTGGCACCGAACGTATAAGTTCCGGTCAGGTCGATTTCGACATGCGCCTCCCGCGTCTCGATGAGAGTCGGATCGATGACGACTGCAAGCGCCAGCGGATCATGAAGCGCGCCGCCCACGCCCATCTGCCCACGATGCAGCTTTTCGTAGAACTTCAGCCAGTCGAGCACCACTTTGCCCAAGGGGCTCTCGATCTTGCGCAACTCGGCGAACTGCTCCTCCTCGACGAGCACATGCATGGTGACGTCGAGCCCCACCATGATAATGTCTAGACCGCTGTCGAGCACGATGCGGGCGGCTTCGGGGTCGCAGAAGATATTGAACTCGGTCGGCGTGATATATTCGGTTCGCCGATAGAAGGCGCCGCCCATCAGCACGATCTTGTCGATCTTGTGCTTCAGCTCGGGATATTTGAGCAAAAACATGGCGATGTTCGTCAACGGTCCGGTCGGCACGAGCACGACCGGCTCCGGCGCCTCGCGCAAAATCTTGGCGATGAAATCGACGCCATGCATCGGCACCAGCGGCATGGTGGCCTCGGGCAGATATGTGGTGCCGTCGAGCCCCGTCGGGCCGTCCGCGGTACCGAGCACGAGCGGACGCGCCAAGGGTGTGACGCAGCCCTGCGCGACCGGCACGTCGGTTGCGTCGATGAACTGCATGATACGCAGGGCATTGCTGGTCGTGCGTTCGGGCGGCGCGTTGCCGCAGACCGTGGTCACGCCCAGAAGGTCGATGACCGGCGAGCGATGCGCCATGACCAGCGCGATCGCGTCGTCGTGGCCCGGATCGCAATCCATCAATACGGGTATCGTCTTCACGGTTTTGCTCACGACAGGCTCCCAATGGAATTCTTGAACAGGGACAGGAACTTCCTGCCGTCGAGATTGCGGCAGACCCGGGTCGTCTTCGGGCCGGAGAAGGGCAGGATCTGGCGTCCCTGGAATGCAACGGTCTGGCCGCGCACGAGGCGCTCGCTCAGGGCGACGTCGACGAAGAGCGGCTCCGTCATCTCGAAAAATTCGGGGTGCAGAACGGCGACGACGGCAATCGCATCATCGAGCGGAAAGCCTACGAGTTCGAAGAACTCGCGCCAGATATCGATGTAGATCGGGAAGGTCTCGCAGACATAGGAGACCGCCTTGCTGGCAGGATAAAGGCTTGCGAGATCGTTGAGGTCGTCGCGCGTCAGCATCGAGGCTGCCACGCGGTTGTCCTCGCACACATCGAGGGGCACCAGGATGACCGGTGCCCCGGATCGCAGCACGACCCGGGCCGCTTCAGGATCGGCCCAGATGTTGTACTCGGAAACCGGCGTCATGTTGCCTGGCGTTTGAAAGCAGCCGCCGAGAACGACGATCTGCTTCACCAGCCGGGCGATGTCGGGCGCCATCTGCAGCGCCAGGGCGACATTGGTCTGCGGACCTGTCGCCACGATGGAAACTTCACCGGGATTGGCCCGTACGGTGTCGACGATGAAATCGATGGCATGCTTGCCCATTGCCTTGCACGCGGGTTCAGGGGCGGGTGGGTTGAAACCCTGGAGTCGGTCGCCGAAACGCGCCTGCAACTGCTTTTCGAAATGCACAGGCGCTTCCATGTCCGCCTTGGCATTGCCCACGATCGGGCGGTAGGCACCGGCCGCAACGGGGATATCGTTCCGCCCGGCGAGTGTCAGCGTGTTGAGCACGACGTTGGTTACCTGTTCAATGCCGCCGGCAGCCCCCGCGACCGTGGTAACGCCTTCGAGTTTGATGTCCGCGCAGCCGGCGGAAAACAGGATGGCGAGGATATCGTCCCCGGCCGAATCCACATCGAGAATGATCCGTTCCATTTGAACTCCGTTAATCAGGTGCGCCGCAACAGCGACAGGCTTTCGAGTGTTTCGCGAATAACCTTGGGCCGCTGGCGATAGGTCAGGGCGAACAATGCGCCGAGGGTCACCAGATAGGGCACCATCAGGACGATGTAGGACGGAAAACCGAAGGTCTGCAGCCGCAGCGAGGCGGCATCGGAAAAGCCGAACAGCAGGCAGCCGAGCAGAACCTTCAAGGGATCGCCATTGGAGAAGATCAGCACCGCAACCGCCATGAAACCGCGGCCGGAGGACATGTTTTCCGCAAACATCGTGATATAGCCGAGAGACAGGTGCGCGCCTGCCAGCCCTGCGAGTACCCCGCAGAGAAGCGACGCGATGTGCTGCATAAGAGCCGTCGGGATGCCCAGCGCCTCGGCAGCTTCCGGCTTCTCTCCGGTGACGCGGATATAAAGGCCGAGTTTGGTGCGATAGAGCACCAGCCAGACCACGAAGACCATGACAAAGGCGAGATAGACGAGGGGCGTATAGCCGGACAGAACCCGGCCGAACCGACCGAGATCCTCGATGAACGGAATGTCGATCGGCGGCAGGCCGACGATGTCGCCGCTGACGATGGAGCCGCGGGTGCCGAAAATGGCCTTCGTCAGCGAGATCGTCAGCCCGCCGGCTAGGATGTTGAGCGCAAGGCCAACGACCACTTCATTCGCCCTGAGCGTCACCACGAGAAGCGAGAAGGTCGCGGCCATCACGACAGCCGCGAGTACACCGCACAGGAGCCCGCCAAGCGCGGAGCCCGTCCATATCGAACCGAGCACGCCGAAGAAGGCACCGACCAGCATCTGACCTTCGAGCCCGATGTTGAAAATGCCCGCCTTGGTGGTGAACGAGCCGCCCAGCGACACCAGGAGGATGGGGGCGGTGGTGCGCAGCGTGGCTGCGATCAGGGCGAAATTGAAGATCTTTTCTAGAACTTCCATCGGCGCTCTCCGGTACGGCCGCTGCGACGGCGGATGAGGATCTGCGCCGAGACGCACAGGATGATGAAGGCCTGGATCACCGTAATGATTTCGCGCGACGCATTGGTTTCGACTTCCATGAGGAGCGATCCGGCGCGAAGGGCGCCGAAGAACAGGGCGGTGCCGATCATGCCGATCGGATTGCCGTTGGCGAGAAGGGCAGCGATGACCCCGTCGAAACCGAACCCCGGTGCGAAGCCCTCCATGAAGCGATGATGCACGCCGAGCGTCTCGACGCCGCCCGCGAGGCCGCCGACGGCTCCGGATGCGAGAAGAATGAGGAAGACGTTGCGACGTGTTCTGACGCCGCCGTACTCCGCAAACTTCGGATTTGCTCCCATGGCTCCCATGGCATATCCGGCGCTCGTGTGCCTGAGAAAAAGGTGAAGCCCGATGGCGAGGCCGATGCCGATGAAAAGGCCGATGTTGAGACGGGAATCCGGCAGTAGCTGCGGCAGGCGCGCGGTTACGGCGATTGGATCAGTTTCCGACCAGCCACCCGGCCGTTTGAAAACCGAGATCGTCAGATAGGACGTCAAAAGAACGGCGATATAATTGGCAAGAATGGTCGTGACGACCTCATTGGTCCCGAATTTGGCGCGAAAGAGGGCCGGGATCAGGATCCACAGGCAGCCCGCGAGAATCGCGGCGGCGACGGCCACCACCACGTGAATCACCGGCGGCATGGCAAAGCTGAAACCCACCCATGCGGCAGCAAATCCGCCGAGATAGAGTTGTCCCTCCACGCCGATGTTGAAGAGGCCGCCGCGCAGCGCGATGCAGGCCGCCACCCCGCAGATGATGATCGGTGTCGCCTGCAGCAATGAGCCGGCGATTCGGTCGGTGCTCCCAAAGGCGCCGCGCAACAGGGTCGCAAACACATGCAGCGGGTTTTCCCCGACCATCAGGATGATGACGGCGCCGCCGACCAGCGACAGGGCGATGGCGAGAAGCTGGCCGATCAGGCCCTCGGCCCAGCCGGGGGGACCCTTGCGGTCCGCGGCCGGTACCACGGATGATTTTGTAGCGCTCGAATCTGTCGTCATGATGCCACTTTCGCCTCGCTCGATGCGCGGCCGGCCATAAGGAAACCGATTTCGTCCTCGGTCGTGCTTTCCGGATCCACCTCGCCGACGATGCGTCCCCCGAACATGACGAGAATCCGATCCGCAAGCTTGAGGATTTCGTCCAGCTGCACGGAGATCAGCAGGATTGCGGCGCCGGAATTGCGCTGCCGCATGATCTCGTCGTGAATGCCCTCCATCGCACCGATATCGACACCGCGGGTCGGCTGGTCGATCAGGAGGAAGGGCATGTTCTGCGAAAATTCCCGGGCGAGCACCACCTTCTGCATATTGCCGCCCGATAGCGTCTTCACGAGAGCACGCTCGCTGGACGCGCGGATCTCGAACTGGCGGATCAGCTTGCCCGCCTGTTCGCGTACATAGGACCAGCGGACAATGCCGCGGCGTACCCAAGGAGCCGTTTGATGGCGGCCCATCAGAATGTTGGAGGCGATGGATGCCGACGCATCGACGCCACGCGCAAGCCGGTTGCCGGGCACATGCGAAAGTCCTGACTTGCGGATTGTCAGTGGGTCGGCGTTTTCAAGCGCGGTGCCAGCGAGCGATATCGTGCCATAGCTCACCGGACGCAGTCCCGAAATTACCTCGGCGAGTTCCGTCTGGCCGTTGCCGTCGACACCGACGACGCCGACAATTTCGCCTGCGCGAACCTCGACGCTGACATCGCGCAAGGTGGGGAGGCCGCGGTCGTCGCGGGCGCAGACTTCGCTTAGATTCAAAACCGTCCCGCCATTTGCCGGCTGCCGTTCGCGACGGGCAAAGCTGACGTCGCGGCCGACCATCATGCGGACCAGTTCGTCTTCCGTCAGTTCACGCGTCGGTTTCGTTCCGACGACCTGACCGTCGCGCAACACGGTCACGGTGTCGGAAACTTCCATTACCTCGGTGAGATGGTGCGAAATGAACACCACCGTCATGCCCTTCTCCGTGAAGGATCGCAAAATTCGAAAGAGGTCGCGGCTTTCCTGCGGCGTCAGGACGGCGGTCGGCTCGTCGAGAATGATGATTTCGGCACCGCGAACGAGGACCTTCAGAATCTCGACGCGCTGCTCGATCCCGACAGACAGATCCATCACGCGGCGCTCCGGGTCTACATGCAGGCCGAAGGCGCTGGAAAGCTCCGCGACCTTTGCCGACTGGGCCTTGCGATCGATAAGCCCGTTTCGGGTCATTTCCATGCCGAGGAAGATGTTCTCGGCGACGGTCAGCGAGGGGACGAGCTTGAAATGCTGATGCACCATGCCGAGACCGAGCGCGATGGCAGTGCGTGGCGAATCCATCTTAACGGTCCGGCCGTTGATGGCCAGAACGCCCTCGTCGGGCTGGTGCAGTCCGAACAGCACGTTCATCAACGTCGTCTTACCGGCGCCGTTCTCGCCGACGAGCGCGTGGATTTCGCCCCTGCGCACGCTGAACGTCACGTCTTTGTTGGCGGCCAGCGTGCCGAAGCGCTTGGTGATGGCCTGCATTTCGATCGCGTAGGTCATGAGCCGCTAAAGTCCCGCAGTGTCGACGCGGTTCAAGTAGAGAGAGCAGGAAAATGTCCGCATTCCGCGGTTGATGGCCTGCAAGCCTGAACCGGAGCTTTCGTGAAAGGGCCGTTCGAAATCGAAACGGCCCCTCGGTCGCGGAGCGTTATTGATTCAGCTTGACGGCGACGGAGCCATCGGCAACACCCTGGCGCAGTTCTTCGAGCTTGGCGACGATCTCCGCGGGAACCTTGTCCTTCACCTCGTCGCAGATCTTGAGCTCCACGCCGCCGGCCTTCACGCCGAAAGCGACCGCACCCGGCTTGATCTTGTTGCCCTCGGCTTCGCCCTTGATCAGGTCGTAGACAGCGACATCGGCGCGTTTCAGCATCGAGGCCAGGATGGCTCCGGGTGCCGTGCCGCACTGGTCGATATCGACACCGATCGCATATTTGCGGGCAGCTTTGGCAGCCTGGAGGACGCCTTCACCCGTCGGACCCGCAGCCTGATAGATGATATCGACGCCCTGGCCATAGAGGGTCATGGCGAGTTCGCTGCCCTTGGCCGGATCATCGAAGGTACCGGCGAAGACGCCGTTCACCGTGACGTCGGATGCGACCTTGGCGACGCCCTGCTCCATTCCCGACATGAAGTTTCTGATGACGGGAATGTCGCGGCCACCGAGGAAGCCCACTTCCGACGAACTGTCGAAGCCTTCGACTTTCTCCTGAGTCAGCATGCCGGCCAGTGCGCCGGCAAGAAAGGAACCCTCCTCTTCCACGAAGTCGATATAAGTCATGGTCGGGCTGTCGAGCACGCCGTCGATAAAGATGAAGCGCTGATCCGGATAGGTCTTGTTGGATTTCTGGAGAGCGTCCACCAGTTCCCAACCCATCACGAAGATCAGGTCGTACTGGCCACCCTTGGCGAGATTGTTGAACTGCTCTTCGTAGTCGAGTGCGCGGTTGCCGGTATCCACGATCTTGAGCTCGACGCCGAGGTCCTTCTTGGCTCTCTCGAGGCCGTTGACGATCGAGATGCCGAAGCCTTGGGAAAAATAGCCGGAAACCGCAGCAATCTTGAGCGGCTCCGCCTGCGCCGCACCGGAGCCGCAAGCGACGGCAGCAGCCACGACCGGTCCCGCGAGAATCCTTTTAAAAGCCGTGTTCATGAACGTTCTCCTCTCTGGTGTTGTTCTTGGTTACGAGCGTCCCGACTTCGGGTGGTCCCAGTTGCCACTTGACGAGTTATATCGTTCGTATACGAATAAAGTTGGCGCCGAAAAGAGCGGTTTGTCAAGCGCGTTTTCAGGCAAAAATGGTTGGGGCACGAATTGATGCGGTGTCGCTTGGGTCGGGAGGAAGATGCGGATGGCGGGCAGGAAGCATGTGGTCGTGACCGGTGCGGCAGGCCTTCTCGGACGTCATGTCGCCGGAGCCTATCGCCAGGCAGGATTTGCGGTTACGGCTCTGGATCATGAACCCCGCGGCCTGGAGGATGTGATCGGAGCCGACCTCATGGATCCGGATGTCGCCAGGCGCCACATTGCCGACGCGGATCTGGTTGCCCATATCGCGTCGATCCCTCGGCCGGTCGGATACGATGCCGGCCAGGTGTTTCAGACCAACATGACGCTGATGTTCAACGTGCTCGCCGCGACGGAAGCCGCGGGCATTTCACGCCTGTTGTTTGCCTCCTCCTTCAGCGTGCTCGGCCTTCCTTTCGCACCGCGTCCGGTCGAGCTCAATTATCTGCCTGTCGACGAGCACCATCCGGCGCAACCGCAGGACGTCTATGCCGTTACCAAATGGCTGGGCGAGGAAATGGTCGATGCGTGGACCCGGCGGATCGGGGGATCGGCAATCAGCCTGCGCATGCCGTGGATCCAGACACCCGAAAGTTTCATGTCCGAGGTAGCGAAACGGCGTTTGACGGAGGAGGCCGCTCTCGATCTCTGGGCCTACATAGACGCCCGGGACGCAGCCCGGGCGTTCCTGCTGGCGGCGAACGCTCAGACGCCCGGTCACGAGCGGTTCTTCATTTCCGCGGGCGACAGCTACAGTGAGACACCGACGGCCGACCTGCTGGCGGCGCGATATCCCGGAACCCAGGTCCGAACTTCGCTCGAAGGCCATGCTGGCCTACTCTCCAACGACCGGGCAAAGCACCTTATCGACTTCGTTCCGCGTTATTCGTGGCGCGATTATTAGAACCCTGCAAACGCGCAAGCGCTATGACGTTCCATCGAAGGAGAACCGCGTGGCTGACTTTTCAGGAAAAACCGTCCTCGTTACCGGCGGGGCCGGCGTGATTGGAAAAAGCGCCGCGAAACTCTTCCTCGAGCGCGGCGCCAATGTCGTACTTGCCGATATCGACGCCGGGAAGCTGGAGACGGCGGCAGAGGCTCTGAACGGAGGAGAACGGGTCAGCACGATCCCTGGGGATCTTTCTGAGACCGAGACCGCAAAAGCAGCCGTGGACCATGCTGTCGGTGTGTACGGCAAGCTGGATATTCTGTTCAACAATGCCGGCATCTCGGGAAAGGTCGCTCCCGTCCACCTGCTGGACGTCGACGCATGGGACGACATCGTCAAGGTGAACCTGCGCAGCATGTTCCTGATGCTCAAATTCGCTGCATCGAACATGGTAGCGCGGAAATCAGGCTCGATCATCAATATGGCGTCATCAATGTCCGGCTGGGACGTCCTTTCCGGCGGAGCCGGCTATGCATCCACCAAGCACGGCGTGGTGGGTCTCACCAAGGTGGCGGCACTCGATCTTGCCCGCTACCGCATTCGCGTCAACGCCATTTGCCCCGGCGTCATCGAGACCACGCTCGGCGTACCGGGCTTGGGCGAGGACAAGGGTAGCTCTGCGGTCGAGCATTTCGCAGACCGTATCCCGTTGCGCCGGATCGGCCAGCCGGCGGATGTCGCAGAGGTGGTGCTCTTCCTGGCTTCGGACGCTGCCCGCCACGTCAACGGAGCGGCCTGGCTGATCGACGGCGGTCAGACGCTGCAAAGCTTTTCCAACGCCCCGGAAGAGGGAGTCTATCCGTTGGAATCGTAGGGGCGGAGCCGGGACTTCAGTTCGCGATCTCCGAGTTGATCATGCCTTTGAACGCTTTTCGGGCAGGCGCCTGCATTTCGCTTCCAGTTCTCGGATTTTGCAGCTCACGCGATAGAGCAGATCTTCGCCAAACAGGCAGCAAAGTCTGTGCGGCCTGCCGTCAGGGCAGGCGAGCATGCGGAATCTTGCAGACTTCGTGTGTTCGTACCGTTTGATCCAGGCGTGTAATCAGGCGCCCGCGATCAATGACCAGACGAGCCCGGCGACAGCGCAGGCAAGCAGGGTTGCGATGATCGAAGCCTGATACCGGAAAATTGCGATCGCGGCCGCCGCTGTCAGCACCAGAGATGGCAACACCAGTGAGGCCGGATCGGGGACATCGAGTGCAAACCATCCGAGTCGCCAGGTCACCACCTCCGAAAACAGCGTGTGCAGACCGAACCAGACGGCCAGATTGAGGATCACGCCGACGACGGCGGCGGTGATCGCCGACATCGCGCCGGTCAGTGCCACATTGTTACGAAGGCGCTCGATGAAGGGGGCTCCGAGAAAAATCCAGAGGAAGCAGGGAACGAAGGTTACCCAGGTCGTCAGGATCGCCGCAAGCGTCGCCGCCGTCATCGGGTTCAGCGATCCAGGATCACGAAAGGCCCCCATGAAGCCGACGAACTGGACGACCATGATCAGCGGCCCCGGAGTCGTCTCGGCCATGCCGAGGCCGTCGAGCATCTCGCCGGGCTTCAGCCAGCCGTAGTGCTGGACCGCCTCCTGGGCGACATAGGCAAGGACGGCATAAGCTCCGCCGAAAGTGACGACAGCCATCTGGCTGAAGAACAGGCCGATCTGCGTGAAGACATTGTCGATGCCGAGAAAGGCTGTGAGCAGCATCAGGGGCACGAGCCATATCGCGAAGAACACCGCCGAAATGCGTAGCGACCAGGAAAGATTGGGACGGGCATGGGCCGGCGTTTCCTCTCCTAGGAGCGAATCTTCGTCTCGGAGGATCGCGCCGCTTCCCGCTTTGTGCCCGCCGCCAATTCTAAATAAGGGCGAACCGGAGCGGCCGCCGATATATCCGCAGATGCCGGCTGCCAGAATGATCAGCGGGAAGGGCACGCGGAAGAAGAAAATGCCGATGAAGGCCGCGGCGGCGATGCCGACCATCAGATAGTTCTTGAGAGCCCTGCTGCCGATCCGGAAAACAGCATGCACCACGACGGCGAGCACTGCAGCCTTGAGACCGAAGAACAGCCCCTCGACAATGCTGACATTGCCAAAGGCGGCGTAGATGTAGCTCAAGCCGAGGATGGCAAGGAAACCCGGCAGAACGAACAGCGTGCCGGCGACGAGACCGCCTGCGGTGCGGTGAAGGAGCCAACCGATATAGACGGCGAGCTGCTGCGCCTCGGGCCCCGGCAGCAGCATGCAGTAATTCAATGCGTGCAGAAAACGGTGCTCGCCTATCCAGCGTTTTTCATCGACCAGGATGCGGTGCATTACCGCGATCTGTCCGGCCGGGCCACCGAAGCTGAGGGCGGCAATCCTTGCCCAGACCCGAACCGCCTCTCCGAATGGAATGCCATGACCATAGTCTTGCCGAGCCGTATCGGGCAGGGCACTGTTTGTGATCTCGCTCATCACGAATCCTTCTTCGGAGACGGCCAGTTGTGCGTTTCGTCGGTAGCATCCCGGCACCAGCGATAAAAGGCATCGTAGAGCGCCATGCCCGCCTCGAGCTGCTCGAGGTCGTCGGCATACATGCGTGACAGGCCGAGGGATGCCGCCAGTAACCCCGACGCTTGTGGCGCAAGGTGGAGGCGGGACGTATCCGCGCCGCGAACGATGGTCGCGAGTCGCAGCAGCGGTTCGATCGATAGGCCGAACTCCTCGACCATTATGTCGAAGGTGCAAAGCTCGCCCCGGTGGCTCCAGCGGATCGGCGCATCCATGTCGAAGGGCGTCGCTGCGAAGCGCTCGGCAACCGCCTCGACCTCGGACGGGGCAACGTAAAGGAAGACGGCCAGCGGATCGACGAAGCGGCGGATCAGCCAGGGACAGGCGATACGGTCGATCTTCGGCCGCGCTCGCGTCACCCAGACGGTGCGGCCGCTCGCGTCGCGTTCCGGTATCGCGGAGATGGGTACGGTCGGATAGCCGCCTTCGGTCCAGGCCGCGACCCCCCCTTCGAGGACGTCGGCGGCAATGCCATAATTGCGAAGCCATGCGGCAACGCCGTAGCTCAGCTTCTTGCCACGATGGCAAACGACGACCGCCGAAGTTCCGCCGAGTTCAGTGGCCCATTCCTGGACCTTGCGGTAGTCGCGACGGATCGAGCCCGGGACTAGGCGCGGATCCTCGTCGAAATCCTCGCCCACACGGACGTCGATAAGCGCGGGGCATTTCGGCGTGCCGATGAGGCGGGCAAGTTTCTCGGGAGCGATTTCGAGATGTGACGACATGTGACGCGTCCTCCGTGTGAGCGGTTAAAATGGACGCGATACTTCGGCTGTCGCCTCGTGGGGTGATCGCAACCCCATGCGGGGTGTTTTCCGCTCTTTCTGCGCCGCTGTCAAGCGGCTCGAATCAACCTGCATGATTGGCGCAAAGGCGGGGATCGCCGCCCATTTGCCGGCATTTCCGAAAGTTTTATATGTTCGGTGAGGGCGGCATGGCGGCCGCGGCTGCGTGACGGCGATCGCCTGGAACATAGCGCTATGCCCAGTTCAAGGTAACCGGTCCCACGACCAGATGACGTGCCGACTTGGCGATCGCCACCAGCAACAGAAACGGCAACAGCGGCTCCTTCATTATGCCCGCCACCACAGTCAAGGGGTCGCCGACAACAGGCACCCAACTAAGGAGCAGCGACTACTTTCCATAACGGCGATACCAGTGCTGCGCACGCTCCAACCCGGCGTCGCGCACCGGAAACCAGCGCCTGTCCCGAAAATGCTCGATGCCCCGGCCCAGTCCCCAATTCATGACCGAACCAAGCACGTTGCCGAGGCTCGCGACCGCGATGAGCAACCCTGGTGAATAGCCCGAGATCAGCAGGCCGGCCAAGGCCGCTTCGGCTGCTGTTGTCCTTCGGGTGGCAGCCTTTGGACATTATAGATGTTCTGATTCGGTGAATAGTGTCACGCCGGATGCCGTTACGACGAACGTGCAAGCCGGCCTGCCTATTAGTGGCTGTGATCGCAAGAACTGCACGTTACGTCAATTTTCCCACGACGTGTGTCTGCCCCTGACGGGACGGCTCGGCTCACCTGCGTCGCTCTACCGTTTTTGTGCGCTTACCCCTCCCGCCGTCATCCTCGGGCTTGACCCGAGAATCCAGCCACGAACATCGTTTCTGCATGGCGCGCTACGTGTATGTCGTCACGAACCACAAGCGAGGAACGCTCTATATTGGCGTCACGTCGAATCTCGAGCGCCACATCTTCGAGCAGGCGACGATCGATCAGCGACACGTTCTGCGTCAAGCCGTCGACCGGTGCCGTTTACGACCATGTCCCCGAAAAGCGTGCGGATATCGGCGGCGAACTGTTTTCAGCTGCACTTGACGTCGAGGCGGAAGGCGCAGGCGCGGAGGCGGCAATGCTTGCTGCGGCCCTTTCGCATCGCTTCGCAATTAACGCGTACACGCAAAGCGCGCACCCCAAGTTTATAGATCACAATGATTCTTCGTCGGATTGATCTGAAATCGCGGGCGCGGTTTTCATAAGGTCGAGCGGGAACGGTCGGAAAATCCGCTCAGTTTTCCTTCCTGCGCCAATCGCGCGATCGGGCCGTGAACGCCGCGGCCAGGACGATTCGCGCGCGTGATCGCCAATTTTATCATGATAAATTATTGCACTTTTATTATTTATAGTTATAGATAGCGCTGCGAACTGAAGCCAAATCGAAAGGATCTTCCCCATGAAGAGGCTGATTCGGAGCGCCATGGTTCTGGCTGCTCTTGCATTTGCAGGGACTGCCGGAGCGCAGACTCCGCCCGACGTCCTCGTCGTCGGCCAGATTGCCGAGCCGCAGTCTCTGGACCCGCATACAGTGACCGCGACGAATGATTTCCGAATTCTGGTCAACGTCTATGACGGCTTGGTCCGGTTCAAAGACGGCACATTGGAAGTCGAGCCGGCGCTTGCCGAAAGCTGGGAAATCTCCGAGGACGGGAAGACTTACACGTTCAAGCTCAGGCAAGGCGTGAAATTCCACGACGGTTCCGATTTCAATGCAGAGGCGGTGAAGTTCAATTTCGATCGCATGTTGAAGAAGGACCATCCGTTCTACGGCACCGGTCCATTTCCGCTTTCCTTCAACTTTTCCTCGGTGGATTCGGTCAATGTCCTCGACGAGCACACGGTCGAGTTCAAGCTGAGCGAAGCATTCGCGCCGTTCCTCTCAAACCTCGCCTATCCCACGGGCCTGATCGTCTCTCCGGCCGCGGTCTCCGAACATGGCAAGGAATATGGCCGCAGCCCATCGGGCACCGGCGCGTTCAAGTTCGTGGAATGGCTGTCGAACCAGCGTGTGGTGGTCGAGCGCAATCCGGACTATTGGGACGGTGCCGCAAAGCTTCAGGCGGTCGTCTTCCGACCGATCACCGACGCCAACACGCGAGTCGCCGAGATGATGGCCGGCGGTATCGACGTCATGGTGGAGGTGCCGCCGGACAATCTCGCAACCTTTAGGCAGGACGCCAATTTCGCCGTTGCAGAGCAGGCAGGGCCGCATGTCTGGTTCGCTATCCTGAATACCAAGGAAGGACCTTTTGCCGATAAGCGCGTGCGCCAGGCTGCAAATTATGCGGTGAACAAGGAAACGCTAGCCAACGACGTGCTGCAGGGGACGGCGACAGTGGCAGCCGGTCCGATCCCTCCGGCCTTCAATTGGGTGGAAAGCTCGGTAAAGCCCTATGCCTATGATCCCGAACAGGCCAAGAGCCTGCTCGCCGAGGCAGGGGTCGAAAATCCGCAAGTGACGTTCTATGTCACGGAGGGAGGTTCCGGCATGCTCGACCCGATTACCATGGGCGCCGCGATCCAGGCCGATCTCCAGGCCGTCGGCTTCAAGGTCAAGATCGAGACGTATGAGTGGAATACGTTCCTCGGGCGCGTCAACCCCGGCCTTCAAGGCAAAGCGGATATGGCCGAGATGGCGTGGATGACGAATGATCCAGATACCGTCCCCTATCTGACGTTGCGCACTGACGCGATGCCGGACAAGGGAGGGTTCAACTCCGGCTATTATTCCAATCCGAAGCTCGATGAGCTCCTGGAAAAGGCGCGCAAATCCACGGATCAGGCCGAGCGCGGCAAGCTCTACGGCGAGGTTCAGTCGATCGTTCATGACGACGCGCCGTGGCTTTTCGTCGCTAACTGGAAGCAGAATGCGGTGACAACCGCCGCGGTCAAGGGCTTCGAATTGCAGCCCTCCTTCCTGCTCGATCTCCATGGCGTGACCAAAGAGTAGTTCGCGCAGCGGAATTGCCGTCGGCACGCTCGTTTCTGCTGGTGGCAACAACACGGATCTTCCCGGAAGGTTACCATGCCGTCCTATGTCCTGACGCGGCTGATTGCCGTGGTGCCCGTTCTGTTCGGGCTCTCCATCATCGTTTTCCTGGTGATGACTCTTATTCCCGGCGATGCCGCGACGGCCATTCTCGGCTCGTATGCGACGCCGGAAAATGTGGAGCGCATCAACCGCGACCTCGGGCTCGACAAGCCGCTGGTGCAGCAATACGTCATCTGGATGGGTAACGTGTTGCAGGGCGACTTCGGCCGTTCCTTCGCCTTGAACCGGCCCGTGCTCGACGAGGTACTGGAGCGGTTCCAGGCAACGCTGGTACTCGCCGGGGTATCGCTGGTCCTGTGTTCGCTAATCGGCCTTCTTGCGGGTGTGATCTCCGCGGTGCGCCAGTTCGGCTGGGCCGACCGCATCATCACCTTTTTCGTCCTGGCGGGCATTTCCATGCCGTCCTTCTGGCTCGGCCTTCTGCTGATCTATCTCTTCGCCGTTCATTGGCGCATCCTTCCGGCGTCCGGCATGTACGCGGTCTATGGCGGGGGTGACCTGAAGGACCTTCTGCTCCATCTGATCCTGCCGGCAACCACCCTTGCCGTGGTTGCCGCGGGCATTATCGCGCGGCTGACACGTGGAGCGATGCTCGAGGTCCTGCGCCAGGATTATGTGCGCACTGCCCGCGCCAAGGGCTTGCCCGAGCGTAGAGTGATCTACGCTCATGCCTTTCGTGCGGCCCTTGTCAGCGTCATTCCGGCCATAGGCATCCAGGCCGGTTTCGTGCTCGGCGGCGCCGTCTATGTCGAAACGGTGTTCCAGTGGCCCGGCATCGGCGCAATGCTCGTGAAGGCGATTTCGACGCGCGATATCCTGCTGGTGCAGGGCGGCGTGCTCGTCGTTGCGGCCAGTTACGTGCTGTTCAATCTTCTCGCCGATGTCGTTCAGTCCATGCTCGATCCGAGGATTCGTACATGAGCACGCTTGCTGCAGCGTCCGCTCCGCAGGCCGGATCGGCACGGATCACCTCGTGGCGCCTGTTGGCTAACAATCGGTTGGCGACGGCGGGACTCGTGCTCCTTGGAACGATCCTGTTGCTGACGGCCCTCGCACCAATCCTGCCGCTTCCCGATCCGAATGCCACGGCACCAGCCGACCGGCTGAAACCAGTGCTGACCGCCGGACACCTCCTCGGCACGGATCAGCTCGGCCGGGATATATTGAGCCGCCTGCTTTGGGGCACCCGGGTTTCGGTTGCCGTCGGTTTCGCCGCGACATTCATAGCTGCCGGCATCGGATCGGCGATCGGCATCGTTGCGGGCTATGCCGGTGGGCGCATCGACAACGCGATGATGCGCGGCATCGACATGCTGATGGCCTTCCCCTACATCCTGCTGGCGTTGGCGATCGTCGCCGCCCTCGGGCCGGGGCTGATGAACGCGCTTTATGCGATCGCCCTCGTAAACATCCCGTTCTTTGCCCGCAATGTGCGCGGCGTGACGCTCGGCTACGCCCATCGCGAATTCGTCGACGCGGCGCGGCTCTCCGGCAAGGGAAATCTGTCGATCATTCTCACCGAAGTTCTGCCGAATGTGATGCCTGTCATCGTCATCACCATGTCGACGACGGCGGGCTGGATGATCCTCGAGACGGCCGGTCTCAGCTTCCTCGGCCTCGGTGCGCAGCCGCCCCAGGCCGATCTCGGCTCCATGCTGGGTGAGGGGCGCGCGCAACTCTTTACTGCGCCGCATGTTTCGATCGTGCCGGGCGTCATGATCTTCCTGATCGTCATCAGCCTGAACGTTCTCGGCGACGGAATTCGCGATGTGCTGGACCCGCGCCTTCGCTCGGGCGCACTCGCGCGCCCGGGGCCGGTCACCGAAGTGGCGCGCGATCGCACGGCGCCGGCAAGCACGGCTGACGATGCCGTCCTCGTAATCGAGAAACTGGAAACAGGGTTTCGGCAGGGAGGGGAGTTCATACCGGCGGTTCGAGGCGTCTCGCTGCACGTGAAGCCGGGCGAATGCCTCGGACTTATCGGCGAGAGCGGCTCGGGCAAAAGCGTAACCGCCTTGTCCGTCATGGGGCTCGTCGCCTCGCCGCCAGGTGTGATCCGCAACGGCGCCGTCTACGTTGGAAACGAGGATGTTCTTTCCATGCCCGAGACCAGGCTGATCGCAAAGCGTGGCAGCCGTGTCGCCTATGTGTTCCAGGACCCGCTCACGACATTGCATCCGATGGTTGCGATCGGGCGGCAGGTGGAGGAATCGATAGCCGCGCATCAGGCGATCAGCGCGGCCGATTGCCGCAAAAAGGCGATTGAACTGCTGGAAAAGGTGGGCATTCCGGACGCGCGGGCGCGGTCGGTCCACTATCCCCACCAGCTCTCCGGCGGACAGCGTCAACGTGTCGGAATTGCGATGGCGCTCGCCAACGATCCGGAAATTATCATAGCGGATGAGCCGACGACTGCGCTGGACGTGACCGTGCAGGCCCGCATTCTGGAGCTCCTGCGCGATCTTCAGCGAGAGCGGGGCATGGCGCTTCTCTTCATCACCCACGATTTCGGGATCGTCTCCGAGTTTTGCGATCGCGTGGCCGTCATGAAGGATGGCGAAATTGTCGAAACCGGGGAAACCCGGCAGGTGCTCGCCGATCCGCAGCATGCCTATACGAAGCGTCTGATCGCCTGCGTGCCCGAGCTCGGGACGGGCGCGCGCTTCCTAGATCGTGTTGCGACGCTTTTTGCCGAAGACAAGAAGGAGGTGGCGTGATGACGGGTGCTGCCATCCAGGTCCGCGACCTTTCCAAGACCTTCGGGGACGGGCGCAATCTCTTCGGAAAGGCAAGGAATGAGATAGAGGCCGTGAAGGCGGTGTCGCTGCATGTCGCGCGGGGTGAGACGCTTGCCATCGTCGGTGAAAGCGGGTCCGGCAAGAGCACGCTTGCCCGCATGCTCGTCGGCCTGGAAGAGCCCACATCCGGAAGCATGCTGATCGGCGGCCGGGACGCCGGGGCCTTGCGTCGATCCGGTCCACGGGCTTTCGGCAGGACGATCCAGTATGTCTTCCAGGATCCCGTCGCGTCGCTCAACCCGCGCAAGACGATCCGCGAGATCCTCGATACGCCGCTGACACTCTTGTGCGGTTACGAGGCGCCGCGCCGCCGCGCGCGGATGCAGGAACTGCTTCACGCGGTGCAGATGCCGGAGGATACGCTGCTACGCTACCCGCATGAATTTTCCGGCGGGCAGGCGCAGCGGATCGCAATCGCACGGGCGCTCGCGACGGAGGCCGAAATCATCGTGCTCGACGAACCGGTCAGCGCGCTCGACGTATCCATCCAGGCGCAGGTCCTGCTTCTGCTGCGCGATCTGAAGAACCGCTTCGGCCTTTCCTACCTGTTCATCAGCCATGATCTGGCGGTGGTCGAGGCGATCTCCGACCGGGTGGCGGTGATGTATTTCGGCGAGGTGGTCGAGACCGCACCCGCCGCCCGCCTTTTTACCGACCCGGAGCACGCCTATACACGACGGCTAGTCGCCAGCGCGCCCCGCATCAGGAAAGAGTGACGGTTCATGACAGTCGTTATCGAAATGAAGAAGGAAACAGGTGGAGACGGCCAGCGGCTCTTTGTTCCGGCCGAGCGTACGAAGCGCAGGCCGGAGGCGATTGCCGATCGCATCAAGGATTACATCCGCTCGGAAGGTCTGGCGCCAGGCGATCGCCTGCCGCAGGAGCGGGATCTGATCGACACCTTCAAGGCGGCCAAGGGCACTGTGCGCGAGGCGATGAAAGCCCTCGAGACCCAGGGCCTCGTCTTCACGCGCAGCGGCCCGGGTGGCGGCGCCTTTGTGGCCCAGCCCTCGGCGCGCCATGCCATGGAGCTCCTGTCGACCCATTTCTTCTTCGATCAGCCGAGCATTCGCGACATATACGCGATCCGCAAGGTGCTGGAGCCGGAGGTTGCCGGCTTGTTGGCCGGCAGGATGAGGCGAGAAGAACTGGCCGCGCTCGAAAACACGATCCGCATTTACGATCATCCGCCCGCCGATCTGGAAGAGCAATATCGACAGCGCATCGCCGAACTCGATTTTCATTCGATGCTGGCGCAGCTCTGTCCGAACCCGCTTCTCGGCTTTGTCTGCGGGCTCATGCACAACCTGTTGCGCGAGCTCCCGGCCGCGCGCTCGATCTATGCCGACCCGACACCGCTTTCGCGCGAGAAGGGGCTGTCCTTCCAGTACCGGCTCATGGCCGCCCTGCAGGACGGACGGTCGGACGATGCCCGTGCGATCGCCACCGAGCATATGGCCTTTGCCGAGAGCTACATGCTCGAGCGCGAAGCCGCGACCGGGTGACGCCTGTCGCGGAACCGTCGACGTAGTCGGGCATTGAGTTTTCATCACGACGTCGGGACGGAAGACGTTTTCGCCCGACGTTACATCTCGTACCAACAATGGAGGTTTCGACCCGGTTTATGTGTGGAATTTGTGGAGAAATCAGGTTCGATGGCGGTTCGCCGTCGGTTAAGGCAGTATCGATCATGTCGGACGTCCTGGCGCCGCGCGGACCGGACGGGTCGGGCGTCGTAGTGCGAGGAAATGTCGGGCTGGGACATCGGCGTTTGCGCATCCTCGACCTCTCCGACAAGTCGCAGCAGCCGATGATCGACCCCGAACTCGGCCTATCGCTCGTCTTCAACGGTTGCATCTACAATTTCCGCGAGCTGAGGTCGGAGCTCGAGGAGAAAGGCTACAAGTTCTTTTCCTCCGGCGATACCGAGGTCATCCTGAAGGCATGGCATGCCTGGGGCGAGGAATGCGTCTCCCGGTTCCACGGCATGTTTGCCTTCGTCATTCACGAGCGTGACAGCGGCCGCGTTGTCATGGCGCGCGACCGTTTCGGCATCAAGCCGCTCTATATCGCCGAAGTCGAGGGTGCGCTGCGCTTTGCTTCCTCCTTGCCTGCACTCGTCAAGGCGGGTGGTGTCGACACCTCGATCGATGTGGCGGCGCTCCACAACTACATGACCTTTCACGCGGTGGTGCCGCCCCCCCGTACGATCCTGAACGGCGTCCGCAAGCTTCCTCCGGCGACCCTTCGCGTTTATGAACGCGGCGGCAGCTTCAAGGACCGGCGTTATTGGGATCCGCCCTATCGCCGGCAGGCGGGCGACGCAGCCATAACCCGTGAGGAATGGCAGGAGCGGCTTCTGGATGCGCTGCGCATTGCCGTGAAGCGGCGCATGATCGCGGACGTGCCGGTCGGGGTGCTGCTTTCCGGCGGGGTTGATTCCAGTCTGATTGTCGGACTTCTTGCTGAAGCGGGTCAGCGCGGCCTGATGAGCTTCTCCGTCGGCTTCGAAGAGGCTAACGGCGAAAAGGGCGACGAGTTCGTCTATTCGGACCTGATTGCCGAGCATTTCGGTACGGACCACCGCAAGATCTTCGTTCCGTCCGCCGATTTGATGGGCGCCTTGCCCGGCACCATAACCGCTATGTCTGAGCCTATGGTTTCCTACGACAATGTCGGCTTCTATCTGCTGTCGAAGGAGGTCTCCAAACACGTGAAGGTGGTGCAGTCCGGCCAGGGAGCGGACGAGGTTTTCGGCGGCTATCACTGGTATCCGCCACTGATGAACTCGAACGACGTCGTTGGAGATTACGGCAAGGCGTTTCGCGACCGTTCCCATGCGGTATTGGCCACACAGCTGTCGGACCTGTGGCTTGCCGATCACGATGTGAGCGGCGCGTTGCTCAACGAGCATCTGCTGCGCGACGGCGCCGACACGCCGGTCGATCAGGCGCTCCGGCTCGACAGCAATGTCATGCTCGTCGACGATCCCGTAAAGCGCGTCGACAACATGACGATGGCCTGGGGCCTAGAAGCGCGGGTGCCTTTCCTCGATCACGAGCTGGTCGAGCTCGCCGCGCGTATTCCGCCGGAGGAGAAGCTGCGCGACGGTGGCAAGGGCATCCTGAAGGACGTGGCCCGCAAGATCGTTCCGAGCGAGGTGATCGACCGCAAGAAGGGCTATTTTCCGGTGCCGCAGCTCAAATACATTGCGGGTCCATATCTCGACCTGATCCGCGATACGCTGAACTCGCAGAGGGCGCGTGAGCGGGGCCTCTTCCGCGACACCTATCTCGACCGCCTGTTCGAGCAGCCGTCTGATCACATCACACCGCTGCGCGGCTCCGAGCTGTGGCAGGTGGGACTGCTCGAAATGTGGCTCGAAGCGCAGGGGGTGTAGCATGAAGAAGACGCGAGAGATCGCATCGCCGCGTCAGCGCAGCAAGGGCACCAAAGCCGTCACGCACCGTTTGAACCGGCTGCGCAAGCATGCCCAACCGGGGCGCGAACCGGATGGGCCGCGCGCCTCGGAAGCGACAAAGCAGGACGTCGTTCTGGATTGCGGTTGGGGCAGGCTGCTGTTTGCGCAGACTTTTTCCGACGACGATAAGCTCTTGTCCGAACTGCGCGAGGAGGCGCCTTCCAGCCGCGATATAGCCTTTTATGTTCGGGATCCGCATGTGCTTCTGTCGCGAGCTCCGCAGGAGATTTTCCTCGACCCGTCGCACACTTACAGGCTCGACCTGTGGACCTATCGTGCGAACACGCGCCGCACACGGGGGATCACGATTCGCAGGCTCTCGTCCGAAGCCGACGGCGAAGGGATTAACAGGGTCTATGCGGCCTGCGGCATGGTTCAGATCCGATCTGATTTCTTCTCGTCCGAAAGGGACGAACGGTCGCTGACCTATTTCGTGGCGCAGGACGACGCCAGCGGCGAAATCGTCGGCACGGTCACGGGAATCGACCACCAGAGGCTGTTCAACGATCCGGATCGCGGTGCTTCGCTGTGGTGTCTGGCGGTGCATCCGCAGGCGCGTCAGCCCGGCATCGGCGAGCATCTGGTCCGCAAACTTGCAGAGCATTTTCAAGCACGCGGCCTCTCCTATGTCGACCTGTCCGTCATGCACGACAATACGCTGGCGATCGGGCTCTACGAGAAGTTGAATTTCCGGCGCATGCCGCTTTTCGCCATCAAGCGGAAGAATGCCATCAACGAGAAGTTCTTCGCCATGCCGCATCAATCCTACGATGCGCTCAATCCCTATGCGCGGCTGATCGTGGATGAAGCGACAAGGCGCGGGATCCACGTCGATATTACCGATGCGGAAGGCGGCTTTTTCCGCCTCTCCCATGGCGGCCGCTCGATCCATTGCCGCGAGAGCCTTTCCGAACTGACATCCGGCGTTGCGATGTCGATCTGCGACGACAAGGCGATAACGCGCCGCATGGTTTCCGCGGCGGGACTTGTCGTTCCGGACCAGATGGAGGTGGGCGAGGACCACCAAGCCATTCAGGCCTTTCTCGAAAAGCACGGCAAGCTGGTGATCAAGCCGGCGCGCGGTGAGCAGGGCCGGGGCATCTCTGTGGGCATCACGGCGGCGGACGCGCTGGAGGAGGCGATCGCCTCGGCTCGTCAGGTCTGCGACCGGGTGTTGCTGGAAGCCTGTTTCGAGGGGCAGGACCTGCGCCTCGTCATCATAGACTATACGCTTGTTGCCGCCGCTATTCGTTTGCCGCCACGCATTATCGGCGACGGCCGCAGCAGGATCGCCTCACTTATCGAGAAACAGTCGCGGCGCCGCGAGGCGGCAACCGGTGGAGAGAGCCGGATTCCGCTCGATGCGGAAACGGACCGCTGCCTCGCGGAACAGGGTCTCGATCTCGACACGGTGCTGGATGAGGGCATGGAGATCACCGTGCGCAAGGCTGCCAATCTCCATACCGGCGGCTCGATCCATGACGTGACGGATACAGTGCATCCTGATCTTGTCGATGCCGCCTGCCGTGCAGCGCGCGCTATCAACATCCCGGTCGTCGGCATCGACCTGATGGTGCGCGATCCCGCGCTGGCCGACTACGTCTTCATCGAGGCCAACGAGCGTCCGGGCCTGGCAAATCATGAGCCTCAGCCGACGGCTGCAAGCTTCATCGAACTGCTGTTTCCCGGCAGCCGCACCGCAGTCTGACCGTCGGAACCTGATAGGTGGCGAGGGGCGGTCGCCGTCCGGCTTTACCGCGGCATGTCGCTGTCGATTAGCGCGTCGAGGGGGCCGGTCAGCGCCGTTCTCGGGGGCACGAGCCTCGGTTTCACCAAATGAATCTGGACCGACGCCCGCGGCTCCTCGATCACCTCAAAGGCCCTGGCGATCATTCCCTCGACATCTTGTCTTATCATGATGACGGGGAAGGGGAGGAAGGATGCGAATGGATCGTAGTCGTAGCAGCCGACGACGAGATCCTTGGAATTCTCGAGCGGATGCTCGGCCATGAAACGCAGCAGTCCCTCTAGATTGATCGAGGAATTGACGAAGAACCCGCGCGGAAGTTTCCCCCGCTGTTCGTAAAAGGCATCGAAGGCCTTCCGCGCATTGTCTGCCGCATAACCGGTGGGCCATACGCATTCATCCGGATCGCCCCCGAGCAACTCCTTCTTTGCGGCACGAAAGCCGCGGATGCGCTCGCGGGTGGCATGATCATCACGACCACCGAACAAATAGAGATCCTCGGGCGCGAGCGGCCGGTCGGCAGGGAAGTGGCGGATGATTGCTTCGGTCAGAATACGGCCGCCTTCGAAATTGTCGCTGATGACGGATGGGACCTTCGTCCCCGGCAGATCGATGTTGATGTGCTTCAGCCCTGCCGCTTCGCAGACCTCGTGAACGCCGTCGGGATCCGTCGCGCCGCATATGAACAATTCGTCGATGGAATAGGAGATCAGCGTTTCGGCCGTCCTGCGTTCCTCTTCCGGGTCGCGGCTGGCGCTGACGACAATTGGACACTGACCCTTGCTTCGCACATGCGCTTCGAAGGTCTGGGCAAGCGAAGAAAAATAGCGGTTGTCGTGAACGGGCAGGAGCAGCCCTACCAGGCCGGAACGGGAGCTGCGCAAGCCCCGCGCCTGACGATTTGCAGTGTACCGATGCGTTTCGGCAAGGCTCCGGATGAGCTCTGCGGTGCTTTCCCTTATCCGCCGCTTGCGCCACGTGCCGTTCAGTACCGCACTTACCGTCGAAGGCGAACTCCCGGATAGCACCGAGAGATCATAGATTGTCGCCTTTTTCCTGCCACCGTTCGTCATGCGAGCCTCCTGCGATCCCTTAGTGCCGATTTCGGCTTGACGAAAGACTAAGTCTGCATGATAGTCATTGCACCATCGATTGTGCAAAAAAAAGAGATATCGATTGTGCGAGTCGTTGGTGCCGTCTGAGGAGGCGGCCGTCAGCGGCGGGGATATTCCTTTCCGTCCAAGAAGATGAAGCTGGAGGCGGCGTGGAAGCGCCGGGAGCGTTCCCTTCGGGAACATGTGGAGGAGAGATATGATCAGGAAAATTCTTGCTGCCGCTCTGGCGGCATCGCTTTCGCTTGCCGGTGCCTATACAGCCGCGGCGCAGGATTCCGGCAAGGTCGGCATCGTCGTCAAGATCGGCGGCATACCGTGGTTCAACGCAATGGAGGCGGGAATCAAGGAGCGTGGCGAAAAACTCGGTGTCGACGCTTTCATGGTCGGGCCGACCAGCGCCGACCCGGCACTGCAGGTTCGCGCGATCGAAGACCTGATCGCCCAGAACGTCAAGGTCATCGGCGTCGTCCCCAACGACGCGAAGGTGCTAGAGCCGGTTCTTACCAAGGCAAAGGAGAAGGGCATTATCGTCATCACCCATGAGTCGCCAAGCCAGAAGGGCGCGGATTGGGACTTCGAACTTGCATCAGCGACCGGCTTCGGCGAGGCGCATGCCAAACTGCTTGCGGAGAAAATGGGCGGCAAGGGCGAGTATGCGGTTTTCGTCGGGTCGCTGACGGTGCCGCTCCACAATGCCTGGGCCGATGCGGCGATCGAATACATCAAGAAAAACCACTCCGAAATGACACTCGTCGGCGATCGCTACGGCGTCGCAGAGGATGCCGACAAGAGCCGGTCGACGGCGCTCGACCTGATCTCCGCTCATCCGAACCTCAAGGGCTTTCTCGCCTTCGGAAGCCAGGGCCCGATCGGCGCCGGCCGCGCTATTGAAGAGCGCCGTAAGACTGGTGAAATCTTCGTCCTCGGGCCCTTCTCGCCCGGGCAGGGCCAGAAGCTCATCAAGGCCGATGCGATTTCCGGCGGCTTTATGTGGAATCCCAAGCAGGCCGGCGAAGTCTTCGTGACGCTCGCCGACAAGCTCATGAAGGGCGAGGAGATCAAGGATGGTGACGAAATCGAAGGTCTCGGCGTGATCCACCCCGACTTCGAAAACCGCAACATCATCGTCGACCAGCTCGTGCCGATCAACAAGGAGACGGTCGCCGACCTCGCCGCAATGGGTCTCTGAACGGACAGAAGTCGGGCGGGGGCCAAGTGGTTCCCGCCCCACCAACGGGTTCTCCCGGCTGCTGGGCCGGCTTCGGCCGGCCTGGCAGATCCCCAGGAAACACCATCGATGGGCCACGGTAGCATGCATCAGTCGGCAAGCGCGGCACGTACGGACCAGCCGCTTCTGTCTCTCCGAAACATCAATATGACCTTCGGCGGCGTCAAGGCGCTTAAGAATGTGACCTTCGAGGTCCGACCAGGCGAGGTGCATTGCCTCGCCGGTGAGAACGGCTCCGGCAAGAGCACGCTGATCAAGGTGATCACGGGCGTCTATCGGCCAGCGGAAGGGGCGATCATCGAATATGACGGTGATGTCTATCCGCATATGTCGCCGGTCACCGCGCAAGAGCGCGGCATTCAGGTCATCTGGCAGGACCTTGCACTTTTCCCGGAAATGAGCGTCGCGGAGAACATAGCGTTCCACGAAGTCCTTGGCCGTCCGCGGCTGGTCGATTACAGCCGCATGCGCCAGATTGCAATCGAAGCGCTGAGCCGGCTCGGCATCACGCTCGATGTGGATCTGCCGCTCAAGGAATATGCGATCGCCCAGCGTCAGATCGTGGCGATCGCCCGAGCGCTCGTCGGTGAGGCGAAAGTTGTCTTCATGGATGAGCCGACGGCGTCGCTGACGCAGTCGGAGACGGATTATCTCCTCGAGATCGTTCGCGGCCTGTCGGCCTCCGGCGTTGCGGTTGTCTTCGTCAGCCATCGTCTGGCGGAGGTTCTTGAGATTTCGAGCCGGATCACCGTTCTGCGCGACGGTGCGCTTGTCGGCGTGTATCCCGCCGACGGCATGACGCAGTCGAAAATCACTGAACTCATGACCGGCAAGACCTTCGATCAGCACGTGCGCGCACGCGCGAAGGACGACCAGCCGGTCGTGCTCGACGTTCGCGGTCTTGGCAGTCCGGGCCAGTTCGAAGATGTTTCACTGACCGTCCGCCGTGGTGAGACGGTGGGGATAACCGGTCTCCTGGGGGCCGGGCGGACCGAATTGGCGCTCGCGCTTTTCGGCATGCTGAAGCCTACATCTGGGACGTTCAGCATCGATGGCCGGGAGGCTCGCTTCGCTTCGAACCGCGATGCGATCAAGGCCGGCGTCGCCTATCTGTCGGAGGACCGATTATCGCTCGGGCTCATTCAGCCGCAGTCGATCGCCGACAATCTCGTGATCGCATCGCTTCACAAGATTCTCTCCGGCGGCCTTCTCGCCGATGACCGTAAACGCAGCCTCGTCGCCCGCTGGATCGCCGATCTCGGCGTCAAGATCGGCCATCAGGCCGACGCGATATCGACGCTTTCCGGCGGCAACCAGCAGCGGGTGGCGATCGCCAAATGGCTGGCCACCGATCCCAAGCTTTTGATCCTCGACTCCCCCACGGTCGGGGTCGATGTCGGGGCGCGTGCCGGTATCTTCGACATCGTCGCCAAGCTCGCCGAGAGCGGGCTTGCGATTATTCTGATCTCGGACGAAGTGCCGGAAGTCTACTTCAATGCCGACCGGGTGCTGCACATGGCCCAGGGCCGCATCGTCGGCATCTATGATCCCCACCAGACGCGGTTGGAAGAGATAGAGGCGGCCGTCTATGCATAGCCTGATCCGCACGCATGCCACCGAATTTTCGCTGTTGGGGGTGATCGTCGTCATCAGTGCCGTACTGTCTTTCGCGACCGCGAATTTCTTGTCGCTCGGCAACGCCTTCGATCTCCTGAATATCAGCTCCGTCAACATCATTTTCGCAGTCGGTCTGCTCGTGGTGCTGATCGCAGGCGGCATCGACATCTCCTTTGCAGTTGCCGCTTCCGTCGTCCAATACGGCACGGCGATCGCGCTGGGTTGGATCGGCGGCGGCGGTTGGCTCTCCGGCTTTGTGATAGCCGCTTCGCTGGGTGTGCTGCTTGGCTGCGTCAACGCTCTCCTGATACACCGCTTCCGGATCATTTCGATCGTCGCCACGATCGCCACCTTCAACATCTATTTCGGATTGCTGATGTTCTTTACGCGCGGCGTGTCGATCTACGACTTGCCCGATTGGCTGACCGATCGCGTGATACTCTTCGAGCGCGAAATGCCCGACGGGACCTGGATCGAAATCACGCTTCCGGTTCTCGTCATGATCATCTGCGTCGTCGCGACATGGACCCTGATCACGCGCACCACGATCGGCCGCCAGCTCTTTGCTTTTGGCGACAATCCGGAAGGCGCCCGGCGCTTCGGCATCAACATCGGCGCCATGCAATTCATTGCATTCGGCTGGTTAGGACTGATGGCGGGCATCGGTGGCCTCGTCCAGGCGCATTATGCGCAGGAAGTCGTGCCGAACGCGCTTTATGGCCGCGAGCTCGACGTGCTTGCAGCAGTCGTGCTTGGCGGCGCGCGCCTCGGCGGCGGCAAGGGCACCGTGCTCGGCTGCGTGCTCGGCGTACTCTTGATCTCGATCACCCAGAACGGTCTCAACCTGATGGGTGTGTCGCCCTTCGCCTTCAAGATGATTATCGGCGCCATCATCCTGATCGCCATCACGCTGTCGAACACGCGGCTCGAGCGCCTGCTGCCTTTTGCCGGTTGGAAGGGGACGCGACGATGACCGCTGTTTTCGAAAGGATCAAGGCCACGCTTGGACCGGAAATGGCAGGCCCGGGACTTGCCTTCGTCGCTGTCTTCGTCGTTTTTGGATTTGCCTCTCCGCAATTCCTGAGCTCCGCGACCTTCGGCTCCGTCGCCTTCCAACTGCCGGAGCTCGGCCTCCTGACACTTGCCATGCTGCTGCCGATCCTGACCGGCGGCCTCAATCTCGCAATTACATTTACGGCTAATCTGGCCGGTCTGACCCTTGCCTGGGTCCTGAAGGCGAACGGCGGCGTCGACGCCGGCTTCGGCATCTTTCTCGTCGGCTCACTTCTTGCCGTGATGGTCGGTGCAGCAAGCGGCGTCGTCATGGGCCTGGTGATAGCCTTCACGCGCGCGCATCCGATCCTCGTCTCCCTGTCGATGATGATTTTCCTGCGCGGACTTGGCGAATTCCTGACGCGGGGCGGCGACATCTCCGGGTTCCCGTCTTTCGTGGGAGTGATCGGTCATGGCTCGGTCGCCGGAATCCCCGTGCCGCTCATCGTCTTTATCGTTTGCGTGCTCGCCTGGCACCTGCTTCTGGGCCGCACCAAGCTCGGCTTCAACACCTATATGATCGGCTCGAATCTCGAGGCGACGCGCTATTCGGGTATCAATACGCGCAAGGCGATCGTGCTCGTCTACACCCTCTCCGGCATAATGTGCGCGATCGCCGGCATCATCATGCTGGCGCGGTTCAATTCAGTTCGCGTCGGCCATGGAGAGTCCTATCTGCTGATCACCGTGCTTGCGTGCTTTCTCGGCGGCGTCAATCCGTTCGGCGGATTCGGCCGGGTCATCCCCGTCTTCGTGGCGCTGGTGGTGCTGCAGCTTCTCTCGTCAGGGCTCAATCTCATCGGAGCCAACCAGCATCTCGCGACTGCCGTGTGGGGGATACTTCTTGTCGGCGTGATGATCCTGCGTTGGGTCGCTTCCAAGATCAAATTTTCAATTGTCAGAAGAGGATCATGACCATGCAGGGTTTTGGCGTCCATACGAGCATGTGGACAATGAACTGGGACCGCCCCGGAGCTGAGAGGGCGGTAGTGGCCGCTGTCAAATACAAGGTCGATTTCATCGAAATTCCCATGCTCAATCCGCCTGCCGTCGATACGGAACATACCCGTGCCCTGCTGGAGAAGCATCGTCTGCGCGCGGTCTGCTCGCTGGGCCTGCCGGAACCGGCCTGGGCCTCGGTGCGTCCCGACGCGGCGATCGACCATCTGAAGATCGCGATCGACAAGACGGCGGATCTCGGTGGGGAAGCGCTGTCCGGCGTGATCTATGGCGGTATCGGCGAGCGCACGGGCGTGCCGCCGACGGTCGAGGAATACGACAACATCGCCCGCGTGCTGCAGGCCGCGGCCAAACACGCCAAGTCACGCGGCATCGAGCTTGGTGTCGAAGCCGTCAATCGTTACGAGAACCACCTGATCAATACCGGCTGGCAGGCGGTTAAGATGATAGAGCGGGTTGGAGCCGATAACGTGTTCGTGCACCTCGACACATATCACATGAACATTGAGGAAAAAGGCATCGGCAAGGGCATCCTCGATGCCCGCGAACATCTGAAATACATCCATCTTTCCGAAAGCGACCGCGGCACGCCGGGCTACGGCACCTGCGGCTGGGACGAGATTTTTTCGACCCTTGCGGCGATCGGCTTCAAGGGCGGCCTTGCTATGGAAAGCTTCATCAACATGCCGCCGGAAGTCGCCTATGGTCTCGCCGTCTGGCGCCCCGTCGCGAAGGACGAGGAAGAGGTGATGGGCAACGGCCTGCCGTTCCTGCGCAACAAGGCTACGCAATACGGCCTGATTTGAGGAGGTTGCGGCGCCGGGCGGGCAGGGAAAAGAGGACGTGGATGCGATGAACGATAGTGGCAGCGGAGCGGCTGCGGTCGCCGTCCTCGATGTCGGCAAGACGAATGTCAAGCTGAGCGCGTTCACAGCCGACGGCGCGGCCGTCGAGACGCTGAGCGTCCCCAATCCCGTTCTCCCCGGGCCGCCCTGGCGCCACCATGACGTTACGGCCCTGAGCCAATGGGTTTTCGAAACTCTGGCGGCTTTGTCGAGGCGCCACGATCTCAGCGCCATTGTTACTGCAGGACACGGCTCGGGCGGCGTTCTGACGGGCACGGATCCGGATGCCGGCGATGGCGCCACGCTTCCGATGATCGACTACGAGCAGTCTTTGCCGCCCGATATCCTCGATGGCTATACCCCGCTTGCCGGCTCCTTTCTCGATCGCGGCAGTGCGACCATGCATGGAGCGACGCATCAGGCCCGTCAGCTCTACTGGATGGAAGCGCGGCAGCCGGATGCTTTCGGAAAAGCCCGCTGGTTTCTCGGCTTACCGCAATATTGGGCCTGGCGGCTTTCCGGTATTGCTGCGTCGGAGGCGAGCTTCCTCGGCGCCCAATCGCATCTCTGGAATGTTGCGGAAAGGCGTTGGGCGCCCATTGTTGGGGCCCGCGGCTGGGAGCGGTTGATGCCGCCCTTCGCGAAAGCCTGGCAGACGCTTGGGCCGATCCGGCCGGAACTCGTCAAGCGGTACGGGCTTCCAGCAGAAATGCGCGTCCTGGCGGGAGGCCATGACAGCAGCCTCAATCATTATCGTTATCACGCCGCCGGCCTGCAGGATTTCACGGTCATCTCGACGGGAACCTGGATCGTCGGATTTTCCCGGTCGACGCCGATCGACCGCCTCGACGAGCATCGCGGCATGACCCTGAACAGCGACCTCTTCGGAAATCGCCTCGGCGGTATTCTGACGATGGGCGGCCGGGAATTCTCCCATATCGCCGGGGTCGACCCGCCGACAGACAACGCCCCTCCCGAGGTCCTTGTGCGTCTCCTTGCGCAGCGGACGATCGCTGCTCCCTCTTTCGGCGACGACGACGGCCTTTTTCCCGGCAGCGCCGGAAGTGGGCGCATCCTCGGGCCGGAACCCAAGTCGGCGATGGAGCGCAAGACCCTGGCACTTCTTTATTGCGCCCTGCTAACGGTGGAATGCATCGAGACGCTTTCTGCAGATCGCCTCGTCGTGCTCGACGGCAGCTTCCTGCGCGATCCACTCTATGCGGACGTCGTGGCGGCACTGCTGCCTGACCGCAAGGTGTGCTTCAACCTCGATGCTTACGGCGTTGCCGCCGGTGCGGCGCTGCTCGCCGGCCACGAGACGCGCAAAGGGCCGGCGCCGCTGACACTGAGTGAACCGACCCGTTTCGGAAGGCTCGAACCCGAACTTTTACGCTACGCCGCCGACTGGCGCGCGGTTGCCCGGACAACGGCAACAGAGACCAATTCCGGAACATGAAAGGAAATCTACATGGCTGAAACGGACAAGCTGGCACTTCGGCGAGAGATGGTGGACATCTGCCGGCGGATGAATTCGAGTGGCATCAACCAGGGTACGGCCGGCAATCTCTCGCTCCGGACCGATGACGGCTTCCTCATCACGCCCTCATCCATGCCCTATGAGACGATGCAACCGGAAGACCTGGTGGAGATGGCCTTCGACGGCACCTATGTGGGCCATCGGCCGTCATCGGAATGGCGCTTCCATCGCGACATTCTGCGCGCGCGCACCGATATAGACGTGGTCCTGCATTGCCATTCGATCTATGCGACGACGCTTGCGTGCCACCACAAGACCATCCCGAGCTTTCACTACATGACGGGAATTGCCGGCGGCACGACGATACGCTGCGCCGAATACGCCACCTTCGGCACCCAGGCGCTCTCCGACAACGCGCTTGTCGCGCTCAAGGGCCGCCTGGCTTGCCTGCTCGGTCAACACGGACAGATCTCTCTCGGCAAGACGCTGGAACAGGCCCTGTGGCTTGCGATCGAAGTCGAGACACTGTCGCGGATCTATGTCCAGGCCCTCACCCTTGGCGAGCCGCCCGTGCTGCCCGACGACGAGATGGAGCGCGTAATCGCCCAGATGCGACGCATGAGCTATGGCCAGGCGCCCGACGCCGAAGGCGTGAACGACGTAGCACGCCCGCGCGATGCCTTGGGCAATTCCGGCAAGAGTGTGTAGCGGTTCTGCACGGGGGAGGGCAGGGTTGCGGCTTTGCCCCACGGCCGGACGGAAGATGATATCCGCGCGGTGGGCAGCGCAATCCAAGACGTGCTCAAAGAAACATCCGCCGAATAATGCCTGCCGGTAAACCAAGGCTGTCAGCTTACAATTTCAGGCCATAAGGAGCGCTCGTGTACGAGCACATTGCCGAGTGCTGCGTCTTCCTGGCAGGTTTAAGGAACATCATTGAGAGTGTTTCCCTCCGGGTCGCCGAGTTTTGCGTATCGACCGTGGATAGCGGAACGGAAAAGATCTTCGGGTTCATCGATGGCGAGGCCATCGTGAGAGCCGTTGATACAGGTATTCTGATGCACGTCGGCGCGACGGACGTTTTCTCTTACTTAAGAACGGCATTGGAGGACAGTATTCTTGAAGCGGCGGCGTTCCCGACAGAGGGATTGGCCTGTCTGCCGTCGCCCGCCGGATCGTTCATGAAATTCGACCGCTTGCCCGGCTTGCTGCCCCGCGGTTTGTAGCCAATCTTCTCGCTGTTGGTCTTCACCTTCGGCGCCGGCCGCTCGTCCTGGCGTTCCTTGATGTAGACCAGCACATCGGAAAGCCGCTTGTTCTCGGTGGTCGCCGCATGCGTCACCCGCTGGTCCTTATCGAACACCCAATACCCCTTCCAGCGCACATCAAAGCGACCATCGGCATAGGCATAGGTCTCGGCATAGCGACCAGCCAAACCGCACGGCACCTCGGTCTCCTCAAGCCTGATCCGCTGGCGCTCGAACGAAAACGTCAGTTGCGCGCCGACATGGCGCTGCTCACGCTTGCACAGGATCTCGTTGAGCCGATCCGACGCCAGATTTAGCGGCCTGTCCGCGAAACACGGATCTCCCGTTCGAGACTGCTCAATGCGACGAAGGCTGACTTCCGAGAGCGCGCGGTTGCGTCAACAGATCGCGGGGGCGATCTGAATGGTCTGCTTTGGGGCAACTTCCCGTCGTGGCGGCTGCTTTGGCTGGATCTTTCCGGCTCCTATCGAACACCTCAAGCTTGGTCTCATGAAAATGCGCCCGCCGGCTAGGCGGTCGCAGAAGTTCGCGTCCTTGGCCGGACGCGGGATTGGTCGGGACAGGTCAACCATTCTTTCTTAGAGTCAGCATAGTGGAAAGATAGGCAAAACAGCGTGGCAATCCGATAGTGCCACAATAAGTAATACTTATATTATTCCTTGCTTAATTAGCCTTTAGTAGCATAGTCTGGCCGTCTACTGCCTGGGAGGAGCAAGATGGAGCATGTCGAAGCCGAAAAGCTTTCGAAGCACACCGTTACCAAGATTTGGAACGTCCGCGAATTTTGCCAACTACATCAATTGGGTGACAAAGAAGAGATCCGACTTCGTCGGCTATTCGGCCGGTTCGCCACAGCCTCCGAGCTGCAGCATAATGCCAAACGCACTCCGAAGTGGAGATACTAGGGTTTAGCGACAGGATCCCGCGTTCGTCGCTGACGGGGTTGGTCGCAATTTAAGCTGCTCATCCAGAAAACAGACCCGGCTCTGTGGCCGAGTCACATGTCTTTCATACGGATACTCCGCGATTGACCCGGAGCGGCAGTGTTAAGGCAAACGCCGATGCCTCAAGTGCCGCCTGCGGATAGGCTGTGATGTCATCGATGTAGCAGCGAGATTGGGATCCCGGCGAGACCTTTCGCGGCAGTGCTCCCCTGCTGCTCTGACCACTGATCCCCGCCGAGCGACAATAATCTTGTGAAAAAACCGATACTAGGGCACAATTTGCGAGTGCGGCGCTATCTCGACTCCGGCCGTCCTGCGCCGAGAGTTCGTGGGCGAAAGGTCGGCGTCGATGCATCAGGGGTTCTTTCTTCTGTTCGCTACGGTGTCCGTGGTCACGGCCCTGACGCTGGTCCTGGCGCGCAATCCGGTTCACAGCGCATTGGCGTTGATGGCGTGCTTCCTGCAGATTTCCGCAATTTTCGTTATGCTCGGTGCACCGCTGCTCGCTGTCATCCAGATTTTCGTCTATGTCGGCGCGATCATGGTCCTTTTCCTATTCGTGATTATGATGGTCGACGTGCGCGAAGCGGTGCTGCAGCGCTTCATGCCCGGCGGCAACCTGCCGGCGCTCGCGCTGCTCCTGCTGCTCGGTACCGAGATGGTCGTGCTGGTGCTCTGGAGCGATCGCTTCATCGAATCGCCCCCCGTAGCCGAGCGCGGTGGTGATGCGATCAGAGATCTCAGCAAGACGCTCTTCTCGGACTATCTCCTGCCGTTTGAAATCGCCTCCGTCATCCTGCTGGCGGCTCTCGTCGGCGCCATCGTGCTGGCGCGGAAGGAGCCTGGCTGATGGTCCCGCTCTCTTGGTCGATCCTGCTCGGAGTGGCCCTATTCGTGATTGGAGCCGGGGGCGTCCTGCTGAGGCGCAATATTCTGATTGTGCTGATGTCGCTGGAGCTTCTGCTCAATTCGGTCAACATCAATTTCATCGCCTTCGGGCAGTACTACGACGACTTCCGCGGACAGATCTTTGCGATCTTCGTCATCGCGATCACCGCGGCGGAGGTTGCCGTGGCCCTCGGCATATTGGTCGCGCTGGTGAGAAACAAGTCCACCCTCAAGGTAGACGACGTCACCATCATGAAAGGATAGCGGCTTGGACCCGGTGATCTCGACCCGGCCGCTGCTTGCCGTCGCCGTCGCCGGACTGGCGGCCCTTGCCATTCTCTTTCTCAACAAGCGCGAGAAACTCCGCGACGCGGTATCGCCGATTGCCGCGGTCGCCATGTTTGCGATCGTCGTCTCCATGGCGCCGACGGTGCTGGCCGGCGGCACCGTCGAACTGCGCCTGTTCGAGGTCCTGCCGGGGATCGACTTCGGTTTCCGCGCCGATGCGCTCGGCATGGTTTTCGCCACTGTCTCTTCGCTTCTGTGGATCGTGGCCGCGGTCTATTCCATCGGTTATATGCGGCATTTGCACGAGCACGCGCAGACCCGCTTTTTCGCCTGCTTCGCCACCAGCCTCGCGGCCGCAGTGGGCGGCGCCTTCGCCGCAAATCTGTTCACGCTGGTCATCTTCTACGAGGTGCTGAGCCTCGTCACCTATCCGCTCGTCTACCACCACGAGGACGAAGAAGGATGGCGCGGCAGCCGCAAGTATCTCGTCTATCTGATGGGCGCTTCGAAAAGCGTGCTTCTCGCTGCCTTGGCGCTGACCTATCACATCGCCGGGTCGCTCGACTTCGTGACGGGCGGGTTACTGGCCGGTGCCAATGCCTCGGCAACGCTGCTCGCGGTCGTCTATTTCTGCTATCTGTTTGGCTTCGCCAAGGCGGCGGTGATGCCGATGCATGCCTGGCTGCCCGCCGCAATGGTGGCGCCGACGCCGGTCAGCGCACTCTTGCATGCCGTGGCGGTCGTCAAAATGGGCGTCTTCTGCGTGCTGCGGGTGATTTTTCATGTTTTTGGCGTCAGCATGGTCGGAGAACTGGGCCTCGGGGTCGCCACGGCCTATTTGGTCTCGTTCACCATCCTGATGGCATCGATCTATGCGCTGACGCGCGACGACCTGAAGGCGAGGCTCGCCTATTCGACCGTCAGCCAGCTCTCCTACATCGTGTTGGGCGCGGTACTCCTATCGCCGCTGGCCATGGTCGGCGGGATCATCCACATCGCCGCGCATGCGTTCTCAAAGATCACGCTCTTTTTCTGCGCGGGGTCGATCTATTGCGCGTCCGGAAAACGCAACATCAGCGACATGGCGGGCATCGGCCGCAGGCTTCCCTGGACGATGGGGGCATTCTTCGTCGCGTCGCTGAGCATGATCGGCATCCCGCCGACGGCAGGTTTCGTCAGCAAGTGGTATCTGGCGGAGGGCTCGGTAGAGGCCGGGCAGATGGCTTTCCTGGCCGTGCTGCTCGCGAGTTCGGTCCTCAACGCCGCCTATTTTCTGCCGGTCAGCTACACCGCCTTTTTCGAGGCGGAGACCAAAGAGAGCCAGGCGCCGGTCCGCGAAATCCCGCTTGTTGCGATCCCGCTGGTTGCGACCGCGATCCTGTCAGTACTGATGGGCATCTTCCCCTACTATTTCCTCACCCTCGCGGACGGAGTGATCCAATGATCAAGCCTGTCGTCGGTTTCTTTGGTGACGAGCAATATGCGAGGCCGCGCCGGCGGCTGTTCTATCTGGTGCTCTTTCTGATTATCGTCGCCGACTTCCTGGTTTCTCGCGACCATGCCGAATACCTGTGGGAGCGCCTGCCGGGCTGGTCGGCGGCGTACGGCTTCGGCTCTTGCGTGCTGCTCATCTTCGTTTCCAAGTTTCTCGGCCATCGCGCCGGGCTGATGCGGCGCGAGGATTATTATGACTGATTTCGTCCATCCGGCCCTGATCTTCATTCTAGGCGCTCTGCCGATCCCGTTCTTCACCGGACTGGTGCGTAAATCCTATCTCGTGTTGATCCCTGTGCTGGCGATCGTCGCCGTCATGGCCATAGAGCCCGGCAGTTATGGCGAGACGCAGTTCCTCGGTCAGGAAATTCTGATTGCGAAGGTCGACAAGCTGAGCATCGTCTTCGCTACCGTCTTCACCATCATGGCGCTGATCGGCACGGTCTATGCATTGCACCTTTCCGGCGCCGGCGAGCATGTAGCCGCCTTCGTCTATGTCGGCAGTGCGCTCGGGGTGGTGTTCGCAGGTGACTATCTGACCCTCTATCTGTTCTGGGAGGGCATGGCATTCGCGTCGGCATATCTGGTCTTCGCTCAAGGAGCGGGACAGGCGATCCGCGCTGCTTTTCGGTATCTCATGGTCCACGTCACTGGGGGCGTCGTCCTGCTCGGTGGCATTCTGCTCCATGGGGCGGCCGCTGGCTCACTGCTCTTCGGTCCGGTCGAGGGCGCTTTGGACGCGGGTGCCTACCTCATTCTGGCCGGATTCTTGCTCAACGCGGCGGTGCCCCCACTCAATGCCTGGCTGACCGATGCCTACCCCGAGGCGACCGTCACCGGCGCGGTGTTCATGAGTGCCTTCACGACCAAAACCGCCGTCTACGTGCTGGCGCGGGCGTTTCCGGGTATCGAACTGCTGGTCTGGCTCGGCACGGTAATGGCGCTCTATGGCGTCATTTATGCGGTGCTGGAAAACGACTGCCGCCGCCTTCTTGCCTATCATATCGTCAGTCAGGTGGGCTACATGGTCGCGGGCATCGGCATCGGCACCGAGCTGGCGGTGAACGGAGCCACCAGTCACGCCTTCGCGCACATCCTTTACAAGGGGCTCCTGTTCATGGGTGCCGGGGCGGTGATCTATGTCACCGGCCGGCGCAAGCTCTCCGAGCTTGGCGGGCTTTACAAGGCAATGCCGCTGACGGTAGCGTTCTATATGGCCGGGGCCCTTGCGATCTCGGCATTCCCGTTCTTCTCGGGTTTTGTCAGCAAATCGATGGTGATAGCCGCAGCAGCGCAGGATCACCGCGCGCTGGTCATGTTGGCGCTGACGATGGCGTCGTCCGGGACGTTCCTGCATACTGGGCTCAAGCTCCCCTATTACATGTTTTTCGGTACCGATCGGGGGCTGCAGGCACGGGAGCCGCCCGGCAACATGCTGGTCGCGATGGGTGTGGCGGCGGCGCTCTGCATTGCCATTGGCATCTTCCCCGGGCCGCTCTACGCGCTTCTTCCCTATCCTGTCGATTTCGAGCCTTATACCGGCGTCCATGTGAGCGAGAGCCTCGGGATCCTGATGTTTACGGCTTTGGGCTTTGTGATCTTCCTTCGGGCGCTCGATCCCGAGAGCACGATCAGCCTCGACACCGACTGGTTCTACCGCAAGGGCGCCCGCGCCTTCATGTGGTTCGCAGAAAGGCCGTTGGCGCGGTATGAGAAGGCGGTCAGCGACGTATCGGAGACTGCGGTGCTGCCCTTCCTGCACGGCTCGGCGCGCACGGGGATGCGGCTTGATCTCAATGGCGTGGATGGCGTGGTGAATGGTGTCGCCCGATCGATCCTTGACGGCGGCGGCGTACTGCGACGCTTGCAGACCGGCGTCGTCACCCACTACGTGCTGGCGATGATCGCCGGTCTAATCGCGGCTATCCTCGTCTTCGCGGTGGTGTGGAGGTAGGGGCACGATGTCGATCCCATTGCTGAGCCTCATCGTCTTCGTGCCCGTCGCCGGGGCGGCAGTTCTGGTGTTCATGCGCAGTGACGATGCAGTACGGTGGACGGCGCTCGGTTTCGGTATTGTCGATCTCGCTCTCTGCATCGTGATGCTGGCCGGCTTCGACACGACGACCCACGAAATGCAGTTCGTCGAGAGCCGTCCCTGGGTGGCCGCGCTCGGGATCGCTTATGCGCTCGGCGTCGACGGCATCAGCGCGCTCTTCCTGTTCCTGACGGCGCTGTTGGGCTTGATCTCCGTGCTCGCTTCCTGGGTGGCGATCGACCGCAAGGTGAAGGAGTTCATGGTCAGTTTGCTGGTCATGCAGGCGCTGATGCTGGGTGTCTTTTGCGCGCTCGATTTGTTCCTGTTCTACGTCTTCTGGGAGGCGATGCTGATTCCCATGTATCTGATCATCGGCGTCTGGGGCGGCGAAGGCCGGGTCTATGCTGCGTTCAAGTTCTTCCTCTATACGCTGGCCGGCAGCATCCTCTTCCTGATCGGCGTCATCGTGCTCTATTTCCAGGGGGGCGAGACCTTCGACATACTCGCCCTGACGGCGCAGGATCTGCCCTTCGGCGTCCAGTCTTGGCTATTCTTCGCTTTCCTGGTGGCTTTCGCTGTCAAGGTGCCAATGGTGCCGGTGCACACGTGGCTGCCGGACGCACATGTCCAGGCGCCGACGGCTGGCAGCATCATTCTCGCCGGCGTGCTCCTGAAGATGGGTGCTTACGGCTTCCTGCGCTTCTCGCTGCCGATGCTGCCGGAAGCATCTCTCTATTATTCAACGCTTATGCTCTTGCTTTCGGCTCTTGCAATCGTTTATGGCGGCTTGCTGGCGTTGGCCCAGGACGACCTGAAAAAGCTGGTGGCCTATTCCAGCATCAGCCATATGGGATTTGTGACGCTCGGGATTTTCGCGCTGAATCTGCGCGGGCTCGAGGGCAGCATCCTGCAGATGTTCAACCACGGGATAACGACGGGCGCATTGTTCCTGTTCGTGGGCCTGATCTACGAGCGCACGCATACCCGCAGCATCGCGAATTACGGCGGGCTGATGAAGGCGGCGCCCATCTATACCGCCTTTCTTGCGCTCTTCACCCTGTCTTCGATGGCGCTGCCGGGGACGAACGCTTTCGTAGGCGAACTGCTGGTGCTGTCGGGTGGGTTTGCGGCAAACCTCGCCGCGGGCACCGCGGCCGTAGTGGGTGCGTTGCTAAGTGCTGCCTACCTGCTCGGCATGTACGGGAAGGTGGCGCTTGGTCCGCCGAGTGTGAGTGCCAAGTATAAGATACACGACGTGAACGGCCGCGAGATGGCTGCCATCCTGCCGCTCGCGATCTTCGTGCTTTGGGTCGGGCTCTATCCGCGACCGTTCCTCGGGATCATCGATGCGTCTGTGCGAAATCTACTGGTGCAGGTACACGGTGAAGGGATCGGTCAATGACTGCTGTCGCCCTTCTCCAATGGGTCCTGGCGAGCGTCCCCGAGATCATCGTGGTCACCGGTGCCTGCATCCTGCTGATTGTTGGAGAGCTTGTGCGCAAGGGACGGGATGAACTGCTCCTGTGGGCCTCAGTCGCGATCGTGCTCCTCGCCGCGGTGGCCACGCTCATGCTGGCAGGCGAGATACGGCCAGCCTATGCAGGCATGTTCATTTCCGACAGCTTCGCCGTCTTCTTCAAGTTGGTGTTTTATCTGGCGACTGTCCTGACCTTCTTTCTGTCGCGTAAGTACGCCGAAATAGAGGGAATCGGCAGGAGCGAATATTATGTTCTGCTGCTCTTCGCTCTTCTTGGAATGATGATCATGGCCTCGGCGATCGACCTCCTGTCGATCTATGTGGGCCTCGAGCTGATGGTGCTCTGCACCTATGTGCTGACGGGCTTCCTGCGCAAAGAACGGCGATCGAACGAGGCGGCTTTGAAATATGTGATCCTCGGCGCGGTCTCGACAGCGATTTTCCTTTATGGCGTCTCGCTCATCTACGGGCTCACCGGTACGACCCAACTGGACAGGATGGCTGAGGCGGTGAGCGGCGGTCCGCTCGATCCCGCCCTGCTGCTGGCGGTCGTTTTCATCGTTGCGGGGCTCGTCTTCAAGATCGGCGCCGTGCCGTTCCATATGTGGGTGCCTGACGTCTATGAAGGCGCGCCGACGACGATCACTGCGTTCATGTCGGTCGCACCCAAGGCGGCCGGGTTTGCGGTGATCCTCAGGGTGTTTCTTAATCCGCTCGTCGAAGCCTCGAACGCCTGGATCATCGTCGCGGCCATTGCGATGGCAACGATGGCGCTCGGCAGTTTCGTGGCGCTGGTGCAGGATAATTTCAAGCGCCTGCTCGCCTATTCCAGCATCGCGCATGCTGGGTTCGCTATTTTCGGCGTGGTGGCCGGCGGCCAGGACGGGATCGCCAGCGTGATGCTCTATCTGCTCATCTACGCTTTCATGAATCTCGGCATTTTCGGCGCCGTGATCATGATGCGGAACGGAGATTTTTCCGGCGAAGTCATCGATGACTACGCAGGTTTCGCCAAGTTCCATCCCGGGCTCGCGCTTCTGATGCTCCTCTATCTCTTCTCGCTCGCCGGCATTCCGCCGACAGCCGGGTTCTTCGCCAAGTTCTATGTGCTGGTCGCGCTGGTCGAGCGCGGTTTTGTCGCGCTAGCGGTGATCGCAGCCCTGCTCAGCGTCATCGCCGCCTACTTCTATATCCGCATCGTGATGGTGATCTACATGCGCGAGCCGGAAAGGACGTTTGACCCTGCGCTGACGCCGCTCGTCCGCGCCACGCTCGCCTTCACCGCCGTCGGCACCATCGGCATTGGCCTGTTTCCGGCGTGGTTCTTGAGGCTAGCTCAACAGGCGGCTTTTGGAGGGTAAGGCGTGTTTTCGCTGCTGTACCCTCGACGCCAAATTGCTGCAGGCAGTCCGACTCGTATCAGATCTTACTAATCAATTGGATTTGCATTGACCGGCTCGACGGAATAGACTCGTGCCAGGTAAAATGGATTGCCAGGGTCCGCCGGCGAGCGCCGGCTTCCTGGTCGCAAAGGGGGTTGATCGCGGCCGAGCGTGGTTGACCAAGGCCAGACGTTATGACGGCAATGGAGTTCCTGCCTGTTCTGTTCATGGTCGCCGGGATAGTCCTGGTGGCGGCGGCAACGCTTTTCGTCTCCTCGCTGCTGCGTCCGTCCAATCCCTATCCCGAGAAGAACGCCCCTTATGAATGCGGTATGGAAGCGGCGGGTGAGGCCGCAGGTGGCCGCTTCCGGGTTCCGTTTTTTATCCTCGCCATCCTCCTCGTGATCTTCGATGTCGAAGCGATGTTCCTCTTTCCCTGGGCGGTCGTCCTGAAGGAGATCGGCATCGTCGGCTATATCGAGATGTTCGTCTTCATGTTGCTGCTTCTTGTGGGCTTCGCCTATGCCTGGCTGAAGGGGGCGCTGGAATGGCAGGAGTAAACGATGCGATCCGCGACAGCGTACTGTTCACCACGGCCGAAAGCATCATCAGTTGGAGCCGGAGGTCGGCCTTGTGGCCCGAAACCTTCGGCATTGCCTGCTGCGCCATCGAAATGATCTCGGCTGGCTGCGCGCGCTACGACCTGGACCGGTTCGGCGTGGTGTTCCGGCCTTCTCCGCGGCAGTCCGATGTGATGATCATTGCCGGCACTGTCACGCGCAAATTCGCGCCCGTCGTGCGCCGGCTTTACGACCAGATGCCGGAGCCGCGCTGGGTGATTGCGATGGGGACCTGCGCGATTTCGGGTGGAGTTTACAACACCTATGCCGTGGTGCAGGGATCGGAAACCTTCGTCCCCGTCGACGTGCATGTGCCCGGCTGTCCGCCGAGGCCGGAGGCGCTGATGCATGGCTTTCTCCTGCTTCAGGAGAAGATCAAGACATCCCGCGCACTCACCGGGACGCCCCTGGGGCGGGTTGTAGCGTCATGACCGGGGAGCGGCCTGTCGATCTTCTATCGATCATCGGGAGCTTCGTAGGAGCAGTCGAGGGTCTCGGCGCTGCGCACGGCATTCATGCCTTTGCCGTCCCACCGGAGCAGATCGTCGAGTTCTGTCGGTTCCTGAAAGAACATCCGGCGCTTCAGTTCAGTTTTCTCTCTGACATCTGCGGCGTCGATCATTATCCCGACTTGCCGCGCTTCGAGACGGTTTACCACCTCTATTCGCTGAATAACAAATGGCGCGTTCGCATCAAGTGCCGGCTCGGCGACCCACCGCATGTTCCCTCTGTCACGGGAGTCTGGCGAACCGCCAATTGGCATGAGCGCGAGGCCTGGGACATGTACGGCATCCGCTTCGAAGGGCATCCGGATCTGCGCCGGATCTACATGTGGGAAGGTTTTGAGGGCTTTCCGCAGCGGAAGGATTTCCCCTTGAGGGGCTACAAGGACAAGCTGAACCCCTTTGGAGCCGAGGGTCCGCCGCCAACGCAGCCGGACCTCGCCACTAGAGATATACCCCAAGGAGGCCATTAGACGCCGGAGAGTTTGAGATGACCGAAGTCACCGAGCTCATGAGGCCGGAAGGCGAAGCGCTCAATACCAAGGAGGTGCTTCTCAATCTCGGTCCGCAACACCCGAGCACCCATGGGGTTCTGCGGCTCGTGCTGCAACTCGACGGCGAATATGTCGAGCGCATCGACCCCCATATCGGCTATCTGCACCGTGGCACCGAAAAGCTGGCGGAGAGCTTCACCTATACGCAAATCTTCCCGCTGACTGACCGGCTCGACTATCTCTGTCCACCTTCGAACAACCTGGCCTTCGCGCTCGCCGTGGAAAAGCTGCTCGGCATAGAGGCCCCGATCCGGGCGCAATACATCCGCGTGATGATGGCCGAACTCGCAAGGATTTCCGGCCATCTCCTGATCACCGGCGCACTGCCGATGGACCTGGGCGCCATGACCGCGCTGCTTTACGCCATGCGAGAGCGCGAAATGATCATGGACCTCCTGGAAATGATCACCGGTGCGCGCATGCACACGTCCTACTGCCGCGTCGGCGGGGTGCGCGAGGACCTGCCCGACGGGTTCCTTCCGAAGATCCGGGAGTTCTGCGAGATATTCCCGAACAGGATCCGCGACTATGAGCGCCTGATAGAGAACAACCGGGTGTTTCTCAGCCGTACTCAGGGGATCGGCGTGATCTCCGCGGCGGACGCGGTCGACCTCGGCTTGAGCGGACCGAACCTGCGTGCCTCCGGCGTCGACTGGGACATCCGGCGCGACGAACCCTATGAAATCTACGACCGGCTCGATTTTGACGTCATCACGCGCGAGGAGGGCGATTGCTATGCGCGCTGGCTTTGCCGGGTCGACGAGATGCGAGAGAGCATCCGCCTCATCGAACAATGCATGGAGCAGATGCCGGAGGGGCCGTTTCAGGTCGATATTCCGACGATCGCCTTCCCCGTCGATAAAGAGCGCGTGCATTGCTCGATGGAAGCACTGATCCAGCATTTCGATCTCTCCGCCTACGGCTTCGACGTACCCGCGGGGGAAGTCTATTCGGTAATCGAGGCGCCCAAGGGGGAACTCGGCTTCTACATCATCAGCGACGGATCGCCAAAGCCGTTCCGCATGAAGGTGAGGGCCCCGTCCTTCGTCAATCTCCAGGCGCTCTTCGGGGTCACCAATGCACGTTACCTCGCCGATATGATCGCCGTGCTCGGCAGTCTCGACCCGGTGATGGCGGAGGTGGACAAGTAGCAGGGAGGTTTGGACGCGATGACGATGCGCGAAGAGATCGAGGCGGCGGCAGCACGATATCCCGATCGGCGATCGGCGATCATGCCCGCGCTCATGATCGCGCAGAAGGAGCATGGTCATCTGCCCGGCCCGGTGCTCGAAGACGTCGCCGAGATCCTCGGCGTCGAACGCGTTTGGGTCTATGAACTGGTGACCTTCTACACGCTCTTCCATACCGAACCGATCGGCAGGTTCCACCTGCAACTCTGTGACAATGTCTCCTGCATGCTGTGCGGATCCGAGGCGCTGCTGAAGCATCTGGAAACGACGTTGCGGATCAAGAAGGGCGAGACCACGGCGGACGGTGTGTTCACGCTTTCGACCGTCGAATGCCTCGGGGCATGCGAAATGGCTCCGGTGATGCAGGTCGGCGATGATTACCACGGCAACCTTGATAACGCGCGGCTCGATGCGCTGCTGGAGAGCTTTCGCGCGGCGGAGCGGGTGGCGAGCGTCGAGCGCGCTCATCCGCCGTCGCCAGGAGAGTAAGCCATGTTCGAGCCGGTCCTGCTCAGAAATGTCGATGTGCCGGACGGTCATCTGCTGTCGACCTACCAGGTCGGCGGCGGCTACCAAGCGCTCACGAAGGCACTCGGCGAATATACACCCGACGAGATCGTCGAGCTCGTCAAGGAGTCCAACCTGCGCGGCCGCGGGGGTGCCGGGTTCCCGACGGGCATGAAGTGGAGCTTCGTGCCGAAAGCGGCCGGCAAGCCGAAATATCTCTGCTGCAATGCCGATGAAGGGGAACCCGGCACCTTCAAGGACCGCATCATCATGGAGCGCGACCCGCATCAGCTCATCGAGGGGCTGGCGGTCAGCGCCTATGCAATCGGGGCCGAAACCGCTTACGTCTACATTCGCGGAGAATATGTGACGGCTATTCGCCGCATGGAACAGGCGATCGCCCAGGCGCATGAAAACGGCTATCTGGGCACCGGCATTCTTGGCTCCAACTTCAAATTCATGGTCCACATCCATCGCGGTGCCGGCGCCTATATCTGCGGAGAGGAGACCGCAATGCTCGAGTCTCTCGAGGGCAAGCGGGCGCAGCCGCGACTGAAGCCGCCGTTTCCTGCTGTAGCCGGCCTCTATGCCAGCCCAACGGTCATCAACAATGTCGAGACGCTTGCCTGCGTGCCGCATATCGTGATGCGCGGATCGGCATGGTTCCGCGGCATAGGGCCGGACAGGAGTCCCGGCCCGAAGCTCTACTGTGTGAGCGGTCAGGTGCGCAAACCCGGCCTCTATGAGCTGCCGATGGGCATATCGCTGCGGGAACTCGTAGAGGAATACGCCGGCGGACCCCTGCCGGGGCGAAAGGTCAAGGCGGTGATTCCCGGCGGAGTCTCGGCGCCGGTGATCCCGGAGAGCGACCTCGAGGTGGGCATGGATTTCGACTCGCTTGCCGCCGCCGGTTCGATGCTCGGTTCGGCGGGCGTGGTCGTGATCGACGACTCGACCTGCATGGTCAAGATCGCAACGCGGATCATCGAGTTCTTCCACCATGAGTCCTGCGGCAAGTGCACGCCATGCCGGGAAGGTTTGAACTGGACCGTGAAAGTCCTGCGGCGCATCGAGGCAGGCGAGGGCGAAACCGGCGACCTGGAGCAGTTGGAGATGCTCTGCAAGGGCATTTTCGGTAACACGTTTTGTGCACTGGGCGACGGCGCGGCCATGGGGCTGCGCGCCGCGCTCAAGCATTTCCGCGAGGAGTTCGTCGCCCATATCGAAGAGCGGAGGTGCCCTTTCCACTGAGGGGCACCGGGCCGGTCTGGGAGGAAGTATGGTCAAGGTTACGATCGACGAACAAACCCTGGAGGTCGAGGCTGGCTCGACGGTGCTCGCCGCCGCCGAGCGACTGGGCATCGAGATCCCCACCTTCTGCTATTGGAAACGGCTGCCGCCACTCGCCTCCTGCCGCATGTGTCTGGTAGAGATCGAGGGACTGCGGCGGCTGCAACCGGCCTGCGCCACGGTGGCAGCGGACGGCATGGCAGTGCGGACAAATACGCCGCTGATCGAAGAAACGCGCGCGTCCATGCTCGACATGCTGCTCGCCAATCACCCCCTCGATTGCCCGATTTGCGACAAGAGTGGCGAATGCGAGCTTCAGGACATGGTCATGGCGTATGGGCCCGGCGAAAGCCGGTTCCGCGACCCCAAACGTGTGTTCCATTCGAAGGACATCCGTCTGAGCCCGGTGATCATCATGAATGTCAACCGGTGCATCCAGTGCCAGCGCTGCGTGCGCATGTGCGAGGAGGTCGTGGGCGCGGTGGCGCTAGGCACGGTCGAAAAGGGCATGGACACCGCCGTCACCGGTTTCGAAGGGAGTCTTGCAAGCTGCGACCAGTGCGGCAACTGCGTCGAGGTCTGCCCGGTCGGCGCGCTGATGAGCTTCCCCTATCGCTATAGGGCACGGCCCTGGGATCTCGCCGAGACCGACACGATCTGCCCGCATTGCGGCACCGGATGCCAGCTCACTGTCGGAGCGCGCAAGGGTGAGTTCATGCGGGTCCGCTCGGACTGGGAGCATGGGGTCAACCGCGAAACCCTCTGCGTGCGCGGCCGCTTCGGCCTCGATTTCATCGAGGGCCGGGATCGCATCAAGCGGCCGATGATTCGCCGCGACGGCGCGCTCACGCCGGTGTCATGGGAAGAAGCGGGCGAATTTCTCCGCCAGCGCCTCGCGGCGGTGGAGGGCAGGGCCGCCGGCGGGCTCATCTCGCCGCGTCTGCCGAACGAGGTGCTCTACCAGTTCCAGAAGCTGATGCGGACGGTGTTCCGCACCAATAATGTCGACTGCTCGTCCCGCTGGTCCACGCCTCTCGACATCCTGGCTCCGCTGGTAGCAAGTTTTTACAGCCGTGGCGCTCTAGAACAGGTGATCGGCAATGACTGCGTCCTCGTCGTAGGTGGCAACGTGACCGAGGAGAACCCGGTCACCGAATACCTCCTGCGCGATGCCGCGCGGCGGCGGGATACCGGCTTGCTCATGCTTTCGGCGCGGCCATCGCGGCTCGACGCCGATGCCCGGGCGGTTCTTCGCGTTCAGCCCGGCGGCGAGGCTCAGGGCCTGGCCGCGGTCGTGGCTGCTCTCGCGGCCGTGGCCGATGAGGGTTTGCCGGGCGACATCCCTGCGAAGACCCCCAGTTCCGCGGCGGGCGCAAATGACGCGTTGGACCGTCTGGTCGTAATGCTCAAGGAAGGTCGCAACGTCACTGTCCTGGCAAACGTCGATCTGCTGAGATCGCCGCTGGCGCGGGAGACGCTGCAGCAGCTCGGCAACCTTCTGCAGCTCCTGCGCCTGCTCGGCAAGGAACCCTCGATGCAGTTCCTCTTCGATCGTGCCAATCAGATGGGCGCCTGGGACATGGGTGTACTGCCGGGAGTTTTGCCGGGGCTGGGCCCCGTCGCCGATGAGGCCACGCGCACGAAGTTCGAACGGAGCTGGGGCGCGGAGATCCCTCGCAAACCGGGCGCCGATGTCGACGCGATGCTGGAACTCTGCGAAAACGGGCGGATGGGCGTGCTCTATGTGGTCGGAAGCGACCCGATGATGTCCTATCCCGACCGGGAGTTCGTCGAGCGCGCACTCGGTGCCGCCAGTCTTCTGATTGTGCAGGAGGCGTTTTTCACAGATACGGCGGGATTGGCCGACGTCGTGCTGCCCGCCGCCGGTTACGGCGAAGAATCCGGCACGTTCACCAACAATGAAGGCCGTATCCAGGCGCTTCGCAAATTCCGCGAGCCGCCTTTTGACGCCCGGAGCAATCTGGCGATCTTCGACTTTATCGCGGCGCTCCGGGAGCAGCCGCTGCAGCTATCGGCCAGTGCCGCCGTTTTCGATGAGATAACCCGGTTGGTTTCCGCCTATGAAGGCTTGACATGGGAGGGGCTTGGTGGCGACGGTGCATTTACCAGGTCAGCCCCGAGGCTTTGGGCCGGTGCGCCCTTCGCTCCTCCGCCCCCGACCCGGGTGACGGACGTGCTCCAGCTGATCACCGGCAACTGCCTGTTCCACAATGGCTATGTTTCCGAACGCTCGCAAACCCTGAATTCGGTCGCGGATGACCCGTTTATCGAGATGAGCGCTCGGGATGCCGCTCGTCTTAGCCTCTCGGACGGCGATCAGGTGCTCGTGCGGTCTGCCCGGGGCGAGCTGACGGCGAAGCTCAAGGTTAACAAGCGCTTTCCGGACGGGCTCGTGTTCGTTCCCGAAAACTACCGCGCCCTGCGGCTCAACAGTCTGATGCGGCGGGGCGAGTATCCATGTCCGGTGGAGATTCGCGCATGCGCAAAGGCAGCGTCTGCTCTGGAGGAGGATCGGGTCTGATTGCATCCGGATTTGCGGGCAGAGGGTCACTGCAGCCTTGCTGAAGGGGTCCACTCTCAGGCAATCCGCGGCAGGTGACTTCGTCAGCGATAGTTGGCTCCGCAAATGTAATCGTGCATGTCCCGCTCCGCTTGCAATGCCTCTTCGAGCCGGTGTTTGACCACGTCGCCGATGCTAACCACGCCGACGGCATCGTTGCCGTCCATGACCAATACATGGCGTGTGCGCCGCTCCGTCATGATCGACATTACGAACGGGAGGAAATCCTCCGTCGAGCAGGTCGCGACAGTGCGGTTCATGATTTCTCCCACCCGCATGAGGGGTGCTTCGGAGCCGTACTCGGCCACGGCATAGCAGCAGTCCCGCTCCGAGAGTGTGCCCAAGCATTCCCCTGGCGAACGGCCGACGACGACAAAGCCGATATTCCTGTCGCGAAACAGCTGCAATACTTCCACCATCGTGTGGTCCGGCGTGACCGAGAAGATTTCGGGAGACTTGCTCCTCAGGATTTGGCAGATGTGCATCAGAGCCTCCAGTCCTGCTCCGGCGCGACGCCGGGCGCGCCGTCACTTTCGTCGAATATTCCGCCACCAATTGTAACCGCGTGGCTCGCTCGCCTCGACCAGAACGTCGCGTTCGGTGCTCAGGCGCGCAGCGACGACGCCGCCGCCGGTCATCGCCTTGCCCGGCTTGGCGAGCAGATCGTCACGGCCGATCACCAAGTCGCGCGAGGAGAAACTCGAAAATTCATATTGTTGGCCAAGAGCGATCGCGTCCGCCGGGCAGGCGTCCTCGCAGAGCCCACAGAAGAGACAGCGGGCTGTGTCGATCTCGAATTTGGCCGGGCGCCGATTGCCCTTCTCGTCCTCGTAGGGGACCACTTCGATGCAGTCGCAGGGACAGATCCGCGCACAGAGCTCGCAGGCGACGCATTTGATCTCGCCCTCGGCGTCACGTTTGAGGAAATGGTGCCCGCGATAACGCGAATAGGGCAGCCACTTCTCCTTGTCCGGATATTGCATGGTAACGGGTTTGGAAAACATGTAGCCGAAGGTCAAAGCCAAACCATTCGCCAGATCGGCGAAGAAAGCCCAGCCGATCCATCTTCCAGCTTTGTCCAGTGCGTGCGACATGGCCGCCTCGCTGCGGCTCCTGAGAGTCTTCTTGCATGTCCGTACCCAGAGCTTCTGGGCGGCATGCATCAGGAGAAAACAACACCGCTGATGATTATGTTCGCCAAAGACAGGGGAAGCAAGACCTTCCATCCGATTGCCATCAGTTGGTCATAGCGGTAGCGGGGGAAGGTAAAGCGGAACCACATGAACAGATAGATGAAGAAGGCAACCTTCAGCAAGAACCAGAGGAGCGGCGGCAGTGGGATGAGCACGCCGTTCCACCCGCCGAAGAACAGGATTACAGTGAGGACCGACACCAGCACCATCACGACATATTCGCTGACCATGAACAAGGCGAAGCGGATGCCGCTATATTCGGTGTGGAACCCGGCTCCCAGATCGCCTTCGGCTTCCGCAAGATCGAAAGGAATTCGCTGCGCTTCTGCAAGGCCTGCGACGAAGAACACGAAAAATCCGATCGGCTGATAAACGACATTCCAGACGTCGCTTTGCGCCCGCACGATGTCCAGCAGGCTCATGGATTGCGCCAGCATGACGACGCCGATGACCGCGAACCCCATCGGAATCTCGTAGCTGATCATCTGCGCGCAGGTCCGCAGAGAGCCGAGGACCGCATATTTGCTGTTAGCCGCCCAGCCGCCGAAGATGACGCCATAGACCTCCAGCCCAATGACCGCGAAGACGAAAAGCAACGCTACGTTCAGGTTGGAAATGTAGAGAGTGATCTCGTTGCCAAGAACCGAAACAGTTTCGCCGAAGGGGATTGCGGCAAACACCACGAAGGGCGGGGCAAGCGCCAGGATCGGAGCCAGTTTAAACAGGAAGCGGTCGGCCTCGGCCGGTATGTGGTCCTCTTTGGTCAGGAGCTTGATACCGTCCGCTACCGGCTGCAGAAGACCGTGCCAGCCCACGCGCATCGGCCCCATCCGCTGCTGCATGTGCCCCGCTATCTTACGTTCCAACCACGTTAGCGGCAGGGGTAGCAACAACAGAATCGCGATCAGCAACGCGACCTTGAAGACGATCAGACCGAGAGCGACGACAAGTTCCATTACGGCACGTCCTGCCCAGTCCCGCGCGTGCAAGCCGACGCGCAAAGCACGCTGTGGCACTTTCGATCGCTGCATGTTTCAGCTTTAGTCGGCAAACATAAGGAACATGCAGCAGCGCGCAGCTTTGCGCATGTTGCACGTTCACGGTACAGCCGTCACGCTCCACTTGCAACTACACTGCAGAACTCGACCAGCGCCCCATCGCCTGTGCGCTTGATCACGTAACCCTCGTGGCATTGAACAGCCGACATCCTGCTGGGGCAATGACTGCCCCGGCAACTTTCGGACATTCCACCCTGTGACGCCGAAAGTCAGCTCGGGGGATGGGCGTGATTTCGGCCGAGAGCGAGCGAAGTTCCGCAAGGGGACGAAGGGAGCCGGTCTTCACGAGCCTTTACACGGCTTGCTGAGAGGGATGTGCACGTTCCAGGCTTGATGGATCGAATCATTTATCGACCGGAACTCATCCCCTCAGAAGCGGCAATGGTGAGTTCGGGACGTCGGAACGACTAGGATTCGAGCCTGCTCTGGAATGACAGTTTCAGACGCCGCTCAGCTCTGTTAACCCGCACAGCGAACGAAAGCGCCCTGCCATTGGAACTTGTCGGCCACAGCGGGGCCCACGACGCGTGGTTCGCGTGGAGGTACAGCGCGCACGAAAGTGCGTCCGACATCGGCATCATCGAGGATCGGGTCGCGTGTCCTCAACAGGGAGGCAGCCTGGCGGGTGACCAATGAGGCCTATCCACGCGCAATATGCGCCTGACGATCGCGAGGCATCGTCGGTTACAGTAGACGAGAGAACCCGATAGCGGTGTCCATGCGGAGAAGCAACCTTGAGAGCATTGTCTTAGTGACGGGTAGACATGTAAACTCGTTAGCATCGTTCTCAAAATGTCTCCGTGGGCCGGATCGAATGGGCGATGCTTTGTGTCCGCTGAATTGCATCGACCGCCAATCTTTGCGCCGACCTGCGCTGCTTCATTATGGTGATTTGATGTTTGCGAGGAGTCGTTCCCATGAGCATCACCCAGATTTCGCAACCTGTCACGCCAGGCGAACCCGCTCCGGATTTTGTTTTACCCGCAGTGGACGGCAGCGGGACGATCTCCTTGGCCGACTATCGTGGGAGGACCCCACTTTTTCTTGCACTGTTCATTGGCCTCTGGTGTCCATTCTGCCGCCGCGCAATTGCCCAGATCGCAGCATCAGAGTCTGCACTTAAGTCTGCAGGAATTGAAACGCTCGGAGTTGTGGCTACAGCCCCCGACAACGCCCAGCTTTATTTCCGATTCAGGCCCACACGCCTCCGTCTGGCGGCTGATCCGGAACTCTCGACGCATCAAGCATACGGCGTCCCAAGACCCATACCGACGCCGGAGTTCCTGAGGGCGCTGGATACGACCCTGATCAACCCAGACGGCTTGTTCGCAGAACCGCTGCCGATCACGCATGCGGCCGAGGCCATTGGAAAGCTAGACAACTACAAGTATAATGAAACGGATCAAGCCGATATGGAGCGGCAGTGGCCCCAGCTTAAGGGCCAATTTTTAATTGATAGGGCCGGCTTCGTCCGCTGGGCCTACATTGAGTGCGCGGCCGATGGGCTAGCCGGGTTGGGGAAGTTTCCTTCAGCCAACGAAGTCCTGGCCGCAGCCCGCGCGCTAGCCGACTAACCACGGCCGGTTCATGGGCGGCCGGCCAGTACCATCCCGGACTGAAAGGGTGAGCAGCATCTGCACCCGCTTCTCGCCAGCTTCGGCGGCGCTGCGGGCAACAGCAGCTTTCTCTACGGCGCGAGCAAGTCTGGCATTGTCCGATGTGGAAACAAAGGCGCGTGCGCTTGATGGGGTGTGTCGGGACGGCCAGCTATTCGATGTCTTCTCCGCGCAAAGCGCTGTCGGTTTGTGCCGTGTGGCGCCTGTGAGAATGGCCATTGGAGACTGCGGCCATCAAGAGCGGCTTCTGCCAAAGGTAATTTTTAATGGCGATGTTCCCGTAGGTAATCTTCCCGTCACAGGTAATCGCAATGAGCAATAATATTTGGCGCATAGTCGCTGGCTGCAGGCGGGCCTTCGAGACGACCCTCGGATGTATCCAGTTTCTCCTACGGCTAATCGAGAAACGGCAGGACAACCAGCCCTTCGGGATCGAGCCCGTGCTGGTTGCATACATCCTGTGCCAGGGAAAAGTACCGCTCGGCCTCGGCCATATCGCCGACGTCGAGACTCAGTGTAGCTAGGCCGTCATAACACGGAAAGAGCATTTGCGGCTCGCCTGTTTCCCGCGCCACTTCTAGTGCCTCATTGTAACAGCGTGCCGCGAGTTCCGGCTCCCCATGGCACTGATGAATCTGTCCAAGGACTATGAGCGGGACAGGCAGATGCTCGCGCTCGTCGAGTGCGCGGTCTAGTTCGATCGCCTTTTCGGCGGCAGGAACGCCCTCGCCGCCGCAGCGGTCGGTGAAGGTGCAACTGACGACAGCCAGATTGGCGAGAAGACGCGCTTGAAAGCCGAGATCGCCAATGCGGCGCGCAACTTCGAGGCCTCGCCGACACACCTGGATTGCCCGTGCCGGATCGATCACAGTGTAGAGCACGCCAAGATTCGTGTAGCCACGGCACGCGGCGCTGAGCAGGCCGGCAGCCTCGGCAACGTTGACGCTCTGCTCCACCTCTATCACCGCTTCGCGGCATCGCTCGAGCCGCGCCAGAGCGACCCCCTTTGTGTTGAGCGCCTCTGCGGTCGCGTGTGCCGCCTCCAATCTGGTCCCCTCGTCGGCATCAACCGGCAGCGACTCGGCCTGTTCGAGCGCCTTCTCAGCCCATTTTATGGCGTTGGAGTGCTCACCGATGCGAAATGCCAGACGACCACGCTCCTGGAGCAGAAGCGCCTGTTCGATACGCGCGTCAGTTCCTTCAAGCAACAGCGCCGCTTCGGCATAGTGTGCCTCGGCGTGGGTTCTTTTGCCGGCTTGCCAAAGTAGTCGGCCGAGTTTGCGCAATATCCGTGCCGCCCCAGCGCGGTCGCCTGTGGCTCGGCGAGCCACGAGCACCGTCCGGTAGTGTTCATGAGCTGCCTCTCGCCGCCCCGTCGTACCGCAAAGATCGGCGATGCGCTCGCGCAGAGAGAGCCTCAGTTCCACGGGTTCCGGGTCGTCGGCAAGCGCCGTCAGCGCCTGTTGGTAGTGCCGGATAGCGTCGTCATTTGCGTAGACCGCGCGTGCCCGGTCACCGGCCGAACGTAAATAGCGCGCACCCTTTGCCCTGTTCGGGCTCAGGCTGAAATGATGGCCGAGAAGCAGCAGGTCCTCGAGGCGCTCTGGGTCTTGCCCGCATGATTGTTCCAACGCCATCCCGACCTGCCCGTGCATTTCGGTGCGCCGCTGCAGAAGGAGGTTTTGGTAAATCACGTTCTGGAGCAGGGCCTGCGTGAAACGATACGAGCGAGACGCGATTGAACCGCCAGCGGCCACTTCCTCGATGATCTCCGCATCACAGAGAATATCTAGCCCCGTCTCGATTTTCTTTGGGTGGGCTGAAATCGCGGCAAGCAGCGTTGCGTCGAAGCGTGGACCGAGGACCGCCGCCTCTTGGGCCAGCCTTCGCGCTTCGGGCGGCAGCCTGTCCGCCCGGGCGAGCAATATTGCCTGAATACTCGCCGGAATCTCGACCGCCGCTTCACTTGATGCAGCCCGCCAATGAAGCCCGTCGCGCTCCAGGATCCCGCCCTCAATGAAGCCGCGCACAATCTCCTCGATAAATAGCGGGTTTCCGCCGGCGCGGTCGAGAATCCGGCTTCCGAGTGAGTTCAACGTCTGGTCCCATTTTTCGCCGAAAAGGGAGGCGAGCAGCTTTCGCCCACCATTGTCGTCAAGCGGAGCGAGACGAAGCGTCGTATGGCTGATGCGCCTGGAATCGAGTTGTTCCATGTCAAATGTCGGGCGATGGGTGAACACCATGATCAGCCGCTGCCGTTCCAGCCGATCCATCAGGAACCGTAGCGCCTCCAACGACACAGCGTCGGCCCAATGCAAATCCTCCACCACTATCAGCAGCGGCCCGAGAGCCAGCCGCCTTTCGAAGATGGTGCGGATCGCAAAAAAGATCTGCCTGCGGAGTTGTTCGGGTTGGACATGCCGCAACACGCCGTCCGGACCGCCGAGGCCGACGACATGGAGCAGAAGCGGCGTCAGGCTGACCGCCTCATCTCCGTTCAGGCCAAGTTCGCCCAGCAGATCGGAAAGCCTTGCTTTAGTCTCAGCTACCGGGCCGCCTTGCCGCATACCGGCGGCGCTTCTAACGACGGCAGCAAGCGTACCATAGGACTGCTCACCGAGCGGCGAGCAGGCTGCCTGCCTGATCGCGACAGCGGCAAAGCGTTGTTCGTCGCCAATGCGTGCGATGAATTCGTTAACCAGCCGCGACTTGCCGATCCCAGCTTCTCCGACCAGCCGCACCAGTTGGGCCGAACCTCTGCAAGCCAGATCGAGGCTCGCGAACATACGCTCGAGCTCGGCCTTCCGGCCGATCAGCGGAGTGCTGAGGCCCAGCGCCTCCAATCCACGCGCAGGACGCGCGGCTTCGCGCAACCCCTTTAGGCGGTAGACAGGTATGCTTCCTGTCTTCCCGCGCAGCATGGTCTCGCCGAGCGTCTCAAAGACGAAGGCATGCCGGGTGAGGCGTTGGGTCAATGGCCCGACCAGCACCTCGCTGGGCGAAGCCATGGACTGTAGCCGTTGCGCTGTATTCACTGTGTCGCCGGTCACCGAATAAGATTTAGCGCTTCCCGCGCCAAAGCCGCCGGTGACCACCGGTCCGGTGTTGACGCCGATGTGGAGGATTGGCGGCGCGCCGGCCCGCGCCTGCCAGCGCTCGCCCATGCGTGAAGCCCGCTCGACCATGTCGAGGGCGGCGCGAAGCGCTCGCTCGGGGTCTTCCTCATGCGCGATCGGCGCGCCGAACAGCGCGAGCAGGGCATCGCCAATGAACTTGTCAACGAAGCCGCCAAAACTCTGCACCGCCTCGGTAAGCTCCTCGAACAGCTCATTTTGCAGTGCCTGCATGAGTTCCGGGTCGATTTGCTCGGACAGTGCAGTGAAGCCGCTGAGATCCGCGAATAGAATGGTGATGGTCCGGCGGTCGGCATCGACGGCGGGCAGGGCCGGTTGCTTAATCTTCACAGTCAGCGCCGAAGCGGCGCGGCTGGTAGGCTTCCCCTCTGCGCCCGCATCGTTCGTCGGAGCGCCGCATTTTGGGCAGAAGGCAAAGTCAGACGGGCACGGGTAGCCGCAGCCAAGGCAGGACTTTGGTTGCCTCATGCCGCATTTAGGGCAGAAGGCAAAGCCGCCTTGGATCTCGAGCCCGCAACCCGCGCAGTTCATCGATTGACCCCATGCGACCATCGATAGGCCTCGGACCAGTTCCAGAAGTGTTCCAATACGGAGAATGAGAATGGACCCGTAAGGGTAAACGGGCAAGCAGCGAGAACAAAACGACGCTGACGGGTCGCCAGCAGCCAACCCTAGCGCGGCGGCGCGTTCCAACGGCCGTTATCTACCTGTTTTGGCCCTCGCGTTCCACCGCCTGACCGATCAGCCTCCGAGACACGTGTGACTTGCTATGGTCGCTCTGATTGGGCTCCGAAGCCGGACGGCACCTATATTCGCATCGTACGCTTCACGACAGCCTGATCAACGAAGAGCCAAACTCGCTCCGCGAGGTGATCTCGTAACATGAAGTTCTGACCTCTCATGTTTTCGAGAAGCAGGCAGTCGGCAGCGTGAAGCTCAGGGTGCACGGCTTCAACTGAAAAAGCCGGCTTCCGAGGGACTGGCATCGACGCTGGCGAAGGTAGTCCAGCAGCCAGCAAACGAAGTTATGCCTCGCACGAAACGGTTGAAGCAGGATCAATCCGGGTCCCGCGCGGCCGCATCGTCGGTCAGTTCCAGCGCGTTATGGAGTTGACCGGCGGACGATCACATCGCATCGGGGTTCGATTCCAAGATGCATCATCCACCCCGAGACCCAACACCTGGAGCGGATGAGGACGCCGCGTGCGGTTTCGTCCTGGATTTCGAAATCGTGGTCTAGCGGCGGAGAATGGCATCCGCCGCTTTTTCCGCAATCATGATTACCGGTGAGTTCGTGTTTCCGGAGACGATGCTGGGCATGATCGAGGCGTCGACGACACGCAAGCCATCAAGACCATGAACCTTAAGCGAAGGGTCCACCACCGCCATCGGATCGCTGCCCATCTTGCAGGTGCCCACCGGGTGAAAGATCGTCGTCGCGATGTCGCCGGCCTGGCGGATAAGTTCATCCTCGCTTTGGAACTCCGCGCCCGGCAGCATTTCTGCCGGCTTAAATCGTGCGATCGCCTTTGTCGCCATCAGGCTGCGGGCATGACGGATCGCCTGCGCCGCAAGGAGCCGGTCACCGGCCGTCGACAGGTAGTTCGGCCGGATATCGGGTGCGGCGGAGGCATCCCCTGTCGTGACATGCACACTTCCCCGGCTCTCCGGCCTCAGATTGCAAACCGACACGGTGACGGCAGGGTGTTTGTGCAGCGGCTCACCCAACCGATCGGTGCTCAGCGGCTGCACGTGATATTCGAGATCTGCGGTTGCGACGGACGGGCTGCTCCTGGCGAATATGCCGAGCTGACTCGGTGCCATGGATAGTGGGCCGGAACGTCTCAGCATGTATTCGAGGCCCATTCCCATACGGGAAAAGACGCTGTGATAGAGCTGGTTCAGCGTTTTTGCCCCTTCGATGCGAAAAACTGTGCGGATCTGAAGATGATCCTGCAGATTTTCGCCGACACCCGGGAGATCGTGGACCAGCTCTATACCGGCCGCCGAGACGACGTCCGGTCGCCCCACCCCGGACAGCTCGAGGATTTTCGGCGTGTTGATCGCGCCTGCAGAGAGAATGACCTCGCGGGTCGCTCGCGCCTCCCGGATCCGTCCGTGCAAGCGGAAGCGGATGCCCTTTGTCCTGCGGCCCTCGAAGATCAGGCGCTCCGTCTCTGCGCCGGTCAATACCTTGAGATTCGGCCGCTTCATAGCGGGGCGCAGGAAGGCCTTCGTCGTGTTCCAGCGCACGCCGCCACGCTGGTTCACCTCGAAATAGCCGGACCCCTCGTTGTCCCCGATATTGAAATCTTCCGTCTTTGGAATGCCGAGCTCCTCCGCCGCATCGCGAAAGGCGTCGAGGATCGGCCAGGACAGGCGTTGCCGCTCGACGCGCCATTCCCCGCCTGCGCCATGCATCGCCGACGTGCCGCGGTGGTTATCCTCCGATTTCAGGAAATAGGGAAGCACATCGTCCCAGCCCCAACCGGCGTTGCCGGCCTGGCGCCAGCCGTCGTAGTCGGCCGCCTGACCGCGCATATATATCATGCCGTTGATGGAAGAGCAGCCGCCCAGCAGCTTGCCACGCGGATAGGGCAGGCTGCGTCCGTTGAGACCGGGCTCCGCAGCCGTCCTCATCATCCAGTCGGTTCTCGGGTTGCCCATGCAGTAGAGATAGCCGATCGGTACATGAACCCAGTGGTAGCGGTCACTGCCGCCTGCTTCGAGCAGCAGGACCCGGTTTCTCGGGTCGGCCGAAAGCCGGTTTGCGAGAACGCAGCCAGCGGAGCCGGCGCCGACGACGATGAAATCGTATGTTTCGTTCGGATGCGGATTCACGCCGCCGCTCCCGCCGTCGTGGCCTCAATTGCCGAGAGGCGCCGCCAGAGCGGCGCCATGGCATCGGCGATGTCTCGGTAAAGTGCGTAGCGCCGGGCATAATGCGGTTCGCGTGCCGTATTCGGGCGATAGTGCCGATCGGTTTTCACCATGGCCGCCGCACCCTCTGCAAAATCCGAGAAAATGCCGACGCCAGTGCCCGCCGCGATTGCCGCACCCAAGGCGCCCGTCTCACGCGAGCGCGCGACAGAGACCGGCACGCCCAGCACGTCGGCGAATATTTGCGGCCATACCAGGCTGCGCGAGCCGCCGCCGGAGAGTATCGCCTCGTCGAAGTCGGCGCCCGCTTTCCGTATAGCCTCGATATGCTGGCGGTGACCAAAAGCCACGCCTTCGAGGACCGCTCGGACGAGGTGGCCCTTCGTATGCCAGCCGGCGATGCCGTAGAAGCCGGCCCGGGCGCTGCCGTCCTGTTGGGCGCCGTAGAGAAAGGGATGGTAGAGGGGGTCGTCGGAGGCAGGCTCGCTCGAGGACGCCAGCTCGCAGCAGAGATCGAACGGAGAGCGCCCTTCGCAGCGAATGTCGGAGAAGAACTCGCGTACCAGCCACTCGAGGTTTGCCGCGGATGTCGCGCTGGACTCTATCGCCATGTAACGGTCGCGGTCGAACGTAGAAGACATGAATACCGGTCCATCGAGCTCTGGGCCTTCGATGATCACCTGGTTGATGCTCCACGTCCCCGCGATGATGGAAGCGGCGCCCGTGCGCGTAACCCCGGAACCGATCGCCGAGGCAACCACGTCGAAAAGGCCGCCGACCACCGGTGTCCCGGCGGCCAGGCCCGTCTCGGCCGCGGCAGCCTCGGTGAGACGACCTGCGATATCGGCGCTTTCCACAAGCGGCGGCAGAAGGTCCATGCTGTCGGACAGCCCGTATGCCGCCATGAGCGCCGCGTCGTAGTGGCGGCCGGCGAGATTGAGCAAGCCGCAGCCGGTCATGTCTGAAACGTCGCTGACGCGCGCGCCCGTCAGTCGGTTGACGATGAAGTCCTTACAGAGAAAGACCGTGCCGAGGCTTGCGAAGACCTCCGGCCGGTGCCGCTTCAACCAGGCGAGAAGGGTCGGGGTCTGCGAGGGCCAGGGCCGCTGCCGACCGATAGGGTAGGTCCGTTCCCCGACACCTTGCGACTTCCATTCGTCGACCAGTGCCGCCGCTCGGGTGTCGAGCGATTGGATAGCGAGAAGCGGCCGTCCATCCCGATCGAGCGCGTAGAGCCCGTTGCCATGGCCGGCGCAGCCGATTGCCCCGATTTCGCCGGCGTCGATCTCCGCCTCATCTATGCATGTGCGGATAACGCGGCGTGCATTCTGCCAAAGCTCGTCAAGGCCGCGCTCGACATGGCCCGGCGAGGGCATCCGGCTGTGTCCCTCGGCCGCGGCGGAGGCGATTTCACTGCCCTCCCGGTCGAAGATCACCGCTTTGATGACGGTGTTGCCGGCATCGAGTCCCAAAAGATAGCGTCCCATGCAAAACCCCTCCCAAGTTCCGAAAGCCGATCAGCCCTGCCGATACAGCGAGAAAGCCTCTTCGCCACTGGCATTCTCGTGCACGATCGCCATCAAGCCGCGCACCACGGCTTTCGGATCGGGGTGCTGGTAGATGTTGCGCCCGTAGACCATGCCCATCGCTCCCTGGTTCATCAAGGCTGACGACTTGTCGAAGACGGACCGCAGATCCTCCTTGCCGCCGCCGCGCACGAGAACCGGGCAGCGCGCAGTCTCCACCACCCGATGGAAATCCTCCGCATGAGTGGTGGGATCCGCCTTGATGATGTCGGCCCCCATCTCCCGGGCTAGACGTGTGAGGGTGACGATCTTTTCGGCGTCGCCGTCGACCATGTAGCCGCCATGCTCGGTCACCGGCTGCATGACGAGCGGCTCTATCATGAGCGGCATACCATATGTGTCGCAATCTGCCCGGACGCGGGCGATATTCTGCACGCATTGGCGGAAGAGATCCGGTTCGTCCGGCAGCATGAACAGGTTGACGACCACGCAGGCCGCATCCATCGCAAGCGCCCCGATCAGGGGCTCGGCCTCGTTCTGCAACACCGCCCACATGTCGCGGTGACGCAGGCGATTATAGGGATTGCCCATGTCGAGGCGCATTACCAGCGCCGGCCTGTCCTTGCCGGGAAGCTCCTGCAGGAGATCGGCCTGGCCGAAATTCATCTGAATGGCGTCGGGTCCCGCCTCGACCAGCGCGCTTACCACGGCCTCCATGTTTTCCAGCCCGCTCAGAAAGGACGGCTCGTTGCAGACCCCGTGGTCGATGGCGACATCCAGGCAGCGTCCGCCGTTGAACATGCGGTTCATCCGCACCTTGCGATTGCTTTTCATACTCTTCTCCTTCTTCAAATGTTGCCCAGTGCACGTGCGTCGTGGCGGCTGCAAAGGATCGCGGTGTCAGCCAGCTGCCATGGCCTTGTCTCCAGGCTGGTGCGTTCGAGCCCCGAGCGTCTGCTCGTCGATGCCATGGCGTTCTAGCAAGAGTGCAAGGCACCGGGCCCGCTCGCTCAGCCGGCGCGCCGTCGACCACCCCTTCTCCTCCGCCAGGAGTTCGAGTGCAGCGTCCAGAATGCCGAGGGAGAGCGCGCCGGAAACGGCGAGCGTGGTGCGGCGCAAGAGCAGGTCGTCCAAATGCTCCACCGCCTCGTTGCGGATCAGGAACAGAACTTCGCGTGTTGAATAATCGGCACCCGGGATCACGGCGTCGCTTGCCTGACCGATGAACGACGCCACCGGTTCGGCATCCGTACCGTAGCGGGAGAACAGTTCGGCCGCCTGTGTCCGGGGCAGGCCGAAGCGGAGGGCGAGTGCGGAGATCCAGCTGTCCCGATCGGCCGGAAAATGGCGGCCACCGCCGATTGCGCGGTCGGCCGTCGAAACGTGGCGCGGACGGCCGAGCCGTTCCAATGCCATATTCGCGGCAAGCTCGCCGAAGGACCGAAACGTCGTCCACTTGCCGCCGATCATACAAAGTACCGGTGTGCCGGCATTCTCGATCGTGGTGCAGAAATGGTCGCGCGGGATGCGGCCGGTGAAATTGTCGCTGCTCGCGGGCAGCGGTCGCACGCCGGAGAACTGAAACACGATCTCCGTCGGCGCGATCTCGATGCCGGGCAGCACGAAGGCCAGCGATTGCAGAATGTAGTCGCGTTCCTCTTCCTCGCACCTGACCGTCTCGGGATCGTCGACTCGAATGTCGGTCGAGCCGACCAGCACCTTGCCGAAATAGGGGAAGAGGATGCAGATGCGGCCGTCCTCGTTCTCGTAATAGATCATGTGATCTCCGAGCGCTTCGCGCAGTTGCGGATTGTCTATAACGAGATGCGAGCCTTTGGTGCCGCCCACCAGCGGGCCGCAGCCGTTGTCGGGCGGCAGCAGCGCACCGTTGGTGATGTCGATCCAGCCGCCGGTCGCGTTCACGATCAGCCCGGGCTTGATCTCGACGCCGGCCCCGTCGATCGTGTCTACCACCAGAAAGCCACCGCTCTCGCTTCTGCGAAGCTCCGCATAGTTCAGCGCGGCCGCTTCGGACGAGGCGGACAGGCCATCCTGCAGCAGCTCCATTCCGATCCGCTCGGGGTGGCGCACCCATGCGTCGTAATAGGTGGCGGAACTGCGGATCGTCGGATTGAGAGCGGGCCATTTCGCGAGCGTCGAACGACGGCCGCGAAATCTGTGGCGCGGCATCAGCGCCCGCTTGCGTGTCAGCAGGTCATAGATCGAAAGTCCCGCTTTGATGGCGATCGCCCCGCGGCGGCTCGGTCGACGGCTCAGGCGGAGGAAGCGAACGATGCCGTTGGCAAGGCCGGAAAAAACGTCGAAGATCGGGACGGTCGTCGCAAGTGGCGCGACGAGGTGCGGCGCGTTTCTGAGCAGCCGGTCCCGCTCGACGAGCGATTCCTTTACCAGCGTGAATTCGCCGTTTTCGAGGTACCGCAGGCCGCCATGAACCATTCGTGACAATGCAGCACTCGCACCCGAGCAGTAGTCGTGCTTCTCGATGAGCAGAACGCGCAATCCCTGCAGCGCGAGTTCGCGAAAGACGCTGAGCCCGTTGATGCCGCCGCCGAGGACGCACACGTCCACCTTCGGGCTCCGGCGAAGCCCGTCAAAAATCTCTGTTCTTGTCATGGGGCGGTCCGCTACCTGTCCATGTTTACCAGCGCAGCCGCTCTTGCGGCATCGATCGCCGAGAGGTCGTCCGCGTTGAGCCGGATTGTGCCGGCTCTTGCATTGTCGCGTGCCTGAGCCGGATTGCGCGCGCCGCAGAGCGCGAAGGTGATGCCGGGCTGTGCCAGGGTCCAGGCGATGACGATCTGGGCGATCGTCGCCTCATGCTTCTGCGCGACCGGCCGGATCGTTTCGGCGAAACGCATGATCTTCTCGCGGTTTGAGGCCGAGAAGCGCGGATTGGCCTTGCGCTGGTCGTCTCCGGAAAACACGCGTTCTGGTCCGATCCTCCCGGAGAGGAGCCCCAGGGCCAGCGAAGAATAGCTGAGTGTAGCCACCCCGTTCGCGGTTGTGACCGGCAGGAGATTCCCTTCGATCTCCCGGTCGAGCATGCTGTACCGTTCCTGGATTGCATCGAGGCCGCCGATCTTCACATAGATCTCCAACTCTTCCAGGTTCACATTGCTGGCGCCGATCGCGCGGATCTTGCCCGCGGCGCGCAGCTCCTCGAGCGCCTGCATGGTTTCCTCGATCGGCGTCGTCGGATCCTGCCAATGGGTGATGTAGAGGTCGATATAGTCAGTGCCGAGTCGTTTGAGGCTTTGCTCGACCTCGTGAAAGATCGACTCGCGGCCGAGATGTCGATGCACGGGTTTGCCGTCCTGGTCGAAAAAATGGTTGCCCTGTCGCGTATGCCAGACGAGGCCGCATTTCGTCGCGATCACCGCCTTGTCCCGGCGCCCGACCAGCGCCTTGCCGACGATTTCTTCGGCCCGTCCGAGCCCATAGGCGGGTGCCGTGTCGATCAGCGTTACGCCTGCATCCAGTGAAGCCTGGATGGCGGCGACGGACTCGCGTTCGTCCGTGCCGCCCCACATCCAACCGCCGATCGCCCAGGTGCCGAGGCCGACTGGAGAGGCCGCGATCCCGGAGCGACCGATCATCCGCGTCATTTGCTGTCCGTTCATGAATGTTCTCCGACTTCCTTGGCCAGTTCGAGTATGCGCGAGCCCGTTGCCTGATCGGTAACGAGTGTGTCCAGATGTTTGCCGCGCATGACGCTCAGGATCGGCCCCGCCTTGCTCGGACCGCTTGCGACGCCAATCTTCATGGGGATGGAAGCGAATTCCGAGAGCGTCAGCGATACGAGGCGCTGGTTGAGGCCATAGCCGCAGACGCGCCCTTGATCATCGAGGAGATGCGCGAGCAGCTCGCAGGATGCACCGGACTGTTCGATCGCCGCGCGGTCGGTACTGGAGGAGGGATGCAGGTCGTAATAGCTGGAGTCGTCCGAAAGGATCGAGCCGATGCCGACCACGGCAATCTTTGCTTCACGCGCCTGCTTGAAGACGTCGGCGACTGCGCGCATGCCCAGCAGCATTCTTCGTTCCGCTTCGCTGTCGGCAAAAAGAGGCGCATGGATCTGGAAAGAATGGCCGCCGAGCCGATCCGCCATCAGGGTTGAGACGTGATTAACGTCGGTATAGTGCTTGCCCTGAACGCAGCCTGTCGCGGGAATGACCTCGATATCGTACCGGCGCGGCGGGTGGAGACCGGCAACGACGGCGCTCACGCCTTTGCCACCGGTGATGCAGATCGTGTCGCCATCGGCGATCTCCTCGAGCATCAGTCTTGCTGCGGCCTCGCCGACCGCTTGCAAGGCGGTCTGCGGATTGTCGGAGGCTGTCGGCACGACCACCGCCCGGCTGATGCCGCCAAGCGCAAGCAATCTTTCCTCGATGTCGATCAACGGCTCCACAGGCGATTTGATCTTTATCTCGACGAGGCCGAGCTGTCGGCCGCGCTTGATCAGGCGATTGACGGTCGCATGCGAGATGCCGAGCTGATCGGCGATCTGCGCCTGCGTCAAGCCTTCCAGGAAATGCAGCACCAGGGCTTGGTGCATCTGCCTGGCGATGACGATTTCCTCGCGCGGGCCGGATGTGGATTTCGGTTTGGCGTTCGGCATGTCAGGCAGCCTTCCGCTTGTGCAGCATGTGATCGATCGAAACGGCTGCGAGCAGTATGCAACCCTTGATCATATCCTGCCAGTAGACGGAGACGTCGAGCAGGATCAACGAGCTGGTGACGACGGACAGGAGGGCGATGCCGAGAATGGCGCCCAGGATCGTGCCCGATCCGCCGTTGAGGGAGGCGCCGCCGATCACTGCCGCGGCGATAATGTTGAGTTCCATGCCGACCCCGAAGGTCGGCGTCGCCGCGCCGAAGCGCGCCATATAGATGGTCCCCGCCACACCCGAGAGCGTCGTGCAAAGGACCGTCACCCAGAATTTGACGTCCTTGGTCTTGATACCGGAATAAAGGGCGGCCTTCTCGTTGCTGCCGGTATAGAAGACCTTGCGGAACGCGGTTGCCCGGCGAAGGAGGAAGTCGAACACGGCAACGACGGCGATGAAGATCACGATCACATAGGGTACGCCAAAAAAGGTCCCTTGGCCGACCGCCTTGAAGGCGGGCGGCAAGGTGAAGAGCGACAGCGGCGTGCCTTTGGTGATCACCAGGCAGAGACCGCGCACGATCACCATGGCCGCAAGGGACGTTATGAAATGGTTGAGCCCGACCACGGTCACGAAGAAGCCCATGATGCATCCGATGGCCGCACTGGCGGCAATTCCGACGAGCGATGCCGTCCAAGGGTCGACCCCCATCAGGAAGAGCGAGCCGGAGAGCACCATAGAGAAACAGACGACGGAACCGACAGAAAGATCGATGCCGCCGACGATCAGCAGGATCGTCATGCCGACGACGACAATCCCCTCGACGGAGAAGGACATGAGCATCGCCCGAAAATTGCCGAGGGTCAGAAAGTGCGGCGAGGCGAAGCTCATGATCACGCAGAGCGAAAGGATGATCGCGATCAGCCCGGCCTCGCGCATCGTCCCGATCCGTTTCCAGGCCGGCCTGCGCGCGTCGTGCGCAACCGGCAATATGTCGACTGCCATAGTCCTGTCTCCTGCTTCTTCAGGCCGCATGCCCGGATGCCTTTGAATTCGTGTTGGCCTCCGGACCGATGCCGGATGCAAGCCGCATGATCGCCTCCTCGGTCATTTCATCGCCCGAGACCTCGCCGGCTATACCGCCTTCGCGCACTACCAGGACCCGGTCGCAGAGGCCGATGAGCTCCGGCAGTTCGGAGGAGATGACAAGGATGCCGATACCCGCGCGGGCAAGATCGCGCAGCAATCGGTGAATTTCCGATTTGGCGCCGACATCGATCCCACGCGTCGGTTCGTCCAACAGGATCACCTTCGGGTTGACGGCCAGCTGCTTGGCTATCGACACCTTCTGCTGATTGCCGCCCGAAAGCGAAGAGACCGGCATATCGACACCGCCCATCCGCACGCCAAGTCTGCGGGCCAATTCTTCGGCGAGCGATCTTTCCTTGCGGAAATTGAGCAGGCCGAATGAGGTCAACGCTTTCAGATCGAGCGCGGCAATGTTCTGAGCGATCGACATTTCGAGGAATATGCCGGAGCCTTTCCGATCCTCTGAAAGATAGACGACGCCGGCCTTCGCTGCATCGGAATAGCGGCGCAGTCGAAGTACCTTGTCATGAAGCCGGATTTCGCCTTGCGTCGCCGCGCGCAGCGCGCATATGCCCTCGGCGATTTCCGTCCGCCCGGAACCGATCAGGCCACCAACGCCAAGGATTTCGCCGTGGCGCAGCTCGAAGCTGACGTCGCGGAAACGCGCCCCGTCACCGAGCTTCCTGACCGACAATATGGGCTCGCCGACGCACCCCGACTGGCCGTGCTTCTCCGGATAAAGCTGATCGATCTCGCGGCCGACCATGAGCCGGACAACGTCGTCAGGGGTGATGTCCGCAACGGTTTCGGTCGCAACATAGCGTCCGTCGCGGAAAACCGTCACCCGGTCGCAGAGGCTGAACACTTCCGCCATGCGGTGGCTGATATAGATGATCGAGATGCCGCGCGCCTTGAGATCGCGGATGATGCCGAAGAGGACCTGAGCTTCGGTCTCGGTCAGCGCCGCCGTCGGCTCGTCGAAAATGAGCACGCGGCAGTCAAGCGTCAGCGCCTTGGCGATCTCGACGAGTTGCTGGCTGGAGATCGATAGGTCGCCGACTTTCTGACGGACATCGATCGGCGCCAGACGGTTCATCAGGATTTGGGCGTCCCGCTCCAGTTTGCGGTAATTCATCAGAACCGAGCGCCGGCGGTTGGTCGCCGCCATGAACATGTTTTCCGCGATCGTCGCGTCCGGGCAGAGCGCTATCTCCTGATGGACGAGCCCGATACCGAGCGATTGCGCGACCGCGGGCGAAGCGATCCTCACCGGCGCTCCCTCGACGAGGATTTCTCCTTCCGACGGCTGCAGCACGCCGGCGATGACGTTCATCAATGTCGACTTGCCGGCGCCGTTCTCGCCGCAGAGCGCGTGAACCTCGCCCCGCTCGAGCCGGAAGTTTACGGCTGTCAGGGCCTTCACGGCGCCGAAGTGCTTGCTGACATTGCGGATGTCGAGCACGGTCTCGGATGTCATCGCGATTTTTCCCCCGCTTGATCGGCCGCCTGGGGAATCCGGGCGGCCGCTCACTGCGACCTTATTCCTCGATACCTTTGGTGCCGCGGCGCTTCAGGTATTTGTCCCAGTAGAAATCGTCTGCGTTTTCGGCGGTAACGATCGACAGGCCGTTGTCGACGACGGGAATGCTCATCGGATTGAAACCGGAACGCTTGGCGTCGTTCATCGGGTCTATCAGCTCCGGATGTTTGGCCAGCCAGAGCATGAGGAAGCCCATATAGCCTTGCATGCCCTGGTTCGGATTGATCGATCCGAAGACCTCTCCCGCCTTGATCATGTCGAGGATATTGGCGTTGACGTCGGCGCACATGACGAGCACCTTGCCGCCGGTTTCCTTGTTCGCCTGTGCCGCACCGATCGCCGAATTTGCTTCGGGCATGAAGACGGCGCTAAGGTTCGGGTTTGCCTGGATAAGGCTCGTAAGGCCCTGATAGGCCTTGTTAGGGTCCTGGTTGGAGGCGGCGCGGCCGACGAGCTTCATGTCGGGCCATTTCTCCTCCATGCGGCCGATGAAGGCGGCGATGCGCTTGTCATGATTGTCCTGGCCGGGATTTTCGAGCACGGCATATTCGCCCTTGCCGCCGAGCTTTTCGGCGATCTTGTCTGCGGCGTAGATCCCCTCGCGGGTATTGTCTGAAGTGATGTAGGAAACGCGCTTGGACAGGGGCGAGTCGGCGGCGAAGGTCACGACCGCCGTGCCCTGGTCGGTCGCCCGGTTGATGGGTTCGATGAACGGATCGGAGTTCATCGGGTGAACCAGGATGCCGGCTGGGTTCTGGGCGAGCGCCTGGTCGAAGCTGGCGATCTGCTTGTTGACGTCATATTCCGGCGTTCCGGTGTATTCCGTCTCGCAGCCGAACTGCTGTCCGGCCTGCTTGAACATCTCGTAAACCGGGAACCAGTATTCGACGCCGGATACCATCACGTTCATGACGTATTTTTCGCCCGGTTTGCAGCGGAACGGGTTTTCCGCCGCGGCTGCGGCCGCGCCGGAAAAAAGCGTGGTTGCTAGGACCGCCATTGCGGTCGTGCTGAGAAAATTGCGCAAGAGTCCTCCTCGAGGCCGAAGCCCCTCCCAATAACCGCGTCGGCGCGCCAAACGCAGCCGCTATCTTCGTGAAGTCCGGCCTTCCTCCTCGAAGTCCGGTAAGAGGCAGGTAACTCTAGGATGGAAAGGATGTCAATATATTTCCATCAATGAAATATATTTCATGAAATTGAGCGAATGGCCTGCGTACGTTTGTCAGGGGGGCTGGCGGTTGCGGCGTATAGGGCGATTTTTACCTTGTGACTGTGCTCGTCGCAGCATTCAGCAGCGCCGCGTCTGCGGCGCGGCATGCACAAAGCCAGCCCAGGAAGTTGGGCTGGCTGGATTGTTTTGCCGGGCAGGGAAATCGGGAACGGAAAGGTGGCCTGTGTCTTCCCGTGGCGGAAATCACCCTCGCGGCCGGCCGGCGACGGAGCGCAGATTGTCGAGGAGGACCGCGATCAGCAGGATGAGGCCGCGCACCACGTATTGATAGAAGGCCTGGATATTGAGCAGGTTCATGACGTTCTCGGCAATGCCCATGATCAGAACGCCGACGACGACGCCGGTCATGGTCGCCCGGCCGCCGGCAAGCGAAACACCGCCGAGAACGCAGGCGGAAATGACCGAGAGTTCGAGGCCGGTCGCCGCATTCGGCTGGCCGGAGGTGATGCGCGAGGCCAGCAGGATCCCGGCAACGGCGCATACGAGCCCCTGCAGCGCGAAGATCCAGATTCGCATCCGCGCCACGTCGACACCGGCGAGCCGGGAGGCTTCCGGGTTACCGCCGATCGCGAGCGTGTTCTTGCCGAAGACGGTGCGGTTCAGGAGGAACCCGAATACGACGAAGAAAAATGCCATCACCCAGATCGGCGTGGGCACGGACAGAAATTTCGACAATGAAAGCTGATAGAAGACCGGATCGTTGATGCCGACTGCGCGCCCGTCCGACGCGATCAGAGCAAACCCCCTCACGATCTGCATCGTCGCCAGGGTGGTTATGAGTGCATTGATGCGGAAGCGCGCGATCACCACGCCATTGGCCATACCCACGGCAGTGCCGCAGGCAAGCGCCGCCAGAAGCCCGAGCACGATAGAGCCCGTGGCGTTCGAGGCCATGACCGCAACCATTCCCGAGAAGGCGACGGTGGAGCCGACGGAAAGGTCGAAGTCTCGCGACGCGAGGCAGAACATCATGGTGCAGGCGACGAGACCGATGGTCACCACGGACTGCAGCAGGCCGAGCATGTTGCGTTCGGTGAGGAAATTCGGAACCGTCAGCGATACCACCAGGAATGCGGCGGCGAAAATAACCACCAGGCCCTGCTCGCCGAGAAGGAGTTTTTTCAAGGACGTCGTCATCGTTAGCGTACCTGTTCGGAAATGGGAGCTTTTGTGGCGGAGGCATCCGGAAGCGCGGCTGTGAGAATCCGGTGCTCGTCGAAGTCTTCCCTTGCAATTTCTGCCGCGATGCGGCCTTCGCACATCACCAGAATGCGATCCGCAATGCCCATCACTTCCGGCAATTCGCTGGAGATGACGACGATCGCCATGCCTTGCGCTGCAAGCTCGTAAAGGATTTCGTAGATTTCCGACTTCGCGCCAACGTCGATGCCGCGGGTCGGCTCGTCGATCAGCAGCACCTTGACGCCCTCTTCCGACAACCAGCGTCCAAGAATCACCTTCTGCTGGTTTCCGCCGGAGAGATTGACGATGTCCTGGTGGCGGGAGGGCGTGCGCACGCGCAGCCTCGCGATGAACCGCTCCGCAAGTTCCGCTTCCTTGCCGCGGTCGAGAATGCCGAAGCGAGAGAAATGGCGACGGGAGGAGATCGCCATGTTCTCTTCGATGGATCTCCCGTGGACGATGCCGTCGAATTTCCGGTCTTCCGGGCAGAGAACGATGCCGGCGCGGATCGAATGCGGGGGACTGTCGGCCCGTACGGCAACGCCGTCCACCAGGACTGTGCCCTGCCGTCGGCTGTCGGCGCCATAGACCAGGCGGGCCATTTCGCTGCGGCCCGCGCCGATCAGCCCGAAAAAGCCGAGAATCTCGCCGCTGCGCGCGGTAAAACTGATCGGGTGTGGCAGGGCGGCGCCGGACACGCCTTCGACCGTCAGCCTTGCGTCTCCGAGAGGACGGGCGCGCCAACCCCAGATGTTGGAAATCTCGCGCCCGACCATCTCGGCGATGATCTGATCGCGGGTCACTTTCGAAACGTCCGGATGATGGGCCGCAAGCCGCCCGTCCCTGAGAACGGTCAGACTGTCGCACAGGCGGAAAATCTCGTCGAGGCGATGCGAAACGTACAGAATGACGGTACCGTTCGACCGCAACCTGTCGATCAGCGAGAACAGGATCTCGCTTTCTCTCGAGGAGAGCGACGATGTCGGCTCGTCGAGAGCAATGACGCGGGCGTCGAGCATCACCGCCTTGGCAATCTCTACCATCTGGCGCTCGCCGATCGACAAGGATGCAACCTTCGCCCCGGGATCGACGTCGATACCGATCTCCGCGAGCCTTTCACCGACGACGCGGATAAGCTGCCGGCGATCGATGACACCGGCCCTGCCGGGAAAGCGGCCGAGCCAGAGGTTCTCGGCAACCGTCAGCTCCGGCACGAGTTGCAGTTCCTGATGAATGACGATGACGCCGGCGTCGAAGGCGTCGCGTACCGAGCGATAGTGCTGCGGCCTGCCGTCGATGCGAATTTCACCGGTGTCGGCTGCCTGGTCACCGGAGAGCACCCGGATAAGGGTGGATTTCCCCGCACCGTTTTCGCCCATCAGTCCGTGAACGGCACCCTTGCGCACGGAAAAGGAGACATCCGAAAGCGCCTGAACGCCGGGATAGCCCTTTGAAATTGATGTGAATTCTAGAAAATCCTGCATCGCAACGCTCCGGAGGGATGCCCGGCGGTTGGCCGCCGGGCTCATTTCTGTCGGGGCAGGGGATTACTCGATACCGAGATCCTTGCGCACGGCTTCGTAGTTGTCGCGCAGAGCGAGCTGGCCCGCAGTCAGGATCAGCTTTTCGGGCTCTTTGCCGTTGGCGATCCATTCATACATGTTGAGGGCCGTCTCGTAGCCGTGACGTTTCGGCGAGATGATGACAGTGCCGAAGAAGCCGGTCGGCGAGGGCTTCTTGAATTCGTTGATCGCTGATTCCGCGCCGCCGATGCCCACGCCGATCATGCTGTCTGCGGGAATGCCGACGGTTTCGGTGGCACGTACTGCCCCGAGGACGGCTTCGTCGTTGAGGCCGACGGCGACCCACTTCTTGATGCCCGCGTTCTTGTTGAGGACGACGGTGGATGCGTTGAGGGCAGCTTCGGTATCGGTCTTCGCCTGCGGTGCGTCGAAGATATTGGCTTCAGGGAAGCCGTTCGCCTTGAGGACGGACAGAGCGCCCTCCACCCGATCGACGGCGGTCGGGAGCTGGTCGTAGGAAACGCGGATGGCACCGACTTCCTTCATGTCCCAGCCGCGCTTCTTAATCTCGGCCACGATGGCCTCGCCCGCGGCTTCGCCGATCTTCGTGGCGGAAATGCCCATGTGCGGCACGTCTTCGAGAGCGCTGCCGTCGGCGCTGACCAGGCGGTCGTCCACCGTCATCAGTTTCAGATCGTTGGCGGCCGCCTTGGCGACGATGCCGGGACCGAGCTTGACGTCCGGGGTGCAGATGATAAAGCCCTGCGCCCCCTGAGCGCCTAGATTGTCGATGGCCGATTGAACCTTTTCGCCATCCTGGGCGCCGATCTTGACGAGGGTGAAACCCTTTTCCTTGGCTGCCTGGTCGGCGAATTTCCATTCGTCCTGGAACCACGGCTCCTCGGGCTGCTTGACGATGAAGCCGATCTTCACGTCGGAAGCGAAGGCGGATGTTGCTGCGAAAATTGCGACGGTGCCGGCCAAAGCAAAGGCCTTGATAAAGCGCATGATGTCTCTCCCTGTTCTGACTGACTGCTCCCTGCAGCTGCCATTTGTGTAAGACGTCAATATCATACTTGTCAATTGGACTTGTATGATGAATGATAGAGTATGTCTGATATTGATGCCCGAACCAAGGCTCGTCACTTCGGGACGATTGCGGTAAGCATCGCTTCAGGTCTCAAGAGTACGCGGGCCAGGCGCATGGAGATTTCAGTGCAAGGACGACATGATCAGCCGACGGATTCGGGCAGCACGCCTTCTCGTCGTCCCCGTGTGCAGAAGGATGTCACCCGGGCTCTTGCCGCCGACATCTGCGGCGAGAATTATCCGGCAGGCAGCTATCTACCGCGGGAGAACGACCTGTGCGAACGCTACGGCGTCAGCCGAACGGTCATACGCGAATCACTGAAGATTCTGGAATCGAAGGGGCTGGTGCGCGGTCGTTCACGCGTCGGCACCGTCGTCTGCAGCAAGGACGAATGGAACATTCTCGATCAGCAGGTGCTCGAGTGGATCGGTGATCGGATTTTCCAGTTCGATCTTCTGAACTGTATTCTCGAAGCGCGCCGTGCGATCGAGCCTGTTGCTGCAGAGTTGGCGGCGAGGCGCGCAACGGTGCAGGAAATCGCCGAGATCGAGCGCGCCTGGCAGCAGATGAGGGATGCCGAGGGCGACCTCGCGAAGTTCACGGCAGCAGACGTCGCTTTTCACGAATCGCTCCTCAAGGCCAGCCATAATCAGGTGTTCCAGCAACTGGCGAGCATTATACAGGCCGGCCTCAAATTCTCGCTGCAGGCCTCCAACGAGGCGGCGGACACGCGGGGCGGTGCCGTGGAGATACACAGGCAACTGGTCGAAGCATTGCGGATGCGGGACGCGACTGCAGCGCGTGACTGTTCCTGGCAGCTGCTGGACCTTGCCGCACGTGATCTCGCTCTCGCCGTCGAGCGACACTCACCTCCGGCGTGACGGTGCGCCGGGGCGCCATTCGGATCAAACCACATCTTTGACAACTGGACGCATTTCATGAAGATCACCAAGCTGACGACCTATATCGTTCCGCCGCGCTGGCTCTTTCTCAAGATCGAAACCGACGAGGGCGTCGTCGGGTGGGGAGAGCCCGTGGTAGAGGGGCGCGCCCTGACGGTCGAGGCCGCCGTTCACGAGCTGTCTGACTATCTCGTAGGCAGGGACCCCTTCCTCATCGAGGATCATTGGAACGTCCTTTATCGCGGCGGATTCTACCGCGGCGGTGCCATACATATGAGTGCGCTGGCCGGCATTGACCAGGCGCTATGGGACATCAAGGGCAAGGCCCTTGGGCAGCCGGTCCATTCCTTGCTCGGCGGGCAATGCCGCGACAAGATCAAAGTCTATTCCTGGATCGGCGGCGACCGACCGAGCGACGTCGCGAACAATGCGCGCGACGTTGTTGCCCGCGGTTTCAAGGCGATAAAGCTCAACGGCTGCGAGGAGATGCAGATCGTCGACACCAACGAGAAGATCGATAGGGCGGTCGAGACGATCGGAACGATCCGCGACGCGATCGGCCCCAATATAGGCATCGGCGTCGACTTCCACGGTCGTGTGCATAGGCCCATGGCGAAGGTTCTCGCCAAGGAACTGGAACAGTTCAAGCTGATGTTCATCGAGGAGCCGGTCCTGTCGGAGAACCGCGAGGCCCTGAGGGAGATCGCCAACCATTGCTCGACCCCGATCGCGCTCGGTGAAAGGCTCTATTCGCGCTGGGACTTCAAATCGGTTCTCTCCGACGGCTTCGTCGACATCATTCAGCCGGATCTTTCGCACGCCGGCGGGATCACCGAATGCCGCAAGATCGCCGCGATGGCCGAGGCCTACGATGTGGCGCTGGCGCCCCACTGCCCGCTCGGGCCGATTGCACTTGCCGCCTGCCTGCAGGTCGACGCGGTCAGCTATAACGCCTTCATCCAGGAGCAGAGCCTCGGCATCCACTACAACGAGGCGAACGACATCCTCGATTACATCTCCAACAAGTACGTCTTCGCCTATGAGGACGGCTTCGTTTCCATTCCTCAGGGACCCGGTCTCGGCATCGAGGTGGACGAGGCCTATGTGATGGAACGCGCGAAGGAGGGGCATCGCTGGCGCAACCCGGTCTGGCGCCATTCGGATGGCAGCGTGGCCGAATGGTGAGGAAGACGATGCGCCGATCTGAGGGAGTGAAGGGATGAGTGCCCGGCTTCAAGGTAAACGGATCATGGTGACCGGCGCGGCGCAGGGCATCGGCCTCGCCATTGCCGAAGTGTTCCTGTCGGAAGGGGCGGCACTCCTTCTCGTCGACCGGGACGGCCCTCTGCTCGAAAGGGAAGCGAGCCGGCTGCAAGAGCAGGGGTGGGAGCTCGTCTACGCTCAGGCCGACATTACCGATGCGCAAGCGATCAGCGTGGCGGTCTCCAGCGCCGCAACGTCGATCGGGCGGATCAACGCGCTTGTCAACAATGCCGGAATCAACGTGTTCTCCGAGCCGCTGGCGATGAGCGACGCCGATTGGCAACGCTGTTTTGACGTAAACCTGCGCGGGGCCTGGAACTGCTGCAAGGCGGTTCTGCCGAATTTGATCGAGCAGGGCGGCGGAGCGATCCTCAACATCGCCTCAACGCATGCATTCACCATCATTCCGCATACCTTTCCCTATCCGGTGGCAAAGCATGCGCTGCTCGGCATGACGAAAGCGCTCGGCATTGAATATGCATCGAAGGGCGTGCGGGTAAATGCGCTGGCGCCGGGTTATGTCCTGACGCAGAAGGCTTACGACTACTGGAACAGTTTCCCGGACCCGGCGGCAGCCGAGGCGGCGACGATGAAACTTCATCCTGGCGGCCGGATCGCGACAGCGGAAGAGATCGCCCGTGCCGCCGTCTTCATGATTTCAGACGAATGCCCTTTCATGAACGCCACGTGTCTGACGGTGGATGGCGGTCTCAGCGTCCTTCATCATCCGGCCTGATGCCCCTGGCGGCCGGCCAGGAGCCAACAGCGTTCTCGCCGCTTGTCAGCCTCCAGAGCAGGCCATCAGCCGTGGTTCGCGCCGCGTATCCTGCGGCGAAAAGCCGAAGCGCTTCTTGTAACAGGTGGCAAAGTACTGGCTCGACGAGAAGCCGCAGTCGAACGCGATCTGCGTCACGGTAGAGCCACCCGCGTTCAGCAGGTCGCGCGCGGGCTTCAAGGCGGAGCATCTGCAGATAGCGCATAGGTGTCTGCGCGCTACCTCGCGCGAGGCGATATAGGAGATCTGCTCATCAGGCCTCGGCGAACCGCTCATCGGCGGTTTCATGAACAGCCGTGGCGATACGTCGCTGGTTTCATGATCGTTGCGATTGCAAGCGCGGCCGGCGCGACGGTTGCTCTCTTCATTCGCCGTTGACGTCTTCCTCCCATCCGCCGGCCGGTCATATCGCGGCTGCCGAGCGACGCCCCGAGATCTCCAGGGCACCCCGGATCGCCGCGTCAGCCGGTGCGGGCGCCAGCTCCAGGCCAAATGCCGTGGCCACCCTTTCATAGACCTCGACCAGATCGTCGTCGCCGACCACCGCGATCGTGTCCCCTTCCTTGAACCAGCCGCCGGCCCGCGCCTCGACAAATTCCCATCCGACGATGAGCCCGGAAAGGCGGCTCTTCATTTCGTCCGGTGTGATCGTACCGGCAAGCCAGCCGGTTCTGACGGCAAAGAGCCGTGTCAACAAGCCGCCGGCCCGAGCGCATTCTTGCTGCGCCAGCGCAATGCCTTCAGCGAAAGCCGCTGTGGCATGGTCGCGCTCGGCCGTCGCGACCTTCGACAGGAAGGAATGGCTGGCCAGCGTCGCGTAGATTTCACCGGTGACGAAGGTGCGGAAACGCTCGATGCGGCCGCCTTTGATCTCTGCCCATTTTGCATGCGTCCCGGGCAGGACGACGACCATGTCCCTATTCAGGCCGAAGCCGACGAGCTGGGTCTCCTCGCCGCGCATGACGTCCGGGAAAGGAAAGGCCGTCGGATCCGTCAGGCCCGGTAAAAAGGTAAGCCGGTCTCCCTGCGCAAGTTCGATGGTGCGGCACGCGGCGGCCAGGTCCCCGACCGCCGCCGGGGTCGGCACATAAGGCATCTCGATCCATCCGTTGCGGCTCCCGATCATTCCTGCCGCCACGATGTCGAGCGGGCCGTATTCGGCGCGCCAGGATGCGAGGCCTTCGCTAACGACGCGCGCGTGCTCGCCTTTGGTGACCGACTGGATTCCCCGGTCGCCTATTTTTTCATCGACAATCGAGCCGTCCGATTTCACCAGGAAAGCCCGGAAGTTCGTGGTGCCCCAATCGAGCACGACCGTGACAGGTTCATATGCAGCGTCCGGCAAGGCCATCTCCTTCAAAGTTATATGGATTGACACGGCCTATCACCTTCGCTTATGGTCCACAATATAAATTGTAAGTCTCACTATACGGACCTAATTATGCCGCTGACAGGAATTCTCCCGGTTCTCCCGACGCCCTTCACGGAAAGCGGGGTCGATATTGCCGCGATGCGCCGTATCGTCCGGTTCGCTTTGGATGCGGGCGTTGCGGGCGTGGTGTTTCCTGGTTTTGCGAGCGAGGTGGAAATGTTGACCGGAGAGGAGCGCCTGGCGCTTCTCGAAACCGTCTCGGCCGAGGTCGATGGGCGTGTGCCGGTCATAGCCGGCGCCAGCGCGGCGACCGTTGATGACGTCGTCGCCTATGGCAGGCAGGCGCTGGCGCTCGGGATCACGCAGCTCATGATCCAACCCCCGAAGTCCATCGGGGCAGGAGCAGACGCGGTGGCCGCTTTTCTTTCTGCTTCGGCGATGCAAATGCCCGACGCGGAATTTATCCTTCAGAATGCGCCCGCGCCGCGTGGCTCGGACTTGTCGCCCGAGGCGGTCCTCAAGGTCGTCCGTCGGGTTCCGGCTGTTCGATATGTCAAGGAAGAGACCCTTCCCGCGGGGCCCGCGATCACCGCCATCCTCGCGGACGCGCCCGAGCATTTGCTGGGCGTCATCGGCGGCGGAGGCGCTCGCTACATTCTTGACGAGTACGATCGGGGTGCATGTGCGGCGATGCCGGCGCTCGAGATCGCCGACCTGCATGTCGCTCTCGACCGCAATTATCGCGCAGGCCGTGGAGGCGAGGCGCGAACGCTTTACGTGAAGTCGCTGCCTTTATTGGCGCTGCAGGCCGTTTATCGCATGCGGCTGACCAAGCATGTGCTCGGCTTGCGCGGGATCATTGACAACCCCATTGTGCGTGCTCCGACTCCTGATCTCGACGCAATGGCCGTTCGCGACATCGAAAGATGCCTGCAGGAGTGCGAGGTGGAATCCTTCGGGAGATCAAATAGAGGGTCGGGCGCATGAGCGATCGCGTCAAAAAGATTGAGAGCTTCACGCTCACCTTGCCGCGCGACAAACCATATCTCGGCAAACCGCGCCCGGGCGAGGAGCCGAACGGGCGCGGCTACCTGGTCCGCAAGGGCAATCGCACCGTCTATCCGACATTCGATCGGAGCGTGCTCGTCCGTATCGAGACTGAAAATGGCGCCGTCGGCTGGGGCGAAACCTATGGACTGGTTGCGCCGCGGGCGACGATGGAGATCATTGACGATCTTCTCGCGGATTTCACCGTGGGCCGCGATCCATTCGATGCGGCGGCGATCCATGACGACCTTTATGATCTCATGCGGGTGCGCGGCTACACCGGCGGCTTTTACGTCGATGCGCTCGCGGCGATCGACATCGCGCTATGGGACTTGGCTGGCAAGCTCGCCGGTATGCCGGTCTGCAAGCTGCTCGGCGGCCGAAGGCGCGACAGGATCGACGCTTACATTTCCGGGCTGCCTGAAGACACGCGCGGAAAACGGGCCGAGCTCGCCGCATCATGGCAGGCCAAGGGTTTCTCATCCTTCAAATTTGCCTCGCCCGTTGCCGATGACGGGGTCGCAAGTGAGATCGAAACCCTGCGCGAAAGGCTCGGTGACGGGGCGCGCATCGCCTGCGACATGCATTGGGCGCAGACCGCAAGCGAAGCGATCGCGCTGATCAGGGCAATGGAGCCGCACGGATTGTGGTTCGCCGAGGCGCCGGTGCGCACCGAGGACATGGAGGGTCTGGCTCGGGTGGCGGCAAGCGTCCCGACCGCCATTGCGGTGGGTGAGGAATGGCGCACCGTCTACGATATGGTACCGCGCGTCGCGCGGAACGCGCTCGCAATCGTGCAGCCGGAAATGGGCCACAAGGGCATCACGCAATTCATGCGTATCGGCGAATGCGCCCATGCGCATCACATCAAGATCATCCCGCATGCAACGATCGGATCCGGCATCTTCCTGGCGGCAAGTCTCCAGGCGAGCGCGGCGCTGGCGAATGTCGACTGCCATGAGTTCCAGCATTCGATCTTCGAGCCCAATCGCCGGCTTCTCGACGGAGATATGGATTGCGTCGAAGGCCAATACATCCTGCCGACAGGGCCGGGGCTCGGCGTCGAGCCGTCGAAGGAGGCGCTCGCGCTTCTGAAAAGAAATTGAAAGCGAATAAGCGCGGAGGAGTGGAGGAAAACATGAAAATCATCCGGAAATATGCCGTCGCAACGACGGTCGCAGCGATGCTGGCCTGCACGGCCCTGCCGGTCACCGCCAAGGCGGAAGTGCTCAAATTCGTCTCGTGGCAGAAGGACGAGAAGGGCATCGGCGACTGGTGGGGAACGGTGGTCAAGGAGTGGGAGGCAAAGCACCCCGGTAATACGATCGAATGGACCAAGGTGGAACGCAGCGCCTATGCCGACACCATGACGACGCTCTTTGCAGGCGGCACGCCGCCGGACATCGTCCACCTGGCCTCCTTCGAATTCCAGACCTTTGCGAACAATGGCTGGCTCGAGGACCTTGGTCCCTGGGTCGAGAAGTCGGGGCTCAATCTCGATGGATGGAGCGGGCAGGACATCTGCAATTTCCAGGACACGACCGTGTGCATCATGATGCTCTATTACGGCACGATCTTCGGCTATAACGAGGAGATGCTGAAGCAGGCGGGCGTCGCGGTCCCCACCAATTACGAGGAGTTCCTCGCAGCGGCCCGCGCGACCACCAAGGACCTGAATGGCGACGGCATCGTCGACCAATTCGGAACCGGCCACGAGACCAAAGGTGGCGGCGGGCAGTATATCGCCGAGATGGCGAGCTATCTTTTCGATGCCGGCGCACGCTTCACCAATGCAGAAGGCAAGGTGACGATCGACACCCCCGAAATGGTCGAGGGCCTGACCCGCTGGAAAACCGTGGTCAAGGAAAGCCTGACCCCGCGCGACCTCTCGGCGGGCGAGGTCCGGAAACTCTTCGCCGATGGAAAGATCGCTTTAAAGGTCGACGGTCCCTGGATCTATTCCATCATGCAGCAGGGAGCGGCAAAGGATAAGCTGAAGCTTGCCAGCGTTCCCTTCGACCCGCCGCTGGGAGGGTCATCCAACATTCTCGCGATGCCGAGCGAGATTTCCGATGAGAAGAAGCAGCTTGTCTGGGATTTCATCGCAATTGCGACCTCCGACAAATTCCAGACCAGCTTCGCGACGCTTGCCGCCTCGACTCCGCCGAGCCCGCGCGCCGATCTCACCGAAGCCAAGGCGCAGATTCCACATTTCGATCTGATGGCGAAGTCGCAGAAGGCTGCGGCAGAGCACAAGATCGACCGCATTCCGACCGGACTCGAGATCCAGTTCAACGAGTTCTCGAAAATGATTCAGGAGGAGGCGCAGAGAATGATCATAGAAGATCTCGATCCTGCAGCCGTCGCCAAGACGATGCACGAGAAGGCCGAGGCGCTTCAGTAGATCACGATGTCTTTAGGTCGGGCCGACCTAAAGACATGAACATGATCGATTTCAAAGAGTAGAGACGCGGGATGCGGGCGGAAGACCGCGCAAACTTTCCTCATCCCGCTCTACAGCGCCGTGCGTCTTATCAGACGCCCAAAGGTCGCTGTAGCACTTTGATCTGCTGCATGTTTTTGTCCTTCAATCGGATCCGATTGAAGGAAACATGCAGTAGGCGTTTGCCGACCTCGGCACATGAAGGGAAACCCGGCGCCTGCGGCGGCGCCGGGTCCTGGCAAAAACCAAGAGGCAAAAATGAGCGTACGTTTCCTCGATCTGGCACGCCCGAGCCGTCAGCATTGGCTGGGTTATCTGCTGTTGCTGCCGGCCGTCGCGCTGGTGGCTCTGATCATCGTCTATCCGCTGTTCGTGTCGCTCGACTTGTCTTTCCAGAAGATCGGCATGGCGACGCTCAGCGCACCGCGCAAGCCGTTCACGCTGGAAAACTATCACAAGCTATTCACCTCACCGGATTTCTGGAATTCGTGCTGGGTCACGATCAAGTTGGTCCTGGTCGTCAGTGCAGCCTGTTTCGCCGTCGGTCTGGGAACGGCCCTGCTGGTCAATAACCGTTTCAAGGGGCGGACGCTGGCGCGTCTCTTCGTGGCTCTGCCCTGGGCCGTTCCGGAAGTCATCGCGGTCGTCATTTTCGCCTGGATCTTCGATTCCTCCTTCGGCCTGATGAACTGGCTCTTCATCAAGCTCGGCATCACGAGCCAGATGGTCAACTGGTTCTCCGAGCCTACTGCCGCGTTCTGGGTGGTGGCGATAACGATGATCTGGAAAGGTTATCCCTTCGTCTCGATCATGACGCTTGCCGGTCTGCAGTCCATTCCGGAAGATTTCTACAACGCCGCCAAGGTCGATGGCGCGAACGCGTTCCAGCGCTTCTGGTACATTACCATTCCCGTGCTCATGCCCGTTCTCGGTGTGACGTCGGTGCTCGTCGTTCTTTGGGTCTTCAGGGATTTCTCGATCATCAAAGTGCTGACCGACGGCGGGCCGCTCAAGGCAACGCAAACGCTCTCGATCATGACCTACGATCAGGCATTCGGCTTCTTCAACATGGGTTACGCCTCGGCAATCGGGATCGTAACGCTCGTGCTGTGCGTCGTCGCCAGCCTGTTGATGCTCGGCCGCAAGTCCCAGGCAATGTATTAGGAGGTCGAGCAATGCAGCGCACCACCCTTCAAACACTGTCGCTCTATGCCGGCCTTGCCGTCGTCTGCGGCGTGTTGCTCTTCCCGATCTATTGGCTGTTCGTCACGGCGCTGTCGACGCTCGCGGAAATCCGCCAGTTGCCGCCGTCCTTTTGGCCGGCCGACCCGCAATGGAGCACCTTCGCCAAAGTGGCGACCGAGCGGCCGATCCTCCTATGGCTGTGGAATTCGACGCTCGCGGCGCTCGGTTCCGTGGCCCTGTCGATGGTTGTTTCGGTCTTCGCCGGCTACAGCCTGTCGCGCTTCAGCGTGAAGGGCGGCCGATCGCTGGGTCTCTTCATTCTCACGGCGAAGATGCTGCCGGCAACGCTGCTCGTCATTCCGCTTTTCGGCATTTTCCGCTCGATGGGGCTGATCGGGAGCCTTTGGTCGCTGGTTCTCGCCCATGCGACGCTGATCATCCCCTTCACCACATGGATGCTGAAGGGCTACTTCGACACGATCCCGCGCGAGTTGGAGCAGGCGGCGATGGTCGATGGCTGCTCTCCGCTTGGCGCCCTTTTCCGGGTGGTGCTTCCGGTCGCGACGCCGGGGCTTGCGGCAACCGCTCTTTACGCCTTCGTCCTCTCCTGGGCCGATTATGCCTATGCCCGCACCTTTCTCACCAATGCGCAGGGGAGTTGGACGGCCAATCTCGGCATTACCACGATGAAAGGCGAGTACGTCACCGACTGGAACGAGATCTCGGCGGCGGCCGTGTTCGTCTCGGTGCCGATTATCCTGATCTACCTGTTCCTTGAACGCTATTTGGTCGGCGGGCTCACTGCCGGCGCGGAGAAGTGAAATGGCCGGCATAAGCATTCAGAACGTCTACAAGAACTACGGAGCGCTCAACGTGCTCAAAGAGTTCTCGCTCGAAATCTCGGACGGGGAATTCGTCGTCCTCGTCGGCCCCTCGGGGTGCGGCAAGTCGACAATGCTCAAGATCCTCGCCGGTCTTGAGCCGGCAAGCGGCGGCAAGATCCTGATCGGCGACAAGGACGTGACCGATCTTGCTCCTGGGGACCGGGACATCGCGATGGTGTTCCAGAATTATGCGCTCTACCCGCATCTGACCGTCGGCCAGAATATCGGCTTTGGACTGAAGATGCGCGGCATGCCCAAGGCGGAAATCGACAAACGCGTCCACGCCGTAGCCAGAATCCTGGCCGTCGAGCATCTGCTCGATCGCCGCCCGAAGGCACTTTCGGGCGGACAGCGCCAGCGGATCGCGCTCGGCCGGGCGATCGTGCGGGAGCCGCGTGCCTTCCTGATGGACGAGCCTCTGTCCAATCTCGACGCCAAGCTGCGCGTTCACACCCGTGCAGAGATCAGCGCGCTGCACAAGCGCATCGGCGTCACGACGGTCTATGTCACGCACGACCAGATCGAGGCGATGACCATGGCCGATCGCGTCGTCATCATGCGCGACGGTGTCATCCAGCAGATCGCAGACCCGGACACGCTGTTCGCCAGGCCGGCCAATCTCTTCGTCGCCGGCTTCATAGGGTCTCCGGGCATGAACTTCATGTCCGCCCGCATCGAGGGTGGCAGGCTCACCCTCTTCGGCCAGAACTTCGCCACCCAGAAAGGCGCTCGTGACGGCGAGGTGATCGTCGGCATCCGGCCGGAGCATCTGTCGCTCGGCCAGGGTGACGTCACTTTTGCGGTGCGGCCGACATTGGTCGAGAGCCTCGGCTCGGAAAAATACATTTACTTCGATCCGGGCGAGAACGCTTACGGCGAGGCTGCTCGGGACGAAGAACGCGGCAAGGGTCTGATTGCCCGGATCGCGCATTCCGGCCCCGTGCGAGAGGGCGACGAGCTCACGCTCTCCTTCGACCCCTCGGAAATCCACCTCTTCGATCCGAAGACGGAAAAGGCGGTAGATTGACATGAAAGTGCTTGTGACGGGTTCTGCCGGCAGGGTCGGCTCTTTTGTTGTCAGGCAATTGCTTGAAGCGGGACACCAGGTGAGGGGCTTCGATCTGCGCTCGGCATTGATCGATGATGCCGGCTTTGACGAAGTCGTTGGCGCATTCGACGACCGCGAGGCGGCGGCGCGCGCCTGTGAGGGTATCGACGCCGTACTCCACCTCGGAGCCTTCATGTCCTGGCTGGCGAGCGACCGCGACCGGTTGTTCCAAGCCAATGTCGAAGGGACGCGCATCGTGGCCGAGGCGGCCGTCGCGGCAAAGGTCGGCCGCTTCGTCTTTGCAAGTTCCGGGGAGGTCTATCCGGAGAACAGGCCGGAATTCCAGCCGATTACGGAGGATCATCCGAAGGAGCCACTGTCTCCTTACGGTCTCACCAAGCTTCTCGGCGAGGAACTGGTGACGTTCCAGGGACGCGTATCGTCGATGGAGACGGTGATCCTGCGCTTCTCGCATACGCAGAACGCCGATGAGCTGCTCGATCCCGACAGCTTCTTTTCCGGACCGCGCTTCTTCCTTCGCCCGAAAATCAAGCAGCAGGAGGCTTTCGGCAACAGGACTGCGGCCGATCTTCTGAGGGCGGCGGATCCGGGACGGCCGGCACTCGTCCTGACACGCAACGAGAACGGCCGGCCGTTCAAGATGCACATCACCGACACCCGCGACATGGCCCGGGGCGTTCTCCTCGCGCTGTCCCATCCGAAGGCGGCGGGTGGCGTCTTCAATCTGGGAGCGACCGATCCTGTTGACTTCGCCGAGGTCCTGCCGGTAATGGCCGACAGGATCGGGTGGCCGCTCGTGACGGTCGATCTTCCCGGCTCCGGCGTGTGGTATCACACTTCCAACCAGCGCATTCGTGAAGCGCTCGGCTTCGAGCCGAAGTGGCCGATCATGCGAATGCTGGACGAGGCGGTAGCGGCATGGACGACAAGGCAGTCTTAGGCGGGCTTGAAGATCGCGGGGCACCGGCGGGTGCGGCCGCCCTCGCCAAGGGTCTCGCTCTCCTCGACCTCATAGCGGAGGCTCCGAAGCCGCTGCGCTTCGCTGACCTGCAGAAGATGAGCGGCGTGCCGAAGCCGACGCTTGCGCGCATGCTGAAGACGCTGATGGTGTTTCGTCTGATCCGGCAGGACGAGGCAACGGGCGCTTATCTGCTCGGACACCGCTTCATCGAGCTTTCGCACCGTGTGTGGGATAAATTCGACCTCGTCAGCGCCGCCGCCCCCGAACTCGAACGCCTTTCGGCCGAACTCGGGGAAACGGTCGCACTTTGCCGCCTCGACGGTCACCGTGTGGTTTATCTGGAAGAGCGCTCGAGCGGCGGCCTGGGCGTGCTGATTGCGGTCGGCCGGCGTGTGCCGGTCCACTGCACCGCGGCCGGCAAGGCTCTGCTCGCGTTTCAGGAGCCCTCCTTCGCCCGCTCGCTTGCTGGACAGCTCGATTATGATCGCTTCACGCCGCAGACCATTACAGATCCGCAGGCGCTCGAGGCCGATCTCGTCCTGACACGCGCCCGGGGCTATGCCGTTTCCTACGAGGAGCATCTCGCAGGGGTCAATACTGTCGCTGCTCCGATCGCCGGGCGCGACGGAGTGCCGCTCGGAGCGCTCGTGGTGCTGGGGCCAGCCTCCCGTCTCGACAGTTCCGCCATCCATCCGGTCGGCCGCGAATTGATGGCTGCGGCGCGACGGATCACCGGCACGGTCGGGGCCGTGGCCATCAGCTCCGGCCCGCGGCCGCGGACGCGTGCGGGAGGACAGAGCGATGTGCAATGCGTTCTGCCCTGGGGCGCCCAGCTCGGCGAAGCCCCAGTCTGGGTCGGCAGGGAAAAGCGGCTCTATTGGGTTGATATTCTCCACCCGGCCGTGCATCGGTTCGATCCTGTTACCGGCAAAAACGAGACCTGCAACACAGCCAAGCTCGTCAGTGCCGTCCTTCCGAGCGAGGACGGGCGGCTGGTCGTCGCCTCGCAGGACGGCGTCGAACGTTTCGACTTCGAGCGCGGCCTGTTCACCCGGTTTGCCGAGCCGGAACCGGGGGTACCGGAAAACCGCCTCAATGACGCAAAAGTCGACCCGCATGGAAGGCTTTGGGTGGGATCGATGCGCCTTGATGTGAGCCGGCCGACCGGCAGCCTGTATCGCCTGACGAAGACCGGTGAAGTCGCCCGCGCCGAAAGCGGGTTCACGGTCGCCAACGGGCTGGCCTGGAGTCCCGATAGTTCGACCTTCTACTTCGTCGATACGGTGCCGGGCATCATCTATGCCTACGACTTCGATGCGAGGGAGGGGAGCATCGCCAACCGCCGCGTTTTCGTTACCGTGCCCGAGGCGGAGGGGCGTCCGGACGGGCTTGCCGTCGATGCCGATGGCGGCGTCTGGTGTGCAATCTGGGATGGATGGCGCGTGAACCGCTATCGGCCCGATGGCCGGCTGGATCGCGCCGTCGAACTGCCGGTGCCACGCCCCACCAGCGTGGCCTTCGGCGGGGACGATCTTGCGACCTTGTTCATCACCAGCGCGCGCACCCGTCTCCCGGCCTCGACGCTGACGGAAGCACCGCTCTCCGGCGGCATTTTCGCCTGTAACCCCGGTGAGCGCGGCCTGGCCACCTCTCTCTTCGGCGTCTGAGGAACAGTTGTGAGCACGTATAAGGACATATTCTCGCTGAAGGGCAGGACAGCTCTGGTGACCGGCTCAAGCCGCGGAATCGGGGCTGCGATAGCTCAAGCCTATGCGGCCTATGGCGCGCGCGTGGTCCTGCACGGACAAAAGCCCGGCGCAACCGCCGGGGTCGAACAGGCAATAAGCGCTGCCGGCGGCGACGCGGTCTCGATCCAAGGCGAGCTTTCGCCGCCCGGTGCCGGCGGCGATTTGATTTCGGCGGCGGAGACGGCCGCAGGTCCGTTGGATATTCTGGTGATCAACGCCTCGGCGCAAATCAACGGGTCGTTCGACGATGTGACGCCGGAGGATTTCGCCACACAGATCAATGTCAACCTTCGATCTACGGTCGAGATGCTGCAGACGGCCTTGCCGGGCATGGCCGAACGCGGCTGGGGCCGCGTCGTCAACATCGGCAGCATCAACCAGTTGCGGCCGAAATCGATCGTTTCCATTTATGCGGCGACCAAGGCAGCCCAGCATAATCTGATCCAGAGCCTTGCTCGCGATTACGCTCCCCGCGGCGTGTTGCTTAACACGCTCGCACCCGGCCTCATCGACACGGACCGCAACGCCGCTCGCCGCGACGGCGACCCGGAGGGTTGGGAAAACTACGTCCGGACGCTCAACTGGATGGGGCGCGCAGGCGCGCCGGACGAAATGGTGGGCGCGGCACTCTTCCTCGCCTCAAACGCGTGCAGTTTCATGACGGGCGAGGCTGTTGTCATGTCGGGCGGGTATTAGTGCAGGGGCAGTGTAATTTTCAAAACTTCAATTTTGGTCGGCTCGCCCGGGACATCACGTCACTGCCAGCACACGTCCCGTGTCATACTGGCGCACAAAATCGACTCGCGTACCGTCCCAATGATAGCCGTAGTGCCGTCCCTGGATGGGGATAGTGATCACGTCGGGCCAGAAGGCGCCGATGCAGCGCCCACCTCGCATCCGCACACTGTCCCAAACCAACCCGTCGCTTCCTGCGGCCCGCAGATCGCGTCCCTCGATATGCGACGCGGTATAATCGTCCGGGTGCAGCACGCCGGGCACGGCGCTGACGTCGTCGAGATCCCGATCAACGCTGCCGATCAGGATGCGGAAATCGGCAGTCCAACCGGGCTCCTCATTGGTGGCGCGCATGAATTTCTCGTGGTGATAAATAGTCTCGGCGACGGCGACCACTTCGCTGTCCCCCGCATAGTAAATGCCGTAGCTGCCATTGGTGAACCGACCCGGCCGCAGAACCGAGCAATGTACGAAGGGTGCCATGACGAAGCTTGCGCCGGGGCCGGACACTCGGCGGGCAGCCGGAATCTTGCCCAGATCGCCGATCTCGAGCCGAATGCGCGGATTCGTCTTCTCCTCGACCGCAGCAAGCGCTTCCCAGTCGCGTGGGTCCGCAATGTCTTCGAAGAGGTCGACCGGCGGATAGATCGATCGGATAATGCGATAGGTCTGCTGCCATTGAACGCGTTTGCGGACCGCAAGCCCACTCACCATGCACTACGCTCCGCATCCAACCATTCGCGCAACGCTGAAAGATCCGATATTTCACCGCGGAGCATAAGATCCAGGGCCGAGAAGCCACCGAAGGCCGCGTTGGGTTTGCGCATCCAGGCGTAACCCCGTGCGGCCTCTTTGAACAAATATCGCAGACCTTTGTGGATGCCCATAAGGTGAGCCATCCTCATCCGGAGATCGCGATCAATTCTGCCGATGTCACCGTCCTTCCACCGCGCCCAGGTGCGGGGGGACATCCCTCCTAGGAGAATGCACGACTCAGCGTCGGAGAGCTTCCAGGCTCTAGAGAGGTTTACGACAGCACGTGCCAACGCGCCGGCTTCCGCGTCGGTTATCGCATCTGTTGTAGCGGTTGGTGTCGTGACAATTGGCTGAAGCTGCATCGGACCTCGCTTTCTGGCGAAACTATAGCTTATTTCTGCCGTTTGGCAAAATCGCAACGGCTGCGCAGCAGTTAATCACCATCTGCATCGCCGGATGTCCGAAGCGAAAGCTCCACTCTCAAAATTTGCCTGAGCGTTCCAGCATCCGCCAGAAAAGCTGCCGGATCGTCTCCCGCCACGAATTCCAACATGGCGAAGCGCCGGCCTCTCCAGCGCGATTGGGGCAAGGCAGTAAGGACCGTTCGCCAGTAGTCGGCGGCGGTTGCCAAGGCGAAGCGGTTGCGACAGCGGTCCCAGGCAAACACGTGGACATGCGATATATGCTCACCGACCTGAGCGATTTCCGTAAGCGCCTCCTTAAGCGGGAGACCGGGCCGCGGTTGCCAGTAGAGATAGACATTCGGATGCCCGACCGCCTCAATAAGGCTTTGCGCCGAAAGGGTTTCATCGGTCAGCGACTGCGGATGATATTCGAGCGATACCGTGACCCCATGCCGGGCAGCTTCTGCCCCCATCTGGCGGATTGCCTCTGCGGCGTGGCGTCGTTCCTCGGCGCTGTAATTGCTGGAATCGCGCTCGCGCGTGCCAGCCCAGATACGGATATTCGACGCACCAAGTGCGACCGCTGTCTCCAGCGCCGACTTGAACGCGGCAAAGTCGTCGGTCGGTGGCGCGATGTATGAGCCGTAGGACGTCTTGAGGCCGGCATTTTCGCACCGCCGAGCCACGGCGCGGGCGGCGGGCAGATCTCCGGGAGAGACATGGGCATCTCCCGCCCATTCGACGGCCGCAAGCCGCGCCTCCACGGCAAGTGCAACGATCTCGTCTGCGGGCATCTTCCGGAAGGTCACCGAACAGAGGGCGGGCTCGATACCGATCATGCGATCCTCGCCAGGTCCTGCTTGAGCACTTCGAAGAGCAGCTGCTTGCCTTCCAGGAAGCGGGCGACCTCATCGACAGCCATTTCCCCGAGACGCCTGCGCTCCAGGCCGATGGCGCCGGCAATATGCGGCGTCAGAAAGACGTTAGGCAGATCGTAGAGCGATGAGTTCCCCTCCGGAATTTCGGGGTGAGTGACGTCGATCACTGCATTGATCGAACCCGTCTGCAGCTTTGCGATGAGCGCTGCTTCATTGACCAACGCACCCCGCGCAGTGTTGATCAGCGTCGCTCCTTCCTTCATGAGGGCGAGCTGGCGGGCATCGATCATGTGCCGGGTCTCAGGCAGCAGGGGCGCATGCAGCGACACGATGTCGGAGCGGGCCATCAGTGCCGCTAGATCGACCTTCTCGGCCCCGAGTGCCTCCGCCTCGGCCTCGCTGATCAGCGGATCGTAGAGCAGCAATTGATAGTCGAAGAGACGTAAGAGCTCGATCACACGGCGCCCGATCCGCGAAGCGCCGACGATGCCGACGATGCGGCGGTGATTCCCGATGGCTTCCCCCTGCAGGGTCTGGATGCGCCCGCGGCCCCGGTCGGCCGCATAGATGTCGCGGAACTGAAACACCCGTTTTCCGGCGAAGATCACGGCTGCAAGCGTGAACTCGGCAACGGGAACGGCATTGGCCTCGGCCGCATGGCTTACCTTGATCCCAGCTTCGAAAACGCTACGGCCGACGAGCCCCTTTATCGTGCCGGCGGCATGCACGATAAGCCGAAGGTGCGGCGCCCGGGCGAGGGCGGCCTCATCGAAGAACGGTGCACCCCATCCCGTCACCAGGATCTCGGCCTCGCCTAGCAATCGCTTCGCCCGCTCGTCGAATTCGGTGATCGGCCGTTCATCGAGGATGCGGGCGAGGCCGGCGAGCCGCTTGAGAAGCTCAGGCGTCAGGACATAGCGCGTTCTTTCGGGCTGCATCGCAAAGGCGACGGTCGGAAGGCTCATGGGATCCGTCCCGGCGCCAGCATCGTGCTGACGTTGAGGCCTTCCGCGCGGATGGCGACGAGCTTTTCGATGTCGGGCATCACCGGCGGGCTGGGCCAGGCTTCGGCGAGCGCGGGATTGTTGCGGAACGCGATCACGGCGCATCCCAGGACGGTCTCACCGGATGGGATCGAAGTCCGCAATTGCGGCACAAGCGTCCTTGCGGCAATCAGATTGGTGTTCGGCGGAGCTTTCTGAATGATACCCTCGCGCGGGACGGTCGAGCCGAGATCGCGAATCCCGCTGAAATCCTCGGCCCCGATGGCGTGAGCCGTCCCTTCTGCTGCGAAGAGCGTGTCGGCATCGAAGTCTCGTCTATCGATCGCGAAACCGCCTTCGGCCGTTTCCAGCGGTCGCGGGGTGGTGATCCTGTGCACGCGCACATGCCAGGGAGAGGAGGGGATCAGCCAGGTTTCGACCAGAACATCGGGCCATGGCGACCATTTGGAGAACAAGACATCGCCCGCGATCAGTACCTCCTCATTGGCCTCGCGCACCCGGTAGTGGATGCCGTCGTCGCTGAAGGCCAGCATCGAGTCGAAAGCTCCGCCAACGAATCCCCGTTCGTCGCTCTCGATGCTGAAGGCGTAGCGCGCGGAATACGCGAATTTCGCGTATTTTTCCGAGCCGAAGCGCATTTGGCGGTTTTCCTGGCCGGAGGAAAGCGCCACGACGTCACCATTGACCGGCATCATGACCATGCCTGCATGGCGCAGATTCAATGGCTCGGTGGATTGCTGCAGCGGCGCTTCCGTGCTCGTCCAGAAGGGATGGTTTTCGCCTGTGGCAAGCGGCAGGAAGGCCTTGAACGCCCAATAGGGCGAGCCCGCCGAATTGTAACTTTCCGACATCAGGAGGTTCGGATAGCCGTAACCGATAGAGAGCACGCCGTCCCTATGCGCTATCGGCTTGTCCGCCCACCATCTGAGGTGGCGTAGGCACAGTCCCTTGATTTCCCCCCAGGGCAGCGCCTCGAGGTCGGCAAAGGCGAGTGCCGACCAGAAACCGGCGCAGGCGAAGCGATAGGTGAGACTTCGTCCGAAAGGGAGCGTTGCCCCGTCCTCGGCAAACCAGTGGCGGAAATCCTGCGCGAAGGAGATCGCCCGTTCGCGGTATCGCTTCGCATGGTCGTCGTCTACAAGGCGCGCATAGATGAGCCCGTAAAAGTGCATGGCGAAGGCGATATAGTGGTCGACGCGCCGCACATTGCCGTCGCGATACCAGCCATCGGCAATATAGAAACCGTCCAGTTCAGCCAGATAGGATCTGGTCAAGCTGCGGTCATGATCGATGCCGAGGCGATCGAGGGCGATGTCGACGAAAATACGAAAGAACTTCCAGTTGTTGTCGGCATAGTCGAAGGTGCGGGCGTGGAGGAGATAGGCGACGAGATTCTCCCGCGCGCGCCGGCTCAAGGGATCCCACAGCTTTTCCGGCACCAGCGCCAGGGCGAAGCCCAGCGCTGCAAGTTCGACCATTCGCTGATCCCGTCCGTTCACCTGGCCCCAGAACTCCGGATGTTGAGGATCCGTGCCATTGGCGATCCCTTCCGCATAGCGGTCCCAATGCCCGAAGTCTCCGCCACCGGCAGCAAAAGGTGCAAGGCCCCAAAGAGGCCTTGCAAAGCCTTCCAGATCGGCAGCGGCCCGGTCGAAATGCGCAGCAGCGGCGTCGAGACGGACCCGCGCATTGCCGGTGGAGAAATAGGGGAGGAGCGGATCGAACAGATCGAGAAGCGCGCTCTGCATGTCGCCGCGCTTTTGGAGCGGATTTCCGGCAAGCGGATTGGCGCTGGCGGGATCATAGGTCATGCGTCGTCCTTCGTGCAATCGTGCCGCCGGGCACCGGGGTGACCGCGTGAGAGACATGCCGCGCGGGCACGTCCGGATGAGCGAAGCGAAACTGCATCATGCCGACCGCTTCCCGGCCGAGCGCTGCACGGTCGACATGCATCGTCGAAAGGCGCGGATTGGCCATCTCGGCGCAGGGAAGGTCGTCGAACCCGATAATGGCGAAATCATCCGGTACGCGGCGGCCAAGTTCGGTGACCGCCTCGAGAACGCCCACTGCGATGAAATCGTTCATGCAGAAGGCCGCGGTGAAATTCCCGTCCACGGCGAGCGCATCGAGCGTTGCCGCATGGGCTTCCGCGCTCGAATTGGTCTCGAAGGGCAGGCGGACGATGCGCGCCGCGCAGCCTTCAGCGCAGGCGATGGCCGCTTCGAAGCCGCGCACACGCTCGCGGATCGTATGGCGATGCGATCCGGTCAGGTGGAGGATGCGCCTGTGCCCGGCATCCAGCAGCATCCGCGTGGCAGCGAAGGCGCCGAAGAAGTTTGGCGGCGAGATGCCGTCGAAGCGCAATTGTGGATCGACGCCATTGACGAGGACGACGGGCAACCGGCTTTCCACGAGCCAGTCGCCAAGTGCCTCGCTGGGGTCGATCCCGACCAGAAAGAGCCCTTGCGCCCCGACTGATTCCAGATGTTCGCCAACGACTTGCGGCGTCGCCTTCATCTCGTTGATGAGGCGGATGTCGAACGACATGCCCTGCGCGGCTGCCTCTGAGCGCAAGCCATCGACGATGCCCTGGTAAAAAGCGCTCAAGCCGCCGGTAACGCCGTTGCTTGCGATCAATGCCAGTGCGCGTGAACCAGCTGCAGTGCCGGCTTTGAGTGGGTAGCCGAGCTCGCTTGCGACCTTGAAGATCTGTACCCGGACATCTTCGCTGATGCCGGGTTCGTTGGCGAGCACGCGCGAGACGGTAGAAACCGATACGCCGGCATGGGCGGCGATGTCGGCTTGGCGGAGTCTTCTCGAGGGTCTTTCGATCATGATGCAAACATTGCGCAACCAATGCAAATTTGCAAGTTAAAAAGAAATATTGCGTAAGTTATAATTTTGCATAAGCTCTTGCGCAACTTGGAGCCTGCAGGTGCTGAGGAGAGTGCCGGGCAGGGCAGCAAAGGGGAGGATTGGCATGCTACTCAACAGACGCGGATTCATGGCCGGCGCGGCTGGTGCCGCGGCAGGTGTCGCTCTCGGGTCCCGAACGACCCTCGCGGCCGAAAGCGTGCAGTTGCGCGCCATGTGGTGGGGATCCAACGACCGCTCGAAGCGAACATTGGCAGTCGCCAAGCTTTTCGAGGAAGCCAACCCGGATATCAGGATCATCGGCGAAAGCTTGAGCGGCGACGGCTACTGGACGAAGCTTGCGACCCAGATGGCCGGTCGGTCCATTGCCGATATCTTCCAGCTCGAGCCCAGCACGATCTCGGATTACTCCAAGAGGGGCGCCTGCATGGCGCTCGACCCCTTCATCTCTTCGGCGTTGGACGTCGACGCATTCGGCCAGGACGTCCTGAAGCTGACGACGGTGGATGGAAAGCTCTGGGGTGTGGGGCTTGGCCTCAATTCTTTCGCGCTGTTCTACGATGCCGACGCTTTTGCCAGAGCGGGCATCGATCCGCCGGGAATTGACACCACCTGGGCGGAATATGCTGAGATCGCCGTCGAAATGACCAAGGCGGTCGGGAAGAAAAGTGCCGGGGGCGGTCCCTACGGAGCCCGCTACGCCTATGTGTTCGATGCCTGGCTCCGTCAGCGAGGAAGCAGCCTCTATACCGATAGCGGCCTCGGTTTCGGGGTCGAGGAGGCGAAGGAATGGTATGCCTATTGGGAAGAGTTGCGCAAGCGCGGCGGCACCGTCGGAGCGGACATCCAGACGCTCGACCAGAACACGATCGACACCAACTGCCTGGCGCTCGGCTATTCGGCGATGGGCATGGCCTATTCCAACCAGATGGTCGGCTATCAGCTCATCATGAAAAGCAAGCTTGGCATCGGCATGCTGCCCCGTGCCGAGAAAGGAGGTCCCTCCGGCCATTACTACCGGCCGGCGCTGATCTGGAGCATCGGTGCGTCGACGGAGCACGGTGAAGAGGCCGCGAAATTCATCAACTTCTTCGTCAATGACGTGGAGGCCGGCAAGATCCTCGGCGTGGAGCGCGGCGTGCCCATGTCGCCGATTGTTCGCGAAGCCATCCTGCCGTCACTCAACCCGACCGAAACGGAAACGGTGAAATATATCAACGGCCTCAAGGATCAGGTGGGGAGCTATCCGTCGCCGGCGCCGCTTGGAGCGACCGAGTTCGACCAGCGCGTGCTGCGGCCGATTGCCGATGAACTCGCCTTCGAGCGGATATCGATCGGAGACGCGGCGACACGGCTGGTGGAGGAAGGCAGGGCCACGGTCCGAGCCGGCTGAGCCGGGCGCGCCACGCGAGGCTGCACGTAAGATCATTTCTCTCCTCCACCGCAAAACAGAGAAATGATCTTACTCTTCGTTTCGACGTGCTCCCGGATCGAAGATCGCCGACGCTTTTCCCGGAAGTTCCTAAAAATTGAGGGTTGCTCCAGGCGAGGTTCCGTGGCCTTTACTCACCCGGAGCACAAGGGAGTCAGCGATGGACGCCGAAATGTTAGCGGGACTCGGTGTAGCCGTCTTCATCCTCGCCATGTCGATCCTGGTCGCAGACGAGGTTGGCGATCCGCCAGATCTGAGCGCCGTGAAAATGGACATCGTGCCGAACCATTAGAGCAAGTTTGAGGAAAAGTGTACCCCGGTTTCCCGCCCGTATCCCGCTGTCACCTTTTGGATTCGATCACCTTCATGATTATAGGTCCCTTGACCTATAATCATGAAGGTGATCGCCTGACGAAGGGGTAAGCACTCTGATCATCATTTATTCGGCGGTTCCGGCCGCGTGGCGATGAAGATGCCGCAGGCGATCATGATCGCTGCGACCGCAAGCAAGCCGATGGCCGGCGGCTCGATCGCCAGCCAGAAATAGGCAAAACCCAGAGCCATCAGTAAGATCGCGCAGATTTTGTTGCGCCGCGCAATAGCGCCGTCATCCCGCCAGTCTCGCAATGGGGGCCCAAACAGGGCGTGTCCTGCCAGCCATTGCTCGAGGCGCGGCGAAGAGCGCGAAAACAACCATGCCGCCAGCAGGAGAAATGGTGTCGTCGGCAGCAGCGGGAGAAATATTCCGGCAGTTGCCAAGCCGACCATCACCCAGGCAAGGCCGAGGAGTGCCAGGCGCACGGAAAGATTCATGTCGTCTCTTTCGTCAGGCTGAACATTAGAAAAAATACGAGAATGCCGGCAAAAAACATCAAGACTGGATTCTTTGTGCCCTTCTTCAGCAGCAGGGCGAGCAAGGACAACGTTCCACCCTCGCCGTCGTTGTCGGCGCGAAGGAGGAAGATGACGTATTTCAAAGTTGCGATGGCGGTCAGCGTGCAGAGTACCAGCGAGACGAGACCGATGACTTCGTCCCGCCCGACACCACCTGGTCCAAACGTGCGCAGCGCCTCGCGAAAGGCATAGAGGGAACTGGTCCCGATGTCGCCATAAACTACGCCGATTGCTCCGACGGTCAGCCCCAGAAATTGTGGCATATTGTTCGCTTGTGCGTGGTCGAGGGAGTCGGTCATATGTTCCGCCTGTCCTTATGGGCGACGTGCTGATCTTAGCCGAAGACGTTAAATGCGGTCCCCTCGAGAGTCGAGCAACTGAATCAACTGAACCTTCCTGCTGAACTACTTCGGAAAGTGGGTTGCCAGCGCGGTGGCAAGCGCAGTCGCATACATTGAACAGATCTGATTCACTTGAATCTCTGGCGTAACTACGTCTATAGCGCGCCTTTGGAGCGGTTCCCCGACCTGCAATGGTGAAGTTGCTCCGCGAAGGCGCGTCAAGCGAGCTCCCGCTCAGCCGATCGCGTTGAACTCGCAGGTCGGGCATGAGGATCGAAAGGCGCAGACTGCCGACGATCCGATCTCCCGACGAGCTTGCCGCCCTGGACGCAGACAACAAGCGCCCAGGAGTTTGCTGGCTAAACAGCTCGGTGCACAGAACCTTTGGCTCACGAAGATGCTTGAGCGATTTGATATCGAATAGCGCTCAAGGAAATTTCCGGACAGAACTCATACTGTCAAGCTGTTCCTCGCTCTAGATTGCACCAAGAAAAAGTAAAGGGGCCATCGCCAAGCCAAGGAGGAATGGCGTACGGCGTCGTCTCGTCGGCGCTGTTTGAAGGAGTGGAATGCTCATCTCAGCGAGAGCCCCTGGCTCTTGCTCAGGCGCAATGTTTCTGAAAGCTTCAAGGCCTCAGTCGTGCGCTCATGGGCACTGAGTTGCTGCACCGTGCGCATTGCTTTCCATGCCGATTCGACTTCCAGCCTCTGGCCCGGATGCATGCCTGCCGTGACCGACGTGAAGGTGTCTCCGTTTGTGTCCCTGGCGCTCAGTGGAAGGAAGGTGCGTTTGCCGAAGCGCGCGTCGACCGCATTTGCGAATCCGTCGAGTTCAGCTTTCACATGCCGGTCGGCGCGTGCGAACTCGAGCGCAGCGGAAAGATCGTTGCGGTCAATGGCATCACGCACGCGCTCCAGTATTTGCCGGGCGCCTGGAGAGAGCGCCGGGATGTCGATCGCTACCTTGCGGCGGGCTTCCAATTCCTCGGCCCGGTAGCGTCGTTCGGCGCTGCCGCGCTGACGCATATAACCATCGAGGCTCTGGACCAGAGCCGGAACGTTGCGTACCGCCCTCTCGCGGTCCTGCCTGTCGGCGCGGCTGGCGAGCAAACCAGTCTTGCCTTTAAGTGCACCGTAGCTGTCCGGCTGCTTGGCGATTTTAGAGAGCGTCGCTTTGGCGGCGGTCTCGTCCTTCAGCATGACGTCGATGTTCACCGCCTTGAACGCCGCTGCCGGATGCGCATAGACCAGATGGAAGCGGGTCGACACATCGTCCCACTGCTTCTTCAAGCCGGGGTCTGCTGCGAGCTTGTCGGCGACTGCTTGCTCCACCGATTCCGGATGTGTCGCGATACCGGCAACCATGGGCCTGGTCTCCTTGCTCCTTTGCGAGTTGATTGGATTGGTGCCGGCGGCGAGCCCGAGCTTGCCGCCGATCCGAACGAGACGGTGAGCCAGACCGGCAAGCCTGGAGCTCTGCCGGGCCGTCCAGGCGAGCCGGTCGCGCGCGATCGTACGGGCGACATTGAGGAGGTGCAGGCCGCGGGCTTCGGCGAAGCGTAGCGCCTGCCGATAAAAGGTGGCCTTCTCGTAATCGAGCGTGGTTTCCTTCGAATTCTTCCGTGACAGAACCT